>ERZ1643251.7-NODE-7-length-416667-cov-105.985670_pt1 | contig 416667 bp, 316 predicted proteins | sample MGYA00579261_ERZ1643251 | MGnify/ENA primary metagenome ERZ1643251 (study PRJEB29033, sample SAMEA4952267) | chicken gut metagenome | biome: Broiler Chicken; feature: Gastrointestinal Tract; material: Caecum | place: Ireland | collected 2018 | study: Broiler... | reverse complement strand
CTTTTGCTGTCAGCTCCTGAAAAACGATCGCCGACCCTTCGGGGCGGGACGAAGCTGCTGTTTTTATTTCTTACATCTTTTGTGAAACCCGCAGTGGCTGCATGTTAACTCGTAGGTATTCTTGTGGACGGAGAGCAGGTGCAATGAAATGTGATGGCATTTGGAGCAGCGCAGTGTCGATAATAACAATTCATAGTGTCTGAACAGGGGGATATTCATGCTGCTTACCGCGATGCAGGACAATCCGAACCAAGGGTCTTGGCAGGCAAATGCAAGGAGTAACCCGCCTGCCATTATCAGAGAAAGTAGGGCCAGTCCGGACAAGCGGATGATTCTGTTCTGCATGTGTTTCGAGAACCAGAGCGGCAGTGTGGCGCAAATACTGACTGTGGCAGGGACGAAACTGATGCAGATTAGCAGTAGATAGCTATTCATAATATCAGTCAGCCGGTCCCTCGGCGTATGTAAGTGGGATTGTAGCATAAAAAACGTGGGACAAAACTCGTATATCTGCTTTTCGAGGTCTTAGGAAACCGTGTAGTACAAATATAGAATGAAGCCCACGTTGGAAACGTGAGCGTCAAACTTCATTCCTCGTACTACTTCAGAAAGTTCCTAAGTTTCGAAAAGCAAGGTATAAAGCTAACGCTTTTTATATGTGTGCCCTGTTATTTTTGAATGCGAGGGCGTAATAATCTGAATTGGAGATCTTCTGTTGTTAACTCATAGGCAGCGGTATTTAATATTCGTCTCCGCAAATATATATAAAAAATCGGAATTGCCGAAATGGGGGCCGAGCACCGGCATCGTATGGAAATTTGATTATCTTTGCTGCAACACCTGAAATTGAAAAAATGCTCGAAATTCCCGAATCTTACTCGTTTGCACGGCAAGCTGCCGATATGCTCTCCGGCCGCACGGTCACGGATGTATTCAATGCCACCCATCCCCACAAATTTACTTGGTACTTGGGAGATCCGGCCGATTACCGGGCACGACTCGTCGGTAAAACGGTTCGTGCCGCCGAAGGGCACGGAGCATTCATCGACCTGCTTCTGGACGATGAAACGCATATCGCTCTTTCCGACGGCGTCAATCTGCGTTATCATGCGCCCGGAGCGGAGGTTCCGCCGAAATATCAGCTTCTGATCGCTTTCGATGACGATAGTTTTCTGGTTTTTACGGTCGCCATGTACGGCGGGATCATCGCATTCCGGAAGAATTTCGACAATCCGTATTATCTCGGCGCACTCTCGAAGCCCTCTCCGCTGGACGACGCTTTCGATGAAGCCTGTTTTGGCCGGCTTATCTCCGATGCCAAGTCCAATTTGTCGGCAAAGGCGTTCTTGGCGACGGAACAGCGTATCCCCGGATTCGGAAACGGTGTTTTGCAGGATATCTTGTTCAAGTCGCATATTCACCCCAAGCGCAGGCTGGCGACGCTGGGTGATGCAGAACTGGGGCGGATGTATTCATCGGTGAAATCGACCCTGCGGGATATGGCGGATCGCGGCGGACGCGATACGGAGAAAGATTTGCTGGGCAAGCCCGGCGGGTACAAGACCCTGCTCTCTAAAAACACCTTCGCGGAGCCTTGTCCGGGCTGCGGCGGTGCGATTGTCAAGGAGGCTTATCTGGGCGGAGCCGTCTATTACTGTCCTGTCTGTCAGCCGCTGATAAAATAGCGGGACATGCAAAAAAGCCGCTCCAAAAGGGGCGGCTTTTCCGTTGCATGAGTGTGCCGATGCGAAGGCTGGCGTGCTGCGGCGGGTTTTATTCCGGACAACCGGTTTTATTCCGGATATGGTCGTTGCCGGACTTTTCGGCCGTTGAACGCGGGGTATCCGCTGCGGCTTGACGGCCTACTGCTGGTGTGCGGCTACGTAGGCGTCGGCTTTCTCTTTCATGCGCGCAGCGCGTTTTTCGCTGTCGGGATGCGAAGAGAACATTTTCTGTACCGTCGAGGACTTCGCGCCCTTGGAAAGCTCGACCAGCTTGTTCAGCGAATTGCCCATGCCGTAGGGGCTGAAACCGTTCTTTACGGAGAATTCGAATCCGTATTCGTCGGCTTCGTATTCCTGCTTCTGCGAGAACTGGGCGCCGGTGAAGGCCGTCACGACCTCGCCGAGCTGCGAGTCGCTCAGCTTGGCCAGCGTGCTGCCCTCGGCGGCTCCTGCGGCATTGCGCGCCGCCGATGAGAGGTAGGCGTTTTTCATCGCGTGTTTTACGTCGGCATGTACCACATGGCCGATCTCATGGCCGATGATCGCCATCAGTTCGTCGTCGTCCATCAGGTCCATCAGGGCGCTGAATACGCGGATCGAACCGTCGCCGCAGGCGAAGGCATTGACGTCCACGACATGGTAGACCTTGAAGTTGAGCGGCAGTCCGTTGATCTCGGTGATCCCCTCGGTCAGCCGCTTGAGACGTGCGCCGTATTCGGTCGTTTCGTCGGCGATGGGGTTGTTGGCATCCATCCATTCGACCGCTTCGCGGCTCAGGTCGGCAATGTCCTTGTCGCTCAATGTCACGGCTTTGGCCACGTCCTTTCCCGCTTCGAGCAGTTTCCCGGTGTTGAGTTTCCTGCCGCCGATTTTCAGCTGGGCTGCGGCGTCGGCGGGCCACATGGCGCACAGAAGCAGGGCAAAGCCCATAAAGAAAAGTTTTTTCATTTCAATTATGTTTTAATTAGCGTTTGTGGTTTTTTCGGGACAAATATAGCGCAATTCTGCTGCGGATACAAAAACGGACCGGAATTTCCGGCCCGTTCCGTTATTTGCTCCATCGCTTGAGCGTCGGAAAATACTCCCGCATCAGCCTGACAGCCTCTTCACGGGTATAGCTTTTGCCGTTCTCGTCGCGGAATTCTTCGTGAAACTCGGCGCAGTGCCGGATCATCTCTTCCATCGTGCACGCTTCGGTAAAGGCGCCGTTTTTGTAGCAATAGACGCAGTAGTCCGCGCTCGCGCCGCCGTCGGCTTCCGTGCCGAAGTCGCCAGCCGCCTGCATCGGCATGCCGCAGCTCTGACAGAATCGCATCTCTTCGTTCATCGTTCAAAGGTTTTATATCCTGCCGCAGCCGATGAGGCGCGGCGGGATCAGTTTGGTCTGTTCCGGGAATAGGATCGAATCGCGCCGGCTGAACCCCGGAGAAATTATCGCCCGAACAGTTTTTTCGCGCTATCCGATTTTTTCATCGTGGACGAAATCCAGTATCGCCTGAGCCGCCGCTTCCGGCTCTTCGAGGAATCCCATGTGTCCCGAATTTTCCAGCCATAGGACCTGCGCCTGCGGGTGTTCCGCAACCATCTTTTCGGCGGCTTCGGGCGGTATGTAACCGTCTTTCCGGCCGAGGATAAAGAGCTGCGGGACCTTCGACGTGCGCAGCATTTCGTTCTGGTCCCTGCGGGCGATCATGCCGCCCAGCAGGGCTACGATTCCCTCGTCTTCGGTGACGAAAACCTGCTCGGTAAGGTCTTCGATTTCGTCCCGCATGCGGGCGCGGTTCTCTTCGGCGAATCCTGCGGCGGGAGCTATCCGTGCCAGCATCTCTTTCTTCCCGGCCTCGACGAGCGCGATCTCCCTGCGGCGGTTTTCGGCCTTCTCCGGCGTGTCGGGATTGGGTGTGGAGCTGAGCAGCACCACGCCGTCGAGCATTTCGGGATGGCGTTCGCAGAAAGCCAGCGCCACGTATCCGCCCATCGAATGTCCTACGAGCGTGCAGCGTCCGATGCCGAGGGCTTTGAGCGCGTCGGCGACCGTGTCGGCCAGAAAATCCATCGTGTGGACCGCGCCCGTCACTACCGAAATGCCGTGGCCCGGCAGATCGAGCGTCACCACGCGCACCTCCTTATATAGATAAGGTACGAAATCCTCCCAGACGAGCAGCGATTCGAGATAGCCGTGCAGCAACACGACGCATTTGTCTCCGGCCTGCGAGTCGCAGACGTGCAGGGCCGTGGAGCCGGCCATAATAAATTTTTCAGTCATGATTACAGGGGTTACTCCTCGTCCTGATCGTCGAGGTAGTCGAGTACGGATTCGCGCCGGGGCATGAGTTCTTCCTCCTCCTCTTCGTCGATCGAACGGTAGAGCGAATGGCGCTCCTTGCCGCTTTTGCGCATCGGTTCGAGACGTTTGGCTTTCCGAAGTTCGTCCGCTTCATGTTCGCGAATTCCCTTTTGTGTTTTCATGGATGGGAAAAGATGAGTGGTTTAGAAATTGTCGGTTTCGAATACCCCTTTGAAGACGCGCCGCGCGGGGCCCGTAAGCCGGATATCCGTATAGGTCTGCGTGCCGGGTTCATGCGAGAAGCGTACGTGCAGTTCGCCTCCGGGCACCGTGATTCGGTATTTGGTCGTTTCGTGCTGCAAAGCGTAATTGGTTATGATCGCCGCGGCCGTGGCTCCTGTGCCGCAGGCCAGCGTTTCGTTTTCGACGCCCCGTTCGTAGGTCCGCATCCGGATTTCGCCCTCGCCTGCGATCTCTGCGAAATTGACGTTCGTACCCTGCGGAAAACGCGCCGTGTCGTGACGGATCATCCGTCCCAGACCCTTTACGTCCACGCCGTCCAGCTCCTCCGTGAATTCCACATAGTGGGGAACACCCGTATTGAGGAACCACCAGCCTCCGCCGCTGCGGATTTCCGATACATTTATCATGCCCAGCTCGATCTCGCCCGTCCGGTTCTTCGTGCGGCGTATGCGTGCGGTGTGCATGCCGTCCGTGGCGTCGAAATACTTGGTTTCACCGCCGATGCCCAGATGCTCGGCGAAAAGCGCGAAACACCGTGCGCCGTTGCCGCACATTTCGCCCGGCGAACCGTCGGCGTTGTAGTAGCGCATCGAGCAGTCCATCTCGACGCTGCGCCGCAGGGTCATCAGCCCGTCGGCTCCGATGCCGAAGTGGCGGTCGCACAAGGCCGCGATCAGCCGTGCGTCGGCGCTGAACAGCTCTTCACGGTCGTCGATGAGGATGAAATCGTTGCCTGCGCCCTCGTATTTTACGAATGATACCAGCATTCCGGATAGTGGTTATATCATCGCAAAAATAATAAAACTTCTAAAAGTTTTACTATTTTTGTGGAAAATAAGCGCATTCGCCCGGACCGGCGGACGCTTGTATTGTTTTTATACAGAACCGATAAAAGAAAAAATCCATGAAAAGTGTGCTTTTCAAGCATCGTTCGATACGTAAATTCTGTTCCACATCCATTCCCGAAGAGCTGCTGCAGGAGATACTGGCAGCGGCTTCGCGGGCTTCGACCTGCGGCAACATGCAGCTCTATTCGCTGGTCGTGACGCGCGATGTGGCCCTGCGCGCGAAACTCGCTCCGTGCCATTTCAACCAGCCGATGGTGACGCAGGCGCCCTGCGTGGTGACGGTCTGCGCCGACGTGCACCGCTTCTCGATGTGGTGCGAGCAGCGCGACGCCGATCCCGCATACGACAACTTCGCATGGTTCCTGAACGCTTCGACGGACGCCCTGCTGGCGGCCCAGAACCTCTGCGTCGAGGCCGAAATGAACGGGCTGGGCATCTGCTACCTCGGTACGACGATCTATACGGCCGGGATGATCGCCGAGATCCTCGAACTTCCGAAGGGGGTGATTCCCGTGACGACCATCGTGCTGGGCTATCCCGACGAATCGCCCGAACTGACCGACCGTCTGCCGCTGGAAGCCGTCGTGCATTACGAGAAATACACCGACTACACGGCCGCCGAGATCGACGAATTGTGGGCCGAGCGCGAAGAGTCGGAGCTGACCAAGCGTCTGCTGGAGGAAAACGGGTTGCCTAATCTGGCGCAGATTTTCACGCAGCGCCGTTATGTGCGCGAGGACAACCTCTCCATCTCGAATTCCTACTTCGCTCTGCTGAAAGAGAAGGGGTTCTTTAACAACTGATCGGGGGCGTGCGGGGCTTGAGTCGTATATTAGCTGTCGCCGTGCTGGGCTTTTTGTGCTCCGCGTGCAGCGTTACGCGCAAGATTCCCGAAGGGCAGTACCTGCTGCAGAAGGTGACGATCGAGTCCGACAAATCGACGCCCCGCAAGGAGCGCATCACGGCTGCCGACCTCGAAAAATACGTGCGCCAGACCCCCAACAAGCGTTTTCTGGGGACGAATTTTTATGTCTGGCTCTACGAGCAGGCCAATCCGGGCAAGCAGAACTGGTGGAACAACTGGAAACGCAAGATCGGTCAGGAACCCGTGCTGCTCGACATGAGCCTGACCGAGCGGAGCGCGCAGAACCTGAAGGTCTATATGGACACGCGCGGGTTCTTCTCTTCCCAAGCGACGTTCGAAGTCGATACCACCTCGCGCCGCAGGCGCGCCAAGGTCGTCTACCGCACCCGGCAGGGCGAGCCTTACCGCATTGACAGCATTTCGTACGATTTTCAGGACAAGTTCCTCGAACAGATCATCCTGCCCGACACCGCCAATACGCTGATCCGTCCGGGCCGGGTTTTCGACATCGCGGTGCTCGACCGCGAGCGGGAGCGCGTCACGGCTTTCCTCAAGGAGCGCGGCTATTACAACTTTACGGTCAACAACATCGACTATGTCGCCGACACGCTCGGCGGAAACCATCAGGTCGATGTGCAGGTCAATATCAAGCAGTATCTTACGGGTTACAACGAACGCGGACAGGCCGTGATGGACAACAACATGGTCTACCGCATCGACCGGATCAACGTCTTTCCGGCGTACGATCCGACCGTCGCGCGGACCGATTCGACCTTTCTTTCGCGGCTCGATACGCTCTATTACCGCGGTCTGAACATCATCTACGAGAAGCGTCCGAACCTGCGTCCGGCCATTCTGCGTCAGTCGGTGCCGCTCTATCCCAACTATGTCTACAACTCGGCGCAGGTGAACCGCGCCTATACCGACCTGATGTCGCTCGGCTATTTCAAGAGCGCCAAGATCGCCTTCGTCGAGCAGCCCCGGAGCGTCGATGTCACCAATTACGTCTCCTTCATCGGCGCCTCGGCGGATTCCACGCAGACCCGCTTTACGAAGGAGGGCTATCTGGAGTGCAACATTTTGTGCACCCCGGCGCTCAAGCAGAGTTTCAAGGTCGATCTCGAAGGCAGTACGACGTCGAGTTTCTACGGGCTGAAGGCTACCGTCGGTTACCAGAACCGCAACATCTTCCGGGGAGCGGAGGCGCTGGACGTTTCGTTTACGGCGGGATACGAGTTTATGAAGGCGCCCGACGCCAAGAAAAAGCGCGCCACGGAATTCGGCGTTACCACCGGACTCACCTTCCCGCGTTTTCTGGTGCCGTGGCGTACGCGGCGGTTCCGTTCGGTGAACCAGCCAAAGACCAAGGTGGAGCTTTCTGTCAATTTTCAGGACCGCCCCTATTATCGGCGTACGCTTTCGAGTGCGGGAATCACCTACCAGTGGACCAACAACCGTTACTCTTCGTTCTCGCTGCGGCCCGTCGATATCAACGTCGTCGATGTGAATCGGCTGGACTCGACCTTCCTCGGCAAGACGACGAATAAATACCTGAAAAACAGTTTCCGCACCCAGTTTATCGGCGGCCTTTCGTTCGGCTACAGCTATAACAACCAGCGTAAGAATCTGGGCGGCAACGCCACCAATATCCGCTTCAATCTGGAGACGGCGGGCAACCTGATCGACGCGGTGGACCGGCTGTTCTATGCGCGGCCGAAGGAGGGCGAGCCTGCCAAAATCTTCGGCATCGAATATTCGCAGTATTTCCGTACGGACCTGAGTGTCAGCCGCAAGATAATGCTTGGCGAGGTGTCGGCTCTCGTGGGGCGTCTCTACGGCGGCGTGGCGATGGCCTACGGCAACTCGTCGGCCGTGCCCTTCGACCGGCAGTTCTATGCCGGCGGCAGCAACGGCATGCGCGGCTGGACGCCCCGCACGCTCGGTCAGGGGTCGGTGCCTAATCCGCACGACTCTTTCCCGATACAGACGGGCGACGTCAAGCTGGAGGCCAACCTCGAACTGCGCTTTCCGATCTGGGGTATGGTGCACGGCGCGACTTTCTTCGATCTGGGCAATATCTGGTATATCCGGCGGAATCCTTCGGAGTACTCCGACGACGCCGTCTTCTTTTTCGACAAGTTTTATAAGCAGCTGGGATTCAACACCGGACTGGGGCTGCGTTTCGACATCAAGTTCGCCGTGCTCCGGCTCGACTGGGGCGTGCAGCTCCACAATCCCAACAATCCGGCGGGCGAACGGTGGATTCACAACCTGCGCTGGAAGAATACCGCGCTCAACTTCGGCGTCGGATATCCCTTCTGACGCGGCTTCGCGACGACAAACCCCGGCGCAGTGCTGCGGCCGGGATTTCGTATGCAGGCGGGTGTGCATACTGTCGGATATGCATTGTCAAACATGCCCCGCCCCGACATGCCCCGCCGGGTATGCTCCGCCGGATGCGTATTGCCGGACGTGTTCCGCCGGATGCTGGTCCTTGTCAGTTCTGCGCCTTGTACTGCGAGGGCGACATGCCCGTGTTGCGCTTGAAGTAGCTGCCGAAGAACGACTGGTTCGGGAAGTTCAGGTAGTAGGCGATCTCCTGTATGCTCATCGTCGAGTATTTGAGCAGGGTTTTGGCTTCCAGAATCACATAGTTGTCGATCCACTCCGAAACCGACTGCCCGCTGATGCGCTTGATGAGCGTGGTGAGGTATTTGGGCGTGATGCAGAGCTGGCGGGCGTAGAATCCGACGCTGCGCTCTTCGCGGAAGTGTTCGCCCAGCAGGTGGGTGAATTGCTTGAAATACTCTTCGGCACGGTTGTGCGAATTGTTCTGCTCTTCGGGATGCTCCGCGAGGTAGTGGTACATGATATCCCCGACCTTGTAAATCGTTGCGGCGATCAGTCCGCTGACGATGTCGAACGAGAAATGGGTCTCCGGCCCGCGGGTTTCGCGTTCGATCTGGGCGATCATGCCGCGCATGGAGCGGCTCTCTTCGGGCGTCAGCGTCAGTGCGGGGTTTTCGACGAATTTGAGGAACAGCGGCATCATGTTTTTGATGTCGATGTTGATGCGGCGCATGAAGTCGGGCGATATGGCGATGACGTCGGCTTTGAAGTACTGCTGCGAGTTTACCTGCAGGACGTTTTTGGGCGTGAAGATGAAGATCGAATCTTTCTTCAGTTTGAATTCATGCAGGTTGAACGATACGGAGGTCTCCCCTTCGGTGCCGACGCCGATTATGAAGGCGTCGATGCGGCACGGGAACCGGAAGACCTGCATCTGGGAGTCGCTGCTGGCCGTAATGCATTCGCGCATCAGTCCCTGTCGTTGTTCGCCGGCCAAATCTATAAGCTCGGCCAGCGTAAATGAGTTGATCGGTGTTTGGCTCTCTGTATTGTTCATTTCGTCTCTGGATTTTGGATGAAATATAGCGATAAAAACTCATATTCAGTTCATATAGTTTTATCTTCGAACGAAATGAACAGCTTTGTGTCTCTTTTGATCGCCGCTTGGGGAAGGGCATGAAAAAGGCGCCGGAATCGCCGGCGCCTTTTTCATATCGGGATATTCCCGGAGCGACTCTATTTCTTGGCTTCGGGGGCAGCCGCAGCGGCGGGAGCGTCCGTGATGCCGAGTTCTTTCTTCACTGCGGGGGCTATGTCGGTGAGGGAAGCCTCGTCAAAATAGGCGAGCGAACCCGTCGAAGTGTCGAATACGGCCAGATAGCCGCCTGCGGCAGCCACTTTGTCGATCGCGTTCTTGGCCTTCTCGATAATCGGGGCCAGCAGCTCGTTCTGACGCTTCTGGAAGTCCTGCTGAGCGGCCTGCTCGAACTCGTTGCGGCGCTGAATCAGGGCGTTGAGATCGTTCTCCTTGAGCTGGCGTACCGACTCCGAAAGGGTGTTGAAATTCTTCTGGAACTCCTGCAGTTTCTGGTTGTATTCGACGGTCATGGACTCCAGATTGTCCTGAAGATCCTTGGCATAAGCCTCCATGTTGGTCTGCATCTCCTTCGTTTCGGGCATACCCACGATGATCTCCTGAGTGTTGATGCGTCCGAATTTCTGTTGTGCGAAGAGCGATGTCGCGCCCATCACGAATACAACCGCAAGGGTTAGTTTGATTGCTTTTTTCATAAAAGATTATTAGTTAATTGTTTGATGTTTCTACTTCTTCAGCATGTCGATCAACTGCTGCGTGCGCTCCACACTGGGATTCGTATAGAGCAGCGTGGGATTGTTCGCCGAGTCGAGCACCACGTCGGCGCCGGTCTGCTTGGCGTAGGCTTCGATGGCCGCGAAGACCTTCTTCTGGATCGGCTCGATCATTTCGATCCGCTTTTTCATCAGCGCGCCGTCGTTGCCGAAGAGGCTCTCCTGAAAGGTCTGCGCCTCTTTTTCGCGGGCGAGAATGGCGTTTTCGCGGGTCTGGCGGGTTGTCGCCGAGAGCGAAGCCTTCTGATTCATATAGGCGTTGTAAAGCGCCTCCACTTCGGCGAATTTGGCGTCCACCTGTTCCTGATATTGCTTGGCGAGTTCATCCAGATCGGAGATCGCCTTGTTGTAGGCCGCGACGGATTTGAAAACCTTTTCGCTGTTGACGATTATGTAATTCTGCGCTGCCAGCGTGCCGGCCGTGAGAATGAATGCCGCGATTAAAATCAGACGTTTCATAATCTTATGTTTTTAAGTTAATATTCAGCCGGTTTCCCGGAACCATACCATAAATATAACTATTTTCTTTCAAATTTATTGCCAGCCTCTCTTTTTTTGCAAACGCCCTTCGCCGGAATTCCGGGTCTCCTTTTCAAAGGGAGATTCGAATACATGGGAATTGTCCGCGGAATCGTGCGCCGGTTAGAACTGCTGGCCCATTACGAAGTGGAACTGGCTTCCGCTCTTGCCGCTCTGACCTGCCGGCGAGTCGAAGCCGTAACCCCAGTCGATACCCAGCATACCCACCACAGGCAGATAGAGACGTACGCCGAAACCGGCCGAACGCTTGATCTTGAAGGGCGAGAACTTCTTCCACGAATCGAATGCGTTACCGCCTTCGAGGAATCCCAGCACATAGATCTGCGACGAAGGTTTCAGGATGACGGGGTAGCGGATCTCGGCGGTGTATTTGTTGTATGCCACCGAATAGTCGTTCGTAGGATCGAGGGCGCCGTCTTCGTAACCGCGCATCGAGATGATGTCGATACCGTAGATGTTGTATCCCGACATGCCGTCGCCGCCGACTTCGAAGCGTTCGAAAGGCGAAACCTTATATTTGTTGTAGTTGCCGAGGTAACCCATTTCGGCCTTGAGCATCAGCACGAGATTCGAGTTCTTGGTCAGCGCTTGGAACCACTGCGCCTTGAACTGCCACTTGTGGAACTCGACCCAGCGGTAACGCTCCTGATTGGCTTTGTCCGCCACCTTGCTGTCCGTGCTGTTGGCAAGCTCCGCCAGCTTCTTGTAGTCTTTGCCGTCCCAGAGCGAGTAGGGGGGCGTGAACTGCACCGATGCGCTGAACTCCGAACCGCGGCGCGGATAGATCGGCTGGTCCACCGAGTTGCGTGCGAAGACGAATTTGAGCGAGAGCAGGTTGGCGGCGCCGTTGGTCATGCCGAACGTATTCCAGTTTTTGAGCGAGAAGCGTTCGTAGCTTGCCTCGCCGTAAAGCGTGAAGTAGGGGTCGGGCCAGTTGAGACGCTTGCCCAGACCTGCCGCCAGACCGTACGTGCGGAAGTACTGCGTACTCTTCTGCCATACGTAATAGGCGTTGTTCTGCTCAGAGAAGTGGGCCGATATGGTGAACGAATTGGGCTTCTTGCCGCCCAGCCACGGGTCGGTGAAACTCAGGGCGAACGCCTTGTAGTAGGTGCCGTTGGTCTGCGCCGACAGCGACAGCCGCTGGTTCTGGCCCATTGGGTAGGGGCGCCATGCGCCCTTCTTGAAGAAGTTCTTGATCGAAAGGTTGTTGAGCGTGATGCCCACCGATCCGACGAACGTTCCCGAACCCCAGCCGCCGGCGATGTTGAACTGGTCGGAGGCCTGCTCTTCGAGCGGCCAGTTGACGTTCACCAGCTCGTTCGAAACGGGCTTGATGTCGGGCATGATCGCTTCGGGGTTGAAGTGGCCCAGCGAGCCGAGCGTGCGGATGGTCTGCATGAGCAGCGAGCGGTCGTAAAGCTCGCCCGGACGGGTGTAAAGCTCGCGGCGTATCACCTCGTCGTCCACGCGCTGGTTGCCCGTGATGCCGACTTCGTTGATGGTGAACTGCTTGCCTTCGAATACCTTGACCTCGATGTCGATCGAGTCGGCGCCGATGATGGTTTCGGCGGGTTCGATCTGCGACATCAGGTAGCCCTTGTTCTGGTAGAGCGACGATACGGACATCGCTTCGGGATCGGTCTCCTTGCCGATGCCCAGACGCTTGTGCATCGACTTCTTGTCGTACGTGTCGCCCTTGTTGACGCCGAACATGCGCTGCAGGTCGTCGGTTTCGTACACCGAGTTGCCGACCCACGACACGTTGCGGATGTAGTATTTGTTGCCTTCCGAAATGTCGAGGTCGATGGCCAGCCGCTTGTCGCTGATCGGATAGATCGAGTCGCTGACGATCGTGGCGTTGCGGTAGCCTTTCGAGTTGTAGAAGTCGATCAGCAGGTCCTTGTCGTTCTCGTAGTCGCTCTCGTTGAGTTTGGTGCCGCGGAAGAAGTTGATGCTCTTCTGGTGCGTCTTCTTGAAGGTCCGGCGCAGGCGCTTGTCCTTGAACTGCTCGTTGCCCGTGAAGTTGATCTTGCCGATCTTGACTTTGTGTTTGCGGTCGATCAGGAAGGTTACGTTGACCATCTGCGGGCGCAGCGTGTCGTTGGTGATGCGCGTCGAGACCTCCGTGTTGCGGAAGCCCTTCTCGGACCAGTAGGCCTTGATGAGTTTCTGGTTCTTGTCGATGACGTAATCCGAAAGCTCGCTGCCGCGTTTGAGCTTGAGCTTTTCGAGCAGGTCTTTCTTCTTGCCCTTCGAGATGCCTTCGAAGTCCCAGTTGTTGACGCGCGGCCGCTCTTTGAGGAACACCTCCAGATCGAGGCTGTCACCCTCGATCTCGGCTCCGATCTTCACGTCCGAGAAAAACCGCTGGCTCCACAGACGCGAGATGGCGTTTGCGATGAAGTTGCTCGGCAGGTAAATCGAATCGCCGGGGATCAGCCCGGCCGAAGACTTGAGAATGTCGGGGTTGAGGTACTGCACGCCGTGAATGTTGACGTCGCGGATGTAGTAGAGTTTCTGCGCGCCGTCCTGCCGCAATATGGGTGCGTCTTCCGGGAATGCGGGCTTGGCCGAAGCCGCGGTGTCAGCAGGATTCTGCTCTTGGGCGAATATATTCGTGCAGCACAGCACGAGGGCAGCGGCTGCCGTGAATATCTTACCGAAATAATTCATCTATTTAAATCTAATCTTAACTTCATCTATTTTACCAGCCCGAAACGGCGGTCGCGCCGGGCGTATTCCTCCATTGCACGGTCGAACTCCTCCTCGGTGAAATCGGGCCACAGCACCTCCGGGAAGTAGAGTTCGGCGTAGGATGCCTGCCAGAGCAGGAAGTTGCTGAGCCGGTGTTCGCCGCTCGTGCGGACGATCAGGTCCGGGTTGGGGTAGGGCGCCGTGTCGAGCGCCGCGCTGATCGTGCCTTCCGAAATCTCCTCCGGCGCCAGCTCTCCCGATGCGGCCCGTGCGGCGATTTGGCGTACGGCGCGGGTGATTTCGCTGCGCGAGGAGTAGTTGAGCGCCAGTATCAGCGTCAGGGTCTTGCCCCCGGCGGTCCGCTGCTCGGCTTCGGCCAGATAACGCTGCACCTTTTCCGAAAAACGCGTGCGGTCGCCGATCATCCGGATCTCCACCCCCTGACGGATCAGTTCGGGCGTTTCGTTGACCACGCTTTTGCAGAAAAGTTCCATCAGCGCATCGACCTCCTGCGCGGGACGTCCCCAGTTTTCGGTCGAGAAGGCATAGAGCGTCAGGTACTTCACACCCCAGCGCGCGGCGGCGCGCAGCGACGCCCGTACGGGTTTGACGCCGGCGACATGGCCTTCGTAACGCTCTTTGCCGCGCAACTCGGCCCAGCGGCCGTTGCCGTCCATGATGATGGCGACGTGTTGCGGTATGCGATTCTGCTCGCTCATATTAGGGCACAAATATAGGGAATAAAAATGAAAAATACCTATTAAATGAACAACTTTACACCGTTTTTGTGCGGGGCCTTAACTGCGGATGTCGATGCCCCACATCATTTTATTCCGTAACGTGTCGTAAAATGATATATTGTGCGGTACGGCCAAAAAAATCTTCTGTTCGGCGCGTTTGACGGTGAATGTCGCCTCCTGCCCGACGGCATAGACGCGGTTGTCCAGAGTGACGAATGCGTCCGAGCGGCGCGTGTGTACGTGAAGCGTGATGACGGCGGTGTCGGGAATGACTACGGGGCGCATCGTCAGGTTGTGCGGCGCCAGCGGCGAGATCACCAGACAGGCGCACGTCGGGGCTACGACCGGGCCGCCCGCGCTGAGCGAGTAGGCCGTCGAGCCGGTCGGCGTCGAGAAGATGACGCCGTCGCCGTGGTAGGTGGCGACCATCTGGTCGTCCACGTAGGTTTCGACCGAGATCATGCCTGCGCCGTGGCGCTGAACGGTGAATTCGTTGAGCGCCAGCGTGGTGTCGGGCTGCTCGGCGTAGTCGCCCGTGACTTCGATCATCGAGCGGGCCTCGGTGGTGAGACGCCCCTCCGCGATCTCCTTGAAGATCAGGTTCAGGCCGGCGGACGGGGCGCTGGTCAGGAAGCCCAGATGCCCGGCGTTGATGCCCATGACGGGAATCGGCGCGCCGCAGAGACGGTGCACGCCTTCGAGCAGCGTGCCGTCGCCGCCGTAGCAGACCATCACCGAATTGGCAGGCTGTTTGCCCGTGCATTGTCCGTAGATCTTTTCCGGCGGAATGCGGATGCCCGTAAGCTCTTCGGCCAGAGGCGCGAACTCCTCGTTGACGGCGTAGTCGAATCCGAAAATGCGGAAGGCTTCGAACAGCTGGCAGATCTCCCCGGCGGTGTGAGGCAGCTGGCGGCGGGAAAAAAGTATGATTTTCATCGGCGGAGTTTCGAAAAAATAAGTAACTTTACCACGCCAAGACGATACAGGAAGCCGGTTCGTGCCTCGTCCGGATCGCCCGGCGCAACTTGGTTCAACATCGGGGACGGCGCAGTCCGCATTCCGGCTTCGGCCGGCAGCGGCCGCAGGCGGCTCCCGAATGCAAATATAGCGAATTTTATGACAAAGTTGAGTGTAAACATCAATAAGATTGCCGTGGTGCGCAATTCGCGCGGCGGAAATCTTCCCGACGTGGTCCGTGCGGCCCTCGATATCGAGCGTTTCGGCGCGGAAGGCATCACGGTCCATCCGCGTCCCGACGCCCGCCACATCCGCTACGACGACGTGCGGAACCTGAAACGGGTCCTCGCCACCGAATTCAATATCGAGGGCAATCCGATTCCGAGCTTCGTCGATCTGGTGCTGGAGGTCGTGCCGACGCAGGTGACCCTCGTGCCCGACGCCCATGACGCCATTACGTCGAATGCCGGGTGGGACACGCTCGCCAACCGCGGATTCCTGACCGAAGTCACGGCGCGGTTCCATGAGAAAGGCATCCGGGTCTCGGTTTTCGTCGATCCCGATCCGGCGATGGTCGCCGGGGCGAAGGCCTGCGGCGCCGACCGGGTGGAGCTTTATACCGAGGCCTACGCCCGCGAATATCCCGCCGGCGCCGAAGCCGCGCTGGCGCCCTATCTCGCGGCGGCCGAGGAGGCCCGCCGTCAGGGACTCGGTCTGAATGCCGGACACGACCTCAATCTCGAAAACCTGCGCTTTTTCGTCAGCCGCATCCCGTGGACCGACGAAGTCTCGATCGGCCACGCGCTGATCTGCGACGCGCTCTATTACGGGCTGGAAAACACGGTCCAGCTTTACAAACGCGAACTCCGATAAATAGAAAATGATAAAAAGAAGCCGACCATGAAAAAAATCGTTCTCCTTGCCGCGGCGCTTCTCGCTGCCGCCGCGTCGTTCGCCCAAAGCGAATACAACTACCAGAAACGCAGTCTTTTCGAACAGCTGCCGATTCGCGGCAACGACATCGTTTTCCTCGGCAACAGCATCACCGACGGCGGCGAGTGGGCCGAATTGTTCAACAACCGCCATGTCAAGAACCGCGGCATCAGCGCCGACCGTTCCGGCTGGCTGCTCGACCGGCTCGATCCGATCATCAACGGCCATCCCAAAAAGCTGTTCCTGATGATCGGCACAAACGATCTGGCCGTCGGCATCGCGCCCGAAGAGGTCGCCGCCAATGTCGAAAAACTGCTCGACCGTTTCGCCGAGGAGTCGCCGTGGACGAAGATCTACGTGCAGAGCATCCTTCCCGTAAATGGCGTGGATACGAAGGCCAAGCCCAAGAACCACTGGAAGAAGGGCGCCGAGATCATCGAGACCAACAAGCTGCTCGAAACGCTTTGCGAAGGGCGCAAGAACGTGATGTATGTCGACGTCTATTCCGCGCTGGTCGATGAGAAGGGCATGCTCGACAAGCAGTACACCAACGACGGCCTGCACCTGATGGGCGAGGGCTATCTGGCGTGGAAGACGGTGATCGAAAAATTCGTGAGGTAGCCGCGTGCCGCTGACGAATCCCATATTCCGGCGAATCTCGCGTCTGGCCGAAGAGCAGGGCGTGAGGGCTTTCGTCGTAGGCGGTTACGTGCGCGACCATTTCCTGCGCCGCCCCTCGACCGACATCGACGTGGTGGTCGTGGGCAGCGGTATCGCGCTGGCCGAAGCGCTGGGCCGCGAACTGCACGCCAAGGTCTCGGTATTCAAGACCTTCGGCACGGCCATGCTCCGCCACAAGGGCGTCGAGGTCGAGTTCGTGGGCGCCCGCCGTGAGTCCTATACGCAGGATTCGCGCAAACCGCAGGTCGAGGCGGGCACGCTCGAAGACGACCAGCGCCGCCGTGACTTCACGATCAATGCCATGGCGTGGTCGCTCAACGCCGGTTCGTTCGGCGAGCTGGTCGACCCGTTCGACGGCATGGACGACCTCGAAGAGTGCGTCATCCGCACGCCGTGCGATCCCGACGTTACCTTCTCGGACGACCCGCTGCGCATGATGCGGGCCGTGCGCTTCGCGTCGCAGCTGGGGTTCACGATCGAAGGCGAGACCTTCGACGCCATCCGCCGCAATGCGCACCGCATCCGGATCGTGTCGCGCGAACGCATCGCTGCGGAACTCAACAAGATCGTCCTTTCGCCCGTACCCTCGATGGGCTTCGAACTGCTGGAGCTGACGGGGCTTCTGGAGCTGATTTTCCCGGAGATGCACAACCTCAAGGGCGTCGAGAAGCGGGGCGCGCATGCCCATAAGGACAATTTTATCCATACGCTCAAGGTGCTGGACAACGTCGCCCGCCGCAGCGGCGATCTGTGGCTGCGCTGGGCCGCCGTGCTGCACGATATCGCCAAGCCGCTGACGAAGGCTTACGATCCCAAGGTCGGCTGGACGTTCCACGGCCACGAGGTCCTCGGCTCGAAGATGGTGCCGGCGATCTTCCGGCAGTTGAAGCTGCCGCTCAACGAGCATATGAAATTCGTGCAGAAGCTGGTTTTCCTCCACCTGCGGCCGATCATCCTCTCCGAAGATCTGGTCACGGACTCGGCCGTGCGGCGTCTGCTGTTCGAGGCGGGCGACGACGTGGAGCAGCTGATGATCCTGTGCGAAGCCGACATCACTTCGGGCATCGACGCCAAGGTCAAACGCTATCTGGCCAATTTCGAGCTGGTGCGCCGCAAGATGAAGGATTTGGAGGAGCGCGACCGCATCCGCAACTTCCAGCCGCCGATCACGGGCGAGATCATCATGCAGACCTACGGCATCGGTCCCTGCCGTGCCATCGGCGACATCAAGGAGGTGATCAAGAATGCCATTCTCGACGGCGAAATTCCCAACGATTACGACGCGGCCTACGCCCTGATGGAACGGCTGGCGGCGGAGAAGGGATTGACCAAAGCCGCGGTTCAGAACCCCTGAAAACGGTCTTGTCCGTTCAGGGCGTATTTGTAAATTAAAAGGTTGAGTTGCAGATACTCAACCTTTTTTCATGCCCGCTTCCGCCTCCACCTGCGCCCGCGATTTGGATTTGGTCACCAGCCAGACCCCGGCGAAGACGCAGAGGGCCGCCGCGGCCTTGGTGAACCCGAAGGTGTCGAGACCGATTGCGACCGAGAAAAGCACCGCCACGACGGGTTGTACGTAGTTGTACATCGACACCACCGTGGGCCGCAGGTAACGCTGTCCGATCGGCACCATGAAGTAGGAGAGGAAGGTCGAGCAGACGACCACGTAGCCGATTCCGGCCCATGTCCGGGGCGCGAGCGCGGCGTAGTCCACGGCCGCGAGCGGCCGGTAATAGACCGCGGCAGCGACGACGGCCGCGAAGAGGAACATCCACTTCATGGTCGTTACGGGCGAATATTTGACGATTACGTTGCGGAAAGCGGTGAGGTAGGTGGCGTAGCTGACCGCGCTGACGAGACACAATACGTCGCCCTTGACGCTGCTCGTGTGCCCCGTCCCGTGCCGGCTGACCAGAATCAGCAGCAGCGCCCCGGCGCAGCCGAGGAACACGCCGCCCGCCTTGAGCCATGTGATCGGCTCGCGCAGGAACAGCGTCGCCAGCACCATCGTCAGTACGGGGACCACCGTGGCGATGATCGACGAGTCGATGGGCGAGGTGAGCGACAGCCCCCAGAGGAAAAGCATCTGGTTGAGCTGGATGCCGAACACCGACGCGAAGAGCAGCAGCACGATGTCGCGCCGTGCGACTCTCTCGCGGGGCAGGAAAAGCGAGACGCTCCAGAACAGCAGGCAGGCTCCCAGCATGCGGTAGACGCTCAGTGCGAACGGACTGACCCCGCCGGGGTTGTGCTCCGACCAGAGCACGCTCTTGCCGATCGGCGCGTTGAGGCCCCAGACGAGATTTGCGACCCAGAGGGCCGCGTGGCCTTTCAGTTTTCCTTTGTCCATGTCATTGCGGGATTGACGCGGCAAATATAGGTAAAATTTGGTGTAATAATTGCCCCTCGGAATTCCCGTGAGCAAAACGCGTTACAATATCGATCTGGTATTTGCCAACCTTTTTTTCGGAGCGAACTTTTCGTTCTACGTCTCCCTTACGCGCAATTATCTGGACTTCCAGCAGATATTCATGCTTCAGGTCCTTTCGGCGGCGGTGTTCTTCATCCCCTTCGCGCTCCTCTCGAAGCAGTCGTTCCGCATCCGCTGGCGCGACGCGGGCAATATCCTGATCGTCACGATGCTGATCGTCTACGGCTGGATGTATATGCTGTTGTGGGGATCGTCCTACACCTCGCCCATCGACGCTTCGATCATCTCGACCCTCGGTCCCGCCGTGACGTTGATCATGGACCACCTGATGCACCCGCACAAGTACATCAGGGCGCGGGTCGTGGGCGTCGTCTGCGCCCTGATCGGCGCTGCCGTCCTGCTCTTCGACCACGGGTTCGTGCTCACCCACGGCAGCCGCGCCTACGGCAACGCACTGGTGCTGGTGGCCGTGGTGGCGATCGCCATCAATACGGTGATTATCAAACCTCAGCTCGAACGGCTGGGAACGCTGGTGGTGATGGGGTGGTACTACATCATCGGACTGGCCGTGACGGCGCCATTCTTCTGGAAATACATCGCCCATACTCAGTTCCTGAAACTGCCCCTTCAGGCGCAGGCCGAACTGGCCTATATCCTGATTCTGGGCACGGTCCTGCCCATGTACCTGCTGTACCGGGGTACGGAGAAACTCACCTCGGTCCATACGGCGCTCTACCGCTATATCCAGCCGGTGATCGCCGGAATTCTGGCCATCGTCCGCGGGCAGGCCGTCTTCGACACGGCCAACGTCGTGGCCCTTGTCTTCATCTTCGCAGGCGTGGTGCTTGTGGTGATCGGCTATAAGTATTACGTCCGCCATGGACTGCCGCCCGTGGGCAGCGACGGGAAACTGCGCGCTTAGTCCGCCAGCAGGCGTTCGCGCCATGCGTCGGGCACGGGCATGCTTTGCTGCCGCGAGAAGTCGAATGCGACCATCACCGAGCGGCTCTCGCTGCACACCCGGTCGCCGGCGAGCAGCCGCTGGAAGAGCGTGAGGCTTTTGTTGCCGATCTTCTCGCAGGTGGTCGTGACGCGCACCCTGTCGTGCAGGCGGATCTGATCCATGTACGAGGTCGAAGTGGAGACGGTGACGATGCGCAGATCGCCGAGCAGCACCTCGTCGCCGAGTATCTTTTCGTAATACTCCATTTTTCCCACGTCGAAATACATCTGCTGCGAGACGTTGTTCACATGCTGGAACGGATCGACGTCCGAGAAGCGCTTCTGGATGGAGGTTTCCAACGTTTTTGCCATGTGTGTTATTCGCGTATGATTTTCACTTCGCCGCCCTCGCCGAAGGCGATGATCGACGACGCCTTTTTCGTGGGCTTGCCCTCGAAGCGGGGATTGACGACGAAATCGACGCCGTCGATGATCTCGCGCGACACTTCGGCGAGTCCCGCGGGCGTCGCCTCGCCCGAAATGTTGGCCGAGGTCGAGACCACGGGGCGTCCCAGCCCCCGCAGTATCCGGCGGCAGAATTCGTGGTCGGGAATCCGCACGCCGAGCGTCCGCTCTTCGGGAATCAGGTTCTCGGCGACGCCGGCCGCTCCCGGAAGGATCGCCGTCAGCGGGCTGGTCGCCAGCTCCATGACCTCGAACGCGATGCCGGGAGCCTTGTTTACGTAGCGCACGACCATGTCGGCCGACGCGCACAGCACGAGCATCGACTTCTTGTTTTCGCTCCGTTTGAGTTTGTAGATGCGCTCCACGGCTTCGGCGTTGGTCGCGTCGCAGCCCAGCCCCCAGACCGTGTCGGTGGGGTAGAGGATGATGCCTCCCGCTTTCATCACGCGGACCGCCTCGTCGGCCTCCCGCTGCAATTCGGTGTTGTTTTGCATAGGTGTTTGTTTTGACGCGCCGCCGCCCTTCGGGCCGCATGCGCTGCGGTTTTGCGCCGTTTCGCGCGCCGCCGGCCGAAGCCGCGGCGCGCGAATGACGCCGTATGGGTATTCCGCTTATTTTACGGGCAGCACCTCGATCCAGTAGTCGTCGGGATCGCTGATGAAATAAAGCCCCATGTCGTGATTCTCGTAACAGATGCAGCCCATGGCGCGGTGGTATTCGCGGACGGCGTCGTAATCGCCTGCCACGCGCATGCAGAGATGGCTCTCGTTTTCGCCCAGTTCATAGGCGCCGGCGTGGTCGCGCAGCCATGTCAGTTCGAGGCGGAATCCCGTCTCCCCGTCGCCCAGATAAACCAGTATGAAGCTTCCGTCGCCCGCTTCCTTGCGGCCTGTTTCTTTCAGGCCCAGCGCCTTGTCGTAAAATTCGAGACTGCGTCCGAGGTCGGTGACGTTGATGTTGAAATGGTCGAATCTGCTTTTGATTTCCATAATTACCGGATTTAGTGCTGCGCAAAATTACACAAATATCCCAAAATCCGCATACGCGCCGCGCATAATAAATTTTGGCCGTAATTCTTAATTTTTAATTCTTAATTTTATACCTTTGCACCACGAACGAAAAATAATAACGAAAAATTCATATGGGAAGAGCTTTTGAGTATCGCAAAGCGCGTAAAATGAAGCGTTGGGGACATATGGCCCGCACGTTCACCAAACTGGGAAAAGAGATCGAGATTGCGGTCAAGGCCGCCGGACCCGATCCTTCGGGCAACACCCGTCTGCGTATTCTGATGCAGAACGCCAAGGCCGAGAACATGCCCAAGGAGAACGTCGAACGCGCCATCAAGCGCGCCACCGAGAAAGATGCCGCCGATTACAAGGAGGTCATCTACGAAGGATACGGCTCGCACGGCATCGCATTCCTCGTGGAGACCGCGACCGACAACACCAACCGCACCGTGGCCAACGTGCGCATGTATTTCAACAAATGCGGCGGTACGCTGGGCAACAGCGGCAGCGTGGCGTTCATGTTCGACCACAAGTGCGTCTTCAAGTTCCGCCCGGCCGAAGGCGTCGATATGGAGGAGCTTGAACTGGAGATGATCGATCTGGGCGTGGACGAGTTCTATCCCGAAGAGGACGGCGTTACGGTTTACGCCCCCTACGAGTCGTTCGGCGCCATCCAGAAATGGCTCGACGACAAGGGGTACGAGATCGTGTCGGGAGAGTCGGTTTACCTGCCCACCGATACGAAGGAACTGGACGCCGAAGGCCGCGAGTCGATCGAGAAACTCGTCGAGAAACTCGAAGAGGACGACGACGTGACCAACGTTTACCACAACATGAAGGAGGCCGAGGAGGAGTAGTTTCCCGCCTCAGGACGATACGGTCCGCCCCGAACGGCAAGTCCGTCCGGAGCGGATTTTGTTTTGCGGCCGTTTGTCCTTATCTTTATATTCCTGAAAGGGGCGCCCGTAATAATTGTAGCTTATGATTCGTGCCGATTTACATATTCATTCGGAATACAGCAGCGACGGAGAGTTCCGTGTCGCCGACATCGTCGGCAAATGCGCCGCCGGGGGAGTTGACCTCTTCTCCCTGACGGACCATAACACCGTGCGGGGGCTGGACGAAGCCTGCGACGGGGCTTTGCAGGCCGCAATGGAGTTCGTGCCGGGCATCGAGATCGATTGCAGCTTCGAGGGTACGGACCTGCATCTGCTGGGCTATGGCATCGACTGGAAGTCTCCCGATTTCCGGACGCTCGAAGAGACCGTAGCCGCCGAAGTCATGGCGTCGTTCGGCGAGACGGTCGGGAAACTCCGCAGGCTGGGCTTCGCCGTCGATGAGCAGGCCGTGCTGGCCGCCGCGGCGGGCAAGCTGCCGACGATGGAGCTGATCGCCGAAGTGATGCTCTCCGACCCCGCATGCGATACGCCGCTGCTGGCTCCCTACCGGGAGGGCGGTGCGCGCGGAGATATGCCTTATATCAACTTTTACCTCGACTTCGGCGCGCAGGGCAGGCCCGCTTTCGTCCCGGTGGAATATATGAGCTTCCGCGACGCCGTCGAGCTGGTGCGCGACAACGGGGGCGTGCCGGTGGTCGCGCATCCCGGACTCAACCTGCGGGGCCGGGAGCGTATCGTCGAGAAGCTGCTGGAGCGCGGGGCCGAGGGATTGGAAGTTTTCAATAATTACCACGATGATCGGCAGATCGCCTATTTCGCGCCGCTGGTCCGGCGCCGTGGGGCCTTGATGACCTGCGGCAGCGATTTCCACGGCAAAACCAAGCCCCTGATCCATGTCGGGCGGTTCGGATGCGACGTGCGCTGGGAATCCTCTCTGGCCGATTCGGTCGCGCGGCTCGCGAAAGGCGTGTGAAAATCCGGCTTCGGCGGCGCGTCACTCTTCGAACGCGACGAATCTCCGCCCGTCGGTCAGGCAGCAGGGGCAGTAGGAATCGCTGCACTCCGCCGGGTAGATGTTGCCGCAGGTCGGACAGACCAGATAGCCTTTCGGGGCGTTGTCTGCCGTAGCGTCCGGCCGACTGTTTCCAGAACCGTCTGCTGTTCCGCGCTCTGAATCGCGGGCCGTCCCGTTCGCCGGGCCGCGGGCCTTGCCTTTATCCGCCCGGTGTGCCGCTCCGTTTGCCCGGTAGTGTGCCGTCTCGCTTGCCGAATTGCGGGCCGTGCTATTTTCCGAATTGATTGCCGTTCCGTTCGCCGAATTGGTTGCCGTTCCGTTTGCCGAATCGCCTGCCGAACCCTTGTCTGCCCTCCTGCCGGCGATGTTGCCCTGTGCGCCCGCAGGTCCGTTGGCTGCCAGCCGGCGGCGGCAGGTCTCCATCAGCGCCAGATGCCGCATGTCCCCGGACCTCGCCCAGATCAGCACGCGTGCCGCATAGCGGTTGCCGCTTTGCAGGGCGCGCTCGATGTCGTCTGCATGCAGCCCCTCCGGCGGACGGCGTGCGAAGTCGATGCTCCGGCGCAGGTTGTCGTCGGTCGTGCCGTGGAAGACGGTGACTCGCTCCGGCGGTGCGTAGCGGCCGCCGAGCCGGACGATGGCGTTGGCGCAGTTGTACTCCTGAAGCCGCTCGGCATGGGCCATGGCCCGGAACAGCCGTTCGGCGTCGTGCTTCCGCTCTTGCCGGGCGATGCCCGCGAAATGGTCGTACTGCGCCGATTTGACGTGCTTGCGGCGGCTGCATGCGTCGAGGTCCGACAGCACGCCGGCCCATTTGTCCTGCCGTGTTGTCGTTCCCTCGCGCGTCGCGGCGTAGTACATCCCTGCGAGGATGACTGCCGATGCCGCGAACAGCAGCAGAACCAATAACGGACGTCCTTTCATAATCATATCGACGGTGGAATAAATTTCCGGGAGCATTTTTTGTGCCAACGGGAAGCTGTTTTTCATGGACAGCCCCGGTAGATTCGGGCAAAATAAAAAGGCGGAGTCCGGAGACTCCGCCTTCTGCCTTATGTGCGGCTGTTACAGCCGTGCCTTGATGGCTTTCGAGGCCTCTTCGTAGCCGGGTTTGTCCAGCAGGGCGAACATATTCTTCTTGTACGCCTCCACGCCGGGCTGGTCGAACGGATTGACGCCGAGGATGTAGCCGCTGATGCCGCAGGCGCGCTCGAAGAAGTAGAGCAGCGAGCCGACGGCATGCGCGTCGATCTGCGGAATCTCGATGCGGATGTTGGGGACGCCGCCGTCCACGTGGGCCAGCTGCACGCCCAGCTCGGCCATGCGGTTTATCTCCGAAATGCGCTTGCCTGCGAGGAAGTTGAGGCCGTCGAGATTCTCTCCGTCGGCTTCGACGACTACCTTGCCGGCGGGTTCGGCGACCGAAATGATCGTTTCGAACAGCGTGCGTTCGCCGTCCTGAATATACTGTCCCATCGAGTGCAGGTCGGCCGTCAGCGTTACGCTGGCCGGGAAGATGCCCTTGCCGTCCTTGCCTTCGCTCTCGCCGTAGAGCTGTTTCCACCACTCGTTGATGTATTGGAGCTTCGGTTCGTAGGAGCCGAGAATCTCGATCTTCTTGCCGCCTTCGTACAGTTCGTTGCGCACGGCTGCGTAAACTGCCGCCGGGTTCTTTTCGAACGGCGTGCCGTCGGCCGTCGCGCGCTCCATCTCCTGCGCGCCGCGCACCAGTGCGGCGATGTCCACGCCGGCGGCCGCCAGCGGCAGCAGGCCCACGGGAGTCAGCACCGAGAAGCGTCCGCCCACGTCGTCGGGAATGACGAACGTCGGGTAGCCCTCGTTGTCGGCGAGCGTCTTCAGCGCGCCACGCGCCTTGTCGGTGATGGCCACGATGCGTTCGGCGGCTTCCTGCTTGCCGTAACGCTTTTCGATCTCGGCTTTGATCAGGCGGAAGGCGATGGCCGGTTCGGTCGTGGTTCCCGACTTGGAGATGACGATCGTGGCGATCGAGTACTCCTTCACGGCTTCGAGCAGTTCGTGGGTGTAATCCTCCGAGATGTTCTGGCCTGCGAACACCACGACGGGTTCCGTCCGCTTCTTGTGCAGGAACTTGAACGAATCGCTCATGGCTTCGAGCACGGCCTTGGCGCCCAGATACGAGCCGCCGATGCCGATGCAGATGATCACTTCGGCCTTTTCGCGGAGCTTCGCGGCCTGCTTCTCGATGGCTTCGATCCGGTCGGGCGTGATCGACGAGGGCAGGTGCACCCAGCCGAGGAAGTCGCTGCCGGCGCCCTTGCCCGATTCGAGCAGGGCGTTGGCCGCCTGCGCCTTGGCCTGCATTGCGGCCGAAACCGCAACGCCCGTTTTGGAGATGTCTAATTTCAGAGTTTCCATGTTATTGTCAAATTAATTTGGATGTCAGTTCTTTCATGCACTTGCGCGCCGAAGCCCCTTGGTAGAGCACGTTGTAAACCATTTCGGCGATCGGCATTTCGATCTTGTGGCGGGCGTTGATGTGACGGATGCAGTCGGCGGCGAAGTAGCCTTCGGCGACCATCGTCATTTCGTTGAGGGCGCTTTTGACCGTGCAGCCGTGGCCGATGAGCAGTCCCAGCCGCCGGTTGCGGCTGTAGACCGAGTAGCAGGTCACCAGCAGGTCGCCCAGATAGCCCGACACCAGCGTGTCGCGCTCGGCCGGATAGCTCTCTTCGAGAAAGCGGCGCATCTCCCCGGCGCTGTTGGCGATCAGCACCGCGAGGAAGTTGTCGCCGTAACCCAGCCCGACGGCGATGCCGACCGAGAGGGCGTAGATGTTTTTCAGGATGGCGGCGTACTCGATGCCGTACAGGTCGGTCGAGTAGCTCAGGTGAATGTAGTCCGTGGCGAATTTCTCGCCCAGCATCTGCGCGTTCTCCGGGTCGGTGCAGACCACCGTGAGGTAGGAGAGCTTGCCGCGCGAGACCTCCTCGGCGTGCGACGGACCGGTGATGATGCCGATCTGTTTGTACGACAGGTCGTAGCGGTCGTGAACGTATTCGACGATGGTCTTGTAGTCGCCGGGAACGATGCCCTTGATGGCCGAGACGACGAATTTGTCCTGCAGCGAGACCGTCAGCGGTTCGAGGAACGTCTTGAGGTAGGCCGACGGAGTGGCCAGAATGACGATGTCGGCTTCGCGGACCACCTCGTCGAGGTCGTCGGAGGGGGCGATGCGCCGGCGGTCGAACTCCACGTCGCTCAGATAGCGGGGGTTGCGGCCTTCGCCGAGCAGTCCTTCGAGCACTTCGGGATTGCGGACGTACCAGCCTACGCGGGCTTCGTTCGCGGCGAGCAGCCCCACGATGGCCGTCGCCCAGCTGCCGTAGCCGATCACGGCGCAGCGGGCCTCTTTTCCGATTTTGTATTCCATGTACGGATCGATTGTTTCGGTCTACAAATGTAATCAAAAAAAATAATAAAAAAATGTAAAAATATCCCTCGCTTTTTGTTACCTTTGTCCGGATATGTCGCCTTACGGCGGCGGCCCCGGCGGGAGGTTAGGCCGGGCGAGATACAGAACGTTGATTATAAAATAATTAAGGAAATATAACAGTTGGGTGTAGCACTATGGGAATTTTTTCACTGACACAGGAGCTGGCCATCGACCTCGGTACGGCCAACACGCTGATAATCTACAACGGCAAGGTCGTGGTCGATGAACCGTCGATCGTGGCGCTCGACGTGCATACGGGCAAGGTCGTGGCCATCGGCCATCAGGCGCGCCAGATGCACGAGAAGACCAACCCTAACATCAAGACGATCCGGCCGCTGAAGGACGGCGTGATCGCCGATTTCAACGCCACGGAGCTGATGCTGCGCGGCATGATCAAGAAAGTCAAGACTTCGGGCAGTCTCTTCGCCCCCTCGCTGCGTATGGTGATCTGCATCCCGTCGGGTTCGACCAACGTCGAAATCCGCGCCGTGCGCGACTCCGCCGAGCATGCCGGCGGCCGCGAGGTCTACATGATCTACGAGCCGATGGCCGCGGCGCTGGGCGCCGGTCTCGACGTCGAGGCTCCGGAAGGCAACATGGTCATCGACATCGGCGGCGGCACGTCGGAGATCGCCTGCATCTCGCTGGGCGGCATCGTCTGCTCCGAGTCGATCAACACCGCCGGCGACGTCTTCACCAACGACATTCAGAGTTACGTGCGCCAGCAGCACAATATCCGTATCGGCGAACGTACGGCCGAAGCCATCAAGTGCTCGATCGGTGCGGCCGTCTCCGATCTGGACGAGGAGCCCGAAGACTTCGTGGTGACGGGTCCCAACATGCTGACGGCCCTGCCCCAGACCGTGTCGCTCAGCTACAGCGAGATCGCCTATGCGCTCGAAAAGTCGCTCACGAAGATCGACGCCGCGCTGATGAAGGTGCTCGAATCGATGCCGCCCGAACTGTACGCCGACATCGTGAAAAACGGCATCTATCTGGCTGGCGGCGGCGCCCTGATCAAGGGGCTGGACCGGCGCCTGAACGAGAAAACCGGCATTCCGTTCCACATCGCCGAAGACCCCCTGCGCGCCATTGCGCGCGGTACGGGCATCGCGCTGAAGAACATCAACCGCTTCTCGTTCTTAATGAAATAGTTGTAATGCACTCCGGCCGGACCGGAGGTGAGAGGTGAATAAATGAATACGGATTGCGGGCATAGTGTCCGCAATCTTAAATTAACGAGAAACCGTGCGCAAGCTCTTAGAGTTTATCCGAAGCATCTATGTCATGGTGCTGTTCGTCGTGCTCGAAGCGATAGCCGTCGGCTATTACGCCCACTCGACCTACTACACGCAGGCCCGGCTGCTGGCGCGTTCGAATCAGGTGGTCGGCGGCGTGCACGGCGTGTTCGCGGGCATCCGGCATTACTTTTCGCTCGGACGCGAGAACCGCGACCTGCTCGCGCACGTGGCCGAGATGAAAGAGCGGCTGGCCGTGTACGAGGAGGCCGAGACCGCCGCGCGGCTGGACAGCTACATGCAGGACGTCGGAATCTCGAAATACCGCGTCATCACCGCGTCGGTGATTTCGAATACGGTCAACCGTGCGCAGAACCTCGTCGTCCTCAACCGCGGCCGCCGCGATGGAGTGGCCGAGGAGATGGCGCTGCTGGCCTCCGACGGCTCGATGGCGGGCTATGTGGTCGACTGTACGGAGCGCTACTCGGTGGCGATGTCGGTGCTCAACACTTCGTTCCGCGCCAGCGGCAAGCTGGTGGGCGCCGATTATTTCGGTTCGATTTATTGGGACGGTGCGGATCCCCATACCGTAGTGCTGGACGAACTGTCGAAGTACGCCGATCCGCAGCCCGGACAGGAGGTCGTGAGCACGGGCTTCTCGCAGTATTTCCCCGCCGACGTGCTGATCGGCTGGGTCGAAAGCGCCGAGCTGAACGAAACCCGCACGGCGTTCAAGGTGCGCGTGCGGCTGGCGGCCGAAATGTCGCGCCTGACGGATGTGATTCTGGTCGAGAACCGCGACCTGACCGAAATCCGCGATTTGCAAAACAGTGAAAAAGTAGAACAACATACCCGGCTGAACTAAATGCACAGAACGCTTCCATACATTTCGCTTTTCGTCGTGACGGTGCTTTTGCAGGTCTTTCTGTTCGACAATCTCTCGATCAGCATCTACCTCAATCCGCTCGTCTACGTGGCGTTCGTCGCCCTGCTGCCGCTGGATACGCCGCCCGTGGTGCTGCTCGCATCGGGACTGGCCATAGGCGTGACGATGGATTTCGCCATGGGAGCCGCGGGCGTGAACACCATTGCCACGTTGCTTGTCGCCTTCGTGCGTCCGGCGCTTCTGCGGACGCTGTATACCCGTGACGATCTCCGCGAAGGCGGCGTCCCCTGCGCCGGGCGGCTCGGACGGCGCGTATTCCTGAATTACCTGATCGTGCTGGTGCTCCTGCACCATGCCGTATTCTTCTCGCTTGAGGCCCTTTCGTGGATGCATGTCGTGCGCACATTGGTGCGTATCGTCGTCAGCGGCGCCGTGTCGGTGGCCTTTATCTGGATTATCGCCCGTATTTTCACCGCAAAACTTCCCGTGCGCGTATGAGAGACTCCGAAGGATTCGTCCGGATGCGCACCCTGCAGTGCGTGGTGCTCTTCGTCTTCCTGCTGATCGGCGGCCGTCTGGCCTATATCCAGCTTGTCGACTCGCGCTACAACGAACTGGCCAAAGCCAACGTGCTGCGCCATGTGGTGCAGTATCCGCCGCGCGGCGAAGTCTTCGACCGCAACGGGGAGTATCTGGTCCAGAGCCGCGAGTGCTATGACCTGATGGTGATCTACAGCGAGATCGACAAGAAGGGCTTCGACACCCTGCGCATGTGCGAGGTGCTGGGCCTTTCGCGCGAAAAGCTCGAAAAGGAGCTTGCCAATGCCCGGATGCGCCCCCGTGCGCCCCGCGTGGTGACGAGCTATATCTCCAAGGAAGACAAGCTGCGTTTCGACGAATGCAACTTCCGGGGATTCTATGCCGTCTACCGTACGGTCCGCCGTTATCCCCGCAAGGTGGGCGGCAACCTGCTGGGATTCGTGGGCGAGGTGAACGCCGATTTCCTAAAGCGCCACCCGGACTACAAGTCCGGCGATTACGTGGGTATGAGCGGCGTGGAGTCGGCTTACGAACCCCTGCTGAAAGGCAAGAAGGGCGTGAAGATTCAGGAGATCGACACCCACGGGGCGATCAAGGGTTCCTATATGAACGGCGTTTACGACTCGCTGCCCGAACCGGGGCGCTACCTCGTCAGCACGATCGACGCCCGCCTGCAGCTGCTGGGCGAGGAGCTGATGCGCGGCAAGGTCGGGGCGGCCGTGGCGATCGAACCCTCGACGGGCGAGATCCTGATGATGGTCTCCTCGCCGACGTACGATCCCGACGAACTGGTCGGCCGGGAGCGCGGCAACAACTACATGAAGATGATCTACAACAAGCGGCATCCGCTTTTCAGCCGTGCCGTGAAGGCCAAATACCCGCCGGGATCGACCTTCAAGCTCGTGCAGGGCCTGATCGGGCTGCAGGAGGGCGTGCTCAGGCCCTCGGACCTGCACGTCTGCCACGAAGGCTATCAGGTCGGCCGCCGGCGCATGAAATGCCACGCCCACGCTTCGCCGCTGGACCTGCGCTTCGCCGTGGCGACCTCGTGCAACGCCTATTTCTGCTATGTCTTCCGCGACATTCTCGACAACCGCAAATACGAGAGCGTGAAAGACGGTTACGACGTCTGGAAAGAGTATGTCGAGAGTTTCGGTTTCGGCCGCAAACTCGGCTCCGACTTCCTCGACGAGGGCAACGGCTACGTGCCCGACCGCTCGTACTACGACCGCCAGTACAGGGGTTCGTGGAATTCGCTGACGGTCATTTCGCTGGCCATCGGTCAGGATGCGCTGGGCTGTACGCCCTTGCAGCTGGCCAATCTCGCGGCCATCGTCGCCAACCGGGGCTACTACTACATTCCGCATATCGTCAAGAAGATCGAGGGACAGGATTCGCTCGACCGCCGTTTTTACGAACGCCACTATACCAAGGTCGATCCCAAGCACTTCGAACCGATCGTCGACGGCATGTGGCGGGGCGTCAACGTCGGCGGCACCTCCACGGCGGCGCGTCTGGAAGGACTCGACGTCTGCGGCAAGACCGGCACGGCCGAGAATCCCCGCGGCCGCGACCACTCGACCTTCCTCTCGTTCGCGCCCAAGGACAATCCGAAGATCGCCATTTCGGTCTATGTCGAAAACGGCGGTTTCGGCGCTTCGGCGGCCCTGCCGATCGCCAGCCTGCTGGAGGAGTACTACCTGACCGACACGATCCGCCGTCCGGCCCTGCTGGAGCATATCAAGAATATGAACATCTATTACCCTTCGTATGACCGCTAACCGCCATAGTATCTTTTACGGAGTGGACCTCTGGACGGTCCTGCTGTACGTGCTGATCGTGCTGGCGGGGTGGGTGTCGATCACCTCGGCGTCGTACGACGAGGGCACGGCCGATATCTTCTCCTTCTCGCACTTCTACATGAAGCAGCTGATGTGGATCGGCGTGGCGTGGACCACAGCGCTCGTGGTGCTGCTGCTCGACGAACGGTTCTACCATATGTTCGCCTATCCGGCCTATTTCGCGGGATTGGCGCTGCTGCTGGGCGCGCTGCTGTTCGGCCGCGAGGTGAACGGCGCCAAGGCGTGGTTCGAATTCGGTTCGTTCCGCCTGCAGCCCGTCGAATTCGTGAAGATCGCCACGGCTCTCGCGCTGGCCCGCGTGATGAGCGCCTATTCCTTCTCGATCAACCGTCCGGGCGACCTCTTCAAGGTGGGCGTGGTGATCTGCATCCCGCTTTTCATCATCATCCTGCAGAACGACACCGGTTCGGGCATCGTGCTCGGCTCGTTCCTCTTCGTGCTTTACCGCGAGGGACTCAACAAGTGGCTCTGCATTCCGGTGCTGCTGATCGCCGCGCTGTTCATCGTGTCGTTTCTGCTTTCGCCCATGACGCTGCTCGTGTCGATCATTCTGGTCTGCACGCTCTCCGAAGCGATGATGACCGGGGAGTGGCGCTCGCGCCTGATCTATCTGGCGTCGCTGGCGCTGGCGAGCATCCTGCTCTGCATGACGATGGCGCTCGTCGCGCCCGGCGTGATGGACCTGCACGCCTGCCTGCTGACCGTGACGCTGCTGTCGCTGGTCGGCGTGCTCGTCTATGCCTTCCGCATGAACCTGAGCAGCACCCTGATTACCGTGGGGCTTTTTCTCTGCACGATGATCTTCCTCCCCACCACCGACTATATCTTCAATTCGATTCTCAAACAGCACCAGCGCGACCGCATCCTGAGTTTTCTGGGCATCATCAGCGATCCCCTCGGCACGGACTACAACGTCAACCAGTCGAAAATCGCCATCGGTTCGGGCGGACTCTGGGGCAAGGGATTTCTCGAAGGCACGCAGATCAAGTACGGCTTCGTGCCCGAACGGCATACCGACTTCATCTTCTGTACGGTCGGCGAAGAGTGGGGCTTTCTGGGGACGATGGTCGTGCTGGCCCTGCTCTGCATGCTGATCCTGCGCCTGATGCGCATGGGCGAACGGCAGCAGGAGCCTTTCGGCCGGATTTACTGCTACTGCGTGGCCGCGATCCTGTTGTTCCACGTGCTGGTGAACGTGGGCATGACCATCGGCCTGATGCCCGTGATGGGCATTCCGCTGCCGTTCATGAGCTACGGCGGTTCGTCGCTTATTGCGTTTACCATTTTGTTGTTCATCGCCGTGCGGCTCGACGCTTCGACGCGGCAGTTTTCCCTGAATTAAATACTGCATACCAATGATCCGTTACAATCCCAAAGGTTTATCCTCGCAAGAGGCCGCAGACAGCCGGCGGGCGCATGGCGACAACGTCATCACGCCGCCCAAAGACGATTCGGCATGGAAGCTTTTCGTCGAGAAGTTCAAGGACCCGATCATCCGCATTCTGCTGCTGGCCGCGGTGCTGTCGCTCGCCATCGGGTTCGTTCACAAGGATTTCACCGAGTCGATCGGCATCATATGCGCCATTATTCTGGCGACCTGCGTCGGGTTCTGGTTCGAGTGGGACGCCATGCGGCGTTTCCGCCGGCTGAATCAGGTCAACGACGATATTCCGGTCAAGGTGATGCGCGACGGCTCGATCCGCGAGATTCCCCGCCGCGACGTGGTCGTGGGCGACGTGGTCTATATCGAAAGCGGCGAAACCGTGCCCGCGGACGGCGAGCTGGTCGAAGCCGTGTCGCTGCGCATTAACGAATCGACCCTCACGGGCGAACTGGAGGTGGACAAAACCGTCGACGAGGCGCATTTCGATTCCGAAGCGACCTATCCTTCGAACGTCGCACTGCGCGGTACGACCGTGGCGGACGGTTACGGCGTTCTGGTTGCGACGGCCGTGGGCGATGCGACCGAAGCGGGCCGCGTCACGGAGCAGGCGACCGTCCAGAGCGACGAGCAGACGCCGCTCAACCGCCAGCTGACGCGTCTCTCGAAACTCATCGGCCGGGCCGGCATTGCGCTTGCGGTCGCTATTTTCTGCGTCATGCTCGGCAAGGCGGTCTTCGTCGGGGGCTTGTTCGAGCGCGACTGGCTCGAAATATCGCAGCAGGTGCTGCACATTTTCATGGTCTCGGTGGCCATCATCGTGATGGCCGTTCCCGAAGGACTTCCGATGAGCATTACGCTGTCGCTGGCGATGTCCATGCGGCGCATGCTCAAGACCAACAACCTCGTGCGGCGCATGCACGCCTGCGAAACGATGGGTGCCGTGACGGTCATCTGCACCGACAAGACCGGCACGCTGACCCAGAACCGGATGCACGTGCAGGAACTGGTGCGTTACGATGCGCTTCCGGCGCATGATTTCGCCGAGATCGTGGCGGCCAACTCCACGGCTTTCCTCGACGCTTCGGGCGCCGTTATAGGCAACCCGACCGAGGGCGCCTTGCTGGAGTGGATGCGCTCGCAGGGCGAGGATTACGAACCCCTGCGCTCGGAGGCGAAGATCGTCGACCGGCTGACCTTCTCGACCGAACGCAAATATATGGCGACGATCATCGAAAGCGGCGTTTCGGGCCGCCGGATCGTCTGCGTCAAGGGTGCGCCCGAAATCGTGCGCGCCATGTGCGCCCCCGACGGCAAGGATGCGCAGGTCGCCGAGCAGCTGGCCGGGTTTCAGGGCCGCGCGATGCGTACGCTCGCCGTGGCGTGGGCCGAAACCGCCGAGGACGACTGTCTGCGTGCCGTAGCGGCGGCGCAACTGCATTTTTCGGGTGTGGCGGCTATTTCCGATCCGGTGCGCGAGGATGTTCCCGACGCCGTGCGGCGCTGCCTGAACGCCGGGATAGACGTCAAGATCGTTACGGGCGACACTCCCGCCACGGCGCGCGAGATCGCCCGCCAGATCGGCTTGTGGGACGACGCCCGCGACAACGACCGCAACCACATGACCGGTACGGAGTTCGCGGCGATGAGCGACGATGAGCTGCTCGGACGCGTGCAGGAGCTGAAGATCATGTCGCGCGCCCGGCCGCTCGACAAACAGCGGCTCGTGCGTCTGTTGCAGCAGTGCGGCGAGGTGGTGGCCGTGACGGGCGACGGTACGAACGACGCTCCGGCGCTCAACTTCGCCAACGTGGGGCTGTCGATGGGATCGGGCACCTCCGTAGCGAAGGACGCCAGCGACATCACGCTGCTCGACGATTCGTTCGCTTCGATTGCGACGGCCGTCATGTGGGGCCGCTCGCTTTACCGCAACATCCAGCGTTTCGTGCTTTTCCAGCTGACGATCAACTTCGCGGCGATCGTGATCTGCTTCGTCGGCGCGGTCTTCGGAACCGACATGCCGCTGACGGTGGTGCAGATTCTCTGGGTCAATATCATCATGGACACCTTTGCGGCGATGGCGATGGCCTCGCTGCCGCCCAATCCCGAAGTGATGCTCGAAAAACCCCGTCCGCGCGACGAGTTCATCATTACGCCCGGCATGGCCCGCACGCTCTTCATCTGCGGCGGCATCATGGTCGCCGTCCTGCTGGGCATGCTCTTCTGGTGGACGATCACCGCAGGCGGACTCACCGTGCGCCAGCTGACGCTTTTCTTCTCGACGTTCGTTTTCCTGCAGTTCTGGAACATGTTCAACGCCAAAGGCTTCGAGACGCGCCATTCGGTCTTTACCTGCCTGCACGGATGTCGTGAGTTTTTCCTTATCCTGCTGGCTATCGCCGCGGGACAGGTCCTCATCGTCGAGTTTGGGGGCGAAGTGTTCCGCACCGAGCCGCTTGCGTGGCGCGAATGGGCGGCCGTCATCGGCAGCACCTCGCTGCTGGCTATCGGCGGCGAAGCGGTCCGCGCCCTGCGGCGGAAACGTTAGAGGGATGCTCCGCCGCTCGCTGCCGCCTTTTCCGAGTCATGTACGGACTGACGCAGGCAGAAAGGATGTCCTGAGAAAATGTTTGGACTTAATAAAAGAAGAGCGGACTTGCGGTCCGCTCTTCTTTTATTAAATTGTATTCGCCGGTCTACAGGATGCCCTGCTCGACCATCGACTTGGCGACCTTCATGAAGCCCGCGATGTTGGCGCCCTTCATGTAGTTGATGAAGCCGTCCTTCTCGGTGCCGTATTCCAAACATGCGTGGTGGATCGACGACATGATCTGATGCAGCTTGGCATCGACCTCCTCGGCCGTCCAGTTGAATTTCTGCGAGTTCTGGCTCATTTCGAGTCCCGACGTCGCTACGCCGCCCGCATTGACGGCCTTGCCCGGTCCGTAGGGGATCTTCGCCGCGATGAAAGCGTCGATCGCTTCGGGGCGGCAGCCCATGTTCGAGACTTCGGCCACGATCTTCACGCCGTTGGCCAGCAGTTTCTTGGCGTCCTCGCCGTCCAGCTCGTTCTGCGTGGCGCAGGGCATGGCGATGTCCACCTTGACCTCCCACGGTTTCTTGCCGGCGAAGAATTGCGCGTTCGGGAACTTATGTACGTAAGGCTCGACCACGTCGTTGTTCGAAGCGCGCAGTTCGAGCATGTAGGCGATCTTTTCGGCGTCGAGACCTTCGGGATCGTAGATGTAGCCGTCCGGACCGGAAATCGTCACGACCTTGGCGCCCAGCTCGGTCGCCTTCGTCGCCGCACCCCACGCCACGTTGCCGAAGCCCGATATGGCGATGGTCTGGCCCTTGATGTCCATGCCGGCCTTTTCGAGCATCTGGCGCAGGAAGTACACCGCGCCGAATCCCGTGGCTTCGGGACGTATCAGCGAACCGCCGTAGGTCATGCCCTTGCCGGTCAGCACGCCCGTGTTCTCGCGCGCCAGCTTGCGGTACATGCCGTACAGATAGCCGATTTCGCGGCCGCCCACGCCGATGTCACCGGCCGGAACGTCGGTTTCGGGACCGATATGACGCCACAGTTCGACCATGAAGGCTTGGCAGAAGCGCATCACCTCGCGGTCCGACTTGCCTTTGGGGTTGAAGTCCGAGCCGCCCTTGGCGCCGCCCATCGGAAGCGTCGTCAGCGCATTCTTGAAAATCTGCTCGAAACCGAGGAATTTCAGGATCGAGGGATTCACCGAGGGGTGGAAACGCAGACCTCCCTTGTAGGGACCGATCGCGTTGTTGAACTGCACGCGGTAACCGGTATTGACCTGTACCTCGCCCTTGTCGTCTACCCAGACCACCTTGAAGGTAAAACTGCGGTCAGGCTCCACGATGCGCTCTGCGATACGGTTGGCCTCGAATTCCGGGTGCTGGTTGTAGGTTTCCTCTACCGTCATGAGAACTTCGCGCACGGCCTGCAGGTATTCGCTTTCGCCGGGATGCTTGCGCTCAAGTTCCGCCATTAATTTGTTTACGTTCATATTGCCTGAAGTTTTAAAGGTTGTTTCTTTATTACAAATATAAAACTATTTCTTATAAATTGTAACTGCAACATGATTTTTTCCGAAAATTCGTTATTTATTTCTCCTTTTCTCCGGAAAATGTCGTATCGGTGCGCTGCGGGCTATTCCTCCCGCGCTTCGTCCGGAGTCTCTTTGACGATGCCTTTGTTCGAGCGGCCGTCGATGCAGACCCACAGCGGACGCTCGAAACGCACCTGCCGCAGGAAGCTGCCTTCGTAGATCGCGGCGCATTTGTCGAGCGTCTCTTCGCGGAATACGCCGTCGCCGCGGAAGGGGCTGATCGTCAGGTAACCCACGCCCAGCGAGGTGACGTTCTGGAAGAAGTGCGTGCCCTGCGACGGCTCGACGTCGAATTTCTCGATGCCGCATTCGACGATCACCTTGGCTTCGGAGATGTGGTTCCACTTGACGGGCACGCCGAGGAACGGGTCCGACGAACCCCAGCGGCCGGGACCGATGAGGATGTAGGAGCGTTTTTCGTCGCGCATGCGGCGGTTCAACTCCAGCAGTTCGTCGGCGATTTTCTCGGTCGAAAGCGAACTGAACGTGCCGCTTTTGATGTAGATGACGTCCGAGATGTCGTTCATCATGCCGATGCCGAGGGCGTTCTCGCCGTAGACCAGCGCATCGGAGGTGTCCACCGCGCTCCAGTCGATCGGCCGGTTGTCCTGATTGTCGATGATCGGGCGGATTTGCAGCAGGTTGAAAATCTGCTGCTCCCCCGGCGCCACGTCCATATTGACGGCGAATTCTACCTCCACGGGGCAGCGCATCTCCTCGGCGCCCATGTGCAGGATGTCGGTGACGATCTCCGCCAGCGGGAAGGTGCTGTATTTCAGTATGTTGTTGAATGTTATGACTTTGCGGCCCCGGTCGAAGGGGCTGTCCGAGATGCGCTCGTTCTCGCGGTCCCACACCGAGCAGACGAAGCGCGAATTGCGCAGCTCGGCGATCTGGGCGATGTCGAGCCGCCGCAGGTTCACCGCGTCGTCGATCGACGTGCGGAACTCTTCGGGCTGCAGGCTCAGGGCCAGCACTTCGTTCTGCGTGTCGCGCAGCGCCAGTTCGGGCGTCGAGGTCTGGAGCACCTTCTGCGGATAGCGGGGCGAGAAGCGCAGCGTGCGCCCTCCGTCCACGACCAGCTTGCCCAGTCCCATGGCGACGTTGCACACGCCGTCTTCGGGAGCTTCGTCGCCGATGGGGTAGTAGTTGATCGAACGCGCCACGCCCGAAAAGGTCGGGAAGAAAAGTCCGTTCTGCTCCGTGCCGCACACCTCCTGTATGATGACGGCCATCTTCTCCTCCGAGATCAGGTTCTGCGACGAGGAGAGGTAGGCTCTCGACGATGCGAAGTAGACCGAGGCGTATACGCTCTTGACCGCCTTGAGCAGCAGACGCAGCATCTGGTCCTCGTTGTCCACATAGGGGATCATGTAGGTCGAGTAGATGCCGGCGAACGGCTGGTAGTGCGAATCCTCCAGCTTCGACGACGACCGCACGGCCAGCGGCGTACTGACGGTCTTGATGTAGGCTTTCAGCTCGCGCTGCAGTTTGACGGGAATCGTCGAACTGACGAACTCCGAGAGTATCTCCTCGTCCGAAAACTCCTGCGAAATGATGTATTTGAGTCCGTTGTTGCGGATGAATTCGTCGAAATAGTCCGTTGCGATCACCACCGAGCGGGGAATCATGATGCGCAGGTTGTCGTGCTTGTCGTACTGGCGGTGCTTGAGCAGCATCGAGTTCATGAACGCCAGACCGCGGGCCTTGCCGCCGAGCGACCCTTCGCCGATGCGGGCGAAAGCCACCGCGTCGCTGTAGGTCTCGGTGTCGAAGCGCGCCACCACGCCCTGTCCGAGCAGGATGCGGTAGTCCTTGATGAGGTTCACGATGCGCTGGCGGTGCTCTTCGGTGGTGGCGAACTGGCTCTTGTTGCCCCGGCGGATGGCCGCGGCCAGCGGGAAGAGGCCCCGCGAGTAGAGCCATTTCGAGAGGTGGTTCTGCGAGGTGTGGTATTCGAACGCCTTGTCGGGAATCGTGGCGATCATCTCCTGCATCTGCGCCAGATCCTTGGCGCGGCCGATGACGGCTCCCGTATCGGGGTCCTTGAAGAGGAAGTCGCCGAATGCGAACTCCTTGGCGATATATTCGTGCAGCTGCGAGAGCAGCGTTTTCGAATTCTTGGCGATGAATCCGGCTCCCAGCCCGCGGGCCTGCGCCTCGAATTCGGTCTGCGACGACTGCAGCAGTACGGGCATCAGCGGGTTGTCTTCCTTGATGCGGCGGCAGAGGTCGATGCCGGCGTCGCGCTTCTCGCTTTCGGGCGGGTCGTTGCGGTGGAGTACGAACCCCACGTCGGAAATCACGCCCAGCATGTTCTTCTTGTAACGGTCGTAAAGCTCCACGGCCTCCTCGTAGTTGGTGGCGAGCAGGATCTTGGGGCGTGCGCGTTTGCGCAGGATCTGCTGCTGTTCGTTGAGGGCGTCCTTCAGGAATTCGGTGTTCTGCAGCAGGATCAGCTTGTAGAGTTCGGGCAGGTAGGTCGAGTAGAAGCGGATCGAGTCCTCGACCAGCAGAATGGCCTGCACGCCGCCCTCGACGATATCCTCCTCGGCGTTCATCTTGTCCTCGACCAGCTTGATGATCGCCATGATCAGGTCGGTGTTGCCGTGCCAGCCGAAGATGTAGTCGAGTCCCGAACGGTCCTGCTCCTCGATGCGGCGGTAGATGTCCTTCGAGAAGGAGGTGAGCAGCGCCACGGGAATCTGCGGATGGCGCTCCTTGACGATCTTGGCGAACGTGAAGACGTCCAGTTCCCCCACGTTGTACATCGTCAGGATGAAGTCGAACGAATCGTCGCGTCCGAGCAGGTCCAGCGCCTCGCGCGTCGAGCTGACGCGTGTGAATGACGGCGGGTTCGACATGTTCAGGTCGAGGTACTCCTGATTGATCTGCGACTCGATATGTCCGTCTTCTTCGAGAATATACCCGTCGTAGCTGCAGCAGACCAGCAGGATTTTGTGGATGCGGTATTTCATGAAGCGGTACTGGGGCCTGTTTCCGTCCGAAAGGGATTGTTCGAGATTCTTGTTCATCGTGTCGCCTGATTTGTTTTAACAAAAATAGAAAAAAATCCGCGAAATGAGAAACCGTGCGTTTTTACCTCCGTGCCGCCGCCCTGCCGTCTCCGTGCTGCTTCCGCACCATACCCTGTGCTGCCTCTGTACCGTCTCCGCGCTGTTTCGGCGGCATCTGTCTCCGTACGGCTCCGCCGGCCGGAACGGCAGCGGGGTTTTCACGGTTCCGCAGCCGGGTCGCAGGCCCGGACTTCCGCGGCCGCCGGCGCTTCGGCGCTGAACACCATGTGCCGCCACAGGTACGGGATGCGCCCCGCGCCGGTGAAGGCCATGTTGCGGAACCCGGCTTCCCGCAGCAGGATGGCGAGCGTTCTGCGGGACCAGAATTTGATATGGCCGCCCTCCCACAATGCGCTGTAGTGGCGGTCCGCTTTGCCGGCGAGGGCTATCGAGAGGTTTTTCAGGTACCCGTGGTAAGGCGTGGTGAGTATGAAACGTCCGCCGCCGTTGGCTTCGAGGATGCTGCGGACGAAGGCGGCGAATGTCCGCGGGCTGTAAAGGTGCTCGATGACCTCCATCGAGATCACGGTCCTGAAGGGGATCTTCCGCAGTTCGGGCGGCAGCTCGCCCGTCGTTACGTCGCAGACGAAGAAACGGCCGGGATTCCCCCCCCCGTCCGATTGGCGATGGCTATGCCCTGCCGCGATGCGTCGATGCCGTAAACGTCGTAGCCCTTGCCGGCCAGATAATTTGCGGTGAAGCCGTTGCCGCAGCCCACGTCCAGAATCGGGGAGCCGTCGGCCGGAAGCAGCCGCTCGATGTATTTGCAGAGGAGTTCGTGGTAGAATGCGGGCTGAGCATCGCTCCAGCCGAATTCGCTGTAGTCTGTTGTCATGGGGATCGGGGGATTGTGCGGACGCAGTTTCCACAAAGATAAACAATTTTTCCTTGCGGACAAGCGAACCGGCCGCCGCGTACGGGTCTGCGGCTTTGCGACTTTCCCGCCCGTTTCATTCCATTTTCGTTTTTTATTTCTATCTTTGTTCTGGTCTATAAAAAACATGCATGAATGAACAGTGACAAATACGTGCTTCAGGAGGTCGTCACGCCCGCGCTCGAACGCGAGTGGCTCGACCTCCCCAAGAAGATTTACAAGGGCAACCGCAACTGGGTCTGCCCGCTGGATACCGATATCCGCAAGGTTTTCGATCCTGCCCGTAACGAGCAGTTCGCCGACGGCGAAGCCGTCCGCTGGGTGGTGCGCAACCGTGCCGGCGAGGTCGTGGGGCGCATCGCGGCGTTCTACAACCGCGAGAAGGCCGCACTCGAAGAGCAGCCCACGGGCGGCTGCGGATTTTTCGAGTCGATCGACGATCAGCAGGTCGCCGACCTGATGTTCGACGCTTCGCGCATGTGGCTGGCCAGCCGCGGCATGGAGGCGATGGACGGCCCGATCAATTTCGGACAGCGCGACGCGTGGTGGGGCCTGCTGGTCGAGGGCTACGAGTTCCAGCCGCTGTACGAGAACCCCTACAACCCGCCTTATTACAAGGAGCTGTTCGAGAACTACGGATTCCGGAACTACTTCAACCAGAACACCTACATCTGGAAAATCTACGACGACGACGTGAACGCCATGGTCCACGACCGGGCCAAGCGTCTCTTCTCGACGCCGGGCTACGGTTTCCGCCAGATCGACATGTCGCGCATCGAGGAGGAGGCCGAGAACTTCCGCATCATATATAATAAGGCGTGGTCGCTCTTTTCGGGCGTGAAGCCCATGACGCAGGAGGAGGCGATGAAGATCATGGAGACGATGAAGCCGATCATCGACCCGGAGATCATCTTCTTCGCCTATTTCAACGACGAGCCGATCGGTTTCTTCATCATGGTCCCCGACCTGAACCGCATCATCGGCAAGTTCAACGGCAAATTCGGACTCATTCAGAAGCTGCGGATGCTCTGGGACCTGAAGGTCCGCAAGGCCAGCGACCGCATTTTCGGCATCATCTTCGGCATCGCGCCCGAATTCCACGGCAAGGGCGTCGAGTCGGGCATGATGCGCTTCATCCTCGAAAAATACATGCGCACGCCGCGCAACCACTACAAGACCATCGAGTTCGCATGGGTGGGCGACTTCAATCCGGTGATGAACCGCATGATCGAAAGCTACGTCTGCGCCACGCGCCACAAGATGCACACCACCTACCGCTACCTGTTCGACCGGACGAAGGAGTTCCACCGCTGTCCGCGTCTGGGTGTCAAACGCCGCGAATAAAACCTTAAAATCCTGATATGAAAACCACTGCATTCACCAAGTACCACATTGCCGCGGGGGCTAAAATGGCCGAATTCGCGGGATACAATATGCCCATCGAGTTCACGGGCATCAACGACGAGCACATGGCCGTCCGCGGCGGCGCCGGCGTCTTCGACGTGAGCCACATGGGCGAAATCTGGGTCAAGGGACCCAAGGCCCTCGACCTGCTGCAGCGCATCACGACCAACGACGTGTCGAAACTTTACGACGGCAAGGTGCAGTATACCTGCATGCCCAACGGCCGGGGCGGTATCGTGGACGACATCCTCGTCTACCGGGTCGATGCCGAGACCTACATGCTCTGCGTCAATGCCGCCAACATCGAAAAGGACTGGAACCACATCTGCGAACAGGGCCGGGCGTTCGGCATGGAGGCAGGCCACGGCAAGGAGCTTTACAACGCTTCGGACGAAATCTGCCAGCTCGCCGTGCAGGGACCTCTGGCCATGAAGATCGTGCAGAAGATGTGCGACGAGCCGGTCGAGGAGATGGAGTATTACACCTTCAAAAAGATGAAGGTCGCAGGCTGCGACGCCATTCTTTCGATCACGGGCTATACGGGATCGGGCGGCTGCGAGATTTATGCGGCCAACGAAGACGGCGACAAACTCTGGAAAGCGCTCTGGGAGGCCGGCGAAGAGTTCGGACTCAAGAATATCGGTCTGGGCGCGCGCGATACGCTGCGTCTGGAGAAGGGCTTCTGCCTCTACGGCAACGACATCGACGACACCACCTCGCCGCTCGAAGGCGGACTGGGCTGGATCACCAAATTCGCCGAGGGCAAGGAGTTCATCGACCGCCCCCTGCTGGAGAAGCAGAAGGCCGAGGGCGTGACCCGCAGGCTGGTGGGATTCAAGATGATCGACCGCGGCATTCCGCGCCACGGCTACGAGATCGCCGCGCCCGACGGCACGCGGATCGGCCATGTCACTTCGGGTACGATGTCGCCCTGCATGAAGGTCGGTTTCGGACTGGGCTACGTGACGCCCGAATACGCCAAGGCGGGTACGGAAATCGCCGTCGTCGTGCGCGAGAAACCCCTCCGCGCCGAAGTGGTGAAGATTCCGTTCGTTTAATCCGCTGCGGCGGGGCTGTGCCGAACAGCCGCCTGAGCCGGGTCCGTCCCGGCCGTGAAAGCGATTAGTAACTATAAAAAGCTCTTTTTATGAAAGCAAAATACCTCGGACTCGACCTTTCGAGTCCCGTCGTGGTCAGCAGTTCGCCCTATACGGCCACGATGTCCAACATCGAACAGTGCGTGCGCAACGGTGCGGGCGCCGTGGTCCTCAAGTCGATCTTCGAGGAGCAGATCATCCGCCATGCCGCGGCCCTCGACTATGCGTCGCAGCAGGGCATGGGCGATTCGGGCGAGTACCTCGAACGTTATATCGGCGATGCCTACAAGGGTGAATTCCTCAAACTTGTCGCCGATGCGCGCACGACGGGCGTGCCCGTCATTGCCAGCATCAACTGCATCGCTTCGGCCGAAGCGTGGACCGACTATGCCGTCTCGATGGAGCAGGCCGGCGCCGCGGCGCTGGAGCTGAACATCTTCCTGCAGCCGACCGACCGTCACCGTTCGGCGCAGGAACTGGAACAGGAGTACGCCGACGTCGTACGCCGCGTGGCCGAGGCCGTGAAGATTCCCGTGTCGGTGAAGCTTCCCATGCGCCTGACCAACGTGCTGGCCGTGGCCGATTCGCTGCTGGCGCGCGGCGCCCGCGGCGTGGTGATGTTCAACCGCTTCTTCGAACCCGATATCGACGTGGAGCGCATGACCTTCGTGAACGGCGATCCGTTCAGCGAGCCGGCCGAACTGCGCAACGTCCTGCGCAGCGTGGCGCTCTGCACGACGGCCGTGCCGCAACTCGACGTCTCCGTATCGACGGGCGTACACGACGGCGAAGCGGCCGTGAAGGCGCTGTTGTGCGGCGCGAACGCCGTGCAGATCTGCTCGGCGATCCACGAGCAGGGCTACGGCGTGATCGTGGACATCAACCGCTTCATCGACCTGTGGGCCGAACGCCACGGCTTCGGGTCGCTGGCCGAGTTCCGCGGGAAGATGAATTACGGCAATGCCGAGAGCGACGTCTACCAGCGCGTTCAATACATGAAATATTTCCCGCACGACGCCGAATAGCGGCGCGCGGAACCGATCTGAGGAGGTGCGTCCCGGAGACCGTTGCGGTCTCCGGGACGTCTCTTTTCGGGCCGTTCCCGCCGCCGGGGCATGCGGAGCGGATTTTTTCATTCGTCAGGCAAAAACATCTTTTGCGGGTTACGTATTCGGAGCCGGATATGTGTTCTTAATATAGGCGTCGTTACGGCGGCGCCCCTGAACCGACCGAAACTCAACAAACCTTAAAATTAAAACGAATGAAAAGAATCTTGACTCTGATGTTCGCCGCTGCGACCGTTTTCGCTTACGGATGCAGCGACAACTTCGACGATTCGGCCCTGTGGAAGGACATCGACGGGATGTACAAGAGCCTCAACGAACTCAAGGCTCAGGTCACGACGATGCAGCAGCAGCTCGACGCGCTGGCCGCAGTCGTCAGCGGCGGTGCCGTCACCTCGATCACGCAGGATGCCGACGGGCACTATGTCCTCAGCTACAAGGATGCCGACAACGTGGAGCACACGATCGACATCGCGACCATGGACGACGCCAATACCCAGCCGATCATCGGCATGAAGGCCGACGGCGAAATCTACTATTGGACCGTCACCACGGGCGGCAAGACCTCGTGGCTGCTCGATACCGACGGCGCCAAAATTCCCGTTACGGGCCGTACGCCCGAAATCGGCGTAGACGATCAGGGCTACTGGACGCTCTTCGGCAAGCGGATAACCGACGCGTCGGGCAATCCGGTGAAGGCCGAGGGCAAGAGCGCTTCGGTGATCACCAAGGTCGAAATGAAGGACGACGGCACGGTGGTCTTCACGCTGGGCGACGGCGTGCAGGTCACGGCGCAGGTGCAGAACGGCTTCAACGTGCTGCTGAGCGTCGAACCCCGGACCGTGGTGACCGATGTCGCGCAGCCGCTCGTGATCACCTATACGCTCGTGGGCGAGACCGAAACTTCGGTGCTGACCGTCGAGAAGGCCGAAGGACTCGCGGCCAAACTCGATGAACAGGCCAAAACCATTACCGTGACCTTCCCCGACGGCTTCGAGGAGGGCCGTTTGGTCGTGATGTTCTACGACGGCGCGGACAACGTGATTATCAAGCCGCTGATCTTTACGACGATGGAGGGTGCGCCGACGGGCATCCGCAACGCCGATGACCTCAAGGCTTTCGCCTCGGCGGTCAATGCCGGCAAGAGTCTGGCCAAATATACGATCGACGGCGAAGTCTGCCTGATGAACGACATCGACATGGCGGGTACGGACTGGAGCGATTATGTGATCGGCGGAGTCGTAACTCCCAGCACCGCCGATGCGAACAAGGCTGTCACCTATGCAATGGGTGAAAATGTCTTTAATAAAGTGTTCAACGGCAAGAACTTCGCGCTGAAGAACGTCGATTGGACCTTCGACCTTGCGGATGGCAACGTCGCCCACGGTCTCTTCTCGGCCCTCGGCGCCGACGGCGAAATCAAAAACCTCACCATCGAAGGCGTCATCCGTCTGACGGGCGCGGCTCCGCAGGGTGCGGCGATCGGCGCTTTCGTCGGCTATGCCGAAGGCAAAATCACCTCCTGCACCAATAAGGCCGCGATCGCATTCGCGGGCAGCGACGCCGCCAACATCTCGGTATGTCTGGGCGGCATCGCCGGATATCTCCAGAACGCGACGCTGACGCACTGCGTCAACGACGGTGCGCTGACCTGCGGCACGATCGCCAACACGGGCAACGGCTCCAATTCGGGATTCCATCAGGGCGGCATCGTCGGTTACATGAAGACCTCGTCCCTGACCGAATGCACCAACAACGGCGCCCTGAGCGCTCCGTCGGGACGCGGCGGCGGCATCGTGGCCGTGGCTACCAGCGGTCAAGTGACCGCATGCGTCAACAACGGAAAGGTGCAGGACGACGTGAACGGTATTTTCGGCGCCAATCCGGGCTATAAGCGCATGGGCGGACTCGCCGGCGGCGCTTCGGCCGACGCCGCGTTCACTTCGTGCGTCAACAACGGCGACGTCTTCTCGCAGCTGGGCTGCCGCACGGGCGGCTTCGTCGGCCATAACGAGGCCAAGATCACCAAGTGCGAGAACAAGGGCGTCATCCTTTCGGACCACACGCTGTCGGGGACCAATTACCACGGTTCGGGCTGGGCGGCAGGCTACAACAAGAGCGCCGACCTGATTACCGAATGTGTGGTCGGCGGCCGCGTGGGCGACTATACCGCATACAAGGACAATCCGCAGTCGGCTCCCGAAGCGACCTATGCCATGGCGATCGTACACGGAAAATTCGATCCGACGCTCAACGGTCTGAGCGACCAGTACGAGGAGTTCTACGACTGGGAGGTGAAGGCGGAGACGCAGCTGGCCGAGGGTGTGAAGTTCTACCACTACGCGATGAAGAATTTCGCCCAGAACGTCTACGTCGTCGAGGCCGACCTGACCAATCCCAACGTGGTGCTCGAAACGGTCATGGCCGACGAACTCTGTCTCAACCCCAATGCCAACAACAACTCGAACAACGGCAAGAAACTGCGCGAAACGCTCTCCGAGACCTGTACGCGCCGCCGCGCCGAGGGCCGCAACATCGTTGCCGGCATCAACACGGGCTTCTTCAATTCGCACGACGGTTTCCCGCGCGGATTCCACATCGAATACGGCGAACCGGTCTTCATCAACAACCCGACCGTGCGCCAGTCGCTTTCGAACCACCGTCCCGGCTTCACCTTCTTCGAGGACCGTACCGTCAGCTTCGACAACCGCAGCTTCACGGGCTATCTCAAGGTGAACGATACGGACTATGAATACTACTCGGTGAACGATACGATCGTCCGGCTCAACAACACCGACGGTTACGACGCCAATCTCTATACTTCGCGCTTCCGAAAGGAGCCGCATCCGGGCATCTACAATCCGGTGGGCAGCGATGCGCTCTTCGTCGTGGGCCGCTGCTCGCAGCAGATGACCGTCAACGACGGCTGGTTCGACGCGACGGTCACGGCGATCGTGGACGGCCGCAACGGAGCCTCGGTCGAGGTGCCGTTCGTGAGCGAAAAGACCGACTGGGTGCTTCAGGTGACGGGCGAAAAGGCTGCGGCGCTGGCTGCGGCGCTCAAGGTGGGCGACGCTGTCCGGATCAACGCCAACGTGTCTATCGGCAGCGTCTCCAAACAGATTATCATGCACAACTCCAGCATGTACCGCTTCCTGAACGGCGGCAACTGGAATGCGGTGAACGACGCGACGCTCATGCCGGCCACCTGCATCGGAGCCGATCAGGCCGGCACGACCGTCAAGCTGGTCTGCGTGGACGGCCGCACGAGCATCGACACCGGCATGAACTACTGGCAACTTTACATGACCATGAAGAAACTGGGGCTTCACAATGCGATCCGTTTCGACGGCGGCGGCTCCACGACGTTGTGGAAATGGGAGAACGGCGCCGGTGCGATCGCCAACAGGCCCTGCGACTCGAAGGGCGAGCGCAGCTGCATGAACTACATGCATGTCAGGATCAAGTAGCAAGGAACCCATAAACGACTAAATGAACAGAACGATGAAAAAGATATTGAATACGATCTTCCTCGCTACATTCCTGTTTGCAGCGGCATGCAGCGACGGATACGACGATACCCGTATCAAGAAGGACCTCGACGACGTGGGGCAGATTCTCGATGAACTGGAACAGGCCGTGGACGGACTCCGTACGCAGATGGACGCGCTCACGCAGCTGATAAACAGCTCGTTCGTGTCGCTCATCTCGACCGATGCCGAAGGCAACTACGTCATCACCTACATCGACCGCGGCGGGGAGAGCCGCACGCTTACCCTCGCCACCCAGAAAGAGGTTGTCACCCTGCCGATCGTCGGCATCGCCAAGGACGAGGACGGCGTGTGGTACTGGCGCCAGACCTCCGACAACGGCGAGACCTACGAATGGATACTCGTGGATGGCGAGAAGGTTCCCGCAGGCGGTGAGAAACCCGAAGTGGGCATTGACGCCGAGGGCTTCTGGACGGTGAACGGCAAGCCGATCACCGACGCCAAGGGCAACAAGGTGCTGGCCGACGACGTCAGCAACATCCTCTTCAAAGAGGCTTACGTGGACGAAAAGACCGGCGAAGCCGTCTTCATTCTCGCCGACGGCACCGAACTGCGCCTGCAGATGTTCGAGGCGCTGTCCGTTTCGTTCGACTCGCCGACCTACACGGCCGTTCCGGACTATGCCTCGAAAGTGAAGATCAGATACACCGTCGGCGGTTCGCAGGCGGAAGGCGCGCTGGTGGATATCTTCACCGCCTATAACGTCGACGCCGAGATCGACGAATCCATATCGACGATCACCGTCTCGCTCAAGGAGGGCGCCCAAGAGGGCAATATCCTCGTTATGGCGCACGCCGGGGGCAATACGATTCTCAAACCGCTTTTCTTCACCTACGGCACGGCCGAGATTCAGGACCCGGTTTACAACGGTTCGACGGCCGATATCGTGCTCGAAGGCGACATGACGCAGTTCGAAGTCAAGGTTTCGGCCAGCATCGACTATGAAGTAACGGTCGAGGAGTCGGCGTCCAAGTGGCTCATATACAACTCGACCCGCGCGATGACGACCCTTACGCACGTCTTCACGGCCGATTACTACGAGGATGCGAGCGGCGCGCTCCGCACGGGCGAAATCCGCTTCTCGAATGCGCTTTACGACATCTCGGCGGCAATCGTCGTCAAGCAGTCGCCCAAGATTCCCGAAGGCGGCGGAGGCGGCATCTCGACCGCGGCCGACCTCATGGGCTTCGCCGCGGCGGTCAATGCCGGAGCCAGCACCGCACGCTGGGAGAACGAGGCGGGCGAAGTCGTGTTGTTGAACGATATCGACATGGCGGCCGTCGAGTCGTGGACGCCGATCGGCGGCGTGGATGCCAGCGAGTACAATACGACGACTCCCTACAAGACGGTCAATCCCTTCAAGGGCACCTTCGACGGTCAGGGCTTCGCCGTCAAGAACCTGAACTATACGGCCGACATGTCCACCGGCAAGTGGGGCTACGCGTTCTTCGGCTCGCTCGACGGGGCTACGGTCCGCAACCTGACGCTGGGCGATCCCGACACCGACATCACGTGGACCTTCACGGGCGACGCCCCGAAGGCGACGAGCGTCGCGTCGCTGGCCGTCTATGCGGTCAACTCGACGATCGAATCGTGCACCAACTACTACAACATCGACTTCGCCGGAGACAGCGGTTCCGAAGTGCTCTGCGTGGCTTCGGGTCTGGTCGGCGTGATGAAGAACTCGACCATCGGCGGCCGCGCCAAGTCGCTGGGATGCGCGAATTACGGGTTCGTACGCACGGGCAAGATCACCAACAACGGCAACGGCGGCAACGGCATGCAGACGGCCGGTATCTGCGGCTTCATGGCCAAGGACGAAGGCAACCTGATTCAGTTCTGCGTCAATTACGGACACATCAGCTGCCCGACGGGCCGCACGGGCGGTCTGGTCGCTACGCTGATGAACGGCAACGTGAAGAATTCGGACAACCGCGGTACGGTCGAGGACGACATCGTCGGCAAGTTCGAGGGAGCGGCTGCGCAGAATTCCTACAACAGCAAGCGTATGGGCGGCCTGATCGGCGGTACGGACGACCTGAAGAAGGTGCTGACGGCGACCGTGGAGAGCTGTACCAACTACGGCAACGTGTTCACCCATATCGGATGCCGCACGGGCGGATTCATCGGCCACTCCAACATCCGGATCATCGGCTGCGCGAATCAGGGCGCCATTCTGGGCGACGTCTACAATTCCGACCACGGTCCGGCATGGGCCTGCGGATATTCGGGCCAGTCGAGCGGCGAGTGGGTCAACGTCAGCAGCTGTACGATGGGCGGATACGTGGGCAGCTACACCACCTACAAGGATAATCCGACTTCGGCGCCTGCCGCGACCGTTCACAATGCGTTCTCGTACAAGAACGACGAGTACTACGATCCGACGATAAACAACTAAAAGGCTGTAATCCAGAAAAACGGAACGACAATGAAAAAGATACTGAATATCATCATACTATTTGCGGCCGTGGTCTTCTGCGGTTGCAGCGACTTCGACGATTCGGAGCTGCGCGGCCGGATCGACGGCTACAAAAACCGGATCGAAGCCCTGAAAGCCAAGGCTGAGACGCTCGGCAAGCAGCTCGCGGACCTGAGCTATCTGACCAACGGCAACGTCATCACCACCGTGTCGCAGGACGCCGACGGGAAATACGTCGTCACCTACAAGGACAACAAGGACGTCGAACATACGGTCGTGCTGGCGACGATGGACGACATCGTCGACGTGCCGATTATCGGCGTGAAGCTCGACGAGAACGGCGTCTATTACTGGACCAAGTGCATCGACGGCGAAATCACGTGGCTGACCGACGACGAAGGGGAGAAGTTCCCCGTGAGCGGCTACACGCCGACGATTTCGGTCGATGCCGACGGCTGCTGGACCGTGGACGGCGTGCAGATACTCGACGCTTCGGGCAACCCGATCAAGGCCACGACCGACGCCACGTCGGTATTCCGCTCGGCGGAGCTGGACGGCGACGGCAATTTCAGCCTGACGCTCGGCGACGGAAGCACGATCACCCTGCGGGTTTTCAACTCGCTCAACCTCAAGCTGGACGCGATGCCGGTTACCACCGTCGCAGACCCTTCGAAGAGCATTACGGTATCCTACGAGCTTTCGGGCGAGGCTAAGGAGACGGCCATCGTGGCCGTCGCCAAGGCCGAGGGGCTTGACGCCGTGATCGACCGCGACGCGAAGACGGTGACGGTTTCGTTCGACGCTTCGTTCTCGCGCGGTACGGTTATCGTCATGGCCTACGATCTGGCCGACAACGTGATCGTGAAGCCGCTCTTCTACAAGGCCGCGACGCTCGGTACGGTCGCCATTTCGACGCCCGACCAGCTGGTCGCTTTCGCCGCGGCGGTCAATGCCGGCGGCGAGGAGGCGGCCGCCAAAGCCGTGCTGACGCAGGATATCGACATGAAGGACGTGACGTGGACCCCGATCGGAAACGGTGCCTATACGACGGCCAACGCGATGACGGGACCGGCGTTTCAGGGCACCTTCGACGGACAGGGCCATGCGGTCAGGAATCTGAAGATCGTTGTTCCGGCCGACGCTGCGGCGGGTTCGGCTTGGGGACTCTTCGGCGTGCTGAAGGGCGCCACGGTCAGGAACCTTGCCATCGGCGAAGGCTCGTCGGTCGTTTCGACCGCGGCTGCGATGACGGCCGTGGGAGCCGTGGCCGGATATGCCTATGAAGCCACGATCGAGAATTGCGAGAACCGTGCGGCGATCGACATTCAGGGCGGCGGGGACAACGTACGCGAATCGGCTGGCGGCATCGTCGGCGCGATCTGCGCCAACGAAAACGACAGTCATATCCTCTCCTGCACCAATTACGGCAAGATCACGTCGAAGAACAGCGTGAACACCAAGAACGGAGCCACGGGCTTCTCGATCGGCGGCATCGTCGGTTTCGCCGACGCTTCGACGACCACCGAACGCTACAACAACGTCGTGGGGTGTGTCAACGAAGGAGCGATAGATGCGCAGGCGACCCGTACGGCGGGTGTCGTCGCCACGATGAACAAATACACGAAGCTCGAAAACTGCGCGAACAATGCGGCGGTGACCTGCAGCGACGTGACGGCTTCGAACAGCCGCGTGGCAGGCATCGTGTCGGCCATGGGCGGCCACACCTACCTCACATCGTGCGTCAATAACGGCACGGTCGCTTTCGCCGTTGCGGGCGATACGACGCACGGCTATGCCGCGGGCATCGCCGGCCAGACCAACGACAACAATACGGCCATCGACGGCTGCGAGAACTACGGCGCCGTACTCTCCGACATCATCAATGCCGCGGCGAACAAGTACATCGGCATCGTCTGCGCCAACACCAATAAGAAGACCATCGCGATCCGCAACTGCAAGATCGGCGGCCGGATAGGTCCCTTCTCGGACGGCCAGCAGGGCGCGACGGAGATTACGGAGCAGAATTTCGAACAGTATATCTATTTCACGCTCACGGGCGGCGGCGTGCCGACGCTGGAGAACAACAGCTTTTCGGGCGGACCCGCCAAGCCGGGCATTGCGACGGTCGAGGACCTGACGGCTTTCCGCGACGCGGTCAATGCGGGCGAAAGTACGGCGCAGTGGGAGGATGCCGGCGGCGTGGTGTCGCTGCTCGGCGATATCGACATGAAGGACGTTGCCGGCTGGACGCCGATCGGCAACGCCTCCTATAAATGGGAAAAGAACCTGCTGACTATCGAGGGCAACGCCTTCAAGGGCACCTTCGACGGGCAGGGATATGCGCTGAAAAACCTGAAACTCGCCTACGGGGGCAGTGCGGCCAATACGGCTTACGGACTGTTCGGCGTGCTGGACGGCGCGACGGTGCGCAACCTGACGGTCGGCGCGGCATTGGACGATGCGAGCGCATTGAAAGTCACCGCTTCGGGCGGCACGGCCGAGGTGGGCGTGATCGCCGGCGTATGCCGCGATGCGAACGTCTCCGACTGCGTCAATTATGCGAAGATCGAATACGACGGCACCAGCGCCGCGCGTGTTTCGGCGGCGATGGTGGGCTTCATCTTCAGCGAAACGGAGGGCACGAAGCTCGAACGCCTGCAGAATTACGGCGCGGTGGAGGCCGATACCCACGGCAATTCGGCCAACGGAGCCGGCGCGGCGATCCACATGGCGGGCATCTGCGGCTTTGCGACGGGCAACGCGACCAACAAGATCTGCAATGACATCGCTTACTGCGACAATTACGGCAATATCACCTCTAACTCGGCGCGCTCTTCGGGCATCGTCGCCGCGGCGAATAACTACACGCGGATCAACTCCTGCGTGAACCACGGCAACCAGCTCAATTCGTGCGGTACGACGGGCCGTCTGGGCAACATCACCTGCATCACGGGTACGGGATGCTCGATGACCGACTGCATCAACAACGGCAATCTCGTCTCGACGGGCGGCGCCCGCTGCGGCGGTCTGCTCAGTCTGGCCAACCATGCGACCAACTCGTTCAGCGGGTGCGCCAATTACGGCGAGATCCTCACCGACGACGCCAACCGCGGCGTGTTCTTCGGCTACAGCGCCTATGCGACCAGCTGGATCAACTGCATCGCGGGCGGCAAGGTCGGGGTTTACAACGGCGGAACCGCGGTTTACGATTCGTACGGCGAAAACGAGCAGGTGCGTTATCTGGGCGTGCAGAAATCTACCGATCCGATCAACGCGGACAACATTACCTATATGATCGGTTCGAGTTCGGGCGGTTCGGGCGGCGGCGACGATGTAGAGCCGACGCTGCGCATCCTCTTCATCGGCAACAGCTTTACCAAGGACGCCGTCGAACACCTCCCGAAGATGGTCTCAGCCGCCGACATCCCGACGCTGAAGATGGTCCATCTCTATTACGGCGGTCGTACGATTCCCGAATATGCCGACGGCTATGCGACCAAGTCCGACTATACCTGCTACAAGTACAACCCCGGCACTTCGCTCTGGCTCTCCTACACCGGATACAACATTCAGCAGATCGTCAAGTCGGATACGTGGGACATCGTCTGCCTGCAGGAACATACGGGTAACAGCTGCGGCTGGATATGGAACGACACCGAGAAAAACGCCATTCAGGGGTTGATCGCCGACATCAGGGCCGACCAGAACGGACATACGCCCAAGTTCGTCTATATCATGTCGCAGGCCTATTTCAACATGGACAAGATCGGTACGGCGCAGCGGCCCTACAAGAATTTCACGACGCAGGACGAGATGTTCGACGTGATCGTGGCGCAGGCCCGCAAGGTGCTCGACCAGACCGACGTGGAGCAGATCATACCCACCGGAACGGTGCTGCAGAACCTGCGCACCTCGTCGCTCAACAACGACATGGACCTCACGCGCGACGGCTATCACATGGATTACGGCCTGAGCCGCTATGCCGCGGCCTGCGCCGTCTTCGAGTCGATCATCTCGCCTTCGTTCGGCGGCAAGAAACTCGACGGCAACAGCTTCCGCTACAACGTGTCGAGTACGACGGACGGCACTTATACGACGCCCGTGACCGACGACAATCAGCCGGTTGCGCTGCAGGCGGCGCGCTACGCCCTTGCAACGCCCTTTGCCGTGACCGACATGTCGTCCGGCACCCAGACGCCCGGCAACGGGATCGAGGACACCGATTTTGAAAACGATTCGAACAAAGAGTAAAGCAGTAATCCAATGAAACAGATATTTGCATGGTTATTCGCCGCGATTTTCTTCGCGGCGGGGTGCGCGCACTCTCCCGAACTGGCGGAGCCGGTGCGTGGAACCGGGTATGAGGATGCCGACGGGCTGGTCATCGTGGCCGCCTGCCCGCCCGCGACCCGCACGGACATCGAAGAGGGTAAATCGACTTGGGAGGCGGGCGACCGCATCACGGTCGTTTACGACGGCGCGGCCTATGAATACACGGCCGCGGAAGCGGGACCGACGACCGCTTTCACGAGCGAAGCCGGCATTGCCGACTACGACGCTTCGAAGCCTTTGACGGCCTACTATCCCGCAACGACTGCCGAAGGGGTGGTCGCCGTGGAGGCCGAGCGGACGATTGCGCTCGACGCGGAGTCGCAGAGCAATCCGGCGCGGGCGCCGCTCGTGGGACTGCCCACTTCGGGGAATCTTGCTGAAGGCGCGCTGGAGGTGACCTTCCGCAATATCTTCTCGGTCATCGAACTGCGTATCGACGCAGGGGAGTTGGCAAGTGCGGCGCAGTCGCTGACCGTCGAGCCGGCCGACGAAGCGGCTTTCGAAGGTTTTCTGTCGTTCGAAGGGACGGTAGACCCCGAAACGCTGGCGCTGACGCCCGCCGAGAACGGTACGGGCAACAGCTTGGTTTTCAACTTCGCCGAGGGTGTGGATCTGACCAAGCCCCAGACGATCAAATTCCCCGTCGGGCGTTTCAGGTCCGAAGCGGGGCTGCGGCTTACGCTCGGCACGGCCGACGGCAAGAGTTATTCGAAGAATATCTATAAGACCGGCATCACCTCCTATGCCGAGCAGGGCGGCGTATTCCGCGCCAAGCATATGGCCAAGGCGCTTTACGCCTTCGCGCCGCAGGGCGGCATCAGCACGGCCGACGACCTGATCGAGTTCGCGGCGGCCGTGAATGCGGGCGAGACGCTCGCTCCGTGGCAGGACGACAAGGGCATCGTGGTGCTGCTGGACGACATCGATCTGGCCGAGGTGACGGAGTGGACGCCGATCGGCGCGGCTACGTCCAAGCTGGCGAACAATGCGCTTTCGATCACTTCGGGAAGACCTTTTACGGGATATTTCGACGGACAGGGCCATACGATCCGCAACCTGAAGATGGTCTGCAAGGCCGCACAGGCGACCTCGGCGTGGGGATTCTTCGGAGCCGTGGCCGACGGGGCCGTGGTGGAGAACCTGATTTTCGACGCGAGCTGCTCGCTCGAAGACAAGGCGACGGCGGGCACCGACTGCGGTGTGGTGGCCGGTCTGGTTTACGAAGCCACCGTGCGCAACGTAGTCAATAAGGCTTCGATCGCCTTCGACGGGGCGGCTCCCGACAATATCCGCATGACCATCGGCATGGTGGGACTCGCCTTCGCCGACAAAAACGGGGCGCGGCTCGAAAAACTGGTCAACCACGGCGCTCTGACGGCCACGTCGGGCGGCAACACCAAGAACGGCGCGACGGGCATTCACGTGGGCGGCATCGTCGGCTTCAGCTCGAACAAGAGCAACACGACGGCCGTGGTGACGATCGCCGAGTGCACCAATTACGGGGACCTCGACACGCAGGTAGCCCGCGCTTCGGGTATCGTGGCAGCTGCGAACCGCTACACCGAGATCGAGAACTGCGTGAACGAAGGCGACAACGTCAATGCCTTTGCCACGGTAAATAGCGCCCGCATCGGCAACATTACCTGCATTACGGCCGCCGGGAGCAAGATCACCAATACCGTCAACCGCGGCAATGTGATCTGCAAGACGAGCGGCGCGGCGGGCGGCGTCGTCTGTCTGGTCAATGACGACGGCAACGCATTCGTCGGCTGCGAAAATTACGGGCTGGTGATTACCGACCGCGCCAGTTACAAGGGCACGCTCTTCGGGCCGTGCAACAAGGCGGCCAGATTCAGCGATTGCATCGCGCAGGGCGATCTGGGCGCTTACGAGGACGGCTCCTATGCGCTGGTCGGCGTGAACTACACGAATTACATGTCCTACATCGGCGACCACAATGCATCGGCCGTGCATGTGAACAGCCAGAACATTCTCTATTATCCCAACGGTTCGCAGGTGCCCGCCGAGCCGGAATTCGGCGTGAACCTTTCGTCGGTCGAGCTGAATGCGCAGGGCAGCAATGCCGCCGTCGTACAGCTTTCGTCGGTCGATTACGACTGGACGGTGAGCGCCGACGGGGATTGGGTGCATGTTACGGATCTTTCGGACGCACCCGTCGTTTCGGGTGTCAGGGACTCCGGCGTGCAGTATATCAAGATCGGGGCCGGCGCCAACACGAAGACCGCGCCGCGGTCGGCTGTCGTCACGTTCGCTTCGACCGACGGTGCGAAGAGCGCGACGGTGAAGGTCGATCAGCAGGCGCGGGGCGAAGCGTTCCCCAGCAAGTGGGTGTTCCAAGCTTCGACGCTGCCGCTTTACGGCTCGTCGTGGACCGACGACAACGTCATTCCCGCGACGTCGGGCGCGGCGGGCTTCATTTCGGTCGTGCGCGGCGATGCGAACGCTTCGGCCGCTTTCAAGCGGAGCGTCGTTACGAACCGTCCTGCGGTTTCGACGATGGTCGAGGGCGACTACTGGCTCTATACCTTCCCGGTGGAGAATCTCGCCGCCGGATCGGTCGTCGATTTCAACGCCACGATGGCGGGTGAGGCCAATTCGCCCAAATACTTCATCGTCGAATACCTCGACGGCGGAGTCTGGAAGAGCGTCGAGGCCGATCTGCTCACGGCTCCGGAAAACCCGGCGGTCCGCTATACCTACAAGTGTTCGGGCACTGCCACCGGGTCCTCGTATCAGCACGCGACCGTCATGCAGACGATGCGCTTCGAAAACGCCGTGACCGACGGCGAAGTGAAAATCCGCTGCCGCGCCGTGGGTCCCTACACCTGCGCGGGCGGTACGCAGAACATCACGGCGACCAACGCCGCCAGCTCCATTCCTCCCTACGGATTTACGGGCAGCTACGTGCAGAACTTCGGCACGGCGACGCCCCGCGACACCAAGAAGGTGCTGTGTCTGGGCAACTCGTTCTCCTATTACAGCAATCCTGCGTGGATGCTCAAGGAGATCGCATGGCGCGAAGGGCATGCTCTCAACATCAAGGCTCACTTCAAAGGGTCGCAGACGCTGACCCAACATCTGTCGCTGGGTTTCTCGACCGACGTCATCGAACAGGGCGGTTACGATTTCGCGTTCCTGCAGGACCAGAGCCAGAATCCCGCCAACTATGGCCGCGACGCCACGGCGTCGATCCTCACGGGCCTTACGACCTTGGCCGACAAGGTGCGCGCCGCGTCGCCTTCGTGCAAGGTGATTCTGGAGGAGACGTGGACCTTCTCGTCGGCGTCCTACGGCGGATTTACCGATTTCCCGACCTTCGAGACCTATAACGACGCCGGGGCCAAAGCCATGGCAAAGGCCGCCGGGACTTGGGTGTCGCCGATCGGCCCCGCCTTCAGGCAGGTGCGCGAGGGCGGTTCGGGCATCAACCTCTACTACTCGGACAGCAAGCATCAGTCGGAGTACGGCGCCTACCTGAAGGCCTGCGTCAATTATCTGGTGCTTTTCGGCGAGCGGTTCGGCGCAGATCCGGCCGACTGCGGATTGAATCCCGACAAGGCGGCCTACCTGCGTTCGGTGGCCGAGCAGATCGTGCTGGGTAACGAGGGCGACTATTTTATCGAACGATAAACCAAATTGCATAAATTTTTATGAAGAGACTTGTCAGCTGTATTCTGGCCATCCCCGCATTGTTGTGGGGATGCGCCGGACCTAAAACCGCCGCTCCGGAATACCCGACGCATGCGGCGAAAATCGTGGCCGAGATTCACGATCCCGCGTCGGAATACGTCGTGGTGGCTTCGCACCGCGGAGACTGGCGCAACTATCCGGAGAATTCGATTCCCGCCATCGAGTCGGTGATCCGCATGGGCGTCGATATCATGGAGCTGGACCTCAAACTGACGAAGGACAGCGTGCTGGTGCTCTGCCACGACCATACCATCGACCGGACCACTACCGGGCGGGGACGTGTGTGCGACATCACCTATGATTCGATTCAGCGCTGCTTCCTGCGTACGGCGCACGGTGTGCGTACGCCCCGGAAGATGCCGACCCTGCGCGAAGCGCTGGAGGTCTGCAAGGACCGTATCGTGGTGAATATCGACCAAGGATATGAGTTTTACGACATGGCGCTGAAGATCAGCGAGGAGCTTGGCGTGACGGAGCAGATGCTCATCAAGGGCAAGCGTCCGGCGGAGGCCGTCGCCGCCAAATTCGGCGAATACGAGCACAACATGATGTATATGCCGATCATCGACATCCTCAAACCGCAGGGACAGAAGCTTTTCGGTGAATATATGTCGAAGGGTATCGTGCCGCTGGCCTACGAGGTGTGCTGGGACGAGTATACGCCTGAAGTGAAGGATTGCATGGAAAAGGTGGTGGAGAGCGGCTCGAAACTCTGGGTCAATTCGTTGTGGGAGTCGCTCTGCGGCGGCTTGTGCGACGATGCGGCGTGGGAGAGCGGCGATCCCGGCTCGGTTTACGGCAAGCTGCTCGACATGGGCGCGACGATGATTCAGACCGACCGTCCGGAGCTGCTGATCTCCTACCTGCGTTCGCAGGGGCGGCACGACTGACGCCGCACCGGCGAGGGGTCTCGGAAGAGGGATCGCCCCGTTATGAAAAGAGCCGTCACTCGCTGCGAGTGACGGCTCTTTTATTCTCTGCTCCGGCCGCGTCAGTCGAAAAGCTCGTTCAGGACGGCCGCCAGCCGGTAACCGGCGTTGCGGATCTGGTGTTCGACCAGCGGCAGGGCCTTGTTCAGGAAGTCCTGTCCCAGCCGCTCGTCGGGCTTGGCCCACTCGAACTGCACTTCGCAGGTCACGGCGCTGTCGTGCAGCCAGTCGCGCGGCGTGCCGGCCTGCACGGCGGCCTTCTCCCGCTTCGATGCGCGGTCCAGCTCGCCGGCCCACTCGGTGACGGACCAGATACGGGTCGTGGTGATGATCTCGTTGTCCCAGACATGGTGGACGTAATACTTGTGCGGCTTGTGGTACTTGTCTTCGAACAGCACGTCGTACTTGGTGTTGTGAGTCGTGTATTTGATATGCGCAGGGCAGTGCATGTCGCCGACCAGATGGATGACGTATTTCAGATTGACCGCTACGGCCGAGTCGGTCAGGTTGCGGTAATCCCTGAGGTTGCGGATCGCCAGCTCAAGCCCGTAAACGGCGTTGCCCTTTCCCGGCTTGAGCAGTTCGTCGCCGTAGCGCAGGTCCGCGCCCACGGGCGCCGTGTGCCAGTCGTTGGTGAAGGCGTATTCGGGCGTCTGGCGGTATTCGTCCATCCATTTGGCGTAGTAGACGACGGAGTGCCCGCCGAGATACTTCTCGATCCGTTTCTTGGCCCGTTTGGTGAGGTTGCGTTCGGCGATCTTGGCGATCGTTTCGTGGCCTTCGCGGCCCCACGCCCGCGCAGGTTCGGAAGCGGAGAGGGAGAGAGCCGCCGCAAAGAGCAGCAAAAGCAGTTTTTTCATGGTCTTGATGGTTTTGGTGAGTCTGTTTTTTCGAAGAAGAGGTATTCCGGTCACCGGAATACCTCTTCTTTGTGTCGCGGAGCAAAGGGGCGTCAGAAGCTCAGTCCGTCTTCGTAGCCCGGATTCTGGCTCAGTGCGCCGCCCGTGGCCACGCGCTGGTCGGTCGGGATCGGCCACAGATAGTCGCGGCCCTCCTCCCATTTGTAGGTGCGGCCCCGGAAGCAGACGATATAGCCGCTCGTGCCTTCGGTCAGCTGGGCGTCCTTGCCTTCGCCGATTTCGAGCATCGCGTCGCAGGTCGTGGCGGGCTTGGTGCCGCTCCAGAGGCAGAGGTCCATCTTGCCGTCGCCGTTCATGTCGTATTCGCCCAGCGAGGGGAAGTAGCAGCCGAGGAAGCCGTCGAGTCCGTTCGACGAGGGAACCAGCTGGGCGCCCTCCTTCCAGCGGAGCATATCCCACTGGCGCAGGCCTTCGCAGGGAAGTTCGACGGTGCGTTCGCGGCGTATTTCGAGGATCACGCCTTTGTTCGCTCCGGAATTGACGTTGGGGTAGTAGCTGGCCATCAGGGGATCGGGATTGTTGTTGGCGGCCGTCATGTCGAGGGCCGGCATGCCCACGCGGTCGCGGACGACGTCTACGGTCAGGGCGATGTCTTCCGGGGTCAGCGTACCCAGCTCGGCCTTGGCCTCGGCGTAGGTGAGCAGGATTTCCGGATAACGGAATACCGGCCAGTCGGTAGTCGAGGTGGTGGCGCCGTTATGCGTGTCGTCGCTCACGAACTTGATGAAGCGGTAACCCGTCATGTCGTAGCTCTTGCAGTCCTCGATCACCTCGTCGATGCCGTTCAGATCGACATATCCCGGAGCCATGAGCGTCTGCGCCATGCGCGGGTCGCGGTTCTGGAACTGCTGGTTGTAGGTCATGGTCTCGTATCCGGGCTGGTCCTGAATCTTCGAGCCGTCGGCCATCAGGTAGTGGTTCACCAGCCGCTGCGTGGCGCTGTGGCGCATGTTGCGGAACGTGAACTGGATGCCGTGGCGCACGAGGATGTCGGCGTTGAAGCGCATCGAGAGTATCGTCTCCTTGGCGTCGCCGTCTTCGAGGATGAAATATTCGCGGTAGGGGGCGTCGAGTTTGAGCGTATTGCCTTTGTAGAGCGAATATTTGTTCTGCTCCATAACGGCCCATGCGGCGTCGGCGGCCAGTTGGAGGAAATAGTCGGCCGAGATGGTCACCCCGTCGATCGTCTCGTCAGCGATGCCGTGGTATTTGCGGAAGGTGCCTTCGTAGAGCGCGGCGCGGGCCTTCATGGCACGGGCGGCGTTTTTGCTCAGGCGGTAGAGCGCGTCGCTCGGCCAGTTGTCGGGCAGGTCCGTGATGGCGCGGTCGAGGTCCTCCATGACCTTCTTCATCACGAATCCGCGGCTGTCGCGCGGCCGTTTGAGCGAAGCCCAGTCGTTCGACGGAATCACGAAGTCGTAATAGGGGATGTCGCCGTATTTGCGCACCTTTTCGAAGTAGAACAGCGCGCGGAAGAAATAGGCCACGCCGTCGTAGCGCTGGCGGATCGTCTCGTCGGGGCAGTTGCCCGAACGTTCGAGGTAGTAGTTGATGTAACGCAGGTAGGCCCATGCGCTTGTGCCCCAGTTTTCGGTGGCCGGGGAGCGAGTGCCCTGCTGTACGGAGCTGAGGTTCTTGGCGATCTGGATGTCGGAGACCTGAATGGCATCGGTGTCGGGACCTGCGAAGAGACTGTAGAAGCGGTTGGTCCAAAGCTCCAGCTCCGCTTCGCTCGAAAAGAACGTATTGGGCGAAAGGTTCGTTTCCGGCTCCTTGGTCAGGAAGTCGTCGCAGCCTGACAGCGCCAGACTCATCGAAACGAATATCAATATTTTGCTGATAGTTTTCATGGTTGATCGAAATAATGCTTTCCGGTTAGTTTAGAAGGTGATGTCCACGCCTACGGAGAAGGTCCGCGAATAGGGATACAGACAGTCGTTGGTGGCGCTGGTCGTGGCTACTTCGGGATCGACCGTCTTGCTGTAGCGCTTCAGGGGCGACCAGTAGGCGAGGTTCTCGCCCGATACGTATACGCGGACCTTTTCGAGGATGCGCTTGTTGATCGGGATGGTGTAACCCAGCGTGATGTTCTTCAGGCGGATGTACGAGGCGTCCTGCAGGTAGCGGTCGGTTTTGACGTTCATCGAACCTGCGCTCGAAGTCTGGTAGCTGCGCCGGCGGGGGAAGTAGGTGTTGCGGTTGTCCTCGCTCCACGCCAGCCGCTCGAAGTCCTTGGCGATGAACGTGGTGGTCGGGAAGCTGTAGGGTCCCCAGAAGTAGTAGCAGTTGGCGCTGGGCATCCAGTCGATCTTGCCGACGCCTTGGAAGAAGACCGCGAAGTCGAAGCCGTTCCAGTTCAGGTCGCCGCGGATCGAGTAGGTGTAACGCGGCAGGCTGTTGCCGATGACGCGCATGTCGCCCGGATTCTTGACCGTACCGTCGCCGTTGTTGATGATGTTGTTGCCGTCGAGGTCGCGGAAACGGACGTCGCCCGCCATGAGGTGCGCCGCCGAAGCGTCGGAGCTGGTGTAGACGCGGTTGTTGACCGCCTTGTCGTTGATCTGCGCCTGATAGCGTGCCGCCTCTTCGTCGGTCTTGAACAGGCCGTCGGTGCGGTAGCCCCAGAGTTCGCCGAGCGTCTCGCCTACGTAATGGTCGGTGAGCAGCATGTCGTCGTTCTTATACTTGGTGATCTTGGACTTGTAGTCGCCCAGCGATGCCGAAATGCCGTAGGAGAAGGGTTTGCCGGCCACCATGTGGCGGTCGCGCCAGCTGACGGTGATTTCGTAGCCCTTGGTGCGCAGGTCGGCGCAGTTCTCCTTGGGCGAGGGCGCTCCGAAGACGTCGGGCAGCGTGAGCGACGTGGTGAGCATGTCCTTCGTGTCGCGGATGTAGAGGTCGGCCGTGACGTTGAGACGGTTTTTGAGGAAGCCCAGATCGAAACCGAGGTTGTAGGTTACGACCGTCTCCCACGTAAGGCCGTCGCTGATGGGGTTCGACGCCGAAGCGTAATTGGCCTTATCCGTGCCGTTGAAGGTGTAGCCCAGCTGGCCGGTCGAGATCGTTTCGATGTAGTAGTAGTTCGACACCTGCTGGTTGCCGAGCGAGCCGTACGAGAAGCGCACCTTGGCGTTGTCCCACCAGTTGCGCATCGGCTCCCAGAATTTCTCCTCCGAAATGCGCCATCCGGCCGATGCCGAGGGGAAGAAGCCCCAGCGGTCGTTGGCGGCGAAGCGCGACGAACCGTCGTAGCGTGCCGACACTTCGAAAAGGTACTTGCCGGCGTAGTCGTAGTTCGCACGGGCGAAATAACCCAGCGTCCGGTAGGCCGTATTCGACTCGACGCAGCGTTCGATCTCGCCCTGCGCCATGTTGATGAAGCTCAGCTTCTCGCTCAGCGACCCTTTCTGGCGGACGCTCAGTTTCGACGAGCGGAAGTCCTCGAAGTTGCCGCCGGCTACGGCCGAGAAGTTGTGTTTGCCCCACGAGTGGCCGTAATCGAGGTAGGCGTTGACCACATGGCCGTTATAGTAGTAGCGGTCCTCCTGATAGAAGTCGTAGATCGAACCGTTGGTGAAATCGACCACGGCGGTCTGCGTCGCGTTCCATGTGTTGGCCGTCGGATAGGAGCGGTAGGCTCCGAGGTTGTCGCGGCGGCGGTAGGTGTAGTCGGCGTTGAGTTTCAGATCCTTGTTGCGCGTGAGGTCGAACGTCACCCGGTTGGTGATGATGTAGTAGTTGTTCTTGCGCGAGTTCTTGTTGCGTCCGTCGGCGAATACGCCGCCGCGTCCGCTGGCGATCGGCGAGTTGGCGAACTGGATGCCGTTGGAATAAACGAACGTGGTGCCGTCGGGGTTGACCGGAACGAACGTCGGGCTGATGTTGTTGGCCACGTTGAAGAGGATGCCGTTGGAGTTGAGCTCTTCGGAACCGTCCTGCTCCCAGTAACCGCCGTATTTGTAGTCGGTCACCTCCATGCTGATGTTGTTCGAGTAGTGCATCCACGGCGTTACTTCGGCGGCGATCTTCGTGCGGAACGAGTAGCCGTTGTAGATATCCTCGGCGCCATGGTTGAACAGGCCTTCACGGTAGAGGTAGCGGCCGCTGACGTAGTAGTTGATCTTGTCGTTGCCGCCCGTGAGCGAAATGTTGTGCTCGGTTTCGGGACGGCTGCGCTTGAACATGTAGTCGTACCAGTCGAAGTTGCCCAGATAGCGGTATTTGCCGTTGCTGTCGGTGATGACCCACGGGCGGTCGGGATGCTCGGTCTTGTCGTTGCGGCGGTCGTAGAGCATCTGCATCTCCTCGTCCGTGTAGTTCCAGCCTACATAGCCTTTCGACGGGTAGCAGAATTCGTTGGTGAGTTTCACGTAGTCGTATCCCGACGTGATGAAGTCGGTCGAGGTGGTGTTCCACGACACGCCGTAGCGGCCGTTGTAGTTGACTTTCAGCGTGCCGGCCTTACCGCTCTTGGTGGTGATGAGCACCACGCCGGCCGAAGCCTTGGCGCCGTAGATCGAGCAGGCCGAAGCGTCCTTGAGCACCGATACCGACTCGATGTCGTTGGGGTTGACCTGCGCCAGCGACGCTTCGATGCCGTCGACGAGCACCAGCGGGCTGCCGCTGTTGAGCGATACCGCGCCGCGGATCTTGACGTCGTAGTTCTTGCCTTCGATCGAGCCGCTGCCGAGCGTCAGCAGCAGCGACGGATCGGCGCCCTGCAGGGCGGCGGCCGTATTGGTCACGGGACGGTTGTTGAGGTCCTTGCCGCTGATGGTGCCCACGGCGCCCGTGACGTTCACGCGCTTCTGCTGGCCGTAGCCGACCACGACCACCTCGTCGATGGCTGCCGAGCTCTCCACGAGGGTAATGTCGATGGCGGCGTAGGAGTTGACTTCGACCGTCCGGGGCTGGTAGCCGATGAACGAGATGACGAGCTTCGCCGGAAGCTTGACGTTCTCCAGCGAGAAGTCGCCGTTGCTCATGGTCGTGGTGCCGTTGTTGGTGCCGTCCACGATGATCGTGGCGCCCGGAACGGGCAGCCCCAGATTGTCTTTCACCACGCCTTTGAGCTGGTTCTTATCCGCGGTGAGACTCTTCGGCGCGGCCTTGGTTACGGAGATGCTTTTGCCCGTAATCGTGTAGGAGATGTCCTGATCGGCGAAGATCTGGGCCAGAACCTCGTCGATCGACGCGTTCTGCGCCGAGATGCTGACGCGGCGCTGCATGTCGACGCCGGCCGATTTGATGGCCACGGAGTAGTTCTCCCGCTGATTGAGGGCTTCGATGGCCTCCTTGACCGTTACATTCGTGAGTTTGAGGTCGATCGCCTGTGCCAGAGCCGGGCTGGGAAGCGCCAGCAGGCAGAGTGCGAACAAACCCACGATCGCACGCGCATGGAAAAGTGCGGTTCGATTGTAAAGTTTTTTCATAGGTTGAAGTTTTAATGTTGTAGTTTTTGTTGCTGTTTCGCGGTTATTTCTTTCGGGATATGTAGATCACGTCATTGCGTTCGCGGATGGACATAGATTTGTCGGTGTTGAGCGTGCCGAGGATCTTGAGCAGCGACTCGTTGTTGGTGAAGAAGGCGTAGAAGCGCACGCCGGCCAGTTCGGGATCGGTGATGATGATTTTCTGGTCGAAGCAGCGGGCCAGCTGTGCGGTGATGCCGTCGAGCGACTCGTTGAAGAAGTAGAAGCCGCCGCCCGTGGCGCGCGATTTATAGTTTTCGCTCTGGAAAGAGGTCATTTCCAGCGCTCCCGTCAGGCGGTCGTACTGCGCGACGTCGTTGCGGACCATGACGACCTCGTCGTCGCATTTGTCGCTGTTCACGTCGAAACGCACGCTGCCCTCGACCAGCGCCACTTCGACCAGCTGGTCGCTGTTGTAGGCCCGCATGTTGAATTTGGTGCCGAGGACTTCGACCTCGACGTCGCCGGCCGAGATGACGAAGGGATGCCGCTTGTCGTGCATGACTTCGGCGTAGACCTCGCCGTCCACGAAGATTTTGCGCTGGCGGCCGTTGAAGTGGGTCGGATAGGTTACGCGGGTGCCCGAATTGAGCCACAGGAGCGTTCCGTCGGCAAGGCGCAGCTCGCTGCGCTGGCCCGCCGGCACGAGCACCTCCTCCCATTCGGGAGTGTGCGCGGTCTTGGTGTAGAGGAGCGAGACGGCGATCAGCAGCGGGACGATCAGCACGGCGGCGATCCGCTGCGTCCACCGGACGACGGTCGTCAGACGGCGCGGTGCGGTGCGCGCCGGAACGGAATGGCCGATGCGGCGGCAGAACTCTTCGAACGCAGCCTGCGCCAGCGCGGGGTTTTCGCTCCGCACCTCGTCGAGCAGGGCGCCGAGCAGCCGGTCGGCTTCGGATGAATTGCCGTTGTCGGCGAACCATTGCTGGATGCGGACCTCCTCGCCGTCGTTGCAGCGGCCGTAGAAGTAATTCCGGACTTTATCTAATGTCGGTTTGTTCATCTCTTCATGCGTTTTATCGGCGGCCCGATGCTGCCGGTTACTACATAAAGAACAAACGAAAGCCCCGCACTACGTAACGGGGCCGGAAGATTTTATCGGGGAAAATTTCAGGGCAGGATGTCCAGAAAGACGATGATGGCCGGAATGATGTTGAGGTATTTGCGCAGCTCCTTCAGCGCCAGCTCAAGATGCTTGTCCACGGTGCGTACCGACAGGTTCAGTTGTTCGGCGATCTCCCTGCTCGGCATGTGCTCGAAACGCGACATGCGGAAAATCTGCTGCCGCTGCGGGGGCATCTTTCCGACGATGATCTCGACCTGCTCGGCAGTCTCCGTCAGATCGAGCTTCTCCTCGATCTCGTTCCGCGAAGGCAGGTTTCCCCCCCCCTTGCTTTCGGTCTGCGCGATAGCCTCCTTTAGGGTCGTGAACGTGCGGCTCTTGGTGCGGAAGTAGTTGTATATCTCGTGTTTGGCCAGCACGAAAAGGTAGTTGCGGATGGATTTGGCCGCATCCAGCTTTTCGCGGTTCAGCCAAACTTTCATGAAGATATTCTGCGCGATGTCCTCCGCAACGGCGGTCTCTTTGGTCATGCCCTTGATGAAGGCGAAGAACGTCGGGTAGTATTTGTGGAACAGCACCTCGTAACCCGCGATGTCGCCGCGGATGAGCTGCCTGAGCAGGTCCTGCTCTTGCGGATCGCAATTGACGAAGGTGTTATAAACGGATTCTTTCATTATCGGGACTACGTTCCGGAAACAGCATGCCTTTCCCTGCAGCACTCGGATCTGCTCTGAAGAAAGAGGGTGGGTGCGGAAGATGCTATGACGAAGATAAGCATAATCTTTCGAAAAACAAGCGGCAATCCGGGGAATTAACACCCCGGTCGCCGAATTTTAACGGGGCTGCAACAATTCCCCGAAGATACCTATTTTTATATATAAAGGGCCGCGGGAGCACGCAGTGCGGGGCGGTTTATCGGGCGGTCTCTTGGTCGAAGACCGCATCGAAGGCTGCGCGCAGGCGGGCTTCGTTGCGGATCAGCGCCCGCAGCTCCTCCTGTTTGCGGGCGTTGTCCGATTCGGGAATCCAGAGTCGGAGGTAACCGCCTTCGGCGTACTTTTTCCGCAGGTGCGCAAGACAGCGTTCGAAGTGTCCCTCGCGGTCGAGTGCGGGGCAGTGGGACAGACCGTACTGCACCGTACGGCGGAGCACGGTCGCGGGGTCGATGCAGCGGTCGGCCTCGGCGACGATGCGTCCGTAGATCGTGCGGGGAGCATGGTCGGACGAGGCCCGGTGGTCCTCGACGGCGTCGCGCATGACGGCCAGCTGCTCTGCGGTGAACCAGCGCCGCAGCTCCGTGTCGGCGAGCAGGATTTCGCCCGAATGGATGTGGTGCAGCTCCCGGCCGCGGGCCAGCCCCGTGTCGTGATAGGCGGCGACGGCGTAGATCATGTCCGCATCGACGTCGTAATGCCGCGCCAGATCGAGACTCTGGGCGATGACCGTGCGGACGTGGTCCGTGCCGTGCGCCGCGTCGAAGGATTCGTAACGGGGGATGATCTTCGTTTCGATATGGTTTTTCAGCTCTTCGGATGGTTGCATGGTGCAAAAATAAGCATTTGGCGGGAAGTGCGGCATTGGAAAGATATTAAAATTTTTTAGTTTTGTTCGGGCTTTTCATTATCTTTGCAGCGGTAAAGTTAGGGAAAATGAAGTCGGAAGCGGAATTGAAGGCTGTCACGCAGTTCGTTGCGGAGTATGCCACCCGGCTGATGGGGTCCGGAGTGCATACCTCGCGTGTGGTGCGCAATACGAAACGTCTGGGCGAGGCGCTCGGCGTGCGCGTCATGGTGTCGGCCTTTCAGAAGGTGGTGACCTTCTCGGTTTACGACGACGAGAGCGGACGGGTTTACAGCGAGGTGGCGGACATTCCGCCGCTGCCGATCAGCTTCGAGCTGAACTCGGAGCTAAGCGCCCTGAGCTGGGACGCCTGCGACCTTCGCCTGCCCCTTGCCGAGATTCGGCGCCGCTATGACGAGATCGTCGCCCGGCCGCGTCTGGACCCGATTTTCACACTGATTCTCGTCGGACTGGCCAACGCATCCTTCTGCCGGCTTTTCGGCGGGGAGTGGTGTGCGGTAGGCATCGTCTTTACCGCCACGCTGCTCGGATTCTACCTCAAGCAGCGGATGCAGGCCAAGGGATTCAATCACTATGTCATCTTTATCGCGTCGGCCTTCGCGGCTTCGATGTACGCTTCGGTGGCGATGATTTTCGATACGACTTCGGAGATCGCCATTGCCACGAGCGTGCTTTACCTGATTCCGGGGGTGCCGCTTATCAACGGCGTGATCGACATCGTCGAGGGGCATGTGTTGAACGGTATCGCCCGCCTGACGTCGGCGCTGATGCTGATCGTCTGCATCGCCGTCGGATTGTCATGTACCCTGATGATCGTTAAAAACGGATTGCTATGACGCTGCTCGCCATTCTTTCGGACGGATTTTTCGCCGCGGTGGCGGCGGTCGGATTCGGAGCCGTGTCCGATCCTCCGATGCGGGCCTTTCCGGCGATCGCCCTGCTGGCCGCCGTGGGGCATGCCCTGCGTTTCTGCCTGATGGACACAGGCGTGGATATCGCTTCGGCGTCGCTGTGCGCTTCGGTGGCGATCGGTATCGGAAGCCTGCTGCTGGGAGGCCGCATCCACTGCCCGATGACGGTGCTGTTCATTCCCGCGCTGCTGCCGATGATCCCCGGCATGTATGCCTACAAGACGGTCTTTTCGATGATTATGTTCATGCAGAATCTCGACGATCCCTCCGCCGCGGGGTATCTGGCGGCCATCGTCCGCAACGGATTCGTTACCTTCAGCGTGATTTTCATGCTGGCCGCGGGAGCCGCCGCGCCGATTTTCCTCTTCAACAAACGCGCACATTCGCTGACACGCAATAAAAAACAGATTCGCAGCTGATTATGGAACTCTTCTGGCAAACTATCGCAGACTACAATACGATGACTTGGCCCGTGCAGGCGCTCATCGTGCTGGCGGCCGTCGTCCTGACGGCGCGTCTCTATCTGCGCCCGACGCACCGGGTGAAAACCGCAATGAAATGTTTTCTGGCGTTTCTCAATGCGTGGATCGCCGTCGCCTATTACCTCGTGTCGTGCGATGCGCGGGCTTACAGCGGAGTCATGGCGTTTTTCTGGGGCGTCATGGCCGCCGTGTGGATTTATGACGCGGTCGTCGGTTACACGACGTTCGAACGGACGTACAGACACGATAAATTCGCTTTTGCGCTCTACCTGATGCCGTTCCTCTATCCGCTGATATCCCATCTGCGGGGACTGGATTTCCCGATGACCACTTCGCCCGTCATGCCCTGCACGGCGGCGATCTTCACCATCGGACTGATGCTCTCGTTCTCGAAGCGGATCAATCTGTTCGTCGTGCTGTTTCTGTGTCATTGGTCGCTGATCGGCTTTTCGAAGGTTTACTTTTTCGGCATTCCCGAAGACCTGCTTTTGGCGAGCGCGCTGGTGCCGGCGCTTTATCTCTTTTTCAAGGAGTATATCGATGTCAATTTCCGCCGCAACGCCAAACCCGATCTGCGGGTGATGAATATGCTGCTTCTGGCGATGTGTTCGGGACTCGGCGTCTTTTTCGCCGCGACCATCTGGCAGCAGCTCGCCGGAATGGCCGGATAATGCCGGCCGCCCGAACGTCTTCACCGGACCGGGGATAAAAAAATCCCTCCTTTGGTAAGGAGGGATTTGGGGAGGAGTGTCGGAATGGCCGGTAGGAGCTGTCCCGCCGACATCCGGTTATTTCGCGTACGAAACGGCGCGGGTTTCGCGGATGACGGTGATCTTCACCTGACCGGGATAGGTCATTTCGTCCTGAATCTTCTTGGCTATATCGTGCGAGAGTCCTTCCGATTCCTGATCCGAAAGTTTGTCGGCTCCGACGATCACGCGCAGTTCGCGGCCGGCCTGAATGGCATAGGTCTTGACGACGCCGGGGTATGACAGGGCGATGTCCTCCATCTCTTTCAGACGCTTGATGTAGCTCTCGACCACCTCGCGGCGTGCGCCGGGGCGTGCGCCCGAAATGGCGTCGCAGACCTGAATGATCGGTGCGATCAGCGAGGTCATCTCCACCTCGTCGTGGTGGGCGCCGATGGCGTTGCAGACTTCGGGTTTCTCCTTGTATTTCTCGGCGAGTTTCATGCCGATGATTGCGTGCGGCAGTTCCGGTTCGTCGTCGGGCACCTTACCGATGTCGTGCAGCAGGCCTGCGCGGCGGGCGATCTTGGGATTCAGACCCAGCTCGGCGGCCATGATGCCTGCGAGGTTCGCCGTTTCGCGGGCGTGTTGCAGCAGGTTCTGGCCGTAGGACGAACGGTATTTCATTTTGCCGATCATGCGGATCAGTTCGGGATGCAGGCCGTGGATGCCCAAGTCGATCGTGGTGCGTTTGCCGACCTCGACGATCTCCTCCTCGATCTGTTTCTGGACTTTGGCCACCACCTCTTCGATACGGGCCGGATGGATGCGGCCGTCGGTCACCAGCTGGTGGAGCGCCAGACGTGCGATTTCGCGGCGCACGGGGTCGAAACCGCTCAGGATAATGGCTTCGGGCGTGTCGTCCACGATGATTTCGATGCCGGTTGCGGCTTCCAGCGCACGGATGTTGCGGCCTTCGCGGCCGATGATGCGGCCCTTGACCTCGTCGCTTTCGATGTTGAATACCGTCACGGCGTTTTCGATCGCCGTCTCGGTCGCCACGCGCTGGATCGACGCTACGATGATGCGCTTGGCCTCTTTGGTGGCGGTCATCTTCGCCTCTTCGATGGTCTCGTTTATGTAGCCGGCGGCTTCGGTCTTGGCCTCGGCCTTCATGTTTTCGATCAGGATGTTCTTGGCCTCCTCCGAGCTTAGGCCCGAAATCTGCTCCAGACGGACGTTCTGCTCGCGCATCATCTGATCGACCTCCTCTTTCTTGTGTTCGAGGATTTGCAGCTGGTTCTGCATCTGCTCCTTCAGCCGGTCGTTTTCGCGGAGTTTGTTCTCCAGATCGCGCTGCTGGTTCTGCAGGTTGTTCTCGATCTGCTTGGCCCGCTGTTCGCTCTGCGCGATCTTCTGGTTGCGTTCGTTGACCTGCCGGTCGTATTCGCTCTTAAGCTGTATGAACTTCTCTTTTGCCTGCAGGATCCGCTCCTTTTTGATCATCTCGCCTTCGGCCTCGGCCTCCTTCAGGGCGGCTTCGCGGCGCTTGCGGATCGAGTTCTTGGTCACGAGGTTCGTAACGACCACGTAGATCCCGATCGCCGCAATGGCTGAGATGCAGGCAACTAAAATAGTGGTATACATGATTTTGTTGCTGTTTTGAGTTGTTATTTATAAAGGGTTTGTTGTTGCATAAAAAAACCGCATAGGATTCCTTAGTCTTGTTTGACGAATCTGCAAGATAAGTCACGTGTGGGGGCTCCGACAATCGCAATCGTCCAACGGTACGCCGCAGCATACACCCCGAAGGGTTAAGGCCTGATTTTGAAGCGCCGTGAGTTGCCCCAATTTAAAAAGTGTTCAGTTTCGCAAAGCTGTAAGGAATCTATGCGGGTAGATTTTTTCCTTCGTATGTTAAAGAACGCTGTTCCGGTTTCAGGGCGCCGTTACGCGCTCCTGCATGTCGTTTATCCTTTCAGGGCGTTGAGGTAGGCGTCTATCTCTTCCCCTAAGTGTCCCAGCCGTTTCAGGTCTTCGTCGCCCAGTTCGCGGCTTTGCCGCATGTCGACGTTCGCAATGGCGAATTTCAGCGCCGCCATAGACAGATAGTCCTGATCCGTCCAGTTCTTGAAGTTGTTTTGTTTTATCGCGGCGAGGTAACTGTTCACCTCCCGTTCGGCCAGACGGTACATCTCCTCTTTTTCGCTGTCGATATTGAGCGAATAGCTTTTGCCTGCCAGTTTGAGTGTTATCGCCTGTTGTGCCATTGTTCTCGTTTCGTTTTTCTTGCTGCCTCCTGTGCGTCCTGCGGCCTTCCGGAGCCTCTGCCGTAACGGTGGTGTCCCCTCCCGCTGCGGCTTTGCTATTCGGGCCTTCCGAGCAGCGCGATGCACTTGTCCACCTCCCGCATAAGACGGTTGACGCGGGCCCGCGCTTTGTCCCGGTTACGGCTTCCGCCCGCCAGCCCTTCTGTCAGTTGCATGCGTGACAATTCTCCGTCGAGTTCGCGGATCCGCTCCTGCAGGGTGCGGTTCTCGGCTTTCAGGCTGTCGCGCTGCGCCGTCAGTTCCGCACATTGATCCGACAACCGTTTGTGGTCGTCCATGAGCTGCCGGATGCGGTTCTCGATATTTGTTATCACACTTTTTTCGGCCATCGGGTCACGGGTAAAGTCCGTTTTACATCTCAAAGGTATGAAAAGGAACGCTAAAAAGCAAATTTTATTTCCCGGCGGCCCGGCCGTAGAGGTCGTAGTCGGCGGCGGAATCGATGCGAACGTCGTAGAAACGACCGCGCAGAAGCCGCTTTTCCGATGCCGGAATCAGGATTTCCTGATCCACTTCGGGCGAGTCGTACTGCGTCCGTCCCACGTAGTAATCGCCCTGCCGCGAGTCGATCAGCACCCGCTCGGTCCGGCCGACGCGACGCAGGTTGTTTTCGAGCGATATTTCGTTCTGAAGCGCCATGATCCGTTCGACGCGCTGCTGTTTGACCTCCTCCGGAACGTTGTCCTGCAATTTTTGCGCCGAATAGGTGCCTTCCTCCTCCGAATAGGCGAAGACCCCCAGCCGCTCGAAGCGTACGTCGCGCACGAACTGTTCCAGCTCGGCGAAATCGGCCTGCGTCTCGCCGGGATAGCCGACCAAGAGCGTGGTGCGCAGCGCCAGATCGGGGATGGCTCCGCGCAGGCGGCCGATCAGCGCATAGGCGTCGGCTTTGGTGTGGCGCCGCTGCATGGCCGAAAGCTGGGCGTCGGAGATGTGCTGGAACGGAATGTCGAGGTACTTGCAGATTTTGGGTTCCGAGGCCATGACTTCGATCACCTCGTCGGGGAATGCCGTGGGGTAGGCGTAGTGCAGGCGTATCCACTCGATGCCTCCGATGCGGCAGAGCCGGCGAAGCAGTTCGGCCAGCATCCGCCGGCCGTAGAGGTCGAGCCCGTAGTAGGTCGTATCCTGCGCGATCACAATCAGCTCCTTCACGCCGCCGGCCGCGAGTTTGCGGGCCTCCTCTTCGAGTCTCTCCATCGGGACGGAGACGTGTCCTCCGCGGATGAGCGGAATGGCGCAGTAGCCGCATTTCCAGTTGCAGCCCTCGGAGATTTTCAGGTAGGCGTAGTGTTTCGGCGTGGTCAGGTGCCGCTCGGTCTCCAGCGCCGGGTCTTCGGCCGCGCCCAGCGCCCGGACGATGCCGTCCCACGTGCGGGCGCCGAAGAATTCGTCCACTTCGGGCAGTTCGGCACGCAGCTCGTCGGCATAGCGTTCCGAGAGACAGCCGACGACGAACAGCCGTTCGATCTTGCCGGCGTTTTTGGCCGCGGCCGCCTGCAGGATCATGTCGATCGACTCCTGCTTGGCGTCGCCGATGAAGCCGCAGGTGTTGATCACGACGACCTTGGCGTCGGTGCGGTCGCTGTCGAAGAGCACTTCGTAACCCGCCGCGGCGAGCCGGGCCATCAGGTGCTCGCTGTCCACGGTGTTTTTCGAACAGCCCAGCGTTATGACGTTGATTTTTTTCATGCGTTTCGTATTTCCTCCGCAAAGGTATGGATTATTCCCGGATTTATCGCAAAAAGAGCGGCGCACTTTCGGTGCGCCGCTGCTGCAGGGAGTCGGTGGGATACTACCACATCACATGGATGCCGTATGCTTCGATGCCGTTGCCGAGCGAGGTCGAAGCGACGTCGACATAGCCCCAGAAGCGCGAGTCGGCCAGCATGAAGATCGTATAGGCCGGGCCTTTCACGACTTCGTGGACCTGAATCGCCTCGTTGGTATTCGCGGCTGCGGACTGCAGCGCGCCGAGCAGGTCGTTTTTCACGGTGCCGATCATCAGCAGGTTCTGCTTCTTGTAGTGGAGTCCGCTCAGCACGCCGTTCTTGCCGCCGAAAGCGTTGATCTGGTCGGCATTTTCGAAACGCGCCGTGTTGAAGCTGATGGCGAACGATACGTTGGTCGTGCCCGTGACGTTGCCGTCCTCGTCCTTGTCGGTGCGGGTGCCGTTGAGCGTCGGTGCGAAACCGGTGACGTAGCATCCCGAACCGGAGGGAGTGCCCTTGACCTCGGTCGTGGGACCGTTGAAATAGAGCATGCTGCCCTGATAGGAGTTTTTGTTGGCGATACGGTTGAATGCGAACGCCGTCCAGCGCTTGGTGTTGAGGGCCGTCTGCATCGTTTTGGGCAGGTTGGCGCCGTCGGCGCGGTCCAGCACCGTCAGCCACGACTTGCCGCGGCCTTCGAGCGTATTGACCATGTAGTTGTCGATGGCGGCGTAATCCGCATCGCTGCCGGCCAGCGCTCCGTCGGTCAGGCGGGTTACGAACTGAATCTCGGCATTGAACTTGTCCGAAGGGGGAGCGATCGTCTCTCCCGACTTGTACTCGTCCAGACCGTTGTCGCAGCCCGTGAAGACCGGGGCGGCAAGGGCGAGCGCCAGAAAAATGGATAAATATCTCTTCGTGTTTTTCATCTCTGTACTTTTTTAGCTGTTTGATACGCGCTTAATTCTTCAGTACGGCCGTGCCTGCGATGGGGTAGTGGTCCGAAATGACATTGAGCCGGTCGCCCTTGACGACTTTGTAGTCGCTGCAGCTCCATTTGCCCTGCGGGAAGCTGATGAAGTAGTCCAACTTGCTGTAACCGCCGAACGTGCCGTCGTTGTTGCAGAGCCGGGTGCCCGTCTTCTCATACTCGCGGATTGCGCTGGAGCTGGGGCCGCAGTTCATATCGCCCATGATCAGCACGGGGATGTTTTCGGCAACGGCCGGGGCGATCGCGTGTTCGATGACCTCTTTGGCCTGACCCAAGCAGGTCTCGTCGCCGCCGAAAGCGTCGAGGTGGGTGCAGACGATGCGCACCTTCACCCCTTCGGGTTTGGAGTCGGTCGGAACCAGAATGTCGGCCCAGCCCGCCGAACGCTGGTCGGCGCCGGTGTACATGCCCAGCAGCACCGAAGCCGAATTGACGATCGGGTATTTCGACAGAATGCCGTTGCCGTAGGCGCCGTTGTCCTTGTCGTAGGAGAAGACGAAGAACGGGAACATGCCGAGCGACTGTGCGCATTCGGTCAGCTTCTCGACCGAACTCATGCGTCCGGTCGCGGTTTCGAACTCGTTGAAGCAGACGATGTCGGGGTTTTCAGCCTTGATCTTTTCCATGGCCTCGGCGATTTCGAAATAGACTGCATTGGAGTTGTCGTCGTATTCGAACGACTTGATGTTCCACTCCATGCACTTCAGCTTGACGTCCTGTGCCTGTGCCGACGCGGCCGGGAGCATCATGCAGAGCAGTGCGCCTGCTCCGAGGATATATTTGTTGATTTTCATAATCGTTTCTGTTCTTAAATATGGTTTAATAACCCTTGTTCTGCTTCAGGTAGACCGTGCCGGTGAATGCCCGCTGCGGAATGGGGAACACCTTGTTGTAAGTCGGATTGAAGGTGCGGCCCGGATAAACTTCCACCTCTTCGGCAACGATCTGGCCGTTGACTTTCTTCGAAATGACGCTGTACAGCGGCTTGGCGTAGGTCGTCGTGGCGATGCCCCAGCGGACTACGTCGATGTGGCGGCTGGGCTGGAACTCGAAGGCCAGCTCGCAGCGGCGCTCGTTCATCAGCTGGGCCTTGGTGGCCTGACTGTTCTGCGGCAGACCTGCGCGGTCGCGGATCTGGTTGAGCAGCTGCTTGGCTTCGGCGTCGCCTTCGCCTTTGGTCCAGATCAGGGCTTCGGCCTTCATCAGCATCACGTCGGCATAGCGCAGCAGGCAGCAGTTGAGCGAGTTCCAGAGTTTGTCGCGCAGCGCGGACACCTCTTTGCCCTTGCAGTCGGCGCCTTCCCACGGGGAGATGAACTTGCGGCAGATCAGACCTGCCGATACGTGGCCGGTCGTGTAGTCCGAGACGCTTCCGTCGGTGTTGTAACCGCCGAAGGTGATGTCACGGCCTACGAATTTGACGTGCTGGCCCGGATAGAGGATCGTTACGTCGCGGCGCTGGTCGCCCTCTTCGAACGCGTCCCACAAATTCTTGCTCGGCGTGAAATACCCCCACGTGTTGTAGAGGCCCCAGCCTGCGTTGACGAAAGTTACGCCGTGGTAGCGGGCGCCGTTGGTATAGTCGCCTTCCAGCGAGAAGATGTACTCCTTGGAGTGGTTCTGCTCCTTGCGCCAGAGGTTGGCGTACGAGTTGAGCTTGTTCGACGGATCAATGTAGAGTTCGCGTTTGTCCGAACCGGTAAGCGCCATGATCTTGTTGCACATCTCCAGTACGATGTCGTAGTACTTCGCGTCGTACTGCGCTGCATAGAGGGCTGCGCGGGCTGCGTATCCCCAAGCTGCGGCCTTGTGCGGAAGTCCGATCTGCGAGGCGTCGAGCTGCGAAAGGTAGGGAAGCATCTCGCCTGCCGTGCGCATGTCGGAGATGATCTGGTCGTAGTTCTGCAGTACGTGCGCCGGACGCGGGGAGTCGATTTCGGCGGCGGGAGTCGTGTCGAGGATGATCGGAATGCCGCCGTTGGTGTCGTCGCCGTAGTAGGGGACCATCCAGAGCATCGAGAAACCGCGGAAGAAATAGGCGGTGCCTACGGCTTGGCTTTTGTATCCCTGATCCAGTTTCATGTCGGGGACCATCTTGATGATGTTGTTGGCCTTGGCGACATTCTGGTACATCACCTCCCAAACACGCGAGACGTCGTTGTCGTTGGACGGCGACATGCGGAATTCGCGGATTTCATCGACCGACGGACGGGCGCGGCCGATCAGTATGTTGTCGCTGGCGCATTCGAGCCACATATGGCCGCGGCCGCAGATCTCCTCGCTCCAATAGGGCGAGACGAAGTGGTAAAGGGCGTAGATAGCTTGGTCTACATCCTCTTTGGTCTTCCAAGTGGCGTCTTTGCCGTAAGGCTCCCGGTCGAGGAAATCGGAACAACCCGAAAGGCAGAAAGCGCTTATGGCCAGACAGAGGCTGAATATGGTTTTTTTCATGGTCGTAGTTGTTAGAAGTTGATGTTTACACCGAAGTTAAAGAAGCGCGACGTGGGATAGATACCGCTGTCGAGACCGTAGTTGCCTACTTCGGGGTCGGTGCCGGAGTAGCCGGTGATGGTGGCCACGTTGTCGATGCTCAGATAGACGCGGACCGAACCCTTCTCCATGCCGATGTGGCGGCTGATATGCTTGGGCAGCGTGTAACCCAGCGTGATGTTCTTCAGACGCAGGTAGTCGCCCTTTTCGAGGAAGATGTCCGAGAATTTGATGTAGTTGCCGTTGCTGTCGCCGCTCAGACCCAGACGCGGATACTTGCTGTCCATCGGCCTGAAGTCCCAAGTGTTGTAGACGTCGGTGGTCAGGTTGCCCATATCCTGACGGCCGTTCATTCCCAGCTGCTTCGTTCCGTTGTAGATGTAGTTGCCCGCAACGCCTTGGAACATGAAGCTGAAATCGAAGCCCTTCCAGTCGAACGAACCGCCGAACGAGAAAGTCTGTTTGGGAGTGTAGCTGCCGGTCAGTACGCGGTCGTCGTCGTTGATTACGCCGTCGCCGTTGGTGTCGATGAAGCGCAGGTCGCCGACCTTGGCGTTGGGCTGCAGCATCTTGACCTCGCCGGTTTCGGAATCCTTGCTGATGTGGCGGTCGATCTCGTCCTGCGAGCGGAAGATGCCGTCCGTGCGGTAGATATAGTAGGAATACCACGGATGACCTTTGCCGGAGTAGAGAATCTCGGTGCTGTTGATCGTGGGGTTCTTGTGCCTTACGAGGGGCTGGGGGCCGTAGTCCTCTACATAACCCTTGTTGGTCGAGAAAGTGCCCCAGACATTGTAGTTGAACTTGCCTTGTGCGGCGCTGTTCCGATAGGATACGGAGAACTCCCATCCCTTGTTGATTACGTGGCCCATATTACCCAGCGGCGCATTCTCTACACCCATCTGCGGCGGAATCGTGAGGTAATCGACGAGGTCCTTCGTTTCCTTGTTGTAATAATCGACGCTGACTTCGAGCGTGTTGTGGAGCATTGTCAGGTCCAGACCGGCACTGGTCTGTACGGTGGTCTCCCAGCGTGCGTCCGTATTGGGGATGGTCGCCAGATAGGTTCCGTAATGGGTCGTGCCGCCGATAAGCGAACCGTCCGGGTAGATGGAGAGCGGAATGCTGGTCGGGTTGGGCAGGTTGTAGAGGTCTACGTTGCCGACCTTACCCCAGCCTGCACGGAATTTCACGAGGTCGAAGACCTTGTTGAGACCTGCATTCTGGAAGAATTTCTCCGAGGAGAGTTTCCACGATCCCGAAATGGCCGGGAACCAGTCGTAGTTCTTTGCTGCGGGCAGTTTCGACGATGCGTCGCGGCGGATGCTTCCGGTGAGGAAATAGCGGTCGTCGAACGAATAGCCGAGACGGGCGAGGAACGAGACCATCGAGTAGTCTACCAGATCCTCGTTCGGGTTCTTGGTCCATGAGCCTGCGGCGCCCCATACCAGATTGTGGTCGTCGTTGGAGCCGTAGCCCTGCGTGCGGAAGTCGCGGTAGCGGAATTTCTTGTAGTCGGTGGTGAAACCCGCCATGGCGCTGATGTGGTGGCGTCCGAATACCTGTGCGTACGTAGCCGTCGTTTCCCAAAGATAGTGGAAGTTGTTGTAGTTGAACTGCTCGCGGCTCGAAGTGCTCGATCCGCCCGGCACGTCGATGACGGGCGAGAATTCGTCCTCCTCGCGCATGTCGAGGTCGGCCGTGAACTCCGATTTCAGGGTCAGCGACGTGATCGGCTTGATTTCCAGTGAGGTGGTCGAGAATATCTTGGTGCGCGGGTAGCGGCGGTGCATGGTTTCGAGCTGGGCGACGGGGTTCACGATGTTGGGACCCTCGACGCCGCTGGCCATGTCGGCCGACGAAGCGATACCGCCCCATTTCGGTTTGCCGTCGTCTCCGTAGACGATGTTGCCGTTTGCGTCGCGGTCATAAACCGATGCGGAAGCGGGGAACCACATGGCGCCGTAGATGGGACCCGTGTGCGAGGTGCTGATGTTGCCCTGTCCGTTGGAGTATTCGAAGTTTACGCGCTCCGACAATTTCAGCCATTTGACCGGCTTGAATTCCGTATGGAGTTTCGCACCCAGCGCTTGGCTCCATGTGTTGAGCAGGGTGCCTTCCTTTTTGTCGTAGGTTACCGAGAGGATCGACGAGAGCGTCTCGCTGCCGCCGGTAATCGACACGGCATAGTGCTGCGTCAGACCCGTGCGGAAGATTTCGTCGAGCCAGTCGGTGCGGGTGACGTTGGCGCCTGCATAGACCTGCGGGTTGGCCAGATTGGGCAGCGAGCTGCCCGGCGAGTTCTCGACGGCCTTGCCCCAGACGTCGCAGAACTGCTGCGCGTTGAGCATCGTCGGGAGGTTCATGGCGCGTTCGAAGCCGACCGATACGTTGACGTTGACGCGGGTTTTACCGGCCTGTGCCTGACGTGTGGTGATCAGAATTACACCGCTCGAACCTACCGAAGCACCGTAGATGGCGGCCGAGGCGGCATCTTTCAGGATGGTGATCGTCTCGATATCTTCGGCCATGTAGGGAGCGCCGGGGACACCGTCCACAACGACCAGCACGCCGTCGCCCGAAGTCGGGCCGATATTGTCGCGGCTGTATGCGGCGCTCTTGTCCGTGCCGTCGTCGTTGCCCTTCGAGCCGCGGCCGCGGACGGTGAACGACGCTTTCTGCAGCGGGTCGCCCGACTGCTGGATCGTAACGCCCGGCATGCGGCCCTGCAGGAGGGTTCCGAGGTCGGCGGCGCGGCTACGGGCCGCGTCGTCCACTTTGACGGTGGAGACGGCCATCGAGAGGTCCTCTTTACGCTGCGAGCCGTAACCGATGGCAACGACTTCGCCGATCATCGTGGCGTCTTCTTCCATCGTGACGTTGATTTGCGTGCGGTTCATGACGGCCAGCGATTGCGGTTTGTAGCCGATGAACGAAAAGTCGATCACGCCGTCCGGTTTCACGGAAATCTGGTAGCGGCCGTCGGCATCGGTGGTGACGCCGTTGGTCGTGCCCTTTTCTATGACCGAAGCGCCGATGAGCGGAGTCTGGCTGCTGTCGGTCAGCTGTCCGGACACCGTGACCCGATCCTGCGCATGGGCCGGAAGAATGAGTATGCTCAGCAGCAGACTCATCAGAAGAAAGCGGACGAGGCCCCTGTTCTTCTCCGAAGTTGTCAAATTCATTTTCATAGAGTTAAGGTTAATATTAATAGTAATTGTGTAGAGAGGCTCGGTAATTCTCGGTTTTGGCAGATATTTATTGAAATATTTTAAAAATAGGCGCGGTTTTGGTGCCGATTTGCAGTATGTGCAAAATCGATATTCAAAATTATGTATCTGTAAATTGTTGGTGGGCGTGGTTTGCGTATTTGAATCCTCAAATTGCGTATAATTGACTGCCGCGCCGGAAAAAAACGGACGATACATATATACAAAAAAGCTCCGGACTCTGTTGGGGAGTCCGGAGCGCGGATGTCTGTGCTTTTAATATATAGGTGTCGTTCCGATATGGCCGTCCGCCTATTGTGCGGAACCGCCGGCGGCCCGTCAGCTTTGGCCGGAGCCGTCGCCGAAGAGCGCCTTGACGAACTCTTTGCGGTCGAATATGCGCAGTTGGTCGATGCCTTCTCCGATGCCGATGTAACGGACCGGGATGTGGAACTGGTCGCTGATGCCGATTACCACGCCGCCTTTGGCCGTGCCGTCGAGTTTGGTGATGGTGAGCGAAGTGACCTGCGTCGCCTGCGTGAACTGCCGGGCCTGCTCGAAAGCGTTCTGTCCGGTCGAGCCGTCCAGCACGAGCATCACCTCGTGCGGCGCGCCGGGGATCACCTTGCCCATGACGTTGCGGATTTTGGTCAGCTCGTTCATCAGGTTGATCTTGTTGTGCAGACGGCCCGCCGTGTCGATCAGCACCACGTCGGCGTTGTTGGCCTTGGCCGAGGTCAGCGTGTCGAACGCCACCGATGCCGGGTCGGAGCCCATCTCCTGACGGATCATCGTGGCTCCCGCACGGTCGGCCCAGACCTTGAGCTGGTCGATGGCGGCGGCGCGGAACGTGTCGGCGGCGCCGATCCAGACCTTTTGTCCGGCTTTGGTGAGCTGGGCCGCGAGTTTGCCGATGGTCGTGGTCTTTCCGGCGCCGTTGACGCCCACGACCATCACCACGTAAGGTTCGCCCTCTTTGGCGTCGAGTCCGAAATGCTTTTCGGAGCCGTGCGACTCCTCCATCAGCGCGGTTACCTCTTCGCGCAGAATGGACTGCAGCTCGGAGGTGCCCATATACTTGTCGCGCGCCACGCGCTCTTCGATGCCCCGGATGATTTTGACGGTGGTTTCCACGCCTACGTCCGACGAGATCAGCACCTCTTCCAAGTCGTCCAGTACGTCGGCATCGACCGTCGAACGGCCTGCGACGGCGCGGGCGAGCTTCGAGAAAAGTCCCGTCTTGGTCTTCTCCAACCCGGCGTTAAGCTCTTCCTGCTGCTGTTTGCGCTCTTCGGAAGCCTGCGCGGCGGAGTTGTCCTGCTTCTTTTTGAAAATATCGAAAAATGCCATGTCTAATATCTCTATATCCGTACAAAGATAATAAGAATGTTTGGAAAAAAACGTTATATTTGCACTATATACATTTTCAACGATGATGAAAAAAACGATTCTGCTGCTTGTGGCAGCGCTTTGCGGCGTATTGACGGCCGCGGCTCAGGACCTGATCGTCAAGACCGATGCGACGAAGGTCGAGGCCAAAGTAACCGAAATAACACCCGATGCGGTACGGTATAAGCGTTTCTCCAATCCCGACGGACCGACCTATGTGCTGCCTGTCGCCGATATCGACTACATTCAGTATGCCAACGGCGAAAAGGAGCGCTTCCGGGCTGCCGAAACCGTGCCTGCGGTGCCGCTGACCCCTGCGACGCCGGTCGGTGAGGCTCCGGTCGCAGCGGCTCCCGCTGCGCAGGCGCCTGTTCTGCAGGCTGCGCCGGTGCAGTATGTGGCCAAGGAGTATCAGATCGGCGAGTTCTACGACCAGAACGGCGTCAAGGGCGTGGTCTGCATGCTGACGGAGGACCGCCGGCACGGACTGATTATTTCGCTCGACGAGATATACCTGCCGTGGAGCGAATTTCGGAAGCCCGACCTGCGGGTTGCGGGCGCCGACGACCGGATCGACGGCATGGGAAATATGGAGAAGGTCGCCGCCTATATCGCCGAAAACAACCTTTCGTGGGATGATTTTCCGGCTTTCAAGTGGTGCCGCGACAAGGGCGAGGGCTGGTACCTGCCGGCCATCGACGAACTGCTGACCATCGGACACAACTACAACGGCGGCACGCGCATACATTCCAACCGTCAGGCCCGCAACCGTTTCAACGACGCGCTCAAGGATAACGGCGGCAAGCGCATGGACCGTCTGGTCTACTATTTCTCCTCGACCGAGAAGGACGAGAAGGAAGCTTATACGACCCATACGGGCATCGAACCTCCCTATGTGATCGAGATTCCCAAGTATAACAAATTCCTCGTGCGGGCGGTGCGGAAGTTCTGAAGCAGGAGTGTTGAGCATACGACAAACGGTGCGTCCCCCAAGGACGCACCGTTTGTCGTATCCGAAGAATTTGCAATCGGCTATTTGTGGGCCAGATCGTGAATCAGTTTTCTCATGTGCTGTTGGAATTTATGCACCGGGTGGATTTCCCGGATGTATTCAACAGCCTTGCAGGATAGTTCTTTGCGCAGTCCCTCGTTTTCTATCAGCTCTTCGATGGCGCTGGTGAAGAGCGGCACTTTGTCGAAGCCGTCGCCGAGTACGGGACCGGTGTAGCGTCCGAATTTCGAAGTCAGATCTTCCGGATTGCGGCAGCTGACCAGCAGTGTGCCGTAGGCCAAAGCTTCCAGAAACGTGATCGGCAGCGCTTCGTGGATGGAGGTGTTGACCAGTATTTTGGCTTCGCGGATATATTTCATTTTTTCTTCGCCTTCGACGTGTCCGACGAAATGAAGGTTCGGGATGTCGCGGTATCCGGCCATGATGCTCTCGTTCTGGGATTTTTCCCGGAAAGTCTGGCCCAGCATGAAGAATTCGTATTGCGGAAGTTGCTTCGCGATTTCGCAGAAAAGCCAGCCCCGCTTGATGGATTCGATGCGTCCGATGAAGAGGATATGGTTCTTTTTGGGGTAGCTCTCCGGATCGAATCCGTAGTCGATGTCGATGGGGTTGGGCATATAGGCAATAGGAGCGTCTCCCGGAAGCCGGTACAGCTCTATCGCCTTGTCGTTGAGAAAATATCCCTGAGAAACGAATGTAACCAGTCCTTTGCCGTAAAGTTTGTTCACGCTGTCGTAGAGGCTCGAACTCCAGTAGGAATTTTCGGGAAACAGTTTTACGGTCTGTATTTCCAGCCATTCGCTCCACGGGCGAGGATCCTGTATCCAGTGGATGATCGGTTTGCTGCGACGTTCGTATTTGAGAATATTGTGTGTCAGTTCGACTGTAAGATAGATGTCGTATTTTTTCTTTTTCAGCCACTGCCGGGCAAAAAAGCGTCCGGGAGGGACAATTACCTTGCGGTTGTCGACTTTTTCTGTCAACGCATTGGGGGCGAACTTCCACCGGTGTTTGTTCGAGAGTAAAACTTCCACCGAGATGTTCGTGTCGGGCAGGTATCGGGCGATATAATTGCGTGCCAGAAACCCGTAGCCTCCGTATGCCGTGCCGCAGGCTCCGAAATATTCATCGACGATCAGGGCGACTTTGACTCTGCTGGGGTATACGTCGATGCCTGCCGCTTTCTTTAATGTGCGCACTATTCGGCTTCGGACGAACTCCGAGCGGAATTTTCTGTAAGGCGTGAGCCGCAGGTATGCAAAATAGCGGGATGCCATGGTGTTGGGGCATCTGCGTTCGGTGGACCATGGTTTGACGTCCCCGTTGTAGTGGATGATGACCGGATCTTTTACCGTATGGAATTTGTCGTCGGTGGCGGTGTAGTTGTAAATGCCGGGAAGCTCTTTGATTTTGCCGCCTCTGAACGTCGTATTTATCACATCCTGATCCTGATATTCGAACTGCGTTCCTTTCTGGGTCGCAGTCTGCAGGAGCTGGTCCGCCGCCTGATCTTTGCGCATCTGCTCCAAATTCATCAGAATGACGCCTGCGTTTATGTAAAGTTCCGCTTGTGACATTCCGAGCCGATATTTGTAACTGATTTGCTCGATCCAGCTGTCTTTGACGCCCGCGCAGTAGTATCCGTCGAGAGAAGTCTCCCACAACGGGCGCAGAGGACCGTTTACGACCAAATCCGAATCGAGGTACAATATCCGGTCGAGTTCCGGCAGCAGTTCCGGCAGCAGGAACCTGTAATAGGTGTGGTGTGTGATATAGCTGATGTTGAGCCGCAGCTTTTTCAGGGCGCTGTCTTCGACGATTATGAACGAGAGCCGGTTGCCGTCGCCGTAACGCCGGACCGTTTGTTCAAATAATTGTCTGTTCCGATCGGAAAAATAATCGGTGAATATGTAGATGTCCAGAAATTCCGATTTGTTGTTTTCCAGAGCCGAGGCCATTGCTACACAGCAATGTTGGGCGTAAGAGTCGTTGACCGTAAAAGCTATGGCGATCCGTTGAGATTCCTGCATTGTTTTTAGTCGAGAATGTTGTTGTTTCAAAGGTAGGAATTTTTCAGCGGATAACAAGCGGTCTTTCCCATAATTGATTTTGCGCACTTGCGGAAGGGGCGTTTCCCTTGATGCAGGATTCGCGGTCTGATCGTGCGCCGACCGCTCTGACCGGGCGATGGTCGCGCTTGCGCGTCTCTTCTGAGACACACAAAGGGCACCCTGTCGGATGCCCTTTGTATTTAAGATCGCTCTTAAAATACTTATTTCTTCTCCTCGAAGAATTCTTTGACTTGGTCGTTGGGGATGATGCCTTCCTTGAACATGTAAGCACCGGTTTTGTCCGACTTGACCATCTTGATGCACTTCGTAAAGTTCTTACCCGTGCCGGTTTTCAGTGTTGCGACTACTTTCTTTGCCATAGAGCTTCAAAACTATTTAATTTCACGGTGAACGGTGACCTTTTTCAGAAACGGGTTGTACTTCTTGCGCTCCAGACGGTCGGGGGTGTTCTTCTTGTTTTTTGTCGTGATGTAACGGGACATTCCCGGAACTCCGCTCTCTTTCTGTTCGGTGCATTCGAGGATGACCTGAACTCTGTTGCCTTTCTTTGCCATTTGTTACTTCGGTGTTTTAGTAAACGGACTTAGGTGCGGCAGCCTCGCGCAGAGCGACTGCAAGACCCTTCTTGTTGATTGTTTTCATGCCGGCAGCCGATACCTTCAGGGTAATCCAGCGGCCCTCCTGCTCAGACCAGAAACGCTTGGTTTTCAGATTGGGACTGAATTTGCGTTTGGTCTTGTGGTGCGAGTGCGAGACGTTGTTGCCCACGATCGCCACCTTGCCTGTGATTTCGCAAACTTTCATTTTTGTTTTCGATAATATTAATATTATTCCCGTAAGGGAGTGCAAATATAAGGAAAAAATGAGAACTAAAGATTAAGTTGCCCGATTAATTTTTAATGTTGAACGTTATTGTGTTGATAGTCAGTGTTTAAACGATTGGAATCGTGAGCGTGAAACGCGCCCCTTCCGTGTAGGAAGTGTCGAGTTCGACCCCGCCGCCCAATGCGCCGGCGATCAGCCGGCAGACGGCCAAGCCCAGTCCCATGCCCTGCGAGAACGGGTCGAGTTTGACGAAACGGTCGAAGATGCGGTCCGCTTCTGCGGCGGGGATGCCCGGTCCGCGGTCCGTGACCGTGAAGGCGATCCGCTTTTTGTGCGAGATCAGGGTGTAGGCGAGCGTGATCCGGCCGTCGGGGGCGAAGCGTGCTGCGTTGCGCAGCAGTTCGGTCAGGGCCTTGGAGAGCAGCAGGCAGGAGGTGTTGACCGGAAGTTGTGCGCATTCGGGTTCGAAGCGGATGTCGAGTTTGCGGAGACTGTAGTCCCTGACGGTCTGAATGCACTGCATGCAGCAGACGTTGATGTCCACCGGACCCAATGCGGGCGGGGTGTCGGAGGATTCGAGGCCCGCGATGTAGAGCACGTCGTCCACGAGTTTCTGGAGATAGCCGCTGTTTTCCCGGATGATTTCGATGTAGGACTGACGCTCTTCGTCGTCCGCGTCCGGGGCCGCGGCCAGCTCGGCGAAACCTACGATGGAATTGAGCGGGGTGTTGATCTCGTGCGTGATGTTGCGGATGAAGACGCCCTTCATCCGGCTGCTCGCCTCCGCGGCCCGTTTGGCGTGCGCCAGACGGCGGTTCATGCGCGCCGTGAAGAGGAGGAAGAGAACCGTCAGCAGCAGGATGACGCTCAGCGCCGCGATGCCCAGCTGCGTGCGGTGCAGGCGTACTTCCTGCGTCTGCCGCCGCAGCTCCGCCTTTTCGACGTCGAGACGGCTGACGTCGAGCAGCGTGGCGAATTCGCCGAGGGTCCTTTCGTTGTCGTCGCCGACCTTTTTGCGGTAGAGGTCGAGGTAGTGTTTCTGACTTTTGTAGGCGGCTTCGTAGTTGCCGGTTTCGGCATAGGCTTCCGCACGGGTTTGGAACAGTTTGTAGAAATAGGTTTCGCTGTGCCCGGTCTCTTTGAACAGACCGATCAGTTTGTCGAGCGTGGCCAGCGCCTTGCCGAATTCATGTTCGGCGAGATCGATGGCAAGCTGCGCTTCGGTGAGGCTGGCCGTCGTAAGGTATCCGCCGTGTCCCTGCCGGATCCGGTCGAACAGCGTGCGGGCTTCGGCGCTCCGGCCGGTCCGGCTGTAGAGAATCACCTGCTTGAGTTTCAGCGGCCAGATGTATTCGGGCAGGGTGAGCCGCGCCTTGCCTTTTTCGAGCTCTTCGGCGGCTTCTTCGTACCGTCCGGTGTCGATGAGGACGGTGGCCAGCTCGGAATAGAGAATAGGCAGCGAGAATTTGCTGAGGTTGTTCTCTTCGATGAAGCCGATCGCCTTGCGGTAGTAATCGGCGGCGCTCTCCTTGAGACCGCGGGTCCGGTAGATGTGGCCCAGCTGTTTGTAGGCTTCGGCGATGGCGGGTTTGTAGTCGTCCTGCTCGGCCTGCGCCATGTAACGCTCCAGTTCGTATTGCGCCAGCGTGTATTGCCCGTGCTTCGTGTAGTAGAGAATCAGCCGCGACCAAGTGAAAAAATAGTAGGTCGGCTGGTCGTTGGCGCGCGCGAAGGCCTGCACGCGGGGAATCCACGCCTTGAGGGAGTCCGGTTCGTTGTTGAAGTAATAGTGGTCGGCCTTGAACGAGAGGGCGACGGCCTGCATGCGGATGTCGTTTTTTTCGCCCGCCAGCCGGAACAGCGTGTCGGCCTTGAGCAGGACGACCGAATCGCGGATGTTGTTGTTGCACCAGCGGTAATAGGCGTAAAGCGTGCTGTCTACGTTTTTGTAGGTTTCGGTCTGCGCGTGGCCGGACGGAATCCGGATAAACAGCATCAATAAAAGCAGGGCTTTTTTCATTAGTTTTTGGACTGAATAGTTGCAAAGGTATGTAAATATCTGCTGTAAAACAAACTATTCGGTCTTTTGAGAGGGCTATTCGGCTTTATTCGATGCCTGCAGTTCCTTTTCGAGCAGTTCGATGGCGGCCGTTCCGGCTTTCCGGATGACGGCGTTGCGGCTGCCGCCGGCGCGGATCAGGAGGGTGGTGGTGCGCAGCGGGGAGCTGACGGCGATCCACACCGAGCCGACGGGGTATTCGGGCGTCCCGCCCGTGGGGCCTGCTATACCGGTGGTGGCGACGGCGTAGTGCGAATTCGAAGCCCGGCGCACGCCTTCGGCCATCTGGCGGACGACCTGCTCGCTGACGGCGCCGTAGCGGGCGATCGTGTCGCAGCTGATTTGCAGGATCTCCTGTTTGGCGTCGAGGCTGTAGGCCACGACGCCGCATTTGAAGTAGGCCGAAGCGCCGGGCAGGGCCGTGAAGCGCGCGGCGATCGTGCCGCCCGTACAGCTTTCGGCGACGGCCAGCGTCTGGATGCGGTCGGTCAGGATGCGGTGCACCCGTTTTTCCGGAGCGTGGCTGCTGCAGGCGGTCAGCGAGAGCATAAGCGCGGTTGCGGTTGAGAGCAGAATTTTATTCATCGGGGCGTCGTTTTATTTTCCGTTGAGTTCGTCGCGCAGCAGACCGAGGGCGAAGGCGCCGGCGCGGTCGATGATCTGTCCGCGGTCGGAGCCGCACTGTTTGAGCAGGGCGACCGTGCGGCGGGGACCTGCGACGGCGATCCATACCGTGCCGACGGGCTTTTCGGCCGTGCCGCCAGCGGGGCCTGCGATGCCGGTGGTGGCGACGGCGTAGTCGGCGCCGCTGATGCGGCGCGCCCCTTCGGCCATCTGGCGGGCGACCTGTTCGCTGACGGCGCCGTAACGGGCAAGCGTGTCGGGATCGACGCCCAATACGGTCTGCTTCGACGCGTTGCTGTACGAAACCACGCCGCAGAGGAAGTAGGCCGAAGCGCCCGGCATGGCCGTAAAGCGCGCGGCGATGGTGCCGCCCGTGCAGCTCTCGGCTGTGGCGAGGGTTTGTCGCCGTTCGGTGAGCAGCTGGTGTATCAGCTCCTGCATGGTGGCCGTTTCGTAGCCGATGATGTTGTGGGGAATGATCCTGCGCAGCGCTTCGAACTGCCGTTCGATCTCCTTCGATACGCTTTCTCCCTCGACCTCGTAGGCTGACAGCCGGAGCCGCACGGCGCCGGGGTTGGGCAGGTAGGCCAGCTTCAGGTAGGGCGGCAGGGCGTTTTCCCATGCTTCGATCGCTTTGGCGAGCATCGATTCGGGCAGTCCTGCGGTGATCATCGTGCGGTGTACGATCTGGCGCAGTTCGAAATGCGCCTTGAGCCGCGGCATGACCTCGTCCTGCATCAGATGCTCCATTTCGTAGGGTACGCCCGGCAGCGAGACGACCACTTTGCCGCCGCGTTCGAACCACATGCCCGGCGCCGTGCCGTGCGCGTTGAACAGCACCGTGCAGCAGGCCGGAACCATGGCTTGGCCGCGGTTGAGTTCGTTGAATTCGATGCCCCGCTCTTCGAGCATCCGTTTTACATGGTCGGACACGGTTTGGTTCAGGATGAGTTCGCTGCCGAACATTTCGGCCAGCGTCTTTTTGGTGATGTCGTCCTTGGTGGGGCCGAGTCCGCCGGTGATGATTGCGATGTCCGACAGGCCGAGGGCGCGTTCCACGCACCCGACGATCTGCGCGCTGTCATCGCCGATCGAGACTTTTTCATGCACGACGATGCCTGCGGCGTTGAGGTGGCGGGCGATGGATACGGAATTGGTATCCACGATCTGGCCGATGAGGATTTCATCGCCGATAGTGATGATCGTTGCTTTCATAAGCGGTGTTTTTGACTCAGGACTCCGGTTGTTCGGAGTCGGGACCGGATTGCGCCGGAGTTCGGGATTCCGCAGGCGCCGGTTCTGCGTTTTCTGCGTTTTCGGGAGCCGGAGCTGTTGCGGCGGGCTGGGGCGTGTGTTCTGCGGGGAGTTGCTGCGCTGCGGGCTTTGCCGTTGTTTTTTCCGCTGCCGCCCTTTCCGCTGCCGCCCGCTCCGCCGCGGCTTTCGCTTCGGCGTCGGCGACGAGGGCGCGGCAGATGTCGCGCACCAGTCCGGGACCGTTGTAGATATAGCCGGTGTAGAGCTGCAGCAGGTCGGCTCCGGCGTCGAGCATCGCTTTCGCGTCGTCGGGGGTCATGATGCCGCCCACGCCGATGATCGGAAAATTGCCGCCCGAACGGGTGTGGATGCGGCGCACGACCTCCACGGCCCGCTGCGTGAGCGGCGCGCCGCTCAGCCGGCCGCTGCCGATCTTGTCGAGCGTCGTGCGGCTGGTGTGCAGCCCTTCGCGGTTGTGCGTGCCGTTGGTCGCCACGATGCCGTCGAGGGGCGTTTCGAGCAGAATGTCGCTGATTTCGTCGATCACGGCGTCCGGCATGTCGGGCGATACCTTGAGCATGATCGGACGGTATTGGTTTTGTCCCCGGCGGAAGTCGAACAGCGGGTCGAGAATCCGCAGGATATGTGCGCGCGTATGGGTCGCGCCTTCGCGGCACGAGTTGTCGCAGCTGATGTTCACGGTGAAGTAATCCGCGTACTGGTAGAGGTTGCGGAAGAGTTTGAGGTAGTCGGCCGCGGCATTTTCGGCGGGGGTCGCGGTGTTGCGGCCGATGTTGCAGCCGACGATGAATCCTTCGTGGGGCCGGCGCAGGTGCTGGATGGTTTTTTCGAGACCGCGGTTCGAAAGCCCGATGCGGTTGATGATCGCCTCGTCCTTCGGGAGCCGGAAGACGCGGGGGCGGGGGTTGCCCGCCTGCGGACGCGGCGTCACGGTGCCGACCTCGACGAATCCGAAGCCGAGGGCCGCCAGTTCGCGGAACGCCTCGCCGTTACGGTCGAAACCTGCGGCCAGCCCGACGGGGTTGGCGAATTTGATGCCGAAGACCTCGCGTTCGAGCGCGGGGTGTTCCACGGCGTAACACTTGCGGAGCAGCCACCGTCCGCCGGGAATCAGCCCGATGGCGCGCAGCAGTATCAGTACGGCGCGGTGCGCCCGCTCGATGGTGAGCGAGAAGAGGATGGGCTTTATGATGCTACGGTACATGATCTCAAGTGGCGGTTTCGCTTATGGCCGCAAAGGTACTAAAAAAGAATTGATTTCGCTAAAAGTATTCGCGGCGGTAGCGGTAATGGTCGCGCATCGGCTCGAAATCCTCCGGCCGGGCCTTCAGGCCGCGGCTCTGGGCCTCGATGTCGAACGCGCCCCCGATGGTCGTGCAAAGCTCCTGCCACGAGATCGGCCGGGGCGTCGAAGGGGCGGCCTGAGGCGGGTACCATCCGGCGAGGGGCAGGCTGAAGAAACGGGCCAGCGTATCGACCGACATGGCCGTGGCATTGGCTTTGCCCTGCTCGGAGTAGCCCGCGATGTGCGGCGTGGCGAGCAGTGTGCGGGCGAGCAGCCGGCGGTCGATGGCGGGTTCGTGCTCCCAGACGTCGAGTACGCAGGCAAGGCCGCTTCGCAGCAAGGCCGCGCCGTCCACGACCTCGCCGCGCGAGGAGTTCAGGATTACGGCGCCGGGTTTCATCCGTGCGAAAAGGGCGTCGCCGGCCATGTGGCGCGTCGTGTCGTCGAGCGGCGTGTGGAACGTCAGGATGTCGGCTTGGCGGGCGACCTCCTCCAGCGGCAGGAAGCCGCAGTGTTCGCGCGCCTCGCGCGGCGGGTCGCAGCAGAGGACCCGGAAACCCCACGTTTCGGCATACTCCTTTACGAGCGATCCGACGTGTCCCACGCCGACGACGCCCAGCGTACGCCCGGCGGGCTGCCAGCCCTGCGTGCGGGCGAGGTGGGCCAGCACCGCCCCCGCCCATTGGAGTACGCCTCTGGCGTTGCAGCCGGCGGCCGTGCAGACGCGGATGCCGTGCGCCGCGCACCACGCCGTGTCGATGTGGTCGAAACCGATGGTCGCCGTGGCGATCAGACGGACGCGGGAGCCGCCGAGCAGCCGCTCGTCGCAGCGGGTGCGCGTGCGGATAAGGAGGGCGTCGGCGTCGCGCACCTCCTCCGGCGCGATTTCCGCCCCCGGAAGATAACGCACCTCGGCCCACGGTTCGAGGACCCCCTGCAGGAAGGGTATGGCGCTGTCGGCGATGATTTTCATGGCTGATGGCTTTTTCCTGATTTCTACTCTTTACGGGAAGCAAATATAGGGAAAAATTAAAATTTTTGTACCTTTGACATTCAAAACGGATCTTATGGAACAGAAAACGTTCGATCCCGACGGGGTCGGTGTGGATAACGGGACCTATTTCGGGCTGCCTTTCGAACCGGAGACGGCCGAGCTGGTGATCGTCTCGGCGCCTTGGGACGTGACGGTATCCTATGGGGCGGGGACGGCTTACGCCCCCGATGCCATTATCGAGGCCTCGACGCAGCTCGATTTCCACGAACCGCTGGCTCCCGGCGCATGGCGCCGCGGCATCGCCACGGCCGACGTGGACTATTCGCTGCTGGACGAATCGCAGCGCCTGCGCGGCGATGCGGCGAAGGTGATCGACCACCTCGAAGGGGGCGGCAGTCCTGAGGACGACTATGTGGTGCGCAAAATCTGCCGCGTGAACGAAGGGTGTGCGGCCATGAACGCCAATATCGGGGCGCAGGCCGCGCGCTGGCTCGATGCGGGAAAACTCGTCGGGCTGGTCGGCGGCGACCATTCGACGCCTTACGGCCTGATCCGCGCGCTCGGCGAGCGGCATGCGGAGTTCGGAATCCTGCATATCGACGCCCACTGCGACCTGCGGGACGCCTACGAGGGGTTCGAGTTTTCGCACGCTTCGATCATGTTCAACGTGCTGCGCGACGTGCCTGCGGTGACGAAGATCGCCCAAGTCGCCGTGCGCGACTTCAGCGAGCGGGAGGCGGCGCTGGCCGCGTCGTCGGGCCGTGTCGTCCTGTTCGACGATCTGTCGCTGGCGGCCGCCGGGTTCCGCGGCGAAACGTGGGATGCGCAGTGTCTGCGTATCGTCGAGACGCTTCCGCAGGAGGTCTACGTGAGTTTCGACATCGACGGACTCTCCTACGAGAACTGTCCCCACACGGGGACTCCCGTCGCGGGCGGACTGGGTTTCAACCAAGCCGTCTGGCTGCTGGACACCCTCGTGCGTTCGGGCCGCCGCATCGTCGGGTTCGACGTGGTGGAGGTCACTCCGGCCCGCGAGGAGCGGATCGACGCCATAACGGGCGCACGGGTATTGTGGAAGTTGTGTAATTTAACTTTAAAATCAAACGTTCGATAAATGCGACTATTTTCGATGTACCGCTGGGTGCGCGAGCGCCACATGATCGGTATACGCGGCCGTAATTTCATGGAGGCCCCTTGGGCCGGGGGCATCGTGCTGCTCGGATGCGTGATCATCGCCATGCTGCTGGCCAATCTGCCTGCGACTTCGCTCTATTACCGTCATCTGCTGGAGACCGACCTTTCGCTGATGGTGCATAGCCCCGACGGGCTGATCGACTGGGTGTTTCCGCGCGGAATGACCGTCGAGAAACTGATCAACGACGGCCTGATGGTGATTTTCTTCTTCGCCGTGGGGCTTGAGATAAAACGCGAGATCGTCTGCGGACAGCTTTCGTCGGCCAAAAAGGCCCTCCTCCCGGTGCTGGCCGCGGCGGGCGGCATGCTCTTCCCGGCGATCATCTTCACCGCCTTCAACCACGGTACGATGGCCGCCAACGGCTGGGGTATTCCGACCGCCACCGACATCGCCTTCGCCATCGGCATCCTCTCGATGCTCGGCGACCGGGTCCCCGTGTCGCTCAAGATATTCCTCACGGCGCTGGCTATCGCCGACGACCTCGGAGCCATTCTGGTCATCGCGCTCTTCTACGGCGGGCAGGTGCAGATCGGATGTCTGCTGGCGGCGCTGGTCATCATGCTCGGCGTCTACTTCATGAAGGAGATGGGCGAGAAGCGCATGTTCTTCTATCTGGTGCCGGCCGTGGTGGTGTGGGGGCTGTTCTACTATTCGGGCGTCCACTCGACCATTTCGGGCGTGGCGATGGCCATGCTGATTCCGATGACGCCCCGTTACAGCAAGGAGTATTTCGTGCACAAGATGCGCCATCTGAAGGCGCTGATGCTCGCCGCCGGCACTTCGGGCGAGGATTTCCCCAACGAAAACCACCGGTTCTACCTGCGCCGCATGCGTAATCTCGCGGCCGACTCGGTGGGCATGAGCTACCGGCTGGAGCATGCGCTGGCGCCCTCGGTGACCTTCCTCGTGATGCCGATTTTCGCGCTGGCGAACGCCGGGGTCGAGATCACGTCGCTCGAATACCTCAATATTTTCCATATGTCGCCCGATATCGGATCGGTGGGGATGGGTGTCTTCTTCGGACTGCTCGTGGGAAAGCCGCTGGGCATATTTCTTGCGAGCTGGGGCGCCGTGAAGTCGGGGCTGGCCGAGCTGCCCGAAGGGGCGACGTGGCGCATGCTCTTCGCCGTGGGGTGTCTGGGCGGTATCGGGTTCACGATGTCGCTGTTCGTCGATGCGCTGGCCTACACCGAACCCGACCTGATCGACCGGGGTAAAATCGCGATCCTGATGGGCTCGACGGCCGCCGCCGTCGCGGGCAGCCTGCTGATACTGATTTTTTCGAAAAAACGAACCTGATATGCGTAAGACATTAGTTGTCCTGACGGCCGCGGCGCTGCTGGCCGGGGCCTGCTCCAAAAAGACGGGCGGGGGCGTGAAGCTCAAGACCGACACCGATTCGGTAGCCTATGTGATCGGTATGAACGTGGGCATGAACCTGATGAAGATGGATTCGACGATCAACGTGAACGCCGTATGCGAAGGCATCCGCGACGTGTTCCGCCAAGGGACCAAATTCTCGGCGGCCGACGCCGAGGTTTTCTACCTGCGCTATATGAATTATGCGCTGCCGGAGAAAGCCCGCGCCTACGAGGAGCAGTTCCTGCAGGATATCCTCAAGGCGAACCGCAACTACGCCCGCACCGCATCGGGCGTGACCTATACGGTCGAGGTGCTGGGCGATCAGGAGCAGATACCCGCTTCGGACCGTGACAGCATTGCGCTCCGCTACCTGATCCGCACGGCCGACGGCCGGGACGTCTACTCCTCCTATGAGCGGGGCGATACGCTGCGCACGACGCTCGGCGGCCTGCTCAAGGGCATGAAGGAGAGCGTCAAACTGGTCGGCAGGGGCGGAAAGATCAACGCGTGGATTCCCTCCTCGGCGGCTTACGGTACGGAGGGCGACAAAGAGCTGGGAATTCAGCCGAATACCACGCTGTATTACGAAATCGAGCTTGTCGATGTCGATAAATATGCGAATTGGTCGCGGCGCAGCAATTTACGCCGTTAATTTTAAACCATTATTCCAAATATTTTATAACTTTGCGCGGGTAAACCCCTAACAGGCACAAACGATTAAACATATTTGAAAAACAAAACAATGAAAAAAATTCTTTTTGCAGCGGCACTTGCAGGTGCTGCGTTCATGACCGCCTGCGGCGGCAAGGACGGCGGCGTTCGTATGGGCAGCCTTTCAGATTTCGACTCGCTTTCGTATTCGCTGGGCGCCAATATCGGCTACGGCATGAATCACGAGATGAAGGACATTCCCTTCGATTTCAAGGCCATCGACAAAGGTATCAAGGAAGGTGCCATGGGTAAGGCCGCGCAGGAGCACGACAAGTCGCTCGACATGCTGCGCGAATATTTCATGAGCAAGCGCGGCGAGCGTGCGCAGGAGATCGCGGCCAAGCGTGCCGAGCAGGACAGCATCCGTCTGGCCGGCGGCGACACGACCAAGGTCGAGTATCCCGCAGCCGATCCCGCCATGTTCGAGAGCGAGGAGGAGCGTGCCGAGATTTCGTATGCGTTCGGTAACGACATCGGTTACAACATCAGCCAGAGCGGCATGCCCATTCAGCTCGTATGGATCGGTCAGGCCATGCAGGACGTGCGCGACGGCAAGGCGAAGATGGCCGAGGATGCCGTGAACCAGTATCTGCAGTACTATTTCATGGTGAAGCGTCCGGCCGAGAACGCCGAGGCTTCGAAGGCGTGGCTGGAGAAGATCGAGAAGAAGTCGGGCGTGAAGAAGACCGAGTCGGGCCTGCTTTACAAGGTTACCAAGCAGGGCGACGCTTCGATGATGCCGAAGGATCCGCGCGACGTGGTGAAGGTGCATTACACGGGCCGCACGCGTGAAGGCAAGGTGTTCGACACTTCGAAATTCGCAAACCGCCCGAAAGAGCAGCAGGAGATGATCCGCAAGCAGAATCCCGACGGCTTCAACGAGGACGGCACGCCCAAGGAGGCCGATACGGAGGCCGAATTCCCGCTTAACCGCGTGATCAAGGGTTGGACCGAGGGTCTGCAGCTGGTCGGCAAGGGCGGCACGATTACGCTCTGGATTCCCGCCGATCTGGCTTACGGCGCACGCGGCGCCGGCCGTGACATCGGTCCCAACGAGGCGCTTGAGTTCGAGGTGGAGCTGATCGACGTCGTTCCCTTCGAGGAACCCGCTCCGGCGGATTCGACGGCGACGGCCGAGACTCCGGAGGTGGCCCCCGCAAAGTAGGCGGCTGAGATTCCGAATATGACAGGGCGGACCCCGTGCGGGGTCCGCCCTGTTTGTCATTGTGCCGGCATCGGGGGGGCGTTCGCTGCGGCCGCTGTTATAATAGGTATGTCATCGGGGTAAAACGGATTCCGTCCGTGACGCGTTCGGCGTCGGTTGCGGTGAATCCCAGTCTGCGGTATATTTCGACGGCATAGGGCGACGAGTTGACGGTGATGCGGGAAACTGCCGGATCGGTGCGGCAGAAGTCGCGTACGGCGTTGAACAAGGCGCGGGCGATGCCCTGCCGGTGACAGGATGCGTCCACGAAGAGCAGGCTGATGTGGCTACGGTTTCTGACCGCGGCGACGCCGGCCAGCGTATCCTGCCGGAATGCTCCCCATAGTTTCAGCGCGCCGGTGCGAAACTGTTCCGTCAGGGCTTCCGGGGCAATGAACCGGTGAAAGACGTCGATGCCTTCCTGCGCGTAATCGGGGGCTTCGAATTCTGCGAAAACGCGGCGGACGAGTGCGGAAGCCGCCGGGATTTCCGCTTCGCGGAGCGGCCGGATTTCGGTTGCGGGCGGGGGTGTTGTGTCGGGAACGGTCGGTTGCATGGCGGTGATTTTGAAATGAAAAAGGCGGCTGGAGATCCCAGCCGCCTTGTATGTTTTCCGTCCGCTTTAGAACGGCAGGTCGTCCACCTCGGCGGGCGACGATGCATAAGAGGACTCCTCGGCGATGGGCGGCATGTCGGGCATCGGGCCTGTGCCGGGAACTTCGGCCTGTTTGGGCTGGAGGCGCCATGCGCGGATGTCGGTATACCAGCGGCCGTTGTATTCGCGCGACTCGATATTGACCGAGACGGTGTAGGCCGCACCCTCTTTCAGACGGGCCACGTCGTCGGGCTTGTTGAAAAACGTGACGCAGATCTTGCGGGCGAACGAACCTTCGTTCATCTCGAAGACCACGTCCTGACGCTGCCATTCGCCGCGTGCCGACGTTCCTTTTGTCACGGGCATTATTTTGTAAACTGTTCCTTCGAATTCCATGGTGATGCTGTGAATGGATTAATAATCTTATTTTCCGCAAAGGTAACAAAAAATCGGAAGAATCCCTGCACCCGCCGGCAAAATTCCCGCGCAAATTTCTCCGGCGGGGAGCTTCGGGGCGCCGCGATTTTTTGTATTTTGCGTCGCCGGACGGGAAAAACTGCGCAGGCATGTGACCGGAGAATTCTATGGATGCCGAAATCGGGGATTCCACACGTGCCGATTGGCTGTTCGGTCGGATGTGTCCTGCAAATAAGACAAAAAAGACCTGCATTTCTGCAGATCTTTGATTTTCAGTGGACCCAGAGGGGCATGATCCCACGACCTTCGGATTATGAGTCCGCTGCTCTAACCGACTGAGCTATGGGTCCGTCCGGCGGCTGTGTGCCCAAACCGCGGGCACAAATATAGCAAAACAAATCCGAATTCCCAATATGACGCGGAGATTTTTTAGGTCCGGGCAGGCCGCGGCGGGGGCTTACTGACGGTCGAAAATGTCGTTGAGGACCTTGGCCAGCCGGTAGCCGGCTTTGGCGAGCTGCTCTTCGGCCAGCGGTTTGTATTTCAGGATGAAGTCGTGTCCCAGTTTGTCGCCCGGCTTCACGTCGTAGATGCATTTCGAGTTTGCGGCCGACTCGCGGCCCCAGTCGTAGATGTCGCCGGCGATCGCCGCCCGCTGCTGTTCTTCGGTGTAGCGGTCGAGCAGGAAGGCCAGATCGGAGAAGCTCCACGGGTGGGTCGTCGCTACGATCGGGGTGTCCCAGATCGTGTGGTAGCGGATTTCGCTGCCCTTGAGGACGACGTTGAAGTAGCCGATTTCCTGATTGTCCGGCCAGCGGACGTGTCCGGGGCAGTGCATGTCGCCCAGACAGTGGACGATGACCTGAATGCAGGCCAGTCGCGTGGAGTCGTTCATCTCGTGCATGCGGTTTTTCAGCTGGTCGGCAGCCTGCTCGACGTAATAGAGGCAGTTGGCCAGATATTTGTCGCCGGGCAGCCGGTTACCGCGGATTACCTCGCCGCTTTCGTCCACCGAGAAGGTGTGGGGCAGCATGTGCATGCGGGGACCGTTGGTGGGCGTATAGCCCAGATCGACGAGCATTTGGGGCTTGTAATCGTCCATCCACGAAGCGTAATAGACGATCGAGCGGCCGTCGAGCAGTTTGTCCAGATTGGCTTTGGCCTTTTTCGTCAGGTGTTGCTCGGCCAGACGGGCGACGGCGGCGTGTCCCAGCCTGCCCCATGCGAAGGCGCCCTGAGCGGACGTCAGTGCGGCGAAGGCCGCGATGAGAAGGAGTCTCTTCATGTTTTAAGGTGTTTTGTTGTTTTGTCTCTCCGCCCCTTGCGCGGCGCGGAAGCTTGTCATAATATAATACCGTGCTGCGGGGCGAAACACCTATCCGGCGGCGGGAAATTTTCGGGATATTTTGTCGCGGGCCTTTGGGAGCCTTTCTGCGGGCTGTTTTTATCCGTCCGGCGCGGCCTTCGGCACGGGGCGTTCTCGCTGCGGAGGTAATGCGGAGATAAAAAGTTTCGCGGAAAATCGGGCGGAGTATTGTTTGTTGCAAATAAATTCGTACCTTTGTCCCGCTTAAGCAATCAATTAAAACAAAAACAACGAAATGAAAAAGGGTATTCATCCGGAGAATTATCGTTTGGTGGCGTTCAAGGACATGTCCAACGACCACGTGTTTTTGTGTCGGTCCGCCGTTTCGACAAAAGAGACCATCGAAGTGAACGGCGAAACCTATCCCGTGTATAAGATGGAAATTTCCAACACGTCGCACCCGTTTTACACCGGTAAGATGAAGTTGGTAGACACCGCCGGTCGCGTCGATAAGTTTATGAGCCGTTACGCAAAACGCTACGATAAGAAAGGCGCGAAATAGGCGCTTTCCGCACTGAGAGACAACGGGCTGCACTTGTGTGCGGCCCGTTTGTTTTTGGTGCGGTTTGTTGCAGGGAGAGCTATTTTGCGGTCGAGGGAGTGTTCTGCGTGTAGGAACGGTCCTGCGGTCGAGGGCGTGTTTGGCGGGTGTAGGAACGTTTCTGCGGCCGGGGCGCGGATATGCCGGGGAAGGGCCGGCAGGTGCGGCCGGAATTTTCGTTCTGGGGCCGATTTTTTTGCACACGATATCGTTTTTATGTATATATTTGCCGCCGTAAGGCAAACAATGACTTAAACGTTAGAAAGTTATGAAGCATGTAATTGTCATGGCGCTGGGGGCTGCGCTGGCTCTGGCGTCGTGTGTGAGCAAAGGGACGGTCGTCAAGGTCGAGGAGCAGCGCGATTCGCTTTCGGTGGTCGTCAGCGCGAAAGACTCGCTGATCAATGCCGTTTTCGAAGATATCGGCTCCATTTCCGAGAATCTTGCGCTGATCAGGACGCGTGAGAATCTGATCTCGGTGGCAGGCGACGCCGAAGGCGGCCGCCGTCCCGTGGAGGAGATCAACAACGATATCGCCGCCATCGACCGGCTGCTGCGGGAAAACAAAGTCAAGATCGCTTCGCTGCAGAGCGCTGTCGCGCAATTGCGGAAAGCCAATCTGCGTCTCGACGGACTGGAAAAGATGATTCGGGACATGAGCGCGCAGCTTACCGAGAAGAAAAACGAAATTGCCCAGCTGCGGGAGAATCTCACCAAGATGGGCGTCGAGGTGGAGACCCTGACCGAGCAGGTGGCCGTGCGGAGCGAGCAGGTCGAGACCCTGAACACCGAGAAGATCGAACTGGAGAACCAGCTGAATACGGTGTATTACATCGTCGGGACCGAGAAAGAGCTGCGTGAGGCGCAGATCATCAACAAGCAGGGTTTCATCGGGCGTACGCTGACGGTCAATAAGACCGATAATCTGGCCAGTTTTACCAAGTCCGATTCTCGGTTGCTGTCGGAGGTGCCGATCGGGCAGAAAAAGGTTTCGGTCGTGACGACGCATCCCGAAGAGTCGTACGAGTTGGTGACGGATGCCGACAAGGTCGTGCTGAAACTGCTCATCACCGATCCCGTTCGCTTTTGGGAATCGTCTAAGATTCTGATCGTAAGCTATAAATAACGGGCGGAGGGCCGGATGATCCGGCGCCGCGCGGAAATGAGAGAGGCATCCCGGAATATTCCGGGATGCCTCTCTCATTTGGTAAGCGAGTGAGTTCGGCAAGGAAACCGAGATGGGGCGGATAATGGATGTATTTTGTCAGAGACGGGCGGTGTATGGCATGCCGGACACGTTTTTTGATTCGGATCGGAATGGAGACGAACCGTTATTTGCGATGCGCGGTGTTCTGTTTTGTCATTTTTATTTTTTTTACGTACATTTGGACAATAAAAAATATACATAGTTGTAATATGGATTATCAAATCAAACCGCAGTTTGTGGAGGCCGGTTTGAAAGAGAATTGCCCTGCGGATTGTAGTAGTTGTCCTACGTTTCCTGCGCCGTTTCGCCGCATAGGCGATTCGAATTACTGCCGTTTCGCGCAAATTTCTTTTTCAGCAGGAGAAGGGGTGACTTTTCCCGCAGACCGCATGGTGCGCATTCTTTTCGTGATGTCGGGTTCGCTGATGATGGAGCATGGGGATACGGTGCGGCTTGTGACGTCGAAACAATACGTATGTCTGGCGAGGGGCGAACGTTTCGTCACCACGGCGCAGGACGACGCCCATGTCGTCGTGCTTTCGCTGATTCACCGCATCGAGTTCTGCGAACAGGATATCTTCGATAAGGTGATGCCCTACGATACGGTCATCCCGACCGAAGCGGTGCCGCGGCTTTCGATGCATCCTACGATCGAACGCCTGCTCTGCGATCTGTTCGCCGTTCCGGAGCTGAGCGAGTGCGCCCGTTACCATAAAATGAAGGCTACGGAGCTTTTCATGATGATCAAGGTGCTGTATACGCCGACGGAGCATGCTTATTTCTTCCAGTCGATGATTCAGCCGCAGGATAACTTCCGCGTGTTCGTGTGCAACAATTACGACAAGGCGCAGGGCGTGGCGGAGCTGGCCGCGCTTGCGGGCATGAGCCTTTCGGTCTTCAAGCGCCGTTTCGCCGAGCACTTCAACGACAGCGTCTATCATTGGATGATGCGCCAGAAGGCGCTGAAGATCTTTACGGATATCCGCGACGGCGAGGACAGTACGAAGGTGCTGATGAACAAGTATGGATTCCGCCATTATACGCAGTTCAGCCGGTTCTGCAAGAATTACCTGCAGGCGACGCCCGCACAGCTGATCGCATCCATAAAGGAGGGGTAGCCGGGGATTTGTCCCGTACCGTCCGCAGACGGAGAGTATATGCCGGCAGCTTGGGTTTGTTGTCGGATTGTGGAAACGGAGAGGCTGTGGGCTTCTCCGCTTCTTTTTCAGCGCTCCAGCAGGTAGACGTTCAGATCGACGAACTCCCCGTCGGAGAGTTGTTCGCCCCGGACTTCCACCCGGTCGAGCCGGAATCCGAGCCGCTGGGGAATGCGGTTGCTGCGGAGATTGCCCGGCGCGCAGCGTATTTCGATGCGTTCCATGCCCATCTCTTCGAAAGCGAGCCGGCAGAGCGCCTGCACGGCGGACGTCATGATTCCCCGGCCCTGAAACTCGCTGCGGAGCCAGTAGCCGATTTCGATGGTGCGCGTCGTGCCGTCCGCCGATTTGAAGCCGATCAGTCCTGCGAACGCATCTCCGCTCCGGATCGTGAAGACCGGGTTTGCCGTGTCGTTCAGCATCCCTGCGATGACTTCCTGCGTCTGCTCCACGCGGTGCGTCGCCGCCACGAACGGGAGCCAGCGTCCGAGGTGTTCGCGCTGGGTGTCTATGGCGCCGAAAATCGCCGGTGCGTCCCCGCTGCACAGCGAACGCAGCGAGAAGTCGTCGAACAGTGGAATCGTTTTCATGGTATATGCCGGTTTTGGCTACAAAGGTAGTGAAAAATCGGGGAAGCTGTTTTTTTATATATTAAATAGGTGTCGGAGCGTTTTGCACCCGCAGGAACTGCGGTTTCGGAGCGTGCAGGGGCGGAACGGTAATAACCTTGGGTGCGGAGGGTGATATTTTTTGCAGAAGCTGTTGTAAAATATAAAACTTTTCCTATCTTTGCACCCGATTTCACCCCTGTAAAAAAGGCGGTAGACCGACGTTCTTTGAGAAGAGTAAAAAAGTGAAAAATTTATTGGAAATAATTTGGCCGGTAAATTTTTTATGCCTACTTTTGCAATCCAAAACGGTTGATTTTGCCGATGTAGCTCAGTTGGCCAGAGCAGCTGATTTGTAATCAGCTGGTCGGGGGTTCGAATCCCTCCATCGGCTCGGACAGCCGATGCGAGAGAAGCGGAAAGACGAAGGTCTTCCGGAACACGAGCAGCGGCGCAACGAAAGCCTCACGGGAAAGACCCGCGCAAAAAGCGAGCCGATCTTTCAGGGGCAGACAACTTGGGAAGTTACCAGAGTGGCCAAATGGGGCAGACTGTAAATCTGCTGGCTTACGCCTTCGGTGGTTCGAATCCATCACTTCCCACTAAGAAAGAGTGCCGGTTGGAGTTGCAAGATCTTCGGCGGTGTCCGATCGACGGACGGCGCGGAGGAAAGGGTAGACTCTGATACGGTATATTTTTGCGGAAGTAGCTCAGTTGATAGAGCATCAGCCTTCCAAGCTGAGGGTCGCGAGTTTGAGCCTCGTCTTCCGCTCAAGACGCAGAAGCGTGTGATACGGACGTCTCCTATCGGTTGATAGGGGAGTTTGTGTCGCCCGCTCGTTCTGCGAAATGAATTTTTAAAACTTTAAAGCAATTTTTAACAATACTTTAAATACTTAATACTATGGCAAAAGAAAAATTCGACCGTTCGAAACCGCATGTGAACATCGGTACCATCGGACACGTTGACCACGGTAAGACCACCCTTACCGCTGCTATCACGACCGTTCTGGCTAAGAAAGGTCTGTCGGAGCTTCGTTCGTTCGACTCCATCGACAACGCTCCTGAGGAGAAAGAGCGTGGTATCACGATCAACACCTCGCACGTTGAGTACCAGACGGCCAACCGCCACTATGCTCACGTAGACTGCCCCGGACACGCCGACTATGTGAAGAACATGGTTACCGGTGCCGCTCAGATGGACGGTGCCATTCTGGTAGTTGCCGCAACGGACGGCCCGATGCCCCAGACCAACGAGCACGTGCTGCTCGCCCGTCAGGTGAACGTTCCCCGCATCGTTGTTTTCTTGAACAAGTGCGACATGGTGGACGACCCCGAAATGCTCGACCTCGTCGAGATGGAGGTTCGCGACCTGCTTTCGAAATACGAATATGACGGCGACAACGCTCCCGTTATCCGCGGTTCCGCACTCGGCGGCCTGAACGGCGAGCCGGCATGGGAGGACAAGATCATGGAGCTGATGAACGCTGTTGACGAGTATATTCCGATCCCGCAGCGTGAGAACGAGAAGCCGTTCCTGATGCCTGTCGAGGACGTGTTCTCGATCACCGGCCGCGGTACCGTTGTAACGGGCCGTATCGAGACCGGTATCATCCACGTAGGCGATCCCGTCGAGATCGTAGGTCTTGAGGAGAAGACCCTGACTTCGACCTGTACGGGCGTCGAGATGTTCCGCAAGCTGCTCGACGAGGGCGAGGCCGGCGACAACGTAGGTCTGCTGCTCCGCGGTATCGACAAGAAAGAGGTTAAGCGCGGTATGGTAGTCGCTAAACCCGGCTCGATCACCCCGCACACCGAGTTCGAGGCTGAGGTCTACATCCTGAAGAAGGAAGAGGGTGGCCGTCACACGCCGTTCCACAACAACTATCGTCCCCAGTTCTATCTGCGTACGATGGACGTGACCGGTGAGGTTCACCTGCCCGCAGGCGTAGACATGGTTATGCCCGGCGACCACGTGACCATCACCGTGAAGCTGATCTACCCGGTAGCTATCAACGAAGGTCTGCGTTTCGCAATCCGCGAGGGTGGCCGTACGGTAGGTGCAGGTCAGATCCTGAAGATCGTGAAATAATTTTCACAACCCATAGGGAAGCGGTGTTCCGCACCGCTTCCCGCTTTTAGGAGCATAGTTCAAGGGTAGAATAGCGGTCTCCAAAACCGTTGATGGGAGTTCGAATCTCTCTGCTCCTGCCAAAGAGTAAAAGAAAAAAGGTATGTTCAATTACGTTAAAGAATCCTACAACGAGCTTGTAAACAAGGTGACGTGGCCCACGTTTCCCCAGCTCCAAAGCTCTACGATCGTCGTGATGGTGGCTTCGGTCATTTTCGCCATTGTCGTGCTGGCTATGGACCTGACGTTCGAGAACCTGATGGCCGTCATTTACAAGACACTGGGTAATCTTGGCCGTTAATTGTTGCTGAAACGATGAGCGAGATTAAGAAGCAGTGGTATGTCGTCCGGGCTATCGGCGGTAAGGAAAACAAGGTCAAAGAGTATATCGAGGCCGAAATCCGCCATAATAATCTGGAGGAGTACATATCTCAGGTGCTGATTCCCACCGAAAAGGTATACACCATCCGCAACGGAAAGAAAGTCTCCAAGGAGAAGGTTTCTTATCCGGGCTACGTATTGGTGGAGGCCGCGTTTGTAGGTCAGATTCCGATTATAATTCGTAACACTCCCAATGTGCTGGGTTTCCTCGGCGATACCAAGGAAGACAGTCGCAAGATGAATGCCACGCCGCTGCGTCCGCAGGAGGTGGCCCGCATCCTCGGCCGCGTCGACGAGATGAATGCCATGGAGGAGGAGAACGAAATACCATTCTTTGTCGGCGAGACCGTCAAGGTCACCGATGGCCCTTTCTCAAGCTTCCAGGGTACCATCGAGGCCGTCGACAACGAGCGCAAGAAACTCACGGTATCGGTGAAGATATTCGGGCGCAAGACTCCTATGGAGTTGGGTTTCACACAAGTAGAAAAAGAATAATTAACCAAGGAAAACTATGGCAAAAGAGGTTGCTGCATTTATTAAATTGCAGATCAAAGGTGGTGCCGCCAATCCTTCGCCCCCGGTTGGTCCCGCATTGGGTTCTAAGGGAGTCAATATCATGGACTTCTGTAAGCAGTTCAATGCGCGTACCCAGGACAAGGCAGGGAAGGTTCTCCCGGTCATCATCACGGTTTACAGCGATAAGTCGTTCGACTTTGTTGTAAAACAGCCGCCTGTAGCTATTCAGCTCAAGGAAGCAGCCAAAGTGCAGAAAGGTTCCGCACAGCCTAACCGCGACAAGGTCGGTCAGGTGACGTGGGATCAGGTGCGCGAGATCGCTCAGGACAAAATGCCTGATATGAACTGCTTTACCTTAGAGGCTGCTATGCGTATGATCGCTGGTACCGCTCGCAGTATGGGTATCAACGTCGTCGGTGAATTTCCTAATATGTAATCGAAGATGAGTAAGTTGACAAAAAATCAAAAGATCGCCTACGCCAAGGTGGAAGCCAATAAGGCTTACAAGCTCTCGGAGGCTGCCGCTCTTCTGAAGGAGATTACGTTCACGAAATTCGACGCTTCGGTTGATATCGACGTGCGTCTGGGAGTCGATCCCCGCAAGGCCAATCAGATGGTCCGCGGCGTTGTGACGCTGCCCCACGGTACGGGTAAGCAGGTGCGCGTGCTGGTGCTCTGTACTCCTGAGAAGGAGGCTGAGGCTCAGGCTGCCGGCGCCGATTACGTAGGTTTGGACGAGTTTGTTGATAAGATCAAGGGCGGCTGGACCGACGTTGACGTTATCATCTGCACGCCGAACGTAATGGGCAAGGTTGGTGCGCTGGGCCGTATTCTGGGTCCCCGCGGCCTGATGCCTAACCCCAAGACTGGTACGGTTACGATGGAGGTGGGCAAAGCCGTTCAGGAAGTGAAATCGGGTAAGATCGACTTCAAGGTCGACAAATTCGGTATCATTCACACTTCGGTAGGTAAGGTTTCGTTCTCGGCCGAGCAGATCGTGGACAACGCGAAAGAGGTGCTGAACATGATTCTCAAACTGAAACCGGCTGCTGCGAAAGGTTCTTATGTGAAGAGTATTTATCTCTCGACCACGATGAGTCCCGGCTTGCAGATTGATTCCAAATCAGTAGAAACCAAATAAGAAGGAGGAGAGAAGAGATGACAAAGGAAGAAAAACTGGTCGTTATTAACGCCATTGCCGAGCAGCTCCAAGCTTATCCTCACTTCTATATCGCCGACATCGCGGCGCTTGACGCAGAGCAGACCGCTGCCCTGCGCCGCAAGTGCTTCGAAAACGACGTCAAACTGGTAGTCGTGAAGAACACGCTGCTGGGCAAGGCGCTGGAGAAGGTGGAGAAGGCTGACGCTGATCTGGTAAAAGTATTGGAGGGTCCGACCTCGATTATGTTCGCCAACGTTGCGAAGGCTCCTGCGGTCCTGATCAAGGAATTCCGCAAGAAGTCCGACAAACCCGTTCTGAAGGCGGCTTTTGCCGAAGGATGCGTTTACGTGGGCGACGATCAGCTGGACGCTCTGTGTAACATCAAGTCGAAGGAGGAGCTTATCGGCGATATCATCGCACTGCTCCAGTCTCCTGCGAAGAATGTTATTTCTGCATTGCAGGCTAATGCAGGCCAAAAGATTGCGGGCATCGTGAAGACGCTCGAATCGAGAAACAACTAATCACAATCAAGAATTAAACAAAATTTAATAAGCTTACAACTATGGCAGACGTAAAGAAACTTGCTGAAGAACTGGTAAACCTCAAGGTTACCGAGGTAAACGAATTGGCTACCATCCTCAAGGAGGAGTATGGCATTGAACCGGCTGCTGCCGCTGTTGCCGTTGCAGCTCCCGCTGCTGGCGCAGGCGAGGCTGCTGCCGCCGAGAAGTCGACTTTCGACGTGATTCTGAAGACCGCCGGTCAGGCAAAACTTCAGGTTATCAAGGTCGTTAAGGACCTCGCTGGTCTTTCGCTGGGCGACGCTAAAGCTCTCGTTGACGGCGCTCCCAAGGCTGTTAAAGAGGGTGTCTCCAAGGAAGAGGCCGAGTCGATCAAGGCTCAGCTTGAGGAGGCTGGTGCTGAAGTTGAGCTTAAGTAGCATTGCTGCTTAAGTCGTTTCAGACGATTCAGGTATAGGGCTTACCGGCGTGTAAGCTCTATGCCTTTTCTTGGTCTAAAGACTGGAAGTGCCGAGCAGGAGCTGTGTCCACTCTTTGGAAGAAAGGATGCTCCCGGGGCGAAATACGCCTGCAAACGGGGGCATTGGCGGGATAATAAATACCCGGCAACGCGGGGGAGCGTAACCCACCAGAATTACACTTCAACATAATTTGGATTTTACGATGTCCACAGCAAAAACACAACAAAGAATTAGCTTTTCGACAGTCAAGAACCGGGTGCCTTATCCCGATCTGCTGGAGGTACAGCTTAAATCATTCCGGGACTTTTTCCAGATGGACACCACGGCCGAAAATCGTAAAAACGAGGGGCTGTATAAGGTGTTTCAGGAGAATTTCCCCATTACGGATACCCGGAACAATTTCGTTCTGGAGTTCATCGACTACTATATCGACCCGCCGCGCTACTCGATCGAGGAGTGTCTGGAGCGCGGGCTGACGTACAGCGTTCCCCTGAAAGCCAAACTCAAGCTTTACTGCACGGACGACGAGCACGAAGATTTCGGTGTCGTCGTTCAGGATGTGTACTTCGGTACGATTCCCTATATGACCGAACGCGGTACGTTCGTCATCAACGGTGCGGAGCGTGTCATCGTATCCCAGCTGCACCGTTCGCCGGGCGTGTTCTTCGGACAGAGCATGCACACCAACGGTACGAAGCTCTATTCGGCGCGTATCATTCCTTTCAAGGGTTCGTGGATCGAATTTGCAACGGACATCAACAACGTGATGTATGCCTACATCGACCGTAAGAAGAAGCTTCCCGTCACCACGCTGCTGCGCGCCATCGGCTACGAGGCGGACCAGCAGATTCTCGAAATCTTCGATCTGGCGGACGAAGTGAAGGTCACGAAGGCCAACCTCAAGAAGGCCGTGGGCCGCAAGCTCGCCGCACGTGTGCTTTCGACGTGGGTCGAGGACTTCGTGGACGAAGATACGGGCGAGGTGGTTTCCATCGAGCGCAACAACGTTATCGTGGACCGCGAGACGGTCCTCGAAGAGGAACATGTGGACCAGATTCTCGAAAGCGGCGCCAAGACGATCCTCCTGCATAAGGAGAGCCTGTCTGGCATCGACTTCTCGATCATATACAATACCCTGCAGAAAGACCCCTGCAACTCCGAGAAGGAGGCTGTCGTTTACATCTACAGGCAGCTGCGCGCTTCGGAGCCGCCCGATGAGGCGACGGCGCGCGACGTCATCGAGAAGCTGTTCTTCTCGGACAAGCGCTACGACTTGGGCGACGTGGGCCGCTATCGCATCAACAAGAAGCTGGATCTGGATACCGATCCGGCCATTCGCACGTTGACGCGCGAGGACATCATCGCCATTATCAAATACCTGATCCAGCTGATCAACTCCAAGGCCGACGTGGACGATATCGACCACTTGTCGAACCGCCGCGTGCGCACCGTGGGCGAACAGCTGTCGAATCAGTTCTCGGTAGGTTTCGTGCGTATGGCGCGTACGATCCGCGAGCGTATGAACGTGCGTGACAACGAGGTGTTTACGCCGGTGGACCTGATCAACGCCAAGACGTTGTCTTCGGTGATCAACTCGTTCTTCGGCACTTCGCAGCTCTCGCAGTTCATGGACCAGATCAACCCGCTGGCCGAAATTACGCACAAGCGCCGTCTGTCGGCCCTCGGCCCCGGCGGTCTGTCGCGTGACCGCGCCGGTTTCGAGGTGCGAGACGTACACTACACGCATTACGGCCGTCTCTGCCCGATCGAGTCGCCGGAAGGCCCGAACATCGGTCTGATTTCGTCGCTCTGCGTTTATGCGAAGATTTCGCCGATGGGATTCATCGAGACTCCCTACCGGAAGGTCGAGAACGGACAGATCGACATGAACAACGACGACATCCGCTACTACTCGGCCGAAGAGGAGGAGGGCAAGATCGTCGCGCAGGCGAACATGCCGATCGACGACGAAGGCCACTTCCTGCAGCCCGACCGTATCAAGGCGCGCGAAGGCGCCGACTTCCCGGTGGTTACCGCCGAGGAGGTGAATCTGATGGACGTGGCTCCGAACCAGATCGCTTCGATCGCCGCGAGCCTTATCCCGTTCCTCGAACACGATGACGCCAACCGCGCCCTGATGGGTTCGAACATGATGCGTCAGGCCGTGCCTCTGGTGACTACGGACGCTCCTATCGTCGGCACGGGCATCGAGAAGGACATGATCTCTGACAGCCGCATCCAGATCGTGGCCGAAGGCGACGGCGAAGTGACTTTCGCCGACGCGACGAAGATACAGATCAGGTACGAGCGTACGGAAGACGAGATTCTGGCGTCGTTCGAGCCGGAAGTGACCACATACGAGCTTCCGCGCTACCGCCGTACCAACCAGAATACTTCCATCACCCTGAAGCCCATCGTACTGACGGGCGACAAGGTCGTGAAGGGACAGATCCTTACCGAAGGCTATTCGACGCAGCACGGCGAGCTGGCTCTGGGCCGCAACCTGAAGGTGGCGTTCATGCCTTGGAAGGGTTACAACTTCGAGGACGCCATCGTGATTTCGGAGCGTATCCAGCGTGAGGACATCTTCACGTCGGTGCACGTCGACGAGTACATCATGGAGGTGCGCGACACCAAGCGCGGTGTCGAGGAGCTGACTTCGGACATTCCGAACGTGAGCGAGGACGCTACCAAGGACCTCGACGCGAACGGTATCATCCGTATCGGCGCCAACGTGCATCCGGGCGACATCCTGATCGGCAAGATCACCCCGAAGGGCGAGAGCGATCCTTCGCCTGAGGAGAAGCTGCTCCGCGCCATCTTCGGCGACAAGGCCGGCGACGTGAAGGACGCCTCGCTCAAGGCGCAGCCTTCGCTGCACGGCGTGGTGATCGACACGAAGCTCTACAGCCGCGCCAACAAGGAGGGCAAGAAGGGCAAGAGCGCCGAGAAGGTGCAGATCGAGAAACTCGACGAGAAGTTCGCAGCCGAGATTGCGGAGCTGACCAAACGGCTGGTGGCCAAGTTGTGGACTCTGCTTCAGGGCAAGACTACGACCGGCGTCACCGACTATTTCGGTGTGGAACTCTATCCCGCAGGCACGAAATTCTCGCAGAAGATGCTGGAGGAGATCGCCCGCAAGACCACGGACGAGAAGACCGGCGTGGTGATGGGGTATCTGAATCTCGGCACCTGCAAGTGGACGGGCGACGCCCACACCGACGCGCTGATCGAAGCTACCATTAACAATTATACCATCGAATGGAAGAAGGCCGACGCCGCCATCAAGCGTGAGAAGTACAACATCACCAACGGCGACGAGCTTCCGCAGACGGGCGTCATTCAGATGGCCAAGGTCTACATCGCCAAGAAGCGCAAGCTCAAGGTGGGCGACAAGATGGCAGGACGCCACGGCAACAAGGGTATCGTAGCCCGTATCGTGCGCGACGAGGACATGCCGTTCCTCGAAGACGGTACGATCGTCGATATCTGTCTGAACCCGCTGGGCGTGCCTTCGCGAATGAACCTCGGACAGATTTACGAGACCGTGCTCGGATGGGCGGGCCGTGAACTGGGCCTGAAGTTCGCAACGCCGATCTTCGACGGTGCGTCGCTCGACCAGATCAACGAGTACACGGCCAAGGCGGGTATTCCGCACAGCGGCCGTACGTACCTCTACGACGGCGGCACGGGCGAAATGTTCGACCAGCCGGCGACGGTGGGCGTGATCTACATGCTCAAGCTCGGCCACATGATCGACGACAAGATGCACGCCCGTTCGATCGGTCCCTACTCGCTCATCACGCAGCAGCCGCTCGGCGGTAAGGCCCAGTTCGGCGGCCAGCGTTTCGGTGAGATGGAGGTTTGGGCGCTCGAAGGCTTCGGCGCCGCCAACATCCTGCAGGAGATCCTGACCATCAAGTCCGACGACGTGATGGGCCGCGCCAAGGCTTACGAGGCGATCGTCAAGGGCGAGAACCTGCCCAAACCGGGTATTCCGGAGGCTATGAACGTGTTGCTGCACGAGCTTCGCGGTCTGGCCCTGTCGGTCAAACTCGAATAAGGTATAATTTGAGGATAAGAAAAACGAAGAACAAATATGTCAATTTCCAAAGACAATAAGACGAACAATGGTTACAGCCGCATTTCGATTGGCTTGGCCTCCCCTGAGGAGATTCTGGCCCAGTCGAGCGGCGAGGTGCTCAAGCCCGAAACCATTAACTATCGTACCTACAAGCCTGAGCGCGACGGTCTGTTCTGCGAACGCATTTTCGGTCCCGTCAAGGACTACGAATGCCATTGCGGCAAGTACAAGCGTATCCGCTACAAGGGTATCGTCTGCGACCGCTGCGGTGTGGAGGTGACCGAGAAGAAGGTGCGCCGCGAGCGTATGGGCCACATTTCGCTGGTCGTGCCCGTGGTTCACATCTGGTACTTCCGTTCGCTCCCCTCGAAGATCGGTTACCTGCTGGGTATTCCGTCGAAGAAGCTGGAGGCGATCATCTATTACGAGCGTTATGTCGTGATCAACGCCGGCGCCGCCGCCGAGCAGGGCATCGAGCGTCTGGCCACGCTTTCGGAGAAGGAGTATCTCGACGTGCTGGCCGCGCTGCCGAAGGGCAATCAGGCGCTGGATGACAGCGATCCCAACAAGTTCGTCGCGCAGATGGGCGCCGAGGCGATCTACACGCTTCTGAAGACCGTGGACCTCGATTCGATGTCCTACGCGCTGCGTCACAAGGCTTCGACCGAGACTTCGCAGCAGCGTAAGAGCGAAGCCCTCAAGTGCCTGAACGTCATCGAGTCGTTCCGCGCGTCTGAGGGTAAGAACAAGCCCGAATGGATGGTGCTGAACGTCATCCCGGTCATTCCGCCCGAACTGCGTCCGCTGGTGCCGCTGGACGGCGGCCGTTTCGCTACGTCGGACCTGAACGACCTTTACCGTCGTGTCATCATCCGCAATAACCGTCTGAAGCGGCTCATCGAGATCAAGGCTCCGGAGGTGATTCTGCGCAATGAGAAGCGCATGCTGCAGGAGGCTGTCGATTCGCTGTTCGACAACTCGCGCAAGAGCAACGCCGTGAAGAACGAGTCGAACCGTCCGCTCAAGTCGCTGTCGGATTCGCTCAAGGGCAAGCAGGGACGTTTCCGTCAGAACCTGCTGGGTAAGCGTGTCGATTATTCGGCCCGTTCGGTCATCGTCGTCGGCCCTGAGCTGAAGATGCACGAGATGGGTATTCCGAAGGACATGGCGGCCGAGCTTTACAAGCCGTTCGTGATCCGCAAGCTCATCGAGCGCGGCATCGTGAAGACGGTGAAATCCGCGAAGAAGATCATCGACCGGAAAGACCCCGTGATCTGGGGTATTCTGGAGAATGTCATAAAGGGACACCCCGTGCTGATGAACCGTGCCCCGACCCTGCACCGTCTGGGTATTCAGGCGTTCCAGCCCAAGCTGATCGAGGGTAAGGCAATGCAGCTCCACCCGCTGGCATGTACGGCGTTCAACGCCGACTTCGACGGCGACCAGATGGCCGTGCATCTGCCGCTGGGCAATGCCGCCATTCTGGAGGCCCAGCTGCTGATGCTCGGTTCGCACAACGTCCTTAACCCGGCCAACGGCGCGCCTATCACCGTGCCGTCGCAGGACATGGTCCTCGGTCTGTACTACATCACCAAACCCCGCAAGGGCGTGAAGGGCGAAGGCCGCGTATTCTACGGTCCTGAGGAGGCTATCATCGCCTACAACGAGCGTCAGGCGGACCTGCACGCCATCGTGAAGTGTCTGGTGGACGACATCGACGAGAACGGCAATCCGATTACCGAATTGAAGGAGACGACCATCGGCCGCATCCTCTTCAATCAGGTGGTGCCCAAGGAGGTCGGTTATATCAACGAAATCCTCACGAAGCGTTCGCTGCGCGACATCATCGCCGTGGTGATGAAGAAGGCCGGTGCCGACAAGGTGGCCGCTTTCCTCGACGATATCAAGCATATGGGTTACCAGATGGCCTTCCGCGGCGGTCTGTCGTTCAACCTCGACGCCGTGATTATCCCCGAAGAGAAGGAGAAACTCGTGCAGGAGGGTTACGAGCGTTCGGACTCCATCATGGAGGACTACAACATGGGTCTGATCACCAACAACGAACGTTACAACCAGATCATCGACGTCTGGACGAACATCAATACAAAGCTCACGAAGGTCGTGATCGACACGCTGATCAAGGACGACGACGGTTTCAACCCGGTATACATGATGCTCGACTCCGGCGCCCGTGGTTCGAAGGAGCAGATTCGTCAGCTGAGCGGTATGCGTGGTCTTATGGCCAAGCCGCAGAAGTCGGGCGTCGAGGGCGGTCAGCAGGTCATCGAGAACCCGATCCTCTCGAACTTCAAGGAGGGACTTTCGGTGCTGGAGTACTTCATTTCGACGCACGGTGCCCGTAAGGGTCTTGCCGATACCGCGCTTAAGACCGCCGACGCAGGTTATCTGACCCGTCGTCTGGTGGACGTTGCGCAGGACGTGATTATCAACGAAGAGGACTGCGGTACGCTCCGCGGCCTGACGGCTACGGCCATCAAGCGCAACGACGACGTCGTGCAGACCCTCTACGACCGCATTCTCGGCCGTACGGCCCTGAACGACGTGATCCATCCGCTTACGGGCGAAGTGATCTGCAAGGCCGGCGAGGAGATTACCGAGTCGATCGCCGAAGCGATCGAGAAGTCGCCGCTGGAGTCGGTCGAGATCCGCTCGGTGCTGACCTGCGAGGCGCGCCGCGGCGTATGCGCCAAATGCTACGGCCGCAACCTTGCCACTGCCCGCATGGTGCAGAAGGGCGAAGTGGTCGGCGTGATCGCCGCTCAGTCGATCGGTGAGCCGGGTACGCAGCTTACGCTCCGTACGTTCCACGTCGGCGGTGTGGCCGGCGGTACGGCCGTCGAGACCAATGTCGTTTCGAAATACGAAGGCCGTCTGGAAATCGACGAGCTGCGCACCGTCAAGGGCAAGAACGCCATGGGCGAGGCGATTGACATCGTTATCTCGCGTCAGTCGGAGTTCCGCATCGTCGATCCCAAGACCGAAATCGTTCTTTATACGCACAACCTGCCTTACGGCGCGACGCTCTTCATGGCGGATGGCGCCGAAGTCAAGAAGGGCGACATGATCTGCGAGTGGGACCCCTACAACGCCGTTATTATTTCGGAGTACGAGGGCCGCGCCGTTTACGAAAACATCATCGAGGGCGTTACCTACCGCGATGAGCGCGACGAGCAGACCGGACTTTCGGAGAAGGTGGTCACCGAGTCGAAGGACAAGACCAAGAACCCCGTCATCAAGATCGTCAACAAGGAGGGCGAGGAGGTCAAGCAGTACAACCTGCCCGTTTCGGCCCACGTCGTGGTGAAGGATAACGCCAAGATCAAGGCCGGCGATATCCTGATCAAGATTCCGCGTGCCGTCGGCAAGTCGGGCGGCGACATCACCGGCGGTCTGCCGCGTGTTACCGAGCTGTTCGAAGCCCGCAACCCGTCGAACCCCGCCATCGTTTCGGAAATCGACGGCGAGGTGTCGTTCGGCAAGATCAAGCGCGGTAACCGTGAGATCATCATCACCTCGAAACAGGGTGATATGAAGCGTTACCTCGTGCCCCTGTCGCGTCAGATCATCGTGCAGGAGAACGACTACGTGAAGGCCGGAAGTCCGCTGTCGGACGGCGCCATCACTCCGAGCGACATCCTCAATATCCTCGGCCCGACGAAGGTGCAGGAGTACATCGTCAACGAGGTGCAGGAGGTGTACCGCATGCAGGGTGTGAAGATCAACGACAAGCACTTCGAGGTCATCGTCCGCCAGATGATGAACAAGGTGCGGATCGAGGATCCGGGAGACACCCGTTTCTTCGAGGACCAGACCGTCGACAAGTGGGAGTTCATGGACGTCAACGACGAACTTTACGACAAGGTGGTCGTTACCGACGCCGGCGATTCGACGTCGCTGCAGCCCGGACAGATCGTTTCGCTGCGCAAGCTCCGCGACGAGAATTCGAGCCTCAAGCGCCGCGACATGAAGCCCGTGCAGGTGCGCGATATCATTCCCGCAACCTCGACGCAGGTGCTGCAGGGTATTACCCGCGCCGCGCTGCAGACTTCGAGCTTCATCTCGGCCGCATCGTTCCAAGAGACCACCAAGGTGCTCAACGAAGCTGCCATCCAAGCGAAGGTCGATCCGCTGGAGAACCTCAAGGAGAACGTCATCTGCGGTCATCTGATCCCCGGCGGTACGGGTCTGCGCGAGTACGACAACCTCGTGGTCGGGTCGAAAGCCGAGTTGGAATCGCTTCAGCAGGCGCAGTAAACCTACGTTATATATACGATTCGAAAGAAGCCGTTCCTTCTGGAACGGCTTCTTTTTTACCTTGTCCGGATTTTTTCATTGTCTTTATCACGTCACTGTCCCGATAATTATGCGTAAATCGAAATGGTTCATAATCCCGGCGGCTTGGCTGGCTGCTTTCTTATCGGTCGGATGCGTTGGCCGCCCAAACCGGGCGTTTCGGCGCAAGCGGAGATGACCGCTCACGGAGTTGCTGCGAATAGCTGAAAACCCTGTACGCTGCAGCGAAGCGTGCTTGGCGCTGTTCGAACTTACGGGACCGGCGAAAACCTGCCAAGCAGAGAGCTGGCAGACCGGAACTGCCGAAAAAGAGTGCGAGGAGTGGAGAGGATGCGCAGGCCGGGATGTCGGCGTTGCTGCCCTGTGATACCGCAGGCCGGATCGTTATTTTCATACGATGACGCCGGGCGGCTGACGCGGACCCATGCGAATCCCGGCCCGCAAAAATTGCGGGTTCCTGCCGGGGAGAGCCTGTCCGGGTTATTTTTTGTCGTTGTAACGCTTGGCGAGACCTCCGGTCGATGTTTCGCGGTAGAGACTCGGCAGGTTGTGGCCGGTTTCGTTCATCACCTCCACGACCTTGTCGAAACTGACCATATGCGAACCGTCGGAGAGCGTGGCGTAGGCGTTGGCGTCGAAGGCTCTGGCCGCGGCGATCGCGTTGCGTTCGATGCAGGGGACCTGCACAAGTCCGCAGACGGGGTCGCAGGTCAATCCCAGATGGTGTTCGAGTCCCATCTCCGCGGCGTATTCGATCTGCGCAGGCGTGCCGCCGAACAACTGGCAGGCCGCGGCGGCAGCCATGGCGCAGGCCACGCCGACCTCGCCCTGACAGCCGACTTCGGCGCCCGAAATCGAAGCGTTGGTCTTGGCGACGTTGCCGAAGAGTCCCGCCGTGGCCAGCGCCCGCAGGATGCGGATGCGCAGGAAGTTGCGCGAATTGGCCAGATGGTAGAGCACCGCCGGGACGACGCCGCACGAGCCGCACGTCGGGGCCGTTACGACGGTGCCGCCGGAAGCGTTCTCCTCCGAAGTCGCCAGCGCATAGGCGTAAATCTGGGCGCGGGATTTCAGCGAATCGGTGTAGCTCTTCGATTTGACCCAGTAGGTGCTGGCTTTGCGGGCGACTTTAAGCCCTCCGGGCAGTACGCCGTCGTTGTTCAGGCCGCGCTGGATCGTCTCGCACATCACGGTCCATATCTCGTTGAGGTAATCCCAGATTTCGGGACCTTCGCAGTCGGTTACGTATTCCCAGTAGGTCTTGCCTTCGTGGCTGCACCACGCTTTGATCTCGCTGACGGTAGTCAGCGGGTAGATGCTGTGCGGCGTTTCGAGACGCGACGTCTCGTTTGCCAGCGCACCTCCGCCGATGCTGTAGATGGTCCAGCTGTCCGCGACATTGCCTGCCTTCAGCCCTTCGAACAGCATGCCGTTGGGGTGGAAGGGCAGCACGACCTCCGGTTTCCAGACGATTTCGGTCGGAGCGAGAGGTTCCAGCACCGAGAGGATCGCGGTGTCGGTAAGGTGGCCTTTGCCGGTGGCGGCCAGCGACCCGTACAGCGTCACGCGGTAGGCGTCCGCATCGTGACAGCGTTCGGCGAAGCGTTCGGCGGCTTTCTTGGGACCCATCGTGTGGCTGCTCGACGGGCCGTTGCCTATTTTGTACAACTCCTTGAGTGATTCCATCGTATCGTTGTTTTCGGGGCAAAGACAGTGCAGGCCGGGGCAGAGACGAATTTATTCGAACCGTGCCGGGACGCCGCCTGTCTGAGCGGAGGTTTATCCGCCGCAAAGATAATGTAAATGTCGGAATTTTCTCTTCCCGAAAGAGATTTGAAGAGATCGGAGGCCTGCCCGGCTGTTTATAAAACAGGAGAGAAACCGAGGTTTCTCTCCTTGTAGTCTCACCGCGACTCGAACGCGAATCTAGGGTTTAGGAAACCCTCGTTCTATCCCTTGAACTATGAGACCCTGAAAAAAGCGGTGCACCTCCGACGAAGCGCACCGCAAAGATAATAATTTTTCCCGTTTTTAGAAACTGAAACCTACGCCGATCGAGAACGTGTGGGCGCGGGCGGTGTAATTACCCGAAAAATCGGCGATCGGGCTGGTGAGCTGGCTTTCGGGAATGCCTGCCGCCGTCAGTTTTTCGTTCACGATGCCCAGCACCGAATTGGTGTAGGGATAGGAACCCGTGCGCTCCGGATCGGCCGAGTTGACATAGCCGTAGGCGATGTCGATGTTCATCCATTTGATCGGGCGGAAGGTGACGCCGGCCGTATAGGCGAGCTTGGTCATCGACGGGGTTTCGGGATTGAGGTAGTCGCTGCGCACGGGGCTTTCGTCCACGTACATACCCATGCGGGCCGTCAGCCAGTCGAGAGCGTGGTACTGGCCGCCGAAGCGGAACGCCAGCGTATTGGAGTATTTCTTGTCGCTGACCGGAATGTTCAGCACGGGCGTATTGCTGTCGGGGTCGAGAATCCGGACGTCGAGCTGGTCGTAGGCGCTCCAGAGCACATATTGCAGATCGACGGCGAATTCCCACTTCGGAACGGGGCGGAAGCTGACGCCCCACGTCAGCGACGCCGGCAGGGGCAGTTCGGTCTTCACGACGGCCGACGTGAGTTTGGCGGGGTCGAGACCCAGCTGGGGCAGGAGCTGGCCGATTGCCTGAGCGATCTGGGCGTTGTCGATCATACGCAGGTCGATCGAACCCGAATCCACCTTCATTTTGAGTTTCGAACGGTAGGTGAAGCCCAGCGACCACTGTTCGTTGATGTCCCACATCATGCCGAGGTTGACGCCGACGGCCATCTTGGCTTTGCCTTCGAGGCCCAGCGACATCAGATTTTTGTCTCCGGCCATTTCGAAGAGGTTGGGCATTTGCGGATTGAGCATTTGCAATGCGCCCATGAGCGCCTTGTTCTGCGCGTTGTCCGCACCGATAGGCAGCAGCGAACGCGAAAGGTCGAATTTACCCCAAGTCATCATCAGACCGCCGCCGACGGAGAGGTGCTCGCAGAGTTTGAACGAGACGGTCGGCTGGACGTTGTATGCCTTGAGATTGATCGACTGCACGAGCTGCGCTCCCGGCCAGTTGTTGCCCCAGTCCATCGAGGAGCCGAACGGCGTGTTGAAGGCCAGACCGACCGACATCCAGTCGAGGGGTTTGTAGTTGAAGTAGGCGTAAAGCGGAGTGGCTATGCTGTTGTCCGAAGTGTAGCGCTGCGGTTTGGTCTTGCCCGTATAGTCGGGGAGCGACGTATAGGTAGCCTTCGAAGCGATACCCGTGATGCCGACCGAAATGTCGAACTCGGAGTCCTGAAACGAAGCGGCGGCGGGGTTGAACCAGATCGATTCGGAGTTGAGTTTCATGGCTGTACCCACATGGCCCATACCGTTCTGCTTCGAGGAGAGGTTGTTCACCTGATATCCTTCGGCGTATGCTCCGGAGGCGGCGGCAGCGGCGGCCAGAAGTAGGAAGATTTTTTTCATAACGTATTGGTTTGGTTTATACTGTCCGCACTGCGGAGTGCGAAAAATCGAGGGCAAAAGTATAAAAACTATTCCCGCCGCCCAAACTTTTTGGCCTAAAATTCCTGAAAATTGACCTGAATGGTATAGGATTGGCCGAAAGGACGGATGGGGCGGGGGATGCGCTGCCGCATGAAAAAAGTGCGGCATGTTTCATGCCGCACCTGAGTCTTCGTTCCATGCCGGATTATTTCCGGTTGTTGTACGCTTCGAGCGCCTTGCCCAGAATGAGCAGCGAGCGTTCGAGGTCCTCTTTCTTGAGGACATAGGCAATGCGGACCTCGTTGCGGCCGCGGGTCGGGTCGGAGTAGAAGCCCGAAGCCGGGGCGAGCATGACGGTCTCCCCCTCGTATTCGAAATCCGAAAGACACCATGCGCAGAAGTCGTCGCTGTCTTCGACCGGGAGCCGCGCCACGGTGTAAAAGGCGCCCATCGGAATCGGCGAGTAGACGCCCGGAATGCGGTTGAGACCGTCGATCAGGCACTTGCGGCGTTCGATATACTCTTCGTAGACTTCGGTGCTGTAGGAGCGCGGAGCGTCGATCGAAGCTTCGGCGACGATCTGGCCGATCAGCGGCGGCGAGAGCCGCGCCTGACAGAATTTCATCACCGCGTCGCGCAGTTTTTTGTTCTTGGTGATGAGCGCGCCGATGCGGATGCCGCATTCGGAGTAGCGTTTCGACACCGAGTCGATCAGCACGACGTTCTGTTCGACGCCTTCGAGGTGGCAGGCCGAAATATAGGGCGATCCCGTATAGATGAATTCGCGGTAAACTTCGTCGGAGAAGAGGAAAAGATCGTATTTCTTCACCAGATCGCGGATGCGCTCCATCTCCTTGCGGGTGTAGAGGTAGCCCGTGGGGTTGTTGGGGTTGCAGATCAGGATGCCGCGCGTGCGCTCGTTGATCAGTTTTTCGAACTCCGCGACGTCGGGCAGCGCAAAACCCTGTTCGATCGACGAGACGACCGGACGGATCACGGCGCCCGCCGAGATGGCGAAAGCCATATAGTTGGCGTAGGCCGGTTCGGGCACGATGATTTCGTCGCCGGGGTTCAGGCACGACATGAAGGCGAACAACACCGCTTCGGAACCTCCCGTGGTGACGATGATCTCTTCGGGCGAAAGTTTGATCTGGTATTGCTGGTAGTAGCCCGCCAGCTTTTCGCGGAGCGACCGGTAACCGTCGCTGGGGCTGTATTCGAGTACTTTGCGGTCGATCTTCTTCAACGCTGCGAGTCCCGTCTGGGGCGACGGCAGATCGGGCTGGCCGATGTTGAGGTGGTAGATTCTGATTCCCCGCGACCGGGCGGCTTCCGCCAGCGGAACGAGTTTGCGTATCGGAGATGCCGGCATCAGCTCGGCGCGTTGTGAGATTTCGGGCATGCGTGAAAAGGTTTTTGAATGACGCAGGAGACTATTCAAGCTCGATCGTCGGACGGAATTTGACGGCCTTGCGGGGCGGGATCTTCACGGCCGCACCCGTACGGGGATTGCGGCCTATGCGCGCGGCTTTCTGCTGCACGCTGAACGTTCCGAGACCCGTGAGGGTAAGACGCTCCCCTTCGCGGAGCGACTGTACGGTCACCCGGATAATGGCATCGACGGCTTTGCGCGCGTCGATTTTCGAAATGTTCGCATCGAGAGCGATAGCCTCGACCAACTGCGCTTTGTTCATATTATTTGAGTGTGAAAGTTGCGTCTCTTCCTAACCTATTGGCAAAGATATGCAATTTTCCTAAAAGTCAAAAATTATAGTGCGGAATTGGAACTTTGCCGCCCTCCGTCGGGAATAAACGGGATAAAGATTTGGCAGAATGGAAAATCCGTGCTACTTTTGTCCCCGGAAAGATGGCAGAGTGGTCGATTGCGGCGGTCTTGAAAACCGTTGAGCTGCGAGGCTCCGGGGGTTCGAATCCCTCTCTTTCCGCCAAGGAAGAGTGCGGCAATTTAGGTTGCACTCTTTTTTTTATATGTTTCAATTCGGGGGGGATGAACAAGCCCCGGATTCCGGGGCTTGTTCTATTGCGGTTATTTGCGTTTCTTGCCTTTGGCGGCGATTCGCTGGGCGGCCGTGACGGTCCGTTTGGGTGTCTTGCGGACGCTTTTGGTGCCCTTGCCTTTGCCGTTCTCGTCGCGGCCCCATGCCGTGCCGTCGTCGAATTTCATGAAGGCCGACCAGTCGAAACCTTCGTTCGACATTTTGCTGAAATCGGGGATTTCCGGACGGGGTTCGGTTTGGACCTTGGTTTTCAGCTTGCGGCGCGGCGCGGCGGATTCGTCGCCGGCGGCCGGGGCGGTTTGTGCCGGGGCGGCCGGTTTCTCCCTGCGGACGGATTTTCTCGGAGCCGGGGCGTATTCCTCTCCGCCGGCGTCGGCCGTTTTCGCGCGCCGGGGTTTGCGGGCTGCGGCTTCCTCGCCGTCACGGGCGATTTCGGCTATCGGCCGGCGGCCCCGGTTCAGGCGGTTGAGCTTGCGGACGATCTCTTCGGCATCGTGGAACGGCACGCTCACGAACGAGAAGTTGTCCGAGATCTGGACGTCGTTGATGTATTTGTCGCGCAGGCCGCACTTGAACTTGAGCATATCGACCAGCTTGCGCGCCGTGTAGCCGTCGCGTCTGCCCACGGCGAGGAACAGCCGCGCCGTGCCTTTGCGGTCCACCGAGAACGAACGGATTTCGGGGTAGTTGCTCTGGTCGAGTTCGCTGCGGAACGCCAGACGCAATAGGGCGCCCAGCGCTACGTCGGGCGTGTATTCGGCCAGCAGTTCTTCGGCGAACTCCCGGTAGCCGTCGTAACTTTCGTTTTCGACGATCTCCTGCATCTCATCCTTGATCTTCAGCCGTTTCATCTCGACGATGTCCTGCGGCGAGGGGAGGGTTTCGCGCTTGATCTCGACCTTGATGTCGCGCATCAGGTTGTTCAGTCCCCGGAATTCGGAGGGCGAGACGAAGGTGATGGCCGTGCCCTGCTTGCCGGCGCGGCCCGTGCGGCCGATGCGGTGCACGTAGCTCTCGGAGTCCTGCGGCAGCGAGTAGTTGATGACGTGGGTCAGATTGCCCACGTCGATGCCGCGCGCCGCCACGTCGGTGGCGACGAGGATATTGACCGAGCGGTCGCGGAACTTGCGGAGTATCTTTTCGCGCTGGGCCTGCGAGACGTCGCCGTGCAGCACCTCGGCGGCATAGCCGCGGGCGGCGAGCCGCGATGCGGTTTCGTCGGCCCCGATCTTGGTGCGGGCGAAGATGATGCCGTAGAATTCGGGCTCGACGTCGATGATGCGGGTCAGGGCGTCGAACTTGTCGGCTTCGCGCACCTCGAAGTAGATCTGCTCGGTGAGGTCGGTCGTGAGCTGCTTGTTCTCGACGCGCACGATCTCCGTGTCGCGCATGTAGGTTTTCGAGAGCCGGATGATGCGTTCGGGCATCGTCGCCGAGAAGAGCAGCACGCGCCGCTCCTCGCTGGTGTGGCTCATGATCTCCTCGACGTCCTCCACGAAGCCCATGTTGAGCATTTCGTCGGCTTCGTCCAGTACGAGGTAACGGACGTTTTCGAGTTTCAGCGTGCCGCGGCGGATGTGGTCCAGCACGCGGCCCGGCGTGCCGACGACGATATCGACGCCTTTGGCGAGCCGGCGCAGCTGTTCGCTCATCGCGGCGCCGCCGTAGATGGCAGTGATCGAGAGCCGTTTTTCGCGGTTGTAGGAGAGCAGCTCCTCGGCGGCCTGCAGCGCCAGTTCGCGCGTCGGCACGAGGATAATGGCCTGAACCGGTCCGCGGGCGGGTTCGAGCGACTGGAGTATCGGCAGGCCGTAGGCCGCGGTTTTACCCGTACCGGTCTGCGACTGGGCTATGATGTCGTTGGTTTTGGTAAGCAGGTGGGGGATTGTGAGCTTCTGGATTGCGGTGGGCGTCTCGAATCCCTTGGCGCGGACTGCGGTGAGCATCTGCTCGGAAAGCCCCAGTGCGCTGAAATCGTCTGTAATGGTCATGTGCATATTTTAATCGGGGGCAAAGGTACGATAAATAAAGCAGATAGATACTGCGGTGCGCGAAAAAAGATGAAAGTCCGGCGGCGGGCGTTTGCCGGGATACAGCCGATTTATACCCGATCCGGGCGGTCGGCGCGGTCGATTGAAATATTTTTGTTATATTTGCCCGAATTTTTAATCTAAATAGGATGGCATACAATTTATTGAAAGGCAAGAAGGGCCTTATTTTCGGAGCACTCAACGAGCAGTCGATCGCATGGAAAGTGGCGGAACGCGCCGTTGAAGAGGGAGCCGAAATCGTCCTCACGAATACTGCCGTATCTATTCGCATGGGTACAATCGGCCGGCTGGCTGAAAAATGCAATACGATCGTCGTTCCGGCCGACGCCACGAGCGTCGAGGATCTGGAGAATCTGATCGACAAGACGATGGAACATTTCGGGGGCAAGTTCGACTTCATGCTCCACTCGATCGGCATGTCGCCCAACGTCCGCAAGGGCCGCACGTACGACGATCTGGATTACGATTATCTCTCGAAGACGCTCGATATTTCGGCCATTTCGTTCCACAAGGCGATTCAGGTGGCACGCCGCAAGGACGCCATCAACGACTGGGGTTCGATCGTGGCGCTGAGCTATATCGCCGCGCAGCGTACGCTTTACGGCTACAACGACATGGCGGACGCCAAGGCGTTGCTGGAGTCGATCGCGCGCAGTTTCGGCTATATCTACGGCCGTGAGAAGCACGTGCGCATTAACACCGTATCGCAGTCGCCGACCCCGACGACCGCCGGAAGCGGCGTGTTGGGACTGGGCGACCTGATGGAGTTCGCCGAGAACATGTCGCCGCTGGGCAACGCTTCGGCGGAGGACTGCGCCGACTATGTGCTGACGCTCTTCTCGGACCTCACGCGCAAGGTGACGATGCAGAACCTCTACCACGACGGCGGTTTCTCGTCGATGGGTATGAGCCGCCGCGCCATGAAGACCTACGAGAAGGGACTTCGTTTCGACGACGTGCACCAGAATCAGTATCCGTTCGGCGAAGGCGAAAAATAGCCGGCGGAAAAGGTTGGAATAAAAGAGGGGGAAAGTCCGAGACTTTCCCCCTCTTTCGTGTCAATACATATGGTCGTTCCCGCGTATCTCTTCGCGGGTGATCGGCTTGCGGTTCATGGCCCGCCATGCGTACCAGATATAGGCTGCGACGAACGGGATCATCAGCGAGACGACGCTCATCACTTTGAGCGTGAATTCGCTCGACGACGAGTTGTAGATCGTCAGCGACGACTGCATCTCCGCCAGCGACGGGTAGTAGGCCGTGTTGTTCCATCCGGCGCACAGCAGCAGGGCCAGTACCGTCAGCACGGTGCCCGCGCCGCCGAACCAGACGGCATTGCGTTTTCCGCGCCAGCCCGAATAGATGCTCCACAGCACCGATACCACGCCGATCAGCAGCGCTGCGGCCACATAGGGCATTTCGAGCATGTTGTGCAGGTATTTGTAAGGCTCGGCCGAAATGCGGCCTGCGGCATCGACCGCCAAACCGTCGGAAAAGAGCAGCCAGACGAAGAACGTCAGGAAGAAGACGAGGAACGGGGCGGCGAGCGTCAGCATGCGCCTGCGGGCGCGGGCGAAGAGCGTCTCGTCGGCGATGTTGTTCATGAAATACTGGCAGGCCAGCATCCCGGCGAGGAACATCACGGCCAGCCCCAGCGCCACGTTGCGCATGTCTCCGAGCGCTTCGAGACCGTGCCACGGCGTGGTCCACTGCGAGATGACCGTTGCGCTGCCGCTGCCTGCGCCGTTGGCCAAGTTGAGGCGGTCCACCGTGAAGTTTGCACCCGTGAAGAGCGTCCCGACGGCCGTGCCCAGCAGCAGGGGACCTGCAATGCCGTTGATCGTCAGGAAGACGTCGAACGTCTTTTCGCCGAAAACGTTGCCTGCCTTGCGGCGGAACTGGTAGGCGACGGGCTGTATGACGAAACTCAGCAGAATGGTCATCCAGACATAATAGGCGCCGCCGAACGAGGTGGAGTAGAAGAGCGGGAACGAGGCGAAGAACGCGCCGCCGAACGTCACGAGCGTCGTGAAGGTGAACTCCCATTTGCGGCCCAGCGAATTGACCAGCATGTTGCGTTCCTCCTCGGTCCTGCCGAGGCAGTAAAGCAGTCCCTGTCCGCCCTGCACGAAGAGCAGGAAGACCAGCAGCGCTCCCAGCAGGGAGATGATCAGCCACCAATAATGTTGCAAGAGTGTTATAGTTTCCATAGTAGTTTATTCTTTTTCTTGTTCGGGACCGATTTTAATCTGACGGAACAGAATGCTCAGTTCGGCGATCAGCAGCGCCGTGAAGAGCGCGAGGAAGATGAAGAAGGTCGCCGTGACCGACGTGCTGCCGATCTTCGACGCGGCGATGCCCACGGGCATCAGGTCCTGAATGGCCCACGGCTGCCGGCCGACTTCGGCCAGCACCCAGCCCGCCTGCGACGCGAGGTAGGCCAGCGGTACGGACCATACGGCGATCCACAGCAGCCAGCGTTTGTCCGCCAGCCGGTCCTTGCGGTTTAACCACCAGACGAGCCCCAGCAGCAGGATGAAGAAGCATCCGGCGCCCACCATCACACGGAACGAGTAGAACAGCAGCGGCACGTCGGGAACGATGTCCTGCGGTGCGTCGAGGTAGCCGTAGCCGAAGTAGGCGAAGTATTCGCGCAGGAACTCCTCGCCTTGGGGCGTTGCGGGATCGAATTTGGCGGTGACTTCGTCGATCGTGGCTTGGTCGCCCTCGTCGAGCGCCCTGCGGTAGCGGGCCAGCTCGCCGACGGCCACGCGGCCGCGTTCGATTTTCTCGCCCGCCGACATGACGCCGTACCGCTCGTTGCCGTTCACCAGATCGTTGATGCCCGCCACATAGGCGTCCGCATCGCGGAAACTCATGATGGAGAGCAGTTTCGGAATGTCGATTTTGAAGTAGAACGCGTCTTCGTTCGACGTGCGCTCGGCTTCGGGCTTGACGATGCCGATCGCTGTCAGGGGGGCGCCTTGCGAACCGTCGTAGAGGGCCTCCATGGCCGCGAGTTTCATCGGCTGCACGCGGGCGATGACTGCGCCGGACCGGTCGCCGGTCGTGGCCGTGACCAGCGCGAAGATGAAGCCGAAGGCCGAAGCGATGGCGATGCTCTTGCGGGCCATCTTTTGCTCGCGCCGCCTGAGCAGGTACCATGCGCTGACGCCCACGACGAACAGCGACGCCAGCACGAACGACGAGGTGACGGTGTGGAAGAACTTGTTCATCGCCACGGGCGAAAAGAGCACGTCCCAGAACGAGGTCATCTCGTTGCGCACCGTTTCGAGGTTGAACGTACAGCCTACGGGATACTGCATCCATGCGTTGGCGACCAGAATCCACAGGGCCGAGAGGTTGGCCCCGATGGCCGTGAGCCATGTCGCCGTGAGGTGAAAGCCCTTCGAGACCTTGTTCCAGCCGAAGAACATGATGGCGATGAAGGTGCTTTCCATGAAGAAGGCCATGATGCCCTCGACAGCCAGCGGGGCGCCGAAGATGTCGCCCACGAAATGCGAGTAGTTGGACCAGTTGGTGCCGAATTCGAATTCTAGGATGATGCCCGTCGCCACGCCGATGGCGAAGTTGATGCCGAACAGGCGCATCCAGAATTTGGTGGTCCGTTTCCAGAATTCGTCGCCCGTGCGGACGTAGAGGGTCTCCATGATGGCGAGGATGAAGCCCAGTCCCAGCGTGAGCGGCACGAAAAGCCAGTGGTAGATGGCCGTCATGGCGAACTGCGCACGCGACCAATCGACTGTTTGCAAGTAATCGGATAGCATAGATACGGAGTTATTTTTCGGGGGTTAGTTCCTTCATCACCGAGCGGCTGCGCTCTTCGGGGCTTTGGCCGGCCAGAAAATCGGGAAAGAAAAAGAGTTTGAGGACGGCGAACATGATGAACAGTTTGACCAGAATGATGGCCCAGAGCGTCTTGCCTACAGTCATGCTGCGGAAGCCGTCCACATAGAACCGAAACACTTTTTTGAGAGTCTGAACTGCCATTGTGTCTGCATGTTTAATCAAAGTTAGACAAAAAATCGGAAATAAAAAAGAATGCCGCCCCGAAAAGCCGCACCCGTATATTATCCGGCCGGAAATGCTTATCGCCGGTTATATTGCCGGCGCAGAAGCTCTTTAGCCCGTCTGCGGGGGCGGGCGTATCGGCATTACGCCCGAATTGATTCTGGAAAACGATAAATATTTTCTATATCTTCGGTTGAAAGAAAATTTATTTACTAAGCGTTTCGGGCTTGCGTTTTTGATTAATACTCTGACAGTCATGTTATTTATGTGATTTCACTCTGTAAAAATATTTTATTTGGATTACTTTTAAAGTAAAAAATATTATTATAAAAGTTTTGTATAATAATTTTAATTATTACATTTGTTGGCGAACATACAATAAATCTGTTCAGAATATATATAAGGTATCCGAACCGAACCAAAACCCAATGCTGACTGAAATATGAAACTAAAATTTCTTGGCTTCGCCCTGCTTGCTGTCTGTGTCTGCGCCGTGTGCTGTATGTGCGGCAGCGATTCGAAAACGCCCGACTATGAATTTCCCGACGGACCTGATCCCGATCCCGACCCTCAGCCGGGCGATTATCCTGCCGGCCTGACCGTAACCGAGTTTACGGACGATCTGGGCGGCGGAAAACAATGTCTCGGATTCGTGGCCGTGGCCGACCTGAAAGCCAATCCCAAACTGCGCTTCAACGCCGTGCATCTGCCGCAGCAGAAAACCCCGTCGCGCATTCATGCCGAATTCGCTTCGGCCAACCGGGGAACGGCTTGTGTGACGATCAATGCCGGGTATTGGTGGGCCGGGAACTCGCTGAGCCTGCTTGTTACCGGCGGTGCCGTCAAGTCGATCGAGAATCAGACGGTGACACGTAATAATCAGACGGTTTATCCCGTGCGCTCCTCGTTCGGGCAGATGGCGTCCGGAGGGTTCGAGACGCACTGGATTTACTGCGTTCTCGACGACGGCAACAAGCCTTATGCCTTCCCGTCCTCACTCGACAACGACGAACGTACGAATACGTATATGTCCGCGCCGCCGACTTCGAAGACGCCCGGCGCCGTGCTCTGGACGCCGCAGGAGGCTGTCGGAGGCGGTCCGATGCTGGTCAAGGAGGGGAAGAACGTCGCCGTGGAGAATTATTGGAAAGAGGTGTTCGACGGCGGCGGCATCGCCGGGACCTCGCGTCAGCCGCGTACGGCGGTCGGCGCCACGGCCGACGGAAAACTGATCCTGCTGGTGTGCGACGGACGCAATATGCGGGGCAGCGCCGGGTTTACGCTGGCCGAACTGGCCGACAAACTGATCGAGCTGGGTGCCGTCGATGCGGTCAATCTCGACGGCGGCGGATCTTCGACAATGGTCGGCAGCGACGGCAAGGTGCTCAACCGTCCCAGCGACACGGGCAGCGCCGAAGTGATCGTCGAGCGCAAAATTTCGACGGCGGTCGTCATCTCCGAAGTGAACTAATCCAAAAAGCATCATATGAAGAAACTTCTCCTTATCTGTCTCGCGGCCTTTGCAGCCGCCTCCTGCACGCAGGAAAAACAGCAGTCGAAACCGCTTTACATGTGGTTCGACTGCGAAGGCAATTACGCTACGCTGAGTCATCCCGATTCGATCCGTTATTACGTGTCCAAAATCCACGACATGGGCTTTACCGATGTGGTGGTAGACGTGAAGTCGATCATGGGCGAAACGCTCTACAAGAGCGACATTGCGCCTTACATGGGCGAATGGGACGGCGTGACCCGTCCTGAGAACTACGATCTGCTGGGCTATTTCATCGAGGAGGGACACAAGCTGGGCATGCGCGTGCACGGTTCGCTCAACGTGTTCGCCGGCGGTCACAACTTCTTCGACCGGGGAATCATCTACGGCGATCATGCCGACTGGCAGTCGCAGGTCTATACCGAAGGGAAGATCGTGCCGATCAGCGAAATAAAGAGCAACTACAACGGCATGCTCAACCCGGCTAATCCCGAAGTGCAGGAGTACGAGCTGGCGATTCTGAGGGAGTTCGCCGAGAAGTATCCCGACGTGGACGGCATCGTCTTCGACCGGGTGCGTTTCGACAATATCACCTCCGATTTCAGTCCGCTGTCGAAGGAGCTTTTCGAAGCTTATGCCGGAACGAAAGTCGCCGATTATCCCGATGATATACTCCGCTGGACGCAGGATGCCGACGGCAAGTGGGACTGGTCGCAAGGCCCGCTGTTCCGCAAGTGGATCGAATGGCGCGCATCGGTTATCAAGGACTTCGTGACCGAAGCCCACCGGCAGCTCAAGGAGATCAATCCCCGGCTGCTGATCGGCGACTATACGGGCGCATGGTACCCGACCTATTATTACGTGGGCGTCAACTGGGCCAGCGAACAGTTCGATCCCGCCCGCTATTTCGATTGGGCGACGCCCGAATACAGGAATACGGGTTATGCCGACCTGCTCGACATCTATATGACCGGGCTTTACTATACGCTGGTTACCAAAGCCGAAGTCGACAAGGCAAACGGAGTCGTCGGACAGCGTACCGAAGCGGGAATGTCCGACGAGCAGAATTACTGGTACTGCATCGAGGGCGGCGCCGAGTGGGCGAAGAAAATCACCTGCGGCGTGGTTCCCGTGACGGGTTCGATCTATGTCGAGCAGTACGAGGGTGATGCCGCGCAATTCACCTGCGCCGTGGCGCAGGCGCTCCGCGACACCGACGGACTGATGATCTTCGATATCGTCCATATCATCAACCGCGGCTGGTGGTCGGAGCTGGCGGCCGGAATCGCCGAAGGAAGCAACTGATCTGCAACCAATATAAAACACTAAAAACTTAACTTAAATGTAATTCTATGAAAGAGTTTTTCTCTAGATTCAGAGATTCTCTGGCGGCGAGGACGTGTCTGTGGACATTGTTCCTGCTGTTGGCGGGGGCCGGGACGGCCTTTGCGCAGCCTACCGTCGGGGGTACGGTTACCGATGAACAGGGCAATCCGCTCGTCGGTGTGACCGTGGTGGTCGTGGACTCGAACAAGGGTACGACGACCGACATAAACGGAAACTACTCCATTGCGGTTCCCAAAGGCGGTATACTGGAATTTACGTATATCGGAATGTCCTCACAGAGAATAACTTGTGGGGGGGGGATTTCCAACCTTGACGTTACGATGAAGGAGGATGCCGCCCGTTTGGACGAGGTCGTCATCCTCGGTTACGGCTCTCAGCGCCGCGCCGACGTTACGGCGGCCGTGTCGCAGATCGACGGTAAGGAACTTCAGAAGATGCCGATGTCCAATATCTCGCAGGGACTGGCCGGCCGTCTGCCGGGTCTTATCTCCGTGCAGAATTCCGGCCAGCCCGGTCAGGACCAAGCCAGCATGACCATTCGCGGCGCGAAGTCGGGTATTCTCTATATCGTCGACGGCGTGCAGCGTTCGATCAATGACATCGACCCCAACGATGTGGAGTCGGTATCGCTGCTGAAGGACGGCGCCGCCGTAGCGGTTTACGGTCTCGAAGCAGCCGGCGGTGTGATGATCGTAACGACCAAGAAGGGCAGACAGGGGGCGATGAACCTGACTTACAAAGGGTCCTACGGTGCGTCGTTCAATACCTCGTATCCCGAATTCCTCGACGGTCCGGGTTATGCTTACTGGTACAACAAGGCGCTCGAACTCGACGGTCAGGAGCCGATCTTCACGGCCAAGCATGTACAGATGATGCGCGAAGGCACGAACGGCTGGGGCAACACCAACTGGATCGACGAAATCTTCGGAACCGGTACGCTCCAGCAGCACAGCGTCACTTCGACGGGCGGCAGCGACCGGATCAATTATTTCGCTTCGCTGGGCTATATGAACCAGACCGGCAATGTCAAGAATTTCGATTACGACCGCTATAACCTGCGTACGAATATCGAAGCCAAGATCGCCAAGAGCCTGACCTTTACGTTTGGAGTGGCAGGTCAGATAGGAGATCGGAAGGAGCCCGGATTCTCTGCCGGCGGTACTTCCGGCACCAGCGTTTCGACGGCCCCGTGGCTCTCGATTGCCGAGCAGGCCGCCTATATGCATCCTTATCTGCCGAAGACCTATGACGGACTTCCGACCGCGAGCCAGAATAGTTACGGGAATACGATCAATCCGATTGCCGCTACAGAACTGTCGGGCTATTCGAAATCACAGACCGTAGCCATGCAAACCAATGCTGCCCTGCAATGGGATCTTCCGTGGGTAAAGGGTCTCAGCCTGAAGGTCATGGGGGCGTACGACCGCAGTTCTACGACATCCAAAATCCTGAGCACGCCTTACTTCCTCATGCTGGCCAGCACGCCGAATTCAACCAGCTCGGATATCACCTATTCCAAGGCGTCGGATCCGCGCAACAATGCGAATGTCACGACCGGCAAGAAAACCAATAACCTGACCGAAGGATTCTCGCAGTGGCGCCGAATTACCTCTCAGGCCAGCATCAGCTACAAAAATACCTTTGCGGAGAAACACAAAGTCGATCTGTTGGCGCTGATCGAAACCCGCGATTACAAGACCAATAAATTCTCGGCTTCGGGTAAGGACATTCCGTTCCCGCAACTGCCCGAACTGGACCAAGCGACGACTCCGGCAGATAAGCCGATAGGCGGTTCCAGCGACGCTTCGCGCAAGGTCGGACTGGTTTTCCGCGGACAGTACAATTATGCCGATAAATATCTGTTCGAATTCTCCGGACGTTATGACGGGTCTTATAAGTTTATCGGCAACGTTTCGGGACGCCGCTGGGGATTCTTCCCTTCGGTATCGCTCGGATGGCGCATGTCGGAGGAGAACTTCTTCGCTCCCCTGCGCAACGCGGTCGACAACTTCAAGCTCCGTGCATCGTTCGGTTCCTTGGGCGACGACTCCGGCTCGGCGGCCTATGCTTTCCTGAGTACGTTCTCCAATGTCAGTACGGCACCGAGCGTCGTACTCGGCGGCGTGGGGCAGAACGGTATCATGACGTCGCTGGTTGCGAACGAACTTCTGACTTGGGAGCGTAATTATTCCTACAACGTAGGTTTCGATCTGGCGATGTGGAGCGGAAAACTCGGAGTAGAGTTCGATGCTTTCTACAACTATATTTTCGATATTCTGGGATCGAACACCGGAAAACCCGCTTCGATGGGCGGCTATTACCCCACTTACATAAATAACAATGCGCAGGATGTAAAGGGTATCGACGTCAAACTGACTCATCGTAATCACATCGGCAAAGATTTCCAGTATGGCGTGACCGTCAATATGACTTGGGCGAAAGATCGCTGGCTCCGTTATCAGGACAGCCCCAATACGCCCGATTACGCCAAGCGTACCGGCAAGAGCCGCTACATGACGATGGGCTTTATGGCCGACGGCCTGTTCCAGAGCGAAGAGGAGATCGACAATTCGCCGTGGATCTCCGGCTCGCGTCCCCGTGTGGGCGATATCAAATACAAGGATCTCAACGGCGACGGCGCCATTACGTACGATCAGGACCGCGCCTATCTCGGTCGCGGCCAGCGTCCGCAGTTCAACGGCAGTGTCAATCTCAATGCTTCGTGGAAAGGACTTGAATTCGATATTCTGTTTGTCGGGGCTGCCGTTTGCGACGTTTCGCTGACGGGTACTTATTACAACTGGAATGAGGACAATACGATTTTCACCCGTCCGTTCAAGGCCGGCGCCAACTCGCCGCGTTATCTTGTAGAAAACGCATGGACGCCCGAAAATCCCAATGCGGAGTATCCCCGTCTGTCGCTCAATCCGCCTAACACGAACAACTCCTATGCTTCGTCGTTCTGGTACCGCGACGGAAAGTATCTGCGTCTGAAATCGGTTCATCTGGGCTATACGCTGCCCAAAAACTGGACCAACAAACTGCGCATCCAGAAGGTGAAGGTTTATATCGAGGGCAACAACCTCTGTACGTGGTCGGGTCTGCCCGAAGGCGTCGATCCCGAATGGCCGGGCGTGACCAACGGTTACTATCCGCAGCAGCGTACGGTTGTGGGCGGTCTCGAAGTTTCGTTCTAACCGACAAAATTCAAAATCATGAAAAAGAAAATCATAAATATCGTTTTGCTGGCTGCTACGGTCGCCATGACGGGCTGTAACGATTGGCTCGACATGAGTCCGACCAACAAGGTGTCGGAAAAGATCGTATGGAGCGACGTCAATTATGTGACTCAGTATGTCAATGGGTTTTATCCCTACATCTCCCGGTACGGGGCGTTTGAGACCGGCGACAGTCAGGTCGGCCTGACGGACGGCCTGACCGAGACGCTCAAGTTCGGTTCGGCCACGCCGGGCACGAACGTGGGGTTTGCCAATATCATCGCTTTCGCCGAGGGCGGACTTGCCGCATCGACGGCCGCTTTCCATTTCGGAGCATGGGATGATACCTACACTCGTATCCGTCGCGTCAACGAGTTCCTTTACGGACTGAAAAAATACGGAAGCAATTTCGACGGCGACACTTACAAGCGTTTCGAGGCAGAGGCCCGGTTCTTCCGCGGATTCCTCTATTTCCAGTTGCTGAAGCGCACTCCGGAGGTGATTCTCTATAACGAGGATTTGCTGGCGATTACCGAGAATAAGGCCCTCTCGACCGAGGAGGAGGGGTGGAATATGGTCGAAGGCGACCTTTCCTATGCCGCCAAGACCCTTCCGGCCAAATGGGACAACGAAGCGGGGCGCATTACTTCCGGTGCCGCGTATGCGATGCTGTCGCGCGCGATGCTCTATGCCAAACGCTGGCAGTCGGCCAAAACCGCGGCCGAAGAGGTATTCAAACTCGGTTATGTGTTGATGCCGGGCAAAACGGCCGCCGATTACGCCAAGGCGTTTACCTCGATGCGCGACGGTAATACGGAGTCGATTCTGGAATACAACTATCTGGTCGGCGGCCCGAACCATAGCTGGGACAAGCTCTTTATGCCGGGCGGCGACAATACGACCATGGGCGGCCGGGCCACTCCGACGCAGGAGATGGTCGAGTCGTACGAACTGGCGACGACGGGCGGTTATCCCGACTGGACACCGTGGCACAATACGACGACCGGTACGACCGATACGCCGCCTTATGCTCAATTGGAACCCCGTTTCCATGCTTCCGTGCTTTACAACGGGTGCGAATGGAAAGGCCGTGCTCTCGAACCTTATGTGAGCGGTAAAGACGGCTATGCCGTTTACGACGACGGTTCGGCGCTCAACGGCCGTACGACCACGGGTTATTATCTGCGCAAAATGCTGAACGAAGGTTATACCGACTATTCGAAAGCCTGTACGCAGCCTTGGATCGCCATTCGTCTGGCCGAAGTCATTCTGAATCACGCCGAGGCGTGCTACATGCTGGGCGCCGACGGTGCGAACGACGACCTGCGCCAGATTCGGGAGCGCGTAGGCCTGCCTTACTCCAATAAGTCCGGCGAGGCGCTGATGGCGGCGATCCGGCAGGAGCGGAAGATCGAACTTTACTGCGAAGGACATCATTATTGGGACATGCGCCGCTGGAAACTCGCGCATACGGCTTATTCCGGTCAGAACAGCCGCGTACACGGTCTCAAAATCGAAAAGCAGGGTGCCGAGTTTATTTATACCTACGTCGACTGCGACCGTAAGGACCGCCTTTTCGAAGAGAAGCTTTACCGTATTCCGCTGCCTGAAACCGAGCTGAGCAACAATTCGGCCGTCAAGCAGTTCCCTGAGTGGTTATAATCTTTAAAAGAAACCGAAACCATGAAAAATAGCATTAAATTATTTGCATTGGCGGCTCTGCTCGGCTTAGGCGGCTGCCATGAGCCGGATGAGCTGACCCCGTCGGTCGTGGATCAAGGGCTGAACACCATCTCGGCGCAGTTCGCTACCGGGGAGTATAAAAACGACCCGCTGGCAAAATTCACCGCGGCGGTGACCGAGGGACAGGAGCGTATCGTGATCGATGTTCCTTACTATTATCCCGAAAATTCGTCGAATACCACTTCGATTACCCAGATGCGCGTCACGGCTAATCTGGATGACAACTGTTTCATCACGCCGATGCTTGGGGTATTGGATCTGACGAAGGAAAACTGGTTTACGCTGACGCGTGTCGACGGTTCGAAGCGCAATTTCTGCGTGACGGGCAATATCAAGAAATCGGATAAATGCGAGATCATCTCTTTCGCCACCGACGAACCGGCTATTCAGGGTGTGATCGATAACGACCGGAACACGATTTCACTCATTACGGTCGATGACCTTTCGTCGGTGACGGCGCAGGTGATTCTTTCTCCCCACGCCACGATCTCGCCCGATCCCGCCGTTGCGGCCAATTACGAGGGCGAGGGCGTGAAATTTACGGTTACGGCGCATGACGGCGTGACCAAGCGGGTTTATTCCGTGAGCAAGGAGATTCCGCCCAAGATCAAATACGGCTGGCGTGCGGGCAGCGAGACGGAGGTTTGGCAGAACGTATCGCTCGACAAACTCGGAATCGTCAATGCCGGCGGTAAGATCTATTCGCTGGCGGCGTCGGGCAACAAGCTCGTGCTTTCGACCGGTGCGGACAAGTTCCTGTTCAACCGCGCGACGGGTGATTTCTTGGGTGCACACGACATGAAGGGCGTAGCGGCCGACGGCGGTATGACCTCGGACGACGCGGGCAACATCCTCTATGCGAACTTGGCTAATCCCAATGCCGAATTCAAGGTTTATGCGGCGGCATCGACGGATGAAATGCCTGCCGAGCTGCTCTCCTATACGAACGCTACGGGCGCTTCGATGGGCAAGCACATTTCGGTGCAGGGCAACGTGAAGGGCGATGCGATCGTTACGGCCGTGATCTATACGTGGAACGGTGCCGTTTGCAAGTTCCTCCGCTGGGTGATTACCGGAGGCGTGCCGGCCAAGCCGCAGATGATCTCGGTTACGGGGGCGACCGCCGGCTGGAACGGCAACGGCCACGCCGACGTGGAGGCTTATTCGGCCAATCCCGACGATCCTTACTTCCTTGCCTACTACAGTGCCAATGCGCTGTATCGTGTCGATGCGACGGGCGCTGTAACCCACAAGATCGCCACTGCGACATGGGGTGCCAACTCCAACTACAACTGTGTGGATGTATGTACGTTCAATAACGCCAAATATGCGGCGATTTATGAGGGCGCGCATTTCACCTACGGAGAGTTCAAGGCCTACATGTTCGATGTGACGACGCCCGATCAGATGACGGGTGCGTGCGACACGTCGCCGTCGAAGGTCTTCGTATCGAACGAATACAAGCCTGCCGGGGCGGTGGTCAATGCGGCCGGCGACGTGCTGATGACGGCATCGGCCGACGGATACAAGATGAATCTCTACTATACGGACGCCAATACCAATGCGCTGGTCGCTTGGGAGTTCGACTGTATCGACAAGTAACACCCCTTTTGCCTGCATCCCTCTGACCGGGGATGCAGGTCCTAAAACAAACATAATTTTGAAGATGAAAAAGAATATCAAATGGTTTGCGGCGGCTTTGGTGGCGCTGACACTGGGATACGGGGCTGTTTCGTGCGGCTCGGATTCGAAGGAGCCCGAATGGGAGTGGCCCGATCCCGACCCCGATCCCGATCCGGAGCCGGGGGTGGAGAAACCCCGGTTCATCTGGGTCGATGCCGCCGCCAACTTCCCCGATTTCGCCAACAGCAAGGAGAATATACTGCGCGATCTGACCAAGGCCAAGGAGGCCGGATTCACCGATATCGTGGTCGATGTGCGGCCTACTACCGGCGACGTGCTTTTCCGTACGTCGGTGGTCGATCAGGTGGAATGGCTCGGCGCATGGCTGCCGGGCGGATATTCCAAGGTCGAACGCACGGCCACGTGGGACTACCTGCAGGCGTTTATCGACGCCGGAAAGTCGCTCGACCTGCGCATTCACGCCGCGATCAATACCTTTACGGGCGGCAACCAGACCTCGCTGGGCGGCGCCGGAGTCGTTTTCCGGGATGAGGCCAAGCGGGCGTGGACGACCGATCTGAATCTGGCGGGCGGCATCACGAACATCATGTCAACCTCGCAGTCCGCCAAGTTCTTCAATCCGGTATTGCCCGAAGTGCAGGAGTATCTCTGTTCGATGCTCAGGGACCTCGCGGCCTATGACGGACTGGCGGGAATCTTCCTCGACCGGGGGCGCTTCGACGGATTTACCAGCGATTTCTCGAATTATACGCGCAAGGAGTTCGAGAAGTATATCGGCCAGTCGGTTGCCGGTTTCCCCGCCGACATTCTGCCTGCCGGCCATACTTCGGGCATACCCTCGCCGGTGCCCGTGCATATGAAGCAGTGGCTCGAATTCCGGGCGAAGGTGATCCACGACTTTATGGAGAAGGCGCGCGCCGCCGTCAAGTCGGTCAATCCGTCGGTCAAGTTCGGCGTATACGTCGGAGGCTGGTATGCCAGCTATTACGACGTGGGCGTCAACTGGGCCAGCCCCAATTACGATACCTCGTCCAAATTCTCATGGGCTACCAAGAAATACATGAACTACGGCTATGCCGACCTGATGGACCAGATGCTCATCGGCGCCTACGCCTCCCCGACGCGCGTTTACGGCACGACCGAATGGACCATGCAGGGATTCTGCCTGCTGGCCAAAGAGCGTACGATGGGGGCCTGCCCGATGGTGGCAGGCGGTCCCGACGTGGGAAACTGGGATGCCGAGGACAAGGTGCCGCAGGAGGAGGAGAACCGGGCCATCACCGCTTCGGTCGCCGCCTGCATCAATGCCTGCGACGGTTATTTCCTGTTCGATATGATTCACCTGAAAAAAGCCGATCAGTGGTCTTATGTCAAGACCGGTATCGACGGCGTAATTAAAAAAGACTGATTATGAAACGCATCGTCATATTGTTTCTGACCGCCCTTTTCGCGGCATCCGGCGCTTCGGCGCAGAAATTCCATAATGCCTACTACGATACCCGCCGTGCGGCCCACGACGAAGAGGGACTGCAGCAGGGGGCGATCGTCTTCCTCGGCAACAGCATCACCGAACAGGGGTGGTGGAGCCTGCTGCTCAAACGCGGCGACGTCGAGAACCGCGGCATCGGCGGCGACAACACCTTCGGCATGATCGACCGTCTGCCCGACATCCTGAAAAGCAAGCCCCGCAAAATCTTCCTGATGGCGGGTATCAACGACCTGACGGGCGGGCAGCCCGTCGATACGATCGTGATGAACATTACCCGCATGGCGGACATGGTGCACGAAGCCGTTCCCGGCTGCCGGCTCTATATCCAGAGCGTGCTGCCGGTCAACACCCGGCGGCTGGCCTATCCCGGACTCAAGGGGCACAATCCGCAGGTGCGGGCGCTCAATGCGCAGCTGGTGCAGTTGTGCGACGCCAAGCCGTGGTGTACGTTCGTCGATCTTGCGCCGCTGCTTTCCGATGCCGACGGCGAGCTGCGCATCGACCTGACGAAGGACGGAATCCACCTCCATCCCGCGGGATATGTGATCTGGACCGATTACCTCAAGAAACAGAAATACCTGAAATAACGTACCTTACTGATGGAAAAACGAGCTTATACGGTCGATTTGCTGCGGGGGCTGGCTATCGTGGGAATGGTGCTGTCGGGGCAGATTCTGTGGCACGCCGAACTTCCTGCGTGGCTGTTTCATGCGCAGGTGCCGCCGCCGTCGTTCCGCTTCGACCCGTCGGTGCCGGGAATTACATGGGTCGATCTGGTCTTCCCGTTTTTCCTCTTCTCGATGGGAGCCGCTTTCCCGCTGGCCCTGCGCCGGCGGCTGGAACAGCGGGGCGAATCGGTGGCGCTGATCCTGACGGTCGTGGCGCGCAGGTGGGCGTTGCTGGCGCTTTTCGCCATTGCCCTTGCCAACCTGCGTTCCGGAGTGACGGGAACGCTGCCGGGATGGGGCTCCTCGCTGCTGCAACTGGTGGGCTGGGGCTGTTTCTGTGCGCTTTTCATGCGCTTCGGCCGGCTTTCGGACCGGCAAAACCGCATGGTCTGTCTGGCCGGCGTCGCCGGCATCGCCGCCCTGCTGGCGGCCGCCCGGTGGATCTGGGGACTGCCCGTCTCGGCGGAGCGGAGCGATGTCATCATTCTGGTCCTTGCGAATATGGCGCTGTTCGGCAGTCTGGTGTGGCTCTATACGCGGAACAATCTGCTGGCGCGGCTGGGTGTGCTGGCGCTGCTGGCGGCACTGCGTCTGGGCAGCGGCGTCGAAGGTTCGTGGAACGAGGCGTTGTGGGACTGGTCGCCTGCGCCGTGGCTTTTCCGTTTCGACTACCTGAAATACCTTTGTATCATCATTCCCGGCACGATTGCGGGAGACCGTATCTACGAATGGATGACGCAGGCCGGCGAGGATGCGCCGGGGGCGTCCCGGCGGCGGGAGGTCTGGATACTCGTTCTGCTCGTGACGCTGATATGCCTGAATATGTGGGGGCTTTTCGCGCGGCAGCTGGTCGTGAATCTCGCGGCGGGCGTCCTGATCTGTCTCCTGCTCCGGCACTTGCTGTGCGGGGACGGCTCCGCGACCGGAAGACTGCACCGTTCGCTTTTCGGCTGGGGCTTTTTCTGGCTGATGCTGGGACTGGCGCTGGAGGCGTTCGAAGGGGGCATCAAGAAGGATTACGCGACGTTCAGCTATTTTTTCGTCACCTCCGGGCTGGCTTCGTTTGTCCTGATCGCCGCCGGAATCGCGATGCGGCGGCTGAATGTGCGTTTCTCGGCGCTGGTCAAATGCGGGCAGAATCCGATGGTGGCCTATACGGCGGCCGGATTCCTCATCATGCCCCTGCTGACGCTGCTGCATCTGGCGCCTTATTTACAGACCTTTGCCGAGCTATGCCCGTGGATGGGCGTGGTGCGGGGCGTGCTGGTCACGGCCGCGGTCATGGCCGTTATGGTCTTTTTTACGAACCGCAGGCTTTTTTGGAGAACCTGATTTGAAATTTAAATAAATGAGTTATGCGAATAAAAGGAACTTTTCTCGACGAAATCAGTCATGACATTCCCCATCAGAACTGGGGCGAAGCCGAATGGGACCGCGACTTCGGCTACATGCGCGAAGCCGGCATCGACACCGTGATCCTGATCCGCTGCGGCTACCGCCGCTGGCAGACTTTTCCCTCGCGGGTGCTCACGGCCGAGGAGGGGTGTTACGAACCGCCCGTTGATCTGGTCGATATGTTCCTGCGCCTGAGCGACAAGTGGGGCATGAACTTCTGGTTCGGGCTCTACGATTCGGGCAAGTACTGGGACCGCGGCGAATACGAGCAGGAGGTGGCGCTGAACAAACGCGTGATCGACGAGGTGTGGAGCCGTTACGGACATTACAAATCCTTTGCGGGCTGGTATATTTCGCAGGAATGCAGCCGCAATACCGGCAAGATCGTCGATCTGTATGCGAGTCTGGGACGCTATTGCAAGGAGGTTTCCGGCGGTCTGCCGACTATGATTTCCCCTTATATCGACGGCAGCAAGAACGTCAGCCAGTACAATGCTTCGACTTCGAAGCAGAACGTCGTGACGCTCGAAAGCCATGAACGCGAGTGGGACGCCATCTTTGCCGGAATCAAGGGCGCCGTGGATATCGTCGCCTTTCAGGACGGCCATGTGGAGTATGACGAACTGGTCGATTTCCTGAAAGTAAACAAGAAACTGGCCGACCGTTACGGATTGGAGTGCTGGACCAATTCCGAGACCTTCGACCGCGACATGCCGATCAAGTTCCTGCCGATCAAATGGGAGAAACTGCGGCTCAAGATGGGGCTGGCGGCTCAGGCCGGTTACCAGAACGCCATTACGTTCGAGTTCTCGCACTTCATGAGTCCGCAGTCGGCCTACCTGCAGGCGGGGCACCTGTACGACCGTTATATGGAGTATCTGAAAACCTTGGAATAGAGACCGATGAACGGACATTACCCTAAACCGGGCGGTTTGGCAGCGGCGCTGGCCGTGCTAATCGCAGTCGTGCTGGCGGCCTGCTCCCCGAAGGGTGCGGCGGGCGGCGACGCGGCCTGTGGCCTGTCGGACGACGATTTCAGAACCGAAGGCATTCTCCAAGCGATTCCCGTTCGTGCGACGTTCCTCGACGAGGTGAGCTGGGATATTCCCCACCAGAACTGGGGCGTCAGGGAGTGGGACGCCGATTTCCGGGCGATGAAAAACATGGGGATCAACACCGTGGTGCTGATCCGCGCCGGGCTGGGGCGGTGGATCGCTGCGCCGTTCGAGTGTCTGCTCGAAAGCGAGGAGGTGTACTATCCCCCGGTCGATCTGGTGGAGATGTTCCTTACGCTGGCCGACAAATACGGTATGGCGTTCTATTTCGGCATGTACGATTCGGGCAAATACTGGCAGGAGGGCCTCTTCCAGCGCGAGATAGACCTGAACCTGAAACTGATCGACGAGGTGTGGGCCAGATACGGCCACCACGAGTCGTTTCAGGGGTGGTATCTGTCGCAGGAGATCAGCCGCCGGACCAAGAACATGTCGCGTATCTATGCGGAAGTGGGCCGCCACGCCAAGGCGGTTTCGGGCGGTCTGAAAACGATGATCTCACCCTACATCCACGGCGTCAAGACCGATCAGGTGATGGCGGGCGACAAGGCCCTTTCGGTCGAAGAGCACCGCCGCGAGTGGAACGAGATACTGGGCAATGTCGCCGGAGCGGTGGACATCCTCGCGTTTCAGGACGGGCAGGTCGATTATCACGAGCTGTACGACTATCTGGTGGTGAACAAGGCGCTGGCCGACAAGTACGGCATGGAGTGCTGGACCAACATCGAGTCGTTCGACCGCGACATGCCGATCCGCTTCCTGCCGATCAAGTGGGAGAAGCTGCTGCTGAAGCTGGACGCCGCACGGCGGGCCGGGATGCGGAACGTCATCAAGTTCGAATTCTCGCACTTCATGAGTCCCAATTCGGCCTATCCGCAGGCGGGACATCTTTACGATCGCTACTGCGATTATTTTAAAATCGACAACCCTTACCGGAAACGGTAAATATACTCCATGAAACGGCGCGGCAACATATCCTACATGCTTTTTCTTGCGGTCACGGCGGCCGTGGGCGGACTCCTGTTCGGGTACGACACGGCCGTGATTTCCGGCACCGTCGAGCTGGTGACGGCCCGCTTCGGGCTGGACAGCCTGCAGCAGGGATGGTATGTGGGGTGCGCGCTGGCCGGCTCGATCGCCGGGGTGCTCTGTTCGGGCGTGCTGAGCGACCGGCTGGGGCGCAGGCGGACGATGCTCGTCTCGGCCGTGCTGTTCACGGTGTCGGCCGCGGGGTGCGCCCTTTGCGCCGATTTCACGCAGCTGGTCGTCTACCGGATCGTGGGCGGGCTGGGCATCGGCGTCGTTTCGGTCGTCTCGCCGCTTTACATCTCCGAGGTGTCGGCGGCGCGCCGCCGGGGCATGCTGGTCTCGTTTTACCAGCTGGCCGTCACGATGGGATTTCTGGCGGCCTATACGGTCAATTACCTGCTGCTCCGCATGGGACAGACCGCCGGTTTCGAAACGGCGTGGATGCGGTGGATCTTCGTCGATGAAGTGTGGCGGGGCATGCTGGGGGCCGAAACCCTTCCGGCGCTGGTTTTCTTCGTCATCATCTTCTTTATTCCCGAAAGCCCGCGCTGGCTGGTGCTGCGCGGACATACGGACCGCGCCCTGCGTGTGCTCGGCCGCATCAACGGCGACCGGACGGAAGCCGCCGCGGAGCTTGCGGCCATCGAAACGGCCGTCGGTGGCGGTCAGGCCCCGCAGTGGCGGCTCCTGCTGTCGAAAGGCATCCGGACGGCGGTGCTCGTCGGTGCGGCGATCGCCATTCTCGGACAGTTCATGGGCGTCAATGCCGTGCTTTACTACGGGCCGTCGATTTTCGAGCGGGCCGGATGGTCGGGCAGCGACTCGCTGTTCGCCCAGATACTGGTCGGAGCGGTCAATATGCTTACGACGGTGCTGGCGCTGGCGATCATCGACCGCGTAGGGCGCAAGAAGCTGGTTTACTGGGGCGTGTCGGGCATGGTGCTGTCGCTGCTGCTTATCGGGACCTGTTTCCTGACCGGTGAGCGGTCGGGGATGCCGGACGGCGTGCTGCTGGCGGCGTTTCTGTGTTATATTTTCTGCTGTGCCATCTCCGTCTGCGCCGTGGTCTGGGTGCTTTTGTCGGAGATGTATCCGATTCGCGTGCGCGGCGCGGCGATGTCGATTGCGGGGTTCTCGCTTTGGGCGGGGACCTATCTGGTCGGGCAGCTTACGCCGTGGATGCTCGCGAATCTGACGCCGGCGGGGACCTTTTTCCTCTTCGCCGCGATGTGCGTGCCCTATATGCTGCTGATATGGAAGGCGGTGCCGGAGACGTCGGGCCGCACGCTCGAAGAGATCGAACGATACTGGACAAGATAACAATATAAAATCAGATAAGATTATGGACTTCAAAAGATTAGCGGAACAGTACAAAACCGAGTTGCTGGATGGCGTACTGCCTTTCTGGCTCGAAAAATCGCAAGATAGGGAATTCGGCGGCTATTTTACGTGTCTCGATCGTGACGGCAGCGTCTACGATACCGACAAATTCATCTGGCTGCAGGGGCGCGAAGTGTGGATGTTCGCCATGCTCTATAACAAGGTGGAGCGTCGCCCCGAATGGCTCGAATGCGCCGTGCAGGGGGCTGAGTTCCTGCGCAAATACGGCCACGACGGCAACTACAACTGGTATTTTGCGCTGACGCGCGAAGGCCGCCCACTGGTGCAGCCCTACAATATTTTCTCCTATACGTTCGCGGCGATGGCCTTTGCGCAGGTCGCCGTTGCGACGGGCAGCGACGAGTACGCCCTGATCGCCAAGCGGACTTTCGACCGGATTCTGGAGAAACGCGCCAATCCCAAGGGCGAGTGGTGCAAGGCCTATCCCGGAACGCGTTCGCTCAAGAGTTTCGCCCTGCCGATGATCCTCTGCAACATGGCGCTGGAGATCGAGCCGATGATCGACAAACAACTGTTGGCCGACACCATCGGGGAGTGCCTGCACGAAGTGATAGAGGTGTTTTACCGGGAAGAGCTGGGGCTGATCGTCGAGAACGTCACGGAGGACGGACGGCTTTCCGATACGTTCGAGGGCCGTCAGATGAATCCCGGACATTCGCTCGAAGCGATGTGGTTCATCATGAACCTCGGCGTGCGTCTCGACGACCGTGCGCTGATCGACAAAGCGGTGAAAATCGCGCTCAATACCGCCGAATACGGCTGGGACAAGGAGTACGGCGGCATTTTCTATTTTCTGGACCGCAAGGGCGCGCCCCGCGTGGAGCTGGAATGGGACCAGAAGCTCTGGTGGGTGCATATCGAATCGACGATCGCGATGATCAAGGGCTATCAGCTGACCGGATCGAAGGAGTGTCTGGAGTGGTTCGGAAAACTGCACGAATATACGTGGGCGCATTTCAAGGACACGGAGCATCCCGAATGGTTCGGTTACCTGAACCGCCGCGGCGAGGTGCTGCTGCCGCTCAAGGGCGGGAAGTGGAAGGGATGTTTCCATGTGCCGCGCGGACTGTTCCAGTGCTGGCAGATTCTCGAACAATGCAAATAGAACTAAAATACGGAACGATGAAAAGATATTTACTGACAATTCTGTTGTCGTTGTGGTGCGCCTGCGCATGGGCCGCGGGCAGCGTCACGGTCAAGGGGCGCGTCCTTTGCGGCGGCCGGGGCGTGGAAGGCGTCTGGGTCTCCGACGGCGAAGAGTTCGCGTGCACCGACAAAAGAGGAAATTACAGACTGCAGGCCGGTGCCGACAACCGCTTCGTCTTCGTTTGCGTGCCTGCGGGCTACGACGCTCCGGTGGAAAAGGGCGTGGTGCGCTATTTCCACCCGCTGCCCGCCGACGGCAAATCCTGCGATTTTACGCTGCTCCGCCGTGCGGGCGACGATTCGCGTTACGGGTTCATCGCCATTGCCGATCCGCAGATATGGGCGCCGAAGGAGTTTGCGAAACTCGCGGCGGCGGCCGACGACATCGCCGCTACGGTCCGCAGTTACGGCGGCATGCCTTTCCACGGCATCTGCTGCGGCGACATCGTGTCGCACGACCATTCGCTTTACGGCCGGTACAACGAAGTGATGGAGCGTACGGGAATCACGTTCCGCAACGCGATGGGCAACCACGACATGAAGGTTTACGGACGCTCTTACGAAACCTCCTTCTCGAAGTTCGAGCAGATGTACGGTCCGGTCTACTATTCGTTCGACGTCGGACGCATCCACTATGTGGTGCTCGACGACAACTTCTTCATCGGGCGCGACTATTTTTACATCGGCTATCTCGAAGAGCGGCAGATGCGCTGGCTCGAAAAGGACCTTGCCCGCGTGCAGCCCGGTTCGACGGTGGTCGTCTGCCTGCATATCCCTTCGACCTGTGAGGAGCAGGACCGCAAGCAGTTCCGCTACGACCGCGCCGGATCGACGATGACCAACCACAGGGGGCTTTACGAAATTCTGAAACCCTACCGGGCGCATATCATTTCGGGCCATACCCATACGACCTTCAACCAGCCGATCGCGCCCGGCCTCTACGAGCATGTGACACCCGCCCTGAGCGGCGCATGGTGGCAGGGTCCGCTCTGCACCGACGGCACGCCCGCCGGGTACGGCGTCTATGAGGTGAACGGCGACCGGATCGACTGGTATTACAAATCGACGGGTTATCCGGCCGACTACCAGATGAAAATTTACAGCGGCCGCGAATATCCCCAGTTCGAAGGGTACGCCGTGGCCAACATCTGGGCCAGCGACCCGGCGTGGGAGGTCCAGTTTACGATCGACGGCGTGCCGTGCGGTCCCGCCGAGCGGTTTCAGGCTTATGATCCCGCCGCGAAACAGATGTACTCCGACACCAGTCAGATGGACCACAAATGGATTTATCCTTCGATTTCGGACCACTATTACCGCGTTGCGCTGCCCGAAGGGGCGAAGCGCGTCGAGGTGTCGGCTACGGACCGCTTCGGGCGGATCAGCCGGGCCGCAGTCGATTTGAAATAAACGACCGAATATGAGATTTACCGGACTGAAATATTTGCAGCTGCTGGCGTGCTTGGGGTTGTTTGCATGCGGTTCCGCCGAGCGTTACGACGTGGTGATCGTCGGCGGGGGAGCGAGCGGAACGGCGGCCGGACTGCAGGCGGCCCGCATGGGGGCGCGAACCTTGATCGTCGAGGAGTTCGACTGGCTCGGCGGCATGCTCACCTCGGCGGGCGTGAGCGCCACCGACGGCAATTACCGCCTGCGCGGCGGCATCTGGGACGAGTTCCGGACGGAGCTGGCCCGGCATTACGGCTGCGATTCGGCCCTGATAACGGGGTGGGTCAGCAACGTGATGTTCGAACCTTCGGTGGGCGACAGTATTTTCAAACGGCTCGTCGCCCGCGAACCGAACCTCACCGTGTGGTACCGTTCGGCGGCCGAGATGGCCGAACGCGGGAAGGATGTATGGCGGCTGGGTGTCCGGCGTGACGGCCGGCTCCGGCCGGTCGAAGCCGACGTGCTCGTCGATGCGACGGAGCTGGGCGACGTCGCCCGGATGGCGGGCGTCCCCTATGACGTCGGCATGGATTCGTCGGCCGTCACGCACGAGGATATCGCCCCGGCCGAAGCCAACGGCATCGTGCAGGACCTGACCTACGTCGCCGTACTGAAGGATTACGGCCGCGACGTCACGATTCCGCGGCCCGATGGGTACGATCCGTCGCTTTTCGCCTGCTGCTGCGTGAACGACCTCTGCATCGCTCCGAAGGAACCGCATCGCATGTGGTCCCGCGAGATGATGATTACCTACGGAAAACTGCCCGACGGCAAATACATGATCAACTGGCCGATCGAGGGCAACGATTACTACGTGGACATGATCGACATGACGCCCGAAGAGCGGGCCGACGCCGTCCGCAGGGCCAAGAATCATACGCTGTCATTCGTCTATTTCCTCCAGCATGAGTTGGGATTCAATACGTTGGGATTGGCCGACGACGAGTTCCCTACGGAGGACCGGCTGCCGTTCATTCCCTATCACCGCGAATCGCGGCGCATTCACGGGGCCGTGCGTTTTACGCTCAACGACATCACCGACCCCTACGCAGGAACGCTTTACCGTACGGCGGTCGGCGTGGGCGATTATCCGGTCGATCAGCACCATACCCGCTATTCGGGCTGGGACGAACTGCCCGACCTCTATTTCCATCCCATCCCCTCGTACGGTTTTCCGCTGGGCATCGTGATCCCCGCAGGATTTCCGGGGTTGCTCGTAGCCGAAAAATCGGTCTCGGTAACCAACCTCGTCAACGGCTCCACGCGCCTGCAACCTGTCGTGTTGCAGATCGGGCAGGCAACGGGAGCCTTGGCGGCGTTGGCCGCGGCGGCGGGCGTCGATCCGTCCGAAGTCGCGGTGCGCAGGGTGCAGGAGGCGGTGCTCGATGCGGGCGGCTACCTGCTGCCGTACCTCGACCTGCCGGCCGACGATCCGCGCTTCGGGGCGATGCAGCGGATCGGCGTGACCGGAATCCTCAAGGGGCGCGGAGCCAACGTCGGCTGGGAGAACCAGACTTGGTTCGACGCCGATCGGACGATCGCGGAATCCGAACTGCGCGAAGGGCTGCGCGAAGTCTATCCGTCGGTCCGGCCCTCCGTTCTGGAAACGCCGGTCGATGGGGCGCTCCTGACGGCGATGCTGGCCGAAGCGCTCGGCAAGCCGGCCGGGGATGTTGCGGCGCGGACGGAGCGTGCCGCCGCCGGACTGCTGTCCGGTTACGATCCGGCGCGTCCGCTCACGCGGCTCGAATGCGCGCTGCTGATCGACGCGGTGGCCGATCCTTTCCATGCGGCCGAAGTCGATATTTACGGAAACTACAAACGAAAATAGCTTTTAATTGTTCATGAAAAAACTGCTGACTGTATGCCTGCTGGCCTTTGCCGCGGCAGGTGCGACCGGCTGCCGGAGTGCCGCCGAGGGGGTGAAACCCAAACTGATGTGGCTCGACTGTTCGGCCAACTGGGTGCGTTTCAGTTACCCCGATTCGATCCGTTATTATGTGAACAAGTGCCGGGAGGCCGGCATGACGGCGCTGGTGCTCGACGTCAAGGGCACTTCGAGCGAAGTGGTATATCCCAGCGAGCATGCGCCCCAAGTCCGGGAGTGGAAAGGGTTTGTCCGCCCCGATTTCGATTTCGTGGGCACGTTCGTCGAAGCCGCGCACGATGCCGGACTGGAGATTTACGGTTCGTTCAACACCTTTGCCGAAGGCAACGGCGTATTCCGCCGCGGCCTGATCTACGACGGGCATCCCGAATGGCAGGCCGTGAACTATGTCCCCGGCAGGGGACTGGTGCCCCAGCTGGAGATTCCGGAGAAGAAGGTGCTGTTCGCCAATCCCGCGCTCCCGGCCGTTCAGGATCACGAAATCGCCATTTTCAAGGAGGTGGCGCAGAAGTACGATTTCGACGGTCTGCTGCTCGACCGCGGCCGCTACGACAATATCCAGTCCGACTTCTCGGATTTTTCACGCGGGAAATTCGAGGCTTATATCGGGAAAAAGCTGGATCGTTTCCCGGAGGATATCTATACGTGGGAGGAGGACGGCGACGGCGGCTGGAAACGCATCGACGGCCCTTATTTCAAGCAGTGGATCGAGTGGCGCGCGTCGGTGATCTACGACTTCTTCAAACGCACCAAAGAGGAGCTGAAAGCCGTGAAGCCCGGCCTGAAATTCGGCGCTTATACGGGTGCGTGGTACCCGTCCTATTTCGAAGTGGGCGTCAATTGGGCCAGCAATACGTACGATCCTTCGCAGGATTTCGCATGGGCCACGCCCGGCTATAAGAATTACGGATATGCCGAACTGCTGGACATCTTCACCAACGGCAATTATTACTGGAACGTGACCGTCGACGAGTACCGTCGCAGCAACGGCCTGCACAAGAACGAGACCGACAGCGAAATGTCGAAGGGCGACCACCTCAGCGTCGAGGGCGGGTGCCGCTATTCGCGCCGTCTGCTGGGCGGCAGACCCTTCTTCGGCGGGATGTACGTCGAGGACTACAAACGCGATACGACCCAGTTCAAGCGGGCCGTGGAGATGAATCTCCGCGAATCGGACGGACTGATGGTGTTCGACATCGTGCATATCATCAACCGCGACTGGTGGGGACCGCTGCAGCGGGCCGTCAGCGCCTATGAAGCGGAGGCGAAGCAATGAGTAGACGGCTGATTTTTGCGGTGCTGGCGCTGTTGTGCGCCGGCGCCGTTTCCGCCCAGAAGCGGACGGAGGTGCCCGCCGCGTCGTCCGAGGTGCGCTATGTCGGACGTACGCAGACAAACGGCGGCGACGTGAGTTTCGACTGGAGCGGAACCAGTTTCGAGTGCCGTTTTACGGGCGGTTCGCTGGCCATGCGCGTTTCGGATACGAAAAAGAACTACTACAACCTGACCGTCGACGGCCGCGACGCCGGCGTCGTTACGACGTTCGGGACGGATTCGGTCGTAGTGCTGGCCGAGAAGCTGGGCCGCGGCGAACATACCGTGCGGATGCAGAAGCGCACCGAGGGCGAGCAGGGGCGCACGACGATCCATGCCTTCCTGCTCGACAGGGGAGGACGTCTGCTGCCTGCGGCGCCCGCGCCCGGACGGCATATCGAATTTATCGGCAACTCGCTGACCTGCGGTTACGGGACCGAGGGGCTTTCGAAGGACGAGCCGTTCAAACCCCAGACCGAGAACTGCAACAAGGCGTACGCCTGCATCATCGCCCGTTATTTCGGCGCCGACTATACGCTGATCGCCCATTCGGGACGCGGCGCGGCGCGCAATTATGGCGATAAGAACACCACTTCGCAGAATACGATGGCCGACCGCATCGCCAATACGTTCGACGAGGCGGCGGAACCGGCGTGGGACTTCGCGGCGTCGCCGTACCGTCCCGATCTGGTCGTCATCAATCTGGGATCGAACGACTTCTCGACCCTGCCGCATCCTTCGCGCGATGAGTTTGCGGCCGCCTACACCCGCATCCTGCAGACTCTGCGCGGCGCCTACGGCGACGAAATGCCGATCCTCTGCGTGGCGCCGCGCGTCAGCGAACCGGCCTTCACCTATATCCGTGACCTGTGTCAGTCCGCCGTCGTGCCGAACCTCCATTTCGCGGCCATCCTGCCCGGCTACTGCAACGACGGAAGCGAGCTCGGATCGTCGGCCCATCCCAATTACGCCGGCCAGCGCAAGATGGCGATGCTGCTGATCCCCTACGTTTCGACGCTGACGGGATGGGAGGCGGAGATCAAACCGGTCGAATAGGCGTTTGGCCGTATCGCGGCTTTTTGCTACTTTTGTCCCCCGGTTAGGAACGGAGTAGCGAATTATGGAATCTCACAAGAACAAATTGCCCTCGGCATGGGTGTCGGCGCTGCCGCTCGCAGTGCTGACACTCCTTTTATATGTGGTCATCCGCTGTTTCGGGGGCGATGCGATAAACGGCGGAAGCCAGATCGCGCTGCTCTCGGCCACGTCGGTCTGCGTGATGCTCTCGATCGGCATCTACCGCTGCAAGTGGTCGGTGCTTGAGGATGCGATCATCGACAACATACGCGCCTCGGCGTCGGCCATCATCATCCTGCTGCTGATCGGCGCCATCGCCGGATCGTGGATGGTGAGCGGCGTGGTGCCGACGATGATCTATTACGGGCTGAAAATCCTGCACCCCTCGTTTTTTCTCGTCGCCTCGTGCGTCATCTGCGCCGGCGTGTCGCTGATGACCGGCAGCTCGTGGACGACGATCGCCACGATCGGCGTGGCGCTGATGGGCATCGGGCAGGCGATGGGCTTTCCCGAAGGGTGGATCGCGGGCGCGATCATTTCGGGCGCCTATTTCGGCGACAAGATTTCGCTGCTCTCCGATACGACGGTGCTCGCTTCGTCCACCGTCGGCGTGCCGATCTTCACGCATATCCGCTACATGCTCTACACGACCGTTCCGTCGTTCGTCGTCGCGCTGGCGGTCTTCGTCGTCGCGGGGCTGACGCTGAGCCATACCGGCGGTGCGCATGCCGAACTTTACGCCGATTCGCTGCGCGGCGCTTTCCGCATTACGCCGTGGCTGCTGCTGGTACCCGTGGCGACGGGCGTGCTGATCGTGCGGAAACTTCCGGCCATCGTGACGCTTTTCTGCGCCGCGGTCTTCGCCTGCGTCGCCATGCTGCTGGCGCAGCCCGAACTGGTGGCGAAGGTGGCCGGAGTCGAAGGGCTGAACTTCATGTCGGGATTCAAAGGCGTGCTGATGAGCTGTTTCGGGCCTACGGCGCTGGAGACCGGAAGCCCGCAGCTCGACGAACTGGTGGCCACGCGCGGCATGGCCGGCATGCTCAATACCGTATGGCTCATCATCTGCGCCATGTGCTTCGGCGGCGTGATGACCGGCAGCGGCATGCTGGGGGCGCTGACGGCCGTTTTCCTGAAATTCGTCCGACGCACCTTTTCGGCCGTGGCTTCGACGGTGGGGGCCGGTATCTTCTTCAACCTCTGTACGGCCGACCAGTATATCTCGATCATCCTTTCGGGCCGTCTGTTCCGGGAACTCTATGCCGAACGGGGGCTGGAATCCCGTCTGCTGAGCCGCTCGGTCGAGGATTCGGCGACGGTCTGTTCGGTGCTCGTGCCGTGGAACTCGTGCGGCATGACGCAGGCCACGGTGCTGGGCGTCTCAACGTTCGTCTACATGCCTTACTGCATCTTCAATATCGTCAGTCCGCTGATGTTGCTGTGCGTGGCGGCTCTCGGCTGGAAAATCAAAAAGGCCGCATCTTCTGCCGGCCGCAGACAATGATTATGGAAACGACTGTAAATACCGATCTGGTCATCTTCGACCTCGACGGCACGCTGCTCGATACGATCGGCGATCTGGCCGTCGCCTGCAACGCCGTTCTGGCCCTGCGCGGCCTTCCGCAGCACTCCTACGAGGAGTACTGCCATTTCGTCGGCAACGGCATCATGCGGCTCGTGGAGCGCGCCCTGCCCGAAGAGCTTCGCACGCCCTATACCGTTGCGGCCGTGCGCGCCGATTTCGTGAAATACTATACCGAGCATATCGACGCCTATACCAAGCCTTACGACGGGATTCCGGAGCTGGTCGCGGAGCTTGTGCGGCGCGGCGTGCGTATCGCCGTGGCGTCGAACAAATTTCAGGCGGGAACCGAGAAGCTCGTCCGGCTGTTTTTCCCCGACGTTCCTTTCGCCGCGGTCTTCGGCCAGCGCGAAGGGGTGCCTCTGAAGCCGGACCCGGCCGTGGTGGAGGAGATTCTTTCGCTGACGGGCGCAGCGAAGGAGCGGGTGCTCTACGTCGGCGATTCGGGCGTGGACATGCAGACCGCCGCGGTTGCGGGCGTACGCTCGGTGGGCGTCACGTGGGGGTTTCGGGACCGGGAAGAGCTGGTCGAGTCCGGGGCCGCTCATATCGTCGACGGGCCTGCGGAAATCCTCGGTCTGCTGTAAACTGTCCATCCTGTTTCTGTGGGCGTTCCGCCTGTTCTGATCCGCAATCTCCGCCCCGATTGAAAAATAACCGGCCCTTTTGGACCGGTTATTGTTTTTCAGCAGTAGGTTTTCACGTCGTCGAGTGTGATGCGCTCTTCGCTGAGGATGATGAGCCGCTCTATGACGTTGCGCAGTTCGCGGATGTTGCCGCTCCACCGCATCGCCTGCAGTTCGCGCAGGGCATTGCTCTCGATGCGTTTGGGCGGAATGCCGTATTCGGCGCAGATCGTGCGGATGAAATGGTCGGCCAGCAGCGGAACGTCCTGCGCGTGGTCGCGCAGCGCCGGAACGCGCACCACGATCACACCGATACGGTGGTAGAGGTCTTCGCGGAAGTTGCCCTTCGTGATCTCGTCGCGCAGGTTCTTGTTCGTGGCGGCGATCACCCGCACGTCCACGTCGATGTCCTTGTCGCTGCCCACGCGGCAGATCTTGTTCTCCTGCAGCGCGCGCAGCACCTTGGCCTGCGCCGCCAGCGACATGTCGCCGATCTCGTCCATGAAGAGCGTGCCGCCGTCGGCCTGCTCGAATTTGCCTTTGCGCTGTTTGATCGCCGAGGTGAAGGCGCCCTTCTCGTGTCCGAAGAGTTCGCTTTCGATCAGCTCCGAGGGGATGGCCGCGCAGTTCACCTCGACGAACGGTGCCGCGGCGCGCGAGCTTTTGGCGTGCAGCCAGCGGGCGACAAGCTCTTTGCCGGTGCCGTTTTCGCCCGTGATCAGTACGCGCGCCTCGCACGGCGCCACCTTGTCGATCAGCTGGCGGACGTGTTCCATCTGCGGCGAGGTGCCGATGATTTGTTCCGTATGCATATTGCGCGAACGGCGCGAGCGGCGTGCGGGAGCGGCCGCGGGTGCGGGCGCCGGGTTGTCGATGGTGCGGTGTATGGACTGCAGCAGGCGGTTCATGTCGATGGGCTTGGTGAGGTAATCCTGCGCACCGTTGCGTACGGCTTCGACCGCCGAGTCGATCGACGCTTCCGCCGAAAGAACGATGAACGGGATTCCGGCGTCGGGAATCTTGCAGCCCCGGTCCGAAAGGATGACGTCGAACGGTATTTTCTCGCACATCGTCGATGCAGCCTCCTCATCTTCGGCGGCTTCGGTCGAGAAGCCTTCGAATTCGAGACGCTCGCGGAGCGTGTTTCGCATACTTTTTGATTGGTCCAGAATTAAAACCTTTGCCATAGCTTGTTTTTACTGAAATTTTACCTACTTTTGTCCCAAAGTTATGACTTTCTGCGGTGCAAAACCAATCTTGAGGGGCCTTGCCGAACAGGGTGGAGAGTCGGATAAAACGTCTTGAATCGGTCCATCGCGACAACCCCGCCGGACGCTCCGGCGGCCGTTTTGCAACAGTGCCGAGGACCACAATTACAATATGAAAAAGAATTACAATTACACACGACGCAAGTTGTACCTGCCCGAATACGGACGGCATATTCAGGAGATGATCGACTCGCTGCAGCTGATCGAGGACCGCCGCGAGCGCAACCGTCAGGCCCGTGCCGTGATCGCCGTGATGGGCAATCTCAACCCGCTGCTGCGCGATACCGCCGATTTCACCCATAAGCTGTGGGATCACCTCTTTATCATGTCTGATTTCCAGCTCGATGTGGATTCGCCCTATCCGCAGCCGACCCGTCAGGAACTGACTATCGCGCCGCGCCGCATGGCCTATTCGCAGGGACGCATCGCCTTCAAGCACTACGGCAAATACGTCGAGCGGATGATCGGGAGTCTGGCCGGCGACAAGGACCGCAGGGAGGTGTCGCGCACGGTGGACAATCTGGCCCGGTACATGCGCTCGAAGAGCTACGAATACAATCAGGAGCATCCCAACAACGAAGTGATCGTTAAAGACATCAAACGCATGTCCGGGGGTGCTATTGAAATAGATGAAGTTGCTTTAAACAATCTCCGAAGCGACTATAAACAGCACTTTACGGCACGTCCCCAGAAAGGTCCCCAGCAGCGCAATCAGCAGCGTCAGCAGAAAAACCGCAATCAGCAGCACAACCGCAATTTTTCGAAAAACAACGGTCCGCACCGCAATTCGTCGAAATAAGAGGTGCGTATTTTCGGAAATTTGCTATATTTGTGAGCATTTTACTGCAGAAACGTGAGATTAATGAACAAACAAACGCTTTTCGTCTCCCTGACCGCGGCCGTCATGTTGTGTGCCTGCCAGTCGTCGAAGGTGAAGATTTCAGGCCGCATCGTCGGCAACGACGCCAAAAATGTTTACTTGGAGCAGGTGTCTCCCCTGTCGCAGTCGGTCATCGACTCGGCCGTGCTCGACAAGGAGGGTAATTACCGTTTCGAGCTGAAGGGCGTGACCCGGACGCCTTCGCTTTACAATATAATTTACAACGGCGAACGTATTCCGCTCTTTCTGGCGGGCGGCGACCGCTTGTCCGTGAATTCCGTGGGCAGTTTCATCCGCAACTATACGGTCGAAGGGTCGAAGGAGACCGAGCTGCTGCGGCAGTTCTATCAGGCTTTTGTCGGCGGCGCCCAGCGGCTCGACAACATCGCCGGCCAGTTCGCCCGGACGAACCTCTCCGAAGAGGAGCGCAAGGCGCTGGTGAAGGAGTATACCGACGAATACTACCGCATCCGCCGCGAACAGCTGCGCTTCATCATCGAAAACAAGTCTTCGCTGGCGGCGGTTTACGCCCTGTACCAGCGGTTGCCGGGCGACACCTATCTGTTCAACGGTGACAGCGACGTGGTTTATTACCGCACGGTGGCCGAAGCGCTCGAACAATCCTATCCCGATTCGCCTTACCTGCAGTCGCTGCTGGCCGAGATTACGCGCATGGACGCCCGCATCAGCCTGACGTCGCGCATCTCCGAAGCGGGGTATCCCGATCTGGAACTTTCGGACATTTACGGCAAGAAGGTGCGGCTCTCGTCGCTGACGGGCAAGGTCGTGCTGCTGGACTTCTGGTCGGCCGAACTGGGCAACAGCAATACGCTCAATGCCGAGCTGAAGGAGGTCTACAAGAAATACGCCGACGCTCCGACGCCGTTCGAGGTCTATCAGGTGGCCGTCGATTCGTCGAAACCCCTTTGGATCACCGCCGTGCAGGAGCAGCAGCTGCCTTGGATCTCGGTGAGCGATCTGCGCGGTCAGGCTTCGACGGCGCCCCGGCTCTACAACGTGCAGAAACTTCCGGCCAATTTCCTGATCGACCGGGAGGGCACGATCGTGGCCAAGGATATTTACGGCAAGAGTCTTGAGCGGAAGCTCGACGAACTGACGAAATAGGGGCGTGTCCGAATCCCGGATGCTTTCCGGCTGCGCTCGGACAAGCCTCGGAAAATGCGGCGTTTTGCCGTGCGAGTCCCCGGCAACGGGGATTCGGTCAATTGTTTAGAACGATTTATGAACCATTATTTCGCATCCGACATCCATCTGGGCGCAGGCGGCGAGGCGTTCGCCGGGGAAACCGAACGCCGTTTCGTGGCTTGGCTCGACGATGCGGCGAAGGATGCGGAGTCGATATTTCTGGTCGGCGACCTTTTCGACTTCTGGTTCGAATACCGCGAGGTCGTGCCGAAGGGCTTCGTGCGGACGCTGGGCAAGCTGGCCGAGCTGACCGACCGGGGCGTGCGGGTCGTCTTTTTTACCGGAAACCATGATATGTGGGTCGGCGACTACCTCGCCCGCGAATGCGGCGTCGAAGTCTACACTTCGCCACAGCGGTTCTGCCTGAACGGCAAACATCTCTTTATCGCCCACGGCGACAACATGAAGATCGACGGACAGCCGGTGCTCAAACTGCTCAACACCGTATTCCGTTCGCGGACGCTGCGCTGGCTCTTTTCGTGGCTGCTGCATCCCGACTGGGCGATGCGCTTCGGCCATTGGTGGAGCGGCAAGTCGCGCAAGTCGCACGCCGCCGACACCCTCGACGTCTCGCTTACCGAGCCGCTGATCCAATACGCCCGCGAATATGCCGCCATGCACGATGTCGATCATTTCGTTTTCGGGCATATGCACTTCCCGCGCGACTTCCGCGAAGGGAATCTGCATGTGATAAACCTCGGCTGCTGGGAACAGTATCCCTCTTATGCCGTTTTGGACGCGTCGGGCGAAATGACGCTGAGGAGGCTCGAAGCGTTCCGTTAGTGCGGGGGCGCGGGACGGCCCGCTGCTCCGCGCGGAAGAAATGTCTATTTGAGCGGAAAAAATGTCTATTAAAGAAGAACGATGAAACAATACCTCGATCTGCTGCGCAGGATCAAGACCGAAGGCGTCGTGCGCGGCGACCGTACCGGCACCGGTACCAAAGGCGTCTTCGGACATCAGATGCGCTTCGATCTGGCGGAGGGCTTTCCCCTGCTGACGACCAAAAAAGTATTTCTGAAGGGCGTGATCCACGAGCTGCTCTGGTTCTTGGCCGGCGATACCAATATAAAATACCTCGTGGACAACGGGGTGCATATCTGGGATAACGATGCATTCCGCTATTACAACGAGCTTTGCGTGCGCCACGGCGTGCTGCCTGTCGACCGCGACACGTTTCTGCGGGCGGCGCAGGAGGGAGTCGAATCGCCGGTCGAAGGGTATAAATTCGGCGATCTGAACCACGTTTACGGCTATCAGTGGCGCAGCTGGCCCAAGCCCGACGGCACCGTCGTCGATCAGATCGCGCAGGCGGTCGGGCTTATCAGGAGCAATCCCGAATCGCGGCGCATTCTCGTCTCCGCATGGAACGTCGCCGAGGTGGAGGATATGGCCCTGCCGCCGTGCCATGTGCTGTTCCAGTTCTACGTGGCCGAAGGAAAACTCTCGTGCCAGCTTTACCAGCGTAGTGCCGATACGTTTCTGGGCGTGCCGTTCAATATCGCCTCCTATGCCCTGCTGACGTTGATGACGGCGCAGGTCTGCGGCCTGCAGCCCGGTGAATTCGTCCATACGCTCGGCGACACGCACCTCTATCTGAACCATCTGGAGCAGGTGGACGAGCAGCTTGCGCGCGAACCCCGTCCGCTGCCCGTAATGCGGCTCAATCCTGCCGTGAAGTCGCTCTTCGACTTCCGCTACGGGGATTTCACGCTCGAAGGCTACGATCCGTGGCCGGCGATCAAGGCGCCGATGTCGTTCTGAATCGTTTCGCTCCCGGCAGGGGCGGCGAATCACTTGCGCGCTGATCCGCCGGAACCGAAAAACAACAGGCGTCCCCTTTGCAGGGACGCCTGTTTTCGCTGACTGTTTCGCTGACCGTTATTTCCGGACGATGCTGATTTTCCCCGGCTTCTTGTAGCAGTTGTTTTCGATGACGACCTGCTGCGAGCTGCGGATGTCGATCGTCGGGAGGTCGTTGTAGGGCTTGTACTTCTCCGATAATTCGATGGTGTTGTCTCTGAAAATCAGTCCTCCGACGGATTTCGCCCGGAGCAGCTGCTCGTTGAAGGTCCGGAACAGATTGCCTTCGATGGTGATGTTGCGTTCGTAGGGATGGCCCGGAACCTCTTTTTTCTGGTGCGGGTTGATGAAGATCGTCGGGAAATCGGCGCCGCCGTATGTGCCGTCGAGAAACCTGTTGTTGCGGATCGTCACGTCGCGCACGGCTCCCGATTCGTACCAGTGGTCCATGTCTCCCTCGAACAGAATGGCGGACATCATGGACGAGAAGGTGTTGCCCTCGACGACGACTTTCCGGGGCGTGCTGACCAGAATGCTTCTCGCCCGGTTGTTGCGCACGACGTTGTTCCGGAAGATCAGTTCCGGGTACCACGACATGTTTTCCAGCCCGTCGCCGACCGTGAGTCGGCCTTCGACGGGAGCGGTGAACGTCAGCCGGATGTAATGGGCGTTGATGCGTTCCGATTTTTTCACCCGCAGGGTGTGTTTCGTAAGCAGGGTCTCTGCGTCCACCACGTCGATTTCGTCGCCCTTTCCGGCGAACTCATAGTCGGCCTGCTGGGGGTGGTTGATGCGGGCGATGACTTGATCGGGCGCCGTGATGCCGGTCACGCGGACGTAGGAGCCGTGTACGTTGGTCGCATCGTCGAGCATGTTCTCGAAAACGCACTCTTCGATCAGGACGGTTCCCCGGCAGTTGCAGAAGTGCGTGGCGTCCGCCGTGGTCGTTATCATCCGGGGGCTTCCCTTCCGCAGGACCACCTGCAGCCTGCGGACGGTGACGTTGTCGGTCTTTTCGGCGATCAGCCCCATGCCGCCGCAGTGGTGGATGGTTACGTCTTCGACCAGAACGCCGGACGATGCGGTCGCGTGGATGGCGGGCGAATGCCGGTTCTGGGTAAAGACGCCTTTGAACGTTAGGATTGTTCCGACGGGCGGCAGGGCGCGCACGAACCGGGTGTGGAGTTCATAGCGGCCGGGAGCCGTCGGCGTAACCCGTATGTCGAAGTTGTCCGGCTTGGGGATGTAGTAATCGTCGCTGCGGTAGGCGGTGGCCATGGTACCGGGATCGAAAACGATGTTTTCGCCCGGAATACGCTCTTCCCAGCCTTCCGCCCGCATGATGAGCTTGCCGTTCTCGACCGCATGGCCGAACTCGTCCGGAATCTCGATCTCGAGACGCTGCGTCTCCGCATCCGCGGCCGTCACCTTCGCTTCCAGCGTGAAGGGAACCTCCCAGTCTACGGTGAAATTGCGCAGCGTCACGCCGTGCGAGTCCTCGATCAGAAACGGGATGATCCGGCCGTGGAAAATGAATTCCGCGCCGCCGCCGTCGATCTCGATATTCCGCCGTCCCGTCAGCGGGAATGCGAAATGCCGGTATCCGTTGTCGTGGTTGGTGATGCAGTGGTATTTTCCGGCGGCGAATTCCGGCCGGAAATGGTAGGTGCCTTGGGGGAATACCAGTTTTACCGGTTTGTCTGCCGGGATGCTTTCGAGCAGGGTGTAGACGAACGGGGTCATGTCCCGTGTGTCGTACCGGCCTTTGTAGTCCGCGATGTCGATTACCCCGGTTCGGGCGGATGCCGTACCGCAGACCATACTCAAGAGGAGTATGACCGTTCCCAAGCGTGGTTTCATGCGCATGGCTATTTCTTTATGTTGTTCTTTTCCCAGACCGGCGCACCCGTGTCGGCGCCGTACCGCTCTCCGTGGCTGCGCGTCAACTCTTTTGAGTTTTCGACCTCGTTGTCCGACATTTTCAGCCCGTCGACCGACGTGACGACGATTGCCGGGCAGGGGCAGTCGGTCACCTTGTTCTTCTGGACGGTGATGTTCATGAATGCGCCCGGATCCGCGACTTTCGCGTCGCCCGTGATGTAGAAGAGCGACAATGCTCCGGGAGGCATGCGCGGATTGCCGCGTTCGAACATGCACTCCTCGATCGTATTGCCGACGATCTGCACGTTCGAGGAGAAGCCTCCTCCCATCCATTCGATTTCGGGCGACATGAGGATTCCCTGCATGGCGCATCCGGTTATCCTGTTCGACGCCACCACTCCGTCGATACCCTTGATCAGGATTCCGCGCGAGCGTACGTGGCCCACTTCGTTGTCTTTGACGAGGAATCCGCTGCCGACGGCGTCGGCGTTGAAAACCACGTCGCCGGGGCCGATTTCGAACGGCATCTGCTTCACCTTGAGCCGGAATCCGAGCTTGTAGGAGGCTTTTGACAGCAGCGAGGGATAACCTGTCGTCACGGCGTTGCGCTGCTCTTCGGTCGGGTCGAAGCGGCCGACCGAAACCAGCCGGAGTTCGCCTTTGCGTTTCCCGTCGTAACCGACCACGACCAGTCTGTCGCCGCGCCGGAATACGGGGTGGGTTTCGCGCGTCACCAAGTCGATCGTACCCTTCGCGGCGTCGGCCGATCCGACCGGGAACGAGCGTCCGCAGACGATGATGCAGTCGTCGCCGTTGTGGCCTACCTTGCACCCCGTGACGGTCGGGCCTTTCCGTGCCTGACTGCTGTGTATGCCGTCGGCGTTGCCCGAACGCAGGCGGGGCCTGATGCCCTGCGGCATGGGGCCGCGGTCGACGACGCAGTTTCTGTATTCGTTGGCGTAGCCCTCCTTCTCGAAAAACGAGAAGGTGTTGGACCCGTATACCGTGACGTTTTCGAGTTTGGTGTTGTAGCACTTGTTGAGCATGACGGTATGGACGCCGGCGTTCGGCTTGTCGGTCTTGACGTCCATGACCACCAGATCCCCGACCTGCTCGCCTGCGCTCCACGTTCCGTTCTTTACGGCCCGGAAGAGGTTGTGACCGAGCTGCTTGAGTGCGGAGTAGTTGCTCGTGTAGGTGGTGATGCTGTTGCGCTTGAGCAGGCGTGTCTGCGGATCGTAGAACTGCACGCGGTTGGCGGCCAGACCGGTTACGGGATACCCCTCGTCGATCCGGACGTCGAACCAGCTTCCGTCTTCGGCCACGGCCGTAATCTCGCCCTGCGTAAAGCAGAGCGGGTCGTAGTCGATGGTCAGGTCGCGCAGCTCCACCCGCACGCAGTTGTAAAAGCTGAACGCCTGCTCCTGATTGTTGCAGATGACCGTCGATCCGTTGCCGTTGATGTGGACGTCGGTCAGGTTGTGGAACTTGTACGGCCCGTTGCTGCGCACGTCGAGCGTGTAGGTGCCTTTGGGTATTTCGATGAGGTTCCGGCCTTTCTGCCGGTCGAGGACCTCGTGAAGATCGGGATGATTCTGCGCCGCCGCGGATGCCGCGAGACATGCGGCAGCGCAGAAAACAGTCAGTTTTTTCATCTGAATAGGGTTCGTTGTCGGAGTCCGTCGGCAGGAATCGTCAGATCGTCTGCGTGTACCCCGGATTCTGGCTCAGGTTTTTGTTCACTTCGCGTTCGCGCTTGGGCACCGGCATCCAGATCTTGTACGGTTTGTAGTTGTTCTTGATCGGCTCCATCTGCGGGGCGAAGTAGTAGTATTTGTTGCCGGCGTCGTTGATGGTTTTCATGTTGCCGATGACTTCCGTCATTTTGCCCGTGCGGATCAGGTCGATGCGTCGCCACCCCTCGACGCAGAGTTCGCGCGAACGTTCGTCGAGCAGCTCTTCCATGAAGTCGGTCTTGTAGTAGGCCGAATTCATGGCGTTGAGCGCCGATTCGTTCAGTTTGCCGTCCGTATCGGTGCAGGCGCGTTCGCGCACCTCCTCGACCAGTTCGCGCGCAAGGGATTCGTCGCCCGTCTTGTAAAGCGCTTCGGCGTACAGCAATACGATGTCGGCGAAGCGGAGCATCGGGAAGTCGATGTTGCTTGCCCACGTCGGAATGCCCTGCGACGTTCTGACCGCGGGGTCCGATTGGCGGAATTTGCCGTGGCAGAGGTTGGCGCCCGATGCGTAAAGCGCCACGGGACTGAAGTATTTGGCTCCGTTGATCGTCGTGTAGTCGGTGACGTTGTTGCCCAGACTGCCGCAGAGGTTCCAGCCCATGCGGCTGTCCTCGGTCACGTATTTGTCAGACAGTTCGCCCGTCGGGCGTATCCAGCCGTAACCTCCTCCGTTGGTGCCGACGTTGCCCTGCGGCCCGGCCCAGTAGGCGAAGAGGAAATATTCGTTCGAGCCGCCCGCTCCGGTCTGTACGACCATCATGCACTCCTCTTTCTGACTGCTTTTGGTGTCGGCCAGAAAGTTGTAGTGGTAGGGCTTGATGAGCTTGTAGCCGCTGTGTGCGTAAATATCTTCGGCGATGGCCGCGGCTTTTTTCCAGCACGCTTCGGCATCGACCCAGTCGAAACTGTTGGTCGGCGAGCCGAGTTCCCGCCCCACGCGGTTCTCCTTGCAGGAGGCCAGATAGGTATACATCTTGAGCAGATAGCCGCCCGCGGTCCATTTGTTGACGCGGCCGTTTACGTTCGAATTGCGGTCGGGAAGTTCCTTGTAGGCTTTGTCGAGGTCTTCCTCGATGCAGGCATAAACCTTGTCTAGCGGTTCGCGCGGAGCCTCGGCCGACGAGTTGGGCGTATTGGGCAGGGGCACTTCGCCCCAGAGCCACGCCTGATAGAGCCGGTAAAGGCCGCGCAGCAGCTTCGCTTCGTTGACGATCTCGTCGCGGCGTTTGGGGTCCATGTCGATGGCCGGCACTTTCTGGATGATGTGGTTGGCCCGGTCGATGCCGACGAAGAGTCCGAACCATGCCATCGAGACGAAATCGGCCTCTTCGTTGTAACCGCAACTGGCGATGATCTGATGGTGCGGGTCGCTGATGCCGTTGGGGGCGATCTCGTCGCCGAGCATCATCAGGTAGTGCATGCCGCGTCCCCAGAGGGGCTGGTTGCCGGTTCCCTGAATCGCACCTGCGTTGAGTATGTCGTATACGCCCGTGAGGGCCAGTTCCGCATTCGCGGCGGTGGTGTAGAGGTCGTCGCCCGAAACGAACGAATAGGTCTTCTCGTCGAGGAAACTGGTGCAGCCCGCCGTCGCCGTGCAGAGCAGGAGCGCAGCCGTGTATTTTAGTGCTTTCGAATAGAACGTTTTCATATTCATATCGCTGTTTTAGTATTTGATTGAAACTCCGAAGAATACGGACCGTGCGCGCGGGTAGTTGGTGTAGTCCAGTCCGGGAATCAGGCGGTTCCAGAACGACACTTCCGGGTCGTAGCCCGAATAGCCCGTGCAGGTGAAGAGGTTTTCGGCCGTGACGTAGACCCGCAGGTGGGAGAGTCCTATTTTGCGCGTGATGTGCGTGGGCAGCGTATAGCCCACCGTCAGGTTTTTCAGGCGGAGGTAGGAGCCGTCCTCGACGTAGTAGCTCGACATTTCGGTCTTGCCCTCGCCGTTGAGCGACGGATACCTGTTGCCCGGACGCTCCTCCGTCCAGCGGTTGCGCCAGTAGTCCGTCGAGACGTTGTTGTAGCCCACGAAACCCTCGTAGCGGTAGCGGCCGATGTTGATGATGTCGTTGCCGTAGGACCACTGGAACATGAAGCTGAGGTCGAAATTCTTGAACGTAAAGCTGTTGGTCATGCCGCCGAAGTGCTTCGGGTCGCTGTTCGCAATGACCGTTTTGTCGTTGTTCGGGTCGATGACGTTGTCGTTGCCCGCGATGTCCTTGAATTTCATGTCGCCCGGCTTCACGGTGATTCCCGCGAACGACGGCACGCCCTCTTTCAGGTTGCCCCGCTCGTCCAAGTCGGATTGCTGGTAAATGCCGTCGAAGACGTATCCCCAGCCCGAACCGATCGGGTGTCCCACCATGACGCGGCCTACTTCGGTGATATGTCCGCCGGCGACCTTGACCGGGATCGAGCTGACGTCGCCCAGCGATACGACCTTGTTGCGGTTGAGGTTGAAGTTCAGGCTCGTCGACCATGTGAAGTTGCGTTTCTGGATATTGACCGTGTTGATCGTAAGCTCGAAACCCTTGTTGTCCACCTGCCCGATGTTCTGCCACTGACGGTAGGAGCCGATCTGGCTGGGCACGTCGGCATGCAGGAGCATGTCCTTGGTCTTTTTGTAGTAAACGTCGGCCTCGATGCTCAGACGGTTGCGGAACATGCTGATGTCCAGACCTCCGTTGAGCTGGTAGGTCGTCTCCCACTTGAGGTCGGGATTCGATATCTCAGAAGGAGACAGGCCCAGCTGCACGGAGTTGTTGTCGCCCGAATAGTAGGTCTTGTCGGTACGGCTCAGCGACTGATAGGCCGGAATGCGGTCGTTACCCGTCACGCCGTAGCTGAGCCGCAGTTTCATGTCGCTGAAAATCTTCTGCTGCTTCATGAACTCCTCCTTGCCGATGCTCCATGCGAAAGCGGCCGAGGGGAAGTAGCCGTACTTGTTGTTCTTGCCGAATTTGGACGAACCGTCGCGGCGGATCGAAGCCGTGAAGATATACTTTTCGGCGAGGGTGTAATTCAGGCGCAGGAATTCCGATTCGGAGGTGTTGCGTTCGCGGTTGGTCTGTACGTTTTCGGGGAATACGGAACCCTGACCGATGTCGAACGCTCCGTTGAAGCTCTGGTTTTCGAATCCTTCGGCGCGGGTGCTGAGACGCGTGGCAGTGTAGCCGCGCAGTTCGAATCCCAGTACGGCGTTGAAATAGTGCTTGCCGCGCGAGATGGCGTAGGTCAGCGTGTTGGAGGTCTGCCACGATTCGGCGCCGCTTTCCGCTACGACGGCCATGCCGTTTTTGGAGTACCCCCACGAGGTGGTCGAGGGATACCACTCCTCGGTCTTCGAATTCAGGATCGTGCCGCCGCCGCTGATGCGCAGCGTCAGGTTGTTGAGGATCTTGTATTTGAGGTAGAGGTCTCCGATCGTACGGTTCTGGGTGGAAGCCTTGTAGGAGTCGTTGATGAAGGTGATGGGGTTGGTCAGATTGTAGTTTTCGGGATTGGAGGCTTCGTCATCATCCTCGCTCAGGAAGATCGGCTTGTAGAGGACAAAGCTCTGCACCAGTCCGTTGTACGAGTTGGCGCCCGCATTGGTGACGGCTCCCTTGGTCACGATGTGGGAGAAGTTGATCGTACCGCCGATGGTGAACCGCTTGCTGAGGTCGCTGTCGAAACGGATGCGGCCCGTGAAACGTTCCATCTGGTTCTTCTTGACGATGCCCTCCTGATTGAGGTAGCCTGCCGAAGCGGCCACCTTGGTCTTCGCGCTGCCGCCCGAAGCGACGCCGATGTTGTAGCTCTGGATGATACCCGTGCGCATGACCTCCTCCTGCCAGTTGCGGCTGGGGTAGTCGGAGAAGTCCCTCACCCGGTCGGGCAGGCCGTCGCCGTTGGTGTCGATGCCCCACGCATCGCTGGTCGGGAACTTGGCGAAACGGTAGTCCGCGAACTCCTGTCCCTGAAGCACGTCGATCGTATTCGACATCCGGGCCAGACCGACGCTCATGTCGAAATCGACGGAGGCCTTTTCGCCGCGCCCGCTCTTGGTGGTGATGATCACGACGCCGTTGGCTCCGCGCGATCCGTAAATGGCCGTCGCCGACGCATCCTTGAGGACGGTGATCGACTCGATGTCCGACGGGTTGATGCCCGCCAGCGGATTGTAGCGCACGTTGGCCGAAGTGTAGCTGCTCGTGGCTACTTCGTCGGCGTTGACGTCGATCTGCACGTCGTCGATGATATACAGCGGCTGCGTTCCTGCGTTGATCGAGTTGCCGCCGCGGATCGTAATGTCGATGCCCGCGCCGGGTTCGCCCGAACTGGAGCTGACCTGCACGCCTGCCATGCGGCCTTGGAGCGCATCCATAAAGCTCGTGCCCTTGGATTTGGTGATCTCGGACGTGCTCAGCACGCCCAGCGAGCCGGCGACGTTTTTCTTCTGGGCGTCGCCGTAGCCGATCTGCACGACGACGTTCTCGATCTGGGTCACATCCTGCTGCAGTTCGACCCGCAGATCGGTGTTGCTGCCGACCATGATGTTCTGCGGTACCATGCCGATAAACGAGAAGGTCAGGACGGACTGGTGGTTTTTGACGCTTATGGCGAAGCGGCCTTTGGTGTCGGTCGTGGTTCCGCTGGTGGTTCCCTGCTCGATCACGCTCGCGCCGGCCATCGGTTCGCCGGTCGCGGCGTCCAGCACGGTGCCCGTTACTCGAAGCTGGGCATAGACGCTGCCGCACGTAAACAGGGCCGATAATAGTAAAAGTAGTACACTTTTCTTCATGGTTATATTCGGGTTGGTTTTTACTGGATGGTATGTCGTGGGTCCGATGCCCCCGGAGCCGTCCCGGACACGGGCGGCTCCGGAGATGCCGGACACGGAATTATCTCATTTCGGCGGACTCCTTGTCGAGCGGAGTGTGGCGGATGCACCGCACCGAGTAGGCGTTGGTCCGCTGGTAGTTGTTCAGGTATACGCTGGTGCCGTTGAGCATGATGAAACGCGCCGCATTGGTGAAGATGTTGCCTGCGCCGGCGATGATGGGCATGTTCGTCCAGTAGACGCCGCGGCCTCCCGATACGGTTCCTCCGACGACGGCCTGTCCTGCCCACGGCATCTTGAGCGGGCTTCGGGCGAATACGGCGGCCAGATCGGTCACCTTGTAGGAGGTGTCGCCGTAGACCATCGTTTCGAGTCCGGTGACGGCTTTGGCCATTTCGATGAATTCGTTCACCGTCGGTACGCGGTAGCCCGGAGGGCAGGGGTTGTTGTCCTGCGTGGCGGCATCGAGCGGCGCCGCATACGTCTTGTCCTCAAAGCGGCCGCCCCAGAGTCCGTCCCGGTTCGACGTGTCGTCGCGCGCCCAGTCGTGGGGTTCCTTGTTGGTCGGCATGAAACCTTCCCGGCCCGACTCCCGGCGGTCGGCGGTGGGGGTGTTCAGCGGTGCGAGGGCGTTGACGAACGAACCTGCCGTGGGCGATGTCCATTTGGTCTTTTCGTGTCCGTCGGCTTTGCGCGACCACTGGAAGAGCGATCCGAAGGCCGTGTGGTCGTTGGATGCGGCGGCGACGCTCTTCGCGCCGAGATTGCGGTCGAGCCATGTCTGTTCCGTATCCTGCCCGTTCTCGTCCTTGACGGTGATGTTCACGGGGAAATAGATGATCTTGTAATAGTCGTCGGCCGAATCGTAGTTGCGGTCCTTTACGCCGATCACGGTCACTTCGCACCGGGCGGTTTTATTTCCGCCGTCGGTGGTCGAGACGCGGATGGTCGTTTTGCCGTGCGATACGGGAACCAGCACTCCGTCGTTGTCGATTCCGGCGACGAGCGGATCGTCGGAGGTCCACTTGAGCTTTTTGTTCGTGGCGTTCTCCGGCAGGATCGCCGGGGCGAACCGGAAGGCTCCGACACCCGGATCGGCCGCGAAGTCGAATGTCTTGGACGTGGCGTCGAGCGTCAGGCTTTCGATGGGAATGCTGTTGTCCACGTCGTCGATCGTGAGATGGATCGCGTCGTTGACGTGCATGTCGTTGGCTTCGGCCGTGAGCGTCACTTCGCCGAAAGCCAGCGCCGTGACCAGACCGCTCTTGTCGACGGTGGCCACGTTGGTATTGGAGCTGTACCAAGCGATTCTCCGGTTGGTGGCGTCCGCCGGTTCGATCGTGACCGAAAGCTGGTACGTCTTGCCGGGGTTGAGGTGCAGTTCCCGAACGTCGATGCTTACTTTCTCGACATGAACGAATGTCTCCTCGTCGTCTTTGCAGCCGGAGTGGACGGCAGCGACGGCGGCGATCAGAAAAGCGTAAAGAAGTTTTTTCATATTTTAGGGTTTGTTTGTTGGTTGCATGCGGCGGATAAATCGCCTGATCCTGTAAGCAAAATTATCAGGATGAATATTTTTTGGCCCCCGTGTCGTGAAATAAATTAGCGGGAACGGTTTCGGGAACGGTTTGATTGGCCGGGAGCGTTCCCGAAAAAGTCCCAAAAAGGAAGAAAACCGCCCTGAAAAAACTTTTTCAGGACGGAATTGAGGCTGATTCTGCTATTCTGGGGATGCTTCTCCCGCTTTGCCGAATGTGCGTGCCGCTATTGCTGCGGCCTTACGTCGGTGGATTCGCGGATGTTGATCCGTGCGTCGAGTACCACCGTGCGGTCCGGAGCGTCGGGATTCTTGATCTTTTCCAGCAGCAGGTTGGCCGCCGTTTCGCCGATCAGGTCGAGGGGCTGGGCCACGGAACTCAGCTGCGGTTCGGTCAGCAGGGCCGACTGCGACTCCGAGAAGCCCATCACGGCGATCTGTTCCGGAATGCGGTAACCCCGTTTTTTGATCGCCTTGAGCGCCCCGATGGCGAGTTGGTCGTTGAAACAGAACACCGCGTCGGGAATGCGGTCGCCGTCGAGTATCGCGTTCATGGTCTCGAAGCCGCATTCGCGGGAGATGTCCCTGCATTGGACGAAGGTATCGGGCGCGGGGGCGATGCCGTGTTTGCTGAGCGCCTGCTTGTAACCTTGGTGGCGTGTGGCCGAGTTGAAAATCCCTTTCGGTCCCATCAGGTGCAGCGGCCGGGTGCGCTTTGTCCCGTTGGCGTAGAGAACGTGCTCCACGGCGAAGAACGCCATCCGGAAATCGTCGATGACCACTTTGCTGGCTTCGACCTCGTTGCTCGGACGGTTGAAGAAGACGATCGGGATTCCGTTGTCGATCAGTCTCCGGTAATATTCGTCGTTGCGGTCCTTCTCGGTGACGGAGAGGATGATGCCCTCCACCATGCTGTTTTCCAGCAGATGCAGATTCTTGAGCTCGATCTCTGCGGATTCGCCCGACTGGGTGATCAGGACGTTGAATCCCTCCTTCTCGAAGACCTTCTGTATCTGGATGATGATGCGCGGGAAAAACGAATTGACGAATTCGGGTACGACGACGCCGATGACCTTCGAGCGTCTGCGTATCAGGTTCTGGGCGTACGGATTAGGCCGGTAGTTCATCTTTTCGGCCATTTCGAGCACCAGCCGTTTGGTCTCCGGCTTGACGTCGGAGTGATCGGCCAAAGCGCGTGAAACAGTGGATTTGGATATGCCCAGAGCTTGGGCGAGATCCTTTATCGTGGCATGTTTTATCATTTCCAGCTTTTTCACGCAAAATAGTATTTTTTTTACAGTTTACAAAAAATAAAAGATTCCCGCTTCCCGGAAGATTATTCGAGCACGACGATATATCCCCCGTTCTCCGGCAACTGCATGACGAGGGGGTCCGGCGCCGGCAGTGCGACTTCGGCCGTCTGCAGCGAACCGTCCGCCGCGTCGCGGACGATCTGCGCCTTTCGGGCCGTCGCGGGGATCAATCCGGCGGGAATCGTCACCGCGGCGGGAGCGGTGTTCACACCGGCTATGTACCACGTGCCGCCCTTGCGGCGGGCGATGACGGCCAGCCGCCCGATTTCGCTTTGCGGCAGTACGACCGTTTCGTCCCATACCGTCGGCAGGCGGCGGATAATGTCGAGCGCCGGGCGGTAACGCTCGTCGCCGGAGAGGACGAACGGATTTTCGGCGATCGTCAGTAGCGGTGAGTCGAGCAGCAGCGCGAACGCCAGCTGGTGGGCGGCCGTCGTGCCGCCGGGCATGGTGAACGCGACCGGAGTGTAGTCCGCGGCGCCCAGTACGCCGCGCGTGAAGGGCAGGGCCGCATTGTGGCTGGCCGGAATGTTCTGGTTTTCGTCGCCGGGGACGTAGCGGTCCGGATCGGGAGTGCGGCCTTCGTCCCGCATCCGCTTTTCATAGTTGGCCGTGATGCGGTTGAGTTCGATGCCCCGCACGCCCTCGCGGGTGATTTCGTTGGGGTAGGTGCGGATTTCGCCCGTCGGCTTCTGGCAGCCGTGGAGATTGACCAGCAGCCTGCGCCGCGCCGCGTTTTTGAGCAGGTGGGTGTTGAAGTCGATCTGGCGTATGCCTTCGCCGTTCATGAAGTCCACCTTGACGCCCTTTATGCCGATCGCCGCGACCGAGTCCAGAAAGCCGCGCATCTGGCGGTAGTCGTCCGCCGGATCGTTGAGTTTCTCCCAATGGCGCCATACGAACAGCCCCACGCCGCGGGATTGGGCGTATCCGGCCAGCTCGTGCAGGAATTTCCATTTGTCGGGACGCTCTTCCCACCCGTCGTCGACGGTGCTGTACTCGATGCCCAGCGACGCTGCGGTGTCGATCACCCGCTTTTCGCCTTCGAGGGTCATGAAGCCGCCGTCGATGCCGCTCCACCAGCTCCAGAGCGAGCGTCCGGGGACGATCCACGACGTATCGGCGAACAGTTCCGGGTCGGGAGCGGGGTTGAGACTGGTGATGATGTCGGTATTTACCAGTGCGTCGAGGTCGCGGGCGATGATCGTGACGCGCCACGGGGTGACGATGTCGCCTGACAGCTCGAATCCCTCCTGTTCGGTGAAGTCGGCCCGCAGGCTGGCTCCGGGTTCCGCGCGCAAACGCATGCCGCTGTAGTCGTACAGCGCGGCTTCGGCGATCATCACGTATTCGTCGGGGGTTCGGTAGAGCAGCGGCATGGTCTGCACCGGTCCCTGCCGGGAGACGATGTGCAGGCTGTCGGCCGTCGTGGATATCCACTCTCCGGCATAGGTGAGCAGTTTCCACCCGGAATTCCGTTCGGCGAACCAGACTCTGCTCTGGTGGGGCGGCCGCCATTGGGCAGCTTCCCCGTTGACGGTCCGCGTGCCGTCTCCCGGCAGGACGAACCGGTAGGCGAAGCCGTCGTCGTAGAGACGGGTTTGGAGCCGGTATTTATAGCCCGAAGGACGGTGCGTCACGTCGAAGAGGTATTCGTTGCACCGCCCTTCCGACACGGCTTTGCGTCCCGTGACGGAGTAGGTCTCGTCGATTTTCCGCGTGCCTGCCGGGCGCAGGGCCGCATCGCGGAACAGCTCCGTGCCGTCGACGGTTACGCCCATGGCCGAGGTGTCGATGACCGTGCGGCCGTCGTGGGTTACGGTGTAGTACAACCCCTCCTTGCCGGCGAATACCTCTGCCCGGATGTTGCCCGAAGGGCTTTTTTGTGCGGTGCCGCCGCAGCCTGCGGACAGAAGGGCCATGAAGGCGAAAAATGCTGTTTTTCTCACGTTGCGTTATTTTTTAAGTTCCAGAGTTTCCCATTCGATGATTCGGCCCTGCCGGGTGAGGGCTTTTACCGTTATTTCCGTCCGCTCCCCGTCGATGGGTGCCGTATGTTCGAACGGATAGTCGGTGTCTTCGGTCGTCCGTCCGTCTACGGTGAACCAGACTTTCCGCAACTGCGTGTCGTCTTGGGTGAGAAAGACGAATACGTTGTTTGCGGCCCGGCCGAAACCGACCCGCATGCAGCGTACGGCGTCGTCCTGCGTTGCGGCGTAAGGGGTTTGCCAGCGCGTCTCTGCGGTGAAGAGCGCGGCGAGCTGCGGCCGGACCGGGGCCGGGGTTTCGATCCTGACCGCGGCGATCCCGTTTCCTGCGACGCGGACCGTGAAACGTCCGTCGGCGAGCTGGCCCGATGCGCCGCTGCCGCCTATGACCTGCGTCTTGTAGTGCCTTCCGTCGGAATGTCCGCTCAGGGCGTAGTCCAGCGCGACGTCCGTTTCGACGGTTTCAGCAGACTGGTTCATGAAAACGATATACAGCGCGTCGTCGTCGACGGCCGAAATGTAGTTGAGCTGCCGGTCGTCCGGCGCCGCCAGCCCCGTTGGCATCCACAACCGGGCTTCGCGGCCGTAGATTGTGCCGGGGAGGTGACCGTAGAACTTGCTTTGCAGGTAGGCGTATCCTTCGATGAATTCACCCGGAAAATCCACCTTTCCGCCGCTCCGGTAGAGGGCCTGCGTGACGAGAAAATCGTAAAGCAGCGATATGTGCGGCATGATGTGGTTGTAGTGGAAGGAGTTGGCGCCCAGTTCCATGTGGCCCCGGAGCGGATAGTCCGCCTTTTCGTATACGGTCGTGCGGGCCGTGTTGATGTGGTAGCCCGGAAAATTGCGGTAGCGGCCTATGACGGCGTGGTCCGCCGTGCGTGCCAGAAACCCGTCGCCCGTGTAATGCGCCAGCCGCAGCATCCATGCGGCGTAGTTGGCCATGAAAATCCCCCGGTGTCCGGTGCTCGTTCCGGAGGATTCCGGGGTAAGCCCGATCTCCGAAAGCCGCCATGCCGGAACCCGTTCGGCGGGAGCGTCCATTTGCGCATGTCCTTTCGACTTGAGGTATTGGTAGTGCGGGGCCTTCCCGTCGGGATTGACCAAAATATCCCGGTCCGGGACGGCGGGGGAGTACCAGACGTACTGCGTGTAGAGTTTCGCCCCGCGGTGGGCGGCGCGGAGGTAGGCCTTGTCGCCCGTCAGTTCGTACATTTCGAGCAGGTCGATCCATTTCGGGGCAAATCCTGTCCAGAAGAAGAATCCCCCGGCTTCCGGGTCGCGGAAATCGGCGGCCGGCGTGTCGATGCGCCGGCGGATGTAACGGTCGGCCCCTGCGACGGCTTTTTTCAGGTATCCGGGCTTTCCGGTGGCCCGGTAAAGGTGCATGGCGTTTCTCCATGTGCCGCCCTGCTCGACGACGTCCAGATTGCGCACGCGCGTGGAGTGGTACTCTTTTCCGGCGAAGGAGAGCAGGTAAGGCGCATTGTCCTTGAGGATGCTGCTGAGCGCCGTCAGTTCTGAGACCGGGCAGCAGGGGCCGTTCATGCGCCGCGAAGGGTACTGGATGTTCTGCGTCGAGTCGGCGCAGAAGAGCAGCTTCTCGCGCGAAAGCACGTATTCGTATACCGGAAGCGCCCTTTCGAGAAGCATCGTCCGGTTGTCGTTCAGGACGGCGATTTCCAGCGGATTGAGACTCGAAACGTTTTTCACCGCGCCCGGAACGTCCGTCGCATAGGTGCAGCCCTTTTCCTTGTCCAGAAAACGGCTGTAGGGGCCGAGTACGTAGGAGATCATGTTTTCGATCGTCTCGTTGAGCGAACCGAGCGCATTGTTCCGGTTGCCTGTGAAGCCGAACAGACGCTCTGCGACATTTTGGAGCGCATCCGTGGTGTCGCCCCGCTCTCCGCAGAGCAGTGCGGAAAAGACGAGTTCCCCGCCCGGAGCCGTTTCGGAGCCGATGCCGCCCGGAACCGGGGCGAACAGCATCGGCGAGGCCAATCCCTGCCGGTCGCGCACGGCGACGCCGAAGCGGCTGTTGGCGGCCGTCGGCAGCGGATCGAACGGGAATTCGGCGGGGTGGGCCAGAATGCCGTATGTCGCGTTGCGGTAGGTGACGAACGCCGAAGGGACGGGACACCGGAACGCGAGCGTGAGGTAACTTTTGTCGGGGAACCGTTTCTCCTGCCAGATCAGCGGCTGCCAGATTTCGTCGGTCCGTTTCGGGTCTCTCCCCGCAAAACCGGTGAATCCGACCGAATACCAGCCTCCAGTTTTCGCCGTGAGGCGGTAGGTGAGCAGGGGCCGGCCCGTCGCGGTGTCGGCCGTCAACTCCGCCGCGATGCGGAAAAGGTCGTTTTCGGGGTAGCCGAAGGTGATCTTGTCTGTTCCTTCCGCACGGTGGGAGACGGGGCGGACGACGATGATGCGCCCTGCGTTGAAGAGGTCGGCCGTGCGCGATTCTACGGAGCCTTCGAGTATTTCATCGTCGAAGCCGTCGCCCGACTGATCGGCCCTGCGGTCCGTACGGTTCAGGTCCGGGCGGTCGCTGAGCCATGTAGCCACGTTGTACTGAACGTCGGGGATGTCCGCCGGACGCATTCTCAGCTGCGGGTCCGCAGCCGAAAAGAGGACCGTGAATTCCGGCAGGTAGTCGGGCAGGAGGTGCTGCCCGCCGAACACGACCGTATGGTCGGGTTTCACCCTGAATTCCTGCGCCTGCGCCGGGCGGCACGCTCCCGCCGCGGCCAGTATGATCAGCAGTATGCGGCCGGTCTTTGTCATGGTTCGAGGTCGAATTTCAGGGTCTGTATTCCGTAGCCCGGCAGGGTGATGCCGAACGCTCCGTCGCCGCCGGGCGTGATTTTGCGTCCGGTTGCGGGATCGTCGGCCGAAGCGGTGCCGATGCACCTGCCGGCGATGGCCGCGGGGTGTACCGTCAGCGCCGTATGCTGGGGCCGTGGCGTGCTGTTCATCAGGATCAGGAATAGCCTGTTCCGGTCCGTCGTCAGGGCCGAAAGAATTTCGATGTCGGTATTGTCTGCCTCGAACAGCCCTTTGACCATGATTGGATTCGCCTGCTCGCCGTATACGGTTCCCGGTTCGAATCCGAAAATGCGCTGCGGACCGACTTTCGGGGTCATGAAACCGCGGGGAAACGAGATTCGGCGGCCGCTCCGCATTTCGGCTTCGGCGAAGACGTAATCGGCGATCCACCCCAGCTGCCACCACGCATGGTGCGGGAAGGGACCGGGACCCCGGTCGAACTGGCTCCAGTAATAGGTCGCCATGTGTGTGTCCGGTGCGAGGTGCGCTTCGCGCGCCGTAGCCGCAGCCCGCGCGAGGTCGAGGAAGAGCCGGTCTCCGGTCTCTTCATACAGCCTAACGAACATACCGCAGTGGCTGGTGAGCAGGATCGGGCCGCTCTTGACCGCCGACCCGGCGCAGCCGCCGTGCTCGAAGCAGAGACCGACCTGACTGATCTGCCATTCCTGCATTTTCCGCCCTTTGTACTCGATTTCACGGTTGCCCGGCGTCGGATGCGTGTAGATCGACGTGGCGTACATCCGGGCCGTGCGGAGCGCGGCGTCGCGGTATCGGGTCTCTCCGGTCAGGCCGTGCATGTCGAGCAGGGCCTGCGCGGCCTGTCCCGTGGCGAAGTCGTTGATGAAGCGCGCGTCGCCGCAGACCCCGGTGAAAGCCCCCTTATCCACGGCGTTGCGGACGAACCAGTCGGCGCCCCGCACCGCGGCGTCGAGGTATTTGCGTTCGCCGAGCAGCTTATAGGCGACGACGAAGCCGTAAAACGTGGGCCGGAGGTCTTTCAGGTCGGTGAACAGCGGTTTCCCGTCGTGTTTGCCGTAGGCCACGGCAAAACCGCCGTCGGCCTGCTGCAGTGACAGCAGCCGCTCGGCTCCGGCCCGGAAACTGCTGCGCAGCAGCGAGTCGTCCCGTTCGAAGAGCAGGATGTTGCCCAAGTCCATGAGCGTATAGTACGTGATGCCGATCGGTTCGATATGGTCGCCCCACTCTTCGACGAACTTTTGCTTTTTCCACAGGTAATACTGTCCCATGGCCGCGCCGTGGTTGGGATCGCCGGCCGGGGCCTGCTGCATCAGTTTGAAGTTGCGCATGTAGGGAAGCCGCTCTTCGGTAAGCCGCGGATCGCCGGTCATCGAGGCGAGCATCCACGATGCGCCGATGTCGGAATTTTTCATGGCGTCGCGGTCGGCTTCGACGACTCCGCCCAGATAGTCCTGCGCTCCGATGGTCAGCCCCTTGTAGCCGGCGGTCCGCCAGAAGGAGAGCGAGTCGTCGAGAATGTAGTCCCAGATCGCTTCCATGCGCTTGTAGAGCGGGAGGGTCGTATGTTTGAGCGCGAGGAAGTTGCCCAGACCGTAAATGTCGTAAACGGCGTGTTTGTGCGCTTCGTACCACCCCTTGTCCGTCATGCTGACGCGGAATCCGAACCGGACGGAGTCTCCCGCCTGCTTTTCGGACCCCTCCTGTCCGAGCACCGGGTAGTAGAGCGTCGGGGAGAGTTCTCCCTGCCGGTTCATGTGCGAAAGGCCGCACCGCCACGAGATGCCGTGCGTGCGCTTGTCGCCGCTGTATTCGGAACGCGGGTAGCCGTTGTCGGGAATCAGCGCCAGCGTATTGCCTGCTTTTTCGGTCATGGACGTGATCATCGTGGTGACCGTATTGTCGTTGCATATGACCGGCAGGTGGGGCAGTCCCTGTCCGTACATGTAGGCGAGGTGGAATACGGGCTGGATGTAGTCGCCTTGGAAAAAGCCCGGAACGACGCTCCAGCCGAGCCGCTCTTCGGGAAGTACGGCCAGCGTGGGCGTGCTTACCGAATAGTACCCCTTGCGAGCCGGGTAGAACACGCTTTCGATGCGTATGTCCGCCGGATAATCCGGGTCGGGACTCCATGTCGTGCGCAGGCGGCCCAGTTCGTTGCGGGCTTCGAAGCAGACGGTGCGCCCCTCTTTCCAGCCTTTTTCGGGGTAGAAGCGCAGCGCTTCGCCCGCGCGGTTCATCGGCACGGAAGAGACCGCCCTGTTGAAATCCTTGGCGATGTAGTGGAACCTCGCGATGTCGAAGTTCATGGTGTCGCCGCCGCGGTTGGTGATCGTTTCCGGTTCCGCCGAGGGCTTTTCGCTGCTGAAGAGTATCGTATACGCTCCGTCGGGCACTCCCCAGCAGCGGCCTTTGCGGTCGGTGACCCGTGAGATTTTCCATCCTTCCGCGGTCTGCTCCCAGCGGATTTCCAGTTCTTTGTTTCTGACGGCCAGTTCGTCGGAGGGCGTGCAGGCGGCCGACAGCAGCAGGACGAATGCGGAGAATATTTTGAAGTGCGGTTTCATGGTTTCGGTTTCCGGTTCGAAGTTATGCAATTTATTCGACAATGATCCCCATCAGGGCCTTGTGCCTTCCGGGGGCGGAGTCTTCCGGCCAGAAGCGTATCGAGCGCAGTGTGTGCGGGGCGTCCAATGCAATCGTATTGCAGCTCTGGTGGTTGCCTTCCGTGCGGAACAGGAGGTTCCCGTCGCCGTCGGTAATGCGGTAGTTGCGGATGCACTGGGGCATCACCGAATCGAAATGCTCCATTTGCACGTTCTCCAGTGCGTGGTCGAAATCGGTGTCGAAGAACAGCCTGATTTGCCGGACGGTCCGTTCTTCGCCCAAGTCGATGCGGACCGACGGCGTTCGGTCGTCGGGGGCCGGGATCCAGCCGTTGGGCTGTATGTAGGGCCGGAAGTAGCCGTTGAGGAGGTTTTCAGCCCCGAAGCAGGTCAGCGGCGCGGAGAATTCGAGCGCGATGTTTTTCCCTTCGGGACGGCGCTTTGGACACCAGAATTCGAACGCATCGACCCCGATGTCCTCCGGCGGAGTCTGCCTGCCGAAATTGGAGACCGCGGGATTGACGGTGTTGAATACCGAAGTCAGGCCGGAGACGATCTCCGAACTCATCGGAATGCTTACGTCGGGATTGGCCATGAAGCAGATGAAGACGTACTGTGGCGCTTCGTAGCACATTCCGAAATCGACGGTCAGTCTGTTTTCTCCCTCCCGGAGGTCGAAAACGAGCCGCTTGTCGGTCGTGTCCGGGGTGTAGTTGCCCCTGCGCGACGAACTGCGCAGTTCGACCGTCAGCCGGGTCGCCTTGTCCGCTTGCACGGTGAGACCGACGGCCGGAACCGGGCCGCCGACCGGGATAAGCTCGGCGGCGGAGCAGTCCAGCCGGAAGCGGGTGCCGTCGGGGCGCAGCCGTTCGAGCGCAAACTCGCTGGATGCGCTGATCCGGGCCTTCGGGGGCAGCATGCCGCGGCCGAACCGTTCGCCCGGCAGGAAGTGTCCGGTGCGGAGCAGTGCGGACTGCAGCTGGCCCATACGCTCCCTGCCGATAAGGTCGGCCGGTTTGAGGTGGTCGCGCAGGGCGATTGCGGCCGCCATGCCGATCGCCTGCCCGCCGTGTGCGGCGGTGCACATGACGCGCGTGGAGCCGTTGGCCACATGGCTGACGCTGATGATGCGCCCCCCGATGAAGAGGTTGTCCGCATCGGGCGTCACCAGACAGCGGTAGGGAATCTGGTAGATGCCCTTGCTGTGCCACTGGTTGCAGGCGCGCCCTGCGCCGTAAACGCCGTCGGCGGGGTGCAGGTCGATCGACCAGCCGCCGAACGAAACGGCGTCGTAGTGCTCGTGCTGTTCGATGATGTCCTGCTGGGTCAGCATGTAGTAGCCCTTGAACCGCCGGCTTTCGCGTTTGCCGGGGAAAAGCCCGACCCATTCGAGCGTGTAGTTCTCCGTCTCCGGGTACTTGCCCGAATTTTTGATGTGATTCCAGACGCCGTAGACGATTTTCCAGAGTTCGAATTTGATTTTTTCGGTATCCCGGATCGTGTCCAGCCGTCCGCCGTATTCCAGCCACCAGTATTTGCAGCCGTGCTGCGAGGTGCTGAAATACTCCGGATTCCGGAGCCGGGGAATCAGCTCCTCGACCTCCTTCAGGGCGAATTCGGGAGCTTCGAAGCGTACGGGACGCCCCGTGTCCTTGATGTAGAACAGGATGCTGTGCCCCAGCAGCTCGCCGTATCGGGTCTTGTCGGGCGCGAACTTCTCGCCGTATTCTTCGCGGTCCTCGGCTCCCATGCGGTATTCGGCTCCCGCCATGTAGGCGAGCGCGCCGTCGCCCGAACAGTCGGCGAAAAGATCGCCTTCGATCGTGTGGTGCGTTCCGGTCTGCGGATTGAACGCCGTGACCGATCTGACGGTGCGGCCGGACATTTCGGCGTCGTATACGCACGTGTTGAGGTAAAGCGTGATGTTCGGTTCGGAGAGCACCTTGTCGATGAGCACCATGTCGAACAGCACGGGATTGCCTTCCCGGTTGCGGAAGGTGTTCTCGACCAGTATTTCGTCGATGACGCCCCCTTCGCGCGACCAGCGGTTGTTGTTGCCCATGTGCGAGGTCGCTCCCAGCGCCCACAGGCGGACTTCGCTCGAAGCGTTGCCGCCCAGCACGGGACGGTCCTGAATCAGCGCGACGTCGGCGCCCGCACGGGCCGCGGTAATGGCGCAGCATACGCCGGTAAGGCCTCCTCCCACGATCACCAGACTGTGACGGCTGTGTACTTTCGCCGGTTTGCGGCTTTTTTCGAATTCACCGATAAACATATGTTATTTGTTTTTTGTCGTGAGGAAAATCAGGCCGCCCAATACCGTCAGGACGATACCCGTCGTGAGGGGAACGAGGGTCTCCCTGCCGGACAGGAGCGCGATCAGGGAGATGAAACAGCCCGAAATCGCCGCTCCGGCGCCGATGATGCGGATGCTGTTGTTGTTATCCGTGCCGGCGTCCTCGGCGGCGGGCGCCGCTGCGTTCTCTGCCGCAGGCATCGGAACGCAGACGCGCGAGCCGGAGAGTTTGTGATAGATTTCATAGCCGGCCAGCAGCAGCGCGGGGAAGAGCACCCCGACCAGCATCTCTTCGGCCCGGCTGAGCGAGAAGCCGACGACCGCAGGTGTGATGAATTTGAGAACGGCGTTGACGGTCAGACTGGTGACGGTCGTGCTGAGGATCGCCTTGCCGTTCAGGTTCTTGGAGAAGAGGCTCCAGATCAGCGGCAGGTAGAGGGGCACTCCGGTGAGTGCCGCCACGCTGATGACGACGTTGACGATGCCGCCCATGTTGGGGATGAGCAGCGCCACGGCGATGGCCAGCACCCCGAAGCCGAGCGTGGAGATGCGGGCGACTTTCATCAGCGTCGTCTCTCCGGCGGCGGGGCGGAGGCGTTTGAAGATATCGTTGGTGAAGACGCCTGCCGAGATGTTCAGCGTGGCGTTCAGCGAACTTGCGGTCGCGAAGATCATGCCGCCGAGCATGAGTCCGAGCATGCCGGCGGGCATCGTCTGCTTGCACATCAGCAGGTAGGCGTTTTCGTTTTCAAGCCCCGAAAGTCCGGGTTCGAAGACGCGGTAGATCATCGGCGGCAGCATCCACAGGATCGGACTGAAGGTATACAGCACGCCGAACAGCACGCCGACCTTTTTCGCGTCTCTGGGCGTGCGCACGCTCGTATATCGCTGGACATAAGCCCAGTTTCCGCCCAGAAAGAAGAGGTTGTAGAGCATGAACGCGACGATGAATACCCAGTTGTATTCTCCCGCGAAGAGCGTGAAGAATCCCTCCGGAACCCGTGCGAGGAACTCCGGGACGCCGCCCACTTCGCCGAATGCGAGCGGAATGACGATGATGACCGCGGCGAAGAGGATGATGAATTGCAGCACGTCGGTCACGACCACGGCGCGAAGGCCGCCGAGCGAGACGTATATCATGCAGAACACGCCGAGTATCAGGATGCTGGACGAGAGCGGAATCCCGGCGGCCACTTCGATGATTTTGGCGATCGGATAGAGGAAGGAGCCGGTGGTGAAGATCGAGATGAAAAGGAAGATGTAGGTGTAAAGCTTCTGTGTCGAGGCTCCGTAGCGGCGTGTGATGTATTCCGCGGCGGTGAGACAGCCCGTTTTGTTCCAGCGCGGGGCGATAAGCAGGCCGACGGCGAATCCGGCCGCGGCCATCGTGAGCTGTATGGTGACGGCGACGAAGCCCATCGAGTAGGCGATCGACCCCCATACCACGAACGTTCCGGCCGAGAAGAAGCCCATGAACAGCGACAGTCCGCTGATCCACCAAGGGACGTTGCCGCCTCCGGCGAAAAAACTCTTCATGTTTTTGCCGGTCGAGGAGAACAGCGAACCGACGAACATGATGCCCGCCGCAAAGACGGCGATGGTTATGTAGTCCAGAATTTCCATAGCTCAGGTTGTAGTTTACGAACAAAAATAGAATTTGCCGGAAGATATTCCGCACGATCGGCGAATAAAATCTTCGGGAACGATTTCGGGAACGATTGCGATTGCCGGGAGCGGTTGCGGAGTTGCCGGATGCGGGGGCCGGGTGGGGTTTCGGTTCGCAGGCGGAGCCATTGCGCCGAACCGAATTATTGCTATCTTTGCAGGGCGGCCGGACGTCTCAGGCGGACTGCGGCGGCGGATCGCATTAATAAATATATATGGTAAGCATCATCGTAGCCGTCGCCGAAAACGGCGTGATCGGCGATAAGAACGCCCTGCTGTGGCATATTTCCGAAGACCTGAAATACTTCAAGTCCGTTACGTCGGGCCATCCCGTCGTCATGGGGCGCAAGACCTACGAGTCGCTCGGACGGCCGCTGCCCAACCGGACCAATGTGGTCGTCACGCGGCAGGAGATGGAGATTCCGGGATGCAGGGTGGCCCATTCGCTCGAAGAGGCGGTGGCGCTGTTCCCGGCCGAAGAGGAGGTCTTCGTCATCGGCGGCGCGCAGATTTATGCGCAGGCCCTTCCGCTGGCCGGCCGCTTCTACCTGACGCGGGTTTTCCATGCCTATGAGGGCGATACGCATTTTCCCGCATGGAACGACGCCGAGTGGCGGCTCGTGTCGTCCGAGTCGTTCGCTTCGGGCGCGAATTATCCCTATCCCTTTGCGTTCGAGACCTACGAACGGCGGCGAAATTAGGTATTTATACCACTGCACGGCTCGGCCGTAATCCCTACCTTTGCAGACGCAAAGGTTTTTTTATGCACATGCCGGACGCTTTTTTTCGCACTGCGCGGCGAATGCAGGCGACTGCCGGACCGGATGCGGGAAGCGGTGCAAATCCGCCGGGCAGTCCGGACCGCATGCGGCGATTCGGTGCCGGCGGAAGGGCGAACGAACAAAGAAAAGAGAAAAATGGCAAAATATTTCGACATGCTGATGGAGGACGTGCGGATGAAGGAGGGCCTTCAGTCGTGCATGAACTGCGGCGTCTGCACGGGCGTCTGTCCGGCTGCCGAGTTTTACAATTACGATCCCCGTCAGATCGTGAACATCGTGCAGACACGCGACGACGACGCCATCGAGGAGCTTCTGAAGAGCGATACGATCTGGTACTGCGGCGAGTGCATGTCGTGCCGTCCGCGCTGTCCGCGCGGCAACACGCCGGGCTATGTGATTCAGGCGCTGCGGACCCTTTCGCAGAAGCTGGGGTTCTTCGTCGAGAGCGAAAAGGGCCGTCAGCAGCTGGCGCTCAAGCGTATCATCGGCGAGAACATCCTCCGCACGGGTTACTGCATCGTCCCGCGGCTCGTCAAACCCGAACTGCACCCCGAACAGGGAACCGTGTGGCAGTGGATTTACGATAACGACAAGGAGATTTACGGTCAGTTCACGCCGGTCTACATGCGTCACGGCGCGGGTGCGCTGCGCCGTCTGGACGAGAAGTCGCTCGACGAGATTCACCGGATTTTCGAGGTCAGCGGCGGCAAGGAGATGTTCGACGCCATCGAGGAGCACTCCGACCGCAAGGCCCGCGAACTGGGTTACGAAGAGGGAGCCGATCAGAAGTACATGATGGACGTCTTCCTCAATAACAGCAACGAACACTATTAGCAGATGATAAAACGAAAGAGTTGGCAGGATTACCAGAAGGAGATTGCCGACGACCACTACTATTACGCCCGCAGCTGTATCCGCCAGAATTTCTTTCCCGGCAGCGAGAAGCTGTTCATCGACATGCTGCGCAACGATCTGGGCAAGGACCTGACGGACGATCCGTTGCACTCGTCCTGCACGGGCATCGGCTACCACTCGGACATCGTGCCGCTCGAAACGATCATGACGGTCGTGGCGCGGCAGTTCGCGCTGATGACCGAAGCCGGGTATGAAAACCTCGTTTCGTCGTGCATCACTTCGTTCGGCGTCTACTCGGAGATTCTGGCCACATGGCACGAGTTCCCGGAGACCGAGGCGAAGACCCGCGAGAACCTTTACAAGGCCACGGGGCGCGAATTCAAAAAGCCTGCGAGTCTGGCCCACACGTCGGACGTCGTCTTCCACTTCCGCGAGCAGATCGCCGCACGGGCCAAACACCGGCTGGTCAATGCCCAGACGGGCGAACCGCTGAAGGTCGTGGAGCATATCGGCTGCCACTACGCCAAGATATTCCCCAAATCGGGTATCGGCGGATCGGAATTTCCCTACGTGCTGGCCGGCATGGTCGAGTCGTGGGGCGGCGAGTGCGTGGACTATCCCGAACGGCGGCATTGCTGCGGCTTCGGGTTCCGCAACTATCTGGTGCAGGCCAACCGCGGCTATTCGATCGCCAATTCGCACAAGAAACTGGAGAGTATGGCCCCTTACAAGCCCGATTTCATCGTGGCCAACTGTCCGGGGTGCGCGATGTTCCTCGACAAGTGGCAGTACACGATCGCCGAGATGGAGGGGACGACTTACGGCCAGAACGGCCACGGGATTCCCGTCCTGACCTATGAGGAGATGGCCGGGCTGGTGCTCGGTTACGATCCTTGGGTGCTGGGCATGCAGATGCATCAGGTCGACGTCGAACCCCTGCTGGACAAGATGGGCGTCGAGTACGACCCCGCGGCCAAATACCTCGGCCGCAACGGAAAATATATCGGTAAACCTGCGTCGGCGGTGGTGAACTGCTGCCCGACGGACACAATATACGACATCAGAGAGTAATGAAACGAGTGGCAGTCATAGGCGGCGGCGTTGCGGGCATGCAAACGGCCCTGCGTCTGGCAGAACAGGGCATCGAACCTGTAATCATCGAAAAGGAGGCCGAACTGGGCGGCAAACTCCGGGGCTGGCACGTGCTGTTCCCGTCGTTTACCCCGGCGTCGGAGATTCTCACCGAACTGCGCCGCCGCGTCGCGGAGCGCGGTATCGAGGTGCTGACGCAGACCGAAGCCGCCGGGTTTACCCGCGAGGGCGTGCGGCTGACCGACGGGCGTACGATCGCGTGCGACTCGGTGGTGTTGTGTTCGGGATTCACGCTGTTCGACGCGTCGATCAAGGAGGAGTACGGCTACGGCATCTACGACAACGTCTTTACGACGGTGGACATCGAGCGGATGCTCAACGAAGGCCGTGTGGCCAAGGCCGACGGCTCGCGTCCCAAGCGCATCGCTTTCCTGCACTGCGTGGGTTCGCGCGACGAAAAGGTCTGTCAGCAGCACTGTTCCAAGGTGTGCTGCATTACGGGCGTGAAGCAGGCGATGGAGATGAAACAGCTGTTTCCCGATGCCGACGTTTTCAATTTCTACATGGACATCCGCATGTTCGGTCCCGGATACGAAGAGATGTACCGCGAGGCGCAGCAGAAATACAACATCCACTTTATCCGGGGACGTATTTCGGAAGCCAGCCCGACGATCGACGGCCGCGTGCAGATCAAGGCTGAGGATACGCTGACGGGACGTCCGCTGCGCATGAGCGTCGACATGCTGATTCTGATTGTCGGCATGCGGGCCAATGACGACAACGCCGTGCTGGCCGAAGGCGCGGGCCTGCACCGTGCGCCGAGCGGTTTCATGGCGCCGCGCGACATGTTCTTGGGCAACGTGAAGAGCAACGTGGAGGGCATTTTTTACGCCGGAACCGTCACGGCGCCGAAGAATATCGGCGAATCGTTGAACGAAGCAACGGCCGCTGCCGACGCCGCGGCCCGATATCTGGGAGCATAGCGTATGGCGGCGATCAATTTCGGATATACCATCTCCAAGCCGCGGGCGATCGACATCGACCGCAACAACCTGCGCAAGAGCGACGAAATCCTGCACGAAATGCCGGAGCTGCAGGCCTGCATCGGTTGCGGGGCCTGCACGGCGGTCTGCACGGCCGGAAACCTCACGGAGTTCAATTTCCGCAAGGTTCACACGCTCGTCCGCCGCGGCGAGTATCAGGGTGCCTACGAGGAGATGAACAAATGCATGCTCTGCGGCAAATGCCGGCTGGTGTGTCCGCGCGGTATCAATACGCGCGGCGTGGTCATGCTTATCAAACGTAAACTGGGAGACTTCTGACGATGACTTTTTTCGCACCATTCTGCATACCGTTCATGGTCGGCGCGGCCGTGATGTTCGTCGTACTGCTCTGGAAGTGGGGTTCGTGGCTCTGCCGACTGCCCCGCGCCGACAAGAAACGGATTCTGTTCGGACTGCCGACGCGCCGCACGCTGGCGGCCGTGTGGGAGGTGATCAGCGAATCGCTGCTGCACCGCCGCATCTTCAAGGTCAATCCGCTGCTGGGCTACATGCACATGAGTCTGGCTTTCGGCTGGTTCCTGCTGATCGCCGTGGGGTGGATCGAGACCATCGCTTACCTCGGATTCCGTTATGTGCCGCTGCAGGGACACGTCTTTTTCAAATATTTCGCCACGGGGCTGGAACATAAGCCCGTGTTCGACTTCCTGATGGACCTGCTGCTGCTCTTCGTCCTTTCGGGCGTGGCGCTGGCTTGGGGCAAGCGCGTTTACTCGCGGGCGATGGGCATGCGGCGTACGACCAGACACGTGCTGGGCGACCGCGTGGCCCTCTCGGCGTTGTGGTTCGTCTTCCCGGTGCGCCTGATTGCCGAGAGCACGACCTGCGCCCTTTACGGCGGCGGGGGATTCCTGACGGGGTCGGTCGGCGCGTGGATGGCGGAGCACGTCAGCACGCTCGCGCTGATGAATCTCGAAAGCGCGGCATGGTGGGCCTATTCCGCATGCCTCGGTATTTTCTTCGTGGCGTTGCCTTTCTCGCGGTATATGCATATCTTTACCGAGATTCCCCTGATCTTCCTGCGGCATTACGAACTCCGCTCGACCGAAAAGGAGGGGGCGTTCGATCATTTTCAGGTCGAAGCATGCTCGCGCTGCGGTATCTGCATCGATCCCTGTCAGTTGCAGAGCGTGCTGGGAATCAATGACGTGCAGTCGGTCTATTTCCTGCGCGACCGCCGTTACCGGATGCTGCGGCTGGCGACGGCCGACAACTGCCTGATGTGCGGCCGCTGCGCCGAGAAGTGCCCCGTGGACATAGACCTCAATACGCTGCGGCTCAACTCGCGCGATACGATGCGCAACGTGCCCGACGAGAAGCGCTACGACTATTTCAAAGGGTTGGACCGCTCTTCGGGAGAGGGCAAGGTGGGCTATTTCGCGGGGTGCATGACCCTGCTTACGCCCCGTACGATGTCGGCGATGGACAAGGTGTTCCGCGCCGCGGGCGAAGAGGTGTGGTGGGCCGACCGCGAAGGGGGCGTCTGCTGCGGCCGGCCGCTGAAGCTGGCCGGCGAGACCGATTCGGCGCGCAGGATGATGCGCTACAATACCGATCTGTTCCGCAAACACGGCATCACGACGCTCGTGACCTCGTGTCCGATCTGCCTGAAGGTTTTCCGCGAGGATTACGAACTGGCCGGAATCGAGGTGCTGCACCATTCGGAATATATCCTGCGTCTGATCCGGGCCGGACGGCTGGATGTCGTGCACGGCCCGACGCGCTTCACCTACCACGATCCCTGCGAATTGGGGCGCGGAAGCGGCATTTACGACGAGCCGCGTGCCGTGATCGAAGCGGTGGGCGAACTGCTCGAACCCGCGCAGACGCGCGAAAACGCACCCTGCTGCGGTTCCTCGGTCGCCAATACGGCTATTTCCGACGGTCAGCAGGTGCGCCTTGCGCAGGCGGTCGCCGAAGAGCTGGAGGCCACGGGCGCCGAGGTGATCGTGACGGCCTGCCCGCTCTGCAAGAAGGCCATCGGCCGCGGTACGAGGGGCGAGGTGCGCGACTTGGCGGAGATCGTCGCCGCCGGGCTGAGATAAGACTGAGTTAGGTTAGTGAGTATAAGATGAAAGCAAAGAAAACGATTTTGGACACCATCGGTTCTACGCCGATGGTTCGGATCAATGCGCTGTCGCCCAATCCGAAAGTGAAGATATTCGCCAAGCTCGAAGGGTTCAACCCGACGGGCAGCATCAAGGACCGCATTGCGGTCAAGATGATCGAAACCGCCGAGCGCGAAGGCCGTCTGACCAAAGGGAAGACGATCATCGAACCTACGTCGGGAAATACCGGCATCGGACTGGCTATTGTCGGCATTGTCAAAGGCTATCCCGTGGAGATCGTGATGAGCGAGGCCGTGTCGATCGAACGCCGCAAGATCATCCGCGCATACGGCGGCACGGTGCGTCTGACGCCTGCCGCCGAAGGGACGGACGGCGCGATCCGTCTGGCCCGCAAACTCGTCGCAGAGAATCCCGACAAATATTTTATGCCCGACCAGTTCGCCAATGCCGCCAATTACTTGGCGCATTACGAAAACACGGCGCTGGAGATCTGGCAGCAGACGGGCGGACAGATCGACTATCTTGTCTGCGCGATCGGAACGTCGGGGACCCTGATGGGGCTGTCGCGCTTTCTGAAAGTGATGAATCCCGCGATCAAGGTGGTTTGCGCCCAGCCGACCAAGGGGCACTATATTCAGGGTCTCAAGAATATGGAGGAGGCGATCGTGCCCGATATTTACGACCCCTCGAAGATCGACGTGCAGGAATTGGTCGAGAGCGAGGAGGCGATCGACATGGCCCGCAGGATCATCTCCGCCGAGGGTATCTTCGCCGGGATGAGCAGCGGCGCCGCCATGCTGGCCGCCGTACGCACCGCGGCGCGTATCGAATCGGGGAATATTGTCGTCGTATTTCCCGACCGTGCCGAAAAGTACCTCAGCACGACGATGTTCCGGGAGTTTGAGGATTGAGGCTCGGCAAGCGAGGGCTTGGGGCCGGTAGATTCGGATTCCGGGAGCTGTTGGAGAACTTCCGGGTTGTGCTGGGTGCTGAGAAACGAAAAAAAATAATTGTTGGCGGCTGATAAATAGCATGATAGATCGTAAATGCCGCATTGTGCCCGGAAAAATTTGTAGAATCCGAATTTTTGTCTTATCTTTGCACACGCAAAAGCGATAGTACATCACTAAAGACATATCGCGGGATGGAGCAGTTGGCAGCTCGTCGGGCTCATAACCCGAAGGTCGGAGGTTCGAGTCCTCCTCCCGCTACCAAAGGGGTCGGATTGAAAAATCCGACCCCTGTTTTTTTGTAAACCGACGGCGAATAATGCAGGCTGGCGGCGATCTACAAGCCGTGCGCTTTGATAATCCTCCGGAACATGCTTTTCACGACGAGCGTGTGGAACGGGCGGATCAGGTTGAAATAGAAGAATCCCAGCCGGTTGTGGTATCGGACCAAGGTGCTCAGGTGGATTTCGTGCGCTTCGGCGTAAACCGAGAGGTAGGCTTTCAGGTGTTTGTCGTCGAGTGAAATTACCGTTTCATTGTCGGTTTTGCCGACGACCGACATCATGCGGTAATCCCTGCCGCTGCGGATTGCCTTTTCCAGCTGTTTCGCATCGCCGTTGTCGGTTTGCAGTCCGAACGGTCTGACCAGCGCGTTGCGCAGTTTGAACAGCGTGTTTACCCATCCGGGCATCGTCGTCCAGAATGCCGTCATCAGGTCGTCGGGCGAGATTTTGCGCCGGCAGGTCATGCCGTATGTGAAGCAGTCGTGGTAATCACCCGGCAGACAGGGTGTCAGCAGCGACCGGGGCGGAATGTCGGTCTTGTGAATTTTCATGTCGTTGTGTTGAAGTTGCGTTTGGTTTCAACAAGATACGCAAAAAAACGGTACGAACTGCCGTCGGGTCGCAAACTCCGGCGCGTAATTTGCCGGGGAAGGTGTAACATCAAATTCCAAAAGTTATGAAAGAGGATACGAAAACGACCTGCACGCCTTGCGAGCAGAATTTCGAACGCAAGGTCGATGAACTGGTGAAGGAGGGCAAGGCCCCGACCGCCAGAGAGCGTGAAGAGAAGGAAGCCGAAGTGGAAGCGGCTTTCTCCGACCGCGGGAAAGAGAAAAAGTAACGCCGCCGGGTGTGTATGCAAAGAGCCTGCTACCTCACAAGTAGCAGGCTCTTTTATACGTATATCCGTGTTATTGCTGCTTCTTGTAGGCTTCGATGCCGCTGCGCAGGAACTGCACGAAGTTTTCGACGTTGAGGTCGTATCCGCGCGGCGGCACGAGCGTTTTCCCGTCGCGGCCCTGCAGTACGTAGTAGGGCTGGGCGTTGACGCCGTAGGTTTTCAGCGCATAGTAGGAGTTGATCTTGCCGAGACTTTTGAGCACTTTGCCCGAATCGGTGGTCACCCATTCGCTTTCGGGCAGGACTTTCTTGTCGTCGGAGTAGAGCGCCGCGATCACGTAATCCCGGCGCAGGATATCCAGCACCTGCGGATCGGACCAAACGCGGGCTTCCATTTCGCGGCAGTTTACGCAGCCGTGGCCCGTGAAGTCGATGAACAGCGGCTTGTCGACTTTCGCGGCGTATGCTTCGGCCTCCTGCAGGTCGAAGAATCCTTCGAGTCCGTGCGGCAGGTGCAGGAAGTCGCTGTGCTTGGGTTTCCTGCCGTCTGCGGTCAGCAGCATGCCCGGTTCGCCCGACGCTGCGGCTGAGCCGACCTGTCCGATGACGAAGTCCTGCGTATGCAGGGGCGGCAGGTAGCCCGAAAGTCCCTTGAGGGGCGCACCCCACATGCCGGGAATCAGGTATACGACGAACGAGAAGGTGATGATCGCCAGCGCCAGCCGTCCTACGCCGAGGTAGGGCATGTCGCTGTCGTGCGCGAATTTGATTTTTCCGAGCAGATAGAGTCCCAGCAGCGAGAAGGTCACGATCCATACGGCCAGATAGATCTCGCGGTCGAGCAGTCCCCAGTGGTAGGTCTGGTCGGCGACCGAAAGGAACTTCATGCCGAGGGCGACTTCGATGAAGCCCAGCACGACCTTCACCGAGTTGAGCCAGCCGCCGCTCTTGGGCAGTTTCTTGAGCATCGAGGGGAAGAAGGCGAAGATCGTAAACGGCAGGGCGAATGCCACCGAGAATGCGAGCATCGTGACGATCGGACTCCAGAATTCGCCCGAAGTCGATTTGATGAGCACCGAACCGACGATCGGTCCCGTGCAGGAGAACGACACCAGCACGAGCGTCAGGGCCATGAAGAAGATGCCGGCCAAGCCTTTCGAATCGGCCTTGGCGTCGGTCTTGTTCACCATCCACGAGGGCATCGTGATCTCGAAAGCCCCGAAGAACGAAGCGGCGAAGACCATGAATACGAGGAAGAAGAGGATGTTCGGGAGCCAGTGCGTCGCCAGCCAGTTGAAGATGTCGGCCGTCACGGTGTCGCCGCCCAGAATGCGTGTGATGACGATGATGGCCGCGATGGGGAGCGTGTAGAGCGCGACGATGAAGAATCCGTACATGGCGGCACGGAAGCGGCCGCGTGCGGGACCTCCTTCGCCCTTCATGAAGAACGAAACGGTCATCGGAACCATCGGGAACACGCAGGGGGTCAGCAGGGCCGCAAAGCCCCAGAGGATGGCTTCGATAATCAGCGCCCAAAGCGTACCGCCTCCTGCGGCGTCCTGCGGCGCCGGGACGATCTCCGCGGCAGTTGTCTCGGCCGTGCCGGAGGCCGTATCCGCGGCGGCTTCCGCCGGGGTGCCTTTGGCGGAGGAGTCGTTATTCGGGGAGACGGCTGCAGTACTGTTAGCTGCAGCCGTGCCGGGGCGTGCGGTCAGCTCGACCGTCAGTTCCGTGTCGTCGGGGGGCATGCAGCTTACCTCGTCGCAGATCATCCATTCGATTGCGGCCTTGACGGTGGCTTTGGCCGCGGCGAGTTTTACCTGCTGGGCGAAGCGGGCCTTGCCGGCGAAGGTCCCGATCTCCATCTCGAATGTCTTGTCGTAATGGCGTTCCGGCGTCGAAAGCTGTTCCACGCCGCCTTCGAGCGTTACGCCGTCGCCCGGCGTAAAGACGATGGCCGTAGCGTTGGGGCCGCCTTCGTAGGGTCCCATGTCGTACATATGGTAGGGGGCGGGAATCGACGCTTCGAGAACGATCCGGTAGACATCGCCTTCGAGGTGCTCCACGGAGCTTTTCCAGCTGACGTTCTGAGCCGCGGCCGCCGTGAAAGCGAACAGCGCGGCAACCGGCAGTAAAAGTGTGCGAAACAGTTTGTACATAGTCGTGGCGCATTATAATTTGTGCAAAGATAGGTGTTTTTTGCGGATAAATTGCTACATTCGCACGATGATTCGCCTGTCGCTCATAATCCCCACGCACAATAGGTCCGAACGGCTTATCGCCGCGCTCGAATCGGTCATACGGCAGGATCTGCCCGCCGCCGACTGGGAGTGCGTGGTCGTGAGCAACAACTCGACGGACGACACCGTCGCGCGGTTCGGGGATTTTGCGGCCCGTTATCCCGGCCTGAACCTGCGCCTCGTGACGGAGGACGGTCCGGGCGTCTCCTATGCCCGCAACCGGGGCATTGCCGAGACTTCGGCCCCGCTGCTGGTTTTCATCGACGACGACGAGCGTATCAATCCGGGATTCCTGCGCGCCTATGCCGACTTTTTCGATGCGCATCCCGACGCCGTCGTGGCCGGGGGGCGCATTATCGCCGAGTATGTGACGGGACGTCCCGCGTGGCTCTCGAAATATACCGAGATGCCGATCGCCAATCCGATGGATTTCGGCGACGCCGTGCGGCCGTTTCCTGCCGGCCGGGTGCCGGGCGGCGGCAACATGGCGTTCCGGCGTTCGGCGGCCCTGCGCTACGGGGGCTTCGACCCTTCGCTGGGGCGTGTCGGACGGATGTTGATCGGGGGTGAGGAGAACGATTTCTTCGAACGCCTGATGCGCGGCGGCGAGACCTGCTGGTATGTGCCCGGTGCGGTTATGTGGCATATCATTCCGCCCGAAAAACTGACCGAATCCTATTTCCGCCGCCTTTGTTACAACGTCGGTGTGAGCCAGCGTCTGCGGGCGGGCATGTATCGCCGCTATCCGAAGACGCTTCTGTTCGAGTGCCTGAAATGGGGCGCGACGCTGCTGCTGTCGCTTACGATGCCGCCCCGCAAGTCGCTTTGGCTGATCCGGATGCGCTATGAGATCAGCCGGGGGCTTCTCTCCGATCCGCAATGAAAAACCGCAGTCCGGAGACTGCGGTTCTGTCTGTCTTGCGATCTTCTCTTTAGAAAAGATACTTTTCGTTTTTGACCTTGTTCACGAGCCGGGAGATGTCCTCCCACGCTTCTTCGCCGAATGTCGTGCCGACGACCTCGATGACCTTGCCCGCCGTGATGGCGCCGATCGTGCCGCACTGGCGCAGCGAAAGTCCGTCGCAGAGTCCCGAAAGGAATCCCGCGGCGTAGAAGTCGCCCGCACCCGTCGTGTCCACGCGTTTGGCCGCGGCCATGATGCCTACATGCACCACTTCGTCGCCCTGCTTGATCATGGCACCCTTGATGCCGATCTTCACCACGGCCAGCTCGCACATTTCAGAAATTACCTGCAGGGCGTTCAGCGGTTCGGCTTCGCAGGTGAAGGTCTTGGCTTCGTCCTCGTTGGCGAAAACGATGTCCACGTAGTCGCGGACCAGACTGCGCAGGAATTCGAGATTCTCGGCCACGATGTTGAAGCTGGCCAGATCGACGGCGACTTTCAGCCCGCACTCCTTGGCCGTCTTGGCGGCTTTGAGAATCAGGTCGTGGTTCTGCACCAGATAGCCCTCGACGTAGAGACAGTCGTAATGGTCGAAAATCGACGCTTCGATCTCTTCGGCCGTCAGTTCGAGCGCGGCACCCAGATGGGTGACCATCGTGCGTTCGCCGTCGGGCGAGATGAGCGACACGCATTTGCCCGAACGCTCCGTGCCCCGGAAGATGACCGGTTCCACACCCAAGTTTTCGAGCGCCTGCACGAAGAAGTCGCCCGTCGTATCCTGTCCGACCTTGCCGATGAACCCGACATCGCAGCCCAGTTTGGCCATGGCGCGGATGGTGTTGCCCGCCGAGCCGCCGAGTGACAGCGAGTAGGGCAGTCCTGCCACGGATTTCGAAATTTCGGTCTGCAGGGTGGTGTCCACGAGGCTCATCGAGCCTTTGGCGAGTTTGAAGCGACTCAGCACGGAGTCGGATTTCAGATTGACCAGCATGTCCGTCAGGGCATTGCCGATGCCTATAACACGTTTCATTCGGTAAGTTCGGGATTGCGTTTTGGATTATATGGAGAGTATCTTGACCAGTTCGAGGTCCTTGCGGTCGATGCCCTTGTCGTGCTTCACGGCTTTGGCGAAGGGGACGTAGACGATCTTGCCGTTCATCGTGCCGATCATCACGTTGCGCTGTCCGTCGAGAAGCGCTTCGATGGCGGCTTCACCCATGCGCGAGGCGAGGATGCGGTCCACGGCCGTCGGCGATCCGCCGCGCTGGATATGGCCCAGAATCGTGACGCGCGCGTCGTACTGCGGGAACTCCTTCTTGACACGTTCGGCCAGCGCCGTGGCGCCGCCCGTCTTCGGGTTCTCGGCCACGATGACGATCGCCGAGTTCTTGCTCTTGCGGAAGCCGTGGTTGATGAGTTCGGCCAGCTGGTCCACTTCGGTTTCCATTTCGGGTATGATCGCCGCTTCGGAACCCGTGGCGATGGCGCTGTTCATCGCCAGATAACCCGCCGTGTGGCCCATTACCTCGACGAAGAAGAGCCGTTCGTGGCTCGACGCCGTGTCGCGGAGCTTATCGACCGCTTCGACGATCGTATTGAGCGCCGTGTCGTAGCCGATCGTCGAGTCGGTGCCGCCCAGATCGTTGTCGATGGTGCCGGGAAGTCCCACGATCGGCACGTTGTATTCCTCGGCGAAGATGCCGGCGCCCGTGAGCGAACCGTCGCCGCCGATGACCACCAGCGCGTCGATGCCGGCCGCCACCATGTTGTCGTATGCCGCCTTGCGGCCTTCGGTCGTGGTGAATTCCTGACTGCGGGCCGTCTTGAGGATCGTGCCGCCCAATTGGATGATGTTGCTTACGCTTTGGGATTTGAACGATACGATCTCGTTGAATACGAGACCTTTGTATCCGCGCATGATGCCCTTGACGGCGAAGCCGTTATAGATTGCGCTGCGGGTTACCGCGCGTATGGCGGCGTTCATTCCCGGAGCGTCGCCGCCTGAGGTCAGAATACCGATGCATTTGATTCCAGCCATAGTTTTTCGTTTAGAAAACAAAATCGCTCAAAGGTAGTAATTATTTCAATTTTTTCAAAAAACGAGGGCGGTTCCCGGAGGATCCGCCCTGCGTTTCGAAAAAACTTTTTATTTTACCTAACGCCTGTGGCCTTTATTCGGTCTGCTCTGCGGGGACTCGGCCGGCGTCCGGCTGTCGGACCGAATCCGGTTCTGCGGATTCGGTTTTGTCGCCTCCCGTCTGCACTTTCACCCGTTTGCCGTTGGCTTTCACTTCCAGTCCGGCCTTCTCCCTGTCGATCGTAATGTCGATCGACTGGTTCGGAACGCTGATATGCAGCGTTTTGCGGCCGTCCTCGATGACGTTCTGGCTGTCGTACTCCTCCAGCAGCCGCTCGACCGTCGTGGTGTCGTTGTCGATGATTATCTCGCTGTTGAGCATCCGTTCGATAACGCTGTGTCTGGTCCGGATACGGTCGCCGACGTTCTCGCGGATGGCGATACAGGTGCAGGCGATGATACCGGCGAGCCACAACAGGAAGATTACCAGTATGGTCTTGCCTCCGGGCTTGCGCGAAGCGATGAGGCACATCAGTACGTAAATGAGCAGTATTACCAGTATCAGTACAATAAGTATGCCGAGCGCGGGAACCCACAGCGTCATGCCCAGCGGGAAGAACGGAATGGAGATGCTGGCGCCGCCGATGATGAGCGCGAAGAGTCCGATAATCAGCGCGCAGGCCGCCATGATGAGTCCGAATACGAGCACTCCGGCGAAGAGCTTGAGGAGGATGAGCACCACCTTGCCGAATACCGATACGGCTTCGGCGACGATGGGTTTGGCCTTGGCATCGGGATCGCAGCTCGCGCTGGCTTCGGTGGTTTCGCGGATCGACTGTGCCGTGATCTTCTCGCCGTTCATTTCGAGTTTTTGGCGCGCCGTGCGGGGAGCCGGAACGGCAAACCACATGATGATGTAGCAGATGACGAAGATGCCGAACAGGTTGCCCATCATCGGACCGGTCCAGCGCATGAAGGGAATCCACTGGAAGACGGTGAGCAGTATCGGCAGGAACATGGCCAGCCGTATCCAGACCGGATCGACGTCGAAATACTTGCCGATACCGGCGCAGACGCCGCCCAGCTTGGCGTTTTCGGTGTCGCGATAGAGACGGCGCGGGATGCGCGGCTCTTCGGGGCTTCGTCCCGGCTCCTCTTCGCAGATGTCCTCGGCGGTGCCCATCTGCCGGATGATATTCAGGATCAGGGGCTTTTCGACCACGCGGGTGCTGTCCTGCGCCGATAGGATCAGTTCGGCGATGCGGGCTTCGATGTCGGCGACGATCTCGGCTCCGTCGGGAGTCTCCTTGTAGGTCTTTTTCAGGCTTTCTAGATAGGCTTCCAGCTCCTGATAAGCGTCGGTATCCATCGTGAACGCCACGCCCGAAATGCTGCATTTCTTAACCTCTTTCATGGTTGCTCGGTTTGGGGGTTAGTTGCGGCCGACACTGCCGCCGCTTGACTTGTTGATGCTGGTCTGACAGTCGCCGCTGTAGCGGATTGAACTGCCGCTCGATGCGTCGGCGTGCAGACGCTCCGTGCAGTTTACGACGGCTTTCGCCGCGCTCGAAGTGTTTACCGAGCACTCGGCGGCGACGAAGTCTCCGGCCGAAAGTTTCGCGGCTGAGCTGAGGTCGGCGGTGCACTTCGCGGCCGAGCCTTTCAGCGTGATTTTCGATGCGCTCGAAGCCTCCACGCTGCAGGAGACCGCTTCTACCGAGGCGTTGATTTTCGATGCGCTCGATGCGGCTACGGCGCAGGATTGGGCCTTGACCGAAACGTCGATCTTTGCGGCGCTCGATGCGTCCATGGCAAATTTGTCGGCGTTCAGCACCACGTCGCCCGAAATTTTCGCGGCGCTCGATGCGTCGAGGGCGCGGATGCTGCCGTTGGCCGGAACCGTCACGGTGACGTCGGCGTTCGAGAGGTTGTTTATCGACTTGTCGATCGTCGCGGTGAGCCGGCCGCCGTTGGCTTCGACTACGACGTAATCCATAACGTTGTCGTCGGCGGCGATGGTGATTTTGCCGGAGGTCTTGTCGGTGATGACGACCTTGACGGCGCGTGCGGCGTCGATGCGGTCGAAGGCCGGGGCCTCGATGGTGCGTGTGACGATGTTGCCGCTGCCTTTAAGCCCTTTGCCGAAGAGGACGGACGGCGCTGCGATGCAGACGAAATAGACCGTTACGGAGAGCATGGCGCCCAGCAGGACTGCGATCAGGAGTATCTTTTTCATGGTTGTGATTTTTTGAGGTTTTTATTGTTTGCCGTGACGAATGATGCGGATCTGTCCTACGAGTTCGTCCCATGCCTCGTCGAGCGTCGTGAGGTATTCGCGCCCCTTTTCGGTGAGCGTGTAGTACTTGCGGGGAGGTCCCTGCGGGGACTCTTCCCAGCGGTAGGTCAGAAGCCCTGCGTTCTTCTGCCGCGTGAGGATCGGGTAGAGCGTACCCTCGACTACGATCATCTCGGCCTGCTTGAGTTCGGCGATGATCTTCGGAGCGTATGAATCTTCGCGGGAGAGAATGGCGAGGATGCAGTACTCCAGAATTCCTTTGCGCATCTGCGCTTTTACGTTGTCTTCGGCCATTGTGCTATTCGGTTAATCGCTTCGGAGCCTTCGGCACGATCAGCCAGAGGATGATGTAGACCCAGATCGAAAGGCCGCCGAAGAGTATGAGGATCAGTGTTGCTATGCGTATGAGCGATACGTCGAGACCGAAGAATTCGGCCAGTCCGCCGCAGACGCCGGCGATGATGCCGTCGGGAGTGCGCAGCAGTCTCTTGGTGTTGTTCGTTGTCATGGTTTTATCGGTTTTTGTTGTGAATGCTGAATTTGCGGGCGGGTTCTTCCGGGATGACGATCCAGAGAATGATGTAGGCCCAGATCGAGAGTCCGCCGAAAAGTATCAGGAACAGGGTGATCAGGCGCAGGACGGTCGTATCGACATGGAAGAATTCGGCCAGTCCGCCGCAGATGCCGGCGATCGAACGGTCCGTGCGCGAGCGGAACAGTTTGCGGGGTTCCGGTTCGGGCTGTTCCTCCTGCGGGGCGCTGCCGCGGCGTTCGCCGAAGTCGGCGGGCGATCCCATGCGGTTCATGGTCTGGCGTACCGTGTCGAGGGTGATGACCCGCATCGGCGACGAAACGATCTCGCGGAAAATCTCGGCGATGCGCGATTCGATGTCGCCCATGGTCTCGGTGTCGTATTCGGGCAGGCGGCTGCGGATATCTTCGAGATAGTTTCTCAGTACGCGGTAGGCGTCTTCGTCGAGCGTGAAGGCTTGCGAACCGATGTTTACGTTTACTGTCTCTTTCATAGTCGTAGAAGCTGATTTAGGGTTAATGTGTCCGGGTTACTGCTACTTTGGTACTGCAAATATAATACAGTTTTTAGTATTATGCAATACAAAGTACTATATTTTCTTCAAAAATATTTCCACCTATGTTTATAGATGACCCTCATTTTGTCCGGAAAAATGCTGCCGGACCGAAAAAAATGCGAAATTTGACGTTGCGATGTTGCGTTTTGCCCGTCGGCTTCGTCTTACAGATACAATGGAGGAATTCGAATTCACCCGATATGTCGTGCCGCTGCGCGATCGTATGTTCCGCTACGCGCAGAGTCTGCTGCTTTGCGCCGACGAGGCGGAAGACGTGACGCACGACCTGTTGGAGCGGTTGTGGCGGGAGCGTGATCGGCTCGACGGCTGCCGCGACGTCGCTTCCTTCGTGATGGTCGCGGTGCGTAACTGCTGTTACGACCGGTTCCGCAGCCGGCAGGCCGGCGAGCGGCGCGACAATGCGGTCGCGGGGTGGGCCGAACGTTCGACGACGGGCGATGCGGAAGGCTGGGAGGCGCGCGATCTGGTGCGACGCGCGATGGCCTGCCTGCCCGAACGGCAGCGCGAGGTGCTCCATCTGAAGGATATCGAGGGGTATCCGACCCGCGAAATCGCCGAGATAGCGGCGTGCGACGAAGCGCAGGTGCGCGTGATTCTCTCCCGCGCCCGCAACGGACTGAGAGAGGTACTGAAAACAATGATGGACGATGAAAGAGCAGGACGAAAGAATTGAGCGGCTGCTGGAGCGCTATTTCGATGCGCGGACGACCGAAGCCGAAGAGCGTGAACTGCGCGACTATTTCCGGTACGTGGATGAGATTCCCGCATCCCTGCGTTATGCGCGGACGATGTTCGGCGGATTGGACGCTCTGGCCGAAGAGCGGTATCCCGGCGAGGGCAGTGCGCAAACCGGTCCGGCTGTCCGTCCGGCGGAAGGGATGCGGCGTTATGAAACGCGCTCCGCAGCCGGGCGCGGGGCGCGGGGCGGCCGGAAACTCCGTCCCCTCTGGGGCGTGGCTGCCGCTGCGGCAGTGGTGCTGGGCGTGTTTTTCTATGCCGAATATCTGCGCAAGCCCTATTGCTATATCGACGGTGTGGCGATTTACGACAAGGAGGCTGCCATGCAGGCGACGGTTTACCTGCAGGGACTCTCGGATTTCGGCGATCAGGTCCGCATGGTGGATGAATTGATAATAAACGAATAAAACGATACGGGTATGAAAAAACTGTTTGTTTGTATGGGAGCGCTGCTCCTGCTGGCGGTTTCGCCTGCTGCGGCGCAGTTCTTTGTTTCGCTCGCTCCGGCCCATGAAGTCGCTGCGGCGCAGAAAGCCGATTCGGCCTGTTTCCGCCGGGCCGACGGAAAACCGGTTGCCATCGAGACCGTGGAGCGCGATTCGACGGGAATCGATACGCTCCGGCGGATCGATACGGTGGACAGCGACCTGATCCGGCTGCGCGACGGCGGCCGTGACGGCAACATGATCCTCGAAGTGGCGGGTTTCGGGCTTACGCTGGGGCATACGCCGATGCAGCGAATGGAGCTGAAAAAGCCCCGCGTCTGGTTCAATGCATTCAGCAATATCGAATTGGGATTCACGCAGTTGGTCGGCGTCGACTATTCGGGGTATGCGTCCGGGGAAAAGGGCTTTCTGGATCAGCGGCTGGGATCTTCCTTCCATTTCAGTTTTTCGGCGGTGCAGCTCCGGCTGGCGCTCAACCGGAGCCGTTCGCTCTGCTTGGGGGTGGGCATGCAGTACACGCTCGACAATTACCGGCTCTCCGACAATACCGTCACGCTCGGCAACGACGGAGGACGTGTCGTTCCGGTCGCGCTGGACGAACCCGCCGGCAAGTCGAAAGCCGTCACCTCCTCGCTCGGCATTCCCGTCCGGCTGACTTACACTCCGGCGAAACACCTACGGATCACGGCCGTCGCCTATTCCGACTTCCTCTTGGGCGCCGACGCGATTTATAAGAAACCGAAGGAGAAAAACAGCCTGTCCGGGTTCCGGGCCTATCAGTTCGGGGTCGGTCTCAGTGTCAGCTATCGCGGTTTCGGGTTCTTCACCCGTTACGGCGTGACTCCGCTGTTCAAACAGCATGCGGGACCCGACTGCCATGCCTTCTCGTTCGGTGTCGGACTCATGCTCTGATTGCAACCTAATACGTGTCGATTATGAAACGATTGCTGTTGATTCTGATTCTGCTCCTTCCGCAGCTGCTTGCCGCGCAGAGTGCCGACCGGACTGCCGTGCAGAGCGTTGACCGGACTGCCGCGCAGACTGCCGACCGGATACCGGCCAATTCGGCCGGCCGCCGTACCGGCCGTGAATATGCCATCGAAACCGTGGACCGCGATTCGCTGGGGCTCGACACCCTGCGGCGGCTCGATGCGATGGGCGGTGAGCTGATGACGCTGCGCGGAGACGGGCGCGAGGGGAGTGTGGTGCTCGAAGTGGCCGGTTTCGGCCTGACGCTGGGACGTGCTCCGGAGACGGATTCGCAGGCGGATCTGGTCATGAGGTCCGGGCGTGTGAAGCTCTACTTTTTTAACAGCGGCGAATTCGGCTTTACGAAGCTCGTCGGCGTCGATTACGGCGGCTATGCCCCCGAAGAGAAAGGGTTTCTGGATCAGAAACTGGGGAATTCGTTCCACTGCGCCGCTTCGGTGATGCAGGTGCAGGTCGCCCTGAACAAGAGCCGGACGCTCTACTTCGCCACCGATCTGCGGTTCGCCGTCGACAACTACCGGCTTGCGGATGCCGGAATCCGCTTGGGCTACGAAAAGGGCCGTCTGCTGCCCGTGGCGCTGGACGAACCAGCCGACAAATCGAAATTCGTCACTTCGTCGCTGGGGATTCCGCTCCGGCTTATCTACAAGCCGTTCAAACATTTTCAGGCCTCGGTGATCGCCTATTCCGATTTCGGAATAGAGCTGACGTCGCTCCACAAGAAACCGCGCGTGGAGTACGAGCTGTCGGGGCTGCGAACCTATCAGTTCGGTGTGGGAGGAACGGTTTCCTATTACGGCATCGGCATCTTCGCCAGCTACGGCGTAACCCCGCTGTTCAAGAAGCATGCGGGACCGGAGTGCCATACGTTCAGTTTCGGCATCTCGCTGCTCATGTAACCAAATACGAACGGACATGAAACGACTATTGTTGATTTTGATACTGCTCCTTCCTCGGCTGGCCGCGGCCCAGAGCAATTCCGTAAACGACTTTTTCAGCCGTTATGCCGCCGCCGAGGGCTTTACGAGCGTGCAGCTGGAACAGAAGATGATGCAGCTGATGAGCCGTCAGGCCGCGGAACGGGGCGACAAGGGGCTTGCCGTACTGCTGAAGGACATTCAGTATATCCGCATCATCGCTCTGAAAGAGGGTGACGGCGGTCGGTTCGTCCGGGATGCCGAGGCGGCTGTTGCCGCCGACCGGAAGTTTCAGCCTGTCACTTCCGGCTCGGAGAACGGGCAGACCACGAAGTTCTATATCCGTGAAACCGCGCTGTCGGTCAAATCGGAACTGGTGATGATAACTTACGGCGCGAAGGAGACGGTCGTGGTGAATATCTTCGGGGTGTTCGATCTCCGGCAGGTCGCCCGCCTTTCGTCGATACGTCCGAAATAAGGGCCGGATTCGGAAAATTCGGGCGGCTTCATCAAGCGGTCGCCGGTATGAAAAGTAGATGCGCCACGGATTCCGTGGCGTACTTTTTTCTGTATTCTGTGCCGGATTTCGGCGTTGTATGGACGATGCTTGTTGCTGTCTGATGAGCGGCATTTGCTGCATACGAATCCTGCGGAAGCCGGCGCGGCTTCTGCGTTTTTTTATTTTCGGAGCCGATTCCCGTGCTGTTGCAGGGCCGGTGTCTGCGTCGTTGCGGACGGAATCCCGGAGGCTACTCCGGGGATTTTTCACTCTCCGCCCGGATCGTGTCGGTAGCCCTCCTCGTCGTAGACGGGGCGGTCGTTCTCCGCATCTTCGTGCGCTGCGTCCGGAATCCGGTCGTCGAGTGGGATTTCCGTCTCCAACAGCTCTTCGTCGATCAGGTTTTCGTCGCGTTCGCCGCCTGCGAATCCGTTGTTCTCCGTGGAGATGACGGTGCGGTCGTTGGGAAATTCTACGATGTCCATGCTTTTGTCGTTTTGGTTTTTCGCGTTTCGTCGCAAGAACGATACCGTTGCTGCGGAACTGTGCGGAAGAAAAGCATGGGCTGCCGTCGTTTCGGGTATTCGCCGGGACGCTCCGCGGCTGCGGCCGGAAATAGTGCCGGGAGAATAGTGTCCGGAGAGGGATCGGGGTGAATGACTGAGGAGAGTTGCCGGCGGTGAGTTGCCGGGGATGAAGGGGCGGGGGCATGATCAAGCGTCTGCGTTCCGGGGCATGAAAAAGGGCGGGAATATGCTTCCCGCCCTTTTCCGGATTGTTCCGGCACTTTTATTAGTCTTCGAACTTCGCGGAAAGGAACTCGCGGTTCAGGCGCGCGATGTGCGCGATCGAAATCGACTTGGGGCACTCGGCTTGGCAGGCACCCGTGTTGGTGCAGTTGCCGAAGCCCAGCTCGTCCATCTTGGCGACCATCGCCTTGGCGCGGCGTGCACCCTCCACACGGCCCTGCGGCAGTTTGGCGAGCGACGATACGCGGGCGGCGACGAAGAGCATCGCCGAACCGTTCTTGCAGGTTGCCGCGCAGGCGCCGCAGCCGATGCAGGCGGCAGCGTCCATCGACTCTTCGGCGTCGGCCTGCGCGATCGGAATCGCATTGGCGTCGGGCACCGAGTTGGTGCGTACCGAGATGAAGCCGCCGGCCTGAAGAATCTGGTCGTAAGCCGAGCGGTTCACGACGAGGTCCTTGATGACGGGGAACGCCGCCGAGCGCCACGGCTCGATGGTGATCGTTGCGCCGTCCTTGAACTTGCGCATGTAAATCTGGCAGGTGGTAGCCGCCTGACCGGGACCGTGGGCGTGACCGTCGATGTGCAGCGAGCACATGCCGCAGATACCCTCGCGGCAGTCGTGGTCGAACGCTACGGGCTCCTTGCCCTCGTGGATCAGGTTGTTGTTCAAGATGTCGAGCATCTCAAGAAACGAGGTGTCTGCCGAGATATTCTCGACTTTGTACGTCTCGAAGCCGCCCTTGGTCTTAGCGTCCTTTTGACGCCATATCTTTAATGTAAAATTCATAATTTCAAATTGTTATTAAAGTTCAACGTCAAAAGCTTAGTCTTTGTAGTTGCGCTGAGCGGGGTGTACGAATTCGAAGTTCAGCGGCTCTTTCGTCAGTTCGGGAGCGGCGTCCTCGCCCTTGTATTCCCAAACGGCGGCGTATACGAAGTTTTCGTCGTCACGCTTGGCTTCGCCCTCTTCGGTCTGGTGCTCTACGCGGAAGTGACCGCCGCACGACTCCTCGCGGTTGAGTGCGTCGCGCGCCATCAGCTCGCCCAGTTCGAGGAAGTCGGCCAGACGCAGCGCCTTTTCGAGCTCCACGTTGAAATCCTTCTCCTGACCTACGACTTTCACGTCTTTCCAGAACTCCTTGCGCAGCGCCTGAATTTCGCTGATCGCCTTTTCGAGCGACTCCTTCGAGCGGGCCATGCCGACGTTCTCCCACATGATATGGCCGAGTTTCTTGTGAATGTCGTCCACCGACTGCTTGCCGCCGATCGACAGCAACTTGGCGATCTTCTCCCTGACGCCCTTTTCGGCTTCGTCGAAAGCCTTGGTGTCGGTCTTCACCTTCGGAGCCTGAATCTTGTGCGAGAGGTAGTCGCCGATGGTGTAGGGCAGTACGAAGTAGCCGTCGGCCAGACCCTGCATCAGGGCCGAAGCGCCGAGACGGTTCGCACCGTGGTCCGAGAAGTTGGCCTCGCCGATGGCGTATAGGCCGGGGATGGTGGTCATCAGGTTGTAATCGACCCAGATGCCGCCCATGGTGTAGTGCACGGCGGGGAAGATCTGCATCGGCTGCTCGTAGGGACTAACGTCGGTGATCTCCTCGTACATGTCGAACAGGTTGCCGTAACGTTTCTTGATGATCTCCTTGCCCAGACGCTCGATGGCGGTCTTGAAGTCGAGGAATACGGCCAGTCCGGTCTCGTTTACGCCGAAGCCTGCGTCGCAGCGCTCCTTGGCGGCACGCGAAGCCACGTCGCGCGGCACGAGGTTGCCGAAGGCCGGGTAGCGGCGCTCCAGATAGTAGTCGCGGTCCTCTTCGGCGATGTCCGACGGCTTCTTGGCGCCCGAACGCAGCGCCTTCACGTCTTCGAGTTTCTTGGGAACCCAGATGCGGCCGTCGTTGCGCAGCGACTCCGACATCAGCGTCAGTTTCGACTGCTGGTCGCCGTGAACCGGGATGCAGGTGGGGTGGATCTGCGTGAAGCAGGGGTTGGCGAAGCCTGCGCCCTTGCGGTAGCACTGGAATGCAGCCGAGCCGTTCGACGCCATGGCGTTGGTCGAGAGGAAGAATACGTTGCCGTATCCGCCCGTTGCGATCACGACGGCGTGTGCGCCGTGGCGCTCGATCTCACCGGTGACGAGGTTGCGGGCGATGATGCCCTTCGCTTCGCCGTCCTCCACGACGATGTCGAGCATCTCGTGACGGGGATAGCTCTTCACCGTGCCGGCGGCGATCTCCTTGTTGAGTACCGAGTAGGCGCCCAGCAGGAGCTGCTGACCCGTCTGGCCGCGGGCGTAGAACGTACGCGACACCTGCGCGCCGCCGAACGAACGGTTGGCCAGCAGGCCGCCGTATTCGCGGGCGAAAGGCACGCCCTGTCCCACGCACTGGTCGATGATCAGGTTGGCGACTTCGGCCATGCGGTAGACGTTGGCTTCGCGGGCGCGGTAGTCGCCGCCCTTGATCGTGTCGTAGAACAGACGGTATACCGAGTCGTTGTCGTTCTGGTAGTTCTTCGCGGCGTTGATACCGCCCTGCGCGGCGATCGAGTGCGCGCGGCGGGGCGAATCCTGAATGCAGAATACCTTTACGTTATATCCCAGTTCGCCGAGCGAAGCGGCTGCGGATGCACCGCCCAGACCCGTTCCGACGATGATGATGTCGAGCTTGCGCTTGTTTGCGGGGCTTACGACCTTGATAGCTGCCTTATGGTTGCTCCACTTTTCTGCGAGAGCGCCGGCAGGAATTTTAGCATCTAATTTGAAAGCCATATCTGTTGTGTGTTTATTGTTCTGGATAATCGGTTAGCAGGCGCCTGCGCAGCAGGGGCAGACACTCTTGATGAAGTAGATCACCACAACGGCGGCGAAGCCGAGGAAGATGACCGTCGCCACGATGTTGGCGATGCACTTCAGGCGGGGATACCACGTGTCGTTGGCCCATCCCACGGTCTGGAACATCGACCATACGCCGTGCGTGAGGTGGAACCAGAGGGCGAAGAACCACACGAGGTAGATCACCACGTAATACCACTGCGAGAAGGTGTAGGCGATCAGCGAAGCGCCGTCCGCCGGATGGAGTCCGAGCGAGTTCTCGTGGCCGCCCAATACCTCCACGAGCTGCATTTTAGCCCAGAAGTTGAAGAGGTGGAGCGCCAGACCGCCCAGAATGATGAATCCCAGTACGAGCATGTTTTTCGATGCCCACGACACGCCCGGTTCGACTACCGTCACGGCGTAGCGCTGACTGCCGCGCGCCTTGAGGTTCTCCAAGGTGAGGATGACCGCGTAGATGAAGTGCACGACGACGCCGGCCGCCAGCACTGCGGTGCCGGCCAGAGCGTACCAGTTGGCTCCGAGCAGCGCGCAGATCATGTTGTAAGCCTCAGGCGAGATGATCGCCACAATGTTCATGGACATGTGGAAGAGAATAAAGAGCACGAGGAAACACCCCGTTACGCTCATCACTAACTTCTTGCCCAGCGAGGAATTAGATAAAAAACAGCTCATAATGATTTAAATTTGTTTATATTTGTTAAAGTTTTGTGTTCCCGGACGCAAAGATAGCCATTGTTTGCAGAATAACAATAGAAACGGACGGGAATTTTAGGCCGAAAAGGTGGGATTTTATGACCAAGAAAGAACTGCGCGCTGCGATGAAAACACGGAACCTCTCGCTCTCTTCCGAAGAGCGTGCCGCGGCGTCGGAGCGTATCTTCGGCCGGGTGGAGCGTCTGCCCGGATTTTCGCAGGCCCGCTGCGCGGCGTTTTTCTGCGCGCTGCCCGACGAGCCGCAGACCGGTGCGGCGCTGGCGCGGTGGAGCGCCGCGAAGCGCATCGTCGTGCCGCGGGTCGAGGGCGATGCGATGCGGTTTTACGACTATGTGCCCGGAGAGCTGTGCCGGGGCGCTTTCGGAATCGCCGAGCCGTCGGCTGCGGAACTGCCGTGCGATCCGGCGGACATCGACTTCATCGTCGTTCCGGGAGTGGCTTTTACCGCCGCCGGAGCGCGTATGGGCCGCGGCCGCGGATATTATGACAAATATCTGTCGCAGTCCGGTTTCCGGGGCGTGAGAGCCGGCGTCTGCTATGCGCATCAGCTGGTCGGGGAGCTGCCCGTCGAGCCGCATGACGTCTTTATGGATTACGTTGTCACCGACGATTGAGAATATGGATGTGAAGGAATTTACCGCCGCCTACAGGGAGGCCTTCGGCGAACTGCCCGAACTGCCCCTGCTGTTCCGCTATACGGACAGTCCGATGCGCCCGGTCGAAAAGGTCGGGGGCTGTTTCTTCAAGGCGCTGGCCGAAGCGCGGCGGGGGCTGCCCGTGAGTCTGAATGCCGGCAATATCGGCTGCGGGGGCGGGAAGTTCTACACGGGATTCAGCCCGATGCCCGAATTCGTTCCGCAGTTCGTGTCGCTCAAGGAGCGCTATAAGCGGACGCCCGAAATGGTGCTGGAGTTCATCGCCGCTCTCGACCTGCGTCCCGCACCGAAGGCGTGGCTCGAATTCGTGCGGGCGGACGTTGCGGAGACGTTCGACGGAGCGGAGGGAGTCCTCTTTTTCGCGGCGCCCGATGCGCTGGCGGGACTGGTGACGTGGGCGACGTTCGACAACAATGCGGCGGACGCCGTGGCGTCGCCCTTCGGGTCGGGGTGCAGCTCGGTCGTGGCGCAGGCCGTGCAGGAGAACCGCAACGGCGGCCGGAGGTGTTTTCTGGGCCTTTTCGACCCTTCGGTCCGGCCGTGGGTGGAGCCGGATGTTTTGAGCTTCGTCGTTCCGATGTCCCGTTTTCGGGAGATGTGCGGCATGATGCGTGCAAGCTGTCTGTTCGATACGCATGCGTGGAGCAAAGTTCGCGAACGGATTAATAACGACAATTGATTTTATGGAAAAAAGAAGAGCGGCGCTGGTGCTTGCCGGCGGCGGAGCGCGTGGAGTGGCCCACATCGGGGCTATCGAGGAGTTGGAGAGTCAGGGATTCGAAGTGCATGCCGTGGCAGGCACTTCGATGGGGGCGCTGGTCGGCGGCATGTATGCTTCGGGACACCTCGAAGCATTCAAGGAGTGGATGTATACGCTCGATAAATACAAGGTTTTCAGTCTGGTCGATTTTGCGCTGAGCACCGAAGGTCTCGTGAAGGGAAACCGCGTGATCGGCGCCATGAAGGAGCTGGTGCCCGACGTGAAGATCGAACAGATGCCGCTGCCTTTTGCGGCGGTGGCGGCCGACCTGCTGACCGGGCGCGAGGTCGTGCTCGAACGGGGCGGGCTGTACGACGCTATCCGTGCTTCGATTTCGATTCCTTCGGTTTTCCGGCCCGTCCGCCGGGGCAACATGGTGCTGGTGGACGGCGGTACGGTCAATCCGCTTCCGCTGAACCGCGTTCGCCGCGAACCGGGCGATGTGCTGGTCGCCGTGGACGTGAGCGCGCCGTTTTCCGACGAGATGGCCGCGCGGGTCAGGTCCTCGCTGAATTATTATAAGGTGATTACCGCTTCGTCGGAGATCATGCAGCAGCATATTGCGCGTCTGATGTGCGAGATCTACAAACCCGACCTGCTGATTGAGATGCCGGCGGACCGTTTCGGAATCTTCGAATTCTACCGTGCGCGGGAGATCGTCGAAGCCGGCCGTCTGGCGGCACGCGCCGCACTCGAACAGCACATGGTCGTCGCCGGATAGCGGATATCCTCTGCCGGAATGCAGGAAAAACCGGGCCGTTGTGGCATGATCTTTGTCTTGGGGAAGAAGAAAAGATTGCGACGGCCCGAATTTTGAAGAATTCAAAAGTAGTGACGCAACTTCACACAGATTTGAGGGCCGTCGCAATGGTTTTTATGACGCGGATATCTCCGGGGACGGACGCAGTTTTTGTCCTCCGGGGATTTTTATACTACTCTGCACTACAAAGGTAAATAAAGTTTCTGAAATTGCAATGCCCTTGACCGAAAGTGGTATTCGTGCGCCTAAAATATGGAAACGGGCGGACTGTTTGGGCATCGGGGCTTGTTGTTTTCTCGTATATGGGCTGACTTTACGGCTTGTTTTGCCGGTTTTTTCCGCGGCTGTAAATAAAAACGTTCCGGCCTTGCCGCCGGAACGTTTTCGTGTAATCCGTTTTATGCGTGACTAACGTCTGTCCTTGCCGTAAACGTAGGCCGGGATGCGGTGGCTGCGTTTGCCGATCGGAACGCCGATGCCGAGCGTGACGTTCATGATGCTCTGTCTGACTGGGACGAACTGCGGCGTGTGTTTGGTTATCAGGACGTCCGTGCCGATGAAGAAGTTGATCCAGCTGGGGCAGAGGTTGAGTCCCAGCCCCACGGCGCCGCCGCGATTGTCGATCACCGAGTAGCTTCCCGTGAGCGTGAACCAGCGGATCGGGTGGAAATTGACCGAACCGGTGATGTTGTGAAAGGTCTTGTACTCCCAGAAACGGGCCGAATACAACAGTCCGATGCCGATTTTGTGGCGCCATACTTCGTATTCGAGTCCGGCGTTGATCGTTGCGCGCAGCATGCGCGACACGCTTTGGGGCGCTCCTTTGTGAAATTCCAGCACGTCGATGTCGAAATCGGGCGATTCGGTGCCGTCCTCCGTGACGTTGACGCCCGTGAACGAAAGCTCTTTCGACGAGAAGCCCGTGACGTTTTTCTTCTTGCTCCAGCCGATGAATCCCAGATCGTTTACGGCCAGCGACGCCTGCAGGTTGGGCAGGATGTCGTACGTGGCGCCCAGATCGACGGCGAAGCCGTAGCCTGCGGGCGACGTGGGTTTGAAGTCGATGTCGTCCAGCTTGTAAACCTCCTCGCCGGCGTCGTTGCGCTTGGTCGTGACGTCGAGACCGGCGGCGGTGATGTCGAGTCCGCCTGCGGCGTCGATCCGCCACTCCTCTTCTCCGTGCGTCACGTTGAATCGGGTGAAGTACATGCGGGCGCGGGCGGCTCCGACGAGGAATTTGCCGCGGACACCGATGTAAAGCCGGTCGTTGAGCAGCGGAAACGAGTAGCTGAAGGCCGCTTCGAGGTAGCTGTCGGCCGTGAGCCCGATGTTGTGGATGTCGCTGCCCGTGCCTTCCTTGAGGAATGCGAAGAGCGAGTAGGGCAGCGTAGCGTCGGCGGTCGCGCGGGCGTTGAGGTCGAACGACCAGAAATTCTTGTGGTTGCGCGTGAAGGCGCCGAAGCCGATAAGGTTCACGCGGGTGTCGATGCCCAGCAGGTTGTCGGCCTTGAGTCCCGAAAGCGCCTGTCTGGTCGAAACGGCTTCGTCGAGCAGCGTGACCAGTTTCCCGTTGCGGGGATAGAGCAGTTTGTCCACGGCCAGATTGCCGCTGGCGTTGATGTCTATGCCGCCCAGACCGGGAATGTTGACATAGCCGCGCAGCGGTGCGAAAGCCGGGTTGAACTGGCTGCGGAAGGTCGTTCCCTCCATGAAGTAAGCCGTCGGGTTCTGGGCGGCAACGCCTGATGCCAGCAGCAGCGTTGCGAGAAAAGCGTATGTTTTTTTCATGTGCGGTGCCGGGTTAGAGGTTGAGTTTCAGACCGCCGCGCTTGACAAGACGCAGTGCGATGACGATTTTCTGGTCGGGCGTGAATCCGGAGCCGGGGAAATATTTCTCCAGTTTGACGGGGAGGATGATCTCCGTGCCGTCGATGATCTGGCGCAGGTCGTTCTCGTGGAGCCGCGTTTCGCCGATCTCGGTCTTTACGTTGGGTTCGACGCGTATGTCGAACTCCACCTCCGTGGGGTAGAATCGGGGGCTGAACTGCAGGCTGACAGGCAGTGCGCTGATGATTTCGCCGTAGATGTCCAGCGTGTTTTTGGGATTTGCCGTGCCTTTCGGATCGAGGTTGTCGGCCAGCATGTCCACCACGTCGCTGCCGAGGTCGATCCTGCCGAGGTCGTAGGTTACGTCTTCGATTTTCAGATCCGTCAGGTAGCTGCCGGCCAAATCTCGGACCTCGCCGGCCAGCTTCTCCTGCAATCCCGTGGTAGCGCGGAACATCGTGATGAATACCTGCTTGAAATCTTTCGGGTCCGTGTTCGGCGGAAGCAGGGGCAGGAACGTGCCGAGATACTTGTCATAGAGCAGGTCCGCTACGGCGTTGATTTTGGCGTCGGACCTCTTCATTTGTTCGATCAGTTCGTCGAGCAGCTCGTCGATATAGGACGGGGTGTGCTGAATCTTCTGAAGATCCACGTATTTTCCGCCTGCGGGCAGCGGCGATGGCAGCCAGATATCGGCTTCGTCGAAGAGGGCTTTGATGTCGGTGCCTTCCTTGCTCAGTTCGCTCATGCTGACGGTGACCGTAGCCAGCGGCAGCCGGAATTCGTCGCCGATGACGACGCCGTCCGTGTCGATTTCCGACAGATCGTAATTGTTGTCGATACACGAAGTTACGAGCATACCGAACAGAAACAGTGGTAAAATCAATCTCATAGTTTTGAGGGTGTTTGCATTGGATTGCAAATATATGCCGTTCCGACGAATAAACCAAAGAATTGGACAAATTCGTCAGCGGAGCGGACAAATCGGCCCGCTATATCGTCCTCTGACGGGCTTCAGGGGTGCATCTGCGGGTTTTGCGAAATATTTGTTACATTTGCGTTGCTATTGTCGTTATGGCCGAAACCGGAAAAAACAACCTCAGGGAACAGGTGGCGATGCTGCCGCTGTCACCGGGCGTCTACCAGTTCGTGGACCGCTCCGGGACGATCATCTATGTGGGTAAGGCCAAGAGCCTGCGCAAACGGGTCTCCTCCTATTTCGTGCAGAGCAAGGAGCACAGCGCCAAAGTGCGTGTGCTGGTGCGGCAGATCGCCGAGATCCGCCATATCGTCGTCAGCAGTGAGACCGACGCGCTGCTGCTCGAAAATTCGCTGATAAAGACCCTCCAGCCGCGTTACAACATTCTGCTCAAAGACGACAAGACCTATCCGTGGATCGTGGTGCGGCGCGAACATTTTCCGCGCGTGCAGTCCACCCGCCAGCTGACGCGCGACGGCTCGCAGTATTTCGGTCCCTACAGCTCGGTGATGATGCAGCACAGCGTGCTCGAATTCGTGCGCGAAGTGGTGCCGCTGCGGACGTGCAAGCTCAATCTGGCGCCCGAACAGATCGCCAAAGGCAGGTATTCGGTCTGCCTGCAGTATCATCTGGGCAACTGCAAGGGTCCCTGCGTCGGGGAGCAGAGCGAAGCGGAGTACGCAAAGTTGGTCGATATGGTCGTCGCGGTGCTCAAGGGCGACCTGCGCCCCGTGCGGAGCTATCTGGAAAGCGAAATGTCGCATGCCGCCGCCGGGTTGAAATTCGAACTGGCGCAGCGCTATAAACAGCGTCTGGACGCGCTGGACAACTATTCGAGCAGGTCGGTGATCGTGAGCGCGAAGATCGTCGATGTGGACGTTTTTTCGCTTCTTCCGGACGACGATGTGGCCTATTGCAACTTCGTGCGCATCCGCCACGGCTCGATCGTGGGCGTCTATACGGTGAAACTCTCTACGGGCGTCGGCGGCGACGAACGCGACATGCTGACGCTGGCCATCCAGCATATCGTGGAGCATATCGCGGGAACGCTCGCCAAAGAGGTCGTCGTTCCGTTCCTGCCTTCGACGACGCTGTTGTTCGACGGCGTGACCTTCACGGTGCCGAAGCGCGGCGAAAAACTCGAACTGCTGGAATTCTCGCAGAAGAGCGCCCGCATCTACCGCGCCGAGCAGCTCAAAAACCTCGAAATCAAGAATCCCGAACGCTATACCGAACGGCTGTTGAACGCCCTGCAAAAGGAGCTGCGTCTCGACAGACAGCCGCGGCACATCGAATGTTTCGACAACTCCAATCTGCAGGGGGCCCATCCGGTAGCCTCGTGCGTGGTCTTCCGCGATGGAAAACCCGCACGCAAGGAGTATCGTCACTTCAACATCAAGACCGTGGAAGGGCCTGATGATTACGCTTCGATGCGCGAAGTCGTTTTCCGGCGTTACAGCCGTCTTCAGGAAGAGGGGGCCGAGCTGCCCGATCTCATCATTGCCGACGGCGGAAAGGGGCAGATGGGCATCATTCACGAGGTGCTGGAGTATCTTGGGCTGGACATACCTGTGGCCGGACTGGCCAAGAACGACCGCCACCGGACCTCCGAACTGCTCTGCGGCTATCCGCCCGTGCTGGTCGGCATCCGTCCCACTTCGCCCCTTTTCCACTTTTTGGCGCACATTCAGGAGGAGGTGCACCGTTTCGCCGTCTCGTTCCACCGTCAGAAGCGCAGCAAAGCGTTTATCCATAGCGAACTGGAGCAGATCGAAGGCATCGGCGACAAGACGATCCGCACGCTCCTCCAGCACTTCCGCTCCGTGGCCAAGGTCAAGGCCGCTCCGGCCGAGGAGCTTTCGGCGCTGGTCGGTCCGGCCAAGGCGAAAAAAATCAGGGCTTTTTTTGAAAAATAGCCGGATTCTTTGAAAATTGCAAAGATTCGACTATCTTTGCCATCCCGATTCTACGGATGAGGTTTGCCCGGATGGCGGAATCGGTAGACGCGTTGGTCTCAAACACCAATGACAGCAATGTCGTGCCGGTTCGACCCCGGCTCCGGGTACCAGTAAAATCGCTTAATTTGTTGAGTATTACAAGTTAAGCGATTTTTAATTTTCGGATTTTCCCCACGTTTTCCCCGCAGAGAAGAAATGATTGAATGTGAAAACCAAATGTGGATATTCCTTTTGTTTTGTGTAATCCGTTGGTTGAATTAAAACAAAGCATATTTGACAAGACCAATTTTTCAATTTTTGTGCTTGCTGTAAAAATTTTCTATTGTTTTCGAAATGCAAATCAGTAAAAATCTGTCTGTGGAAACCGGAGTATTGCGTTGTTATGGCAGACAACGTGCTACTAATCTCTATTTTTCCGGTTCTCGCAGACAGATGTGAAAGAACGGCGGCGGGATTTAAATGCAGGAATGTTTGCAATGGTTCACCGCGATCAAAAGGCCCGCCGCCGATTAACTATTTGTAAATCGAAATGAGTTTTCGAAGTTCAGAAAACTTGAATTGCCTGTTATTCCGGTCTTTATCGCCTTGTGTGTATTTCCTCTTTGAGCAAATGCAGGTCTTCCACACCCATTATTTCGGTCGAACATTCCCCAAGCCAACCGTTCTCTTGGTTGACACCGGTGTATATTTTTATATAATCGACTCCCGGCAGGTTGACGCTGTTTCCGCTCGCATCGACAGCCCAGCTTATATCGATCGACGAGTCGTCATAGCTGTTGATTTCATTGTCCGCATAGCCGTAGCGAAATTTGTAAAGAACGAAATAGGTTCCCGAACCACTTTCGTCAATGGCATTCTGAGGCAGGCATGTGCCTGTAAACGACAGCGTATTTCCGGCCCAAAGCGGATAATACGGTTGTGAATGGTACTGATTTTTCACTTTGTAGCCGGAATTTCCCTGATTATCCTCCCACTTTATATATGTATCCCATTCGTCTCTCGATGTCGGTTCGCTGTCGGGACGGTAATAGGTTATCCGGTAATCGAAGTAAATGTTTACATCGTTACCATTGACCTTCGCCATTTCATACCACGGTTCCTTGGTAGGATCCACATGGGCGCTGCCCTGTATTTCATACCATTGTACGTTGTCCGGTCCGAGATTGTCGGGATCATAGGCCACCATAATTACTCCGGGCTCACAGCTTCCGCCCTCTGGAGCCTCCGGATTGGGATTGGCATTTGCATAAAAGGCATTGCCTAAAACCCGGAAGTCTCGCAAGCCTTCGACATTCTGGATTGTATGGTCGAAACCGACCGTTACGTAGCCGCCGAATCCGCCGAGGGTGATCATTCCGCGTTTATTATTGCCGATGGCGTCCAATACTTTCTGATTCATTGTCTCCTGCGTATCCCCCTTCTCGTACAGCGGCAGCGTATTGGTAAATTGTCCGACTGCCGGCATGTAGTCGAAGACTTTGGTGATATAGGGATTCGCCCCTTCCGCAGGCGGGTCGATAGGAGCATATTCGACAAAAACAGTGAAATAATAATCAAAGAAGATATCCCCTTGCGATGCTGTTAATTTCAAGCCGATAGCACCGCCATGTGAAAACATGTGCTCAAGATTCTTGGTTTGAGCGATCGGCTCCTCATCCTCGAACCATAAGTAACAGACACCGTCGTCGGACACGCTGGTTACTTCTATCCGAAACAGTTGGTCGACCTTGGCTCTAAATCCTCCTTCGGGCTCTTCGATGGTTATATCTTCCTTTTTGAGTACGTAATCGGTGGTTACTTTGACCTCGAAATCATAGTCGAAGGTGGTCGTTCCCTGGCTGGCATGCAGCGTAAGGGTGAATGTTCCCAACGAAGTGAAGGTGTATTCCAGATTCTTCGAATCGGCTATTTTCGAATCGCCGAGAGACCATTCATAGGAAACGCCCTCATCCGAAACGCTTTTCACTTCGATCCGGAAAGGCTGGTTGACCAGAGCCTTAAATCCCCCGTCGGGCTGGTTCACAGAGATGTCTTCCTTTTTTAGGAGATAACCGTCGTCTCCGTTATCAGCGTCGCTGCACCCGGCAAGAAATCCAACCGAAAGCAACGCCGATAGAAGCAGTAAAACGATTCGCTCATAATTTTTTTTCATATTCAAGTGTGTTAAGTTACTCTTCCAGCGGTTGCAATTTTTTATGTGTGAAAACAATATGTGCCGGTATGTTCCCGGTGCTTATCGACCATTTTCGTATGCCGTCCGGCCCAAAGCAGTGCAGGGTTCCGGCACGGACGTAGTCTTTGGCATCGGTAACCAGAAACTCTCCGGTGTTTGGGTTGACGGCGATTCCATAAGGTGTCTGGATACGCTTTTCGGTGCCGTCTTTGATAAAGTTGCGCGTAACGATCTCCCGTGTGCGCGTGTTTACGATGGCATAGGATACCGTCCAATCGTTTGTCAGATAACTCCATTCGGTACTGTAAAGGAACAGCGAATCCCGACACAGGGTCATGTGCGTGTTGGGCAGGTCCTCGAACTCGTATGTGACCTCGTCAGTCGAAGTGTCGATTATGAATGTTTTGGAAGGTATTTCATAATAGTCTCCGCGGGAAGAAACATACAGGTTGCCGTAATTGTCCGGCTGTATCCGGTGAAGGTTGATAGCGACATCTATTTTTTTCTCTTCCGTAAAAGTTTTCAGGTCGATAACCGACACGGTACGGTCGTAATTCGGGACACGGTAACCGCCGGAATTGGCGACATAGAGTTTATCGCCCACAATGGCCATCTCTTCGGGCTGATAACCTACGATGCACTCATCGACGACCTGGAGGCTTACCGTATCGATTTTGGCTACATACCCGATCCGGGCGTCTGGGGCTATCTGCACGGGGCCTGCGTAGGCACTCACATAGGCGTATTTGCCTTTGAATGCGAGGTAACGGCAATTGGGTATCGCTATTTTGGTGATATGTTTGACCGTATTGACATCCATAACCTCGACATAGTTGGAACAATTTATAACCGCCCAGAGTTTGTCACCGTAGATTTGAATGTCGTTTCCCACGTCGCCGAGGTCTTTGACCTCATAAGGGTTGCGTTCGCCGTAAATATTTCGCGTGTAAACGCCTGTCTCATAGTTGTAATAGTCGAGCGAAGCCTGGTTCGTTCCCATATTGCCTTCGTTGAGCAGAAAAAATCCGTATATATCGCCAGTAACTTGTTCCCACGGATTCACCAAGGTCGGCTCGGAGGGTAATACCGGATCGTCCTTGCGGCAGGAAGCCGCAAGGATGAGAATGCCGATGAAGACTGTAAGCCATTTTAAATAAAATCCCTTCATAATGTAAGACTTAGAATAATCTTGAAATTGGTTCCCGGCATGGGATACCATTTAACCACTTCGTATTGCTGGTTGAAAATGTTATTCACCTCCGCGGTGATACGAAGCTGAGCGTGTTTAAATGGGAAATTTCGCGACAGCGACATATCGTGCGTATACCACGGCTGGATATAATTGACCGGAGTATTGTTTCCGAGCATATATCGCTCTCCCGTATAGATAAAACTGTAATTAAAATCCCACTTTCGATAGGAAGCGTTAAGAATCACGGTGCCGCTGTGCCACGGAATGTAGGGTATCTGGTCGCCATATCCGTCCATAACGGTTTCCTCCCAACCTTCATCCTTCTCCTTAGTGAAGTCCTGTGCCTTCTGATAGGTATAACTCAACCGGGTGTCCAATGCCACGCCGCCTATATTGAAACAGGGATTGAACGTCACATCCACACCGCGTATCTCCACATATCCGAGATTAACCATTGTCCAGACGAGCTGGTTGGAGGTCGGGGTGGCGATTATCTTGTCTCTCACCTCGTTGTAATAGGCATCCGCCGTAAGATTGAGCGTCGACAGCACTCCTTTGCCGAATCGTTTGGAGTAGACAACTCCCACATTGTATTGCGTGGCGTATTCCGGCTTCAGAAGCCGGTTGCCCAATTGCACGTAATAGAGGTCGTTGAAGGTCGGCATCCGGAATATCTCTTTATAAAAGGCTCTTATATCAAGGCCGATCTTTTCAAACGGACGGTACGATGCGATTACCGTGGGAGAGAATACGTTTTTATCCGGCGCTGTTTCCATCCTCCGAGCGCTCCGGTCATGTAAATACGTGTAAAGCAGGCTTGCCTGCATGCTGAATCGTTTGAGGTTGACCGATGTGGCTATGGCTCCCAGCAACGTATAGCGCCTCGGTTCGATGAAATGCGCATTGAACATATCGGTGCCGTCTGCATCGAGTTTGTTCCATTGGAAATCTGTGGACAGATTTGCTGTCCACCACGGGGTGAAAGCGAACAGATTGGCAGCCGTAATATAAACCTCCTGCTGCCAATAGTGATTATCCATCGGTTGTACGGTACTTTCGGGCGGCATGACGTAATTCATATAGTCGTTGGCGTATTTGGCTTGGATTTTATAGCTGTAGAGATCCGTCACCTCTTGCCTTAAGGAACCTTGAAAGAAAAAATTACGGTCTTTCTGCCGGTCTTCGTTCAGTAATGAAATACCGTAATCCTTTTTTACGGCTGCACCGGGATAGCCTCGCTCTGAATTGTAGAAATATCCTTTCGCCTGCCATTCTCCGCGCTTTACCTTGCCGAAAAGAGCAGCCTCGGCGCGAAGAAACCGGACATCCCCGTTGCGTCTGACTTCGGTGGTGTCATAGCCGCCATCCTTATGATAGCGAAATTTATATTTGCCGGAAGTGTTCAGATATTCAATATTGGCCGACGACGAAAGGTTTTCGCTGATCCGGTGCTCCCAAAGGGCGGAAGCGTTGATAAGGTCGAAGGAACCGCCTTTGAGTTTTACATTGAAACGGTTTCTGCGTCCGCTCTCGAAAACAGGTCTGCGCGTCACCATATATACCGCACTTGCCGAGGCGAAATCGCGTGCGGACTGGAATATGTCGCTTTTCTGGCCGTTATAAACGGATACCAATTCCATGTTGTCAAGCGAAAATTTACCGAGGTCCACCGTCCCGTTCTGGGCATTGCCGATCTGTATGCCGTCGTAGAATACCCCCACGTGTTGGCTGCCCATACTACGGATGTTGACGGTTTTCAGACCCCCGATACCTCCGTAGTCCTTTATCTGCACACCGGAAAAATAGCGCAACGCATCCGATACGGAATGTGAGTTGAGCCTTTGCAGTTTCTCGCCGGAGAGGATCTGTGCCGGGACGACCGCCCTGTTCTGTCTCCCAAGCACCGTCACCTCGTCGATAGCCAGTATCCGGACCGAATCCGGGATTTGTCTATTCTCGGCATCTTGAGCATTCGTAGTGCCGCAGGCGAGAAAGTGGAACAGTATCAAAATTACCGATATTCTTTTCACTTCTTGATAGCGCTTGTTAATTAATGGAGTGCCGGGATTTTCTTATCCCGGCACTCCGGGTGTTGTCGCAAACGAGGGCCGGTTATTCGAACCTTACCGCCAGATCGTCCCACGCAAAATATGCCGGCTGGCTGAACCCATAACCGTTATCGCTGTCGCCTGTGACGTTGAATTCGATGCGGCTGACTTTTCCGAGTTCGGAAAGATCCCATTTCTGCCAGTCGATGACGGTACGTTCGTAATTGGCGATTTCAAAAGTCGGCTGTACGGAGGTAATTTCGGCGCCGTTTTCGTCGAATCCGATCGCCACCAGTCTGACGAAACCGTCCGGTCCGACCGGATCGGTGAGCCCATTGCCGCTTACCACACAGTTGAGCAGATAGGTCGTGGCGGTCACATACATGTGGTCGACCACGCGGGCTACGCCGTCCTCGAACCAGATGGCCTGAAGCTTCGTCCCGCCGTAGCCGGAATCGTCCCGATAGCCATAATGTACGCAGAAATTCCGGGAACCGTTGTGTCCTCCGAATCCGGTTTCGGGATGTTTGTAATAAATAGCCAGTTGATGTTGAAAATCGCCGCTGTCTACATCCTGTTCCACATAGTTGGAGATGGCCTCGCCGCCGCCCCAAAACTTATGATCGCCCCATTCGTCGGTGAACCGATGCGCGATTTCCGTATTTCCCTGATCGTACCAGTTGTAAACATTGTCCGACGACGGGTAGAGCAGCGGTCCGCCGTATTGGGGCGTATCGATCAGAGAAGACCAGTAATTGAGTCCTTGCGTTCCCTTGTAATCCTCGTCCTCGAAAGTGAGGTAGCGCAGTTCGTAGCTGCTCGAAGTGACATATATCGAGGCAGTCACTACGGCTCCGTCGCTGCCTACTACGCCTACGGTTACTGTTCCTTCGAGTTCCCATCCATCCGCAGCAGGTGCTATGATGCGCAGACGCCCGGCATTGTCTTTGAAACTTGCGCTGACCGTCCAGTCCATAGGCCCGGTGGCTGCTCCGGCAAGGGCTACCGCATTCTCGGTAGTAAATTGGAAAATACGGCTCTGTCCGAATTTGAAATGCTCGGTCGGTTCGGCGTCAATCTTAATGCTGGCATTCAATCGCTTCACAACATCTATCGTAGTTCCATCGGCAAGGTAGAACGTGTAGTAACGACCATTGTCCACAACGTCTGTAAAGAGATAGGTATATCCTTCGGTCGTGGCCGGCAGATCCTTCCCCTTCCACTGAACCCGGTCGCCGTTTACCGTCCAGTAACCTTCTTCGTCTACGCCGATCTCCGGTGTCGTTCCGTCCTGTCCCGTAACAGGAATTTTCTGGGTTTTGGCATCGTCGGCATACATGAAATCCGTTTTCCCGTCGATAGTGATCGCCCAATAGTAGATTCCCTCTTCTGCCAGTACGGTAATTATCGGAGCTTGTGCGTCCTGTCCGTCTTTTCCGTGATATAACTCGATGATTTTGCCACTGGCGAAAGTTACGATCCAGCCCTTTCCGGAATCCATTGCGGAAAAACCCGTAATGGGATCACCTACATCTATTGCATTAATAAGTCCCTCAAGTCTGATGATATCCTTATTCATTTGAGCGAGGGCATTCTCCAGATTGGTTACTCGATCGTCCAGGTCGTCTACCTTCTTCCAAAGATCGTCGTCGTCATACGAGCAACTCCACATCGCAACACCGAACAGGGTGATTGCCAAAAGGGTAAATAATTTTTTCATTCTTGTTGTATTTTAAGTTTGACAAATAAAAAATCAACCGTATCCTTGCGGGATACGGCACAACAGAAATTCAAAACGGATTCACACCTTTCGCAGGGCTGTCGGAAGCCTCGTATTAGACCGGAATGCCGGATGCAGGGGGAAATCGCTGTTTTGATTTTCACCCGTACACCCGCAGGTTGCAAATCTTATAAATGCATCGGCAGGTCTTCTGACTTGTTCCGGTTTTACGCCTTCCCAGCCTTGCGGCCAGTGGCAAAGATTGTAAAACCTTTTGCGCCCCATGTTTGGGGCAGGAACTCACAGCAACGGGTATTGTCGCAGATTCTCACTGCATTCCCTTTTCATTCTTCATCGCGTAATCGGCGATTCGGAAACCTTTGCGACGGCAAATATACAAATTTTTGCTTGTTAGGTATCTTCGATACGAAAAAAAATGCAATCCTGTATTTTGGGTATTTTACAGTTATGAATCATACTTATCTGATTTGAGATTTTAAGAATAATTACTTTTTTCTCAGATGCTCTGCATCTTGAAGTAGCTTATACGCTTTCCGCTCTTTAATTGAAGCCTGTTCCAGCTGCTCAGCCCGCCGCCTTACGCCTTCTTCGTACCGCTCGACTTGGTTTCGGACAGTATCGCGTATGGCCGTGTGCTGCTTATCCCTGAATATCGTTTCCAACTCCATTAGCTCCTTTTCCTTGATCTCACCCCGCATTTTCACGTAGCGGTATTTCAGGTCGTTCGCAGCTAACAGCCGATTATTCTCTGAGATTCGGTAAATGAATGCGCCTTGCAGGAAAATACATCCCAGCATGGCGAACATCATCAGAAATGTTTTCGAAGAACTGATGTCGAGCGTATAGGTATGGCGGTGTTCCTGTGCGGGCAGGGCGTCGGGCCTTGTCAATGCTTCGACGGCTTGCCCGACCTGCTCGATCAATGTATGTGTCTGCCTGTTCTCCTTGTCGATCACCTCCAGTCTCCCTGCCAACTGCGCCAGCAGTGTGTTGTATCTGTCGGCAAATTCCCGCTCCTGCTCGGTTTTTACTCCGGGCAAGGCCGTATGCCGTTGTAGGTGTTCCAGCAGTTGCGCGACTTGCCCCTGCGAGCGTTCCACGGCCTCTATCAGTCGCTCGATCCGTCCAAGCTGGACATTCTCCAAACCTGCGTTTCCTGCGCTGCCTGCCTTGGCGTTTTTGATGGTTTTGACAAGCGTTTCCTTGAGGTCTTCATACATCTCGATCGAGAGGTCGATCTTATTTTCGTCGTTCATGGTTTTCCGGTTTTAAGGTTATATTTTCATTTTGGCTCTTCTTTTCTGTTCTTCGAGCTTGCGGCGGCGTTCCATCGCGGCTATGGCCATCGCTTCGGCCGCTGCATCGAGCAGCGCTGTAATTCGTGCGATATGCTCTTCGGGGCTTTCTCCCGGCTTGCGCTGCAACTGCTCGGCGGACACTCCGACGGGCGAATCGGCCGGCGGCAGCGGAATCCCGCCTGCCTTTCCGAGGTTTACCGACGGCGGTTTTTCGCGCGTGCCGCCGCTACCCATACCGCCGAACAACCCGGCAAATGCCGAACGGTAATTGCCTGCCGCCGCCGAGAGGTTTCCGAGGAGCGTGGCCCGGTGCTGGGTTTGTTGCTGCACGTGGGTAAAATGACGGTCGAGTTTCGTAAAGCTGAAAGCCCGGTCGATCTTCGATCCGGAGAACTCGAAGCCGTTTTTCGAGAAGAGGATACCCTGCTTGCGGTCGGTATTTCCGCAATACTTGTAACGGACGCCGATGTCCTGTTCCTTTAATTTGCCTTCCAGTTCGTTCCAACTTTTGCTCTTGGGCAGACAGCCTTTGATCGCATCGTGGATTTCGTATCTGGTTTTGTCGGGTTCGCGCAACCGCTCCCGCCGTACGTCGTCCTTTCCCGGTGCGAGATACAATCCGTACTTCTCGGTCAGCTCCCGGCAGACCTTGGCGTTGCGGATCTTGATGTTCCTGTCCGATATGGTCTGCCCGTTGTTCCCGACCCGGTTGTAGACCAGATGGCAGTGCGGATGGGGCTGGTCGAGATGGCGCACCAATAGATACTGCGTATCGGTGATGCCCATCTTTTGCATATACTCCTTTGCGATCTGCGTCATCAGGGCGTCGGTCATCCGCGGGGCGTCTTTGGGTGAGAAAGACAAGGAGATATGGCCGACATTGTTTTTCAGCCGTGGGTTCAATAAGGTCTGGTCTTTGAAGTCCTGCACCATGTCCTTCACTTCCGGAGGCATAATGCCTTCGGCTTCCAAGATCCGGGATTCTTCTTTCATCACATAACCCACCGTCCCCGAAAAGGACGAAGCGGATATTACCTTACCGACCATCGCATATCTGTTTCAGGAGTTTTTCGATGGCCGTGACGATCGCCGCATGCCGTACCCTGACAGCCGCCAGACCTTTGGCATTGGCCAGCCGGGTCAGTTGGTTCAGGTTGCGGGCAATGCCTTTGAGTTGGGCCATGAAATCCAGTTGTTCGCGGGTGATCCGTGCTCTTACCGTTCCTCGGTCGATCAGCTGGCGCAGGACTTCGGCAGGCGGTTGTCCTGCTTCGCGGCAGAGGGCCGAAAAGCGGAGTTTCCGTTCGGGGCTGAGCCGCGTGCTGACGACGTATTTGTGGATGCGGCCGATGCCGACTTTCGGGCGTCCGCCCTGTTTGCTGTATGTTTTTTTCGGTGTTTCCATGATAAGTGGGTTGTAAGCATTTTTTTGTTCAGACCAGCGGGATTTTACGCCGGCCACCGGGTAAGGCGGAGTTTTCGTCTACGAAAACACAACCTTGCCTTCCTTAAATCTTTACCCCTTTCCGACGCGGTGGTTCAATTTCCGCCGTTTCCGCTTTCAGGGCTTGCAGATTATTCCGAAGAGTCTGAACGGCCTTTGTTTCGGGGGCGTTCTTCTGTGTCGAAGGCTTTTGTGTTCGGCCTTTTATGCGGGCGGTCAGATAGTCGTTTACGTCCTTGTGCCCGCGGTAAAAATGGCTTTGGTCGATGACCTCGCTGCGGGGGCAAAGACGGATCAGATCGGCAGTTGCCTTGCGTCCTGCCTCGTCGTTGTCGAAGAAGGCGTGAATCACCGGATGCCGGGAGATAAACGGAACGGCTTTGGGCAGGTTGACGACCGAGTTCAGAACTGTGGCGTCGATGCGCAGTCGTTCGGAATATTTCAGCGAAAGATAAGCGAGAAAATCCATAAATCCCTCGAAGGCGATCACCGTGTCGGACTGGTTGTCGATGGTGGTGATATGTTTGGGCGAGGAGCCGCCTTTGAACCGTGCGGAGCGGAGCTCCCACCCTTCGGCATCGTTGCGGAACCCGACGGCGAAAAAGGCGCGGCCGTTTACCTTGTAGCGGACTTCGCGGCAGAATGCCGCGGCGACAGACGGGACGATGCCGCGCGAGGCGAGATAACCGACCAATGCCGGATGCCGGAGCGAAGCGTCGGAGAGGATGCAGAGCGTGGGGACAGTGGCCGAACACACGACCGGCGATACCCCGCCAACGCCAAGAGGCTCACCAATACCTGGTGAAAGAGAAGCGGAACCGGCGTCCCTTTTTTCACCGTTTTGCAGCCATCGGATCGCCTCACGGCTGTCGCACCGCTCCAACCGCATTACGAGGGTGAGCAATGTGCCGCCCTCTCCCAATCCGAAGTCGTACCAGAGATTCTGCACATAGTCCACTTTGAAACTCGGTGTACGCTCTTCACGCAAAGGGGAAAGATACATGCCGTAGCCGTTGCGTTCGTATTTGGGCAGAATGCCCCGCCGTGCGAGGAATTGCCTGATGCTGATATTTTTCAGATCATTCATAATGTTTGTTTTTCGAAGTTTAGCGATATTGCCTTACTACCTACTACGATTGCGTAATCGTTTGATAAACAATTTGCTATGCGTAGTAGTGAAGTGCATGGCAGCTTACTACCGTAGTAATTGACGTAGTAGCGTCGTAAGATGCCGTAAGGTGTGTTTTTACATCCTACTACACGCCTGCGTGTTCTTTTTCAATGTTTTGCAGCTGTGTGTAGTAGCGTAGTAACTACAATCCGTAAGAGACGAAAGGATTGGGTGTGATCTTCTCGATGACCCAGCCGTAGACGGGATTTCCGTTGATACGCTTCGAGCGGCGCTCGAACCCAGCCTTGCGCAAGGCTTCACCCATACGTTTCTCGGAGAGGTTCAGCGATGAATAGCTGCGCAGGTAGTCCAGAATCTCCACGGTGGTCATAAAGCAATCCGTGACGGCATGTTCCGGAGGTTTCTCGAACCCTTTCAGCAGCATTTCGTATTCGATGGTCTGGACATGGAATGCGGCGTTTCCCCGGTGCAGTTCTTCGATCTCGGCGTCGTCGAACCAATAGCGGAATCCGTTGCTCAGGAGTGTTCGGGCTTCGGCATATACCCGATCCATATTGACCCATATCGCCCGGTCGATGTCGATGGATAACACCTCGAAGGGCAGGAAGCGCCGCGAGCCGGTCGGATCGGTCAGAAAGTCGTTCCCGTTCACCGAGGCCATGAAGCTCGCCAAGTGGGGATACTCTTCGATGTAAACGTCGTAGGGCCGCCGGTATTTGACCGAAGGAGCCGTGATGAGGTTCTTCAGCTCGTTTTCATCCCGTTTGTTGAGCGCCTTCAGCTGGTCGTCGATGTTGATGAAGAGGTATTCGGCAACCAGCGTCAGCACGTCTTTGTTCTGCGGGTCGATCTTTCCCGTGAAAAGATAACTGGCGAGTGAGCGGGGACAGAGGTTGTCGAGCCACGTGGTCTTGAACTTTCCCTGTTCGCCGGTCAATACCAGACATACATGGTTCTGACACCCAACATCATTCATCGCATTGGCGACCACGCCGACGAGCCATTTGGTCAGGTACTCCGACCAATGCCGGGCGTTGCGCACAGTGACGGTCGCGGCCAGTTCGTCGATGGCCTGAGTCCCCGTTGCCGGCGGCAGTTTCCGGAAATACGTTTGTACGGGATTCACACGCTCGGAGAAGTCGCTTTCGAGCATGCTGCGCAGATTCTCCGCCGAGGTGGAAATGCCGATGGTGCGGTCGAGCTCCCGCCGAAAGGAGTTGAGCCGGTATTTGGTCACGGGGAGGAACTCGCCGTCGCTGCTGCGGAACTCCGCACGGCTTTTGACCGTGTTGTAGCGAAAGGCGTAATGCTCCCGCAGAAACTCCTCGATACGCTCGTTCCGGGACTGCTTGCCGGGGACTGCAACGCTGTCTGACACCTTATTTGCCATCGTGTTCGCCGAGAATCCGTTGAATGTCCGAGGTGCGGTAGCGAACCTTGTTCCCGACCTTAACGGCTTTCAGATATCCTTTGCGGTTCCAATGCCAGAGCGTCGCATCGCAAACGCCGCATAGCTCTTTGACCTGTTCTTTGGTCAGGTAACGTTCCTTGCGGGCTTCGGCGACTTGTGCAGCCAACTCTTCTTTGGCGCGGTCGATAAGGCTTTTGGAGAAAGCCAACAGATCCTCGCCGCTTACCTCCAGCCGGATGCTGCCCGGAGCATCCCGGAGGATGGATAATAAATCTTTCATACATTGCTTTCCGCCCGTTGTGAAGCGCAGCCTTCCGGCGGACGGGAAAGCAACGCCGCCGCCCGGAAATCCGAGCGACGGCGCAAATATAATGTTATGATTGAGCGATATTTAAGCGTTTAATTCGCGGTGTGTTAAGACGAATTTAACGAGCCTTATTGCGATAGAAAATCTTTTATTTCCCGGATGATAAGGGCTTCGCCGCCCCGACTGCTGACGGTCGATCCGATAAGCAACGGTTCCGTCAGGCGGCTGTATGCTTCCTGTATGCCCCGCTCGTGGACGATGCGGATGTCAGAGCCGTATTCCGCTTGCAGGGCATCGCGGAACGGTTTGATGTTGATTGGAACTACCAGATAGCGCAATTCATCGAGTGCGATCTTCAACCGTGCGATGTCGGTCTGGGTGTGTTTCTTTGTGAGGTATTCGCCGATTTTTCTTCGCAACTCAGCGGGATGTGTGACAATTGGCGAAAACATTTCCACCAATGATCTGGCTGCGCTCGGCCTGCCGGGCTTCCTCTTTTCACCTGCATCTTCGACAAGAAGAGTGCCCGCGGCCCATTCCAGCACCCGGTCGCTTTCGGCCAGCCGCATCGCTTCGCGGTGGGCATCCCAGTCCTGCTTGGTGCGCAGTTCTAATTTGATGGAGCGGGAGATCAGCAGTCTGATCGTGGCGCTCATGGTCATCTTCTGCAAGAATCCCAGATCGGGCGAGTGCCGCAGCTCTTCGCAACGCTCTACCATCCGTTCGAAACTCTTGCCGAAGTAGAGCCAGCAAAGCATCGCCGGGAGAGTGGAATCCTTGCCGGGCTGTTCGCACTCCCGGATGATCTTGCCGGCAAGGTCGTGTTGTCGGGCCGCCTGTTCGATCTCATCGACATGCTCGAATAGTCCTTCATTGGCTTTGGCGGACATGAGGCGCCGGTACCGGGGGATAAGGGACATGGCTTGGAATATGACCGACTGGCACCCTGCATAGTCACGGGCGGTCATCGCCTCTTCGAATGCGGCGTATTCGTCGGGGTGGGTGTTCATCCATTCCCGCAACTTCGCTTTGAAAGCCTCGTATTCCTGCTGGCCCATAGTATTGTACTACTTTTTTAAGACAACCCATCTGCCGCCTTTTGTCGGCCCTTCATGACTGATAATCCCCTCTTTGTTCATTTGCAGTAGATAATGCTTAATGCTATTCGAGGTACGTCCTAATAACGCTTCCAATTCCCTGCCGGAGATTGCCGGATTCTTTTGGATTTCGTAGATGATCCTTTCCCGAATATTTTGGGGTGTTTCTTGTGGGTTTCTTGTGGGTTTCTTGTGGGTTTCTTGTGGGTTTCTCTCAGCACCGAAGCCTGCATCGTAATATCGTTTCGATGCTTTTTCAATTACCCGAAATGCCGTGACAAATGAAAAGTCGAATTCGGCTTTTTCATTGCCGTTTTCCGTCAGCTCTTTTTGAACCCTATAAACACCTCGGCTGAAACGATTGACATAACCGAGAATTTTCATCGCTTCGGCAATGAACGGATTGCGGTAATCGCTTACATTCGGAAAATTCTCCGGACTGACTTTTCCATATAAACCGCCGGGATTTTGTATTTCAATACGATCATCGTATTCATAGAATTGTATCGGGGCATTCGTTTCATAATCCCGGTGCATGATCGCATTCATCAGAAGTTCCCGCGTTGCCCAGTATGGGTAATTCGCAACGGTTTCTTCCCGGAGAACACTAATCGGAATCGGGCGTTTTTGCGACACACTCGTTTCGACGAATGCGTCTATTTTAATGAGGTCATGGCAAAGGTTATTCCCGAACTTGTGTTCATTGATGATTTCCCCTGCACGATCCACACCTTTGAAACGGACATATTGGACATAAGCTCCCGGAAAATAGCGCCCCGGATTTCCCCCGAACAGAATAATGCATCCGTTCGTCGGACAGTTATATCGCAAGTCGAAAAATCCGAGTGATGCCAACTGTTCTTCAAGAGGGCGCTTATCGTCTGCAAGAATTTCACTGGCTACGGCTTTTGGTAAAAATTCTGACCGAACAAGGTTTATATCAATGTCGGCAAGCGTCGTTCCGATACACGGCATGGCATCGAACGTTCGAATATTAGAGATTCTTCGCTCCATCAATATTTTTTCTTCGGCTTCCGATGCGATGCTTTTGCGCGGACCTATCCGTACCCAAATACGTCCCCGGTATCTGACCGGAGGAAATTCGGACGGTTTGACCTCGACCACGAGTAAATCGCCACCTTCCAAAACAAAGCGCTCGACAGTCATTACCGGTTGCGGGAGAATATTGCCGTCGGTGCGGATATTGGTCATTTTGAGTAGTAGACCATCATCGACACGCAGGCCGGATAACTTCCCGTTGTCTTCGGCTCCTATAATCAGATAGCCGCTTTTGTCATCGCCGGGTAAATCATTGGAAAAAGCACAAATCGCCTGGCAAAATTTGTCCATATTGGTTGTCGAGGACGTTATCTCGATGTTGTAGCTTTCCGGATTGCCAAGTATTTGTACCAGTTGTTTCTGTGTTAACATAATGCGGCTCTCAATTTGTTAGGACAAAAATATGGATTCTTTTCAGTAAATTCTAAAAAGCAATATATTATTTCAGCAAATCGACCAACTGTTGCTTCATTTCATCGTCGATGGTGCGATAACGCGCGAAAGCCTTGCTGCCTTCCTTATGTCCGCTCAAAGCTCCGACCAAATTGGGGTCTTTGACCTGCTTATACAGATTTCCGACGAATGTCCGGCGGGCCAGATGCGACGAGGCGATCTCGTAAAGTACCCTTTTTTCTTCTTCGCGGGTGGTGGGGTTTATGACCGTAACCAACCGCTTCAATCCGGCGGCTTTGAAAATCCGCTTGATCGCCAGATTGTATTTCTGCTCGGAGATGAACGGTAGCAGTTTGTCGCCGTCCAGACTTTTATAACGGGATACGATCTCTTTGGCTGTCTGATTCAGCGGAACCCGCACGGTCAGCGGCCGCCCTTCCTTGGTCTTGCGCGGTATGTATTCGATGGCTCCGTCAATCAGATTCGATTTCGTCATTTTCAGCAGATCACCCACCCGGCAGCCGATCAGACATTGAAAAACGAAGATGTCGCGCTGAACGGCCAGTTGCGGATGCCGCATTAGATTCGTGCCGTAAATCTTGTGCAACTCCTCGACCGTGATATAATAAGGCGTTCCGTATGTGCATTCCTCCAACGGGAAATCGTCGAACGGTCGGTTCCGGGTCTTTTTGTTGCTGTTGCACCAGTAGAAGAAAGTTCGGATGCGCGAGAAACAATCCAATAACGTATTCTTTCCTCTGGGTTGCGGCGTGCGTGCTTCGGGTATAGCTGCGTAGATTTCCGGGTAAAGAGCGCAGTAGCGGTATTCATTTTCCAAAAAATCCCAAATATTCCGCAAGGTGTCGGCCGTTACTTGATCGATGTCCAATACGAATGCTTTTTGCCCCCTCTTGGTTGTCCGGATATAAAGTTCATACCGCTGTAATCCTCGTTTGATGACCCGGTAATTCTTTTTGCGGACATCGGAAAGACGGTGCTTTTCGAGAAATTCGTCGAACAATGCGATCAATGTCGGTTTGGCCGTTTCTTCCGTGGCCGTTTCGATATTGTATTTTTGCGGATTGTAATATTGTTCCAATGTCTCTTTCAGCCACTCTTTCTGCGGTTCTGTCGTCTGTCGGGACTGATAGGCTTTTTCGAGGTAGGACTTGAGTTTGCGGGCTTCATCGTTGTAATAGGAACGCATTTCGTCGTTGCAAACGATTTTGCTTTTGACCTGTTCGGCCTTGTCATCCCAAAGATTGGGGTTGATGGTGAGCCGGGTCGGTGCGACCATATCTACCTGCCTGCCGTCCCGCAGGCGTGCGTAAATGGTCGCCTTCGATTCTGTATCATAGCGTTTTACGCTCTTTTTGATGATGAGAGTTATTTTCATAGTACCCAGATTCCGGATTGTCAAAGCAAAAATACGAAAAATTCCCCACATTTTCCCCACATCTGCTAAAATATGTTCAATCGGAATTTATTAGATAAAATGATTGGATGTTTATATTCTATTGATTATAAATAAAATAAGTATATTTTTATCTCTATTTGGATTTAATAGAGTTTAATATATTCAAATGCGGCTCCGGGTACTGATTAAGGTGTCAAAACTTTGATTTTCAAGGTTTTGGCGCCTTTTCTTTTTTGCCATGCCCTTCTGCGGCGGTTTGCTTTTCGCAGATTTGTTCAGGCGGTGCCGCTTTTTGAGAAGGAGCGTGATTTTGCCCGTTCGGGAAATTTCCTGCGGCGGAGCATGATATGCGCTTTCGCGTTATGCCGTCTCTCCGGTGCGATTTTGAGTTTTGATACTTAAGTTTGCCATTCGAGTTCAATTTTTGCATTAAGGAGATGCGGGGAAGGCGAATGTCGTATATTTAATGCAATAAAAATCAGCATGCATCCCAAATTCCAAATATATACCGATATTTCGTCTCTGCCGATAAGCGAACACGAGGCCTATCAGGAGGAGGGTTTCTGCGGTATTTGCACGGGAGGTACCGCTGTGATAGAGGTTTTTTCGGTGCGCAGTCCGATTTCCGAAAACGATATCGTGACGATTCTGCCGTTGCAGCTGGTGTCGATCCGCGAGGTCAGCGACGATTTCTCGATGACCTTTTTCAAAGTAGACAAGGGGATGTTCCTCGACATCATGAGCGGGTTGGGGAAAATAACCCCGGATTTTTTCTTCTATATGCGGAAGAACTTCCTGTACAGCGTGAACGATGTGGACCGAAACCGGTTTCTGGGGTTTTGCCGGGCGATCGATCTCAGGGGCAGCAACAACGATCCCCTTTTCCTGCGGGAGACCATTCTGCACCTGCTGCGGATTTATTACTGGGATTTCTACGTCCTTTTCCAGCAGAAGACGAGCGCCAAGAAGCGCCCTTTCGTGAATACCAACAAGGAGAATATCGCCATGCGGTTCGCCATGCTGGTCAGCGAACACCACAAAACGCGCAGGGAGGTCGCTTTCTATGCCGATAAGTTGTGCATTTCGCCCGTATATCTGACCAAAGTCATTCAGGAAGTAAACGGCCAGTCCGCCCATGAAATGATTGCGGACTACGTCGTTATCGAGATCAAAACCCTGCTCCGGGACGCGAGGCTCGACATAAAGGCCGTGGCACGACAGGCCGGCTTCGCCAACCAGTCTTCGCTGAGCCGCTTTTTCCGCCTGAAAACGGGCATGTCTCCCACGGAGTACCGCCGCATGATTCATGCCACAAGATAAGTTCTTGTTCCGTCCTCGGTTTCGGAATTCCGTATCGTGCAAACCCGTCCGATGACCGATGTGCGGCGTTCGTAAACAGACGCGCCGGTTTTTCTGCCGCTGTTCCGATCGGCTCCGGCGGAGGGGCGTTTTGTTCCGGGAACCGGAGGTAAATCGTTGTATGGCAGACAACGCTAAACTAATCTCCTGTGCTCCGGCTCCCCTGAACAAAACGCCGTTCCTTTTACGGCTTGTGACGGAATTGCTCCGTAATGTCTTCCATTGCGCCCGCAGGACCGATTCTGTAGAGCCGCTGATTGGTCGTCGGTGAAGTCAGCGGCCCCAGCGACTCGACCCACCCGCCCAGTTTGATGTAATCGAACACCTGCGGCGCGAATCCTTCCGGCAACTCCTGCCGTCCCGAATACCAGCCGACGTGCAGGACCGGCAACTCCTGCCGCACGACCTCCGCCAGCCGGGCGATCCGGTGCGGCGCGGCATCCCCGCCCATAAAGCAGACGCAGGTCACCGACCGTCCGTATCGCTCCAGCAGGGCGCGCAGTTCCGGGGCGTCGAGCACATGCCCCGCATCGGCCTGCAGGTGGGGGCTATGACACCCCGGACAGCGGTTCGGGCAGTTGGCGATGTTGATCGCCAGCGTCGTTTCGCCCGGAATCTCCGCGAATACGATGTCGAAATTGTAGTATCGGACTACTGTTTCCGGAGCTGTCATACGGCCTCCTGAGCGGGCGAACTTTTCTGTCCAGCCGGTTCTTTCTGTGCGAACGGTTCCTGCTGCGGGTGCGCACCCTGCTGTCCGGGTGTTTCCGTGCTGCCCGCCGCCGGTTTCATGTTGCCGTAATAGCGGCGTTCGGCCTCCTGCTGGCGTGCGGCCGAGAAGTTCGAGACCCGTTTCATGTAGCCGATCACGCGCGTCAGGTAATCCAGATCGTCGCTATGGCATGCGGGACATGCTTTCAGATAGCGTTTGTCGATATGCCCGCACTTGTTGCAGACCGTATTGGGAATGTTGAACGTAAAGTAGTTGCAGCCCTCGGCCGCGGCCACGCGCAGCAGGTGGCGGTACTGCTCCTTCGAAAGGTGCTCTTCGAGATTCATGTGCAGCGCCGAGCCGCCCGTGAGGTGGTCGATGTAGCGGCGTCCGTGCAGCCGGAATTTGTCGACGACGTTCAGCGACTGGTCCTCGACGACGTAGAAATAGGAGTTGTAGCAGTCGCGCGGCACGGCGTATCCGTCCTCGCGGTCCCATTTGGCGTGCTTCACGCCGACGTTTTCGGCGGGGATCATCTCGCAGTTGAACATCAGCTCCTTGGTGCGGTATTTCTTGTTGTAACGCTCGATCAGCCCCAGTACGTTCTGCACGAAAGCGACGTAGTCGTCGTTGTCGTCGATGCGGATTCCCAGAAATTCGGCGGCTTCGACCAGTCCGTTTACGCCGATGGTCAGGTATTGGCGCGAAAGGTTGATGTAGCCCGCATCGAAGAGCGGCAGCATGCCTTTGGACTTCAGTTCCTTGAGGTTTTCGTTGTAAGCCGTCTGCACTTTGTGTACCAGATCCGTGATCTCTTCCAGATAGGTGAGATAGTGCATGCCGTTCTTCACGGCGTACTGGATGCAGCGGTTGAGGTTGATCGTCAGCACGCTCTTCGAGCCGGTCGAGACGCCGCCCGCGCCGAGCGTGTAGCTGAACCCGTTGTCCTGAATCTCGTTCCGCAGACGGCAGCAGCTCGACAGCGAGTCGGCGTTGTCGCTGATATAGGTGAAGAACGAGTGCCCCTCGGCGTACATCTGCGCCGTGATGTCGCCCCACTCCCGGTCCATCACGTCGCCGTCTTTGGTCAGCAGCGCCATCGTCTCTACCGGGAAAGTCAGCACGGTCTTGGTGCGCTCGCGGTTGAACCACGTCATGAAACGCTTCTGCAGCCACGACAGCGACTCCCAGTGCGGATGCGAACCGTCGGGAAATACGAACTCCCCGAACAGGCTTTCGAAGTAGTAGCGGTCGTAGTAGGCCACGTTCCAGAACACGGCTTGGAAGTTGCGCGCCCCGGTCGGCTGGTTGATCGAGTAGACGATCTGTTCGAAGCAGTCGGTGATTATCTTGTCTATTGTCCGGCGTTTCTTCGAGAGGTCGGCCACCTCGTCGGCCCGCTTGTAGTAATCCTCGCCGTACTCCTGCTCGATGAAATAGTTCATGTACATCAGGAATTCGGGCGTGGCGCATGCGCCCGAAAGCATCGACGACACGATGAAAACCATGTTGACGAATCCGCCGCAGAACGATTTGAGATTCGTCGGACGGGTCGAGTTGCCGCCCACCGAGAGCGTGCCGCCCAAGAGCCACGGATACATGGTGATCGAGGCGCAGTAGTTGGCCATCGACGTCTCGTCGTTCTTGTAGATGAAGTGCTCCTTGAGCAGGTGCAGGTATTTGTCCGACAGCTCTTTGCCGTACATCTCCTTGATGCGGTCGGTCAGCAGGCGGCGGTTCAGGCGGATGAAGTTCTGCTTCGGCAGCTCGCCGATCAGCGTGGCGATATTCTTGTTTTCGACGTTGGCGTTGGCGTCGTATTTCGAGCCGGTCGCCGGGTTCGAGGCGTCGCAGTAGTTGATCAGAAATTCGAGTTTCTCGCGGTCTTCGCGCTCCTCGGTGTGTTTCTGGCGGTAGAGCATGTAGCTCTTGGCCACCGCGAAGTAACGCTCGGCCATCAGCGCCACTTCGACCTGATTCTGAATCTCTTCGACGCTCATGCCGTCGGACACGTGTACGCGGCTCAGTATCGACGTGATGTCGTCGTCGGTGGCGTAGCTGCCGACCGAAAGGAAGGCCTTGCGTACGGCGCGTTTGATTTTCTCGACGGAAAACGCTTTGCGCTTGCCGTCGCGTTTTACGATGTAAAGTTCGGAAATGCCCATATTTTCTCCTGTTTTTGTTGTTGGCCGATTATGCGATAAAGCCCGCTTTTGCCGGCGGACGGCCGCCTGAAAAGCATGGTTTCACCAAAAAAATCAGTGTAAAACAAAGTTGCTGCACCGCTCTATATCCCGAAAGCGGGTGCCGTATATCGGTCAGGCAGGTCTTCTGACTCGCTCCTTCCGCACGCCTTCCCGTCCGATGGACAGTGGCTCTGAGAGTGTGCGGAGCGCAACGGAGCTTACAGCTACGGGGATAGTCCCTGATTTGCACAGGAGTTCCCTTTTGATCCCAAGCCGGCAGCCGCCGGCGGGGAACCTTGACCGGGAGCAAATATAGAGATTGTTTCCGAGGCGGCAATCGTTCGGCGCTCCAATTAATGAACAAATTGTAAACAATACGGCCGACGGCGGCCGACGCGGAAAAAATATGCCGCGTCCGCCCTCATGCGGTGATTTTTCGCAAAAGCTGTCCGCATGCACCTCTCTTTAGGGGCCGGGTGGCGCAAAACCGATAAATTTTGCTACCTTTGCCGCCGTATGAGAGCATCCGTCAAAAAGATATACGCTTCGTTCGGTCCCGACGCCTTGGTCGCGTTCTGGCTGGGCGTATGGTGGATTTGCAACCTCTTTCAGGCCGGTTTCACGGAGCTGGCCAACGACGAGGCCTACTACCATATGTTCGCCGAAAACATCTCGTGGGGCTATTTCGACCATCCGCCGATGACGGCGCTGCTGGTCTGGCTTGGGGAGCATCTCTTCGGCGGGGAGTTCGGCGTGCGGTTTTTCTTTACCCTGCTGCAGCCGCTTTACCTCTTTGTCTTCTGGCGCATCATCCGGCCCTCCGATGCCGACCGCCGCGATGCGGGGCTTTTCGTTATGCTCTCGGCCGCGACGCTCATGCTGCAGTTGTACGGTTTTATCGCCGTGCCCGACGGTCCGCTGATGATGACTGCGGCGTTGTTCCTGCTCACTTTCAAATGGTTCACCGAAGGGCGGCGCGCGGCGTGGCTCTGGATGGGTGTGGCCATGGCGCTGATGGCCTACAGCAAGTACCACGGGGCGCTGGTGGTGCTCTTCGCGCTTGCGGCGACCCCCCCCCGCGTGTTCCTGCGTCCGACCTTATATCTCAGCGGCGCGGTGGCGCTGTTGCTGCTCGTGCCGCATTTCGTGTGGCAGTACGAGCACGACTGGGCGTCGCTGGCCTATCATCTGGCGGGGCGTAACTCGGTCTTCCGGCCCGGTTACGTCGCCGAATACCTGCTCAACCTGCTGGTCGTCTTCAACCCGTTCTTCGTGCCGCTCTATGTCCGGTCGTGGATCGCCGTGAAGCCGCAGAACGCCGTCGAACGCGCGCTGAGATTCATTCCGGCGGCGTTTATCGTCTTTTTCCTGCTTTCGACGCTGCGCGGATACGTCCAGCCCCAGTGGGTGATCGTCGCCGTGTTCGGACTGCTCTATACGCTCTTCACCTACGCCCGGCGTCATCCCCGGACGCGCCGCTACCTGATGCGCATGGGGTGGGTGACGCTCGCCCTGATCGCCCTGACGCGGCTGGTGATGATCTTCAATCCGCTGGGCATCCGTTACGAAGTGTTCGACAACCGCACCAGTTACGGGGAGATCGCCGAAATCGCCGACGGCCGTCCCGTCGTTTTCCGCCACGGTTACGCCGTCGCGGCCAAATACGCCTTCTATACCGGCGGAGAGGCCTACTGCCAGCCCAATATCCGCTACCGGACCCACCAATGGCAGTTCCGTGACGACGATACGCGCTTTGCCGGCCGCGAAGTGCTGGTCGAGACGCCTTATGACGAAGCCGACACGACGGGCCGCGTCCGGAGCGTCGTACTGCCCAACGGCAAGCGTTTCACGTGGTTCGTCGATACGCATTTCCATCCGACCCGCCTTGTGGACATCTCCTTCACGGGGCTTCCCGAACGAGTCGCCGCGGGCGATACGCTGCGGCTTTCGCTGCGAATCGACAATCCCTATCCTTATAACATCGACTTGGGCGGCGACATGTCGCTCGTCATGCTCTGGAAGCACGGCCGTTTCCGCGTCGAGGAGTTCGACACCGGGGAACGTTTCCGGATTCCCGCCGAGGAGGAGATCCGGCGCGAAGTGGCGTTCGTCGTGCCCCGACAGCTGGCCGGGACCGATTTCGACGCCGGCTTCGCCCTGCGCCGGGAAGGGTATACGAATTGGTTTAACGGAAAACCCCTCCGCACGGAGGTTGCGCGATGATCGAGCAGTTTCTCAAATTCTGCATCGTGGGCGGTTCGGGCGTCTTCGTCGATTTTGGAATCACCTACCTTTGCAAGGAGTGGCTGAGGCTCAACAAGTACGTCGCCAATTCGCTCGGCTTTCTCTGCGCTTCGACGACGAATTACATCCTGAACCGGATTTGGACTTTCCACAACGAGAATCCCGACATTACGGGACAGTACCTCCGTTTTCTGGGCATTGCCGCCGTGGGGCTTGTCATCAACAACCTGACGATCTGGCTGCTGCACGGCCGCTTCCGCCTGAATTTCTATCTGGCCAAGCTTTTCGCCATCGGCGTGGTCACCTTCTGGAACTTTTTCATGAACTATTTCTTTACGTTCTGACCTCTTTGCTGGAGCGGGCGTAACGATATCGGATTGCCGCCGGAATTGCTGCCGTGTTTTTCGATGCAATTGTCATTATTGCGGTCCGCAACCTTTGTATGTGTTATTAAATCTAAGGTTTGATGAAAATTCAATTTTCATCAAAATATATTATGAAATATTTTATAAATATATATGGTGATATTTACTATTTTATAGTATTTTAGGTTTTGGATATCCACTTGTACTCTCGAATTCAAATCTTGTGTCACTAACTTTTCAATTTTATGAAACGTATTGCATTGATTGTGATCGGTTTTGCGATCTTCGCAATGTCGTGTCAAACTCAGGAAAGCGAATCCGCCACGAATTTTCCTTCTGAAACGCCATTGCAAGCGGGTGCGGAACATAATCTTTATCTGCAAGAGATCCTTAATTATTTTGGTGAGAATCCTGATGTTATGACGCGTGCTTCAGGGACTGCAGAGGATTTTATCAAACAGATGGCAAGTGTGCAGACGGCTGCATTGAAAAATCAGAATTTCAGAAACATGTCCACTGCACAGATAAATGCCTTTGTGCGAAATTGTGTGGATGTTTCGGTTGATCCGGCAATTATTGCTGCCGTTGAATCCTCCCTGACGACGAAAGGTTTTTCCATTGTGCCCGAAATGAATCGGGATGCCCCTTTGACTGCTGCCGTGAAAGGTTATATGGAGGAAGTGGAGCGTCTTGAAACTGCAAATGATTCTGATGCTGTATTTAAATCTAAAATGCAGAAAGCATATCTGACGTGGTATCGTGCGGCTGATGATGACGATGATCGAAAGTTGATCGCAGATTCGTATAATGTCTTTTTGGGCTCTTGGGAATATTGGACGGACAATGGTAGAGCGTGGGAGATTGGGTTGAAATCTACCCGTACGATTAAGTCGTTCCTCAAGAAACTGGTTATTGCAGATGTTAAAGCAACAGCATGGGCTTGTTGGAAAGCAAAAATATATGCTCTCGTATTCTGGAAAGCTATGCTTGCAGCAGGTGCTTCCGGCAGTGCATACGCTGCAATTCGTTATTTGGTTTTTTATGAAATAATTTTCCATGCCAGCGCTGACGGCATAGGATATTATCGGATAGGAAATCAAATGTTCACAGTGGAAGAGGTGAAAAATATGCTTTGCAGGGAGATTGCACGCCAAAATCCTGAACTGAATTTGTCCGTCGAATAACCGTATGCTGCGGATCGTTGCCATAACCCTGATTCAGGGGATGTTGCCCGCTATTTTCGGGTTGGTGTTTTTATGGATAAAATCGGACGTAACCCTTATCGCTCCGTGGCCAATGCTGATGCTGTTCATCTTCTTTGCGAATTTGCTGATCGTTGCGGCAGGTTGGAAATATCTCGGCGTTACGCGGAGCGACAGGCAGGCGCAAGCCATACTTATGTTCCTTGCCGTTTTCGAGCCGTTATTGACCTATAAAGTGCTTATTGCCGAGGGTGCGAATTTGACGCCGTGGGTGCAAATCGCTTGTTATTGTGCCGGACAGGCCGCTATCTGGGTCACAATCGTCTGGGGACCAGAGATATCCGGTTATTTCATGCAGCGACGTTGGGATAAAAAGGTGCTATCCGGAGAAAGGAAATTTCCGTCTCGCAAAGAATTTTTGGAAGAGCGGGAGCGGCGCCGGGCGCAGAGATACAAAAAATAGTATCTCATAAAATAGACGTAGAAATTACATAATCCGATCCCAGCAAGACTTTTTGCTTTTGGTTAGGATCGGATTTAAATTCTATTTTTCATATTCTATGCTTTTTTCGCAGCCCTGATTTTGCGCAGCGGGAGTCCCAGCACGCCGAAGAACGCTTCGCGGAAGATGCCGCCGCTCATCTTGGAGGTGCCCTCGCGGCGTTCGACGAAGATGATCGACACCTCCTTGAGTTTCAGCCCCAGCCGCCACGCCGAGTACTTCATTTCGATCTGAAAGCCGTATCCCTTCATCCTTACGGCGTCGAGGTCGAGCGTCTCCAGCGCATGGCGCGAGTAGCAGACGAATCCCGCCGTCGCGTCGCGCAGGGGCATGCGCGTCACGATGCGCACGTACATCGAGGCGAAGTAGGACATCAGCAGACGCGACATCGGCCAGTTGACGACGTTTACGCCCTGCACATAGCGCGAGCCGACCACCACGTCGTTGCCCTCGGCGGCGGCTTCGTACAGCCGCACCAGATCGTCGGGATTGTGCGAGAAGTCGCAGTCCATTTCGCAGATGTAGTCGAATCCGTTGTCCAGTCCCCAGCGGAATCCCGTCAGATAGGCCGTTCCCAGCCCCTGTTTGCCGCTGCGCTCCAGCAGATGAAGCGTTTCGGGGAACTCTTTCCGGCGTTGCCTGACGATTTCGGCCGTCCCGTCGGGCGAACCGTCGTCGATGACGAGCAGTTCGAAAGGTTCGGGCAGCGAAAAGACCTTGTCGATCATCGCCGAGATGTTTTCCTTCTCGTTGTAGGTCGGAATGATTACCAGTTTGCGCATAGGGCCTTGTTTTCGGATTTTCTATACAAAGGTAGCATTATTTTGCAAAAACGCGCCGCCCCGGCTCTTTTTCTGCGGGGACGGCGGATATTTCCGGCGCTTTGCGCGGGAGCCGCGCACGCTTTTTACCGGCGGCGTTTCATCGCCCGGATTTCCTGCTTCGCGGCGTCGCTCACGCGGTAGGACTCGATGATTTTCTGCAGCGATTTGTTGTAGGTCCAGTCGTCCAGCGAGCAGCTGCCCAGCCAAGCGTGTGTGCGCTGCGGAAATTTGACGTAGCAGACCGACACCGCCCATGCCACGGCCATGCGGGCGTAGTAGGCTTCGTGGCGGATGCCGTCGAGCTGCCGCAGAAACGCTTCGAGGTGCTGTTCATCGACGAAATTGCCCAACCCCATGACTACGGCGAAACGCGTGTCGTATTCGGCCTGCGCGTGAAAATAGGGTTGTATGAACTCCCACATCGGCTGCCGCTCGGCGGCGCGGAGCCGCCAGCAGAAGCAGTCGCAGACGGCCCAGTTGTCGATCTTGGGTACGAAGCGGGCCACGTGTGCGAGTTTTTCGGCGGGTTCGCACCGGGCATAGCCGATCACCAGCCCCTGCAGCATCCGCTCTTCGAAGTAGAAATCCTCGGCTTCGGCCAGATATGCGCGCCAGTCTCCGGCGGCGATCTCCTTGGCGATGCTGCGCAATACGGGCAGGCGTATGCCCAGCACGTTTTCGACGCCCGGCATCAGCGCCGAGGTGAATTTCATGTATTTAGGCTCGGTGAGTTCGAGCAGTTGTTCACGCAGCGTCATCGTTTGCCGAATTTGGGGGTTATGCCGATGAAAAAGGAGACGTTGAGCCGCGGCATGGGGCGCGAAAGCACCGATTCGTACTCCTCGTTGAGCAGGTTGTGGATGCAGCCTTTGAGCGAGAACGACGCCCATTTGCAGTCGAGTCCCTTTTCGAGCGAGAGGTCGCTCATGAAGTAGGGTTTCACGCGGCCCAAGACGCCGAGGTCGTTGCTCGACATGGTGTAACGTTCGCTGTACCAGTTCCATTTGTAGGTCAGCTCCCACCGCCGCCACTCGACGCGCGCCGTGAGGGCCGCCGAATAGACGGGAATGTAGACGAGCTGTTTGCCGACCGATTCGTCGGCCGGGCTGAACGGATCGCCCCGGTTGATCGAACGGGTCCATGCGAAATTGCCGTCGAGGAGCAGTCGCCAGCCGCCCGAAGTCTTAGCTTCGGCCGAGAGTTTGGTCTCGATGCCGTAACTGTGGACGCGGCGGATGTTGATCGGGGTGTAGATACCCAGTTTGGGACTGCCTATCCAGAGTATCCAGTCGTCGATGCGCGAATCGAACACCGTGGCCGACGCGCGCAGCGAACGGGCGTCGCCTTTGAGCGTCGTTTCCAAGCCCGCGTCGAACGTCCAGCCCCGTTCGGGTTTGAGGTTCTTGTTGCCGCCGGGGCGGAAGTAGAGGTCGTTGAGCGTAGGGTAGCGGTAGTTGCGGGCGGCCGAAGCCCGGACGACCACGCTGCCGCGTTTCGAGAGCACGTAGTCCGCGAACAGCGCCGGGATGACGGGCGTCGTACGGTCTCCGTATAACTCCCACCGCAGGTCGGCGGCGACGCCCAGCCGCGGCACGGGACGCCATTTCACGGCGGCGAACGCCGAAAGTTCGAACCGCTCCTGCCGGTAGAGCGTATCGGCCCGCAGGCCGTTGTTGCCGATCACCGAGAGGTCGCCGCTGCGCACCCGGTGCTGGTGGAGGGCGGCGTTGGCCGAGAAGAGCCACTTCTCGCCGAGCGCATATTCGGCTTCGGCCTTGGCGAAGAGCGTGTGGATGCGGCTCCGGGCGTCGGTATTGACGACGAACCGCCCTTTGCCTTCGGGATCCTGCTTGAGCAGGTAGCGCAGATCGGTGTAGGTGTAACCCGCGCGTGCGCCGAGTTTCAGTCCGTTGCGCAGCCGCTCCCAGCCTGCCACGGCCCGCAGCGTGCGTTCGTCCTGCGTATTCTTCTTCTGTTTGCTTTTGTTGCGGTCGGACGTGAGCATCGCCAGTCCGCGGTGCGAGTCGAGGTACCATGCCGCCAGCGAGAAACGGTCGCCGCCGCGCGTGGTGTAATAAAGCTCCTGCATGACGTGCAGGTCGCGGAATCCGCCGTTGCGGTTGCGCTGCAGAGGGTAATATTCGCCGACGATTTGGCCGTTGTCGTCGGTGACGAACTCTTTCGAATTGTAGTTGCGGAAGCGGAAATCATTGTCCGAGGTGCTGTAGAGCACGCGCGTCGAACTGCTCCACCGCGCGCCGCCGTAGGTCAGGTGCAGGAATTCGTCGAACGTGGCGAACGACCCGATGCCCTGCACGTAACGCAGCCCCAATCCCTGCTCCGCAGGGGCTTTGGTCGCCAGCGTCACCGCGCCGCCCAGCCCGCCGCCGGTGACGCCCACCGAGCTGGCTCCGTGATAGATCGTCGCGTCGTCGATGAAATAGGCGGGTATCAGCGAAAAATCGACCTGTCCGAGCATCGGCGAATTGACCTTCATGTCGTTCCACGTCACCTGCGTGTGCGAGGGCGCCGTGCCGCGGAACGAGGCGGTCGCGAGCGTTGCGCGGCCGTAGGATTTGATGAAGATGGTCGAGCCCGTCGCCAGCGCGTCGGCCAGCGATGCGGTGATGTTTTCGCGCAGGACGAGCGTGTCCAGCTCGGTGCGCTGCACGCCGATCTCCTTCATCGGGCGGCGTCCCGAAATATCGACCGACTCGATGGCGATGGTGCGGGCCGTCGAGTCACGCTGCGCCGCGGCGGGCAGGGCGCAGGTCAGGCAGAGGAGTATCGTCGCGGTGCGCAGCACGCGGTCAGTTGCGTTTGGTTACGGTCCGGTAGCAGCCGATGCCGCACACTTCGGTCGAAATCTCGCCGATCAGCGGGGCTTTGGCGTTCACGCCCGTCTGCACCTTGATGAAGTCGATCTGCTGCAGGTTGGCGGGCGAGCCGTCGGCCGTCACGGCGTCGCTGATGCGCAGGCGGTTGGTCGTGCCGATCCGGTCCACCGTCGAGAAGTTGTCGGCATAGCCCCATGCGAACGCCTGAGGTCTCCACTGTCCGTCGGCCTGTTCGACATTGTCGCGCAGCCGCGTGCCCGTGAATTTCAGGTCGGCAGTCTCGATCCATGCCGGGCAGTAGGAGGCCTGCGTATGTTCGTCCATCCGGTCGATCGTGCCGCTGCCGCCCCGGTCGTCGGTCCATGCGGCGGAGCCGTCGGCGAGCGGCGTGTAGGTGACCGCATACCCCCGGATCGTCGCGGCGTTGTCGTACTCGCTGCCTTTCAGCTCGTACCACGTGTCGTCGGGCATTCCGTTGCCGTTGGCGTCCTGCATGACCCAGACGACGCCCGGCTCGGACGAGGTGTTCATGGCGTTGCCCTTGACGTAAAGGTCGTAACCGCCCGTGTTGGGTACCGGCTCGGCGAATGCCGCGACGAGGTATCCGCCCCATCCGCCGAGCGAAACCCAGTTGTTCTCGGCGAAACGCGCGGCGGCGTACCGGCAGGCTTTCTCCGGCGTATCCACGTTGTCGAACGCGCCGCCGGAGCGCGCCTCTTCGTTGATGAACTGTCCCGGTGCGGGAGTGTATTCGAGAATCCGGGCCACGGGTTCGTCCGTCTGCGTGGTCGTGATCTCTTCGCCGGAGTTGCAGGCGGCCAGCAGAAGAGCCGCCAGAGGGAATGCGTATTTTTTCATCTTCTTCGAATGTTTTTTACGGTTTGAAACAGAACGATCCGGGGGTGATGCCGACGCGTATCGTGTCGACGGCCGCGCCCCGCGCCGTGAAGCGGTAGACCACGCCGTGCTGGACGTAGTCGATGGCGTCGGCCACGTAGACCTCCGAGGTCAGCGGATCGACCGCCACTTCGTAATAGGTAGTCTGCGTATAGGGCAGGAACGGCGTGACGGGCAACTCCTCGGCGTCGACCCGCATGCGCCAGACGTCGCGGTTGATGAAGTAGAGCGTGTCGCGCGTGCCGTTGAGGGTGACCGACGAGGGATGGTCGCCCGCGGCGAACGTATAGGTCTGCTCGACGCGGCGCGTGGCGGCGTCGATGCGGTAGAGCGCCGCCGGAATGCCTGCGGTGCGTCCGTCGGTGACGGTCCAGAGTTTGCCGAAGCGGTCGAGGACCAGCGACGAAGGCTGCGGCCCGACCTCGATCGAGTCCACCAGCGTTTCGCGTGCGGCGTCCACGACCAGAATCTTGTCGTCGTACGACCAGCAGTTTACGAACACTTCGTCGCCCCACTGCACCATCTGTTCGGTCGATTTGTGGCCGTTCATCGGAATCCGGCCGCGGATACGGTTGCTGCGGGAATCCACGACCGTGATGCGCGGATCGTAAAGGTCGGTGATATAGGCCGTCGTGTCGTTGGGGAAGTGGATGTAACGCGGCGAGACGACCCCTTCGATCACTCCCGTGACGCGGAAAGTCGCCGGGTCGATGACATAGACCGCGCCCGAATTGTTCACCACGACGTATCCGCGTCCTTTGTGGAGGGTCATCGACTGGGCGACGTCGCCCAGTTTCATGCCGTTCGCGCGGATGAAGATTTCGTTTTCGACGCTCCGTGCTGCCGGATCGTAGAACGACAGCGAAGCGTTGTCCCAGCCGAAGTTGCCCTCGCACGTGATGAACACGCCGCGCTGCGACTGCGCGAACGGCTCTTCATGCAGCGGTCCGTAGTCCATGCAGGCGCAGCAGAATCCTGCGCCGGCGCATAAAACCGCCATATGTCGTAAAACGCGTTTCATCGGCTTTCAAATGACTGCGGCTGGTACGGGCTGACGTGTCGGATGCCGGTGTCGGCGACGGTCTGCTGCGCCCCATTCTCCGCAGGGTGCATATTGGTTGAACGGCATGCGGCAGGTCTTCTGACTCGTTACCGTTCCGGCGCCTTCCCGTCCCGGAGGACAGTGGCCAAAGAGTGCCGGAACATGTTGCGTAACTTACAGCAGCGGGAACTGTTGCCGGATTTCACGGCATTCCCTTTTAATCCCCGCGCCCTTCCGGGGCGTTTCGGGAACCGATGCGACGCAAAAGTAATCTTTTTTCGAGACATGCCCCAAAGATTCGGACGAAAATATTAACTTTGTTGAGTAAATTGCGGCTCTGCGGACTCCGGCGAGGGTGATCGGCGGAGCTGTTGTGAAAAAAAGATTAACTTTGCCCGAAAATCGGATGTTATGACGGTTGAGATACGACGGATAACCCAAGTCTCGGATGCGCTCGAAGAGGCGTTCGCGCGGCTGATGCCGCAGCTTTCGCCGCGGCTGGGCGCGCCCTCCCGCGAGGTGTTGCGGCGTGTGGCCGGAAGCGAAACCGGAGCGTTGCTGGCCGCCGTGGCCGGGGAACGGATCGTCGGGGTGCTGACGCTGGCGTGGTACGATGCGCCTTCGGGGCGCAAGGCATGGATCGAGGACGTCGTGGTGGACGGCGCGGCACGCGGCTGCGGCGCGGGCGATGCGCTGGTGCGCGCTGCCGTGGAGCATGCGGCCCGCATCGGCGCCGGGAAGGTGATGCTGACGTCGAACCCGGCGCGCGAAGCCGCTAGGGCGCTTTATCGCAAAGTCGGATTCGAAGAGGTGGAAACCACGGTTTTCGCCTTTAAAACAGATAAGTGATGAAAAAATTCGTGAAGATTGCGGCCATCGTGGTGGCCGTCGTGCTGGTGATCGCTCTGGTGGCGCCGATGGTGCTGCGGGGCAAGATCGCCGAGATTGTGAAGCGTGAGGCCAATGCGATGCTCGATGCGCGGCTCGATTTCAAGAAGCTGGACATCAGCCTGTTGCGCCATTTTCCCCGTGCTTCGCTCGACCTGAAGGGACTGACGCTGGTGGGCGAGGAGCCTTTCGCGGGCGATACGATCGTCGCCGCGCAGCGGATTTCGGTGGTCGTGAACGTGATGTCGCTTTTCGGCGACGAGGGGTTCGAGGTGACGAAGATCATCCTTTCGGAGCCTGCGCTTCATGCGCACAAACTTGCCGACGGCAGGGTGAACTGGGACGTTGTGAAGGCTTCGGAAGAGGCTCAGGGCGAAGAGGAGACCCCCGCCGATGCGGAACCTTCGTCGTTCCGCCTTTCGGTCCGCGACTTCAGGATCAGCGACGCGGCGATCCGTTACGAGGACGATTCGACGGGCATGCGCTTCTCGACCGCACCTCTGTCACTTCGCCTGCGGGGCGACATGTCGGCCGACCAGACCGACCTCGACCTGCGGCTGACGGCCAAGGGCATGCGGCTGGTTTCGGGCGGTATTCCGATGCTCAGCGGCGCCGAAGCGGAGCTGGATGCGGTGATTGCGGCCGATCTGGCGAACAGCCGCTTTACCTTCTCGCAGAACAAACTGCGCCTGAACGCCATCGAGGTAGGTCTCGACGGCTGGGTGGAGCTGAAAGACGACGCCGTGGCCATGGATGTCACGGCCGGCTGCGACAAGGTGCAGTTCAAGGACGTGCTTTCGCTCGTTCCGGCCTTCTACACCCGCGACTTCCGCAATCTTGCGGCCGGCGGCGAACTTTCGATGGCGCTCTGGGCGCGCGGCGAAATGCGCGGCGCGGCGCTTCCGGCGTTCGAACTTAGGACGGAGGTGCGCAACGGCAGCTTCCAATACTCGTCGCTGCCCAAGGCGGTGGACGGCATCAACATCGACGTCCGGATCGCCAATCCCGGCGGCGTGGCGGATAAGACCGAACTCGACCTCTCGAAATTCACGCTCCGGATGGCCGGGAATTCGCTTTCGGCGTCGGCCTATGCGACCAATCTGGTCAGCGACCCGACGTTCCGTGCCGCGGTGGACGGCCGTGTCGATCTGGGGGCCGTCAGAGAGGTGTATCCGCTCGAAAAGGGGATGGAGCTGAGCGGCCTGATTACCGCCGACGTGAAGGTTTCGGGCCGTATGTCCGACATCGAAAAGAGCCGCTACGAGCGGATCGGCGCGTCGGGAACGTTCGTCGTCGAGCGACTGGGCCTGACCATGCCCGAACTGCCTGCGGTCCATATCCGCCGTGCCGCCGCGACCATTACGCCCGCGGCCATGACGCTCGGCGAACTCGGCCTTACGATAGGCCGGAGCGATCTGGCGGCCAACGGCCAGCTGTCAGGCTACATCGGCTACCTGCTGCGGGGCGACATGCTTTCGGGACGTCTCTATGTGAAGTCCGACCTGCTGGACCTGAACGAAATGATGAACGTCATGCCCGATTCCGCACCGGAAGAGACCCCGGAGACGTCGTCGGCCGGGACTTCCGCCGAACCGGCGCAGGCGCTCGGAGTGCCGCGCAACCTGAACCTCTCGCTCAATACCGAACTGCAGAAGGTGCTCTTCCAGAAAATGACCGTCTCCGGCATATCGGGCGAGATGCGCGTAGCCGGCGGCGCCCTTTCGCTCGAACGGCTGCGCATGCAGCTCTTCGGCGGTTCGGCGACCGCTTCGGGCAGCTATTCGACGGCGGCCGATCCGCAGCGTCCGGCGCTGAAGCTGGCATTGGGACTTGCGGGCGCTTCGTTCTCCAAGACGTTCGACGAGCTGGAGATGGTACAGAAACTCGTGCCGCTGTTCGCCAAAACGGGCGGCGATTATTCGTTGTCGCTCGACATGACGACCGCGCTCGATCCGAATATGGAACCCGACCTGCAGTCGCTCGACGCCACGGGCGAAATCAAGTCGGCGAACATCCGTATCCAGAACCTCGAAGCGTTCGATGCGCTGGCCAAGGCGCTCGACAACGACAAACTGCGGAAAATCGAAGCCAAGGACGTCGCCGTCCGTTTCTCGATCAGGGACGGCCGGATTACGACCCAGCCCTTCGACCTGAAGATGGGCGACATAAAGATCAACATGTCCGGTTCGACGGGACTCGACCAGACCATCGACTATACGGCCAAGGTGGCCCTGCCTGCGGGTTCTGCGGGCGGGATCTTGGAGTCGGTCAATGTCGGCATAGGCGGTACGTTCACCTCGCCCAAGATCACGCTTGGGGTGAAGGAAGCGGCCGAGCAGGCCGTGAAGAACGTCATCGACCAGCAGATCCAGAAGCTCACGGGCAGCGAATCGCTCGGCGAGGAGATTCAGAAGCAGGCCGACAACCTGCGCAAGGAGGCCAAACGTGCCGGCGACAAGCTGGTCGAAGCCGCCGAAGCGCAGCGCACGAAACTTGTGGACGGCGCCAAGGAGAAGGGTGCTTTGGCGAAGCTGGCGGCCGAGAAAGCGGGCGACAAGCTGGTCGAGGAGGCCAAGAAACAGGCCGACAAACTCAGCGCCGAAGCTGAAAGACAGATCGAAAAACTCACGGCGAAGCAGGAGTAGGGAATGCTTGTTCTTTTCGCCGTCATTCTCGGAGGAATCGTCACGGGGCGCCTGCTGCAAAGCCGGCGCCTCGCGTTCGTCTCCCGGCTGATCGCCGTCATCATCTGGGCGTTGTTGTTCCTGCTCGGACTGGAAGTCGGTTCCGATCCCGCCGTCGTGGGCGGCATGGCGACGCTGGGGCGTACCGCCTTCGTGATCTTCGTCTTCTCGGTCGCGGGGAGCATCGGGGCTTCGTGGCTGTTGTGGCGGCGTATCCGGGTCCGCAGTGCTTCCGGGACGGAGGGCGCCGCGGCAAATCCGGCATCTGCCGGCTCTGTTGCGGGACGCGGATTTGGGGCCGGAGGCGGGGGCTGCGGTGCGAATGGCTTTTCCGGGAGTGTTGCGGATCAATCTTCCGAAGCGCTCCCCAATTCAGCGGCGTGTGGCGCGTCATGTTCGCCAGAATCTTCGGATTCAGCGGCGTGTGGAGCGTCATGCTTGCCCGAACCTTCGGAGCTGGCATTGTTTTGCGCACCGTGTTCTCCCCAATCTTCTTCGGCGGCGTGCGAGCCGACGCCCGCGCCTGCTTCTCCGGCCTCCGAGCCGGAAAAACCGCTGTCGATGTGGAGTGCTCTGAAAGGGAGTCTGGTGATCGTCGCCTTCTTCGTCGCCGGATGCGTTGCGGGACTTTTCGCTCTTGTGCCGTTCGATGTCGCCGGGGCGCGTGTCAGCACGTATGTTCTCTATGCGCTGATGTTTTGTGTCGGCGTGACGCTGGGCCATGATGAAACCCTTGCGGGACGTGTCCGGCGGCTCGATCCGCGGCTGGCGCTGCTGCCCGTGATGACTGCCGTCGGAACGCTGGCGGGCGCGGCTCTTGCGACGCCGCTTCTGCCGCCGCTGGCCGTGACCGATACGCTGGCCGTCGGTTCGGGTTTCGGCTATTATTCGCTGTCGAGCATCTTTATCGCCGATTTCCGGGGCGCGGAGCTGGGAACCGTCGCTCTGCTATGCAATGTCATGCGCGAGATCTTCACGCTGCTGGCCGCTCCGCTGGTCGCCCGTTGGTGCGGACCGCTGGCGGCCGTCTCGATCGGCGGTGCGACCACCTTCGACACCACGCTCCCCGTCATCACGCAGGCGGTCGGAAAACCCTATGCTGTGGTTTCGATTTTCCACGGCTGCACGCTCGATTTCAGCGTTCCGTTTCTGGTGACGTTTTTCTGTACGCTGTAATTGTTGGCCGCAATAAAAATCCCCGCCGGAGCAGGGAGATAAGGTCGAATCCGGTCCGAGTCCGGACGTGCGGGGAATCGGACTGCGGGGCTGCTGCCGAGTCCGGGAGTCCGTGCGTGCGGTAATTCCGGTTTCGGCCGGGGACCTCTTGTCTTTGCGGGCCTCTTGTTTCCTGCGGGCGCTTTATTTCCGGATATAGGTCTCCAACGCCGCGACGTATTCGGCGAAGGCGTCGCGTCCCGTGTCGGTGATGCGGCAGACGGTGCAGGGCATCTTGCCCCGGAAGGTCTTTTCGATTTCGATGTAATTCGCTTTCGCCAGCTTGTCCAGCTGTACCGAAAGGTTGCCCGCCGTGGCTCCGGTCTGCTGCCGGATAAAGACGAAATCGGCGCTTTCGACCCCGATGAGGATCGACATCACGGCCAGACGCAGTTCGGAATGCAGCAGGGGGTTGAGTTCTTTAAACACGGTTCCGGCGTTCGTTGTAGCGCAGCACGATTCCCGTTCCGAAGAAGAGGATGACGGCTGCCGCAAGGGTGAGTATGAATTGGGAGACGGTCTCTCCTGCTGCTGCGGCCCGGAAGATCCATGCGGCGAGAAATGCCCCCGAAATGCTGATGAAAAGCAGTCCGGCCAGCGATCCGCTCTGGTTCGACCGGTTGGCTTCGCTGCGGCGGAAGAGTTCGCCCGTGACACCCGCCGCAATGGCTGCGCCCATGGTCAGCAGTCCCATGACGGGCAGCTGCAGTCCGTCGCCCGTGGCGACATATCCCGCAGTGTAGAGACATACGCCGAGCGCATAGGCCCAGACGTTCATCAGTGTCCGGTCGTTGGCCGTGACCGTGCGGTGACTTCTGTAATGGAAATAGAGGGCGGCCAGCCCGGCGACCGTTCCGGCGAGGACCAGCAGCAGCGTCAAATCCCGGCCCGTCGTCCGCCGGACGACGTAATCCGCCGTTGTGACGGCCAGCGCCAGCGCTCCTGCGCCGAAGAAAAGCGTGCTCCGCACGAAACTCAGTTTGCGTCGCTGCGCTTCGAGCGAGCGGGCGATCAGCTCCATCGCCTCTTTTTCGGACATTTTCCGTTCTTCCATACGGCTATTGTTTCGGATGATTCGACTTGTAGTTGAGGATATGCCCCGGCACGATCATCATTGCGACGAATCCGGCGATAAAGAGCGCCGGCACCCAATAACCGGTCGCGGCGAGCGATACGGGGGCGAGGACGATCGCCGCGGCCCCGCCGACGGCGGCCGGGACGAAGCGGATGACAAGCCCCGTGATGGCTGTTCCCATGCCCATCATCAGCAGGATGACGAAGAGGATCGGGACCGGCATGTCGCCGAATACCGAGAGCAGGCTGACGAACCATGCCGTGAGACCCATTACCAGCCACACCTGACCGATTACGCGGTCGATGAAGGTGTAGACCCTGCCGCCGTCCGCCTTGGGCATCGTCAGCAGACTCAGCGCGGTTCCGAACACGGGCAGCAGCAGCCATAAGTAGTACCAGTTCCGACCCGGAAAGAGTGCGTAGGCGGCCCATACGGCGAGTGTCGTGACGACGGTCGCATAGCCCCATATCAGGAACGGCCGCCCGGCGTTGCGGACCATGCGGCTACGGGTGTTGTCGATCATGCGGCCGACGAGTGCGATGTTTTCGGCGGCGTTCAGCGGCCTGTCCGCCGCTGTGTTGTCCGCCGTTGTGCTGCCCGTTGCCGCGCCATCTTCCTCTGCTGCGCCGTCTTTCGTCGCCTTGCCGGGCCGCGGTCCGGCCGCTTGTTTCACGTCGCTGCGGGAGTGTCTGTACCGGTAACTGAGGATATGCCCCGGAATAATCGTCATCAGGACGAAGGCTGCCAGAAACAGTCCGGCGTGCCAGTTTCCGGTGACGACGAGCGAGACCGACGCCAGCACGATTCCGGCAATGCCGCCCGCCACGCCGGGCTTGAAGCCGATGATCAGGTTGTTGATGGTCGTGCCCAGACCGATCATCAGCAATACGGTGAATGCGACCGGAAACCGGACGACGAAACAGATCGCCAGCGTGCTTATCAGCAGGGTGGCGGGGCCTATTACGCTCCAGATGAGGTCGAGTACGCGGTCCACGTAGGTGTGCACCGAGCCTTCGGCCGCCTTGGGGCGCGTGAAGTATATCAGCGCGCCGCCCAAGAGGGGCAGCATGAACCAAAGGTAGTTCCAGCGTACGTCGCCGGTGCAGGACACTGCGGCCCATACGGCGATCAATGTCGCGGCGGTCGCATAGCCCCACGCCAGAAACGGCCGTCCGGCGTTGCGGACCATGCGGCTGCGGGTATTTTCGATCATCCGCCCGATGAGCGCCAAACTCTCGGCGGCGTCCAGCTTTCTGTCTTCCATGTCTGTCGGATTTCGGGGTTAAAGTTACGAATTTATTCCGGGTGTTCCTCGCTTTTCACCGGATGTCTGTGCGTCTTCTGCGGCGTTTCAGCCGTACGCGGGGCGGCGGTTTATTCCGCGGCAGGGTAGCGGAGGCGTATCGTCACGGCGTTCCGCTCTGCGGGCAGGGTGCACTTTTTCGCGGCATAGCCTTCGGCCGGGCCGCGTTCGCCCGTCTTCATTTTGTAGTCGCCGTCCTCGTCGTGGAGGAGCGATACCTCGGCCGTTTCGGCGTCGATGCCTTTGAGCGTTACCACGACTTCGCCCCTCTTGGCGGGCGACATGCCGTATACGGGCTGTTCACGTCCGGCGACTTTCGCCATCGCCAGAACATTGCCTTTGTCGCTGCGGATGTCCGTTACGGTGATTTCAAGGGTTTTGGCCGCGGCGGCAACGGATGCCAGCGCAAAAATGACGGTCAGGACGAGTTTCCATGCTTTCATGGTTGCGGAGGTTTTAGCGGTAATTGTTTTCGTCGTCGCAGTCGGTGAGATACCAGACCAGCGACAGCACCAGATTCAGCCCCCATCCTGCTGCGACCCATGCCACCCACCAGTAATGGGGCGAGGTCTGCCAGTTGACAAAGGCGAGGAATGCGCAGACTACGAGGTAGGTGGTGATGCGGCGGGCGAACCAGCGGCCGAAAAGGCGGCGTTTGTCCGGGGAGGTGTTCGTGAGTTCCATGCTGTTCGGTTTTTAAGATTCTTTTTTCGTGTCGTAAATATGTTGTAAATATAAAGTAGTTTATATAAAAAACCAAATTTTTCGGCGGGATTTTTTCAAAAAAACAGATACCTATATTAATTGCGGGGAAATTTTCCGCTTCCCACTGTTTTTCATCCGCCGAAAAATCGTATTTTTGCGAAAATTCGATACTGATCCGTTATGAAAAGAATCCTCCTGCTTTTTATCGCCCTTGCGGCCGCATGGGGCGCCGCGGCTAAAATCCGGCTGCCCGAAATCATCGGCAACGACATGGTGCTTCAACAGAATGCCGAGGTCCGGTTGTGGGGCTGGGCCGAGCCGCATGCCGCGGTGAAAGTCGAGACCTCGTGGGGCGCCGGAGCCGCCGTGAAAAGCGACGCCGAAGGCCGCTGGGCCGTATCGGTCCGGACGCCGGCCGGAAGTTACGAGCCGCAGCGGATTACCTTCGCCAGCGGCGACCGCGTGACGTTCGACCGCGTGCTGATCGGCGAAGTGTGGTTCGCCGGAGGGCAGAGCAATATGGAGATGCCGCTCGGCGGTTTCTGGCAGTGTCCGGTTACGGATGCGAACGAGATCATCGCCCGCGCGGGCGCCAAAAGCGGGAAACTCCATTATGTGAAGATTCCGCATGCCGCCGCCTATACGCCGCAGGACCGGACGGCCGGAAGCTGGACCCCCTGCACGACCGCTACTGCGGCGAAATTCACCGCTGCGGGTTACTTCTTCGCCGAAATGCTCAACGACGTGCTCGGCGTTCCGGTCGGCATCATCGACTGCTCGTGGGGCGGAAGCCGCGTCGAAAGCTGGATGAGCCGCGAAGTGCTGAGCGGTTATTCGGACATCGACCTGACCGAAGAGGGAATCTCCCGCGTCGCGCAGCACCTGCGTCCGATGGTCATGTACAATGCCATGCTCCGTCCCGTGGCGGGCTATACCGTCCGCGGATTCCTCTGGTATCAGGGCGAATCGAACGTCGGCCGCTACATGGATTACGCTGCGCGGCTGGCCGATATGGTCTCGTTGTGGCGCGGATTGTGGGGGCAGGACGACCTGCCGTTCTATTACGTCGAGATCGCTCCCTTCGAGTACGGCAACGGGAAGTCGCCCTACCTGCGCGAAGCGCAGTGTCGGGCGCAGGAGCTGATTCCCAACAGCGGCATGATTTGCACCAACGATCTGGTGGAGCCTTACGAGTTTTGCAATGTCCACCCGAAGAACAAGCGGGACGTGGGCTACCGGCTGGCCTTCATGGCGCTGAATAAGACCTACGGGATGAAGGAGATCGCCTGCCAAAGCCCGCAGTACGAGTCGATGGAGATCCGCGACGGCAAAGCCCGCATCAGGTTCAAATATATGGATCAGGGTTTCAACCGGATGGCCGACATCCGCGGATTCGAGATCTGCGGCGCCGACAAGGTTTTTTATCCGGCCGATGCGGTCGTCGAAAACCAGTTCGCTCTGGTCGTTTCGTCGGAGAAAGTGCCGGAACCCGTGGCCGTGCGCTACTGTTTCCGCGATTTCCAGCCGGGCAATCTGGCCGATACCCGCGAACTGCCGGTCGTTCCTTTCCGTACGGACGATTTCTGAGTTTGCTGACCGTCGGAATTGCAGGACCCGGCCCTGAAAAATGAAATTCACCCCTGCCGCACTTCGCTGCGCAGGGGTGAAATCGTCTGAGACCGCTTGTCCGGCCGGTTCCTGCGTTATTTGGCGGGTACTTCCTTCAGCACCACGTCCGCCCATTCGGGATGGCGGTAGATGTATTGTGCGACGAAGGGGCACTGGGGGATCATCGGCAGTTTCTTGGCGCGGAGATCCTCCAATACGGCGCGCGTCAGCTCCGAGCCGATGCCCTGTCCTTCGTATTTTTCGGGAACCTCGGTGTGCGTCAGGACGATGAATCCCTGCGCCTTGATGTATTCGATCATGGCGAGATCCCCGCCGAGGTCGAATTCGTATCGCTTTTCCGCAGCGTTGTCGATCAGTTCGTGTTTCTTTTCCATAATCCTGAGTTTTAGATGTCGGCTTTGTTTCTTCAAATATAGAGCCTAAACGGGAAAATTGCTACTTTTGCAGACAGAATATGGACAACATTTCCGACATATTGCTGGACTGGTACGCCCGGCACGGCCGCGATCTGCCTTGGAGACGCACCCGCGATCCTTACCGCATCTGGCTTTCCGAAGTTATCCTCCAGCAGACCCGCGTCGCGCAGGGCATGGACTATTACCTGCGCTTCACGGAGCGCTTTCCCGACGTCGGGTCGCTGGCCGCCGCTCCGGAGGACGAGGTGCTCAAGTTGTGGCAGGGACTCGGCTATTACAGCCGTGCGCGCAACCTGCACGCCGCGGCGCGGCAGGTCGCGGAGCGGTTCGGAGGCGTGTTTCCCCGGTCTTACGACGAGGTCCGCTCGCTGCGGGGCGTCGGCGACTATACCGCCGCGGCCGTCTGCTCGGCCGCTTACGACGCTCCCTGCGCCGTGCTCGACGGCAATGTTTTCCGGGTGCTGGCGCGGCTTTTCGATATCGACCTTCCGATCGACTCCACGGCCGGAAAGCGCACGTTCGCCGAACTGGCGCAGATGCAGCTCGACAAGCGCTGTCCGGGGCGTTACAATCAGGCCGTCATGGATTTCGGGGCGCTGCAATGCACTCCGGCGCAGCCCGGATGCGCCGACTGTCCGCTTGCGTCGCGCTGTCTGGCTCTGGCTGCAGGAACGGTTGCGGAGCGTCCCGTCAAGCAGACGAAAACCAAGGTGCGCGACCGTTGGTTCAACTACCTGCACGTCACATGCGGCGACCGGACCTTGTTGCGGCGGCGCGGGGAAGGCGACATCTGGCAGGGGCTGTACGAGTTTCCGATGATCGAGACGGACCGTGCGGCGGATTTTTCGGAACTAACCGCTTCGGAAGAGTTCCGAACCGTGTTGGGCGGCGTCGAATGGCGTCTGCTGCGGAGCGTCGCAATGCCGAGACACCAGCTTTCGCACCAGACGCTGCATGCCGTGTTCCACCGCATCGAGATCTTTTCCCCGGTGGATTTCCCCTCTGTGCCGACCGCCACGCTGGGCGACTATGCCGTGCCGCGGCTGATCGACCGCTATCTGGACCGGCAGCCGTGAAAAATCCCTGCCTCGGCAGGGATTCGTCTTGTGTGCAAACGCCGCCGGGGGCGTGTTTTGTGCGTGTATCTGTTCCGTCAGCGTATCAGATACCAGATATAGGCGACGTATATCATCAGGAAGATCGCGCCCTCCCAGCGGTCGATCTGCTTCCTTCGGAAGGTGAATGCTGTCAGCAACAACAGCAGGGAGCTTAGCACCACCATCAGAATGTCGGTCGTCGTGATGCCGCCCATTGTCAGCGGGCGGATCGTCGCGCTCACGCCGAGGATCAGCAGTATGTTGGCGATGTTGGACCCGATGACGTTGCCCAGCGCCATTTCGGACTTTCCTTTGAGCAGAGATACGACCGACGAGGCCAGTTCGGGCAGCGACGTGCCGCCCGCGACGAGCGTAATGGCGATAACCGATTCGCTGATGCCCAGCCTGCGGGCGATCTCCGTGGCGCTTTTCAGGAACATGTCGCCGCCGAAAATCAGCCCGGCGAGTCCTCCGGCGATCATGACGACCGCCAGCCAGAGGGCCGCCGGCTTTTTGGCGCCGGCATCGGCGGGCGCCGCTTCGGGCCGTTTCGTGGTGCGGATCGTGAACCACATCAGCGCAATGTAGAGCGCCACCATGACAATGCCGTCGATGCGGCCGATTCTGTCCGCCGTCCCCGCACATATCAGGCGGTCCGAAGTGACGGCCAGCAGGATCAGCGACGCGGCCATGCCGAAGGGAATGTCGCGCCGGATGTTGCTTTGGGTGAGGGGCAGCGGCCGGATCAGGGCGCAGACGCCGAGGATCAGAAAGACGTTGAAGAGGTTCGAGCCGACGACGTTTCCGATCGCCACGTCGCTGTTGCCCGCCGCGGCCGAGAGTACCGAGACGACCAGTTCGGGCGTCGAGGTGCCTACGGCGACGATCGTCAGGCCGATGATGAATTCCGGAACCCGGAAGCGTTGCGCGACGGCGGCCGAGCCGTCGGTCAGGAAATTTGCGCCGGCGAGAATCAGTCCCAGTCCGACGATCAGCAGCAGAATGTCCATAATCTATGCAAGCAGAATCAGGCTGACGGCCATGAGCGCCATGCCGGCCACCACGCCGTAAATCGAAATGTGAGCTTCGCCGTATTCGCGGGCTGCGGGCAGCAGTTCGTCGATCGAGATGAAGACCATGATGCCCGCGACTCCGGCCAGTATGCAGCCCATCAGCGTCGGCGACATGAAGGGCATCAGCACCAGATAGGCCAGCAGTGCGCCGACCGGCTCGGCGAGTCCCGACAGCAGCGAGAGTTTGAACGCCTTTTTGCGGTCGCCCGTGGCGTAGAAGATCGGAATCGAGACCGCAATGCCTTCGGGAATGTTGTGGATGGCGATCGCCACGGCGATTGCCACGCCCAGCGCCATGTTGTCCACGGCCGACGTGAAGGTGGCGATACCTTCCGGGAAGTTGTGGATGCCGATGGCCAGCGCCGTCATCATGCCCATGCGCATCAGTTTGGGGTTGCGGGGCTGTTTGTCCATCTCCTCGACCATGTGGGCCTCGTGGGGGTTCTCGAACGAGGGTACCAGCCGGTCGATGACGCCGATGAGCAGGATGCCCGCGAAGAAGCTGACCACGGTGACGATTATCCCCGTATGCGCGCCCCACTCCTCCGAAAGAGTTATCTGCGCCTGCTGGAACAACTCGACGAACGAGACGTAGATCATCACGCCGCCCGACAGTCCGAGCGAGAACGACAGCAGCCGCTTGTTGGTGCGGCGGGCGAAAAAGGCGATCGCGCTGCCGATGCCGGTGGCCAGACCGGCTCCGAGCGTCAGCAGCAGCGGGATGAGGATATTGTGCTCCATATTGATATGCGGTTTGTCGTTGACTTCGCAAATATAGTGCTTTTCCGGCGAAAGAGACGGAAAAACCGAATCCATTTGGATTCGGTTTTTCTGATGCCGGCATAATTGCAGCCTGTTTTATTTGTGCGCGGTTGTTCCGGTCTGTTTGCCCGTGCGCGGCTGTTCCGGCCCCTTTGTCGGTGCAGGTCGTTCCGGCTTGCCGGTCCGTGTGCGGTTGTTCCCGTCCTTTGGTCTGGACGGTTTTTTTCGCTCTGTTGGTCCGAACATGGCTTTCCCGCTCCGTTTTGCCTGATATGCCCCGGTGCGGAGACGGGCCTGCCTATTTGCCGTGCGCCTCGCGGATCAGCCGGCCCAGCACTTCGATGCTGTCTGCGGTGATGTGCGGCTGCGGATCGGCTTTGTCGGCTACGTCGAGCGTCGTTTCGCCCGAAAGCACCAGCACGCCCATCGCTTTGGCGTTGTGGGCCATCGCCACGTCGGTGTAGATGCGGTCGCCGACCATGGCGATCTGGTCGGGCTTGAGGCCGTGGCGCGAAAGGATGCCCGAAAGCATGTTGGGATCGGGCTTGCCGAGCGTGATGTCGGGATGCCGTCCCGTGGCATGCCCGATGCAGGCGCAGATCGAGCCGCAGTCCACCAGCACCGTCGGCTGGTCGGTGGGGCATACGCGGTCGGGATTGGTGGCGATGTAGGGCACGCCCTGCGACACCCACCACGCCGCGCGGCAGAGCCGATCGTACTGCAGCGTCATGTCGAACGCCGCGACGATTACGTCGGGCACGTCGTCGGCCGAATCCGCCGCCGATTCGAACCCGGCGGCTTCGAATTCCGAGATCATGCTCGGCGTGCCGAGCAGGAAGAGCCGTTTGGCCGCGGGGTAGTGCTCCTTGATGTAGTCGATGGTCGCCAGCGCCGTCGTATACATCTCCTCGCGTGTGGCGCGGATGCCCAGCGTTTCGAGTTTGTGCAGGTAGTCGGCGATGGATTTGGAGGGGTTGTTGGTCAGGAACGAATAGCCGATTCCCAGCTCTTTCAGCCCTTCGAGGAAGGGTTTGGTGTAGGGGAAGAGCGACATGCCCATGTAGATCGTGCCGTCCATGTCGAGCGCCACGTGTCTGATGCCGCGCAGCCGCTCCATCAGTTCGTCGTGTGTGTAAACCGAGCGGAATTTGTCGAATGTTGCCATTATTTTCGTGTTAGATTGAGATGCTGGAACAGGTAGGGATAGTCGGTTTCGATCACGTCGCATCCCGTGGGGATTTCGAGTTCGTAACCTTTGATTTTCTCGGCGTCGGTTGCCCGCCGGTCGTGGGTCGGGGCGAGCGAAATCATGCACATCACGCCCTTCTCGTGCAGCTTGCCGTAAAGCTCCTGCTGGTCGGGGAGCATTATCGTGCCGACGTAGGCCATCATCTGCGACCACGGGATGCGTTCTTCGGCGTACTCGCCGAACTCCTTCATGTTCTTGCACCAGCACGAGAACATCGCCTGCGGGTCGCGGTCCAAGTAGGTGCGGGCCTGCCGGGCGTTGCGCACGGTGTACATTACGTTGGCGGGCGCCAGCCGGTTGATGAAGTCCGACATCACCTCCAGCGGCACGTCCTTGATGTCGAGGTTGAGGATGGTTTTGCCCCGGCTCCAGACGATGCACTCTTCGAGCGTCGGAATCCGGTAGGGCGTGACGTTGCCTTCGCGGTCCTTGAGGAAGAACTGCTGCAGCTCCTCGCAGGTGTAGTCCGACACCTTGCCCGTGCCGGTGGTCGTGCGGTCGATCGTGGCGTCGTGCATCAGCACGATCACGCTGTCCTTGGTCAGGCGCGGGTCGATTTCGAAGAACGAAGGCATCATCGAGAGGGTCTTCTCGAACGATTCGATGCAGTTTTCGGGATAGCCCGTCACCATGCCGCCGCGGTGGCCGCTGACGACGATCGGACGCTCCGGTGCGTACCGGAACCAGTCGTGCAGCTGGGCGCGGCTTTCGATGTCGATATAAAAAGGTCCTTCGGCCTTTTTGCCGCTTTCGGTGCATCCCCACAGCAGGGTGCCCAGCGTAAGGGCTGTCAGTAGTCTGAAAGTTTTCATAGGTGGTTTTTATCGGTTGTTTTTCGGAATCTTGTGTTCTTTCACCACATCGCCTGCCGTGTCGACTACCCGGATGTCGATGCCCTTCGCGCCGGCCGTGACGACCGTTTTGTCGCTGTTGGAGTTGATAAGGATCGGAAAGTCGGCGCCGCGGCTTAGGTCGTCGATCCATTGGTAACGGTGGTAGTGGCCGCAGAGCATCAGGTCTATGCCGCTTCCGTCGAGTATCGGGAGAAACAGCCGTTCGATCTCCAGCTCGCCGTGCCAGCCGCGTCCCTTGTTGGGCGGCATGTGGATCAGGACGATGCGGTAGGGCGCCGACCGGAACTCTTCGCCGGCGACTACGCCCCTGAGCCACTGCGCCTGCTGTTCGCGGTAAGCGTCGGCGGTCGAAAGCTCGTAATAGCGGATGTCGCTGTCGGGTTTGTCCTCGCAGCCGTCGAGTACGACGAAGAAGACGGGACCGCGGCGGAACGTATAGTAACTTTCGCCGGTCGGCGTGGGGAAGTAGTCGAGCCAGTGCCGGGCGAACTTGCCGCGTCCGTCGTGGTTGCCGCGCGTCACGACGAGCGGAATGCCCGCCGGGGTGAGCAGCTCCGACGCCGATGCGAGGAATCCTGCGAAAAGCGCTTCCTCCGATTCGATCGAATTCAGCAGGTCGCCGTTCAGACATACGAAGTCGGGCTTCTGTTTCGGGGCGTCCCCGATAAGCAGCCGGAAGACGGAATCGCGGCCGTGGATGTCGTTCACCATCCAGAATTCCAACTCGTTCCGGTCCGCGCTGGGCGTGGTGACGGGATAGGGTGCGTGTTTGAGTATGTCGCTGCCGTAGCCCTCGCCCAATACGACCCGTTTGTTGCCTTCGTCGCTGAGCACGGCCTGCTGCATGATGCGGTAGCGGTAGGTTTTGCCCGGTTCGAGTCCGCCGACGCGCACCCGGTGCAGTTTGCCCAGACGCCGCCGTCCGAGGTGCGAGTCGTAGTATTTGGGGCGTTCGACGGCATAGAAGTGCGTTCCGTCATCGGGGGCCGTTTCGACCCACGCCGCCGCGTCCGTCGTTGTCGTCCAGATTACGGTGAATCCGTCCTCGGTCACGTTCTGGAGGTAGGGACCTCCGGCGATGCGTGCCGACGGTTGTGAAAATGCCGGACTTGCGGGTAATGATGCTAAAAAGCAAATTAATAGAAATAGTGTATTTTTCATATTGTTTCTTTCTGTTGTGCTTCTGATTTACAAAAATAGGTAAAATCCCTCAGGTTCCAAAACGAAACCGAATAGATTTTGCATTTATTTCGCTTTTATTGCCGGAGGGGTTGCCCGGCGGTGGGACAGAACCGATATGGGCGGTTGTCGGTTCGGGCGGTCGCTTGCTGCGGAGAAGCCGGGCTTCTGTTCTAAAGGGAATAATCCTGAAAAAGAAATCTTTTTTGCTGTTTTTGTGTTATGGTTTTGCTGTAAAGAAATAAAAAAGGAAAAAAATATAGTGCTATTTGTTGTGTGAAAACAAATAATTATATATATTTGCCTTTGCTTTGGATGCCCTTTTGTCGCTCCTATGTGAATTAATTCAATCATCAATAGTAATGAATAAAGTAGAAAGCGCTCTGTCGCGTACGACCGATACCAAAGCTCTGGTGATCGGAATCGAAACCCTTCCGCGGGTCGCGGATATGTTCAAGGAACTCTTTCCCGGCAGGCGTGCGCTTGTCGTCGCCGATGCCAATACGTGGCGGGCGGCGGGCGGCGATGTTCACCGGATTCTGGCTCAGGCGGGTGTTGCGCAGGACGAGCCGCATGTTTTCACCGATCCGAAGCTTTATGCCGAGTGGACGTTCGTCGAACAGCTGGACGGGGTGCTGTCCCGCACCGACGCCATTCCCGTCGCAGTGGGATCGGGCGTCATCAACGACCTGACCAAACTCTGCTCGCACCACAACGGGCGCCGCTATATGGTCGTGGGAACCGCGGCGTCGATGGACGGCTATACGGCCTACGGAGCCTCGATCACCAAGGACGGCAACAAGCAGACCTTCGACTGTCCGGCTCCGCTGGGCATGGTGCTCGATCCGACGATCGCCGCCGCCGCGCCTGCGAAAATGTCGGCGTCGGGATATGCCGACCTGATTGCGAAGATTCCGGCCGGGGCCGATTGGATGCTCGCCGATGCGGTCGGCTCCGAACTGCTCGACGAATTCGCCTTTTCGGTGGTGCAGGACGGACTGAAGGACGCCCTCTGCGACCCCGCAGGCGTGCGTGCCGGCAATGTGGCCAAGGTCGAACAGCTGGCCGAAGGTTTGCTGCTGAGCGGTTTCGCGATGCAGGCTACGCAGTCGAGCCGCCCCGCGTCGGGCGCCGAACACCAGTTCAGCCACCTTTGGGACATGGAGCACCTCAAATACAACGGCGCATCCGTCTCTCACGGTTTCAAGGTCGGCATCGGCACGCTGGCTTCGACGGCTTTTATCGAGATGCTGCTCGATACGCCGGTCGAGACGCTCGACGTCGAAAAATGCGTCGCCGCATGGAAATCGTGGGAGGAGACCGAAAAGGATATCTACCGGATTTTCGACAACGATCCTGAGTTCGTGGCCCGCGGTCTGGTCGAGACCAAAGGCAAGTATGTCGATAAGGAGGGGCTGCGCCGCCAGCTGCAGCGTCTGCAGAAGGCGTGGCCCGCGCTGAGCGGCCATATCCGCCGGCAGATCATTCCCTTCGGCGAGGTCCGTCGCCGTCTCGAACTGGTCGGTGCGCCTTACGAGCCGGAGCATATCGGCGTTTCGCGCGCCAAGTTCCGCGCCAGCTTCGAAAAGATACCCTACATGCGCAGCCGCTTTACGGTGATCGATATCGCGTTCCGCTGCGGATGGATGGAGGAATGGCTCGACAAACTCTTCGGAAAAGGCGGAATTTGGGAAATAAAGTAGCATTTGGGAAATAAAGTAGTATATTTGCTTTCTGAAACTACTAAACTTTCATTCCGAAATGACTCCTGAACAAACCAAGCGCTTCAAGTACTGGCAGACCCGTACGATTGTCGCCACGATGATCGGTTACGCGCTCTTTTACTTCGTGCGTAAAAACTTTTCGCTGGCCATGCCCGGTCTTGAGGCCGATCTGGGGATCTCGAAAACCAGTCTGGGAATTTTCCTGACCCTGAACGGCGTGGTCTACGGACTTTCGCGTTTCGTGAACGGCATTCTGGCCGACCGGATGAACGCCCGCTGGTATATGGCTGTCGGACTTGCGCTCTGCGCATTGGCCAACTTCGCCTTCGGATTCGGCGAAGACGTCTCCTACTGGATCACGGGCCAGCACGACGGTTCGCAGTTCACTAATACGATGATCCTCTTCATGGGTATCATGTGGGTGATAAACGGCCTGCTGCAGGGGACGGGATTTCCGCCCTGCGCCCGTCTGCTGACCCACTGGATTCCGCCCACGCAACTGGCGACGAAGATGTCGGTGTGGAATACCTCGCACTCGATCGGGGCCGGTCTGGTCGTGATCCTCTGCGGGTATATCATGGGTACGCTGGGCATGAACGTCTCGGCCGATCCCGACGCCGTGGCGGCCATGGCCGCCAATCTGGGCGTACAGCCCGGTGACGCCGCGGGTATGGAGCGCGTCATGGCGGCCGCCGCGCATGCCGGGGCGTGGAAATGGTGTTTCTGGATTCCCTCCGCCATTTCGTTCGCAGGGGCTGTCGGGCTTGTAGTCTTCCTGCGCGACACGCCTTCGTCGGTGGGGCTTCCCGAATTGGAGGGCACCGAGGTCAGGAAGGAGAAGAAAGCCGCCAAAGGTGCCGAGCACCGTGCGTTCCTGATGAAGCACGTCTTCAAGAACCCGCTGATTTGGATTCTGGGTTTTGCCAATTTCTTCGTCTATGTCGTCCGCTTTTCGGTCCTCGACTGGGGGCCTTCGCTGCTGAGCCAGTCGAAGGGCGTCAGCATGGAGCATGCCGGCTGGCTCGTGGCGATGTTCGAGATTGCGGGCATCGTCGGCATGCTGGTCGCCGGCTGGGCGACGGACAGGTGGCTGAAAGGCCGTGCCCACCGCACCTGCGTATTCTGCATGGCGGGAGCCGCGATTTTCGTCTTCCTCTTCTGGCAGCTGCCCGGTGACGCTCCCGTCTGGCTGCTCTTCACGACCCTTTGCGCCGCCGGTTTCTGCATTTACGGCCCGCAGGCGCTGATCGGCATCGCCGCGGCGAATCAGGCTACGAAGAACGCCGCCGCGACGGCCAACGGCCTTACGGGTCTGTTCGGTTACGCGAGCACCGTCGTTTCGGGTGTCGGACTGGGCTATGTGGCGCAGCATTACGGCTGGAACTGGGCCTATGTCGGCATTCTCGGCATGGCGGTGGTGGGCATGCTGGTTTTCCTGCTGATGTGGGGCGCCCGTGCCGACGGTTACGATGCCGGACCGGAGCGGAATTAGGCATGTTCGTCCGCTGACGGAAAAACGATATGGACTTTCGGGTCCGAAAGTGTCCGGAGCCGGTTGCGGTTTCGGACACTTTATTTTGAAATCTGAGAAAAAAATTGTTACCTTTGTTCAGTTAACTGCTAAAAGACAGAGTAATATGCTGAGTATTGCCGAACGACACAAATACATCCTCGATAACCTGAACAAATACGGGTTCGTGCGTATTACCGACGTCGCCAACGAACTGGGGGTTACGAAGGTGACGATCCGCAAGGATGTCAAGATACTGGAAAGCAAAGGGTTGCTTTACAAAGTGCACGGCAGCGCCCGTCCCGCCAACCCCCATGTGGCCGATATGGACGTGCATGTCAAGGACAACATCAACCGCGACTCCAAGCGGCTTATCGCCCAGCGCGCCCTCGAACTGCTGGAGGATAACGATTCGATCATCGTCGCTTCCGGCTCGACGATCTATGCCTTTGCCGAGGAGATCAAGGCGCGCCAGTGGCATCACCTGAACATCGTTACGCCCTTCCTGCGGCTGGGCGTGCTGCTCAACGAGGCGGAGAATGTCAATGTCGTGCAGTTGGGCGGCACGGTGCACAAGAAGTCGCTGTCGGTGCTGGGCGAGGAGGCCGCGCGTTCACTCGACGACTGCATCTGTTCGAAGCTCTTCTTCGGTGTGGACGGCATCGACCTCGAACACGGCATCACGACCTCCACGATCGACGAGGCGAAGCTCACGCGCAAGATGATGAAGGCGTCGTCGCAGAATATCGTGCTGGCCGACTCTTCGAAATTCGGACAGCGCGGCTTCGGACGCATCTGCGCGCTGGAGGACATAGACGTCATTATTACCGACGACCGGATTTCCGAACAGATGGTCGCCATCGTCGAGGAGGCGGGCGTGGACCTGATTATCGTCAAGTAGGGCTGTCCCAACCGGGAAAATGACAGGCGCGCCCTGCGTGCGAGAAACAGAGGCGGTTCCGAAATTTCGGAGCCGCCTCTACTTTGTCGGAAGGCAGGAGGGTTATTTGGTCCATGCGGCGTAGCCGCTGCCGATCGCTTCCCAGTCGGTCAGCGCCGTGCATCCGCGGAAGCAGGTGCCGAAACTCTTCGGCGCGGTGAATGCGTCGGGGTGGAGCGAACGTTCGTAGATGTGTACTTTCACGCCGTCGATGGTCGTGTAGGGCGATTCGACGGCGAGTTTGGCCGCATCGCGGAATGTGCCGCTGAAGTCGGTGACCTTACGGCTGTCGTCGAACATGTCGGCGGGAACGCTCACAAGTTCGGTGCAGTTTGCCAGAAGCCATTTGTAGGATGTGACGTTGGTACACCCTTTGAATACGTTTTTGCCCACTTTCGTCAGGGCTTTGTTGCCGAAGAAACAGCTTCGGAAAATGTCGGCCGACGTGCATCCTGCGAAAAATTCGTCGGGAATCTCTTTGAGTGCGGTGCAGCCGTAGAAAGTCTCCTCGAAGTTCGTGGCGTTGGCAAGCCCCTTGAACAGACCCGCAGGCAGCGTTTCGAAGGCCGTATTTCCGGAGAAGGTGTATTTCAGCGTCGTGATCTGGGGGCTTCGGGCGAAAAATCCGGCCGGAACGGTTTTGAGCTGGGTGCAGTGGGCGAGGAAGCTTTGCAGCGACGTGACGTTTTTGAGCGGGGCGAGCAGATTTTCGGGAACCGACGTGAGCGAGGCGCATTTGGTGAAACATCCCAATACGTCGGTGACCTTGTCGCAGCCGCTGAACAACGAAGCCGGAATGGTTTGCAGACCGCTGCAGCCTTCGAATGCGTATTTGAACGTGGTTACCTCGGCGAACGAGTCGGTCGTGTTTTCGGGGAGCGTTTTCAGGTTGGAGCAGAGGTAGAACGCATAGTACATCGAGGTCAGGTTTACGTTGCCCCATTGTTTGACGGCCGTCAGGTAGCTGCGGGAGGTCTCGGAGTGTCCCTGCAGGCTGTAGAGCTGTTCCACCGAACCGGATACGGATACTTCGTAGACGCCCGCTTCCGCATATTCGTAATTTATCAGGCTGCCCGTCGCGGGGTTGAGGTTGAGGGCGAGTTTCTCGCTGTATCCGTCGCCGTAATCGACCGTGCAGTCGATGGCGCCGGAGAGCGGCAGTATGATCTTGCCGCCTGCCGGAACGGTGTATTCGAGGATGAGCGACGGAGGACCTTGGGTGACATTGATGGCGGCCGACACCTCGGCGGGGTTGTCTTTGCAGCCGGTGGTGACCGTCACCACGGCCGGCCGGTTTCCGCCGTCGGGATTGGGCGACGCCGTGAGGCGGAGTTTGTCGCCCTCCTTGGAGATCGTTATCCATCCTGCGTCGCAGGCGGCGTCCCACCGCTCCTGATTCGTGGTTACCGTGATGGGGTCAATTCCCCCCCCCTCGTTGGTGAATTCCGCCGTACTGCTTCCCAGACTCAGGGTCGGCGCAACGCCTTGTTCGACCGTGATTTTGCCGATGACTCTTTCTCCGTTCATGATGGAGATTGCGGCATTGCGCAGCTCCTCGGCGTTCTCTTCGATTTCGACCGTCAGCCGATCCCCGGACAGGACGGCCGTGCACCACGACCGGTCGGATTCCGGCACGGCTTCGAAGTTCTTTTCCATGGTGAGGACGAACTGGCCTGCATGGTGTGTCGCGGTTATCGCGGCAGAGGTTCCGTCTTGTGAAATTTTGACATCCGAATCGGGCGAACTGAATTTGACCGCCGGATTCGGGGTGTCGTCGTCCGAGCATGCGCCGCCCAGTAGCAGCAGGCATAGCAGAGTGCATAGCTGTTTCATAGTGAATGGGATTAGTTTGACATGAAGATTCATCTCAAATGTAATGAAAATTTTTGGAACCCGCCCGTCTTTCTTGTTTTTTCTTGTCCGAAATTGCATGCCGAGTCTCCCGAAACCGAAAGGAACGGAGAATTTTTGCCGGTGACGCCGCCGCGGTTCGTACGGTTCCGCCCGCGGATCGGCCCGGTGTGTACGGATTGTTGAAAATTTTTTCCGGCAAAGTTTTGCACGCCCCGTAAAAATGTCCTACCTTTGCCCTCAATTACAGCGATTCCGAATACCTATGAATTGTAACCCCCTCATATCGTCAGCGCAGGCATTCTGGCAGCAGGACTATTGGTCGGGCGACGTATCCCCGGTTTTCGGTAATTTTGTTTTATTAGGGTAACTGTTTCGGTTGCCCTATTTTTTTACGCTCGTACGGATGAAGACACTTTATACCAATGCCGCGATCTATGCCGGCGGCCGTTTTGCGGCCGGAGAGTTCGCCGTCGAGGGAGGCCGCATCGTGCCCGTCGCGGGCGCGGCGCCCGACCGGACCGTGGACCTCGGCGGCCGGCATGTGATTCCGGGACTCGTGGACGTGCACGTCCACCTGCGCGAACCGGGATTCTCGCAGAAGGAGACCATCGCCTCCGGAACGGCCGCGGCCGCACGGGGCGGATACACGACGGTCTGTTCGATGCCGAACCTGAACCCTGCGCCCGATGCGCCCGATACGCTCCGCGCGCAGACCGACATCATCCGCCGCGACGCCGTGGTGCGGGTCGTGCCTTACGGCTGTATCACGATGGGACAGCGGGGCGCCGGTGAGCTGGTCGATTTCGCGGCCCTTGCGCCCGATGTTGTCGGCTTCTCGGACGACGGCCGCGGCGTGCAGTCCGACGAACTGATGGAGGAGGCGATGCGCCGGGCGGCAAAAGCCGGCCGGCCGATCGTGGCCCACTGCGAGGTGGACGACCTGCTGCGGGGCGGCTATATCCACGACGGCGAATACTGCCGTGTGCACGGGCACAAGGGCATCTGCTCCGAGAGCGAGTGGAAGCAGGTGGAACGCGACATCGCGCTGGCCGAAAAGACCGGTTGTCAGTATCACGTCTGCCACGTCTCGACCAAGGAGAGCGTCGAGCTGGTGCGGCGTGCGAAGGCCCGCGGCGTGCGTGTGAGCTGCGAAACGGCGCCGCATTATCTGCTGCTCTGCGATGAGGATTTGCAGGAGGACGGACGCTTCAAGATGAATCCGCCGCTGCGCAGCCGCGAAGACCGCGCCGCGCTGATCGCGGGCGTCGCGGACGGTACGATCGAGGTGATCGCCACCGACCATGCGCCCCATACCGCCGAAGAGAAGTCGCGCGGACTGGCCGGAAGCGCCATGGGAATCGTGGGCTTGGAGTGCGCTTTCCCGCTGATGTATAAATATATGGTGTTGCCGGGAACGCTCACGCTCGAAAAGCTTGTCGCGCTGATGTCCGACAATCCCCGCCGGATATTCGGTCTGGGCGGCGGCCTGAACGTCGGCGATGAAGCCGACTTCACGGTGCTCGACCTCGGTGCGCAGTACGAGATAGACCCTGCGGCGTTCCTCTCGAAGGGCCGCGCCACGCCTTTCGCCGGCTGGCCGGTGCAGGGCCGCGCCGTGCTGACGGTCGTCGGGGGCCGGGAGGCATACCGGGATGATGGATTGCAGTTGTGAAGTCTCCCTTCTCAAAGGGAGATTTAGCGGGATTATAGATATGCCGGGTTTCATATGGAGCGGAATCCGGATCGACAGAACGAAACAAATCCATAAAAAGGGGCGATGCGAAAAGCCCGTACCGAAAATAAATATGAAACCATTTACGAAGAAAATTGTCTTGGAGAACGGCCGTGAGTTTTACGGCTACGGCTTCGGCGCCGACCGCGAGGTCATTAACGAGATCGTCTTCAATACCTCGATGGTGGGGTATCAGGAGATTATGTCCGACCCCTCCTACACGGACCAGATGGTCGTGATGACCTATCCGCTGATCGGTAATTACGGTATGGCCGACGAGGATTACGAAACGAAGACTCCGACCATCGGCGGCATGATCGTGCGCGAGTACAACGACTCGCCGAGCAACTTCCGCTACACGAAGACCCTGAACGAGGTCTTCGAGGAGCATGACATTCCCGCGATCTGGGGCGTGGACACCCGCACCCTGACGCGCATCATCCGTAACGAAGGCACCCAGAAGGTGATTATCACCGGCGCGGATACGCCCCTCGAAGAGGCGCTCCGCAAAGTGCGCGAGTACGCCCTTCCCCACGACATGGTTTCGCGCGTGAGCTGCAAGAAACGCTGGATGTCGCGCGTCCCCAACCACAAATACGACGTGGTGGCGGTCGACTGCGGCATCAAGTACAATATCATCCGCCAGCTGAACCGCGTGGGCTGCAACGTGACGGTCGTGCCGTTCGACTCGACGCTGGAGGAGATCATGGCCTTCCGTCCCGACGGCGTCGTGCTGTCGAACGGTCCCGGCAACCCGCAGGACGTGACGCCCGTGATCGAGCTGGTCAGGCAGCTGCGCGGCAAACTGCCGATCTTCGGCATCTGCATGGGCCATCAGCTCATTTCGCTGGCTTACGGCGCCAAGACCGTGAAGATGAAGTTCGGCCACCGCGGCGGCAACCACCCCGTGAAGAATCTGTCCACCGGCAAGATCGAGATCACGAGCCAGAACCACAGCTACGCCGTGGACGTCGATTCGCTGGCCGGTACGGGGCTGGAGCTGACCCACGTAAACCTGCTCGACGGCACGGCTGAGGGCGTGGAGTGTGTCGGCGACGCTGTTTTCTCGATGCAGTATCACCCGGAGAGCGCTTCGGGTCCGCAGGACAGCGGTTATTTGTTCAGAAAGTTTACCAAAATAATGGAGGAGCGTAAAAATGCCTAAGAGAAGAGATATAAAGAAGGTAATGGTTATCGGTTCGGGTCCGATCGTCATCGGACAGGCCGCCGAATTCGACTATGCGGGCACGCAGGCCTGCCTCGCACTCAAGGAAGAGGGCTACGAGGTGATTCTCGTGAATTCGAACCCCGCCACGATCATGACCGACACGCATATTGCGGACAAGGTATACATGGAGCCGCTGACGCTCGAATACGTCGCCAAGATCATCCGCTTCGAACGCCCCGACGCCATCGTGCCGGGACTGGGCGGGCAGACGGGTCTGAACCTCGCGGTGCAGCTCGCCAAGAAGGGCATTCTGAAAGAGTGTCAGGTCGAGATTCTGGGCACCTCGTTCGAGTCGATCGAACGTGCCGAGGACCGCGAACTTTTCAAGGAGCTGTGCGAATCGCTGGGCGAGCCGGTGATCGAGTCGAAGATCGCCATGTCGGTCGAGGAGGCCGTCGAGGTCGCCGCCGAGATCGGCTATCCCGTCGTGCTGCGTCCCGCCTATACGCTGGGCGGCACGGGCGGCGGCTTCGCCGATAACGAGGAGCAGCTGCGCGAGATGATGCGCCACGCCCTGTTCCTTTCGCCCGTACATCAGGTGCTCGTCGAGAAGAGCATCAAGGGATACAAGGAGATCGAGTTCGAGGTGATGCGCGATCACAACGACACGGCCATCAGCATCTGCTGTATGGAGAACATCGACCCCGTGGGCGTCCATACGGGCGACTCGATCGTCGTGGCGCCGTGCCAGACGCTCACCAACAAGGAGTTCCAGATGCTGCGCGACAGCGCCCTGAAGATCATCCGCGAGCTGAAGATCGAAGGCGGCTGCAACGTGCAGTTCGCACTCGACCCCCTGTCATTCAAATACTACCTGATCGAGGTGAATCCCCGCGTGTCGCGCTCCTCGGCCCTCGCATCGAAGGCCAGCGGTTATCCGATCGCGCGCGTTACGGCCAAGGTGGCCGTGGGTCTCACCCTCGACGAGATCATGCTGGCCAATACGCCCGCCAGCTTCGAGCCGACGCTCGACTACGTCGTGACCAAAGTCGCCCGCTTCCCGTTCGACAAGTTCAGCGACGCGTCGAACAAGCTCGGTACGCAGATGAAAGCCACGGGCGAGGTGATGTCGATCGGCCGCACGATGGAGGAGAGCCTGCTGAAGGCGATGCGTTCGCTCGAAACCGGCGTCTGCCATATCTACCACAAGAAGTTCGACGACTGGACGAACGACCGGCTGCTGGAATACATCGCCGAGCCTACCGACGACCGACTGTATGCCATCGCGCAGCTGATCCGCGGCGGCGTCGATCTGGTGCTGATCTACAACCGCACGAAAATCGACATGTTCTTCCTCGAAAAGTTCAAGAATATCGTCGAATTCGAGCGCGTCGTCGAGGCCGCTCCGATGGATATCGAAGTGCTGCGCGAAGCCAAGCGCATGGGTTTCAGCGACAAGTTCATCGGCCAGCTGTGGGGCGTCTCGCAGCACGACATGTACCTGCTGCGCGAGAAGAACGGCATCTTCCCGGTCTACAAGATGATCGACACCTGCGCCAGCGAGTTCAGCTCCTACGTTCCTTATTTCTACTCGACTTACGAAGACGAGAACGAGTCGCTGGTGAGCGACAAGGAGAAGATCGTGGTGCTCGGTTCCGGTCCGATCCGCATCGGTCAGGGCGTCGAGTTCGACTATTCGACCGTACACGCCATCTGGTCGATCCGCGAGGCGGGCTATGAAGCCATCATCATCAACAACAACCCCGAAACCGTCTCGACCGACTATACCACCAGCGACAAACTCTACTTCGAGCCGCTGATGGTCGAGGACGTGATGAACGTCATCCACCTCGAAAAACCGAAGGCGATCGTCGTGTCGCTCGGCGGACAGACCGCCATCAACCTCGCCGAGCCGCTCTCCCGGCTGGGCGTGCCCATCATCGGCACCGACTGCGAAGCCATCCGTAACGCCGAGGACCGCGGCTGTTTCGAGAAGATCATGGAGGAGCTGCGCATCCCGCAGCCCGAAGCCGAAGCCGTCACCGACATCGAGTCGGGCGTGAAGGCCGCCGCCCGCATCGGCTATCCGGTGCTGGTGCGTCCGAGCTACGTGCTGGGCGGCCGCGCCATGCAGATCGTTTCGAACGAGGAGCGCCTGCGCCACTACCTGCAGACGGCCGTCGAGGTAAACGACGACTCGCCGGTGCTGGTAGACCGCTACATCATGGGCAAGGAGCTTGAGGTGGACGCCATCTGCGACGGCAAGGACGTCTTTATCCCCGGCATCATGGAGCATGTCGAGCGCACGGGTATCCATTCGGGCGACTCGATCAGCGTCTATCCGACCTTCAGCGTCAGCCAGAAGGCCAAGGACAAGATCATCGACTACACGGTGAAGCTCGGTCTGCGGATCGGCATCATCGGTCTCTACAATATCCAGTTCATCCTCGACGGCAACGACGAAGTCTACGTCATCGAGGTCAATCCCCGCTCGTCGCGCACGGTGCCGTTCCTCTCCAAATCGACGGGCGTTCCGATGGCCCATATCGCCACGCAGGTGATTCTGGGCAAGACGCTGAAAGAACTGGGCGTCACCGAAGTATACGGCAAGGAGAAGAAACGCTGGTACGTCAAGGCGCCGGCCTTCTCGTTCGCCAAGATCCGCGGCATGGATTCCTACCTCTCGCCTGAGATGAAATCCACGGGCGAGGCCATCGGCTACGACGACAAGCTCACCCGCGCGCTTTACAAGGCGCTGCAGGCGACGGGCATGAACGTCTGCAACTACGGCACGATCTTCGTCACCATCGCCGACCACGACAAGGAGCAGGCGCTGCCCCTCGTGCGGCGTTTCTACGACCTCGGCTTCAACGTCGAGGCGACGACAGGGACCGCCGAATTCCTGCGCGAACACGGCATCCGCACCCGCACGCGGCGCAAGCTGAGCGAGGGCAGTTCGGAGATCATCGACGCGCTCCGTCAGGGCCATGTGAGCTACGTGATCAATACCATCGACATCAACCAGCACAATACCCGGCTCGACGGATACGAAATCCGCCGCACGGCCGTCGAGAACAACGTGACGATCTTCACGGCGCTCGAAACGGTGCAGGTGCTGCTGGACGTGCTCGAAGAGATCACCTTCGGAGTCTCGACCATCGACGCGAAGTGATTTCCGGCGTGAGGACGCCTTCCGTACGCACCTCTTTCGCTCCGAACGGGATACGGTCCCGTCCGGAGCGAAACGAACGAAGCGCGGGGGCTGTTCTCCGGATCAAAAATCGAAAGGGAATACATGTATAAGAAAGGCATCTATAAGATTCTTGCGAACGAGCCGCTGACGGCCTCGGTGTGGCGCATGGTGCTGGAGGGCGATACCGAATGGATCGTCCGTCCGGGACAGTTCGTCAATATCGCGCTCGAAGGCCGCTACCTGCGCCGTCCGATTTCGGTGTGCGACTGCGATGCACGGACCCTCACGCTCATCTATAAGGTCGTGGGCGGAGGTACGGAGCAGATGAGCCGCATGGCGGCGGGCGCGGAACTGGACCTGCTGACGGGACTCGGCAACGGCTTCGACACCTCCAACGATGCGCGGCGGCCCCTGCTGGTGGGCGGCGGCGTAGGCGTGCCTCCGCTCTACAAGCTGGCCAAAGCGCTGCTGGCGGAGGGCAAACCGGTGAGCGTCGTGCTGGGATTCAACACGGCGGACGAGGTCTTCTACGCCGACGAATTCCGGGCGCTGGGGTGCGACGTGCATGTCGCCACGGCCGACGGTTCGGCCGGGACGAAAGGCTTCGTCACGACGGCCATCGCCGGCGACGGCATCGACTTCGACTACTTCTATGCCTGCGGTCCGCTGCCGATGCTGCGCGCGTTGTGCGACTCGGTCGCACAGGACGGCCAGCTGTCGTTCGAGGAGCGTATGGGATGCGGTTTCGGCGCCTGCATGGGCTGTTCGTGCAAAACGAAATACGGCAACAAACGCATCTGCAAGGAGGGACCCGTATTAACGAAAGGGGAGATCATATGGTAAGCAAGCAGTTCATCGGACAGAACCGGCCGGCAGGAAAACCTGCCGCGGATATGTCCGTCACCCTGAGCGGTCTGAAGTTGGACAACCCGGTCGTTCCGGCCAGCGGTACGTTCGGATACGGCAACGAATTCCGGGATTTTTACGACATCAACATCCTCGGTTCGTTCTCGTTCAAGGGCACCACGCGCGAACCGCGCTTCGGCAATCCCACGCCCCGCATCGCCGAATGTGAGGCGGGGATGATCAACGCCGTGGGGCTGCAGAATCCCGGCATCGACGCCGTGATCGCCGAGGAGCTGCCGCGCCTGAAGAGCTTCTTTCATAAACCCGTGATCGCCAACATCAGCGGCTTCTCGATCGAGGAGTACGCCTATTGCTGCGAGCGGATCGACCGCGAGGAGCAGGTCGGCATCATCGAGGTCAATGTCTCGTGCCCCAACGTGCGGCACGGCGGCATGTCGTTCGGCACTTCGCCCGAATGTGCGGCCGAGGTGACGCGCGCGGTAAAGGCCGTGACCACCAAACCGGTCTATATCAAACTGTCGCCCAACGTGACGGACATCGTCTCGATCGCCCGCGCCTGCGAAGAGGCCGGCGCCGACGGCATCTGCCTGATCAACACCCTGCTGGGAATGCGGATCGACGTGAGGTGCCGCAAGGCGGTGATCGCCAATACGATGGGCGGTTTTTCGGGCGCTGCGGTCTTTCCCGTGGCCGTGCGGATGGTTTATCAGGTCGCCAAAGCCTGCTCCGTACCCGTCATGGGATGCGGCGGCGTGACGACGGCCCGCGACGTGATCGAAATGATGATGGCCGGAGCCACGGCCGTGCAGGTCGGCGCCGCGAATCTGGTGAATCCCTATGCCTCGAAGGAGATCGTCGAAGCCCTGCCCGCCGAGATGGAGCGGCTGGGGATCGAGCGGCTGAGCGACATTATAGGAATCGTAGAATAAAGTTAAAATCGGATATGATGCAACACGACGTAATTATCGCCTGTGACTTCAAGTCGGCGGAAGACACTTTCAAGTTCCTCGACCTGTTCCGGGACGAGGAGCGCAAACCGTTCCTCAAGATCGGCATGGAGCTTTTCTATGCCGAAGGTCCTGCCATCGTGCGCGAAATCAAGCGCCGGGGCCACCGGATTTTCCTCGACCTCAAACTGCACGACATTCCCAACACCGTGAAGAAGGCGATGGCCGTGCTGTCGCGTCTGGACGTCGATATGTGCAACGTCCATGCGGCCGGAACGGTCGAGATGATGAAATACGCCCTCGAAGGGCTTACCCGCGAAGACGGCACGCGGCCCCTGCTGATCGCCGTGACGCAGCTCACCTCGACCAGCGAGGAGCGTATGCGGCAGGAGCTGCTTATCAACGCTTCGATCAACGACACGATCGTCAAATATGCGCAGAACACCCGTGCCGCGGGGCTGGACGGCGTGGTTTGCTCGCCGCTCGAAGCGGGCATGGTGCACGAAGCCTGCGGAAAAGAGTTCCTGACCGTCACGCCCGGCGTGCGTTTTGCAGACGGAGACGTTGCGGACCAAGTGCGCGTCACCACGCCCGCCCGTGCGCGGGAGATCGGCTCCGACTTCATCGTCGTGGGCCGTCCGATCACCGCCGCAGCGGACCCCGTGGCCGCGTACCGCAGGTGCGTAAGCGAATTTTGCGATTAAACACGATTAAAAACAGTCGATTATGAAACCGGTAAAACTTTTCTACCTGAAAAACTGTCCCTTCTGCCGCAAGGCGCTGCGTTACATCGAGCAGGCCAAGGCCGCACACCCCGAACTGCAGCCGGTGGCGATCGAAATGATCGAGGAGTCGGAGCAGTCCGACTTGGCCGACACGTTCGATTACTACTATGTGCCGACGTTTTACGTCGACGGCGTGAAGGTCCACGAGGGCGGCATTTATGCCGAGGAGGTGGAGAAGATTTTGCGTTCGGCGCTGGAATAAACAACTACAGAATATCATGGAGAAATCAATTGCTAAAGACCTGCTTTCGATCGGCGCGGTGTTCCTGCGCCCCGAACAGCCGTTTACATGGGCCAGCGGCATCAAAAGCCCGATTTACTGCGACAACCGCCTGACGCTGACGGCGCCTGTCGTGCGCGGACACGTCGAAGAGGGGCTGGCGCAGATCGTCCGCACCCGCTTTCCCGAAGCCGAGGTGCTGATGGGAACTTCGACCGCGGGCATCGCCCACGCCGCCATCACCGCGACGATCCTCGACCTGCCGATGGGCTATGTGCGCAGCGGTTCGAAGGATCACGGACGCGGCAACCAGATCGAGGGCAAGCTCGAAAAGGGGCAGAAGGTGGTCGTGATCGAGGACCTGATCTCGACCGGCGGTTCGTGCATCGAGGTGGTGACCGCCCTGCGCGAAGCCGGCGCCGAGGTGCTGGGCGTGGCGTCGATCTTCACCTACGGCATGAAGAAGGGACTGGACCGCATGAAAGAGGCGAACGTCGTCAATTACAGTCTCTCGAATCTCGACGCATTGGTGGAAGTGGCCGCCGAGGAGGGATACATCAAGCCCGAAGACAAGGCCCGTCTGCTGAAATTCCGCGACAATCCGTCGGACGAAAGCTGGATGGAAAAATAGTTTGCCGGGATCGCACGACGCTTTTCCGCACCTCGCTTGGGGGCATGGAAATGCGGCTTGCGCTCCCGTCCGCACTCCGGTCGGCGCCGCGTGCAATCCGCAGCATGCTGCCGGCCGGCTGCAAACCCCGATTTTGATAAATGAAACAACCTATGAGACACCTGATTGACCCGACCGACCTGACGGTGGCCGAAACCGAACAAATCGTGGCGTTGGCCGAAGATATCATCGCCAACCGCGCCAAATACAGCGAAGCGTGCAAGGGGCGCAAGCTGGCGACGCTCTTTTACGAGCCTTCGACCCGCACCCGCCTGAGTTTCACTTCCGCCATGATGGAGCTGGGGGGCAGCGTCATCGGCTTTTCGGACGCCAATTCGTCGTCCGTGTCGAAAGGCGAAACCGTGGCGGACACCGTACGTGTGATCCGCTGTTTCGCGGACATTATCGCCATGCGCCACTTCAAGGAGGGCGCGCCGCTCGTAGCTTCGCAGTACGCCGGAATTCCGGTCATCAATGCGGGCGACGGCAGCCACAGCCACCCGACGCAGACCCTTACGGACCTTCTGACGATCAAGCGCGAGAAGGGGCGTTTCGACAACATGACGATCGGCTTCTGCGGCGACCTGAAATTCGGCCGTACGGTCCATTCGCTCATCAAGGCGCTGTCGCGCTATTCGGGGATCAAGGTGATCCTGATCGCCCCGCAGGAACTGCGCCTGCCCGACTACATGCTGGCCGAGATGAGCGAGAATTCGAAACTCGAATTCCGCGAAGTCGAGACCATGGAAGAGGTGATGCCCGAACTGGACATTCTCTACATGACGCGCGTGCAGAAGGAACGTTTCCTCGACGAGGAGGAGTTCGACCGCGTGAAGAACAGCTTCGTGCTCGATCCCGGAAAGCTCGAAACCGCCAAGGAGGATATGATTATCCTGCATCCGCTGCCGCGCGTGAACGAAATCACGCGCGCCGTGGACAACGATCCCCGCGCAGCCTATTTCCGGCAGGTCGAGAACGGCAAGTTCGTACGCATGGCGCTGATCCTTACACTGCTGCGCTGGGCCGACGAAAACAAGCCCTTCGAGAAGACTCCCGTTTTCAGCGAAGACTACGTCGTCAATGAGATGGAGTGTTCCAACCGGCGCTGCATCTCGGCGACCGAAGATGTCGACCGGCTTTTCCACCGCCTGCCCGACGGCTCGTGCCGCTGCGCCTACTGCGAGGCCAAGGCGAAGTGATCTCCGGTATGGCCTTTCATATAAAGCTCCCGCAAGGGAGCTTTTTTTCTTCCGCCTGCCTGAGTCTGTCTTCCGCCTGCCTGAGTCTGTCTTCCGTTTTTCCTGAGTTCGCCGCTCTTCCGGATCTTAGGGCGTGTTCCGGTCCGGGCGGTGCTTTCCGGCGGGTCGGACGGAGTGCATGCGCCCTGTTCGGCCGATTTCCCGGTTTCAAATGTAAAATTTGTTATTTCGATTAGTAACCTGTCTTGTGAAATTGTATTATTTATAGAAACAAAGGCGCAGAACGGGGTGCAATACCGTCTGCGGTTGCAAAAAGTTTTACTATCTTTGCATCAATTCTAACCTTAACCTGAAAAGAACCGATGTCTGCAAATTCCCGAAAAGTATCGCCGCTGGCATGGGTCCCCACGGTCTATTTTGCCATGGGGCTCCCGTTCATCATCGTAAACATGGTAGCGACGCTGATGTTCCGAGGGCTGGGTATCGACGATGCCCGCATTACGCTCTGGACCTCGCTGATTATCCTGCCGTGGTCGCTCAAACCCTTCTGGAGTCCTCTGATGGAGATGTTCAGGACCAAGAAATTCTGGGTCGTCGCCACGCAGCTGGTTTCGGGTCTGGGACTTGCGCTGGTCGCCCTGTCGCTTCCGCTTCCCAACTTTTTCCCCTACGCCATCGCCCTGATGGCTGTCGTGGCCTTCAGCGGCGCGACGCACGACATCGCCACCGACGGCGTCTATATCACCGAACTTTCCAAAGACCTGCAGGCCAAGTTCATCGGCTGGCAGGGCGCCTTTTACAACATCGCCAAGGTCTTCGCCATGGGCGGACTGGTCTATCTGGCCGGCGCGCTCAAGGACCATGTCGGAATCGTGCAGGCGTGGATGACCGTGATGGGCCTTTGCGGTGGCATTCTCTTCCTGCTGGGGCTGTATCACATCCGCATGCTGCCTTCGGGCGGCGCCGCGACGGCCCATGCTGACAGTTTCGGCGGCGCCATGCGCGAAACGAAGCGCATTTTTCTGGAGTTCTTCAAGAAGAAATACATCTGGATCTATTTCGCCTTCATCCTCTTCTACCGCTTCGCCGAAGGTCTGGTCATCAAGATCGTGCCGCTGTTCCTCAACGCTCCGCTCGATCAGCAGGGCATGGGCCTTACCGAACAGCAGATCGGACTCTATTACGGTACGTTCGGCGTGATCGCCTTCGTCGTGGGGTCCATTCTGGGCGGCTATTTCATTTCATGGCTCAAACTGCGGCGCGCCTTGTTCCCGCTGGTCTGCATCTTCAACGTTCCGTTCGTGGTCTACGCGCTGCTGGCGTGGTTCCAGCCTTCGAGTCCCGTGCTGATCTGCGCGGCCATCGTGTTCGAATATTTCAGTTACGGTTTCGGCTTCGTGGGACTCACGCTCTTCATCATGCAGCAGGTGGCGCCCGGCCCGCACCAGATGGCGCACTACGCTTTCGGGTCGTCGCTTGCCAACCTCGGCGTGATGCTTCCGGGTATGATCAGCGGCTGGCTTTGTGACAGCTTGGGTGGCTATCACTACTTCTTCATGTGGGCGCTGCTGGCGACGGTTCCCGCCTTCCTGCTCGCCGCGCGCATTCCCTTCACCCATCCCGATACCGAAGAGGTGACGGCCGAGGAGATCGACAAAGAATTGATCAACGAATAAACAGATAACGTAAAACTATGGACAACAACCTGAAAATCGTAGGCCCGGCCATGCCGGGTATGCCGTGGGAGGATCGTCCCGCCGGCTCCAAGGAAGTGATGTGGCGCTATTCGGCCAATCCGATCATCCCGCGCGACGCGCTTTCGACGTCGAACAGCATTTTCAACTCGGCGGTCATTCCCTTCAAGAAAGGTAAGTATAACTATGCGGGCGTTTTCCGCTGCGACGACACCAACCGCCGCATGCGCATCCACGCCGCTTTCTCGGTGGACGGCATCAAGTGGGATATTTGCGAGGAGGATTTCAAACTCGTGGGCGCCGATCCTGAAATCGCCGAGTGGGTTTACGGTTACGATCCCCGCGTAGCCAAGATCGAGGATAAGTATTATGTGACGTGGTGCAACGGCTACCACGGCCCGACGATCGGCATCGCGTGGACCGACGACTTCGAGACGTTCCACCAGCTGGAGAACGCCTTTATCCCCTTCAACCGCAACGGCGTGCTGTTCCCCCGCAAGATCAACGGCCGTTTCGCCATGCTGTCGCGTCCGAGCGACAACGGCCATACGGCTTTCGGCGACATTTTCTACTCGGAGTCGCCCGACATGGAGTTCTGGGGCCGCCACCGTCATGTGATGTCGCCCGCGGCCTTCGAGGTGTCGGCATGGCAGTGCATGAAGATCGGTGCGGGTCCCGTGCCCATCGAGACGAGCGAGGGCTGGCTGCTGCTCTACCACGGCGTGCTGCGCTCGTGCAACGGTTATGTCTATGCGTTCGGTTCGGCGCTGCTCGACCTCGACCAGCCGTGGAAGACGATCGCCCGCAGCGGCCCGTACCTGATTTCGCCGCGCGAGATTTACGAACTGACGGGCGACGTTCCGAACGTCACGTTCCCCTGCGCGTCGCTCCATGACCCCGAAACGGGCCGGATCGCCGTCTATTACGGATGCGCCGACACCGTCACGGGCCTTGCCTTTGGTTATATCCCCGAAATCGTCAAGTTTACCAAGGAAAACAATATTCTCTGACGATGCTGCGACGAACGCTCTTAACTGCTGCGCTCGCCGCAGCCGTTTTCTGCGCACCGCTGCGTGCGCAGGAGCCTGCCGACTGGGTCGATCCATTCGTCGGCACGACCAACTTCGGCACGACCAACCCTGGCGCGGTGTGTCCCAACGGCATGATGTCCGTGGTTCCCTTCAACGTGATGGGTTCCGACGAGAACGTCTACGACAAGGACGCCCGCTGGTGGTCCGCGCCCTATGAGTTCCACAATAAGTTCTTCACGGGCTTCGCCCATGTCACGCTGAGCGGCGTGGGATGCCCCGAACTGGGATCGCTGCTGGTGATGCCGACCACGGGCGCGCTCGACGTCGATTACCGCAATTACGGCAGCAAGTACACCGGTGAAACCGCTTCTCCGGGCTACTATTCGAACCGGCTTTCGAAGTACGGCGTCCTTGCCGAAGTGACGGCCACGCCGCGCAGCTCGGCCGAACGCTACACCTTCCCGGCGGGCGAGAGCCATATCCTGCTCAATCTGGGCGAGGGCCTTACCAACGAATCGGGAGCTTGGGTGCGCCGCGTGAGCGATACCGAGGTCGAGGGCATGAAACTGCTCGGCACGTTCTGCTACAACCCGCAGGCGGTGTTCCCGATCTATTTCGTGATGCGCGTCTCGAAACGCCCCTCCGCCACGGGATTCTGGAAGAAACAGCCCCCCAAATACGGTGTTGAAGCCGAGTGGGACAAGGATGCCGGCAATTACAAACTCTATACGCACTACGACCGTGAACTCGCGGGCGACGACGTTGGCGTGTGGTTCAGCTACGAAACGACGGAGGGCGAGCAGCTCGAAGTCCGCATGGGCGTTTCGTTCGTGTCGGTCGAGAATGCGCGCCTGAACCTCGAAGCCGAGCAGCAGGAGCGTTCGTTCGACGACATCCGTGCCGCGGCGCGCCGCTCGTGGAACGACGATCTGGGCCGCATCCGTGTCGAGGGCGGCACCGACGCGCAGAAGAAGGTCTTCTATACGGGACTCTATCATGCGCTGATCCATCCCAATGTGCTGAGCGACGTCAACGGTGAATACCCCGCGATGGAGAGCGCCGAAATCCGCACCGCCGAGGGCAACCGCTATACGGTTTTCTCGCTCTGGGACACCTACCGCAACCTGCACCAGCTGATGACGCTGGTCTATCCCGAACGCCAGTTGGAAATGGTGCGTTCGATGATCGGCATGTACAAGGAGTGGGGCTGGCTGCCGAAGTGGGAGCTTTACGGCCGCGAAACCTTCACCATGGAGGGCGACCCGGCCATCCCGGTGATCGTCGATACGTGGATGAAGGGCCTGCGCGATTTCGACATGGACGCCGCTTACGAGGCGATGCGCAAGTCGGCCACGACGCCCGGCTCGCAGAACAGGATGCGCCCCGACATCGATCCCTATGTCGAAAAGGGCTACGTGCCGCTGGGCTTCTACGCCCGCGACCTTTCGGGCGACAACTCCGTGTCGCACGCGCTGGAATACTACATCGCCGACCATGCCCTGTCGCTGCTGGCCGATTCGCTCGGCCGCAGGGAGGACGCGGCGCTGTTCCGGAACCGTTCGCTCGGCTATAAGAACTACTACAGCCCCGAATCGGGTACTTTCCGTCCAATCACCGGGGAGGGCGGTTTCCTGACGCCGTTCGATCCGCGGCAGGGCGAGAATTTCGAGCCGGTTCCCGGTTTCCACGAAGGCTCGGCATGGAACTATACGTTCTATGTCCCGCACGACGTCTACGGACTGTCGAAGCTGATGGGCGGCCGGCGCAAATTCATCGACAAGCTGCAAATGGTCTTCGACGAGGGGCTTTACGATCCCGCGAACGAACCCGATATCGCCTATCCCTACCTTTTCAGCTATTTCCGGGGCGAGGAGTGGCGTACGCAGCGCGAGGTGAACCGCCTGCTGGCCAAATATTTCACCACTGCGCCCGACGGCATTCCCGGCAACGATGATACCGGAACCATGTCGGCGTGGGCCGTCTTCTCGATGATGGGCTTCTATCCCGACTGTCCGGGCGAGCCGTATTACACGCTCACCTCGCCGGTTTTCGATCGGGTGACCGTTACGCTAGACAGGAAATACTATCCGGCCGGGGAACTTGTCATCGAGACGAAGCGTCCCGATTCCGGCGCGGTCTATATCCGCTCGATGACGCTCGGCGGCAAACCGCTGAAGCGATACCGCATCGGCCACGACGAGCTGCTGCGGGGCGGACGGCTGACTTTCGAACTTCAAAACCGCAAATAGATGAGACTCTTCCGCTGGATATTCGTTGTCTCGCTGCTGCTCGTCTCGTCCGGAGTCCGGGCGCAGACCCGGCTGACCCGCAACGGCAAACCTGCGGCCCGGATCGTCGTGGCGCAGCAAACTGCCGCCGATCTCACGGCTGCGCAGCTGCTGCAGCGATTCGTCCGCGAATCGACCGGTGCGACACTGCCCCTGCTGCATGACGTGACGCCCCGCAAGGGCGACATCCTGATCGGAGCTTCGGACACCGCGGGACTTGCCGAGGACGGCTTCCGCCTTCGCACGCAGGAAGGCGTGCTGCGTATCAGCAGCGGCGGCGACAAGGGGGCGGTTTACGGCGTCATGACGCTGCTGGAACGTTACTTGGGGCTGGATTATTTCGCCGCCGGGGTCTATGACCTCGACCGGAATCCGACCGTCACGCTTCCGGCGATGGACTTCGCCGAAAACCCGGCGTTCCGCTATCGCCAGAGTCAGGGCTACGGCATGGCGCAGGACTCCGTGTACCGGCTGGCCCTGCGTCTGGAGGAGCCGCGCGACATCTTTGCCGGCGGCCTGTGGGTGCACACCTTCAACAGCCTGCTTCCTGCGTCGGTCTACGGCGCGGAGCATCCCGAATACTACTCGTTCATCAACGGCGAACGCCGTCCGGGGCGCGCCAGCCAATGGTGCCTGACGAACGACGAGCTTTTCGAACTGGCGGCGGCGAAGGTCGATTCGATCTTCCGGGCCAACCCCGGCATGAACATCATCTCCATAAGCCAGAATGACAGCAATTTCACCTACTGCCGCTGCGAGGAGTGCGAGAAGGTCAACCAGTACGAGGGCGCGCCTTCGGGCAACTATATCCGCTTCCTGAACAAGCTGGCGGAGCGTTTCCCCGACAAGGAGTTTTCGACGCTGGCCTACCTCTTTACGATGCAGCCCCCGAAGCACGTGAAGCCGCTGCCCAACGTCAATATCATGCTGTGCGACATCGACTGCGACCGCGAAGTGCCCCTTACGGACAATGCGTCGGGCCGCGAGTTCATCGAAGCGATGGAGGGGTGGGCGGCCCTGTCGGACAATATCTTCGTGTGGGACTACGGCATCAATTTCGACAACATGGTCGCTCCGTTCCCCAACTTTCCGATACTCAAACCCAACATCGGGCTTTTCCGGCGCAACCACGCCACGATGCACTTCTCGCAGATCGGCGGCTCGTACGGCGGCGATTTCTCGGAGATGCGCACCTATGTGGTCGCCAAGCTGATGTGGAATCCCGATCAGGATACCGATTCGCTCATGCTGCGTTTCATGCGCGGTTATTACGGACCTGCTGCACCTTATATTTATCAGTACGAAAAACTGCTCGAAGGCGCATTGCTGGCGGGCGGCCAGCGGTTGTGGATATACGATTCTCCCGTCTCGCACAAGGACGGCATGCTCAACGCCGCCTGCCGCAAGCGTTACGGAGAGCTGTTCGACTGCGCCGAGCGGGCCGTGGCGGGGGATTCCGTCCTGCTGCGCCGCGTGCGCCTGACGCGTCTGCCGCTGATGTACTCCAACCTCGAAATCGCCCGCACGATGGCCGACAAGGACCTCGGCGCCGTGGTGAGCGAGCTGGACGCGTTCGAGAAATACGTGACCCAATTCGGCGTGAAAACGCTCAACGAGCGCAATAACAGTCCGCAGGAATACTGCCGGCTCTACCGCAAACGTTACCTTCCTGCGGAAAACTCCAATCTGGCGCTGGGCGCGCGGATCGTCTGGATCGACGCTCCTGCGGAGAAATACCGGGCGTCGGGCGAGAAGACCCTGACCGACGGTCTTTTCGGCGGCGCGTCGTTTGTCGAGAGCTGGACGGGCTGGGAGGGCAAGGACGGGGCCTTCGTCGTCGATCTGGGCCGCGACGTGGCCTTCTCGACGGTCGAGACCGATTTCCTGCATCAGCTGGGCCAGTGGATTCTGCTGCCCCGTTCGGTGCGCTACTCCGTCTCGTCCGACAACGCGGACTGGACCCCGTTCGGGCAGGTGGAGTTTCCTGAGGACCAGTCGGTGCCCGTAAAGTTCGTTCCGGCTGCCGTCACGGCCGCACAACCGGTGCGGGCCCGCTATGTCAAAGTCGAAATCGAAGGCGTCAAGACCTGTCCGCCGTGGCATTACGGCGTAGGCTGCCCCTGCTGGTTCTTCCTCGACGAAGTGACCGTGAAATAAAACGTTGCGAAAAATTTTAAACGATTGCATAATGAAACCCAAGCATCTTCTTTCCTTATCCGTTCTGCTGATCTCGGCCGCCTGTTCGCAGCCTGAGCAGAAGCCGCTGACGCAGTATGTCGACATGTATATCGGCACGGGCGGCCACGGCCATGTCTTCATGGGGGCCAACGTTCCGTTCGGCGCCGTGCAGCTCGGCCCCACCAGCATCCCGCAGTCGTGGGACTGGGTGTCGGGATACCACATTTCCGATACGACCGTCATCGGTTTCAGCCATACCCACCTCAACGGTACGGGTATCGGCGACCTGTTCGACGTCACGGTGATGCCTGTCGTGGGCGGGGTGACCTACGCCCGCGGCACGGAGGACGACCCGCAGTCGGGGCTTTGGTCCTATTTCAGCCGTAAGAACGAAAAAGCCCGTCCGGGCTATTACGCCACGCGGCTCGACCGCTACGGCGTCGATGTGGAGCTGACCGCCACCAAGCGCGTCGGGCTGCACAAATACACCTTCCCTGCGTCGCAGGAGGCTGCCGTGGTCTTCGACCTCGAAAACGGCGGCTGCTGGGACAAGGCCACCGAGACCGCATTCGTTTCCGACGGACTCCGGCTCAGCGGTTACCGCTATTCGACGGGCTGGGCCAAGGATCAGCGCGTTTACTTCACGGCCGAATTCTCGAAGCCGGTGAAGAATATCTCCTATCCCGATGCGTCGGAGACGGTTCCGGAGGAGGGCGACGTTACGGTCAAGGGCCGTTACGCCCGCGTGGAGTTCGATACGACCGACGGCGAGCCGCTTTATATGAAAGTGGCGATTTCGCCCGTGAGCATCGAGAACGCCAAGCTCAACATGCAGGCGGAACTTCCCGGCTGGGACTTCGAAGCTACGGCGGCGGCGGCCGACAAGGCGTGGAACGCCGAGCTGCAGAAGGTGCGTGTCGAGACTTCGGACGAAGCCGCCCGCCGCATCTTCTATACGGCGCTCTACCACACGATGGTCGCTCCGTCGGAGTTCTGCGACGTGAACGGCGACTACCGGGGCGCTGACGGCGAGATCTACCGCGCCGCGCCGTTCGTGAACTATACGACCTTCTCGTTGTGGGACACCTACCGCGCCGCCCAGCCGCTGATGACGATTCTCCATCCTGAGAAGATGCCCGACATCGCCAATACGATGCTCCATATCTACACGCAGCAGGGCAAGCTTCCCGTCTGGCACCTTGCGGGCAACGAGACCGACTGCATGGTCGGCAATCCCGGCATTCCGGCCATGGCCGACATCGTGCTGAAAGGTTACGGCGGCTTCGACAAGGAGCTGGCCTACGAGGCGCTGAAGAAATCCGCCATGCTCGGCGAGCGGGGTATGGACCTGCGCATGAAATACGGCTATATCCCCTGCGACCTCTTCAACGAAGCGGTGGCCTACGACATGGAGTACGCGCTGGCCGACTGGGCCGTGGCTCAGGTCGCGGCGCAGCGCGGCGATACGGCCGATTACGACTATTTCCTCGATCGCAGCAAATCCTACCGCCACTTCTTCGATCCCGAAACCCGCTTCATGCGCGGGCTGGATTCGAAAGGCGGCTTCCGCACGCCCTTCAACCCGTTCGCTTCGACCCACCGCGAGGACGACTACTGCGAGGGCAACGCGTGGCAGTATACGTGGCTCGTGCCGCACGACGTTGAGGGGCTGATCGGCTGCTTCGGCGGCAAGGAGGCTTTCGTCGAAAAACTCGACTCGCTCTTCACGGTCAGCTCCGTGCTGGAGGGCGCCGCTTCGCCCGACATTTCGGGCCTGATCGGTCAGTACGCCCACGGCAACGAACCCAGCCACCACGTCGTCTACCTCTATACGATGATCGGCCAGCCCGCGAAGACCGCCGACAAGGTGCGCGAAATCCTGACGACGCTCTACCACGACCAGCCCGACGGATTGTCGGGCAACGAGGACGTCGGCCAGATGTCGGCGTGGTACGTGCTTTCGTCGCTGGGATTCTATCAGGTCGAGCCGGCCGGAGGACGCTACTTCTTCGGTTCGCCGCTCTTCGACAAGGCCGAGCTGCGCGTGCGCGACGGCGTGTTCACCGTGATCGCGCACAACAATTCGGCGGCTGACAAATACATTCAGCGCGTGAAGCTCAACGGCGAGCCGTACGCCAAGCCCTATATCGGTTTCGAAGAGATCGCCGCGGGCGGCACGCTCGAATTCGAAATGGGACCGGAGCCTGCCCTATGGTACGAACTTTAAACGGAAATGACAGCAATGAAAAGTAGAAATATCTTTTTCGCGGCCCTTTGCGCCGCCGTTTTGGCCGGCTGTTCGTGCCCTTCGGCCGGGCAGCGATCCCCGCAGCGTCCGTCGGACTATGTTTCGACATTGGTAGGCTCGCAGTCGGATTTCACGCTTTCGACGGGCAATACCTATCCTGCCGTCGCTCTGCCTTGGGGTATGAACTTCTGGACGCCCCAGACCGGCAAGATGGGCGACGGCTGGGCCTATACCTACGGGGCGCACCGAATCCGGGGCTTCAAGCAGACCCACCAGCCCTCGCCGTGGATCAACGACTACGGCCAGTTCGCGCTGATGCCCGTGCGCGGGAATGATAAGCTGGACGAAGAGTCCCGCGCGAGCTGGTATTCGCACCAAGCCGAGGTGGCGAAGCCCTACTATTACAGGGTCTATCTGGCCGACCACGACATCCGCGCCGAGATCGCCCCGACCGAACGTGCCGCGATGATGCGCTTCACCTTTCCCGAAAGCGACGAGTCGGGCGTTGTGATCGACGCCTTCGACCGCGGTTCGCAGATCGGCATGCTCGACGCCCGCACGATCGTGGGGTACACCACGCGCAACAGCGGCGGCGTTCCTGATAATTTCCGCAATTACTTCGTCGTGCGCTTCGATACGCCGTTCACTGCCGTCGAGCTGACCGACGCTCCCGGCGAGTACGAACCCGGCAGCAACCTGCTCTATCCCGACGGCAGCAAGTCGGTGACGGGCGGACACGCCGTGGCGAAGGTGCACTTCCCGACCCGCCGCGGCCAGCAGGTCTGCGCCAGCGTGGCTTCGTCGTTCATCTCGCCCGAACAGGCCGTTCAGAATCTCAGGGAGCTGGGGACCGACGACTTCGAGACCGTCAAGTCCAAGGCGCAGGAGCGCTGGGACGAAGTGCTGGGCCGCATCGAGGTCGAGGGCGGCACCGAAGAGCAGATGCGCACCTTCTATTCGTGCCTGTACCGTTCGGTGCTTTTCCCGCGTAAATTCTATGAAGTGACCGCTTCGGGCGAGATCATGCACTACAGCCCCTACAACGGCGAAGTGCTCCCCGGCTACATGTATACCGACACCGGGTTCTGGGACACGTTCCGCAGTCTGTTCCCGCTGCTCAATCTGGTCTATCCTTCGGTGAACGCCGAAATCCAGCAGGGACTGGCCAACACGGCCCGCGAAAGCGGCTTCCTGCCCGAATGGGCTTCGCCGGGCCACCGCGGCTGCATGGTGGGCAACAACTCCGCATCGGTGGTGGCCGATGCGCTTCTCAAGGGCGTCACGCCCGAAAAGGAGTGGCAGACGCTCTACGAGGCCATGATGCACGCGCGCACGAACGTCCACCCCGGCGTCTCCTCGACCGGACGTCTGGGGCACGAGTATTACAACCGGCTGGGATACATTCCCTACGACGTGAAGATCAACGAGAACGTCGCCCGCACGCTCGAATACGCCTACGACGACTGGTGTATCGCGCAGGTGGCCCGCAAGCTGGGTAAGACGGAGGATGCCGCGGCGCTTGAGGAGGCTTCGCGCAACTACCGCAACGTATTCGACAAGACGACCAAGCTGATGCGCGGCCGCAACGAGAACGGAGAGTTCCAGTCGCCGTTCAGCCCCTACAAGTGGGGCGACGCCTTCACCGAGGGCAACGCATGGCACTACACATGGTCGGTGTTCCACGACGTGCAGGGACTTGCCGAGCTGATGGGCGGCCGGGAAGGATTCGCCGAAATGCTCGACTCGGTGTTCGTCGTGCCGCCGATCTACGACGACAGCTATTACGGGACCCGCATTCACGAGATCACCGAGATGCAGGTGGCCGACATGGGCAACTACGCCCACGGCAACCAGCCTGCGCAGCATATGATCTACCTGTACGACTATGCGGGCCAGCCGTGGAAGGCGCAGTACTGGACGCGCGAGGTGATGGACCGTCTCTATTCGTCCAAGCCCGACGGCTACTGCGGCGACGAGGACAACGGCCAGACCTCCGCGTGGTATGTCTTCTCGGCGATGGGATTCTATCCCGTATGTCCGGCTTCGGACCAGTACGCCATAGGGTCGCCTCTGTTCCGCAAGGCGACCGTGAAACTGGAGAACGGAAAGAAGATCGTGATCGAGGCTCCGGACAACGCTCCCGAAAACCGCTATATCGGCACCATGAAGCTCGACGGAAAGCGATACGACCGCAACTTCATCCGCTGGTCGGACCTCGTAAAAGGCGCGAAAATAGACTTTGCGATGCAGCCCGATCCGGCGTACAAACGGGGTGTCGACCCGCAGGACGCGCCCTATTCGCTCAGCCGCGGAGAATGTCGATAATTTGTCAATAGAATCTGACTTTCGGTTTTGAAAATTGGCCGGAAAATACTACTTTTGTAGCGTTGTTTTTACAATTGTTAGGTTAATCCGGACATATCTCATGACCTCCACAGGCAAAATCGATCAACGCGAACGAAAGAAACAGCAGGGCCAAGCCGCTGCATTCTATTCGTCGTGCCGACAGCAGGGTCAGAGCGCGCAGTCGCAGGGGCAGCAGATGTCCTGCAGCGGGATGCGCGGATAGATACCAGACCGCCATGACATGCGATGTCGTGGCGGTCTGCTTTTTTGAAAAACTTAAAACCAAAGGATATGAAGGTCGGTGTGATTATGGGCTCGGTGAGCGATTACGAGGTGATGGCCGACGCCGTCGCCACGCTCGAACAATTCGGTGTCGATTTCGAAAAGCGCGTCGTAAGCGCCCACCGTACGCCCGATCTGTTGTGCGAGTATGCCAAGACGGCCAAGGCGCGCGGTATCGGCGTGATCATCGCCGGTGCGGGCGGCGCGGCGCACCTGCCCGGCATGGTGGCTTCGATGACGACGCTGCCGGTGGTGGGCGTTCCGGTCAAGTCGCGCGCCCTGAACGGGCTGGACTCGCTGTTGTCGATCGTGCAGATGCCCGCGGGCGTTCCCGTGGCCACCACGGCGATCAACGGTTCGAAGAATGCGGCGCTGATCGCCGTCTCGATTCTCGCTTTGCAGGACGCGGAACTCGCGGCCCGGCTCGAAGCGTTCCGCGCCAAGCAGACCGCCGACGTACTTAAAGCGGAACTTTAGATGAAGACGATCGGCATCATAGGCGGCGGCCAGCTGGGGCTGATGATTATCGAACAGGCGCACCTGCTCGGAGCGCGCACGGTGTGTCTCGATCCGGCGGCGGACGCTCCGGCCTTTGCGCTCAGCGACGAGCGGATCGTGGCGGCGTACGACGACCCTGCGGCGCTGGAGGAGCTTTGCCGCCGCAGCGACGCGGTGACCTACGAGTTCGAGAACGTGCCGGGCAGCGTGCTGATTCCGCTTGAGAAGAAATACAACATCCCGCAGGGCTTCCGTCCGTTGTACGATTCGCAGGACCGCCTGCGCGAGAAGGACAACGCCCGTGCCGGCGGGCTGGCGACGCCCGAATACGCCGCCGCGGACGACGAAGCGTCGCTGCGCGCCGCTGTGGCGAAGATCGGCCTGCCCGCCGTGCTGAAGACCCGGACGCTGGGGTACGACGGTCACGGACAGCTGGTGCTGAAGACCGAGGCCGACATCGAGAAGGCTTTGCCGATGCTCGCCGTGCCCTGTATTCTGGAGCAGTTCGTGCCCTTCGATTTCGAAGCCAGCGTCGTGCTGGTCTCCGACGGGAGCCGTGTCGTCACCTTTCCGATCGGCCGCAACGTCCACCGCGACGGCATCCTCGATCTGTGCTTCGTGCCCGCCGGGGAGATGGACGACGAGCTGCGCGGACGGATGGCCGCCGCCGGCGAGCGGTTTATGCTGACGTGCGGTTACCGGGGAATTCTGGCGATCGAGTTTTTCGTGAAGGGCCGCGAATTCTTCTTCAACGAAATGGCGCCGCGTCCCCATAATTCGGGACACTATACGATCGAAGGCTGTACGACCAACCAGTTCCGCGAGCTGGTGCGCTTCCTTTTGGGAGAGCCGCTGCAGGAGCCGCGGCTGGTGGCGCCGACCGTGATGAAGAATATCTTGGGACAGGACCTCGAAGCGGCCGAAGCGATCGCCGCCGAAAACCGTCCGGGCGTGCATGTCCGTCTCTACGGCAAGACCGAGAGCCGGCCGAAGCGCAAGATGGGACACATTACCTTCGTGGGCATGACTCCGGCGGAATACGGGGCTGTCTGGGCCGACCGGTTTGTGAAATAGCGGGGCCGGTCCCGCATGCGTCGCCGCAGGCGGACGGGAGGAGTTTCCGGAAGCGGCGGCGAGGACGAAGACCGGCGGAACGGTCGGTAAGGACCGCAGAAACGAATGAAGAATATTAAACGATATAGGATGAAAAACTACCGGATTTTTGTTGAAAAACATCCCCGTTTCCGGGTCGAGGCCGAAAGCCTGCGCCGGGAACTGAACGCCAACCTGAACCTCGATATCCGCGAACTGCGGCTGCTGAACGTTTACGATCTGTTCGGCTTTTCGGAGGAACTGCTCGAAAAGACCCGCTACAGCGTCTTCGGCGAAGTGGTGACCGACAGCGTGACCGATGCGTGCGACCTCGCGGGACAGAAGTATATCGCCGTGGAGTATCTTCCCGGCCAGTTCGACCAGCGTGCCGCATCGGCCGTGGACTGCGTGCGGCTGATCGACCCGTCGGCCGAGGTGCGCATCCGTTCGTCGAAGCTGCTGCTGTTCGACGGCGCGGTGACCGACGAGGAGATCGCGCGGATCAAACGCTACTATATCAATGCCGTCGAGTCGCGCGAAAAGGACCTGAGCGTGCTCAGCGACATGGAGCAGGCCGAGGTGAAGCCCGTCGCCGTGCTCGAAGGCTTCACGAAGATGACCGACGCCGAGCTGGCGCCCTACTGCGCGCAGTACGGACTGGCGATGAACGCCGACGATCTGCGCGAGGTGGTGAAATATTTCCGCGCCGAGGGCCGCGATCCCTATGAAACCGAACTGCGCATCCTCGATACCTATTGGAGCGACCATTGCCGCCATACGACCTTCACGACCGAGCTGGAGGGAATTACGGTCGAGGAGTCGTTCGTCAAGGACGAAATCGAAGATTCGCTGGCCCTCTACCTGCGCATCCGGCGTGAGCTGGGCCGCGAGCACAAGAGCATCTGCCTGATGGACATGGCCACGATCGGCGCCCGCTACCTGCGCAAGAAGGGGCTGCTGGACGATATGGAGGTGAGTGACGAGAACAACGCCTGCTCGGTCTATGTCGATGTCGACGTGGACGGCCGGACCGAGAAGTGGCTGCTGCAGTTCAAGAACGAAACCCACAACCATCCGACCGAGATCGAGCCGTTCGGCGGCGCTTCGACCTGTCTGGGCGGCGCTATCCGCGACCCGCTGTCAGGCCGCAGCTACGTCTATCAGGCGATGCGCGTGACGGGTGCGGGCGACATCTACCAGAAGGTGGGCGACACGCTCGAAGGCAAACTCCCGCAGAGCGTGATTTCGAAAAAGGCCGCGGCCGGTTATTCGAGCTACGGCAACCAGATCGGTCTGGCCACGACCCACGTACGCGAGGTGTACCACGACGGCTATGTGGCCAAGCGTCTCGAAGTGGGCGCCGTGGTGGGCGCCGTGAAGGCGGAGAACGTCCGCCGCGAGAAACCCGCTCCGGGCGACAAGATCATCATGCTGGGCGGCCGTACGGGCCGCGACGGCATCGGCGGAGCTACCGGATCGTCGAAAGAGCACAACACCAAGTCGCTGGAGACCTGCGGCAGCGAGGTGCAGAAGGGCAACGCTCCGGAGGAGCGCAAGCTCGAACGTCTGTTCCGCCGTCCGGAGGTGACGCGGCTCATCAAGAAATCGAACGACTTCGGCGCGGGCGGCGTCAGCGTCGCCATCGGCGAGCTGGCCGACGGGCTGGACATTTACCTCGACCGCGTGAAGACCAAGTACAGCGGCCTGAACTCCACGGAGCTGGCCATCAGCGAGTCGCAGGAGCGCATGGCGGTAGTCGTCGAAGCGAAGGACGTCGAGACGTTCATGCGCTACTGTCTCGAAGAGAATATCGAAGCCGTCGAGGTGGCCGACGTGACCGACACGGCCCGTATGCGGATGTTCAACAAGGACCGCAAGGTCGTGGACCTCTCGCGCGAGTTCATCGACAGCGCAGGCGCCCGGCATTATGCCGAAGCGAAGGTCGGAGAGGTGGAAAACCGCAATCCGTTCGTACGTGAAATCGCCGGTGATACGCTTGCCGCGCGTTTTGAGAATAACCTGAAAGATAACAATGTCGTTTCCCAGCGGGGACTCGTCGAGATGTTCGACTCGACGATCGGCGCCTCGACCGTACTGATGCCCTTCGGTGGCCGTACGCAGGGCAGTGAGACGCAGGTCTCGGTGCAGAAGCTTCCGACCGACGGCTACACCGACACGGCCAGCATCATGGCCTTCGGTTACAATCCCTTCATCGCTTCGTGGAGTCCCTACCACGGCGCGGCCTATGCCGTGGTGGAGGCCGCGGCGAAGGTCGTGGCGGCGGGTGCGCGCTACGACAGGATGCGTTACTCGTATCAGGAGTATTTCGAGCGCATGACCAAGAATCCCGAATCGTGGGGCAAGCCTCTCGGCGCACTGCTCGGCGCGCTGAAGATGCAGGTCGAGCTGGGACTCCCGTCGATCGGCGGCAAGGACTCGATGAGCGGCACGTTCCAGCATATCAACGTCCCGCCGATGCTGATGGCTTTCGGCATCACGACGGTCGACGCCGGAACGGTCATCTCGACCGACTTCAAGAAGGCCGGCAGCCGCATCTACCTCGTGCGCCATACCCCGAAGGAGAATTATATGCCTGACACGGCGCAGCTGAAGGCCAACTTCGGTTTCGTGAGCGGGAAGATCGAGAGCGGGAAGATACTTTCGGCATGGTCCGTCGGATTCGGCGGCGTGGCCGAGGGCCTTGCGAAGATGGCTTTCGGCAACCGGATCGGCGCCGAGGTGACGACGGACGAAAGCAGGCTTTACGAATACGCCTACGGTTCGATTCTCGTGGAGAGCGACGGCGAACTGGATTTCCCGGCGGCCGAACTGCTGGGTGCGACCGTCGCCGACGAAGCCCTGACCGTGAACGGCGTACGGATGCCGCTCGACGGGTTGTACGAAGCCAATACCGTGAAATTCACGACGGTTTACCCCGACAAGGGCGAGAACCGTGCCGACGTGATGAGCGCCGAACCCGAACGCCGCACCTTTGCCTATGAGGGCGAAGCCGTCGAGCGTCCGGTGGCCTACCTGCCCGTATTCCCCGGCACGAACTGCGATTACGATACGGCCAAGGCGTTCCGCAATGCGGGAGCCGAGGTGACGACCAGCGTATTGTGCAATCTGGGCGGCGACGACATCCTGCGCTCGATCGCCCAGATGAAGGAGCATATCCGCCGCGCCCATATTTTCGTGCTTTGCGGCGGCTTCTCGTCGGGCGACGAGCCGGACGGCAGCGCGAAGTTTATCGTGAACGTACTTAACAACAAGGATATACGCGAGGAAATTCACGCGTTGCTTGACCGCGGCGGCCTTATCCTCGGCATCTGCAACGGTTTTCAGGCGCTGGTCAAGTCGGGACTGCTGCCGTACGGCCGTCTGGGCATGGTGACGAAGGATTCCCCGACGCTGTTCCGCAACGACGTCAACCGGCATATCTCGCAGATCGTCTCGACGCGCGTCTCGACGCTCAACTCCCCGTGGCTCGCGGGCTTCGAACTGGGCGAGGTGCACTCGATCGCCGTCAGCCACGGCGAGGGCAAGTTCGTCGTCAGCGAGGAGCTGGCCAAGGAGCTTTTCGCCAACGGGCAGGTGGCCTTCCAGTACGTCGATGCCGAAGGCCGCGTGACGGCCGAGGCGCCCTACAACCCCAACGGCTCGTCGTACGCCATCGAGGGCATCGTATCGCGCGACGGCCGGATTCTGGGCAAGATGGGCCATACGGAGCGTTATGGGAAGAACCTTTTCAAGAATATCGCCGGCAACAAGGAGCAGGCGCTGTTCCGCAATGCCGTCGAGTATTTCCGCAAATCGAAATAGTGTAAACCGAAACCATATGCCTATGAAGACCTCTTTTTATCGTTTTGCGGCGCTCCTGCTTTTTGCGGCGGCGCTGACCGCAGGATGCGGCGAGCGGACGGACGACATGCGTCTGCTCTATTGGAATATTCAGAACGGCATGTGGTCGGACCAGAGCAACGGCTACGACAATTTCGTGGCGTGGGTCAAAGGCTACGATCCCGACGTATGCGTGTGGTGCGAGGCCCAGTCGATCTATAAGTCGGGTACGGCGGAGAGGATGGATTCCGTCGATCGCTACCTGACGGCGAACTGGGGCGAACTGGCGGCCCGTTACGGTCATAAATACTGGTATGTGGGCGGCCACCGCGACAATTTCCCGCAGGTCGTTACGTCGAAGTATCCGATCGAGAACGTGCGGCGGATCGTCGGCCAAGCTCCCGACAGCATCGTTTCGCACGGCGCGGGCTGGGCCCGGATCGTGAAGAACGGCAGGCCGGTCAATATCGTGACGCTCCATACGTGGCCGCAGGCGTATGCCTTTCAGGCCGTGGACCGCGACGCCAGCAAGGCCGAACACGGCGGCGACCGTTACCGGCGCATGGAGATCGAGTATATCTGTTCGCATACGATCGCTACGCAGTCCGACGCCGGACAGCAGTTGTGGATGATGATGGGCGACTTCAATTCGCGCTCGCGCCTCGACAACCGGGTTTACAACTATCCCGACGACGACACGCGCCTGCTGGTGCATGATTATATCGCGGAGCATACGCCCTATGTCGACGTGATCGCGGAGAAGCACCCCGGCGAATTCCACACCACGACCCACGGGCAGAGCCGCATCGACTTCGTCTACTGCACGCAGCCGCTCTGCGAACGGATCACCCGTGCCGAGGTGATTGCGGACGACTTCACCGAGCCGGTGCGCGATCCGGGCAAGTTGTCGAACTTCTACCACCCCTCGGACCACCGTCCGATTCTGGTGGACTTTGATATGAAATAGAACGAATCAACAAATAAACTTAAAAAACACAAACATCATGAAACAGCTCGAAATGCTCTACGAGGGCAAGGCAAAACAGGTTTTCCGCACCGACGATCCCGAAAAGATCATCATTCACTACAAGGATGCGGCGACGGCTTTCAACAACATCAAGAAGGCTACGATCGAGAACAAGGGCGTGCTGAACAACGCCATCTCGACCCTGATTTTCAAAGAGCTTCAGAAGGCGGGCATCAAGACGCACTACATCGAGACGATCAACGACCGCGACCAGATCTGCCGCAAGGTGACGATCATTCCGCTGGAGGTGATCGTGCGCAACATCATCGCAGGCTCGATGGCCCAGCGTCTGGGCATCGAAGAGGGCACGCAGCCGTCGAACACCATTTACGACATCTGTTACAAGAAGGACGAACTGGGCGACCCGCTGATCAACGACCACCACGCCGTAGCGCTGGGCGCCGTGACCTACGACGAGCTGGATCTGATTTACGCCATGACTTCGCGCATCAACGAAGTGCTGCGGAACATGTTCGCCAAAATGAACATCAACCTCGTGGACTTCAAGATCGAGTTCGGCCGCACGTCGGACGGCGAGATCGTCCTCGCCGACGAGGTGTCGCCCGACACCTGCCGTCTGTGGGACATGTCCACCAACGAGAAACTCGATAAGGACCGTTTCCGCCGCGATCTGGGCAAGGTGCGCGAGGCTTACGAGGAGATTCTTGCCCGTCTGCAGAAAATCGTGGAGTAATGGCGATGCGGCAGATTAGCGACCGGGAGTTGCATGAGGAGTGCGGTGTGTTCGGCGTCTTCGGGGTGCCCGACGCTGCATCGCTGAGCTATTACGGCCTGCATGCGCTGCAGCACCGCGGACAGGAGGGCGCGGGTATCGTGGCCGTCGACGAAGGGGGAATTTTCCGCCGCATCAAGGGCAGCGGACTGGTGACCGAGGTGTTCGACGAGGCGAAACTGGCGACGCTCAAGGGAAATACGGCCATCGGCCATGTGCGCTATACGACCGCCGGAGGCGGCGGCATCGAGAACGTGCAGCCGTTTCTGTTCCGTCACAACACGGGCGATTTCGCGCTGGCCCACAACGGCAACATCGTCAATTCGGCCCTGTTGCGCGAGTATCTGGAGAACAAGGGCAGCCTGTTCCAGTCCACGTCGGACAGCGAGATTCTGGCCCACCTGATCAAGAAGGAGACCCGCTACCACGACCGGCCGCGCATCTTTTCGATCATCGATGCGCTGAACATGCTGGAGGGGGCGTTCGCGTTCCTGATCATGACCGCCAACCGCATTTACGCCTGCCGGGACAAATACGGCCTGCGTCCGCTGGCCATCGGCCGGCTGGGCGACGGCTATGTCGTGTCGAGCGAAACCTGCGCGTTCGACGTGCTGGGTGCCGAATTCGTGCGCGACGTCGAGCCGGGCGAGATCGTGACGATCGACAGGCAGGGTATCCGCAGCCGCGACTACTCGATGTACAAGCGCTGCGAGATGTGCTCGATGGAGTATATCTACTTCGCCCGTCCGGACAGCGACATCGACGGCTGCAACGTCCACGCCTACCGCAAGGAGTCGGGGCGTCTGCTCTTCAAGGAGTCGCCGGCCGATGCGGATATCGTGGTCGGTGTTCCCGATTCGAGCCTCAGCGCGGCGATGGGCTACGCCGAAGCGAGCGGCCTGCCGTACGAAATGGGACTCATCAAGAACAAGTATATCGGCCGTACGTTTATCCAGCCCTCGCAGGAGCTGCGCGAGAAGGGTGTGCGGATGAAGCTTTCGGCCGTGCGCAGCATCGTCAAGGGCAAGCGCGTCGTGCTGGTGGACGACTCGATCGTGCGCGGCACCACTTCGCGCCGCATCGTCACGATGCTCAAGGAGGCCGGGGCGACGGAGGTGCATGTGCGCATCGCCAGTCCGCAGATGACACATCCGTGTTTTTACGGCGTGGACACTTCGACGCGCGACGAGCTGATTTCGGCCCGCAAGGACCTCGAAGGCGTACGCGAGGAGATTTGCGCCGATTCGCTGGCGTTCCTGACGCCCGGCGCGCTGCTCAAGGCCGGCAACCGCAAGGAGCTTTGCATGGCCTGCTTCACGGGCGAGTATCCCACGGCGCTGTACCAGTCGGTCGATGAGGCGAACAAAGATGTAAAATGTTAAGTAAACCATTCAAGTAGACTATAATGGCACAGAGTTATGAGAAGGCCGGCGTAAACCTCGAAGCCGGATACGAAGTGGTGCGGCGCATCAAGAAGCACGTCGCGTCGACCTCGCGTTTGGGCGTGATGGGCAATATCGGCGCCTTCGGCGGCATGTTCGACCTTTCGGCGCTGAACGTGAAGGAGCCGGTGCTGGTGAGCGGCACCGACGGCGTGGGCACCAAGCTCAAGCTGGCGTTCGAGATGGATAAGCACGACACGATCGGCGTCGATGCTGTGGCCATGTGCGTGAACGACGTGCTGGCGCAGGGCGCGGAACCGCTGGTGTTCCTCGATTACGTGGCCGTAGGCCACAACGAGCCGAAGAAGATCGAAGCCATCGTCAGCGGTGTGGCCGAGGGCTGCCGTCAGGCCGGCTGCGCGCTGGTGGGCGGCGAGACGGCCGAGATGCCGGGCATGTATGCGCAGGGTGAGTACGACATCGCGGGCTTTACGGTCGGTGTGGTCGAGAAGTCGAAACTGATCGACGGCTCGAAGGTCAAGGCGGGCGACGTGCTGGTCGGCATCGCGTCGAGCGGCGTGCACTCCAACGGTTTCAGCCTTGTGCGCAAGATCGTCGCCGACAACTGCTTCGACCTGCACGAGGTATATCCCGAACTGTCGAACAAACTGCTGGGCGAGGTGCTGCTGACTCCGACCAAAATCTATGTCAAGCAGGTGCTGGAGGTGATCCGCAACTGCGACGTACACGGCATCAGCCACATCACGGGCGGCGGATTCGACGAGAATATTCCCCGCATCCTGCACGACGGGCAGGGACTCGAAATTGAAGAGGGCGCATGGGAGATTCTGCCCGTGTTCCGCTTCCTCGAAAAGTACGGCAAGGTGGCGCACCGCGAGATGTTCAACATCTTCAACATGGGTATCGGCATGGTCATCGCCCTCGATGCGTCGGAGGCGGACAAGGCCATCGGCATCCTGACCGCGCAGGGCGAAAAGGCCTCGGTGATAGGACGTGTAACCGACGCCGAAGGTGTCGTAATCCGCTAAGGTCGTGCGACGCCTCGCAGTCTTCGCCAGCGGCAGCGGCACCAATTTCGAAGCCATCGTCTCGGCCTGCGAGCAGGGCGTGACCGGGGGCGAGGTGGTGTTCATGGTCTGCGACAAACCCGGAGCGCGGGTTGTCGAACGCGCCGCCGCGCACGGTGTCGAAACGTTTGTCTTCGCGCCGAAGGAGTACGCTTCGAAGGCCGATTACGAACGTGAAATCGTGCGGCTGCTCGATGCCGCGGGCGTGGAACTGGTTTGTCTGGCGGGGTATATGCGCATCGTCGGCGACGTGTTGCTGGAGGCTTACGGAGGACGGATCGTCAATATCCATCCCTCGCTGCTGCCGGCGTTCCGCGGAGCGCATGCCATCGAACAGGCGATGGAATACGGCGTCAAGGTGTTCGGGGTGACGATCCACTATGTCGATGCGTCGCTCGACGGCGGACGGATCATCGCCCAGCGGGCCTTCGAGTACGACGGTGACGACATCGAAGAGCTGGAAGCCCGGATTCATGCGGTGGAATATCCGCTTTACGTAGAAACGATAAAAAAACTGCTCGATCCATGAGTGTCGCATTCAATACGCTCGAATCGCTCGTCGACCGGCAGGCCGTCGCCTTTATCGGCTCGGTCGATGCCGAGGGTTTCCCCAATATGAAGGCCATGCTCGCACCGCGCGTACGGGAGGGGCTGAAGGTCTTCTACTTTACGACCAACACCTCGTCGATGCGGGCGGCGCAATACCGCCGCAATCCCAAGGCGGCCGTCTATTTCTGCGACGGGGCTTCTTTCGAGGGGCTGATGCTCCGCGGGACGATGGAGGTACTGGAGGACGCCGCCAGCCGGCGGCTGATCTGGCGCGAGGGCGATACGGAGTATTATCCGCAGGGCGTGGACGATCCGGACTACAGCGTACTGCGGTTTACGGCCGTGGAAGGCAGGTATTACAGTAATTTTCATTCGGAAAATATCGAAATAAAATAGTAACAGATGAGAGCATTGATAAGTGTCAGCGACAAAACGGGTGTCGTTGATTTCGCCAAGGGCCTGCGTGCCTTGGGCTGGGAGGTGATCGCCACGGGCGGCACGATGAAACTGCTGGCCGACAGCGGTGTCGAGGTTATCAACATCAGCGACGTGACGGGATTTCCCGAAATCTGCGACGGCCGCGTCAAGACCCTGCACCCCAACGTGCACGGCGGCCTGCTGGCCCGCCGCGACGATCCCGAACACCTGAAGGCGCTGAAGGAGAACAACATCGAATTTATCGACATGGTCTGCGTGAACCTCTATCCGTTCCGGGAGACGATCTCGAAGCCCGGCGTGAAGATGGAGGACGCCATCGAGAATATCGACATCGGCGGTCCCTCGATGCTGCGTTCGGCGGCCAAGAACTGGGCCGATGTGACGGTGGTCTGCGATCCTGCGGACTATGCGCAGATTCTCGACGAAATCCGCGCCGGCGGCAACACCGGGAAGGCCACGCGCCTGAAGCTCTCGGCCAAGGCCTATACCCATACCGCCGAGTACGATTCGATGATTGCTACCTACATGCGTGCGCAGGCCGGGCTGAACGAGAAGCTGTTCCTCGAATTCGACCTCGTGCAGTCGCTGCGTTACGGTGAGAACCCGCACCAGTCGGCCCGATTCTACCGCGAGGGGAAAAAGGTGCCCTATTCGCTGGCTTTTGCCAGACAGCTCAACGGCAAGGAGCTGTCCTACAACAATATTCAGGACGCCAACGCCGCGCTGTGCATCGTGCGCGAGTTCGACAAGCCCTTCTGCGTGGGCCTGAAGCATATGAATCCCTGCGGCGCGGCGGTAGGAAAGGATGTCGTGGAAGCGTGGACCAAGGCCTATGAAGCCGACAAGGTGTCGATTTTCGGCGGTATCGTGGCGACGAACCGCACCGTTACGAAGGAGGCGGCCGAGCTGATGAAGCCGATTTTCCTCGAAATCATCATGGCTCCCAAATTCGACGAAGGCGCGCTCGAAGTGCTTTGCACGAAGAAAAACCTGCGATTGCTTGAGGTCGATATGGAGCAGGGCGCCGTCGGACAGAAGCAGTACGTGAGCGTGAACGGCGGTCTGTTGGTGCAGGACCTCGACGTGGAGACGAAGAGCGTGACAGCCGATATGTGCGTGACGGCGGCGAAGCCCGCAGCGGAGCAGATGGACGACATGAACTTCGGCTGGCATATCGTCAAGCATGTGAAGTCGAACGCCATCGTGGTCGTGAAGGACGGCCGGACGCTGGGCGTCGGCGCAGGCCAGATGAACCGTATCGGTTCGGCCGAGATCGCCCTCAAGCAGGCGCATGCCGCGGGCGTTACCGAAGGGCTGGTGCTGGCTTCGGACGGCTTCTTCCCCTTCGACGACTGCGTGACGCTGGCCGCCGAATACGGCGTGACGGCGATCGTGCAGCCGGGCGGCTCGGTGCGCGACGAAGATTCGGTCAAGAAGGCCGACGAGAAAGGCATCGCCATGGTATTTACGGGCGAAAGGCATTTCAAGCACTAAAGCTCGCTTTAGTGCGGCTAAACCAAATTGATAATCCTCCTAAATCCCCCTTTGATAAGGGGGACTTTGGATAAAGATTGTCAGATGTGTCGCTTGATTCATCTGTGAAAAAACTGGATGTTTTTTGAAATTTCTTTGAAAGAACGGATAAAATAAACGAATATGAAAGTTCTGGTAATAGGCGGCGGCGGCCGTGAACATGCGATCGTAGACGCCCTCGCACGCTCGGCGCAGGTGGAGAAAATCTGGTGCGCCCCCGGCAATGCGGGCATTGCGGCGCAGGCCGAGTGCGTGGCGATCAAGGAGACCGAGGTGGAGAGACTGCGCGACTTCGCAGCGGCCAACGAAATCGGCCTTACGGTCGTGGGGCCGGAGGTGGCGCTGGCGGCGGGAGTCGTCGATGCGTTCAAGGCCGCCGGGCTGCGGATCTTCGGCCCGACGAAAGCCGCCGCACGGATCGAATCGAGCAAGGAGTTCGCCAAGGACCTGATGGCCAAATACGCTATTCCGACGGCGGGGTACCGCGCTTTCACGGAGTATGCCGAAGCGTTGGATTACGTGGCTTCGCGTCCGCTTCCGGCGGTGTTGAAGTACGACGGGCTGGCGGCCGGCAAGGGCGTAGTGATCGCCGAGACGCAGGAGGAGGCCGACGCCGCACTGAAAGACATGCTGCTCGACGACAAGTTCGGCGAAGGCAAGGTCGTGGTCGAGGACTTCCTCACGGGACCCGAATTTTCGTTCATGTGTTTCGTGTCGGGCCGCAAGGTGTGGCCGATGGCGCTGGCGCAGGACCACAAGCGCGCCTTCGACGGCGACAAGGGTCCCAACACGGGCGGTATGGGGGCCTATTCCCCGCTGCCGTTCGTTACGGCGGAGGATGAGCGGTATGCGCTCGAAAAGATCCTGCAGCCGACAGCCGACGCGATGGTCGCCGAAGGGTGTCCGTTCGAAGGGGTGCTGTACGGCGGTCTGATGAAGACTCCGCAGGGGATCAAGGTGATCGAGTTCAACGCCCGTTTCGGCGATCCCGAAACCGAGGTCGTGCTGCCGCGCCTGAAGAGCGATATCGTCGATATCTTCTGCGCCGTGGCCGACGGAGCGGATACGCGGCTCGAATGGCATGATTTCGCGACGCTGGGCATCGTACTGGCCTCGAAGGGCTATCCCGGCTCCTATGAGAAGGGACACGAGATCAAGGGACTCGACCGGGTCGGAAGCGCTGTGTACCATATGGGCACGAAGGCCGACGGCGGCCGTATTCTGACGGCGGGCGGCCGTGTGCTCTTCGTCGTTGGCAAGGGGGCGACGCTGGCCGAAGCCCGTGCGAATGCGTTGAAGGACGTGGCGCAGATCGAATGCGACAATCTTTTTTACAGGACCGATATCGGGCACTGGGCATTTGAAAAATAGTTGGAAAATATGATAATCAGCGGAAAAGAACTTTCAGCGAAACTTAAGGCCGAAATGGCCGCCGAGGTGGCGACGTTCGGCGAAAAATATGGCCGGGTGCCCCATCTGGTCGTGATTCTGGTGGGTGAAGACCCCGGCAGCGTGTCGTATGTGACGGGCAAGGCCAAGGCGTCGGCCGAGGTGGGGATTCGCAACACGACGATCCGCAAGCCGGAGACGATTTCGGAAGCGGAGCTGCTCGGCATTATCGCCGAATTGAATGCCGACGCGGAGGTGGACGGTATTCTGGTGCAGCTGCCCCTGCCGAAACATATCGACGAGGACAAGGTGATCGAGGCGATCGACAAGGCCAAGGACGTGGACGGCTTTCATCCCCTGAACGTGGCGGCTTTGTGGCAGAAACAGCCCTGCACGCTCCCCTGTACGCCGAAGGGCATCATCAAGATGCTGAAGGCCGCAGGCGTCGGGATTGCGGGCAAGGAGGCCGTGGTGATCGGCCGCAGCAATATCGTGGGGCTTCCCGTGTCGAAACTGCTGCTGGATGAGAATGCTACGGTGACGATGACGCACAGCCGCACGCGCAATCTGCCGGAGGTGACACGCCGGGCCGATATTCTGGTCGTGGCGATCGGCCGGCCGAAATTCGTAACGGCCGACATGGTGCGTGAAGGCGCCGTGGTGATTGACGTGGGTGTAAACCGCGATCCTGAGACCGGGAAGTTGTGCGGCGACGTCGATTTCGCCGCAGTCGAGCCGAAGGCTTCGGTCATCACCCCCGTGCCGGGCGGTGTGGGGCCGATGACGATTTGCTGCCTGATGGAGAATACGATCGAGTGTTTTCTGCGGCGGATGGGCCGGAAATAGATGATGAATGCCTGACATCGGGTTTTCCCGGTTGGGACAAGCATTCCGATAAGATAGGGTCCGTGGCCCGGACCGAAATGCCCCGAAGCGAAAGCTTCGGGGCATTTGTTTTCCTGCGGGACAAACTGCGTCTTGCCTTTGCCGTTATCTCCGTGCCGCTGCGCAGGGATTGGTGTCGTGTGCTGTGTGTTGTGTGTTGTGTGCCGTGTGCGGCGGCGGACGGCTTTCGCTGGGTTTTGCGTGCTGTCTTTATCCTTTTTGTTGGTGTTGGTATACATTTGCGTCCACGGGCTGTCCGTTGTAGTGCGACTTGGTATACAAAAAAGTCCTTTTGCTGGGCTTTAGCAGTTCTTGGAGTACATCTACAGGGGATTGTGCTTACCTTCGAATGTCACAATGAACGAAATTGTGTGTGCGAAATTAAACAATTCGGATCGGTGTGAATATTTGCGACCTTTTTTGATGGAACAATAAGGATTGCCCGCTTAATTCGTCCTGCGAGTTGCAGACCGTCCGGAAAATACGTACACTAATTTAAAAAAATCTCAACAATGAAACGTTTTTATTTGGTTGCTGCCCTTGCAGCGACAGCGATGGCTGCGGCCTTTTTTACTTCGTGCGACAAGCAGGAGGAAGTTACCCCCCCCCAGCCTGAAAGCGCGGCATTAGGATTCCAGTCGGTTGTTACTGCAGGTCTGGAGACCCGTGCGGCAGGCGATCCGACTCCGCTCAATGCTTCGTTCAAAATCAATCTCGACACCAATGATGCTTATTCCACGGCTGTAAATAATCAGGAAGTTAAATATACGGATGGCAGCGGCTATTCGATTTCTCCCGCGATTTATTTGTTGAAATCTTCCCGGAATATGGTCGCTTGGGCTCCGGTCGGCGTCGAACCCGATGCCGAGGCTGCTCCCAATGTCTTTACGCTGAATCCGGGGAATACAACTGCGGCCGTCGATTTTGTATATCAGGAGAATACGGAAGTGAATTCCGGTAAGTGCACGGATCTGGCATTGACCCTGAAACACGCTTTTGCAAAACTGACGTTTACGTTGAACGCCACGAACTATCCGTTCAGTGCGCCGAGTCTTTCGTCGCTCGTGGTCAAGGGAACTCCCGGAGTTTCGACAATAGATATTTCAAACGGTTCTTATTCGACTGTTACGGATGCCGACCTGACGGTGGTCAGTACGGCTACTGACTTTACGAGTCCGAATGCCGTTACGGCATTGGTTCTTCCCAAAACTGCAGCTTCGTTGACACTCGATTGTACGCTCGACGGGACTTCCTATCAGAATATCGCAGTCAAGGATATTGCCAAATTGGATGCCGGCGCGAATTATAACATTACGATAAACATAACGGGAACGGAGATATCGGTCTCCGGCGTGCAGGTCCCGGATTGGACTGCCGGCGGTAACGGTTCGGCAGATCTGAAATAAGGGGATTGCCCGTTTGCCCCGATCTAAACATGAAGGGAACTGTCTGCAAGGACAGTTCCCTTTTTATTGTAAGAGCCGTTGTCGGAATTTGCTCCGGATGCACTATTTTTTCTTATAGTAACTGCATTGCAGCGTTTCGGGCATCGGGGCAGAGGCATCGCGGCGCCAGACCATCGCAAGGTCCTTCGACGGATCGCCTGTGCCGAAGTCGAAGCCGTCCGGCGAAGCGAAGGTTACGGGAATTGCGCCGGAGAATCCGTATGGGGCGTAGAATCCGCGCAGCCATTCCTCGCTGGGGATCAGCAGCGCCGCGTCGTCGCCGCGATCGGCGATCAGCCGCATCGCTTCGCCCATCAGCTTGCCGGCCAGCCCCCGGCGGCGGAATTCGGGAGCCGTCGCCACGCCGTAGATATAGGTCGTGCGGCCCAGCTGGCTTTCGAACGGCAGCAGGTGGAGCATCGCCGCCGTGCGGCCTTCGTATTCGGCCGTGAGCATGCGGCTGCGGCTGTAGTAGCGTATCAGGAACGAGTCGATGAACTGTTCGTCGTCGCCGAAGGCCGCGGTCCACAACTCTTTGCAGGCGATTTCGTCGGGGTGCAGGTGTATGGCCGTGAATTTGTGCTGGATGACGGCGGGGTGGTAGGAGAGTTTCGACTGGCGCAGACCGTCGATGCCGAGGTCCTCCTCGCGGTTGATCAGCGTGAAGCGTTCGGGCAGATGCTCGGCGAAGAGTTTGTTGATGATCGTGAAGGCTCCGTCGTAATCCGTGTCGGCCTTCTCGACGTGGGTGTCGAACGTGTGGTCGTTGACCGCCGAGCCGAACGTAAAGGCGACCAGCTTGTCGCCGACGTAGATGCAGCCGCCCAGCATTTCCAGCTCCTCGAAGTGGTCGAAGGCCCGCTGCATGGCCCGCTGTTCGGCGCAGAGTTCCGAGGTGTGTTCCTCGTGCGCCCGGCGCCATTCGCGTTCGAGCTGCATGCACTCCGCGAAACGGTCGCGCGTCAGATTCTCGTACCGGAAGTCGGGGTATTCGGACATGAAGCGGTTGATGTGGTTGCGCTTGGGCTGGTAGCGGCGTCCCGTCAGGTTGCGCAGGTCTTCGGCGTTGTAGACGTAGTCTTCCAGTGCGCGGTCCGATTCGAATGCGAAAAGTCCCGCGTGCATGTTGCGGATCATCTCGCGGCCCTCGTCCGTCAGGCCGATGATGCGCAGACGCTGCCCGTGGGCATGGGCGTCTGCGCGCAGGGCAGGGATGATGCCCGCGAAATCGCCCTCGCCGACGGGCTGCATGTAGCCGATCTTCTCGCCGCCGCCGATGTGGAAGCGGATGACCAGAAAGCCGTCGATCACGGCCCATGCGCTATGGTACATTGCCTGCCAGCAGTACATGTTGGCGAATGCGAGGTCGCAGTTGAGGATGCCCGAAGGCATGGTATGGCGCTCGATGATCTGTTTGTCTTCGAGGCGTACGGGTTTGAATTCAATCATCGGGGGTGTAACTCTTGCGTTCGATATGGCTGTAATACTGCTGGATCAGCGCCCGGAACGACTGCATCAGGCTGTCGGCGGCGGGGGTGACCGGGCACTCCTGCACCTGCGGTCCCGAATCGTCGAGCACGACGGCGCCTTCGCCGGTCAGCGCGCGGAATTTCCCGTCGTACGACACCGACCAGCGGGGCCGTTCAGGCTCGTTCAGCACGTCGCGTCCGAAGGCGAAATAGGGTTCCTCGCTGCCCACGAGACCCAGCACCGTGGGCATGATGTCGAGCTGCTGCACTACGTCGCCGACCTCGCCCCGCAGCGCGCCGTCGGGCGTGTACATGAAGCCTATGATGTGGTAGTTGCCGGGGTAGGTGCGGGTCACGGGTGCGAATTTTTCGGACGATACATGATCGGCCACGAATACAAAAACCGTGCGCCGGAACCACTCTTCGCGGCCGAAACGTTCGAAAAAGAGGCGGAATGCATTGTCGTCGTAAGCCACGCCCTTGTGGATTTTGGTGTAGCCGTCGGGCAGCGTGTTTTCGTATCTGGCGGGTACGACGAACGGATGGTGCGACGAGAGGGTGAAGAGTGTGGCGAAGAAGGGTTCCGGGGTTTCGGAAAGCTCTTCGCCCATGAATTGCAGGAACGGTTCGTCCCAGATGCCCCAGTAGCCGTCGAAATCCTCTTTGCCGTGCCGGGCTTCGTAATCCTCGCGGCTGACGAGCCGCTCCACGCCGGCCGAACGGGCATAGGCGCCGAAGCCCATCGAGCCGCGTTCCGAACCGCAGAAAAACACCGTGGCGTAACCTTTGTCGCGCAGGATGGCCGGCAGCTGCCGGCTTTCGCCCAACGACTGCGGCATCAGCACGAACGGCGTCTTGAACGACGGGATGCTGCCCAGTACCGACGGCATGGCCTGAATCGAGCGGGTGCCGTTGGCATACATCCGTTTGAAGCACAACCCGCTGCGCATCAGCGAATCGAGGAACGGCGTGAAACCTTTGGTCTTTCGGTCGGCATAGATTTCGGGCATCAGGTGCGCCGAATGTTCGGCCGACATGCTCTCCATAATGAAAATCACGACGTTGCGGCCCGCGAGGTTTACGGCCGTGCTGTCTGCCGGCCGGTGGACCGGTGTGAAGCGGCGCGGCAGCTCTTCGGGCGGGAAGAATTTTTTGTAGCTGACGCTGCCCGCACTGCCGATGGTGCGCAGGATGCAGAACGGATTGCTCAGAATCAGGTTGGCCTTGCCGCTGTCCGCGGTGTAGAGCGTGGCGTTGGAGAGGGTGATCGGCCGCGTCATGCGGGTCATGCCGCCGCGCATGCCGGCGATGCAGAGTCCGGCTGCGACGGCGAAAATCGCCGTGCCGCCCGCATAGTAGCCCCAGCCCCGGCTCAGGAGACTCTCCTCGCGTATCTTGCGGCCGTAGCCCCACACGAGCAGGGCGGTCAGTGCCGCTGCCGCGATGACCAGATACCAGTTTTCGGCCATGAATTTGCCTACCAGCTGCAACGAGTTGCCGTTGTCGGCGAAGAAGATTTCATCGGCGGTGAACCGCTTCTGCGTGTAGCGGAAATAGACGCAGTCGGCCATATTGACCGCCACGACCAGCATGGCGTTTATGACGGCGTAGTACCAGAACAGCAGACGGCGGTACCACTTGCGTTCGCGCACGTGCAGAGGCAGCAGCGAGAGCAATACGAACACCCCGTCGGCGTAGACGACCGACGCGGTGTCGAATTTGAGCGAGCCTGCCAGCAGCTGCCCCAGCTCTCCCCAGCTCAACGGTCCCAGCAGCCGCGCGTTGTAGAGATAGAAAATCACGCGGCAGAGCATCAGCACCGCGTAAAGCAGTGCGATGCGCCGAAGCAGCAGGGCCGTGGGGGTGTGGAGCAGGCGTTTCATGTTCCGGGGTGTTTTCGTGTGCGGTTCGTGCGCGGGCTATTCGCAGGCTTTGAGCGACATGTCGAGCGACTTGATCTGGTGTGTCAGCGCGCCGACCGAGATGAAATCGACGCCGCACTCGGCGTAGTCGCGCATCGTGTCGAGCGTGATGCCGCCGCTGGATTCAGTCTCGCAGCGTCCGGCGACCTTCTTCACCGCTTCGCGCGTCATGGCGGGCGTGAAGTTGTCGAACATGATGCGGTCCGCGCCGCCTGCGGCGAAGACTTCGTCGATGTCCTCCAGTGAACGCACTTCGCATTCGATCGGAATATCCTTGCCCTTGGCCTTGAGGTATTCGCGGGCGCCGCAGATCGCCTTGCGGATGCCGCCGGCGAAGTCGATGTGGTTGTCTTTCAGCAGGATCATGTCGAAAAGACCCATGCGGTGGTTTTCGCCGCCGCCGATCTTCACGGCCATCTTGTCCAGTACGCGCATGCCGGGCGTGGTCTTGCGGGTGTCGAGGACTTTGGTGTGCAGTCCTTCGAGCCGCGCGACGTAAACGGCGGTCTGCGTCGCCACGCCGCTCATGCGCTGCATGATGTTGAGGATGATGCGCTCGGCCTGCAGCAGCGAACGCAGGCGGCCCGATACGTAAAACGCCACGTCGCCGGGTTTTACGCGGTCGCCGTCGTGAAGCACCTGCTCGAAGTGCATGTCGGGGTCGAGACGGTCGAATACGATCCGGGCGATTTCGATGCCGGCGATGATGCCCTCCTGCTTGCAAAGCAGGCGCATGCGGCCGTGTTCGCCGGCCGGGATACACGAAAGCGACGTGTGGTCGCCGTCGCCGATGTCTTCTTTGATGCAAAGCTCGATAAGCTCGTCTACGAAAGGTCTGTATTCGGGTTTCATGGTATTTATTTTACGAGTGTTCCAGTATATTTCGTATCATGGTCGAGTATGAGTTTTCCGCCGTTTGGCAGCGTGATGTCTGCCGAACAGTTGAACCTTATGCTGAGGGTTTCCGGAGTCATTTCACCGTAGAAGTCGGTGATCCAGTATTCGGGATAGGGCGTGCTGCCGATGTAGGGAACGATCGGCGTCACCGTGCTTTTGAGCTCCGAGACGACTCCGCCGGTTTCGTTGACGAATTCCAGTTTGGGGATGACGATCGTCAGGGCGGGCATGTTGCTTACGAATTTGATTCCCGGCATGGTGAGCGTGATCGTGCCGTCGTTGCTTTCGGCAAGTTCGTAACGTACGTTTTTCGATGTCGCAGTTTCGGGCGGCGTTTTCGTATTGTCCGTGACGATCAGCGTGCCGTCGTAAACGGCCGACTGTTTGCCGTTTCGTTCTTCGTCGTTGTCGCAGGCGGTGACGGCTGCGGCAGCCAGCAGGAGGAATAGTAATTTTTTCATGTTGCGTTATCCGTTTTATAAGTTAATGTTCAGTGTGATGCCGAATGTGCGGGGGCGTCCGCGCTGGACGAATTCGTTGCCGATCGATTTGAAATAGAATACGTCGTAACCGGTGTCGGCGAGGTTGCGGCCCCAGACGCTGAGCGAGTAGCGGGCGTGTTCGAAGCGTACCGAAGCGTCCGTAAGCGCGTAGAAAGGTTGTGAAAGCGTATTTTCTTCGTTCCACCAGATGCGGCCTGCGCAGCGGACGCCGGCCTGAAACACCAGATCGCCGAGCCATTTCACGCCGGTCGGGACGGTCCATGCGGCTCCGGCCGAAAGGGTGTGCTGCGGGGCGTAGGGGATGCGGTTGTCCTTGTAGCTGATGCGCACGGGATCGCCGTCGTCGTTCTTTACGGTCGTTTCGTACCGGACGAACCGGGCGTCGGTGTAGCCGTACGCGAGGTTGATGTCGAAGGTGCGCCACGGCGAAATCTGAACGGCCGCTTCGGCTCCGAGACTGCGCGTGCGCCCGGCGTTGGTCATCATGCGGCCGGTGGTCTGTCCCGGCGGAAAGACGGTGAGCTGCTGGTCGCGGCAGTCGATGTAGAACAGTGCGAAATCGCCCCGGACCGCGCCCTCCATGCACGAGAAATGGCCGCCTATCTCGTAGTTCCAGCTGTATTCGGGTTTGTAGGCGACGCCCCGCTGTACGTCGTACACTTCGCCGATACCCATGCGGTTCATCATCTTCTGCTGGAGGACGTCGGAGAATATTTGGGTGTTGAAGCCGCCCGACTTGTAGCCCTTGGCGATGGTCAGGTAGAGGTTGCGCGTCTCGTCGAAGGAGTACATGACCGAAAATTTGGGCAGCAGCTCGGTGAAGGTCTGTTTCAATGTGCTGCGATCGTCGATTTCGAGCTGGAGTTCATATACGGCGTCGTCCTTGATGCGGGTTTTGGTGTACCGCGTATCGGTGTGGTTGCGGTAGCGCAGCCGGGCGTGCTCGAAGTCGAAGCGCAATCCTGCGGTGAAGCGCCAGCGCCCCAGCGTATAGTTGGATTCGTGGTAGAGGGCGCCGCCGGCCGAAGGCATGCGGAAATCGCTTCCCAGAAAAAGCTCGTCGCCGTCCGTTCCGTCTTTCAGCCCCCAGCTGTAGCGGTAGCTCTGGTCGTTTTCGTTGGCGTATTTGAGGATCAGCTCCTCGATGCCCGTCTGTTTGAAGTGCACCGGGGCGTTCATCGTGCCGTGACGGTAGAATCCGAATGCCCCCAGCAGCCAGCGGTAGGCTTTATCCCCGCGTGAACGGAAGACGAGGTCCTCGGTCACGCTATGCTCGGTACGGGCCTGTCTGAGCGTGAAGTACGAGAGGGGCAGGAAATCCTGATCGAGGATCATCTCGTCGTCGGAATACTGGTAGCTCGTGATGGAGGCGACGGTGAAACTGCCGGCGTCGTAGCGGATCGTGAGTCCGTCGCTCAGGGCGGTGCGGCGGTAGGAGCAGGGGTCGTTGTAGCGGATTTCCCCGCGGCGGACGACGGGGCGTCCGTCGTCGCCGATGATGTCGTCGCCGACATAGGCATAGGGATAGCCGCCCTGTTCGAGCACCGAGAACGAAAGCGTATTGTCGATCCGGAGTCCCGTGCGGCTGCGCCACTGGGTTTTCCAGCGTCCGCCGCCCAGCCGTTCCCAGTCGCATTTGTTGCCCGTGGCGAGATTCTCGAAGAATCCGCCCGTGTGGGTATAATAACCCGTTACGGCCATGCCCAGATCGGGCGTGAGTTTGTAGTAGGACGAGGCACGGAACTTGTAGCTGTCGCCGCTGCCGTATTCGGCGCTCAGGCGCACGCCCTCGTACGAGAGCGGCGAGAGGGTGTAGACATTGATTACGCCGCCCATCGTATTGCGGCCGTAGAGTGTGCTCTGCGGTCCGCGGAGTACTTCGATGCGTTCGGCGTCGGCCAGTTCCGTGTCGTAATTGTCCTTGTTGAGAACCGGTACGTTGTCGATGTTGAGTCCCATGACCGGCTGGTCGATACGCGCACCGAGTCCCCGGACGTAGATCGACGAGGTCATGCGCGAGCCGTAGTCGGGGGCGTAGAAGTTGGGGACCTGCTGGGAGAGGTGTTTCAATGCGCCGATGCGCTCCCGTTCGATGGCGCGGCTGCCGACGATCGTCGCCGCGACGGGCTGCGACCGCAGGACCATGCCCTGCTTGATGGCCGTCACCTGCACCTTGTCCACCACGATCACGGTATCCGCCGCGGCCGGTTCCTCCCCGGCCGTGCCGGCGACTGCCGCCGTTGCCGCGGCATGCCGTTCCGGTGTCTGTTTGCCTCCGGCCGCCGCGAGGAGCGGAAGGAGTGTCAGAAGCGGTATGGTCAGTTGTCTGAGGTGCACGGTAAAGCGTTTGATTCGGATGCAAAGTAACGGATTTATTTCGGAAGCTGCAATCCTAATTTATGAGGAGGGGGCTTCACAGTTCGCCGGCATCGACGTAACCGGCCGTCAGGGCGTAGATGGCCAGACCCGCCACCGAGCGGATACCCAGCTTCTCCATGATGTTGCGGCGGTGCGAAATGACGGTCGTAAGCCCGATTTGCAGGCTGTCGGCGATCTGTTTGTTCATATAGCCGCGGGCGATCAGCGCCAGCACTTCGGCTTCGCGTCCCGAAAGGGGCGCGGCTTCGGGACGCACCGCGCCGGGAACGATGTGTTCGGACCGGTGCGCGCCGTGGTGCATGCGCAGGATGTCGCGGACGATCGCCTCCTCGTTGGTGCAGACGTCGATGCAGTGCATGTCCGCATAAGCAGGCTGGGGCTGTCCGCTGCAAAGCAGGATCGTTTTGCTGCGCCGGGCGCGGAAGAAACTGCCGTGCGTGACGAACAACTGCGCCGCCACGAAGAAGTGGAAGAAGCGTTCCGGGTCCGCTTCCGTGAAGGATTCGAAGTCGCCGAAGAGTTCGACGTCGGCGGCGGGAATGATCTTTTCGAGGATGGATTTCATCCCGACGCCCATCAGGACGTTGGGCGCTGCGACGGCTATGGCGGGACGGCGCTCCATCGGCTTACTCGTGGTGATAGGGTTCGTTGTTGAGAATGGTGAAGGCGCGGTAGATCTGCTCGGCGAAGATCGCCCGCACGATCTGGTGTGAAAAGGTCATGCGCGAAAGGGACAGACGGGCGTCGGAGCGTTTGTAGACCTCCTCCGAGAATCCGTAAGGTCCGCCGATGACCAGCACCAGACGTTTCACGCCGCTGTTCATGCGTTTCTGGAGCCAGCAGGCGAATTCGACCGACCGCATTTCGTCGCCCCGCTCGTCGAGCAGTACGACGTAGTCGCCGTCCGACAACTGGCGCAGGATCGCTTCGCCTTCGGCCGTGCGCTGCTGTTTGACGCTGAGGTTCTTGGTGTTGCGGATGTCGGGCAGGGCGGTGACCGCGAATTTGCAGTAGAAGTTTACGCGCCGGGCGTAGATTTCGACCAGCGACGCGACCTCCTTCGAGTCGGTTTTGCCTATGACTATCAGTTCGATGACCATTTCTTCTCGTAAATCGTTTCCGCAGTTTGCCGCCGTACGCCGGACCGGAGCCTTGGTTGCCGGTCGAAGCGTTTGCCGGAGCTGCGCGAAAGGGGGGATGCGGGGTGTCGTCGCCCGGCCGGGGACCGGAGCCGTGAAAAGCGGACTACAGGTCCGAATTCCATTCGCCGTCGGCGTCGGTGTAGATCACCGGCCGCGATTTCTCGACCGACTTGAGCCACTCGTAAGCCTTGTACATGTTGTAACCGTTGCCCGATTCGCCGCCCAGCGCGAAGGCGACGACGCAGGTGTGGTTGCGCGAGCGGTAGTACATCGCCTTGACCCGTTCGAGGTATTCGTCGGCCAGCGCGGGATCGTTCGACGGCGTGCCGCCCACACGGCGGTCGTCGCGCCTGTCGGGAGCGTTGATGTTGGCCCGGTCGATGACGTAAAGACCGAGTTCGTCGCAAAGTTCGTAGAACCACGCCGGCTGCGGATAGTCGGGGCAGACGGTGTTGCTGCCCTTGGATTTGAGGGTTTTCAGCTCCGCGAGGGTGGTTTTACGGTCTGCGGCGGCGTTGTAGCGGGCTTTGACGAGTTTGATCTCCTTGTCGAAGCGGGTGATGCGGCCGTCGGTGAATTCGGTCTTGCCGAAGCCGATCTTCAGCGGCATGTATTCGCGGTAAGCTCCGTCGCGGCGCGTGAAGAGCATGACTTTGTAGAGCGGCGGATTCTTGGCGCCCGGTTCCCATTTGTTGGCGTTGGTGCCGTATATGAAGGGGTTGAAGCGCACTGTGTCGGTCATGCGGCCCGGAATCACGACTTCGCGGATGTTGAAATCGAGCAGCTTGCCCTGCGGCGAGTAGATGTCGTAACCCACGGTGACGGGTTCGTCGTAGTTGAATGCGTTCTGGGCGACGACCGCCAGTTCGAGCACGCCGAATTTGCGGGTGGAGTCGGGGACGAGCGCGATTTCGAAGTCGCGGATCGAGCGTTTGTTCTGGGTGTAGAGGTAGCTGTTTTCGAATGCCTTGCGCGACACCGGGGCGGCGTTGAGCGCATCGGCCGCGCTGCGGCGCAGGGTCAGCACGACGGCGTTCTTGCCTTCGCGGATGTAGGGCGTCAGCGCGAATTCGGCGGGCGTCGAGGAGTCTTCGACCTCGGCGACCTCGGTGTCGTTGACCGTGAGCGTGTAGGCCGTGCCGACGTTTTCGAGGTGGAGGTACACCACGCCGTCGGTCCAGACATAGGGTATGTCAATCACCTGTCCGACGGCCACCGCATCGTCCGTGGCCGCGAACGCTTCGGGGGTGTAGGTGATATAGGCTTCGACGCCAGCGCGGTTGCGGGCGTCGGCGTCGTGGCGCTTGTCGTAGGGAACGACCTCGGTGCGGTGGATGCGTCCCGCTTCGACCGGACGCGAGAGAATCTCGGTCGCGGGCGGCTCCTTGATATTGTAGAGGTCCTGTGCCCGGATGCCTGCGGCGCAGAGGATCGCCGCCGTCAGCAGTATGGTACGTTTCATCGTGCGTGTTCTTATATAGGTTAGGCAAAGGTACTTTTTTTTTTGCCAAATCGCAAATAATAGGTATCTTTGTAAATTCGAAAAGAACGAATAAGAGCATTGATAAAATGAAAGATATGAAATCGCAGAGAATCGCAGAAATTCTGAAGTCGGGTGCCGAGGACACCGACATCGTCGTCAAAGGTTGGGTGCGCACCAAGCGCGGAAACAAGAATGTGGCGTTCATCGCCCTCAATGACGGATCGTGCGTTGCGAATATCCAGATAGTGGTCGATCTTGCCAAGTTCGGCGAAGAGCAGCTCAAACCCATCACCACGGGCGCCTGCATCCGTGTGGACGGACGGCTCGTGGCGTCACTCGGATCGGGCCAGCGCGTCGAGGTGCAGGCCGAGAAGATCGAGATCTACGGCACGGCCGATCCGGAGACCTATCCCCTGCAGAAAAAGGGGCATTCGCTGGAGTTCCTGCGCGACATCGCCTATCTGCGTCCGCGCACCAATACCTTCGGCGCGGTGCTGCGCATCCGGCACGCCATGGCCTACGCCATTCACGAATATTTCAACAGGGAGGGGTTCTATTACTTCCACACCCCGCTTATCACGGCTTCGGACTGCGAGGGTGCAGGCGCCATGTTTCAGGTGACGACGCTCGATCTGAACGACGTGCCCAAGAATGAGCAGGGACAGGTCGATTTCTCGCAGGACTTCTTCGGCAAGGCCTGCAACCTGACCGTGTCGGGCCAGCTCGAAGGCGAGCTGGGCGCGCTGTCGCTGGGCCGCATCTACACCTTCGGTCCCACGTTCCGCGCCGAGAATTCCAACACTCCGCGCCATGCGTCGGAGTTCTGGATGATCGAGCCGGAGGCCGCCTTCTATGAGCTGGAGGACAACATGGAGCTGGCCGAGGATTTCCTCAAGTACCTGATCCGGTATGCGCTGGACAACTGCGCCGAGGACCTCGAATTCATGAACAAGATGTGGGACAACGGACTGCTGGACCGCCTGCACTTCGTGCTGGAGAACGACTTCAAGCGTCTCGACTACACCGAGGGCATCGAAATACTGAAGGCTTCGGGCCGCAAGTTCGAATTCCCCTGCGACTGGGGCTGCGACCTGCAGTCGGAGCATGAGCGTTATCTGGTCGAGGAGCATTTCAAGCGTCCCGTCATCCTGATCAACTATCCCAAGGACATCAAGGCCTTCTACATGAAGCAGAACGACGACGGCAAGACCGTACGCGCTATGGACGTATTGTTCCCCGGAATCGGCGAAATCATCGGCGGATCGGAGCGTGAGGCCGATTATGGCAAGCTTCATGCAAGGGTCGCCGAATTGGGCATGAACGAGAAGGAGCTTTGGTGGTATCTCGACACCCGTCGCTGGGGTTCGGCTCCGCATTCGGGCTTCGGTCTGGGCTTCGACCGGCTGCTGCTCTTCGTGACGGGCATGACCAACATCCGCGACGTGCAGCCGTTCCCGCGCACGCCGAAGAACGCCGATTTTTAAAACCGCCCGGAAAGGCCGTTTCACGCCTCTTGCTGCCGGACCCGAACGAATTTCTTGTTCGGGCTGTGCGGTGCAGGCCTAGAAATAAGCGCCTTTCCATACGATTTCCCCGGTTGCGGCCGTTTGTTTACTAACCGAAAGAAGAAACCAAATTCAGAACGAACTATTCTTAATTTGGAAAAAGTATGGCTATTAATCAGAAACAGGTATTATCGCTTCAGCAGAAGCTCTCTCCGCAGCAGATTCAGATGATCAAGCTCTTGGAGCTGCCCACCGTGCAGCTCGAACAACGTATCAAACAGGAGATTGAGGACAACATCGTGCTGGAGGAAGAGGAACATGCGTCCGAAGAGGAGGAGCAGCCGCAGCAGATCTCCGTGGACGAGTATCTGCGCGAAGACGATACGCCTTCCTATAAAAGCCGCATAAACAACTATTCGAAAGACGACAAACAGCGTCCGGTTTTCCTGACCGAAGGCCGTTCGCTGCCCGAATATCTGCTCGAACAGCTCGGTTTCCGCAACCTTTCGGAGCGCGACATGCGTCTGGCCGCCTATCTGGTCGGGAGCATCGACGAGGACGGTTACCTGCGCCGCGATCTGGAATCCGTCGCCGACGACATCGCCTTTACGCTCGGAATCGAGACTTCGGCCGAGGAGCTGGAGCGCCTGCTCGGAGTCCTGCACGAACTGGAACCGGCCGGCATCGGCGCCCGCAACCTGCGGGAGTGCCTGCTGCTGCAGATGGCGCAGATCCCGATCAACAGCCGTCCCCGACGGCTGGCCCGCAAGATTCTGACCAACTATTTCGAAGAGTTCGTCAAGAAGCATTACGAGAAACTGATGTCGCGCCTGCAGGTGTCGGAGGAGGATTTCCGCGAAGCGATCGCCGAGATCAGGCGGCTCTCGCCCAAGCCCGGCAACCTCTATGCCGAGGGCGGCACCGACACGACGCCCTACATCATTCCCGATTTTATCCTCGATTATCAGGACGGGCGGTTCCAGCTCTCGCTCAATTCGTACAACGTTCCCGAAGTCCGCGTGAACCGCCGCTATATGGACATGATCCGCGAGATGGTCGGCTCCGACGGCACGGTCCGCGAGAAGGACAAGGAGGCGATTCAGTTCGTGAAGAACAAGATCGACTCGGCCAAATGGTTCATTTCGGCCATCAAGCAGCGTCACGACACGCTGATGCGCACGATGCAGACCATTCTCGACTACCAGCAGGAGTACTTCAAGGACGGCGACAAATCGAAACTTCGGCCGATGATCCTCAAGGATATCGCCGACCGCACGGGACTCGACGTTTCGACGATCTCGCGCGTGGTGAACAGCAAGTACGTGCAGACCCAGTTCGGCATCATCCTGCTAAAGTCGCTCTTCTCGGAGGCGATGCAGACCGAGAGCGGCGAGGAGGTGTCGAGCTATGAAATCAAAAACATATTGCAGGAGTGTATCGACGAGGAGGACAAGCGCCATCCGCTGACGGATGAGACGCTGATGGACATTCTCAACTCGAAAGGCTACCGGATTGCCCGCCGCACGGTGGCCAAGTACCGCGAAATGCTCGGAATCCCCGTCGCCCGGCTCCGCAAACAGATATAGATGAAGAACAGAAAACCGGCCGCCGGCCGTTTGCGCCCCGTGCGGGGCGTTGCGGCCGGATACGGAATCGATTTGCGCTGATCCGCCGGGCCGCCCCGGAAGGCGGCGGCAGGTCTGAGGCAGTTGCGGCCGGTGTGATAATTTGAAGAATGTACAGAAAACTCTCGAACGGCATATCGTGGGCTTTGCACCCGTTTCTGCTGCCTCTCTACATGATCGGCGTACTGCTGACGCTTACCGTCTTCGCGCATTATCCGTCGGGCGTGAAGATCTACCTGCTGTGGGTGGTGGCGCTTTATGCCATTATCATCCCCCTGCTGGCGCTGGGGGTGCTGCGGTCGCTGGGCCGGATTTCGGATTACAGGATCGACGACCGCCGCGAGCGGCTTTTGCCGCTGCTGGTGGGCGCCGTGTGCTATGTGCTGTGCGCCATTACGATCGCCAAAATTCCCTCCGCCATCTTCCTGCGTAAGTTCATGATCGCCGCCGCCTGCTGCGAGGTGATGTGTCTGGTGGTGTCGCTCTATTGGAAGATCAGCCTGCACCTGACGGCGATGGGGGCCGTGGTCGCATTGCTGGTGGTGATGAATATCGCGGGCGTGGGCGACATGATGGTTCCGCTGATGATCGCCATACTCTGCGCCGGGGCGCTGGCTTCGGCCCGTCTCTATCTGGGGTGTCACAACGGGCAGCAGGTGCTGGCCGGATTCTGCGGCGGGTTCGCCGTCGCGGCGCTGGCCGTGCTGTTTCTGTAGTCGGTGCGGATCTGAAATAGGAAAGCCCGGAGCATTGCTCCGGGCTTTTTCGTATGCGGACTGCGGATCAGACGCATCCCTGCGCCAGCATGGCGTTGGCGACCTTCATGAAGCCGCCGATGTTGGCGCCGTTGACGTAGTTGATGTAGCCGTCGGCCTGAGTTCCGTACTGCACGCAGACGGAGTGGATGTTCTGCATGATCGAGCGGAGCTTGGCGTCCACCTCTTCGGGCGACCACGTGATGCGCATCGAGTTCTGCGTCATTTCGAGACCCGACGTCGCCACGCCGCCTGCATTGGCGGCTTTGCCCGGCGCGTAGAGCAGCTTGTGCTGCTGGAAGATGCGGATGGCGTCGGGCGTCGAGGGCATGTTGGCGCCTTCGGCGACGCAGATGCAGCCGTTGTCGACGAGCGCCTGCGCTTCGTCGCCGTTCAGCTCGTTCTGCGTGGCGCAGGGCATGGCGATGTCGCATTTGACGCCCCATGGACGCTGGCCGGGGTAGTAGGTCGCCGAAGGATAGCGGTCGGCGTACTCCTTGATACGGCCGCGGAAGATATTTTTCAATTCCATTACGTACTCCAGTTTCGCGGCGTCGATGCCTTCGGGATCGTGGATGTAACCCGACGAGTCGGAGAGCGTCACGACTTTGGCGCCGAGCTGCGTGGCTTTCTGGCAGGCGTACTGCGCCACGTTGCCCGAACCCGAAATGCAGACGGTCTTGCCTTCGAAGCTCTCTTTGCGCGTGGCGAGCATCTCCTGCGCGAAGTAGCAGGTGCCGTAGCCCGTGGCTTCGGGGCGCAGCGGGCTGCCGCCCCAGTCGCGGCCCTTGCCGGTGAGCGTGCCCGTGAATTCGTCGCGCAGACGTTTGTACTGGCCGAACATGAAGCCGATTTCACGGCCGCCGACGCCGATGTCGCCCGCCGGAACGTCGGTGTCCTGTCCGATGTGACGCTGAAGCTCGGTCATGAACGACTGGCAGAACTTCATCACTTCGTTGTCCGAACGGCCCTTGGGGTTGAAGTCCGAACCGCCTTTGCCGCCGCCCATGGGCAGGGTCGTCAGGCTGTTCTTGAAGGTCTGTTCGAAGGCGAGGAACTTGAGGATCGAGAGATTGACCGAAGGATGGAAGCGGATGCCGCCCTTGTAGGGGCCGATGGCGCTGTTCATCTGTACGCGATAGCCGCGGTTGATTTCGATTTCGCCTTTGTCGTTGAGCCACGGCACGCGGAAAATGATGACACGTTCGGGTTCGGCGATGCGCTCCAGAACCTTCATTTTCTGCAATACGGGGCTTGCCACGATGTGGGGTGCCAGCGATTCGGCCACCTCGCGGACAGCCTGATGGAATTCCGGCTCGTTGGGGTTACGGAGGGTGAGTTGCGCCATGAAATCTTCGACGTACTGATGGGCTTGATCGTTCATAGTCAATCTGTGTTTTGAGGGTTATTATTCGAGTACCGCTGTAAAAATAATGTATCTTCGGGAGTTTTGCAAGTTCTTTAAGAATTTGCTAAAATATTTTACTTATGCGATTTTCAGTTTCAGACCCTCTTGTGCTTACTGTCTGCGGGAAGGGACGGACCGGGGATGAAAATCCGTAATAAAAAATGACAGATCCGTTGTGAATCTGTCATTTGAAAAAAAATGTAATTTTTTTCGTCTACTTCGCATTTTCTCCCGCTTGGCGGCTGAACTCGAAGCCGATGTAGACGTTTTTGTAGTTTTCGAGCAGCGCGACGATGGTCTCCATCGACGATATTTTGCTGCCCATCGCCTTGACCATGTCGATGAGTTTGGTGACGGGGAAGACCAGCAGCAGATTAGAGCCGTCGATGTAGGCGTGCCCCGGAACCGAACCCAGATCGAGTTTGTCCTTGGCGAAGCTGAGCGTGGCGACGTGCGTCGAAGCGTCGAATTCGTAGGTCCCCGAAAGTTCGTATTTGCCCATCAAGGTGGTGAATTTGCCGTCTTTGGCGAATGTGACCGTACCGGCGCCGGGTTTGATGCCGGCCATCTGATAGCCCTTGTCGAGCTGCTGTTTGATGTTGTCCTGAAGTACCGTGCCGCCGAGCTGGCTCAGCAGGTCGTTGCCCTCGAATTTCACGCCCGGAGCGGTGTAGTTCCATGTGCCGGCGAGCGCATATTGCGTCAGCTTGCCGTCGGTGGCCTTGTCTGCGGCGGTCGTGGCGGCTTTTTTCAACGCTTCCTTCCAGTCCTGCGCCGTGGCGGAGCTTCCGGCGAGCAGGAGCGTCGCAATCGCCAGTAAGAGATTTCTTTTCATGATCATTTCAGGTATTTCAGTGTTTCGAGTTCTTTGAGCCACACGGCCGCCGAGGCGTCCGAAGGCATGCGCCAGTCGCCGCGCGGCGAGAGCGCCGCGGAACCGACCTTCGGGCCGTCGGGCATGGCCGAACGCTTGAACTGCTGCGAGAAGAAGCGGCGGAAGAAGACCGTCAGCCATTTGAGGATCGTCGCGCGGTCGTAGCTGCCGTGGAAGGCCTGCTCGGCGAGGAACAGGATTTTAGCCGGGCCGTAGCCTGCGCGGATGAAGTTGTAGAGGAAGAAGTCGTGGAGTTCGTAGGGACCCACGAGGTCCTCGGTTTTCTGGGCGATTTTTCCCTCCTTGTCGGCCGGGAGCAGTTCGGGGCTGACCGGGGTGTCGATGACGTCGAGCAGCGTCGCGCGCGCGGCCATGTCGGATTCCGTGTCTGCGACCCATTTCACGAGGTGGCGCACCAGCGTTTTGGGCACCGAGGCGTTCACGCCGTACATCGACATCTGGTCGCCGTTGTAGGTGGCCCAGCCCAGCGCCAGCTCGCTCAGGTCGCCCGTGCCGACCACCAGACCGCCCTCCATGTTGGCGACGTCCATCAGTATCTGCGTGCGCTCGCGGGCCTGACTGTTTTCATAGGCCGCCGAGCGGTCTTCGGGGTCGAGTCCGATGTCGCTGAAGTGCTGCGTGCAGGCGTCGCGGATCGGAATTTCGCGGATCGAGACGCCCAGCCCGCGCATCAGTTCCAGTGCGTTGTTGTAGGTGCGGTCCGTGGTGCCGAAGCCGGGCATGGTGATGCCGATGATTCCGGCGCGGTCGAGTCCCAGCTTGTCGAACGTGCGGACCGTGACGAGCAGGGCCAGCGTCGAATCCAGTCCGCCCGAAATGCCGATTACGGCCTTTTCGCAGCGGGTGTGCACCAGCCTTTTGGCCAGCCCGTGCGACTGTATCTGGAAAATCTCCTCGCAGCGTTCGCTGCGGTGTGTTTCGTCCTGCGGCACGAACGGCATCGGGTCGATGTCGCGGTCGAGCGCCGCGGCCCGGAGTCCTTCGGGGACCTCCATTTCGATTACGGTGTTCTCCGCCGCCCCTTCGTGCATGCGGAACGAGGTGTTGCGGCGGCGTTCGAATTCCAGCCGCTGAATGTCGATATCGGCCACGACGAGCTGCTCTTCGAGCCGGAAACGTTCCGATTCGCGGAGTATCCGGCCGTTTTCGGCGACGATGCCGTTGCCGGCGAACACTAGATCGGTGGACGATTCGCCGAAGCCTGCCGAGCAGTAGACGTATCCCGCGAGGGTGCGGGCCGACTGCTGGGCCACGAGCTGACGCAGGTAGGCGTGCTTGCCCACCGATTCGGGCGACGCCGAGAGGTTGAAGATCACCTTGGCGCCGTTGAGCGCGAGGTGCGACGAAGGCGGAATGGCGGTCCAGAGGTCCTCGCAGATTTCGACGCCGAATTCCGTGCCGTTGATCCCGAACGTGAGGTCCGCGCCGAAGTCGGCGCTCTGTTCCGCGACGGAGATCGTCTCTTCCGAGATGCCGGCGCCGGATGCGAACCAACGGTTTTCGTAGAACTCCGTGTAGTCGGGGATGTAGGTCTTGGGAACTACGCCCAGCACACGGCCCTGCGTGAAAACGACGGCGCAGTTGTAGAGTGTCGAGCCGTGGCGCAGGGGTGCGCCGGCGATGATGACCAGCGGCAGTTTGCGCGTGGCTTTTACCAGCCGCGCAAGGGCTTCGTCGGCCGCATCGAGCAGCGCCGGCTGCAGCAGCAGGTCGGCGCAGGTGTAGGCCGTAACGGCCAGTTCGGGAAACGCGACGATCTCGACGCCCCGCTGCGCGGCCTCTTCGGCCATCGCGGCGATCCGCTCGGTGTTGAAGTCGCAGTCGCCGACCCGTACGTGCGGCACCGCTGCCGCCACTTTCAGAAAACCGAAATTATCCATAGGTCTGTATGTTGTTTTGCCGTCTTCTTCGCTCCGGATCCCCGCTTTGCGGCGGGGACGGAGATGCGGCGGATTCGTCGCGGCGGCGGTCCGGACTGCCGCCGTCGCGGTCATATGTTTATTCGGCCCACAACTGCGCGAGGTTCAGGATCACCTGCTGGGCCTTGCGCATCGTGGTGAGCGAGCAGTATTCGAATTTGCCGTGGAAGTTCATGCCGCCCGTGAAGAGATTGGGGCAGGGGAGTCCCATGAACGAGAGCCGTGCGCCGTCCGTGCCGCCGCGAATCGGGCGGACGAGCGGTTTCACGCCGGCGCGCTCCATCGCTTCGAGCGCCTTGTCGATCACCTGCGGATGCGGTTCGACCATCTTGCGCATGTTGAAGTACTGGTCCTTGACGGTGAGGGTCAGCACCCCGTCGCCGTATTTCTTTTTCAGCAGATCGACGCAGGCCCACATGAAGACCTTCTTCTGTTCGAATTTGTCGGCGTCGTGGTCGCGGATGATGTAGCTGACGGAAGCCTTCTCGACCGTGCCGTTCAGTCCCACGCAGTGGTAGAATCCCTCGTACCCTTCGGTATGTTCGGGACGCTGGCAGGCCGGAAGAAGCCGCTGCAGGTCGCAGGCTACCTCGATGGCGTTGATCATCTTGTCCTTGGCGTATCCGGGGTGGACGTTGCGGCCTTGGATGTCGATTTTGGCGCTCGCGGCGTTGAAGTTCTCGTATTCCAGTTCGCCCTCCATGCCGCCGTCGACGGTGTAGGCGAAGTCGGCGCCGAAAGCCTTGACGTCGAAGAAATCCACGCCGCGGCCCACCTCCTCGTCGGGCGTGAAGCCGATGCGGATTTTGCCGTGTTTGATTTCGGGATGCGCGAGCAGGTACTCCGCGGCGGTCATGATCTCGGCCACGCCCGCCTTGTCGTCGGCGCCGAGCAGCGTCGTGCCGTCGGTGTGGATCAGCGTGTGTCCCTTGAAGAATTCCAGTTCGGGGAAGTCCGCGACCCGCATCGTGAGCTGGCCGTTCAGCGCGATGTCGCCGCCGTCGTACTCTTCGATGACGCGGGGCTTGACATCCTTGCCGCTCATGTCGGGCGACGTGTCCACATGGGCGATGAAGCCGATCACGGGAGCGTTCTCGCAGCCCGGCGTCGCGGGGACGGTGCCCATCACGTAGCCGTATCGGTCCATCGTGACTTCGGTCATGCCGAGCGCTTGCATTTCGTCGCGCAGGGCGGCCAGCAGGACTTTCTGTTTCTCGGTCGAAGGGAACGTGCCGCTCTCCTCGGACGACTGCGTGTCGTAGGAGACGTATTTCAGGAATCTTTCTTTGAGGTCCATGGTGTTGTGTTGTTTATGGCGTTACTATTGTGGCTGTCGAGCCGTTGACGATTGCTATGGAGTGCGAGCCGTCGGGGTTTACCACCACCGACGTGTTGCCGCACGGAGGCATGACGACCGCATGGCCTCCTTCGGGCGTGACGACGACGGAGGGATAGGAGGGGCCGGTAAGGGATATGTGCGTTCCCGCCCTGTTCTTCCGCTGCGGAGCGTCGGCCGTCGCCGGGGTTTTCGTGCTGCTTTGCTGCGCGACGGTCAGCGGGGCGCAGCCTTGCAGCAGCGTCGCGGCGACGAGGAGTATGACGGCGGTTTTCATGCGCTTCGGTGTTTCCTATTCTTCTTTTTTAGCCCGGAGCGTGTGCCAGCCGAAGTAGCCGATCAGTGCGAGGTACATGACCAGTCCGGTCCACTCTGCGGCGTTCGACGAGGCCCATCCGCTCAGGAACCAGTCCACCTCGGCGAATTTCAGGAGGGCGCTCACCACGCCCATCAGCGCGCCGCCGGCGATGAAGCCCGATGCGATCAGCGTGCCGCGGTCGAAGCGCGCCTTGTTGAGAGCTTCGTCCTTCGAGCGGTTCGAGACGAACCACGCTACCAGTCCGCCGACTACCAGCGGAGCGTTCAGCTCCATCGGGATGAACATGCCCAATGCGAAAGCGAGTGCCGGAACGCCGATCGAGGTCAGCACCAGCGCCAGCGCCGCGCCGCAGAAGTAGAGCATCCACGGGGTCTGGCCGCCGGTCATCAGGGGCTGGATCACGGCCGCCATGGCGTTGGCCTGCGGAGCCACGAGGGCGCCCTCGCCCACGAATCCGTACGATTTGTTGAGGATGATCATCACCCCGGCCACGGTTGCCGCAGCAACGAACGTGCCGAGGAATTTCCATGCCTCCTGCTTGCGGGGCGTGGTGCCGAGCCAGTAGCCGATCTTGAGGTCGGTGATGAAGCCGCCGGCCATCGAGAGCGCCGTGCAGACCACGCCGCCGATGATCAGCGCCGCCGTCATGCCCGTCGTGCCGCTCAGTCCGACGCTTACGAGCACCAGCGACGAGAGGATGAGCGTCATCAGCGTCATGCCCGACACGGGGTTCGTGCCGACGATGGCGATGGCGTTGGCCGCCACGGTCGTGAAGAGGAACGAGATGACGAAGACGATCAGAATGGCCGTCACGGACTGTACCCAGCCGTCGAGCAGTCCGAAGTGGAAGAAGACGAAGATCGAGACGAGCGTGGCGATCAGGATCGTGAGGATGCGCTTCATCGTCAGGTCGCGCTGCGTGCGTTCGGTCGCTGCGGCTTGGGTTTTGTTGCCCCCCCCCAACTCCGAAACGGCCAGCCCTACGGCCTGACGGATGATCTTCGACTGTTTGACGATGCCGATGATGCCCGCCATGGCGATACCGCCGATGCCCAGCGGCTTGCCGATGAAGGCGAAGAGGTTCTCGGCCGTGAAAAGACGCTGCGGATCGGCCATGATGTCGGCGCGCGTTACGCCCAGCAGCGAAGCCATGGCCGCCGGGTCGATGCTGTCGGCCAGCGAACCCACCAGCGGCACGACGAGGAACCAGACCAGACACGAACCTGCGGTGATGATCATGGCGTATTTCAGACCGATGATGTAGCCCAGACCCAGCACGGCGGCCGAGGTGTTGAGCGAGAAGACGACCTTGAACTTGTCGGCGGCGACCTGTCCCCAAGCGCAGATGCGCGTCGAGACCGCTTCGGTCCACATGCCGAACGTGCCGACGGCGAAATCGTAAAGACCGCCTATGAGTCCCGCCACGGCCAGCAGCTTGGCCTGATTGCCGCCCTTCTCGCCGGAGATGAGCACTTCGGTCGTAGCCGTCGCTTCGGGGAAGGGGTATTTGCCGTGCATCTCCTTGACGAAGTATTTGCGGAACGGGATCAGCAGGACGATGCCCAGCAGGCCGCCGAAGAGCGACGAGAGGAATACCTGATAGAACGCCGCGTCGAGTCCGAGGATGTAGAGCGCCGGAAGGGTGAAGATGGCGCCCGCGACGATTACGCCCGAACAGGCGCCGATCGACTGGATGATGACGTTCTGTCCCAGCATGTTCTTTTTACCCAGTACGTTGCCCATGCCGACGGCGATGATGGCGATCGGGATCGCCGCTTCGAATACCTGTCCGACCTTCAGGCCGAGAAATGCCGCCGCGGCCGAGAAGACGACGGCCATGACGATGCCCATCGTGACCGAATAGGGCGTCACCTCGCGGGGCGACGACGAGGCGGGCATGATGGGCGTGTACTCTTCGCCCGGTTTGAGTTCCCGGTAAGCGTTTTCGGGCAGCGATGTAAGTTGTTTTTCCTGTTCCATTTATTGAGGTTCTTTGATGTATTTGTCCAGATCCTTGAGAATGTAGTAGCGGTTGAGCGATGCGGGCGCCTTCTTCTCGTCGAGGTAGCTGTAGAGGGTGCCGATTGCGGCTGCCAGACGCAGCCGTTCGCCGCGCTCTTCGGATGCCGCGGTGAAGTCGAACAGCAGTTCGGCGAATTTTTCGAGGTCCGCGTCGCTGAATCCGTATTCGTCGACGAGGGTGGCGATGAAATCCGCTCCGGCCAGCAGCGTGTCGATGTCCAGATTCAACTGCTCGGCCAGCTCCGTTTTGGCGGTTTCCCGGATGAGTTCGGGGGCGCCCGACTTTTTGAGGAGACCGATTTTGTCCAGAAGGGCTGCGATCAGCTCTCCGATGCGGTTGATTTCACGTAAGATATAGTCTTCCATAGTTAGCGGTTGTCGCCGCTGCCCGAAATGATGTGACGCTGCATGCGCGAACGGAGCTTGTCGACGTTCATCTGCGCCACGTCGTCCAGTTCGTAGCCCAGATCGCGCGAGAGCGTGGCGCAGTACCACAATACGTCGCCGATCTCCTTGACGATTTCGAGCCGCTTCTCGTCGGAGAACTCCTCGTGTCCGTCGCGGATGACTTTCTTGACTTTGTCGGCCACCTCGCCCGCTTCGCCCGTCAGTCCGAGCGTGGGGTAGATGATGCGGCGGTTTTCGGGGTAGATCGCCGTTTCGAGCGCGTGCTGCTGATATTCGTTGAGTGTCATGAATGCTGAGAATTTGAACGTTTGGGAATAACTGTCGGACAAAAATAACAAAATAATTTAGAAATACGCACCAAAAAGCCCTTGTTCCTCACGAACAAGGGCCGAAGAATCGCGCCGCTTCCCCGGCGGCGGGGTGTTTTGCCGCCTACGGCCCGATTCACACGAATCCGGATTCCGGACGGCGGGACGAATCGGGGAGTGCTGCGGTTATGCGCGGGGCGGTTCCGAACGCGGTCTTTCCGCTGTTGGAAATCAACGGGAAAAGTCCGGCCGGATTAACGGCGGCCGCCGGCAATTATCATTTCGCGGAGCGTGGCGTTGAACGGCTCCTGCCGGAGCAGCTCCTCCAGCGTGAGGTGCATGCGGTAGCGCCAGTAATAGCGGGGTGCGGCCGGGATGTTGATGCGCTCCCTGTCCGCATGCGGACTGCGCAGGGCCGCGTCGGTCGCGAGCCAGTCCTGCAGCGGAAGTATGGCGAGCATCGCCGGGGAGCGGAGGTGCATGTCGACGATGCGTCGGCAGATCCACGGTTCGCAGGTGCGGGGAGCGTCGCCCTCCATGCCCAGCACTTCGCGGTAGAAACGTTCCGAGAGTTCACGGTTCTCCTCCCACCATGCCCGCAGGGGATTCATGTCGTGGGTCGAGGTGGTGCAGACCGAGAAATAGGGGTAGCGCGCCGGGTCGGCGAACACCTCGCCCAGCGATTTGGGCATCCGCTGGATTTCGAGCGAAAGGATTTGCAGTGCGCGCATGGTTTCGGGAACGCTGTCGGGAATCATGCCGAGGTCCTCGCCGCAGGCCAGCATCCGCGTCGCCGAGAGGAGCACGGGGAGTTTGCGCAGGGCCGACTCCTGCCAGAACCGGTTGTGGCGGCGGTAAAAGAAGTCGTCGTGAAGCCGGTCGAAAGTGTCGCGCCGCTGCGGGTCGAGGGTGCGGTACATATAGGTCGATTGGGCCGCGATGCGGGGGTGGAAAAAACCTTTGCGGCGCGGGTCCTCGATGAACAGCACGTCGTCGAGCAGCGCCATCAGCCCTTCGCGCAGACGGCTTCGGCGCGGATCGTCGCCGGGAAAGCGCTCGGCGACCTTGCGTTGCGTCGCATAGGCGGGCAGCAGCCGGCCCTCCTTCATGCAGGTCGTGCGCACTTCGTCGGCCAGCTCGCCGAACAGTTCGCCGAGCATCCGGTCGTCGGGCGCGGGAACGGTGAAGCGTCCCCCGGCCGTATCGAAGCCCATGCCGCGCAGTTCGTCGGCGGAGTAGGGCAGGGCGGGATTGAAATAGCCCAGCAGGCCGTGAACGGCATGTACGGGAATCTCCCAGATGCGGAAGAAGCCGAGGATATGGTCGATGCGGAAAGCGTCGAAATATTCGGCCATCTTCGCCATGCGGGCCTGCCACCACGCATAGCCGTCCTGCGCCATGTGCTCCCAGTCGTAGGTCGGGAAGCCCCAGTTCTGGCCCGATGCGGAAAAGGCGTCGGGCGGTGCTCCGGCCTGCGAATCCATGTGGAAAAGCCGCGGATGAATCCATGCGTCGGCGCTCGTCCGGCTGACGCCGATCGGCAGGTCGCCCTTGAGGACGACGCCCCGGCTGCGGGCGTAGGCGCAGACCTCGGACAGTTGCGTGTGCAGGTGGTACTGCACGAAGCAGTGAAACGCGATTTCGCGGCTGTTGCGGCGGCAGTAGGCTTCGACGGCCTTTTTGTCGTAGCGGGCGTAATCGCCCCAGCGGGAGAAATCGGCGGTGCCGAACTCGTCGCGCAGGGTGCGGTAGGCGGCATACGGTAGGAGCCAACGGCTGTTGGCCTGCATGAATTCCCGGTAGTCGCGGCGGGTGGCGGTGCGACGCCCCTCTCGCTCGAACGCGCTGCGCAGCAGACGCAGTTTATGCGTATTGACCTGTTGGTAATCGACTTCGGGCAGGGCGTTCAGCCGGTCGCGCAGGCTGCGGTATTCGTCGTCCTCTTCGACGCCGGCGGCGGTCAGCCGGATGAACTGCGGGTGCAGGGCGAAGATCGAATTGGCGTTGTAGGGGTAGGAGTCTTCCCACGTGCCGTTCATCGTGGTGTCGTTGATCGGCAGCAGCTGGAGTACCCGCTGGCCCGTTGCGGCGGCCCAGTCGATCAGCAGTTTCAGGTCGTGGAATTCGCCGACGCCGAATCCGGCTTCCGAGCGGAGCGAAAAGACCGGAATCGCCGTCCCGGCTCCGCGCCACCTGCGTTCGGGGAAGCGGAGGTACGCCGCGGCTTCGACGATGTGTTCGCCTTCGCCGGGCAGGTCGTTCCATGCGCGGTTGGGACCTTCCTCCCACATGATCGGGGTCAGGGTCCTGCGGTCGGCGATCAGGAACTTGTATTCGAATCTCTGCGGCGCGTCGAGCCGGAGATCCCACTCCGGAAACCGGCTGTCGTCCATCGGAACGATCCGCTGCCACCCCTCCAGCTCCCTGCCGCTGCCTGCGACGGCCAGCACTTCGTCGGGGCGCAGGGTCGGCAGGACGACGCGCAGGGTGATGTTGCCGCCGTTTTTCTGCTGCGGCCCGCTTTCGCCGCGGCCGAATATGCCCCGCGTGAAGGCCGAGGAGTAGAAGGGCGTATCGGCGGGCATGTCGATCCAGCGGTCGCGGATGCGGAGCGTGCGGGGCGCAGGTGTGGCGGGGATGCGCAGGATGTGCGGACGCCATTCGCGGCGGATGCACACGCCCTCGCGCTCGACTTCGTAACGGTATTCTGCCGGTTGCGCCGCAGGGGCGTATCGCTCTACGGCGCAGGTCCAGACGCCGCTGTCGGCGTATTGCAGGGCGATGCGCCGCCTGCCGAGGCGGAGTACGAGCTGTTCGCCCCAGCGGGTGCGGTATTCGATGCTGAACAGGAGTGTCATGGCATTGGATTGTGGGAGGTTCTGATCGGTACTTGGGGTGTCGATTGTCTTTTTGCGGAATCAAAAATAACCAAAATAATCGAATGACGGAAATCCCCCGGCGGAGAAGCGGCGAAAAGCGAACCTCAGAGTCCTTCGATGAATCCGGTGACGGCGGCGACCAGCTCCGGAGCGACCGGAAGCGTATCGTCCGTATAGGCGGCGATCTGCTCCGTGCGCGTGGGACCGGAGGCTTTTTTGAGCGTGTGGGTCATGCCTTCGATGATCGTTTTCCGGGACCGGGGCTGGGCTTTCGCCAGTGCGTCGGCGTTGTCGGGCGTCACTTGGAAGTCGATGTCGCCGTTGACGATCAGTACGGGAACCCTCACTTTGCGAATCTCCTCGCGCGGGTCGTAGCTCAGCGACGAGATCCAGAATGTCTGTATCGAGGGGGCGAAGAGGGGCGCCAGTTCGGGCGGGCACGACTCGACCCGTTCGCCGCGTTTCAGGGCGGCGGTGATGGCACGGGCCTGCATCAGTAGCTCCATGTGCGTCGGGGCGAGTTGTGCGGCCAGCTGAAGCTGGAGTATTTCGTCGAGCGGATAGCCGGCGCCCGCCACCGAAATCACGGCGTCGACTTCGGGGCATTGTTGCGCCGCGCAGAAGGCGATCAGCGCCCCTTCACTGTGGCCGATCAGCACGATGCGGCGGAAATCCTGCCGGGAGAGGTACTCGGCCCATGCCGCGGCGTCGCCGATGAAGTCGTCGAGCGTGGCGTCGGCCATTTTGTCCGGGTCGTCGAATTTGCTCGATCCGATGCCCCGTTTGTCGTAGCGGAGCGTGGCGATACCCGCTTTTTCAAGCTCCTGCGCCAGATAGAGGTAGTTGTTCGTATTGCCGTTGCGGGGTGTGGGACCTGATCCCGCGATGAGGACCGCCACGGTTTCGGCGCCTTTGCCGGGCGTGAGCAGCGTACCGTAGAGAGTTCCGAAATCGCGTTCAAGCGAAACGCTTTTCTCGCCGGCGGCGGCATTGGCCGCGGCCAGCAGCAGAAGTGCGGACAGCAATCGTTTCATGGCATTATTATTTAGGCGGTTCTCGTTCGTCGGTGCGGTTCTGTCCGGGGTAAAGGTGCTTTTTGTCGGCGCGGCGCCCCTCTTCGCTCCGGAGTCTTCCTTGCTCCGGGGCCTCCTTCTGCTCCGGGCCTCTCTTCGTTCCGGTCCCTTCTTCGTTCCGGGTCCTTCGTTGCCCCCCCCCTCTTCGCTTCGGCGTTGCGCGGCGGAAAGGCTCTGTAAGACGGAACGATTCTGTGCGGCGGCAGGGGGGCCGGGCGATGCTACAGCTCTTCGAGCGCCTTTTCCAGCCCGATGCCGCGCGAACCCTTTACCAGCACGAAGGCGTTCTCGACAGGGCGGCGGCGCAGTTCGGCGATCAGCTCCTCGCGCGAGGGGAAGAGGGCGGTGTTGGCGGGCTGCGGCTCCATGCCGGCGCAGGCGCGGGCGAATTCTCCGCCCACGAGCATCAGTTCGGTGTCCGGATTCCGGCCTGCGAGGGCGACGATGTCGCGGTGCTCCTGCTCCGACCATGCGCCCAGTTCGAGCATGTCGCCCAGAATCAGCACGCGGCGGCTTCTGCCGCCGGCCGGCTCGGCGAGGAAGTTGAGGACCGAAGCGCGCATGCTCGACGGGTTGGCGTTGTAGCAATCCACGATCAGCGTGTTGCGCTCCGTTTCGGTCCGCTGCGAACGGTTGTTGTCGGGCATGTAGCTGCCGACGGCGTGGCGGATGCGCTCGCCGTCGATGTCGAAATAGCGTCCTACGGCCACGGCCGCCGCGATGTTGAAGCGGTTGTAGTCTCCCTCCAGATGGTGCGCGATGCCGTCGGCCAGTGCTGCGGAGTAGTATTCCGCAGCCAGCCCGTCGCGCTCTGCGGCCATGTTGGTCAGCACTTCGTCTTCGCGCGGGACGAAAGCGCGGCCGCCGTTCGCGGCCAGATAGTCCAGCAGTTCGCCCTTGCCGCGGCGGATGCCTTCCGGGCCGCCGAATCCTTCGAGGTGCGCGCGGCCGATGTTGGTCAGGATGCCGTAGTTGGGTTCGGCGACCGATGCCAGCAGGGCGATTTCGCCGCAGGCGCTGGCGCCCATTTCGACTACGCCGAATTCGGTGTCGCGGGTCATGGCGAGCAGCGTCAGCGGCACGCCGATGTGGTTGTTGAGGTTGCCGTGCGTGGCGTAGACTTCGAAGCGTTCGGCCAGCACGCGGCTCACCAGCTCCTTGGTCGTGGTCTTGCCGTTGCTGCCCGAAATGGCCAGAATCGGAATCGCCAGTTCGCGGCGGTGTTCGCGCGCCAGCTCCTGAAGGGCTTCGAGCGTATCGCCGACAAGTACCGTGCGGTCGCCGATGACGGCCGCAGGATCGTCCACGACGGCGTATGCGGCGCCTTTGGAGAGTGCGTCGGCGGCGAAGCGGTTGCCGTCGAAGGTCGCCCCGTGCAGGGCGAAGAAGACGGACCCCGGCTCGATGCGGCGCGTGTCGGTCGAGATGCAGGGGTGCCGCCGGAAAATATCGTACAGTTCGGACATATGGATGCCGTATATGCGGGCTACCGGCCCGGATGCGTCAGATGTGTTTGTCTCCGTTGTGGAATTTGACTTCGTCGATGAATTTCTTGATGTTCTGCTCCTCGGAGCGGGGGCAGATCATCAGCACGTCGTCGGTATCCACGACGATATACTCCTTCAGGCCGCTGATGACGGCCACCTTGTCCTTGGGCAGCGAAACGATGCTGCTGCGCGTGTCGTAAAGGTAGCACCCCTGCTCAGGCACGGCGTTGGCGTAGCGGTCCTTGCGCGAATGCTGGTAGACCGAGCCCCACGTGCCCACGTCGCTCCAGCCGAAATCGCCGCAGCGGACGTATACGTTGTCGGCCTTCTCCATGATGCCGTAGTCGATCGAAATGGCGCGGCATTCCGAAAAGACGATTTCGACGGTGGTTTTCTCGGCGTCGGTGCCCAGCGCCTTCATCACGCCGCTGAACATGGCGTGGTGTTCGGGCAGGTATTTCCGGAAGGCTTCGACGATGGTCTGAACCTTCCAGATGAAGATGCCCGAATTCCAGAAGAATTCGCCCGTCTGCAGGAAGGTCTGCGCCAGTTCGAGGTTCGGTTTCTCGGTGAAGCACTTGACCTTGCTGATGACGTTGGTGTCCGAGACCTGAATGTAGCCGTAACCCGTATCGGGACGTGTCGGTTTGATGCCGACGGTCAGCAGGGCGTCGTGTCGGTCGGCGAATTCGAGACACTCGCCGATGATCTGGCGGAAGTCCTCTTCGTTGAGGATCAGGTGGTCGGCCGGGGTGACGATCATCTCCGCGTCGGGATTCTGCTTCAGCAGCGTGTAGGCCGCATAGGCGATGCAGGGGGCCGTATTGCGGCCGATCGGTTCGCAGAGCACCTGCCGTTCGCCGATTTCGGGGATGTGTTCGAGTACGAGGTCCTTGTATTTATGGTTGGTCACCACGAGAAAGTTCTCGGCGGGGACGATTTTTGCAAAACGTTCGTAAGTGTGGCGGATAAACGATTTGCCTGTTCCCAGTATGTCGAGAAACTGCTTGGGCATCGACTGCCGGCTTTTGGGCCAGAAGCGCGAACCGATGCCGCCGGCCATGATGACACAATATTTGTTGCTTGCCATAAGTTATAATATGGAATTAAGTGAGACAAAGATAAAAATATTTTGTAACTTTGCCGCCTATTGCTGGAATAAATATTTTTAGGTTCCCGATGAAAATAAAACTGTTCACCATACCCAATCTGCTGACCCTCTCAAGCCTGCTCTGCGGCTCGTTTGCGGCGGTTTCGGCGTTGGTTTACCACGATCTGGAGCTGGCTTTCTGGCTCACCGTCGCCGCGGGCGTCTTCGACTATTGCGACGGCTTCGCCGCCCGGCTGCTGAAGTGTCCCTCGGCCATCGGCGTCCAGCTGGATTCGCTCTCCGACATGGTTTCGTTCGGATTCGTTCCGGCTTCGGTGCTTTTCGTGCTGTGGAACGACGCGCTTGCGGCCGATGCCGAACCGTGGATGCGCTACGGCGGCAGCGTGCTCTGCTTCGTGGTGGCGGCCTTTTCGGCGCTGCGGCTGGCCAAGTTCAATATCGACGAAACGCAGCACACCGAATTCTGCGGCCTGCCCACTCCGGCCAATGCGCTGTTCTTCGCTGCACTGGGCTGGATGAACGCCGAGACGGGCTTCAGTCTGGGCGTCTGGGTGCTCCTGCTGATGCCGGTCATGTCGTGGCTGCTCATATCGCCGGTGAGAATGTTCGCTTTCAAGTTCCGGAGTTTTTCTTTTAAAGGCAACGAGATCCGCTATCTCTTTATTGCGCTGTCCGTTGTCCTGTTGGTCGCTTTGGGTGTTCGGGCCGTCCCTGTCATTATTCTGCTCTACATCGTCGTTTCGGCGGTAAAGTGGATTGTGACGCTAAAGAGCCGTGATTCAGCGGCTTGCCCGGAGGAATAATTGCATATTTAAATTTTTTAAATTACCTTTGCCGCGGATTCCCGTTCTATGTCGAGATTGACGAAAAGAATATTGCTGACAGCTTTGCTCGGTCTGTTTCTGACAGTACCCGGCATCGTCCGTTCGCAGGGTTTCGACGCCAAGACGCTAATGCGTGCGCAGCAGCGCGGACAGACCGGCAGCCTGTACGGCAACAATCCCTTCGAACAGCCTGCGGAAGAGGGCGAGGAGGGCGAACAGCAGCCGCAGGATACGACCAAGAAGGAGCGCAAGATCCGCAAGCCGCTCGAATCCTATTTTTTCAGCGATTCGGTCCGCTCGCTGAACAACTTCCGCTGGAACGTCAGGCGCGACTACAACCGCGTTGAGATCGGACCGCTGGACACGACGCTGACCGACTGGCGCATCGACTATCCGTTCTACCGCGAAGAGGTGGGCGACATCGCGCAGGGCGCTCTCGGACAGGCTTCGCTGCCGATGAACTATTTCCGGCGGCCCCAGAACTTCGACTTCGGTTTCGCGAGTCCCTACTATGCGTACACGTACGACATGGAGAACGTGCCTTTCTACAACACGAAGAAGCCGATCATCCGCATGACCTATCTCGAATCGGGACAGAAGCGTTTCCGCGAGGAGAACTTCAACATCATGCACGCGCAGAACGTCTCGCCGACGACGGGGTTCAACGTCGATTACAAGGCGCGGGGAACGCGCGGCCAGTATATCTGGTCCCGCACCAAGAACCACAACCTCGCGGTGGCGTTCAACCATACGGGCAAACGCTATTCGGTGCATGCGGCCTATTACAACAACCACATCGAGCAGCAGGAAAACGGCGGCGTGGTCGGCACGTGGGCCATTGCCGATACGACGTTCCAGATGCCGTCGGGCGTGCCGATGAAGCTGGCCGACGCCGAGGCGCAGAATACCTACCGCAACAACGCCTTCTTCGTCACCCAGTCGTATGCGCTTCCGCTGCAGCGGGTGACGGACAGCGATTTTTCGCTGGCCGACCTTTCGGCGGTATTCATAGGCCATTCGTTCGAGTACAGCTCGTGGAGCAAGGTCTATACGGATATAAAGGCCGGCTATACGAACGAGCGGGGCGAGCGGGACCCGGAGACGGGCGAATTCAAGCCTACGGAGGGGATTTACTACAAGGACTGGTTCATCAATCCCCGCGATACGCGCGACTCGATTTACGAGCGCGTTATCTCGAACCGCTTCTTCGTTCAGGCGCAGCCTTGGGACCGCAACGGCGTGGTAGGCACGATTGATGCCGGCATAGGCATCGACATGCATACCTACTCGCAGTTCGAGATGCGTGATTTCCTGACGGGAAAGTATACGAAGGTCAACAAGACCAGCTATTTCGCATACGGCTCCGTCGGAGGCAAGATAAAGAAATATGTCGATTGGGATGCGAACCTCAAGTTCTACCCGTCGGGATACAGAGGCGGAGACCTCACCTTGGGCGCTCATCTGGCGCTGACGGGGTATCTCCGCGGACACCCCCTGATTCTCGAAGGCCGGTTCACGATGGACCGCCGCTCGCCGAACTACTGGCAGGAGAATCTCTTCTCGAACCATTATATATGGTCCACTCCTTTAGGCAAGGAGAATGAAACTCGGTTCGAGGTGAAGTTTTCGATTCCCGATTTCGCGTTTGAAGCGGGAGCATGGCAGGGCGTCGTCAGCGACAAGATCTATTACGACGCAGACAGCCAGATTACCCAGCAGGGTGGAAACGTAAGCCTCACGAGTGTGTACGCTCGCAAAGATTTCCGCTTAGGCGGACTTCATTTGGACAACAGGGTATTGTTGCAGTGGAGTACGAATCAAGAAGTTGCACCCGTTCCGCTTTTGAGCGCCTTCCTTTCGTATTATTACGAATTCTGGGTCGTGCGCAACGTACTGCGCCTGCAGATCGGTTTGGACGGACGCTATAATACGCGTTATTATGCGCCCGGTTACAATCCCGCACTGTCGGCGTTTTACAACCAGCGCGAGGTCGAGGTGGGGAATTATCCCTACATGGACGCTTTCGTCATGGGTAAGTGGAAGAGAATGCGGATATTCCTGAAATATCAGCATGTGAACAAGGGACTGTTCGGTAACGGAGAATATTTCTCGGCGGCTAACTATCCGCTGAATCCGGGCATGTTCAAAATCGGTATCTCATGGGGTTTCTATGATTAGCGTATTGTTCTGCGCGGTGTGAACTGCCCGCAAAACAATCTTTTATGTTAAAAAAGACAGTTTTAACGTTTGCGTTCTTAACAATTCTTACGACATTTTACGGCTTTAACGCCAAGTTCAGCACACCCGTGACGGACGACATGCTGAACGAAGAGGCCGATTTCGGCAATTCGCTGCTCAGCGACGGCGATTACGTGATTTCGGCCTACGACAACATCATTCGCAACATCAGCGAAAAAGAGGGCCACGACTGGCGCCTGATGAGCGCCATCGCGTATCACGAGTCGCGTTTCACGCCCGATATCACCTCGCGCAGCGGAGCCAAGGGACTGATGCAGATCATGCCTTCGGTAGCGCGTCAGTTCGACGTTCCGGCAGGCGATATGGCCAATCCTGAGACCAACATATGGCTGGCCAACAAGCTGATGTCGAAAATAAAGAGTACGCTCCGTTTTCCTGCGGGAACTTCGGACAAGGACCGGATGAGCATTATACTGGCCTGCTACAATAGCGGTATAGGCCATGTGAACGATGCACGGCGTCTGGCGCGTGTCAACGGGGAGGATCCCAATTCGTGGGAGGTGGTAGCCCGGTACCTGCAGCTCAAGGCGCAGCCCGAATACTACGAGAACGAAGTGGTCAAGTGCGGCCGTTTCACCGGCAGCCGGCAGACGCTGGCTTACGTGAACGACGTGATAGGCCGTTATGACAAATATTGCCGGGTCGCCGTGAGGTGATTTCCGCCCGGCGGAACGTAAGCCAGAGTGCGATAACGAAGCGGCAGAACCATCGGTTCTGCCGCTTCTGTTTTTTGTTCTGAGAGGGGCGGCGGCGAAGGAGTGGGAACAGCAGCGAGCGATTGGGACTGCGGTGAGGGATTGGAGACTGCAGTGGGGGATTGGAGACTGCGGTGGGGGGGGCAGCGGCGCGGAACTGGGACCTGAGTGCCCGTAATGAAAAAGGATGGGACGCCGACGCGTCCCATCCTTTTTCGTTGTGTTTTCCGGTTTTAACGCTCCCGGCTTAATAAACCCATTCGAAGTCGTCGACGTACATCGTGTTCGTCGTGCAGCCGACCATGAAGTCGCCGTAGGCGCTGGTCGAGCAGGAGATGACGATGCTGTATTTGCCCGTGGGACGGGCCTGCGTGTCGTAGAAATCGAGCGGCAGCGTGATTTCGGTCATCCGGTCGCCGGCGGTCGAACGGTCGATGAACAGCGAACCGCAGGCGATGATCTTGCCTTCGTCCGTTGCCGTGGTTTCCGTCGGGTCCCAAGTGCCGGTCGGGGCGCCCGTTCCCGAAGCTACCCGATGGCGGGCATTCCAGTCTACGATTGCCACGAAGATCCGGGCCTTGTCCTGATCGCCCTTGCCGATCGGCGCTCCGCTGTGTTTTGCCTGATTGACGATGCCGACCGTCGCATGGTATTTTACTTTCATGCCGGAGGGGCGTGCCGTCCATGTGTAGGGCTGTCCGAATTCCACGACGCCGGTCGTCAGACCGTCTTTGTAGAAGATGCCGGACATCAGGTTGCCCGCGGCCAGTCCCACGATCGGGGGAGCCGAGGCTTTCAGCAGGGCGCAGCGGCTGCCGCCCATTCCGTCGAAAGCGGCCGATGTGCAGAGTTCCTTAGCGAAGCCGTTGTTGCCGCTGGCCCAGAATTCCGCATTCTGATTCTCTAGTGTGAAGCACGAAAGCCCCGGATTTTCCATGTTGCCGTCGGGTATGACGTCGCCCGCGGGGACGGTGTGTTCGGACGTTTCGGTCGCTTCTCCGTTGACGAGCAGCCGTAACTCGTAGGTCTGCCCCGCATAGACGCCCTTGGTCCGCACCAGACGTTTGACGGGTAGCCCGGCGGCGTTGGTCGAGTTCGTCCATTCGGGGGCGACGGCGGCCGTGAAGAGTCCGGTTTCGTCCCGCTCGCCCTTTTGCGTCGCCTGCCACTCGTCGGTGCCTTTCACACGGTATTGGATCACGGCGTCGGGATACTCCTCTTCCGTTGCCATGGCGGTTATGACGCCCGTGTTGTTCCAGAGGTCCGTCTCCCGGAAGGCGATTTTCAGGTCGGTGTGCTCGACATGGAGCGTCCAGCGTTCGGTCGCTCCGTGATAGGTCGCATCGACGAAACGCATCGTTTCGAAGCCCGAAGCCGAGAGTTCTTCCGCCGTGGGAGAGTAGGTCGTGATGTCGGCAGGACCCAGTTTGAGCCGGGTGACCGTAATGTCGCCGAGGTTCGTTCCCTTGGGCACATAGGCTGTCGCCGTACGTTTCTGGGCGTCTATTACCGTCGCGCCGATCTGTCCTGCGACCGTAAAGGCGCGTTCGATCGGCTGTTCGGCCACGATCGTCCATTCGTAATCCTGATAGAGCGAGAGGGTGACGTACAGCGGCGAACGCAGGTCGAATTCTCCGCTGAGGGGCCGCGACGTTTTGATCTGGCCGATGAAAGACTCCGTGTCGGTCATCATCGGATTGGAGGTCGCGGCGTCGAACGTAACCTTGTCGATGCCGACTTTGTGTATGTCGGTTTTCTCATCCAGCGTAAGCGTCACGGTGCGGTTGGCGATGCTGATGCCCGACACGGTGAAACCGCTGCCTTCGACGCCCGCGATCCTGAGTTCGACGACGGGATAAGGCACGTCGTTGTCGATGCACGAAGCGGCTAAAAGAAGCGCTGCTGCCGAGAAGAGTATGCGGAAATATTTCATGTCTTACTGCTTTTTCTTGTCCCACAAATGGATCGTCATGCCGAAATTGATGGCTGCGATGTTGAGCCGGAAGCGCATGTTCGAAGCCTTGCGCGAACCGACCTTGTTGCCGTCGGCATCCTTTTGGGTGACGGAATTGTACTGTATGCCACCCAGCCCGAACGAAAGCGTCGCGCAGACGTTGGGGAAGATGTAGACGGCCGCTCCCGGATTAAACGAAAGTTTTACCTGCGTATTGTCACTGTAGGTGCGATTGGGGCTGCCGCCCTCCTTGCGGTCGGGGTCGTACCGGAAATTCGAGGTACCCGTAGAGAGGGCCAGTTCGAATTCGGCGAAGAGTCCGAAACGCCCCTTGGGATCGAGTCCGGCATACGAACGGTGGAAGATGCCGAACGAGTAGTTGTCGCTCGAAAGGTCGATATAGGGGAGCTGCCCCGAAAGGTCGTTGCCCTCTCCGGCGTCGAAATAGGTGTTGTCGAGCGTGCCGCCCATGTGGCGGTAGCCGAAACGCACGCCGATGCAGTTGTTGTCGCGGTAGAAATAGCCGATGAAAGGCTTCACCGTAGCTACCGTGCCGTCCGCGTTGATGTTGTCGAGGATGAGCATGATGTCCGTATCGTCGCTTGACAGGGTGCCGTACGACGCCGTCAGCCCCATCATCACTTCGCCTTTGTAGGCGAATTTGAGTTTGTTGATTTCGCGGTCGATGCGTTTGCGCGTCGGCAGGAAGCGCTGTTCCTTGGGCCGTTTCTGCCTGTCGGCGGCGATGGGCGACGGTGCGGGCGTCGCAAAGGCGTCTGCGGTCAGCTGATTTCCGGATGTCTGTTCCGCGGCGAGCATTGCTGTCCGTTCCGCAGGGGCTACCACGGATTCGGCCGTGACCGAAGGCGTTTCAGCGGCGGCAGCGGTTGCGGCCTGCTGCACTGCGGGGCGGGCTTGTTCTGTCTCCGCAGCGGCGCCGAGCGTAATGAATACCGAGAAGATGGAAAGTATGATTCGTTTCATGTGCTTGCCGATTTTAGAGATAGAATGCCATACCGAGTCCGATCGAGAAGATGTTGACCTTGAAGTTCATCATGCTGGCGTCGCGCTTGCCGACCGTAACCTGATTGTGTACCTGCTTGGTGTGCGTATAGGTGATACCCATTACGCCGACGTTTACTTCGACGGCCATGTTGTTCGTCGCGAAGGCCACGATGCCGGGCGAAACGCCGAGCGAGAAGGTGTAGCCTGTTTCGTAGGTGCCCTTCACCGGGGAATCCTTGGCGAAGCGCGCCTGCGTGCCGCCTCCGGACAGCTGCATTTCGTTGAAGAGCGCGAAGCGTTTGTTGCGTCCCAGCGGAATGTACTGCCGCCAGATTACCGCCACCGAGTAGCTGTGGCGCAGCGAATAGTAGTCGTTCACCTCGAAGTTGAGGTCCGAATCCTCGCCGCCGAGGTTGAGGTCGGCCTTGTCGAGCTTGAGCAGCGAGCGCGAGTAGATGAAGCGTCCTCCGATGGCCATGTTGTCGCGTAATGCGTAGGCGATCATCGGGCTGACCTTGAAGGTGTAACCCTTCGATTCGATGCCTTCGACGACCAGAAACCGGTAGGTCTCGTTCGAATGGGTCGAGTAGGAAGCCGTACCTCCGAATATCCACTGTCCGCGCGGGACGAAGAGGTTGTGCGTGTCGGTCAGACCGCGCTGCTGGCGCATTTCATTGATTGTGAGCGCGCGTTCCTGTCCGACGCTGTCGGCCGGGAGGGACGCGTCCTCCGTTGTCTGCTGCGCACGCAGCGCCTGAGCCGTACCTGCGAGATACAGCAGGGTCAGGAGCGTGCTGATGGTTATTTTGCGCATTGTCGTGCGTTTAGTCGTTAATATACCCATTCAAAATCGTCGACGTACATGACGTTCGTCGAACAGCCCGTAAAATAATCGCCGTAGGCGTTGCAGGCACATGAGATCACGAGTGAGTACCCCCCCCCGCTGGGACGCGTCTCATGGTCGTACCATACGATGTCCAATTCGGCGTCCTGCATATCGTCGCCCTCCGTCGACTGCGTGATCCAGAGCGAACCGTATCCCAGAATTTTACCTTCCGATACGTTGTCGATGCCTTTCTCCGGGTCCCAAGTGCCCTTGGTAGTGGTCATGGCTGATACTACCTGATGCGGGGCGTTCCAATCGACGATGGCAACGAAAATCCGCGCCATGTCCGGATCGCCTTTCTTGATGTAGGGACAAATATCGCCGGAGGTGCGTACTTTATCTACCGTGCCGACCTTGGCGTGGTATTTAACCTTTAACGCCGAGGGGCGCACCGTGAAGTCATAAGGCTGGCCGAACTGCACGGTGCCGGTGAAGCTTTTGTAAGCGAATGTTCCCGTGAAAAGGTTGCCGGCGGCCAGAACGAGCATATTGGTGCTGGTGAGTTTGGCTGCCGGTGCCGCCTTGCCGAATTTTACGTCGGTGGAGGTGCAGAGCGTTTTTGTCATGGTGTTGTTGCCGCTGCTCCAGAACGACCCTCCCTCCGCATTGGGGAATGCGAAACCGCTGGTCATGCTCCACCCCGACATGTCGGCATTGGGAATCGTTTGCGCCGCTCCGGCCGTGAACGAACCGCTTTTTTCGGTTCCGTCGATGGTGACTTTATAGTCGTAACCGTGTGTTGCGACGACTCCGGTGCCAGTCTCTCGCGTGTAGACCGTATGGCCGTTGGCATTGGTCGATTCCTGCCACTGCGGTGCGAACGTCGCCGAGATGAAATCGTCGCCCTGCGACGTGCCGGTCTGGTATTTCCATTGGCCGTCGCTGCCGCACAAACCGAACGTTACGTTTGCCGACCGGGTGAAATCCACGACCTGCAGCGTTACGGTATTGGCCCAGAGGTCGTAGCTTTTTTCCGTAACCGGAACCAATCCCTGCAGACGGTAGGTCGTCGAAATCTCGTTGCTGCCGCCGTTGGCGTCTTCCACATGGATCGTCACGGCGTGGTCGCCGCCCGGTAGTCCTCCGAAGAAGGCGTCGGACAACGTCAGTTCGGTGTTGTATTTATCGGTAGGCGAGAATGAAATGCCTTCGTGCGTGCCGGTGAGCAGGTCGTAGCTGTCGCCGCCGACCGAGACCGTGAATTTTTTCAGTTCCGCGAAAGCCATGATCCGGTATTTTTTCTCGCCGGACGTATATTTCTGCAGTTCGTCGTTGTCGAATCCCTCGGTGAGAAGGGCCGGATCGGGACTGAAAATAATCTCGTCGTCCTTGTCTTCCGTCTCGGTATCGACGCGGATCAGCAGGGCGTCGATATAACCCGGCAGGTCGGGGGAGTAGCGGAAGGTGAAGACGTATTTGCCGCCGGCCTTGACCTCGGTCAGCGTGTTTTCCATCTCGACCTCCTTGCCCGACGTATGCGTGCCGCGGAACATCCACGCCAGCGAAGTCGTACCTGCGGGCAGGGTGTAATAGCCCGTGCCTTCGTCCGTGAATTTGAGCGCAGGAACCGCACCCGACTCGGCTTCCGCCTCGTCGAATTTGTCCGTGCCGGCTATCCATACGAAGTAGCCCGGATCGAGATTCTCGACGATCGAAGCGTCGAATTTGACTTCGACGACGGTGTTCGCGATCTTGCAAACTACCTCCGCATTGGTCGTTTCGCAGGGTTTGACGGTGAATGTCTCCTCGCCTTTGTAGAAGCGTTTCGAGAAATCCGCGGGGACCTCTTCGCCCGCCTCGACCGCTACGCGGTAAGTGCCGGAGAGCAGCTCCAGCCGTTCGGGAATGTCGTCTTTCGCGGCGTATTTGCGGAGCAGCCCGCCCTCGCTGTTATAGATATACACTTTCTGGTATTGCAGCGGATCGTATTCGCCGTTGGTTTCCGCCCGCGAGGTCGAAATCGTCATCGCCATCACGCCCGTGCGCCCGTCGCCGGCAGGAGTTTCGTCCTGCGAGCATGACGCGCCGGTGAGTGCCGTGAGCAGCATGGCGATATATGTGATGTGTCTTTTCATTATTCGGCGGCTTTAACGATGAGTTTGACGGTCTTGTGCGTCAATACGTTGTTGTTGTCCGTCACGTCGAGGACGAAGTTATGCTCGCCCGGAATCTCCAGCAGTATCTCGACGAATTTGGTGATCGAGAACATTACGGCGGTCTGGTTCTTCACCTGTTCGTTGATCGGGAATCCGAATTCGTCGTGGAGAATCGCGGCCAGATCGGCCGGAATGTCGCAGATGTCGAATTTCTCCGGAATGCTGAGAATCGGAAGCAGATCTTTCAGTGCCTCGGAGTCGATCGTAACCCAGAACGACTTGATGCCTGCGGCCGCAGTCACGTCGATGTCGATGACCATGTCTTTCTGCACTTCGTACTGCTGGTCGATATCGTAGCCTCTCCAGACGATTGCAGGACCCGTCTGACCTGCGCTTTTGTCCACGACGAGCGTCAGTGCGGCGGCGGTCGAGACGCCTTTGGCGTCGGTCATGTCGAACGAGAAGATGTGCGTGCCGTCGAATTCGTAGAGCGCCTTGATCTGCCCTGCGATGTTGAAGCTCTTGGCCTGCTGTCCCTTGAGTTCGCCGCCTACCGGGTAGCCGAATCCTTTGAGTATGATGCCTGCCGGCGACGATGCGTCGAGCGCGCAGAGGTCGAACGTTTCGGGAAGCTGGATCGCCGCCATCGAAGCCATGAACCGACTGCTGGTCGAAGCGATATTGACGCGCAGCGATTCGATGCCGTTGGGCGATGCGAGGTCGAAGACGAACGGTTCGATGCAGTTGCCGTTGTCGTCGAACATGGCGTCCGTCAGCGTAAAAGGCTTGGACATGTCATGTGCGGGCCATGCGAGAGCCGGTGCGTTGGGGTCTTCGAGAAGCTCTTCCAGCAGGTTGTCGGTGCCGTCTACGACGAAAGAGTTGTCCTGAATGATGTTGTTGTCCACCGTTACCTGAAACAGAAGCGTTCCTTTGTCGGCATAGTTGATTACGACCGAAATCTTACGCCACTGGCCGGCCTTGACTCCTGTGATCTGCTTGCTGAACTGCGCGGGGATGTCGGTGTCGGCGAAAACGCCGTCGAAGTTGAAATCCAGCGTATTCTCGATGTCCAGCGATTTGAAGTAGGCCGCGCGCGTTTCGGTTTTGAGAAACTCCTGACTGGTCTGGCCCAGCGATATGGTCGCCTTGCTGGTGTCGGCCAGCATGCCGGCCAGTTCGGACGAATAATCCACCGTGACCTTGATATTCTGCAATGTGCAGACCACCTCTTCGAGCTGGGTCGTCTGCGCCTTTGAAATCGTGAAGCTGCTCGTCGCGCCGTAGACCGGGTGCTCCCACGCTACGTCCGGAGTGTTCTCCTCCGAGCGCACCTCCATGCGGTAGGCGCCCACCGGAAGTTCCATCGGCTCGGCGAGCTGCTGTTTGAGTTCGGCATAGGTTTTTTTGAATACCTGCGCGTTGTCGGCGTCGAGAATTTCTACGATAAAACCGTCCACGTCGGGTTGTTCGGCGCGGGTGCCGGATACGGCCTGCGGGCTTTGCGTTTGGTCCGAAGTGTCGTCGGGACGAACGTCCGTCTCGTCATAGACCACCCGCATCGAAAGGCCGCTTACTGACAGGAAGCCCGTCGCGTCGCCCGGTGTCGGCTTGGGTTCCTCCTTGTAGGGAGGTTCTTCGTTCACACAGCCTGCCGCAACGAACGCTGCAACCGCCAACATTGTAAAAAGTCTGGTAAATGTCTTCATATCTTTTGCTGTTTTTATTCCTTATTTGGTATCGTCTATGGCCCCCTCGTTGACTTCGCAGTCGATCTGCCGGGTTTCGGTGTAGTCGTCGCTGAGCGTGACGGTCAGCGTGACGCTGCCCGCATCCTTGGCGTCGAAGGTGAAAATGTGGCAGGTGCGCGGCGAGGTGGCTTCGAGCGTTTGCTCGGAGAAGGTGACCTTAGGCCCCTCGTCGGTTCCGGTCTGGCTCTGGCGGCGTGCCGTGCCGGTTACCTTGAGCGTCGTGGCGCTTTTGACGAATACCGGCTCGTCGGCGGGCGTGCTGCCGGGCGTGAAGTCGAACTGGTTGCCCGATGCCGTCGTTACGGTAAACTGCGCGTCGTGGAAATAGTTGAGGAACTGTTCCGTGGCGCGGACCACCGTCTGCGAGTTGGCGATCGTAGCGGTCATCTCCACCGTTGCAGCGCGGCGGGGCAGCACCTCGACGCTCTTCTCCGCGGCATAATAGGGCTTGTCGATTCCCTCAGCATCGGGGTCGCCGTGGGCGACGGAGACAGTGTAGGCGCCCATCCGGAAGACGGTTTCGCTTTGCTCGAATTCCGCGAGCGTATCCCATTTTTGCGTCCCCGATTCTCCGGTGACCGTAAGCGTGAAATCGCCGGCTTGGGGGACGGAGGGCACGGCCGGCATCCGGGAAGTGTCGTCCGATGCGGCGTCGATCGAACCGTCGGCGGTGCAGCTGACCTTCAGCGTGCCGTATTCCGTGCCTTCAGCCTTGTTTTCCGTGGAGCATCCGGCCGCCAGCAGGGCCGCCGATGCCATTAAGTATATGAGTTGTCTTTTCATGGTATTCCGGTCGTTCAATGGTGAGTGTTGTCGGTCGTGCCGTTTGCGGACGGCGCTGCCGGTTCGGCAGCCGCATCTGCCGCTTTGACTGTACCTGCCGGGGCGCCTTTATACGAAACGTCCCGAAGCGTCTGTTTGGGTCGGGATGTTTGGTTTTTTGTTCGCATGGATGCATGCCTTTTATTGACAATGTGCAAAAATAGGCATGCGCCGCGGATTTGTAAAATAAATTCAACGAACGGCGCATTTTTCATCACGAACACCCGACACGCCGCATGCCGTCGGGCCGGATTCTCCTCTCTTCGGGTGTCTTTCCGCTGCCGGGAAATGGCTTGCGCGCCCTTCTTTCGCGGTGCGGGCGGTACCTGAATAAAAGAACCTCCCTGCAATCGCAGGGAGGTCGGGGGTGAAGGCCGCGGGGCCTTCGGGTTTGTTATCGGAGGATTAGTATACCCATTCGAAATCGTCTACCCAGAGTTTGTTGGTTGAGCAGCCATTGAAAAACTCCCCATAAGCATTACATGCGCACGAAATTACAAGTGAATACTTGCCGTCGGTAGGCTTGGCTGTCTTGTCGTAGTAATTGATCGGAATGTCGATTGTCTGCCAATCGGTTTTCCCTTTTTCAATCCAAAGCGAACCGTAGCCTATTATTTTGCCTTCACCGGGATCGGTAGTCGTTTCCGGATCCCATGAACCGATGACAGTAGCAGGAAGTCCGCTTTTTACTTCAAGAGTTGAGGTTACAGTATGAGGACCGGTCCAGTCAACGACTGCAACAAATATGCGGGCTTTGTCAGGACTGTTTTTAGGGATATTTACCGTTGTTGTTGTGTTGACATAATCTACATTGTCGACTTCAGCTTTATAGCTGACCCGCATGGCGCTGGGACGTGATTTCCAAGGATATATTTGTCCGAAACGGACGTCGCCGCCGGTGCCATTTTGGGTAAATTGTCCGAAAAATAAGTTTCCGGCAGTTAATAATTTTCCGTAGATAAAAGTGTTTTGGGTTCCGGATGTTAAGTATGCACATTTCCCGGAATTACCGTCAGCTTGTTGGCACAACCAGCAAGCTGATAGCACTTTGTTGTTGCCACTGCCCCATGTTTCGGATGTTTTGCTTGCGTCTTGCAGGATAAAGCACGGAAGAGCCGTATTTTCCATATTCCCTTCTGGAATAATCTGATCTGTTTCCGTTGTGAATTGGCCTTTGTATTCCGTTCCGTCTACGGTCAATTTGTAATCGTACGTATTATTTGCGAAAACGCCGGTTCCTTCCGTAATGCGCCAAAACGGTTGTACGCTGTTGGGGGTAGTCCAGTCCGCCGCCGTAAATTGCGTGCCCCAGTCGGGTTTTATTTCCGCTTTTGTATTGTTTCCGGTAATTTCGGCGGTCTGCCATTCCGTATCCGAAGCGGTCGATTTCTTATATTGCACGGAAACGGATGTCGCATCGGCAGGGATGTTCAAGGTAAACGATGCTGTATTGGCCCAAAGGTCTGCGTCGTTGTTGTAAGTGATGGGGGAAGCGACTGTTTTTACGTATTTCAGCGTGATGACTGTTTTTTGTCCGGCATTGTCCGTGACGGTGAATTTGAAATCGGAGTTCGTCGTTTCGGTCACCTCGGCGCAGACCATGGCGAGCATGTCTATCAGACCGCCGATCTGGAAATACACATGCTGCTGGTTGAGCAGTTGTGCCGGAGTCGGAAAGCCGAGTTGGGCAAGCATGCTTGCCATCTCTTCCGTCGCGGGACTTGTTAAATCCATGGATTCGGCAAGGTTGACCAAGGGAAGCAGCGTTGCCAAGGGGGCGGAGGTGATATCCACCTGCATCGACTTGATGCCGCCCGGTGCGCTGACCCGGATGTCGGCGCTGTTGCCGCTTTCGGCCAGCTCGACGGGTGTCGTAAGGTCTTCGTGGCCGATCCACTCGACGGTCGGGGCTGCGGCTTTGGTGAATGATGCGGTCTGCTCCACCGTGTAGACCCAGTTGGCGACGACGGGTGTCGATCGGGTGATCGTGAAGCTTGCGGCGTTGCCTTTGTCGGTGCAGGCCGAGAAGGTCAGAGCGCCGTAGCTGTCATCAGGGAGCACGTTGAAAAAGGTCTCGCTGTAATCGGCCGAAGGAGCCGTGCCGTCGGCGTAGGTGACGGTGATGTGCTCCGAGTCGATCGAGATGGGAGAGCCCGTTGCGGAGGTGCCTTCGGCGACCAGCGTCGGGTTGATCGCCGAAGGATCGTATGCGGCGTTCGGGTCCGAGGGAACGGTGAAGGTCAGCTGCTCGGAGGCGATCGGTTTTTCCGACGTCAGCATGACGGAGGCTATTTTCTCCGACGCAGCGCCGCCTTGCAGTTTGAGCGCGAGGATCGAGGTGATGCGGTGAAGATTGAACTTTACGGCATTCCCTTCCGGTGTTTTGCCCGGCTCGGCGTCGTTGTGGGTAATGGCGTCGGCGGCCATGATGTCGAATTCGCTGTTGTATTTGTTTCCGTTCTGGGTGCGCAGGGCGCTGAAAGGAACCGTTACGGTCGTGCCGGAAACAGCTGCGTTTCCGTTGTGGGGGTAGAAGGCGCGGTACGCCCAAGTGCCTGCGGAGCCGGAGAGCGAGCCTGTAAAAGCCTTGCTGTCTGGGGCGTACGTAAATTGCAGGAGCTTCGTGAAGTCGTTGGCGAGAACGCCGAGGTTGTCTTCGCCGTTCCATGTACCGGTAAGACCGGTGCCGAAATCGACGTTGATGTCGGCGCGGCTTTGTTCGCGGGGAGCGATATCGGCGAGAAAACCGACGGCAGTTGCTCCGTCGCCGGATGTTGCGGGAACTTCCTCGTAGGTGCTGCACGCGCCGAGGAGAAGCGCTGCGGTCAGCGTTAAAAGAGAGACTTGTTTTTTCATGGCTGCCGGTTTTTTATTCGTTTTCGCCCAAATAAAAATCGTCGTTGCAGCTCAGGGGGCTGATTCCGTCGGAGGAAGGGACGTCTCCGGACGTGGCAAATCCTTTTTCCGCGGCGACCTCAATCGTCTCGATCATCGGGGCGGAGTATTTCCCCCCCCCTTTCGTGGTTGATACAATTCCCATGGTATGCAATAGTTTAAAGTTTTATGACAAAAATAGACGGGAATTGGTTCTTTTGAAAATAAATTCAACGAACGGGCAGTGTTTCATCACGAAAAGGCATATTTGCCTTGTGGAACCGGAATCGATTGCGGCAATATTACAAGGCGGTGGAAATTAACAAGAAACCTCCCTGCAGGCGCAGGGAGGTCGGGGTGAAGGTTGCGGGGCCTTCGGGTTTGTTATCGGGAGATCAGTATACCCACTCGAAATCGTCTACCCAGAGTTTGTTCGCGTCGCATCCGGTCAGGTAGTCGCCCAGATAGCTGGTCGCAGTCGAAATGACCAGCGTGTAGTTGCCCGTCGGAGGCGTGTCCGTCTTTTCGTAATAGACGATCGGAAGCTCCAGATCCTTCATGCTGCCGGTGTGAGACTCCGTGATGTAGGCGGAACCGTAGCCGATGATTTTGCCTTCGTTCAGGCTCGATACGGTTTCCGGGTCCCAGAACGTCGTCTTGTCTAGCGAAGTGCCCGATTGCACCGCATGGCGGTCGCTCCATTCGACGATACAGACGAAGATGCGTCCTTTGTCGATGCCGGTGCTTACGGGCGGATCGTTCTTGACCCGGTTGATTTCGCCTATCTCGGCGGCGTATTTCAGTTTGAGGGCGGCGGGACGTGCGGAATAGGTGTACGGCTGTCCGAATTGTGCGTAACCGACCGTGCCGTCCATCACGAAATCTCCGGTGTAGAGGTTGCCCGCAGCGAATGCGATGACTGCATACTTCGCGGCGAGTTGCGCGCAATAATCACCGACCATGCCGGGATATGTTGCCTGAGTGCATAATTTGTCGGTTCCCGAACTGGTCATATAGCCGTTGTTGCCGCTGTCCCAGAATTTGTCGGTCCCTGTTGCGTCTTCGTATTTGACGGCATTCGGATAGGGTACGTTGGTCGAACCTATGATCTTTTTCATCGATTTCGTACTCCAGCTCTCCATGCCTGCATTGGGAATGATATCGCCGTTGTTGTTTTTCGGCGTGAATTCGCCCGAAGCGACCGTTGCGCCGTCGGCGAGCAGTCGGTATTCGTAGCTCTTGCGGGCGAAGATGCCTGTCTTGGGATCGACGCTATGGATCGTCAGTCCCGCTTCGTTGGTGCCGGCGGTCCATGTCGGACTGATCAGGGCCGTGCGGCTGCCGTCGTCGTTCGGCCCGGAGACGCTGGCGGCGTTCCATGCGCTTTCGCCCTTTATGCGGTATTCCAGCACGACGCTGCCGGCGTCGGCGAACTGATTGCTGATCGTCAGCGAGGCGGTGTTTTTCCAAAGGTCCGTTTGATCTACCCGCACGAGCGCCGGGGCCGTGAAGGTCAGCGATTGCTCGGTCACCTGCCCCGCGAGATCGGTTACCTTGACGTCGAAGACGTGTTCGCTGCCGGGGTCGGGACCCAGCAGGAGGATCATCGGCACGAGTGCCGTGATGTCGAAAACGCACTCTTTTTTGTATTGTATTTCGGTCTGGCAGCTGAGTCCGAGATCGGCGAAGGAGATTCCCTCGATGACTTCGGAATCGTTGAACAGATTGAGTTTCGAAATGCCCAGCATGCTCAGTACGGGCGACGAAACATCGACTTCCAGACCGGCAATGCCTCCCGGTACATGGATGTTGATGGCGGCGGAGTAGGTGAGCTGGTTGTTGTCGTCCACGGTGATTTCGTGCGCTTGGTCGATATCCTGTCCGGGCCAGTCGAACGACGGAGCTTCGAGCGGAGCGAAGACGGGCGTTTCGGCGCGCTTGTAGAGCTTGCCTGCGGCGAACGGTTTGTCTGCCCCGCGTTCGATGGCGACCGTACCGATCCGGGTTGCCGTAATCACGTCTACAGTCAGTTTGTCGTAGCTTCCCGGCATGATGTTGAAGAAGGCGTTGATGTCGTTGGCGTCGGGAGCCGTGTCTTGCTCGAAGCCCAGCGCGATGACGTTCGACGGAGCGGTTTGGCTGAATGCAAGCCCGGATCCCGTGTCCGAAATGTCGAAGTCGATGCTCTCGGCCGAGAGCGTCTGGGCTTCGTTCTCCGAAGTCAGCAGCAGGTAGCGGACTTTGTCGGCATTGGCGCCGCCTTTCACCTCCAGATTGAGAATCGAGGTCAGGCGGCTGAGAGTGAATCGGATCGGATCGCCTTCGTCGGTTTTGCCCGGTTCGGCATTGGCGAAACTCAGGATGGGGGCCGCCAGTGCGTCGGAGGCGCAGTTGAAAGCGTTGCCGCTTTGGGTGCGCAGGTTGCCGAACGGGATGCTGGCTTTGGTGCCGTTTACGGTCGCATGGGGATAGAAAGCCATGTATTGCCACGCTCCGGTCTGCGCCGGCAGCTCTCCTTCGAATGCGAAGTCGTTGTTGTTGTAGGTGAACGGCCGAAGTTCGGGAGTTGAGCCGGGGGCGGTGAAAAGAATCCCCATGGCGTCGTTCTCTTCCCAATAGCCGGTAAATGTGCTTTCCCCGACGGAGATGCCGGCACGGGTTTCGGCGTCGTCGGCGACATCGGCAAGGAGCTTTACGGACGTATTGCCGGCGCGCGCCGGATCGTTCGTCTCGTCGTAACTGCTGCAGCCCGCAAACAGTGCGGCCGCAGCGAGGATTGACAGAGCTTTATGGAAGTTTTTCATAGCTGCGCCGTTTTTTATTCGTTATCCAAATAGAAATCGTCGTAGCTTGCGCCGGTCGGCTCTACGCCGCCGCCGGGGAAGGAGTTGGCAAATCCCTTTTCGGGCTGCACGTCGATCTGTTCGAGCAGGGGTGTGACATAGCACAGCTTCCCCGCCCGGTGGGTGGTTACATTCTTCATAGTCAAAATCTGTTAATTGCGTCGAAAGCAAATGTAGGAAGGTCCTGACTAAGATGAAAATAAATTCAACGAACCGGCGGATTCTTCCAATGAACCGGTAGATTTGGCGGACGGCGGACGGGCTGAAATGGTTTAAGAAAGAGCGAAAGGGTGTGCTTGGCGAACGATAAAGGCCGCCCGACGATTCGGACGGCCTTCATATCGAGCCTTTCGGACGGTTATTTTACGTATTTGTTCAGCCAGCCGAAGAACTCGCGGTTCCATACGAGCGAGTTCTGGGGTTTGAACACCTGATGGGCTTCGTTTTCGAATTCCACCAGACGGGCCGGGATTCCGCGGACGCGGGCGGCGGTGAACGCTTCGAGCGACTGCGTGTAGGGGATGCGGAAGTCGTATTCGCCCGTGAAGATCAGCATGGGCGTGTCCCATTTCTCGACGAATTTGTGCGGCGAATTGGCGTAGGAGCGCTGTGCGACTGTGTTCGACCGATCCCAGTAGGGGCCACCGTAATCGTTGTTGATGAAGAACAGCTCCTCGGTTTGGCCGTACATCGACTCGAAGTTGAAGATGCCGCAGTGCGAGATGAAGGCTTTGAACCGTTTCTCGTGGCATCCGGCGAGAAAATAGACCGAATATCCGCCGTACGATGCGCCGACGCATCCCATGCGGTTTTCGTCGGCCCAAGGCTCTTTCGCCACGTCGTCGATGGCCGAGAGGTAGTCGCGGATGTTCTGGCCCGAATAGTCGCCCGAAATCTGGTCGAGCCACTCCTGTCCGAACGAGGGCAGGCCGCGGCGGTTGGGCGCAACGACGACGTAACCCTGCGCCGCCATCAGCTGGAAATTCCAGCGGTAGCTCCAGAACTGCGAAACGACGCTCTGCGGACCGCCCTGACAGTAGAGCAGCGTGGGGTATTTCTTGGCGGGATCGAAGTCGGGCGGCAGGATCACCCACGTCAGCATCTGTTTGCCGTCGGTGGTCCTGACCCAGCGTTTCTGCACCTCGCCCATTCTGATATTGTCGTAGACGGGTTTGTTGATGGCCGAAATCTGCGTCAGCGTGCCGTCGGCGGGATTCACGTCGAAGAACTCCGTGGCCATCGAGATCGTACACATTTCGGCGGCGATCCTGTCGCCCGCCATCGAGAAGGCGTTGATGTCGTGGTCGCCGCGGGTCACCACTTCGACTTCGCCGACCGAAGGCGCGATGCGGCATATCTGGTGCGTGGCTTCGATCGGGGCGATGAAGTAGAGCATGTCGCTGCCGCTCCAGACGACGTTCATGGCGTTGTAGTCGAAATCCTCGGTCAGGTCCTGCATTTGGGCCGTCTGGCAGTCGTAGAGGAACAGGCGCGCCTTGTCCGACTCGTTGCCGGCACGGCGCTGCGAGAGGAAGGCGATCTGCCGGTCGTCGGGCGACCAGACGGGGTATTTGTCGTAACCCGCCATCGTGGCCATGTCCGCGATCGGTTCGCCGGTATTGACGTTTACGGGTTTGCAGATGTTCTGCGTCACGCCGTTTTCGAGGACGTAGACGAAGATGTCCGAATCGGTCGAAACGGCGTACTCGGTGCCGGTCAGCGGCTTGCAGGTGTACGCCAGCATCGTTCCGGCGTTGTTCCACGCGATTTCGGCCATGTCGAAGTAGGGCGCCAGCGGAGCGTCCCACGCGGCGTCCTTGCCGATGATGTCCACGCCGGGTTTCAGCCCCTCGGCTCCGAAGTCGCCGACGAAGATATGCAGGTAGGAACCCTCGTCCCAGTAATTCCAGTGGCGGGCCATCAGGTCGTCGTAGATGCGGGCCTTCGATTTGTCCATGTCCTTGTAGACGTCCGACGACTTGCGGTCGCAGACCTCGACGCGCTGTACGTACCATGCCTTGTCGCCGCGGGGGCTGATGCCGAAGCCTTCGACGTCCTTGTCGAACGCCGAGAGCTGTCTGGCGTTGCCGCCTGCGGGTGTCATTTCCCATACCTGCATCGAGCCGCTGCGGTCCGAGAGGAAGTAGATCTTTTCCCCGTCGGCGCTCCACTTGGGATCGGCGTTGTTCGACGCGGTGTCGGTCAGGCGCGTCACGGCCTTGGTCGCAAGGTCTTCGACCCAGATGGTCGTCACGCCGCGGTTTTCGGCCATGTTGTAGTCGGTCTGCGCATAGAGGAGCGTACGCCCGTCGGGCGAGAGCGACGAGGAGCCTGCACGGCTCATTTTCCACATCACCTCAGGGGTGAGAATGCCTGCGGCGATCTCATCGGCCGTCAGGGCATTGTCGATGGTAAGGGGCTGCGGCCGCCTGTCGTCGCATGCGCTCAGTCCCGTAGCTGCAATAGCCATAAAAAGGAGTAATTTTTTCATTTTCGGTCGGGTTTCTTCTATTTATTCGTATTTTTGCATTCAAATCCGATCGGCATGAACCATACCGTATATTTTGCAGATAAATCCGTGATTTTCACTTCGGACGCGCCCGGCCGCGAATGCTATGCCGTCGTGCCCGTAGATCCGGCGGACCTATCACGAGCGAAGGTAACGAAAATTCTCGAATCGCACAACTGCGTCGCAGTCGTTTCTGCCGATCCCGACGCGGCGTTCCGCTCTTTTGCGGCTGATTTTACGCAGATCGAAGCGGCGGGCGGCGTGGTGGTGAACGACCGCGGCGAGTGGCTGATGATGCGCCGCAACGGCTGCTGGGACCTGCCCAAGGGACATCTCGAATGCGGCGAGCGCATCGAAGCGTGCGCCGCGCGCGAAATCGCCGAGGAGACGGGCGTGTGCGCCGAACCGGTGCGGCCGCTGTGCCGGACGTGGCACGCCTATTATTTCCCGAAGACCGAACGCTGGGAGCTGAAACGCACCCATTGGTACGAACTGCGCGCGGCGGCCTGCGGCGACCTCGTACCGCAGACCGAAGAGGGGATCGAGACGGTCGTCTGGTGCGCTCCGGCCGAAGCGATGGCCCATGCCGCCGGGAGTTTCCCTACGGTGCGCACCGTGCTCGAACGGCTCGAAACCTGTCTGTCCGCCGATAAAAAACCATAACCCATATGCTTTCAATCTCCGCTTCCGCCTATCCCGACTCGAAGCCCCATTATGCGATCCTCGACGGTCTGCGCGGCGTCGCGTCGCTGGTCGTCGTGGCCTTTCATCTTTTCGAGGCGCATGCCGCGAGCCATGCCGACCAGATCATCAACCACGGCTATCTGGCCGTCGATTTCTTCTTCGTCCTTTCGGGCTTCGTCATCGGCTATGCCTACGACGACCGCTGGGGACGCATGACCTACCGCGATTTCTTCAAGCGCCGTCTGATCCGCCTGCATCCCATGGTGGTGATGGGCATGTTGATCGGCGCCGCGGCGTTCTACTTCGGCGCTGGAGGACCTTACGAAATGATCGCCGGCGTTCCGGTCGGACGCATGCTTCTGATCCTGCTGCTGGGGTGCCTGATGATTCCCGTGCCGCCGTCGATGGACATTCGCGGCTGGAGTGAGACCTATCCGCTGGACGGCCCCGCATGGTCGCTTTTCTTCGAGTATATCGCCAATATCTGCTATGCCCTTGTCCTGCGGCGGCTTTCGAAACTGTTGCTGGGGGCGCTCGCCGTTGTCGCGGCATGCTTTACGGTGCGTCTCGCCGTGACGCAGGGCGATATGATCGGCGGCTGGGCGCTCGACGGCGAACAGCTCGGCGTAGGTTTCACGCGGCTGGCCTATCCGTTTATCGCCGGACTGCTGCTGTCGCGCGTCGGAAAGCTGATCCGTCTGCGCGGCGCTTTCTGGCTTTGCAGTCTCTGCGTCGTCGCCGTGCTGGCCATGCCGCATCTGGGGACGGACCGCTTGTGGCTGAACGGTCTCTACGACGCCGTGTGCATCATCGTCCTCTTCCCGCTGGTCGTAGCGGCCGGCGCGGGCGGCAAAGTCACGGACCGGGTGTCGAAAAAGGTCTGCGGTTTCTTGGGCGACATCTCCTATCCGCTGTATATCACGCACTATCCGTTCGTCTATATTTACACTGCGTGGGTGGTCGATACCCGTCCCGCATGGCCCGAAGCGCTGGGGTACGGCGCGCTGGTTTACGGCGGCAGCATCCTGCTGGCGTGGTTGTGCCTGCGTCTGTACGACGAACCGGTGCGCGGGTGGCTCAAACGCCGCTTCATGCAGCGCAAACCGGTGCAGGGGTAATTTTGTCGTACGGACGGCCCCTGCCGGGTGAAGATTCCCGGTTACAGCAAAGACCTGCCGATTTCGGCAGGTCTTTGCTGTTAAGGAGGGGTGTGGGACAGTTACGAACCGATTGCAGATTGGTTGCGGATAATTGCGGATCGGGGGCCTGCCGCAGGGCGGTTTCGGGCCTGTTGCAGAGGGGGCTGACGGGGGCGTCGGATTGTTGTGAATTCGTTACTGTGCTGTTGCAGGACAGTCGCGGGCGTTCGGACCGGGCGAACGGGGCGTTGAGCGATTCGCTCATGCCCGGCCGCCGCTTTTTCGTGGCGTCAGTTCGATCTCTCCGTCAGTTTCTCCTGCACCTCGTACGCTTCCGCGATCAGGTCGCGCGGGTAGTCGTACATTTCCAGAATCCGGATGGCGTTGCGGGTGGTGAGCGGTCCCGTGTGCAGCCGGTAGTCGAAGACCAGCTTCCCGCCGATCACCTCCTCGCGGAAATGGTGCAGCTCGTAGCCGTCTTTGCGGAGCAGCTCCGCCAGCTCGACGTCGTGCGTCGATACCAGCACGAGATGCGGTCCCCGGTTGAGATGCGCCAGTACAGCTTTTCCGGCGGCGATGCGTTCGGTCGTGTTCGTGCCCTTGAAAAGTTCGTCGAGGGCGAACAGACACGGCGCCGGCTCCTGCGATGCGTCGATGAACCGTTTGACGGTCAGCACTTCCTGCAGGTAATAGCTCGTCCCTTCGGCGATGTCGTCCGAGATGCGGATCGAGCTGTAAATCTTCATGTACGGAGCCGTGTAGGCCTCGGCGAAACAGATGTCGAGCGTTTCGGCCAGCAGGGCGTTGAGCACCAGCGTGCGGATGAACGTGGTCTTGCCCGACATGTTGGAGCCGGTGAGCAGCAGCCCCGTGCCGTCCAGCTCCAGCGTGTTGGGAACGCAGTTTCCGATGAGCGGATGTACGACCTCCTCGGCCCGCAGGTATTTCCCGTCGGTGAATTCCGGGCGGCAGGTCGGCGTTTCGCCGCGCAGGCGTGCCGCCGAAATCGCGGCGTCGGTCTCTCCGATGAACCGGAACAGTCCGTGGATGGCGTCGCGGCGCGCTATGATGCTGCCGATGAAGCGGTGGAAGAGAATCACCTCGACGTTGAAAGCCGCCTTCAGCAGTTCGAGCACCAGCCATACGGCCGCGGCCAGCTCGTTGGCGCTGTCGCCCTGCGTGCCGACCACGCGGCTGCGCCGTTCGACCTCGGAGACCTGACGGATGACCTGCAGGGCCTCTTCCGTGCCGGGAACCTCCTCGGCCGCGAGATGCCGGGCGGTCCGCAGCGCCAGCGTCAACTGTTTCACGGCCGAAGCATAGATCGAAATGTTGAGCTTGTTGCTGTAATGGATATACATGTTCGCGGCGAAGACGGCAAGAAACAGCAACAGCAGCAGCGGATAGAGAAAGCTCAGCAGCAGTGACGCCACGGCTGCGGCCGAGAGCAGGTAGACGAGAGCGATGCGGCGCACCTGCTCCGGCTTGTCGAAAATTAGGTTTTGCAGGTCGTAGGCGTCGTCGTCCGAGAGCCGCGAAAGGTGTTTCGCGCATTGTTCGGCATGTCCGGCATTCCCGGCGAAATGATCCGTCCTGCGGCCGAACTCCCGCACCTCTTCCGTGCCGCGCAGGGTCCTCAGCCGGGCGTACAGGTATTGCTGTCCCGGCTTGGAGGCGGTGCGGTCGATGCGCTCGAATACGGCGTTGAGGTCGAGGTCGGCCGTGGTCTCGGCGTCGATGGTCTGAAAAAAGCTCTCTTCCGAAGAGACGTTGTAGAAATAACGGCTTGTCAGGTCGAAATTACACGCGGCCCGTTTTTCGCCGGACGCTCCGGGAAGCCCCAAAAAGGTTGTCAGGTATGCAGTAGGTTTCATGGTCGCGTGTCGGTTGTTCAGGCGTCCGACCGGAACGGCCGGTCGGACGCGGGGCGGTCGGCGGGGGAGCCGTGTCGCATGCGGTCCCGCATTCCGTGCCGCCTCTCCGTTAATATTGCGGTGCGGCGTTCATCGCCTTGGCGATGCCTTCGGCGATCTGATCCAGTCCGCCTTGGAGTTTGCCGCCGATCATCATTTTCATCATCATATTCAGCTCGATGTGCAGCACCAGCCGCATGCGGGTGTCGGTGTCCGAGACCTTGTGGAGCTGAATCCAGAATGCGAAGTCCATCGGCACTCCGCCGCCGTCGGCGACGATCTTGACGTGCCGGGGCGCTTCGCGCTCCTCCATGCGGAGCTTTACGGTGAAGCCTTTGGCTTTGAACGAGCAGGTGTCTTCGGTCGCCTGCCATTCCTCGACCTTGTCGGCCACGGCGGGCGTCAGGTTGTCGAAACGGCTGATGACGGCGTAAATCTGTTCGGCGGGACGCAAAATCTGTTGCTGTTTGGAGATATATTCCTGCATGGTTGTATTGAATGGGTGAATCGGATTTCAGCGCAGGGCCGGCCGGAGTTTATCCCTTCCAGAGCCTGCCGCCTGCAAAAGTAGTGATTTTTCGCGGGACGGGCAAATTGTCCGCCGGCGGCGGCGGAACATGAACCGCCCGGCAACCTGCCCGGTGTAGCGGGGCGTGTTGCCGGGCGTATGTGCAGGCTCGGAGTGTCAGTCGATCTCGAACGTGCGGGCCGTGTCGCTGTCCACGGTGATGCGTACCGTCATCGCGTTGTCGGGCAGCAGCTGCTCGATCTTTTCGGGCCATTCGACCAGACAGAGGTCGCCCGAATAGAAATACTCTTCGTAGCCGAAGTCGTAAGCTTCGCGGACGTCGTTGATGCGGTAGAAGTCGAAATGGTGGATGCGGCGGCCGCCTTTGCCCTTGTACTGGTTGACGATGGCGAACGTGGGGCTGGTTACGGTGTCCGTCGCGCCCAGCTGCGCGGCGATTTCGCGGATCAGCGTCGTTTTTCCGGCGCCCATTTCTCCGCGGAAGGCGACTACCGTGCGGCGGCCGAGGGCTTCGATGACCGCTTCGGCGACGTCCGGCAGGTCGTCCTGCGAGGTGATATGGATGGTCTTCATCTATTGTTTGGGTTTTAAGACGATGTAGGGCACGATCATCTCTTCCATCGAGATGCCGCCGTGCTGGAATGTATTGCGGTAGTAGCGGATATGGCGGTTCGCGTCGTTGTTGTAAACCAGAAAATCCGAATTGTAGGCGAAGATGTAGCTCGACGTGAGGTTGCTCGACGGAAGCTGCACGTCTTCGGGCTTGAGCACTTCGTAGACGTCGCGGGAGTTGTAGGCCAAGTTGCGGCCCGTTTTGTAGCGCAGGTTGGCCGAAGTCTCGCGGTCGCCGGTCACCTTCACCGGATTGTCCACGCGGATGGTGCCGTGGTCGGAGGTGATGACCACCGTGTGTCCCCGTTCCGAGAGGAGTTTGAGGATGGTGTAGAGGTCCGAATGTTCGAACCACGAACGCGTCAGCGAGCGGAACGCCGCGTCGTCCTCGGTGAGTTCGCGGATGATGTCGGTTTCGGTGCGCGCGTGCGAGAGAATGTCGAGGAAATTGTAGACGATGACCGAGAAGTCGGCGTCGTACACCTTTTGTATATTGTCCACCAGTTTGCGGCCCTGTTCCGGGCGCACGAGCTTGTCGAACGAGAATTTCCAGTTCTTGCCGTTCTGGGCCATCAGCCGTTTGAGGAACTCCTCCTCGTACTGGTTCTTTCCGCCCTCCTCGTTGTCGTTGAGCCATTTGTTGGGCATCAGCTTGTCGATGGCCAGCGGCATCAGTCCCGCGAATACGGCGTTGCGGGCGTATTGGGTGGCCGTGGGCAGGATGGCGCAGTAGAAATCGTCCTGCGCCACGTCGTAATAGCCTCTCAGCAGCGAGGAGATCGACCGCCACTGGTCGTAGCGGAAGTTGTCGATCAGCAGCAGCGTGGTCTTCGGATTCTCGTCCGCCACCGGGAAGATGTTGGTGCGCATCAGCGTGTGCGACATCACGGGTGTGTCTTCCGAACGCCTGTTGATCCAGTTGTAGTAGTTGCGGCGCACGAACTTGCAGAACTCCTGATTGGCTTCGGTTTTCTGGTAGGTCAGCACCTCCTTGATGCTCTGGTCGGTGGATTCCGAAAGATCGACCTCCCAGTTGGCCAGCTTGCGGTACAGCGAACACCAGTCGCCGAAGGTCTCGGCCATCTGCAGCGACGAGGAGATGCGTCCGAATTCCGAACGGTAGTCGGCCGTGGTCTGCTCGGTGACGAGCTGCTGCTGGTGGACGTTCTTCTTGATCGAGAGCAGCACCTGATTGGGGTTCACGGGCTTGATGAGGTAGTCGGCGATCTTCGAGCCGACGGCCTTGTCCATGATGTTCTCCTCCTCGCTCTTGGTCACCATGATGACGGGCGTGGTGGGGCGCACCTCCTTGATCTTGGGGAGCGTTTCGAGTCCCGTCATGCCGGGCATCATTTCGTCGAGGATTATCAGGTCGTAGGCCCCTTCGGAAGCCATGTCGATCGCGTCGTAGCCGTTGTTGCAGGTGTCTACTTCGTAGCCCTTCTGTTTGAGGAACAGGACGTGGGGCTTCAGCAGTTCGACCTCGTCGTCCACCCAGAGTATTTTGACCATACCGTTAGCGGAATTTAGTTTGCAAAATTAGTTATTTTATTATCAAACGCAAAAACCGGGCGTTTATTGAGTCCCGTGTTTTCCGGCGCGGAATAAAACCGCTTCGGCGCCGGCGTGCAGGGGCGGAAATCCCGCCCCTGCACGCCGGAATTCCGGATGGCGTTTTGGGTATATTTTTGTTCCCAAAAGGTCGGGGTGTTTTTGGATGCTTAGAGGCTATGTGGCTGATCTGTAATTGATTGCCGTGTCGTCCGTCCGGCGGAGTCCGGCGGGGAATAATTGCCTGACACATAATATTTTAATTTTCGGGCGAGTTTTGCCCGATATTTGTTATCGTACTGTTCCAGTGGCAGGTAGAGGACTGCGGGAAAAATAATGAAAAAAATCTGCGGTTTGTTGGCTAAAATGTAAATAAAGCGTATATTTGCAGTCCGAATGTCTTCACACGAACTTAATAATTTAATACTATATAGAAATGACAAAGGCAGATATCGTAAGCGAAATCGCTAAGAGCACCGGAGTTGAGAAGGTGCAGGTACAGGCAATCGTTGAGGCTTTCATGGATAGCATCAAGACGTCGCTGACCAACAAGAACAACGTGTATCTCCGTGGTTTCGGCAGTTTCATCGTAAAGAAGCGCGCCAAGAAGGTTGCCCGCAACATCTCGAAGAATACGACCATCACCATTCCCGAACACAACATTCCCGCTTTCAAGCCCGCCAAGAGCTTCGCGGCGAAGGTGAAATAATTTAAATAAATAAGAACCTCAAAAAATCAAGGACTATGCCAAACGGAAAGAAGCATAAGCGACACAAGATGGCTACCCACAAACGCAAAAAACGTTTGCGTAAGAACCGTCACAAGAAAAAGTAGGGTAGCACTTTAGTGCTAAACGATAGATAAAGCTAAAGGAACCCAAGTTCTTTTAGCTTTACCTATTTTCTATGGTTTTTCGTGGCGGCATTCTGCTTCCGGCGCATCGGGCGCCGTGCAGAGATGCCGTTTCCGGGAATCCGAACCTCTCCCGATACTCTTCCGAGGGCGTTCGGGGCGGTCCCGGCGATAACCGCAAAAATAATCCGGGTGCCTTCCGCGCCCGGACCGCGTGCCGGACGACGGGTCCGCACGGTTTTTTATCCTTTGGAGTTCGCCGCCACTTCAGACCAAAAAGCGGCCTAACCGGTTTCAGTATTCCGCGTCTTCGTCTCCGGAGCGCGACACACGATATAGATGAACAGAGAATTAATTGTAAACGTCAACCCGACCGAAATTTCCATCGCGCTTTGCGAGGACAAGGTCCTTGTCGAACTCAACAAAGAGCAGTGTCAGACCGGGTTCGCCGTCGGGGATATCTACCTCGGAAAAGTACGTAAGATCATGCCGGGTCTCAATGCGGCATTCGTCAATATAGGACACGAAAAGGACGCCTTTATCCATTATCTCGATTTGGGCGGTCAGTTTCCCTCGCTCCAGAAGCTCGTCGCTTCGCAGCAGCCCGGCAAACGGGGCCTGCGCGTCGAGAGCATGAAGCTTGAACCGCCCGTGGAGAAGTCGGGCAAGATCGGCGACTACCTGCAGGTCGGCCAGAACATCATGGTGCAGATCGCCAAGGAGGCCATCTCGACCAAGGGTCCCCGTCTGACGGCCGATATTTCGCTGGCCGGACGCAACGTAGTGCTGGTGCCCTTCTCGTCGAAGGTCTTCCTGTCGCAGAAGATCCGTTCGGTGGACGAGAAGAAACGCCTGAAGCGGATCGCCGCAGCCGTGCTGCCCAAGAATTTCGGCGTCATCATCCGTACCGCGGCCATGGAGGCCAAGGACGAGGATATCGAGCACGACATCCAGACCCAGATCGACCGCTGGCGCAAGACCTGTGCGGCGATCAAGAAGAGCACGGCTCCCGCCCAGCTGATGAGCGAGATGAACCGCGCCAATACGATCATCCGCGACTCGCTGAACGGTTCGTTCTCGCAGATCGCCGTGGACGACGAGGCGATGTACAACGACATCCGCGGTTATATCAGGCAGATCGAACCCGAAAAGGAGAAGATCGTCAAACTCTACCGCGGCAACGTGCCCATTTTCGACAACTTCGACATCTCGAAGCAGATCAAGTCGCTCTTCGCCAAATATGTCTCGCTGCGCCGCGGCGCCTACCTCATTATCGAGCATACGGAGGCCATGAACGTCATCGACGTCAATTCGGGCAACCGCACCAAGGCCGAGGACAATCAGGAGCAGACGGCGATGGACGTCAATCTGGCCGCTGCGGCCGAAATCGCCCGCCAGCTGCGTCTGCGCGACTTGGGCGGCATCGTCATCATCGATTTCATCGACCTGCACAAGGCGCAGAACCGGCAGGCGCTCTACGACGAAATGGTGAAGCTGATGGCTACCGACAAGGCCAAGCACACGGTCCTGCCGCTCACCAAGTTCGGCCTGATGCAGATCACCCGCCAGCGGGTGCGTCCCGTGGCCGTGGAGGAGGTTTCGGACGTCTGCCCGACCTGCAACGGATCGGGCAAGATCGAACCGACGGTGCTGCTGGACAAGAAGATCGAGAACCAGATTTCGTTCCTTACGCAGGACCGCGGTCACAAATATATCAAGCTGGTCGTAAGCCCCTATGTGGCCTCCTTCCTCAAGCAGGGCCTTTGGTCGCTGCGCCGCCGCTGGCAGTGGAAATACAAGGTGCGGCTGCATGTCGTCGCCGACCAGAGTCTCGGCATCGTCGAGGTCCATTACCACGACCGCAAGGACAACGACCTGATAAACAAGTAACCGTATGACTGCCCGCGAGCAGCTGGCGCAGTTCGCCGCCGGGTCGAAAGCCCTGCCCCGCCTGTGCCGCGAATATAAGAAAGAGCGCGCAACCGTCCATCTGAAAGAGCTGGTCGGCGGCGCTCTTTCGTTCTATGCCGCTGCCGCTGCGGCGAAAACCGGGGGCGTACATGTCTTCGTCGCCGAGGACCGCGACGCTGCGGCCTACCTGATGAACGACTTCTATAACCTGCTGGACGAGAAGCAGGTCTATTTCTTCCCCTCGTCCTATAAGCGTTCGGTGGCCTACGGCGCCGAGGATGCGCAGGGCGTGGTGCAGCGCACGGCGGCGATGAACGCTGTGAAGGGCTTCACGAAAGGGTATCTGATCGTCTGCACCTATCCCGAAGCGCTGGCCGAGCGGGTCGCCGACGCCGAAACCCTCCGGCGGGATACGATCGCCGTGAAAGTCGGTGACAGTATCTCGATCGCCGTGCTGGAGGACGCGCTCGTCGATGCGAACTTCACCCGCGTCGATTTCGTCTATGAGCCGGGCCAGTATTCGGTGCGCGGCGGTATCGTGGACGTCTTCTCCTTCTCGGAAAGCAAACCCTACCGTATCGACTTTTTCGGCGACGAGGTGGACTCGATCCGCCGTTTCAACATTTCGAGCCAGCTCTCGGCCGACAAACTCGACCGGGTGGAGATCATTCCCAACCTCAATGCCGGCGATGGGGCGGCGAAGGTGTCGTTCGTGCAGTTTGCGGGCGACGCGGCGGCCTATTGGTTCTACGACGCCGATTACGTGCTGCGTCGGGTGAACGATATCCGCCGCAGGACGCTTGCCGACATGGAACGCCCTGAGGAGATCGACCGCCTGATGACCAGCCGCAATGCGCTGCTCGGCGATTTGGCGAACTGCCGGATGCTCGCCCTGCGCGACAACCTGCCGGAGCGTCCCGCCACGGCGGCGGTGGAGTTCGATACGGCTCCCCAGCCCAAGTTCAACAAGAACTTCGAGATGCTGGCCGATGACATGATCCGCAATTCGCTGCGCGGCTACACGACCTATATCCTCTCGGAAAACAAGGTGCAGGTCGAGCGTCTCGAAAATATCTTTCACCAGATCGGCCGCGGGCAGGCCGTCGTGCGGCCCCTTTCGGTGACGCTGCACGAGGGTTTCGTGGACAACGACCTGAAGTTGTGTCTCTATACCGACCATCAGATTTTCGACCGTTACCAGCGTTACCGCATCAACGGCGAGATCCGGCGCGACGAACAGATGACCGTCGCCGAGCTGAACCAGCTGCGGCCGGGCGACTATGTAGTGCATATCGACCACGGCGTGGGCCGCTTCGACGGGCTTGTGAAGATCAACGAAAACGGCAAGGCGCACGAGGCAATCAAACTGGTTTACAAGGACGGCGACGTGCTGTTCGTGAACGTCCATTCGCTCCACCGCATTTCGCGCTACAAGTCGGGCGACGGCGAGCCGCCGAAGGTCTACAAGCTGGGCAACGGCGCATGGCAGAAGCTCAAGAACGCCACCAAGAAGGCTGTCAAGGATATTTCGCGCGAGCTGATCGCCCTCTATGCCAAACGCAAGGCCAGCAAGGGATTCGCATTTACGCCCGACAGCTATCTGCAGCATGAGCTGGAGGCGTCGTTCCAGTGGGAGGACACGCCCGACCAGCAGACGACCGTGGCAGCCGTCAAGAAGGACATGGAGTCCGACCAGCCGATGGACCGGCTGGTCTGCGGCGACGTGGGCTTCGGCAAGACCGAGGTGGCGATCCGCGCGGCGTTCAAGGCGGCCGTGGACGGCAAGCAGGTCGCCGTGCTGGTGCCGACGACGATTCTCGCCCTGCAGCACTACCGTTCGTTTTCGGAGCGTCTGCGCAACTTCCCCGTGCGGGTCGAGTATCTCAACCGCACTAAAACGGCCAAAGAGGTGTCGCAGATCCGCGCCGACCTCGAAGCGGGCCGTATCGACATCCTGATCGGCACGCACAAGATTCTGGGCAAACAGATCGTATTCCGCGATCTGGGGCTGCTGATTATCGACGAGGAGCAGAAATTCGGCGTAGCGGCCAAGGAGAAGCTGACGCAGCTGGCGGTCAACGTCGATACGCTGACTCTCACGGCGACGCCGATTCCGCGAACGCTGCAATTCTCGCTCATGGGTTCGCGCGACCTTTCTGTCATCTCGACGCCGCCGCCCAACCGGCAGCCGATCGTCACCGAATCGCACGTCTTCTCGGAGGAGATCATCCGCGACGCCGTTGAAACGGAACTCGCGCGCGGCGGACAGGTCTACTTCGTCCACAACCGCGTCGAGGACCTGATGACCATGCAGGGGCTTATCACCCGCATCTGCCCCAAGGCCCGCGTGGGCGTGGGGCACGGCAAGATGCCTGCCGAGAAGCTGGAGCGGCTGATCATGGACTTCATCTATGGGGAATTCGATGTGCTGGTCGCCACGACCATCGTCGAGAACGGCATCGACATTCCCAATGCCAATACGATCATCGTGAACAACGCCCAGAACTTCGGCCTGAGCGACCTGCACCAGTTGCGCGGACGTGTGGGCCGCAGCAATCAGAAAGCCTACTGCTACCTGCTTTCGCCGCCCGACGAGCTGCTGTCGTCCGATGCGCGCCGCCGCCTGCGGGCCATCGAGGAGTTCTCCGATCTGGGATCGGGCTTCAATATCGCCATGCAGGACCTCGACATCCGCGGCGCGGGCAATCTGCTGGGAGCCGAGCAGAGCGGATTCATCGCCGATATCGGTTTCGAGACCTATCAGAAGATCATGAACGAAGCGATCGCAGAACTGCGCGCCGAGGGACTGCACGTCGCGGGCCTGAACGATTCGGAACAGGAGGTGGTCGAGCAGCTGCGCTATATCGACGACGCGCATATCGAAATCGAGGTCGAAGCCGGTCTTCCCGACTCCTATGTGGCGCAGCAGGCCGAGCGCCTGAAGCTCTACCGGGAGCTGGATTCGACCAAGGACGAGGAGGCGCTGCTGGCCTTCGGAGAGCGTCTGGTGGACCGTTTCGGCCCTCTGCCGCGTGAAACCGAAGAGCTGCTCAACGTGGTGCGCCTGCGCTGGGAGGCGATCCGGCTGGGCATGGAGCGCGTGAAGGTCAAGAACGGGCTGATGATCGTGCATTTCGTCGGCGAGCAGGACTCGCCCTACTACAAGAGCGACACTTTCATGGACCTGCTCCGCAAAGTCACGCAGAATCCCGGCAGATTTGTGTTGAAACAGCACAATAATCGTCTGGCGATGACCGTTAGGAATGTCAAAGACATTGAAGACGCATATAAAACGTTGCAGCAGCTTTGAATTTAGTAGTAGATATCGGAAACACCCTCGTGAAACTCGCTGTTTTCGACCGGGGGGAGATTGTTTTTCAGCGCTGCGTGGAGCGGCTGCATCCGTCGATGCTCGAAGAGCTGTTCGCGGCATGGCCCGTGTGCCGGGCTGTCGTGGCTTCGACGCGCGGCGAAGTGGACGAAGTGGCCGATCTGCTCCGGCCGCGCGTGGAGTATCTGCTGGAGTTCTCTTCGCAGACGCCCGTACCCATCGGCAACGCCTACCTGACGCCCGAAACGCTGGGCCGCGACCGGCTGGCCGCGGCGGTCGGCGCCACGGTGCTTTATCCGGGCCGCAACGTGCTGATCGTCGATTTCGGTACGGCGGTGACCATCGATCTGGTGACGGCCGACGCAACGTTTCGCGGCGGGTGCATATCGCCGGGCATGAAGACCCGTTTCAGGGCGCTGCACGACTATACGGCCAAACTGCCGCTCTGCGCCGCGACCGAAAGCGAAGAGCTTGCGGGGCTTACCACCCGGCAGGCCATCGAGCTGGGCGTGATGAACGGAATCGCGTTCGAAATCGAAGGCTATGCGGCCCGCATGCGCAGCCAAATAGACGATTTATGCGTAATTTTTACCGGAGGAGACGCGAATTTCTTTGTTAAACGAATTAAAAATACGATATTTGCAAATTGTAATCTGGTTTTTTGCGGATTGAATAGAATTTTAGAGTACAATGCAAGTGAAGAACACCTTAATTAAACTGGTTGTCATTGCAGCCGTGATGATTCCCTGCGCCGCTGCGGCTCAGACAAGCAGTATTAACGCATTCTCTCCCTACACGATGTACGGCATCGGCGAACAGAACACGCCCGGTACCCTGCCGATGCGTTCGATGGGCGGTGTAGGTGTGGCCATGCGCAGTTCGGGCGTGGTCAATCTGCTCAATCCGGCGGCTTTCAGCGCCGCGCCGCAGAAGAGTTTCCTCTTCAACTTCGGGCTGGAGGGCCAGAATTACTACAACTCCCAGAAGGTCGACGGCATGTCGAAAAGCACGGCCTACAACACCTTCAACTTCCACGACATCGCATTTCAGCTGCCGCTGGCCAAGAAGCTCGGTCTGGGCTTCAGCCTCACGCCTTACAGTTCGGTAGGCTACCGCACCAAATACACCCATGACTACGATCCGTCCGATCCCGTATGGGGCAACGTCGGCCGCGCGCAGTACATCTATCAGGGCGAGGGCGACGTGACGGAGGTCAAACTCGGCGTCGGCTGGGAGCTTTTCAAGAACTTCTCGCTGGGTATCGCCGCGCAGTATTACTGGGGCGATATCGACCGCTCGTTCGTGATGACCCCGACCCCGATCACGGGCGACGGCTCCTACTCTTCGACGGTAGGTACCGACAACTACAGCATTTCGAGCATCAAGGGGCAGATCGGCGTGCAGTGGAACGCCATCCTGAATCAGAAACGCGCCCTGACGCTGGGCGCCGCCTATGATTTCGGCGGCGATCTCAATCCCACGGTGACGAAAAACATCTATGTGGGTGACCTCTACAACTCCACCGTAAAGGGCGATACGACGCATTTGGCACTCGTATTGCCCCGTCAGCTTTCGGCAGGTGTCTTCTACCAGACCTCCAAGTGGACGATGGGTGTGGATTACGTCTATCAGGACTGGGGCGGCCGTAACAGGCAGATCGAATCCACCGGCGTCAGCGGACCGGACCGGAGCGCCTTTGCGGTGGCGTATACCGATACGCACACGATCAAGGCCGGCGTGGAGTACACCCCCAACCGCTACGATGTGCGTAATTTCCTGAAACGCTGGTCCTACCGGGCCGGATTCCGCTACGGAACCCACAACCAGACCTACAACGGCGACAAACTGGGACAGTATGCCGTGACGCTGGGCGTCGGGGTGCCCGTGAAGTTCCTCGCCATCTCGTCCATAGACGTCGGCGTCGAATACGGCCGCCGCGGTTACAACTTGGCCGAACGCCTCGGACTGGTGCGGCAGCAGTATTTCAAATTCTCGATCGGCTTCACGCTCTTTGCCGGCAGCGAGAACGGCGAGTACTGGTTCCTGCGGCCTAAATACGATTAGTTTTTGACCCGAAAATTTGCACTTTTGGAGAACCGGCAGTAAATTGCATTGGATTTCGGTAGATCCGACGGACACTAAAACATACAAAATTAAATACAAAAATTAATCTCTGACCGATGAAAAACGTTAAAATTCTGCTTTCCGCTGCTCTTGTATTCGTAGGGGCGACGGCTCTGGCTCAGGACTTCAGCGCTCCGCAGTACGAGAAGTGGGGAGACACGCCCGAACAACGCGAAAAGAACATTCTGAACAGCAATTTCCTCAAGGAGTCGTGCGACAACCGCGACTACAATGCCGCTGCTCATTATCTGAATGAACTCATCAACAGCGTTCCGACCGCTTCGGTCTCGTTCTACCAGCGCGGTGCCGTGATTTATAAGAACAAGATCAACCGCGCCAAGAGCGTCGCCGAGAAGAATACGTATATCGACTCGCTGATGCTCATGTACGATCTGCGCGCCAAATATTTCGGTGACCATCCCAAGCAGGGCACCGCTTTCATTCTCGACCAGAAGGCGCGCGAGTACCTGCGCTACAAGCCCAGCGACCGCAAGGGTATCCGTGAGGCGTTCCGTGCCGCGATCGAGGCCGGCGGCGACAACACCGATCCCGAAACCGTCGTGGCTTATTTCAGCAACCTCTGCGACGACTACAAGAACACTGACGAGGTGCTGCCCGACGAGATCATCGCCGAGTACGACCGTCTGACGCCGTTCTTCGAGAAGAATCCCAATGCCAACGAGTACAAGGCACAGTTCGACGCCGCGTTCGGTCTGAGCGGTGCCGCAAGCTGCGAGAACCTCGAAAAGCTCTTCCGCGGCAAGCTCGAAGCGGCTCCCGACGACGAGGCGCTGCTGGCGCAGGCCGTGGCGCTGATGTCGCGCGCCAAGTGCGACGGCGACTTCTATTTCACGCTCGCAGAGAAATACTATGCCGTGAAACCCTCTTCGGAGACCGCCATGTTCCTTGCGCAGGCTTTCCAGAGCAAGGGCGATTACGCCAAGGCGATCAAATACCTCAACGAGGCGCTTGCCGTCGAGCAGGATCCTGCGGAGCGTCAGCTGCTGCTGGTGCGCATCGCGCTGATCGATTTGGTTGCAAACGATATCCCCGGAGCCGCTTCCGCTGCGCGTCAGGCCCGCGACCTGAATCCTGAGGACGGCGTGCCCTATTACGTGCTGGCCCAGTGCTATGCCATTTCGGCAGCCAACTGCGGCGGTTTTGCCGGTCAGGCCACTTTCTGGGCCGCTTACGACACGATGTCGAAGGCCATCGAACTGCTGCCCTCGGATTCGGAGTACCTCGAATCCGCCAAAACGTCGCTGAATGCGTTCCGCAGCCGTTTCCCGACTTCGGAGGAGTGCTTCTTCAACGAGCTGCAGGCCGGCTCCCGCTATACCGTGACCTGCGGTACGGCCGCCGGTGTCGTGACTTCCGTACGTCCCCGCTAATTAATGAACAGGCTCATCGCAAGATACGCCATGGTAGCACTCTCCGTTATGGGGAGTGCTATCTTGCTATTCTCCTGCGAACGCGAAGAGGCGGAGGATGCCGCGGCTTCCGAAGAGACGATGAGAACCGAATACAGCGAAAACCTGTCGATCGTCGAATCGAAGAACGGCCGCCGCTCCTACCATTTCGTAACTCCGCTGGTCGAGGGCTATTCGCTGGCCCGCGAACCCTACCGCGAGTTCCGCAAGGGGGTCAAGATCACCACTTATAAGGACGATTCGCTCTCTACGGTCGATGCCGTGCTGACGGCCAATTACGCCATCTACTACGAGAACCGCAAATTGTGGGAGGCCAAAGGCAATGTCGTGGTCGTCAAATCGGACGGCAAGAACCTCTACACGCAGCAGTTGTTCTGGAATCAGCAGACCAAGAAGATCTATTCGAACGTCGATTCGAAAATCGTGCAGAACGACGGACGCGACGTATTTATCGGCGAAGGTTTCGAATCCGACGAGGAGTTCAAGGACTGGCGTTTCCGCCGTATGAAAGGCCGCATGGAGGTCGAGGTCAAACCCACCGAACAGGAGGTCGAGGTCGTTCCCGATTCGACTGCCGGAGGCCGGACGGGGGCGTCGGGACCTGTCCCTGCGCAGCAGTCCGGCAAAATCGCCGCTGCATCCGCCGGCGAGCCTATGCCCGAACCCGCTGTCAAGCCCGCCGTCGCTCCGGTTCCGGCCCGGCGGCCCGTTCGCAGGGATGCGCCCGGCAGACCGGCGCCCGCAGGGGAGCCTGCCGAAGCCCGGCCCAGAATGGAACAGCAGCAGATGAAGCCGGTGGATCTGAAACTGGACGATGACGAGATACAATCAACCCAATAAGAGATGCTTACTTCGGTCATACTGATTGTCCTGATGCTGTTGCTGTCGGCATTCTTTTCGGGTATGGAGATCGCTTTTACGAGCAAGAACCGCCTGAAACTGGAGATCGACCGCAAGCAGAGCCGCATGTTCGACCGCATAGCGGATATATTCTCCCGCCACCCCGGACAGTATATCACCACGATTCTGGTGGGCAACAATATCGCGCTGGTCATCTACTCGCTCTACATGTCGCTGCTGCTGCGCGGTATTTTCTACGCGCTGGGGTGGGAGAGCATCGCCCGGAACGGTTCCGTGGCGATCGAAACCGCCGTTTCGACCGTCATCATCATCTTTTTCGCGGAATTCCTGCCCAAGTCGGTCTTCCGCAACAATCCGAACTTCTATTACCGCGCGCTGGCGCCGGTAATCTATTTCTTCTATTTGCTGCTCTATCCGATCGCGCGGCTGACGACGCTCATTTCGCACGGTATCCTGCGTCTGACGGGCCGCCGCGTCGAAGAGCGGACGACGACGCACAGTTTCGACCGCGAGGACCTCGCGTCGCTGCTCGACACCAACAGTTCCGAGCCGCGTCCCGAACCCGACAACGAGCTGAAGCTGTTCCAGAACGCGTTGGATTTCGCCGACCTGCGGGTGCGCGACTGCATGGTGCCGCGCGTGGACGTCGAGGCCGTGGACATCGACGATACGACCATCGAACAGCTTACGGCGCGTTTCGTCGATTCCAAGTATTCGCGTATCTTCGTCTGGCGCAAGAGCATCGACAACATCATCGGCTATATCAACTCGAAGAGTCTGTTCACCCGTCCGGCCGGTATTTCCGACGTGATGATGCAGGTTAATTTCGTCCCTGAGACCATGCCGCTGCAACTGGTGCTGCAGAACTTTATCAAGCACCGCACCAACATCGCCGTGGTGATCGACGAATTCGGCGGCACGGCGGGCGTCATTTCGCTCGAAGACGTGCTGGAACAGATTTTCGGCGAGATTGAGGACGAGCACGACGTGCCCGACCTGACCGAAAAGCAGGTCGGTCCCGACGAGTATGTCCTCTCGTGCCGTCTCGAAGTGAAATACCTCAATGAGAAATACGGTCTGGGTATCGAGGAGAGCCGCGAATACGATACGCTGGCGGGTTTCATCATCTTCAATTACGAGGGGATTCCCACGGCCGGCGAGACCGTTTTCGTCGGCGGTCTGCAGGTGCGAATCCTGCGTACGACGCGTTCGCGGATCGACTTGGCGCGGGTCCGGAAGTTGTGAGAATTTTTATGGCATAATAAGGGCCTTTTCCGAATAAATTTACTACCTTTGACTGCTAATTCGAAACAATACGAATAATTTACAATTTATATGGCAAGTTTAAACACTTTACGCACCAAGTTCGGCATCGTGCTGTCGATTGTCATCGCAGGCGCCCTCTTGGCTTTCATTCTCTCCCTGAAGACCGAAATGGGCTTCTCAGGCAACGACCCCCGGGTCGGTGTTATCGACGGTGAAAAGATCAACTATTCGGAGTATTACAACCAGTACGAGCAGGTCAAGGCGCAGAGCGGTGCTCAGGAGAGCAACGAACAGCAGTCGGCGATGCTTGCCAACGCTGCATGGCAGGCCCTGATCGGCAAATACGTGCTGACTCCCGGATTCGACAAGATGGGCCTTCGCGTTACCGAGCCTGAACGTATGTCGATGGTCAGCGGCCAGCATCCTTCGCAGGCTTTCTACAATGCCTTCGCGGATCCCCGCACGGGTGAGTACAACGTCGCCGCCGTTCACCAGTTCCTCTCCGAGGCCGAAGCCAACGCGCAGGCGCAGCTGGCTTGGGCGCAGCTCAACGAGCAGGCCCGCATGGAGCGCGAGGTCGCCAAGTTCCTCGGCCTGATCAAGGGCGGTGTGTATGTCAACTCGCTCGAAGTGGCCAACGGTGTGAACTCCGCCAACAACACCTATGCCGGCAAGTGGGCCGGTAAGAAATACTCGGCCGTTCCCGATTCGCTGATTCAGCTCAAGTCGAGCGACATCAAGGCGTATTACAACAGCCACAAGAACATGTTCAAGCAGACGCCGTCGCGTGCGCTTTCGTATGTCGTGTTCGAGGTTTCTCCGACCGACGACGACATGCTGGCGCTCGAAAAGAGCGTTGCCGAGGTCGGCGCGCAGTTCGCCGCCACCGAAGAGCTGAAGTCGTTTGTCCGCGCCAACCGCAACGGCAAAATCGCCGACAACTACGTCTCGGCGAAGCAGCTTTCGGAAGAGGAGGCCAAGGCCCTGCTCGACGGCGCCACCTACGGTCCCGTACTGAAGAACAACGAGTGGACGATGGCCCGCGCGCTGGATACCAAGATCGTTCCCGACTCGATGGGCATCCGCCACATTGTACTTCCCTATACGCAGGAGGCGCTGGCCGACAGTCTGCTGACCGTGCTCAAGGGCGGTGCCGACTTCGCTCAGGTCGCTGCGCAGTATTCGGTTTATGACGCTACCGCCGCCAACGGCGGCGAGGTGGGCGTCATGCCGTTCTCGGCCTTTTCGGGCGAATTCGCTGCAGCGCTTGCCAATGCGAAAACCGGCGATATCGTGAAGATCGCTTCCGGCGACGCCATTCAGCTGATGCAGGTTTACCGTGCCGACAAACCGTCGAAGCACGTTCAGGTCGCTTCGATCACCTATCCGGTCGAGGCTTCGGCCGCTACCCGCCGCGACATCCACAATCAGGCCGGCACCTTCTCGGTGAACGCCAAAGGTTCGGTCGAAGCGTTCAACGACGCCGCTTCGGCTGCCGCCGTTACGCCGCGCATCGCGTCGCTGGCGCAGGGCGAGCGTACGATCCGCGGTCTTGAGGATTCGCGCGACGTCGCCCGCTGGGCTTACGGCGCCGAGGTGGGCGATGTTTCCGAAATCTTCCCGGTAGGCAAGGATTATGTGATCGCCATGCTGACCGAGATCGACGACAACGAATTCGCTCCCCTCGAAAAGGTTTCGGCACAGATCCGTGCTCAGGTACTCCGCGACAAGAAGTATGACTATATCGTGAAGGAGCTTTCCGGCTCCACGCTCGACGAGCAGGCCAAGAGTCTCGGAACCGAAGTCGCAGACTTCGACAACGTGACCTTCGGGGCTTTCTATGTGAACGGTCCCGGTTTCGAGCCTCGTCTGATCGGCGCTATCTCGTCTACGACCGAGAAAGGCGTTCTCTCGGCTCCGGTCAAAGGTCTGAGCGGCGTATATGTCTTCGAGGTGGACGACATCCAGACCTCGGACAAGCAGACTGCCGAAGGCGAGAAGGTGCGTGCGCAGGCTATGGCCGAGAGCATGGCGCAGCAGTTCTCGGTGCAGGCTATCCAGCAGATGGCCAAGATTCAGGACCTGCGCGGCAAATATTTCTAAACCCGATTTTCGAGACATAAAAGAACGCCGGAGTATTCCGGCGTTCTTTTTGTTATTTTTGCGTATATTTAGGAGTCGTATTAAAACTTATCGCATACCGTTATGAATAATTTCATTTATCACAATCCTACGAAACTGGTTTTCGGCAAAGGACAGATCGCCAGACTCGGCAAACTGATCCCTGCCGACAAGAAGATCATGATTACCTTCGGCGGCGGCAGCGTGCGCCGCAACGGGGTTTACGATCAGGTCGTGAAGGCGCTCGAAGGGCGCGACTGGGTCGAATTCTGGGGCATCGAACCCAATCCCTCCGTCGAGACGGTCCGCGAGGCCGTGGCTTTGGGCCGTGAGAACGGTTCCGACTTCCTGCTGGCCGTGGGCGGCGGATCGGTCATCGACGGTACGAAACTCATCGCTGCGGGCCTGCTCTACGACGGCGATCCGTGGGATATCGTGCTCAAGGGACAGGCGGATAAAACCGTTCCGCTGGGCACCGTCCTCACGATGTCGGCTACGGGTTCGGAGATGAATTCGGGTTCGGTCATTTCGCGTCAGGAAACCAAGGAGAAGTACGCCTTCTACGGCGATTATCCGGTCTTCTCGATTCTCGATCCGGAAACCCTCTACTCGCTGCCGCAGCGGCAGATCGCCTGCGGGCTGTCCGATACCTTCGTGCATGTGCTGGAACAGTACATGACCACGCCCGGCCAGTCGCGTCTGATGGACCGCTGGGCCGAGGGGATCCTGCATACGGTGATTGAAATCGCTCCGAAAATCCGGGAGAACCAGCATGATTATGCCGTGATGTCGGAATATATGCTGGGGGCGACGCTGGCGCTGAACGACATGATCCGCATGGGCGTGTCGCAGGACTGGGCGACGCATATGATCGGTCACGAGCTGACGGCCCTGCACGGACTGACGCACGGTGCGACGCTGGCGATCGTCATCAACGGCACCCTGCGCGTGCTCCGGGAGCAGAAGCGCGGAAAACTGCTCCAATACGGCGAACGGATTTGGGGCATTGCCGACGGTTCGGAAGAGGAGCGCATCGACCGTACGCTCGAAGCTACCGAAAAATTCTTCCGTTCGCTGGGACTTTCGACCCGGCTTTCAGAGGAGGGGATCGGCGAAACGACGATCGCGGAGATCGAACGCCGCTTCAATGCCTCCGGCGTCAAGTACGGCGAAGCGCAGAACGTGGACGGCGCCGTGGCGCGCCGGATACTCGAAGCGTGCATGTAGGCCGTTCGCACCGAATTTAAGCAGAGGGGCTGTCTGACAAGTTCCCGAAATTGGAAATCACCCCTGCCAGAGCTTTATCTGACGGGGGTGAAATTCTAAAAATCGGACTTGTTAGACAGCTCCTTTTGTTTTCGGAGGTGCGCTTTGTGTAAATCGGTCGGTTTTTGCGAAAGCGGGGAATTTCGTCATCGCCCGCCTTCCCGCTCTTTTCCCCGAACGGATAAAAAATACCCTCCGGGAAACCGGAGGGTATCGCTATTGCTTTCAGTCGCTTTAGTCGGCGAGCAGAATTTCGAGCATCTTGATAGCTGCGGTGGCGATCGGCGTACCGGGGCCGAAGATGGCGGCGGCGCCGTCCTTATACAGCTGGTCGTAGTCCTGCGCGGGGATCACGCCGCCGACGATGACGATGATGTCTTCGCGGCCGAGCTTCTTCAGCTCTGCGATGATCTGCGGCACGAGGGTCAGGTGGCCAGCGGCCAGCGACGAGACGCCCACTACATGCACGTCGTTCTCGACGGCCTGCTTGGCGGCCTCTTCGGGAGTCTGGAACAGCGGACCCATATCGACGTCGAAGCCGATGTCGGCGTAACCCGTGGCAACCACCTTGGCGCCGCGGTCGTGGCCGTCCTGACCGAGCTTGGCGATCATGACGCGCGGCTGACGGCCCTCTTTCTTGGCGAACTCGGCGCACAACTCCTTGGCGCGCTCGAACTGTTTGTCGTTTTTCACTTCTGAACTGTATACACCTGAGATGGAACGGATAACTGCTTTGTAGCGGCCTACGACGACTTCGCAGGCATCGGAGATCTCGCCCAGCGAAGCGCGGACCTTGGCGGCCTCGACGGCCAGCTCCAGCAGGTTGCCCTGCTTGGTCTTCACGCACTCGGTGATCGCGGCCAGCGCCTTCTTCACGGCGGCTTCGTCGCGGTTGGCGCGCAGCTCCTTCAGACGCTTGATCTGGCTCTCGCGTACGGCGGTGTTGTCCACTGCGAGGATGTCGATCGGGGCCTCTTTTTCCAGACGGTACTCGTTCACGCCGATGATCTTCTCGGTGCCGGAGTCGATGCGGGCCTGCTTGCGGGCCGCTGCCTCCTCGATACGCATCTTCGGAATGCCGGTCTCGATAGCCTTGGCCATGCCGCCCAGCTTCTCGACCTCCTGAATACGCTCCCAAGCCTTGTCGGCGATCTCCTGCGTCAGCGATTCGACGTAGTACGAACCTGCCCACGGGTCAACCTCGCGGCAGACGTTGGTCTCCTCCTGAATGTAAATCTGCGTGTTACGCGCAATACGCGCCGAGAAGTCGGTCGGCAGGGCGATCGCCTCGTCGAGGGCGTTGGTGTGCAGCGACTGGGTGTGTCCCAGCGCGGCGCCCATGGCTTCGATGGCCGTACGGGCCACGTTGTTGAACGGGTCCTGCTCGGTGAGCGACCAGCCCGAAGTCTGCGAGTGGGTGCGCAGGGCCAGCGATTTGGGGTTCTTGGGATCGAACTGCTTCACGATCTTGGCCCACAGCATACGCGCGGCGCGCATCTTGGCGATCTCCATGAAGTGGTTCATGCCGATGGCCCAGAAGAACGACAGACGCGGTGCGAAGGCGTCCACCGACATGCCGGCGTTGATACCTGCGCGCAGGTACTCCAGACCGTCGGCCAGCGTGTAGGCCAGCTCGATGTCGGCCGTTGCGCCCGCCTCCTGCATGTGGTAACCCGAAATCGAGATCGAGTTGAACTTGGGCATGTTCTTCGAGGTGTACTCGAAGATGTCGGCGATGATGCGCATCGAGAACTCAGGGGGATAAATATAGGTGTTGCGCACCATGAACTCCTTGAGGATGTCGTTCTGGATCGTACCGGCCAGCTGGTCGAGCGTGCAGCCCTGCTCCAGTCCGGCTACGATGTAGAAGGCCAGCACGGGCAGCACGGCGCCATTCATGGTCATCGACACCGACATCTTGTCGAGCGGAATGCCGTTGAAAAGCACCTTCATGTCCTCGACCGAGCAGATCGACACGCCGGCCTTGCCCACGTCGCCCACCACGCGCGGGTGATCGGCGTCGTAACCGCGGTGCGTAGCCAAGTCGAACGCCACCGACAGACCCTTCTGGCCTGCGGCAAGGTTGCGGCGGTAGAATGCGTTGGACTCCTCGGCGGTCGAGAAACCCGCATACTGGCGGATGGTCCACGGACGCATCACGTACATTGTCGAGTAGGGACCGCGCAGGAAGGGGGCGATACCTGCCGCGTAGTTCAGGTGCTCCATGCCTTCGAGGTCTTCGGCCGTATAGGCGCCCTTGACGGGAATGCGTTCGGCCGTCAGCCACGGCTCGACCTGTCCGCAGCCTTTCGAGGCGCAGCAGCTCTTCTGCTGGCCTGCGTCATATGTCAGTTCTGAAAATTTAGCTCTCATGATTAGATTTCCATCTCTTTAAGGTAGAACTTAAGTGTTTCCAAGACGTTCGACTTCACGTTGATGAAGTTGGTGATGCCCTGCGCTTCGAGTTCGGGTGCGCAGGCGGGCGCTCCGGCAACCACGAGGATCGCCTTGCCGCCGAGCAGCTCCTTGATTTTGGGAGCGGCCTCGGCATAGTCGTCGTCGCTGGCGCAGACCACGACGATCTGGGCTTTCGACTCCAGCGCGGCTTTCACGCCCTCCTCGATCGACTTGAAGTAGGTGTTGTCGATCACCTTGATGCCGGCGCATGCGAAGAAGTTGCACGAGAACTGCGAGCGGGCGCGGGCCATGCCCAGATTGCCGCACGTCAGCATGAATGCCTTCGGCTCCTTGCCGCTGCGATCGACATGCAGGCGCATCTCCTCGAACGCCATGGCGCCGCGGTAGGGAACGAGCACGTTGCCCTCGGCCTGCTTGCGCGTAACGGACTCGGCGGTGATCTCCTTGCCGGCGACCTCCGTAAAGTTGGGATACTGGTTGGCGCCGAGCAGTATCTGGCGGCGCGTTGCGATGTTCTTGTCCTTGGCTGCGGCCGACGCTTTGATGCGCTCGGCGATGAAGCCTGCCTTGTAGGCTTCGGTGTAGCCGCCCTTCTCCTCGATTTCGAGGAAGAGCTTCCACGCCTCGGCGGCGATCGACTGCGTGAGGTTCTCGATGTAGTACGAACCGCCGGCCGGGTCTACCACCTGATCGAAGTGCGACTCGTGCTTGAGCAGCAGTTCGACGTTGCGGGCGATGCGCTTCGAGAACTCGGTCGGGTTTTCGAACGATGCGTCGAAGGGCGTAACCTCCAGCGAATATACGCCGCCGATTGCGGCCGACATGGCTTCGGTCGTGCCGCGCAGCATGTTTACATAGGGGTCGTATACGGTCTGGTTCCACTTCGACGTCTCGGCGTGGATCTGCATTTTGCAGGCGCAGTTCTTTTCGGGATTGTAGCCCTTGACGATGTTGGCCCACAGCATGCGCGCCGCACGGAATTTTGCGATCTCCATGAAGTAGTTGGAGCTTACCGAGAACGAGAAGCGCAGCTTGCGTGCGGCTTCCTCGATCGTCAGTCCTGCGTCCGTCAGGCGTACGAGGTAGTCATGGCCTGCCGAAAGGACGAAGGCCAGCTCCTCGACGATGGTCGAACCGGAGTTGCCGAAGATCTGACCCGATACGGTCACCACGCGGATGTGCTTGTACTCTTTGGTCTTGCGGATCAGCTCTGCGATGCGGGCGAAGCACTTCTCGCCGTTGGGCGAGCAGAAGTCGCCTTTGGTCGAGAGGCCCTTGACCAGCGGGTCGATGCAGAACGCGATGCGGACATCCTCTTTGGCGATGCCCTCTTTTTCGATCTTCGCCAGTACGAGCTCGGCTACGTCGGCCGTTTTCTGACCGCAGAAGGTCAGCTGGACGGCCGGAATGCAGATCTCGCCAAGCAGCGTGTCGAGGTCGGCGGCGGTGAAAGCCTCCGACGCGATGCAGAAGCCGAGCGAATCGACGCCTGCGTTGAGGATCTTCAGCGCCTCGGCGTTTGCCTCCTTGGGGCATACGACGCTTACGGTCTGATGTACGCGCCAGCGGTTGTGTGCGCGTGTACCCCGTACGTAAGGGAACTCGCCTGCCTGCGAGCCCAGAAACTTGATGCCTTCGAGGTTCTCGGCGCGGTAGTAGGGACGGACGTTGAATCCTTCGCCCGTTTTCCATACCAGTTTGCGCTCGTAATCAGCACCTTTCAGGTCGGCCGTAATCACTTCCTCCCACTTCTCGGTCGGGACCGGCGGGAATTCGGTGAACAGCTTTTCACGTTTGGTATTTGCCATAACTATTTAGAGATTAGTATAAGTGTTGTTTCAAAATTGCTTGTAAAGGTACAAAATTATTAATGATTGAAACAAGAAATTGTTAATAAAATAACACTATATAATTTCTTTTTATAATGTGGTGCATTTCGTTTACTTTCGCCAGCGGGTTGAACGGTCGATTTCGTCGGAGGTGAAATAGTTGAAATATGTTCTTTATTGCTTCTGTTTTGCGGAAAAACCAAAAATTGCGATTTTTGGGATTTCGGTGAAAAATTGAGGCGTTTTTCCGGAAAATGGCGTGAAAATTCGGGTTTGTTGTTGAAAAATGGCCTTGTTTTTCGGGAAATGTTGAAAAAAAATCGGTGTTTTTCGAAAAATAGCCGTTTTTGTAAAAACAACGTAACGGAAAAATAATTACATTTGCAACCAGATAACAATACATACGGCGGCGGGGGAGAAGCCTCCGGTTAGTTAGGTCGGAGAGAGCCTGCCGCGAGGCAGTTGTCCGTTGAATTTCAGGTTAGGTTTTAGTTTAGCAATTATTTCGGTTTCTCCCCTGCCCGTATGTTTTTCGGAACACTAATCCAATTCAGTTGATTATGTCATCATTACTCAGATTCAAGATGGTCGATGCGGCTATAAACCACACCGCCGTCGAGGTTAATGCCCCCGAAGGACGTCCGTCGGACTATTTCGGCAAGAAGGTGTTCGGGCGCGCCGCCATGCGCAAGTACCTGAACAAGGCGACTTACGAAGCGCTGGTCGATACGATGGAAAACGGCACGCGCCTGACGCGCGAGGTAGCCGACAGCATCGCGGCGGGCATGCGGCAGTGGGCGCTGGAGCACGGCGCGGACCACTACACGCACTGGTTCCAGCCCTTGACGGGCGGTACGGCCGAGAAGCACGACGCCTTCGCCGATCCCGACGGCTGCGGTTCTGTGCTGGAGGAGTTTTCCGGCAAGCTGCTCGTACAGCAGGAGCCGGACGCGTCGTCGTTCCCCAACGGCGGCATCCGCAATACGTTCGAGGCCCGCGGCTATTCGGCGTGGGACCCGACGTCGCCGGCGTTCATCGTCGATACGACGCTCTGCATCCCGACCGTCTTCATCGCCTATACGGGCGAGGCGCTCGATTACAAGGTGCCCCTGCTGCGCTCGATCACGGCCGTGAACAAGGCTGCGACGGAGGTGTGCCGCTACTTCGATAAGAACGTGCAGCGGGTCGTGTCGTATCTGGGCTGGGAGCAGGAGTATTTCCTTGTGGACGAAAGCCTGTGGGCCGTGCGTCCCGACCTGATGCTCACGGGCCGTACGCTCATGGGCCACGAGTCGGCCAAGAACCAGCAGCTGGAGGACCACTATTTCGGTGCGATCCCGACCCGCGTGATGGCATTTATGAAAGACCTCGAATACGAATGCCTGAAACTGGGCATTCCGGTCAAAACCCGTCATAACGAGGTGGCTCCCAATCAGTTCGAGCTGGCGCCGGTCTACGAGGAGGTTAACCTCGCCAACGACCATAACCAGTTGCTGATGACCGTGATGGACAAGATCGCCCGCCGTCACCGGTTCCGCGTCCTGCTGCACGAAAAGCCCTTCAAGGGCATCAACGGTTCGGGCAAGCACAACAACTGGTCGCTGGGCACCGACACGGGCGTGAATCTGTTCGGACCGGGCAAGACCGCTTCGGAGAACCTGCAGTTCATCACCTTCCTCGTGAATGCCATCTCCGCGGTCTACAAGTTCAACGGCCTGCTGAAGGCGTCGATCATGAGCGCCACGAACGCCCACCGTCTGGGCGCCAACGAAGCGCCTCCGGCCATCATCTCGACCTTCCTCGGCACGCAGGTTTCGGCCGTACTCGACAAACTGGCCGCCAGCAAGGGCGACGACGCGATCCGTTTCGACGCCAAGAACGTCTTCAAGATGAGCGGAATCTCGCACATCCCGACGCTGCTGCTCGACAACACCGACCGCAACCGCACTTCGCCGTTCGCCTTCACGGGCAACCGCTTCGAGTTCCGTGCCGTGGGTTCGTCGGACAACTGCGCCGAAGCGATGATCGTGCTCAACACGGCGATGGCCTACGAGCTGACGGAGTTCCGCAAAAAGGTGGATGCCAAGATCGAGGCCGGTATGAAGAAGGAGAAGGCCATTTACGAGGTGCTGAAACAGATGATCAAGGCCTGCAAGGCGGTGCGTTTTGACGGCAACGGCTATTCCGACGAATGGAAGGCCGAGGCGAAGAAGCGCGGTCTGGACTGCGAGACCTCGACGCCGCTGATTTTCGAGCGTTACCTCGACAAGGCGACCCTCGAAATGTTCGGTGCGATGGGGGTTTTCACCGATGTCGAGCTGGAGGCCCGCACCGAGGTGAAGTGGGAGACCTACACCAAGAAGATTCAGATCGAAGGCCGCGTGCTGGGCGATCTGGCGATGAACCATATCGTGCCTATTGCGTCGAAATACGAAGCCCTGTTGCTGGATAAGGTCTACAAGATGTCGCAGATTCCGGGACTGAATGCTTCGGCCGACATTGCGCTGATCAAGAAGATTCAGTATCATACGGCGGAGATTCAGCGTCTTACGGGCGAAATGATCGACGCGCGCAAGAAGGCCAACAAGATCGAGCAGATGCGCGAAAAGGCGATCGCCTACCACGATACCGTGTCGGTTTTCTTCGACGAAATCCGCCGCCATATCGACAAGCTGGAGGAGATCGTGGACGACCAGATGTGGCCGCTGCCCAAGTACCGCGAGCTGCTTTTCCTGCGCTGATGCGCTCCATAGTAAATAGTATTGACGTATTGTGCGATAATCCGGGCTTGCCGCCCGGATTATTTCTTTATCTTTGCTTCTCCGGAGGCTGCGAATAGTGTGCGGCCGCCGGATTGATTATAATAAGTATGGAGTATTTGAAGAGTTGGTTTCGCGGATTCGAGCAGGGGATTGCCGATTTGCAACCGCAGCAGCGGGAGGTGCTGTTCCGTGCGTGCGCCGTAAACTGCGTGCATGGAGGACCGTTCGGACTCTACCGCAGTCTGTTCGAGGCGGCGGAGGGGGATTTGGACCGGTTTTTTGTGAAAATAGACGAACTGGAGGGCGTTCGTGGCGAAATCGTGTGTGCGGGACGGGAGTACAACCTCTGTTTCGAGGCTTGTTCCTGTGCCCTGCACCGTGCGGGGTGCGTGAATACGCCGATGTTGTGCGAATGTTCGCGGCAAAGCGTGCTTTACGTGATGTCCGAACTCTGGCCGGATCGGAAATTCGGGGTGGAGGTCCGCGCGTCGATCCTGCGGGGCGCGGACGAGTGCGTGCTGAATATCCGGGTCGAATGACGGATCGGCATGCGGCCGCCGGGGCGGAAAACGGTCCTGCCGGACGCAGCTCTGGCCGGGGACGCGTCCGCTGCGGTACCCGGTGTCGGAATCCGGCCCGCGCCTGATATTGTGCCGGATACCGTGCCGCCGTCGCGCTTGATCCCTGCCCGATGCCGCGTCCCGGACCGTGTCCGGTGTTGCGCCGATGCCGCGTCCGCTGCGGAATCGTGATTTCATAACGCGGATAACCGTTTTTTTTGCATTTATTTTTTACTTTTGTTTTCATGAAAATCATTGCCGACAGCGGATCGACCAAATGCACTTGGCTGCTCATCGACGGCGTGCATACCCGCGAGGTGCGCACGCGGGGAATCAACGCCGTGCAGCACTCGCCGGAGCAGATACGCGAGGCCCTTGCGGAACTTCCGCCCTGCGGCGCGGCCGAAGCCGTCTATTTTTACGGCGCAGGGTGCGGACGTACGTTTCCCGACGCGACGGCGAAGATGGTCCGGGCGCTGTCCGAACGTTTCGGTGCGGAGCATGTCGAAGCCGAATCGGACCTGCTGGGCGCTGCGCGGGCCTTGTTCGGCCGGGGCGAAGGCGTGGCGTGCATCCTCGGCACGGGTTCCAATTCGTGCTGGTGCCGCGGCGGCGAAATCGTGGAAAACGTACCGCCGCTGGGCTACGTTCTCGGCGACGAGGGCAGCGGCGCGACGCTGGGGCGCAACCTCGTTAACGGTATCTTCAAGGGGCATATTCCCCTGCGGGACGAGTTTCTCGCGGCGCACGGACTGACTTATGAGGAGATCATCCGCCGGGTTTACCGGGAACCTTACGCCAACCGTTTTCTGGCGTCGTTCGCGCCGTTCGTCCATGCGCATCTGGACCGCCCCGATATCAGGGATATGGTTGCGAGGAGCTTCGCCGATTTCGCCGGGTGCAACCTGAGCCGTTATCCTGCCCATCTGCCCGTGGCGTGCGTGGGCGGCGTTGCGGCCGCTTTCGGGGATTTGCTGCGCGAAACGCTGATGCGCTGCGGCCGCGAGGTGGTGACGATCGTCCGCTCTCCGGCGGCCGGATTGACAGAATATCATTATGGAAAACAGAATAACTGAACAGGCTTCGGCCTATGACGATTTACAGCGGATGTCGGTGCACGACATCCTGACGGGTATCAACCGCGAAGACGCACGCGTGCATGAAGCCGTGCGTACGACGATTCCGGTGATGGAACGTTTGGTCGGGCGCATCGTCGAGCGCATGCAGCGCGGTGGGCGCATGTTTTATATCGGTGCGGGCACGAGCGGCCGGCTGGCCGTCACCGACGCTTCGGAACTGCCCCCGACCTACGGCGTGCCGTTCGACCGTGTGATCGGCCTGATCGCCGGGGGCGACGGGGCTTTGCGGCGGGCCGTGGAGCATGCCGAGGACGACATGGAAGGTGCGTGGCGCGATATGGCGCCTTACGCTCCGACCGGGAAGGATGTACTGATCGGTATCGCCGCATCGGGAACGACGCCTTATGTGATCGGCGGCCTGCGCACGGCGCGGAAACACGGACTGCTTACCGGCTCCATAACCTGCAATCCCGCCTCGCCCGTGGCGGCCGAAGCGGAGTATGCGCTCGAAGCGGTCGTCGGTCCCGAATTCGTGACCGGCTCGACCCGCATGAAGGCGGGCACGGCCCAGAAGCTGATGCTCAACATGCTCTCGACCGCCGTGATGATCCGGCTGGGCCGCGTCGAGGGCAACCGTATGGTCAATATGCAACTTACGAACGACAAACTCGTGGCCCGCGGCACGCGCATGGTGGCCGAAGCTTCGGGGCTGGACGAGACGCGGGCACGCGAACTGCTGCTGCGTTACGGATCGGTAAAAAAGGCATTGGAGCATGTACCGGAGTCTGAATGAATATATCGCGCGGCTGGAGCGCGAGGGTGAACTGGTCCGGATCGGGGCGCCCGTATCGCCCGTGGAGGAGATCGCCGAGATTACCGACCGCATCTCCAAGACTCCGGGCGGCGGCAAGGCGCTGCTGTTCGAAAATACCGGCACGGCGTTTCCCGTGCTGACAAATCTGTTCGGCTCCGAACGCCGCATGGCGCTGGCGCTCGGCGTCGGAACGCTCGATGAACTTTCGGAGCGTATCGACGGCCTGCTGAAGCAGGCAGCCGCGCCGCGCAATTCGCTCTCAGACAAACTGCGCGCCCTGCCGATGCTGGCCGAGATGGCGCGCTGGTTTCCCCGGACCGTGTCGGGCCGGGGCGCGTGCCAGCAGGTCGTGCTGACCGGCGCCGAGGCGGCGCTCTCCGCGCTTCCGGTCCTCAAATGCTGGCCTGCGGACGGGGGCCGCTTCGTGACCCTGCCGATGGTCAATACGGTCGATCCCGAAACGGGCGTGCGCAACGTCGGCATGTACCGCATGCAGGTCTTCGACGACCGTACGACGGGCATGCACTGGCATGTCCACAAGACCGGAGCGCGCCATTACGACGCTTACAAGCGTCTGGGCCGTCGGATGCCTGTTTCGGTCGCGCTGGGCGGCGATCCCGCCTATACCTACGCCGCGACGGCTCCGATGCCCGACAACATGGACGAATACCTGCTGGCCGGGTTCCTGCGCCGCCGTCCGGTGAAGTTGGTGAAGTGCGTTACCAACGATATATATGTCCCTGCCGACTGCGACTTCGTGATCGAGGGCTATGTCGATCCGGCCGAAGAGAAGGCGGCCGAGGGGCCTTTCGGCGACCATACGGGCTTCTATTCGCTCGAAGACCGCTATCCGCGTTTCCATGTCACGGCCCTGACCCGCCGCCGCGATGCGGTTTATCCGGCTACGGTCGTCGGCATCCCGCCGCAGGAGGACGCATGGATCGCCCGCGCGACGGAGCGGATCTTCCTCGCTCCGATCCGCATGGCCCTGCAGCCCGAAGTCCGCGACCTGACGATGCCCGAAGCCGGTACGGCCCACAACGTCGCCGTCGTTTCGATCGACCGCCGTTACGAGGGGCAGGCCGTGAAAGTCGCCCAGTCGTTGTGGGGTGCGGGACAGATGATGTTTAACAAATACCTGCTCGTCGTGCCGTCGGGGACCGACGTGCGCGATTCCGATGCGCTGGCGCGGCTGTTGCGGCGGATCGATCCCGTGCGCGACCTCGTTCGCAGCGAGGGAATCCTCGATGTGCTGGACCATGCCACAGCGACGCCCGGCTTCGGCGGCAAAATTGCAATAGACGCCACGGCGGCCGGCCCTGCGCCGGACTCGGCGTCTTCTGCGCAATCCGCGCAGCGGCTGCCGGAGGGCTGCCGCACCGATCTGCTCGAAAAGTGGGGCGCGGCGCTTGCCTTCGCCGAACCGGGGGCCGGGGTTCGAACCCCTGAGGGGGTGCGATATTTCGTGCTGTTCGACCCCGCGGCGGCGGAATTGATGCCCGAAGAGCTGTTGTGGCTCGCGGCGGCCAATACCGATCCGCGGCGCGACGTGCGGACGGAGGGCGCGACGCTCGTGATCGACGCGCGAAGCAAACGTCCCGGCGAGGGCGGCAATCCTGCGCGTTTCCCCAACGTCGTGACGGCGTCGGAAGCGACCGTCGGACTGGTCGACCGCCGCTGGACGGAGTACGGGCTGGGCGCTTTCGTGGAATCGCCCTCGCGGCGTTACCGCCGCCTGCTGCTCTCCGGCGGTGCGCAGTGGTAGGTTCCGGCCTTTGCCGGAGGGTATGTAAATAGTCTCTGCATATGGGAAAGTTTTTTACAGAACGTGAGATTCGGGCCGTGGCGGTTTTTCTGCCGCTGGCCGGACTGCTGGTCCTCGGCATCGTCCTCGTGCGTCCGAAAGCCGATCCCGCGGCGGCCCTGCGGGCTGAAGCCGAAATGGAGGAGCGGGCCGATACGGTCGTCATGCGGCCGTTCGATCCGAACACCGTGGATTACGACGGCCTGCGGCGGCTGGGGCTTACGAAACACGAAGCCGTGAGCCTGCTGAAATACCGCGCCGCAGGCAAGATTTTCCGTATTCCCGAAGATGTGACGCTCTGTTACGGCATCAGCGATTCGCTCTTTTACCGGCTGGAACCTTACATACGCATCGGACGCAAGTATGCCATCGCTCCGCAGGAGTACCGCACGGGGCGCGTCGTCTCCGAGCCGATGCCGCCCGCGCCGTTCCGCATCGACACGGTGAGCGCGCGTTACCTGCGGGCCATCGGCGCATTGTCGAAACGGCAGGCCGAAGCCTTTGTCCGATGGCGCGACCTGAGCGGCATTTACGACATGGAGGAGCTGCGGGCGTGCTATGTGGTGAGCGATTCGGTTGCATCGGCGCTCGAACCTTACGTCATCTTCCCCGAACGCAAAGCGGAACCGATCGACGTTCCCGTCGAGATCAACACGGCCGATTCTGCCGCGCTGAGGAGCGTGGCGGGCATCGGCGAGAAGACAGTCGTCTCGATTATCGGCTACCGCGACCGGCTCGGCGGATTCCTCCGTGCGGAGCAACTCGCAGAGGTTCCGGGAGTCACGGAACGCAATTATGAGAAAATTTTGAAACAAATTTACTGCGATAGTTGTGAAATTCGGAAAATTGATATTAACTTTGCAACCCCGAAAGAGTTGGGCCGGCATCCGTACATTCCGCCGCAGACCCTTCGGAAATTACTTAAACGAAGACAGTTGAAAGGAGGTTGGAGTACCGCTGAGGAATTGATCGAAGACGACATAATGACCCGCGAGGAGGCAGCACGGCTGGTTCCCTATCTGCGGTTCGGCGCCCGAAGCGGACCTGACGACGAGTAGACGAAGCGACATTGCAAGGGAAAAGGTATCGGAAGATATGCGTCCCGGAGGATTTTAAGTAAACGAAAGAATTAAAAAAACAATAAAAAGTAGAATATTATGATTATCATGCCGGTAAAAGAGGGCGAAAACATCGAGCGCGCCCTGAAGAAGTTCAAACGTAAATACGAGCGCACGGGCGTCCTGAAGGAGTTGCGCCGCCGCCAGTACTTCACCAAGCCTTCGATCGCGAAGCGCGTGGCGAAGCAGCACGCCATTTACGTGGAGAACATGTACCGCGACGAGGACTAGTCCTCCGGTGTTCTGCACCATATACGCCCCGGCCCGAAAAGGTGTGGGATTATAATGATGTAACGACTTGATTCATCAGGTCGTTACATTTTTATATAGGAGAGTAGGTAACGAAAAGGCAACGGTTTATTTTCAGCATCTTGCGCTCGAATACCGCGTTTCAAATAACTAATTGCAAGATACGAAAAAAATACGGATTTGACAAATTTGCTAAAAAGGGCGGTATTCTAACGCATGGATATTTCATTTTCTCAAGCATACAAAGTTTTTGTTGGAAGAAATAGAACAAGAAATTATCATTAGTGTCAGAACACAAAATGCTCGAACAGTTTTATGTGTCAGTTATGATGAATGAGAATCATCGAGACAGAAACAATCATTAACTTATTTTCTTCCTCTCAAAGAAGAGTTCGGGCAATATGATCTTTATCTCTTTTGCAACTTTCTCGCTCTGCCAGTAGACAATGAAATTTACCATTGCACTTTTTAATTCGTACCCTTGTCTATGCAGCCTTTCATAATGTTCCGACATAAAATTTCGAGAAAATTTCAACACGGATTGTCCATTTCCATCCAAGCATTCGTCTCCCCTGACATACAAAGTATCACCGCTTCTGAGCTGAGCGATCTGCGGCTGTCGATTAATAAAATAATCCAGCCATATATCGCTATGAGTCAAGTGTATTGCCAATTCTTCCGGCGGCAGATAGTCATTTTTATCTTCAATATGCTCAACAGCTTCTGAGGATAGGCCGTCGAGAAAATCAGAATTCAGGTGAATTGTCAGTTCCCGTCGTGCCCTTGTCATGGCAACGTACAGTTGTCGGATTCTTTCGTCCGAGGACAAATTGAAGTTGTTCAGCATCAAAAAAACATGATCGAACTCTTTGCCTTTTACCTTGTGGATCGTTGAAACGAATATAGTCTCTCCGTTTTCACCGAAGAAATCATTCAATTTAGACTCTCTGATAAAAAGCTCCAAATCGGACTTGTATCTTCTTTTAGGATTTATCGTTTCAAAATCCCGAATTAAACCCAAACAATTTTCCAGTTTACTACTGTTCTGAAACACGGTTTGCAACTCCTTCTTCGCCTGATCCCATACATCATCGTCAATCAGGAAAATATCTTCCACCGAATGTAACCGGGAAAGAAAAAAATTGATTTCATCGAGTTTCAACAAGCAGAATCCGCTGTTATCCTGAATTAACTGTGCCGGCATCCCGTTTTTAAGCAGAAGCCCTGACACCTGCAAAGCCTCGTCATTCGTATACGTAAGCACACAAACGCTTCCGCGAAGTTCGGCGGATAGAATATCTTTCACCAGCGGCTCAATAAGATTTTCACTCTTATAACGAACCACTTTAATTTTTCCGTTATCAGCCTGTTTGGCAATAATCGGATTTTCTTTCAGTCGATGATGAATGCGTGCAACGAATTGATTCGTGAAATCGACGAGGTTGCTTTTGCTGCGAAAATTCTCAACCAGTTCGTATTTCATGGCTCCGTATTCCCGAATAAGCCTTTTGAAATATTGGGGACTCGCATGCCGGAATTCATAAATACTTTGGTCATCATCCCCGACTGCAATAATCCGCATATCGTCGTTATGCCTGATAAGAGCTTCGATCAGTGAAAACTCATCTTCGTTCATATCTTGCGCTTCGTCGATGACCAATACATTTTTTGTAATGCGACTCAATTCCACATCCCCTTTTTCGATGCGTTCGACGGCGCATTTCAAAACATTGTCAACTCTTTCCAGACTGCCGATCTGCCCCAGCAGATCGAAGCAATAGGAATGGAAGGTCTTTATTTCGATGAAATTAGCGGCGTTGCCGATCAGTTTGAGTAACCGCTTTTTGAATTCGGTGGCCGCCGCCCGTGAAAAAGTAAGCATGAGCAACTGTTCGTGCTTGACATCCTCCATGAGCATCAGGGATGCCAATTTATGTACCAATACCCGCGTTTTACCGCTTCCGGGACCTGCTGCAACTACGATATATTTCGATTCCTGATCCCGAATAATCTGTAATTGCGCGGGAGAGAGTTCGCCGAAAAGTTGCCTGTATTTAGCCGGAGTGATATTCCTTTTTATCTCAGATTGCCGACTGCCTTTGAAATACAAATTGAGAAACGACGCATAATTCAATGCGAAATAATCGTCCACAAATTTCAGCGCATCCTCCGAACCGGCAATCATCTTTTGGGCATATTCGCCGACGATATGAATTTGCTGAATTTTGTTTTCATAGAACCGCAGGAGCTTCTGGTAATCTTCGAGTTTGTAGCGTTTCTTGTTGTCTTTTTCAAGCCGTTCGATCGTCAGTCTGTTGTAGACGACCAAGAAGCCGCCCTCGATTTTGAGCGCCTCGATTCGGGAAAGATAGAATAACGCGTCTTCGACCTCTTCCAGAGAGATTTTTCGCCCGAATGCTTCTATCGATCTTTCGAAAGCATCTTTCAATTCGAGAACTGAGAATTCTACGAAGGCCTCCTCCTTGTCTGCCCCGGTATCTTCGGTGCTTCTGTCATAAAGAAATCCGACGATGAATTTCGCCAAATCATGGCGCAACTTCATTTTTTCCCGGAAAGTCTCTTTCGGCTGCATCCATGTGATCAGTACTTGATCCTTGGAAAACGCCGGACTTTTACGCTTGATCCAGTTCTTTATCGCCCAAAAATTGAGTATGACTTTTATCTTGTTCAGGGTGATATTTATCTCTTTCAGAGCCGCATCGTGTGTCGCAGCCACGGCTTTTTCGTTGATTTCTTTCAGGTAGAAGACTTTCTCCGGATTGTCGAACATGTCAAGCAGGAAACTCTCAGTCCAACAAGCTGCCGTTACGATCAGAAGAGACCGATTGCGGGATTCGCTTCTTTTGATGAATGCCGTCAGGTCTTTTGCATCGGCCAAAATCTCCTCTTCACGCATCAGATTCACGACGCTTATCACCTCTTCTTTCTTGATTCCCAGATGGTCGCTGATATAATCGATCCGCGATTCCGCTACCTCGTCATCGGATTGCTTGCGACTTCTGCTCGAAAAGAGCTTCTTGATAATCCGCACAGCATATTCCTGCCGTTTCCCGTCGAAACGTGCGGATGTCCGTATTTTCTCAATCGCCTCCTGAGCTGTTTTCGACCGAATGCTGTTGGCAAAGACTCGCGGCATATTCTGGCCGCGTTTCAGATAGCCGGCATCTTCCAAGGCCGAGATTGCGGTGGTTACCCGAGTTTCGATTTCCGGAACGCTGTCATCCCACCCTGCTTTGCGTGCAATCTCCAATGCCGAATTCGATACCGTGGAACGGAATCGGGCGAGTTCCTTAATCGCCTTCCAAACCTGCTGAATCTCTTTGAAGGAGAGTTTGGTTTGATTGAGCAGAACAAAGTGTTTATTCAAATCGTCTTCATTGAACAAGACATAACACTCCGCGTCAATGCGTTCGTTACGTCCGGCCCGGCCTGCTTCTTGGATGTAATTTTCCAATGAATCGGATATGTCGTAATGGATGACCATACCGACATCCTTTTTATCGACGCCCATTCCGAAAGCCGATGTCGCGACCATAATTTGAAATTCACCGGCTATAAAGGCATTTTGATTCGCCGTTTTCTCCCGGATGTCCATCCTGCCATGATAGGCCCGGGCCGGGAATCCGTCCCGGGTCAAACATCTCGCCAACTCCGTCGCCCGATGCGTCCGCGATACATAGACGATCGTCGGGCAACTCTTATCTTCAAGCAAGCGCCTCAAAGTCTGATATTTATGCGCCGCATCCGTCTGGGCCAATACTTTGAAGTGCAGATTCGTCCGGGAGGCTTTCGAAGCGAACACTTCGAATTCGAGCGAAAGTTTCTCCCGAAAATAACTTCGGATGTCCTCGATGACCTTTTGTTTCGCCGTAGCTGTAAAACAGGAAACGGGAATCGGCTCGGCCATATTCTTCTTTTCCTGAATCGATCGGATAAAATCGCCGATATACAGATAATCGACTCGGAAATCTTGTCCCCACGCAGAAAAACAATGCGCCTCGTCGATTACGAACCGCACGACATTCCGTCCCAGAATCAACCGTTCGATCGTTCGCGAACGCAGCGATTCGGGAGAAATGTAAAGAATGGAAGCCGATCCGTCTTCCACCCGTTCGAACGACTTCGCCCTTTCGATCGGATTGAGCAAACCGTTGATGGTAACAGCATCGGTAATCTCGGCTTTTTCCAAGTTATCGACCTGATCTTTCATAAGCGATTGTAACGGCGATATTACGATCGTCAAACCCTTGGCGTTTTCTCCGCTCATCAGGGCTGGGAGTTGAAACGTAATCGACTTTCCGCCGCCGGTCGGGAAAACAGCCAGCAGGGATTTGTTATCCACAGCGGCCCGGACCGCATGCTCCTGCAACGGTTCGCCGGCATAGCTCCGGAAAGAATCGAATCCGAACCAGTGTTTCAATCCTTTATGAATATCTAGTGCGCTATTGCAGTACGGGCAACCTTCGACACAAGGAGTATTGCGCAGCCGGAACATGATGCGCTCGACATGCGGATAATTTTTCAAGACCCAAGGCGGAGTAATGGAATGCGTTTTCCGATAACGCACTAGAGAATCGATCAATGACAGGCAATAAGCCAATTCAATCGGATGCTTTGCGATCATTCCTGCCAAGTCGGCATGTATGCAGATTTCCGCTTCGAATTTCTGACGGATCAAATTTTCGAGATCTTTTTTTTCAGAGGCATAAGAAATAAAACGGAAAAAGGCCTGAAACTCCGGCGTATCCCCCAGCAATCCGAAAAATATCTGTTTAAGAAGATCGTCTTTCCGCTGAAAAGCCGCAATTTCGTCGTGGAATAAATGCCGGGCTTTGACTGAATCGTTCAACGGGTTATTGGCCTCGTCCACTTGCAGTTTGTCGTCCTTCAGAAGTGCATGGTAAGGTTTCGTTGGAAAAAGCAACGGAGAGAGAGGCAAGGTATCGATGACATCGGCCGGATTTATTCCAGCGGCCTGTAAAGCACCTCCGATGTATTTTATATCATGTTTGAGGATATTATGTCCACAAATGAAGTGTGTGCCGCAGAGAAACGATACGAACTCCGAAAAAGATTTTTTGTGGAATTCGCATCCGTCGCTTCTAACACCGCCGATATCGAGTATTTGTCGGCTCCTCGGTTCGATTTCGGTATCGATAAATGCAATCGGGTATTTCATTTTACGAATTTTGTGATATCATGCCCGTCCAACGAAAAGCAAAAACGCAAGTTTATCCAAATATAGTGAAAATGATTCATTTTACAAGATGTAGATGGCCTGTAATAAATAATTTATTGTACATTTGCGATATAACTACTATTCTTACTTTATGAAATTGCGCCTCAAAAAACTCCTTAAAGGAGTTATCGTTTCATCCATGGCGACCTTGGCTAATACCTACGGAGCCGAAGCAATGCCGACCTATCAGTTTTCGGACAATCCGTCCGATGATGCCACGGACGAGTATAGCAAATCGTCGAAAGACGGAAGTATCAAAATGTTGCTGCACCTGAATTCGGACGATACCTATGCGTTGGCAGGACATCGAAGCCACAGTTCACATCGCAGTCATAGCTCGCACAGATCACACAGTTCTCATCGGTCGGGGTCGTCCCATTATTCCCATTATTCGTCCGCTACTACATCCGGAAATACGTCATCCTCCTCCGTATCGCCAGCCAATTATACCCTCGGATCGAGAACCCTCTCAATGAACACCTACGGGGCGGATGTCAAGGCACTGACCGATTTATTGGTTAAGCACAAATATATTGCACGATCGGCTGTCGGTACGAATTATCTGGGTTATGTAGTCTATGATGTGGATGTCAGAAATGCCGTTAGGGCTTTCCAGAAAGATGCGGGTTTGTCGCAGGACGGTATTGCCGGAAATGCCACGATTGCCAAATTGCAAACGTGGGTTCCCAAGGTTTACAATCTGGGAGACCGGGTATTGAAAAAAGAGATGCGGGGCGCAGATGTAACCCAACTGAAAAATATCTTGATCGACAAGGGATTCCTCGAAAAACCGTTTGTCAAGGGTGAAACACTGTTCGACGCTGCGATTGAAACGGCGTTGAAAAGATTTCAGGATAGTATCGGTATCGATACGACGGGAAAAGTCGATGCGCAAACGTTTTATTTTCTGAAAAAGCAAAATGATCGACATTGAATTGAATCCGCAAGGCGACGTTGTACTCAACGTCGACAAGTCAATTTACGACGAATCCGTCATCGATAAAGTCCTTTATTGGTGGGCGGGCGATTATGTAATCACCCGGCGAAACACCCCGGGTACGAGCGTTCAAACGATTATCGTCTCGGCTTCGAATCCGATCACACAGGAGGCATTCGATAGGATACGAAAGAAACTGAGCGCAGATTTTGTCGATTATAAAAACAGGGCGCTCATCGCTTCGGAAACCCGAGACCTGCGGAACATTCTTTATGCCAAGGCTTTCGCCAACAGCGACGATTTTGTCGAGTTCGAATTCAAAGATTGACGATGTATTACCTGCTGCCGTTCCGGTTTCATGTTTTCCGCAATCAGGAATTGCTGACCAATGACCTTGGGGACTACCTGCTGTTGCCCCGCGGCAGCGTACAACGCATCGTCGATCGGAAGGTGCTTCCGGAAGAGGAATTGTACAAGAATCTGACAGCTTCATTCTTTATTTGCGAAAAACCGTTGCCCCGGCTGATTGACACGATGGCAGTCCGTTTGGCTACCCGCAAGGCATTTCTCGATCATTTTACTGCGCTGCATATCTTTGTGCTGACACTTCGCTGTAACCAGAACTGTATTTATTGTCAGGCATCCAGTCAGGAAAGTTGCCGGAATGAGTATGATATGAGCGAACAGACGCTCCTGCATGCCGTCGATCTGATGTTTCGTTCCCCGTCCCCTTGCCTGACAATGGAGTTTCAGGGAGGCGAGCCTACGTTGGTCCCGCATCTCATCCGCCGGGCCATCGAATATGCCGAAGAGAAGAATCTGACCGAAAACCGCAAACTTACCTATGTAATTTGTACCAATAGTGTCAATCTGACGGACGAATTGCTCAATTTGTGCAGACAATATGGCGCAGTTATCTCGACTTCGCTTGATGGCCCGCTGTACCTGCACAACCACAACCGGGGAAAAATGGACAGCTATCAGCGTGTTGTTGCCGGTATTGCAAAGGCTCGCGAAGAATTGGGCGAAGACCGGGTTTCCGCATTGATGACGACCTCGGAGTATTCGCTCGGCTTTCCGCGGGAGATTATCGATGCTTATCGGGAAAACGGATTTCACAGTATCTTCATCCGGGCGCTCAATCCTTACGGACTGGCGAAAGACAATGCCGATTGGACTGCTTATTACGATCGCTTCGTTGAGTTCTACAAGCAAGCGCTGGAATATATTATCGAACTCAATAAATCGGGAGAGGTGTTCGTCGAAGAGTTTGCGACGCTTATTTTGCGTAAAATCCTGACACCTTTTCCGATCGGGTTCGTCGACCTGCAATCTCCTGCAGGAATTATCAACGGCGTAATCGTCTATAACTACGATGGATATGTCTATGCTTCCGACGAATCCCGAATGCTGGCCGAATTTCGGGATTATACATTCCGGGTGGGATCGGTAACGGATCGGTACGAAGATTTGTTCTACGGCCGCAAAGCGCAGGAGATTTCCCGCCTGTGGGCGACAGAGTACATTGCCGGTTGTGCCGATTGCGCTTTTCAGTCGATTTGCGGGGCCGATCCCGTGCGGAACTACTCCACGCAGGGCGATATGTACGGATTCCGGCCGACCTCGACCTTCTGCCGAAAACACAAAGCGATTATCGAACACATCTTCGGCCTGCTGGCGGATCGTAGGGAAGAGGTGTTGCCGATTTTCAAAAGTTGGATCACGGGAACACGGGGATAATGAGAGATACGATCGACATAAATTCCAACGACAACGCGCTGTTCATTACTTCACAGTGCAACAACCGCTGCGTCATGTGCTGCCAGCCGCCTTTGCTGCGAAACGATCTTGACGGCTATTTTCAGAAAAACATGGCTCTGATCGACTCTGCTCCGCGGGAACTGCGTTCGCTCGGAATTACGGGAGGCGAACCGACCCTGCTCGGGGACCGGCTGTTCGAGCTGCTTCGCCATATTCGTTTGAAACTGCCGGAAACCGAAATTCACCTGCTGACGAACGGACGGGCATTCGCCGACAAGGAGTATGCCCGAAAACTCGCCGAATGCGATACGGAAAAGATACTTCTCGGCATTCCGCTCCATGCCGATTATGCGGGCGACCACGATGCTATCACGCAGGTGAAAGGCTCTTTCGAGGGGACAATGCTCGGCTTGTATAACCTTGGACGCTATAATATCGGAATCGAATTGCGGGTAGTCATTACCAAGATGAACTATCTCCGGTTACCGAAGTTGCCGGATTTTATCTACCGCAATCTGCCGTTCGTCGAATTCATATCGCTGATGGGACTGGAATACACGGGATATACGATCAAAAACCGGAAAGCAGTCTGGATCGATCCGATGGATTATCAGGCAGAACTCACACAGGCGGTTTTGGAGCTGCGGGACTGGCGTATGGACGTCTCAATCTTCAACCTGCCGCGGTGCATTCTCCCAGAAGCGCTATGGCCCTTTGCCCGCAAATCCATATCCGACTGGAAAACCCAATACCTCGATATTTGTCGGGAATGTGCTGAGCAACCGGAATGTTGCGGATTATTCGCAACATCACGAATACAAAGTAGGGGAATTAAAGTAATAAAATGAAATAAACGGGCGACCGACATCCTATGTGTCTATGCAATTAGTCCCATAGTCCCAAGTATAATGAATTATACACGATAAATATACCGTCGAATAGCTTTAATCCAGACGATATATCCAGCACCGGACAAGTGGATTCCATCAACAGTTCGTTCTGCCGGAAGTTCTCCGTTTTGTTGCATATCACTCCAAATGTCGATGAAAGTCAATCCGCGGCAAAGGGATTTTCCCAATCTCCGGACGACAATCGTGATGATCTACGGTATGAAAATAACGTGATGTGCCATTGTGGAAAAAAGGGATGCATTGAAACGGAAATATCGGGAAGTGCTGTTTGCCGTAAAATCGTAGAGAGAATCCATAATCACGAAGCGTCGGTCCTTTCGAAAAAGGTGTGGAGTGGAAATGTTATAACGATAGAGGATATTATTGAAGCTGCAAAACTGGAAGATCCGCTTTGCATCGAGCTGGTGACTCAGGCCGGGAGTGAACTTGGACATCAGTTAGCCGGCCTAATTAACCTTTTGAATCCCGATCGTATCATTATCGGCGGTAGGATGTCCGAAATCGCATCTTACTATTTTTTGCAACCGGTAAAACTTGCCGTGCACAAATATTCCCTTCGGTTGATGACTCAGCATCTTTCCATCGTCCCTTCTCGGTTGGGTGTCGATGCCGGAGTTATAGGGGCCTGTTTGATAGCACGAAAAAAGATGATATGGAACAAATTGTCGATATTTGAGGGATAAAAGATATCGAATATAGTATCAACAAACAGTCTTTTATTTGTATCATATTCGTCTTTGGCTCGAAAGAAGCAGCATGTCAATTCCATACTCTCGGTTAATTTTCCTCTGGCGAAAGGTTTAGAGAAACACGGAAGGGCTTATTAATCATTCTTCGTGAGCCCAACCTTATATTCGCAACCATTCCTTAACCTGTTTTGCGAGGTTGAGAATCTCGATACTCAGGGCTTTCAATTCCCTCGTACGCTGTTCCAATGCGGCGATCTGATGCGGGATTGCAATGTTGGAGAAGTGCGCATTGATGACCTTTACGACCTGATTGTAGTTGTTGGCAAGTTTCTGAAACTGGAAATAAAAGTCATTCAGCCGGGCGACGAGCTGCGTCTTCGACGGATCGCGTTTGATGATTATGAATTCCTCGCTGAAGAGTCGTTTGACAATAAAACAGCTGCGGTTATGCTCCGATCCGGCTTTGCAGAGCAGCTCGTTGAAGCGGATGTTTTGCTCCTCGTTAAGCCGAAACGAGTATTTATAACTCGGAGTTCGGGGCTTCTTGTCGGTCTTGTCTGTCAGTTTTCGGTTGGTATCCATATATAGCTAAATAAAGGGGCGCGACTTGGGAGCAGCCCCGGCCTCGCAGAGCGAGCGTTTTTGTCGGACAAACCGAAGGTTGTCGGACAAAAACACAGCTCGCTACCCTCTGGCGATGGGAAAAAGCCGCGCCGAAGAATTGCTGCCGAAAGTTTACAGAATTCCCCGTTACGGCTTCCGGAGCCGGGTCGGTTCACAACCGCCCGGCACGGGAAAAAAGCCCGCCGAACGGACTGGAGCGGGCACCGGAATCAAAGTATTTCGGTCGGTTGTATATTGCCATTGAAACAAATACTCAGATAAAGAAACAGACGGTTGGACAAATATTTATCGGAATAATCACCCGGACATGCGGATGATTCGATGCAGAAACAGAGAAATATATAATTCAAGAAATAAATATCTAAACAAATCTGCATTTATACGGCAGTTTATCGAAGCAGGCCGCGAAAGAAATCTCTGTTGCAACTATTTGGTTTCTGATATGCGTGTGTTGTGAAGCGGCTGCCGTCCGGTCCGCAGAGTGTGCGACGGTAGCGACTAGCAAAACGCTGGGGATGGAAATCCACAAGGCTCGCCCTTCGAGCGATTCGCATGGCCTTGCGTATTTCCATCTCCGGTGTTTAATTCCCTGCCGGTGGAAACAGATGACGGGGATATTAGATATATACGGTATTCCGGAAACGTGCCGGATTACTGCGAGACCTTGAAGACGCTGTTGAGTTTTTTGCTCAATGCCGTCATATCCTGTCCGATCTTGTCGTTGGTGATGCGGGCATAGATTTGGGGCGTGGTTGGCAACCGGCATTTTGCCTGTCGTTTCTATGCAGGTTGTTCGGGCTATACCCGTCAGGCCTATTATAAACATTTATGGCGTAATATGCAAGTAGCCTTGTCCGATACCTTTCTTTTGAAGCGGATAGGTTACTACCGAAAACTGATTCCCCGGCTCGGCGGCTGCAAACTGTGACATTTGCTGCAATAAGACGGATTGCCGATCAGCCGGGATCGGTTATTTACGCTGCTTTCGGAAAACAATCTTCTAGTCAAACATCGGAAGAAATAGCTTACGACCTGCTCGCGGCGCTGGATGCGATTATTCGAACCTGATCCGAGGTTTCGGCCTCGAACGGACGCATCGTTTATGGGCTGGAGATATTACGTATATTTCTTTGAAAGAGGGATTTGCATATCTGGATCTGATGACGGATGCCTATTCCAAACGGATCGTTGGCTATGATCTGAATACGACTTTGGAACGGGACGGAGCGCTCTGTGCTCTGAGGATGGCCATAGACCACACTCCGTAGCAAAAACGGCAAGGGCTAATCCATCACTCGGACAGAGGATGCCAATATTGTTCGAAAGAATATGTGAAATTGTTGACCGATAATGGGATTCGCATCAACATGACTGAAAAGAGCAATCTGTATGAGAATGCTGTTGCCGAACGGGTGAACGGTATTCTGAAAAGCGAATGGATCTACGAAGAATGTTTTGAAAGGTTTCAGGCACCAAAAGAGCGCATCGATGAAATCGTTATCTTTTGCAATTCACTCAGACCTCATGCCAGTTGCGATTGGCTTACGCCCTTTGAAGCGGAACATAGAACCGGGAAGTTCAAACATCATTGGAGCCGAAAAACGGTTATTCGGAAGTCATATGTAAACTTATATCAGGACAATATTTTTTGAACCAAAATGCTCATATTTAATTATCAATCACTGTAAACCTTTTCAGGACGGGACAGTTGTAATATTCCATCAGGAACCGTTTCATTTTCGGAAGCCGTAACGAGGAATTCTGAAACCTTTGGGTAGGAATTTTCCGGTGCGGATTTTTCGCTCATTTGAAGCGAGCGAGTTCGGAGCCGCTTTCAAATCGCGTTTTTTTAGATATATGAATACCAACCGCAAATCGACAGTCGGAAATGACCAAAATATTGAAAAATGTGGTTTGTAAATATTCTTTCCGGCTTAATGAATTCCAATGAACTGCTCTGCGAAGCCGGATTGGAGCATGACTTCAACTGTCTTATCGTTAAATGTATTTTCGGTAAGGGGGCGTTGTCAGACACGACTCGTCGAAGATGCGGCTTTCTTCGGGAGTGATGATTTTTCATACTTCAAATGGCAGAAGTCTTTGTGTGTAGTGTGTGCTTCATGTGTCCTAATATATAGACATGATGGATGAACCTGCTAATTCAAGACACAATGACTCCCGAACAAACGAAGAAATTCAAGTACTGGCAGACCCGCACAATCGTCGTGACGATGGTCGGTTATGCGCTCTATTATTTTGTCCGCAAGAATTTCAATACCGCCATGCCGAGCATCGAGGTTACATTCGGCATAACCAAGGCCCAACTGGGGCTGTTTCTGACCTTGAACGGTATTATTTACGGTCTGTCCCGCTTTATTAACGGATTCATCGCCGACCGTGTAAGCGCCCGGAAGGTCATGTCTCTGGGACTTGCGCTCAGTGCGCTGGTCAATATCGGATTCGGATTCAGTGATAAAATGGCGATGCTCGTCGCCGGAACGGCCGGCGGGCAGGAGTACATTACGGCGCTGACGATCATCATGGGTTCGATTTTGCTGTTGAACGGTTATTTTCAAGGCATGGGAGTTCCACCCGTCCCGCCCCTCATGACTCACTGGGTGCCGGCCAACGAACTGGCCCGCAAAATGTCGATCTGGAACATGTCGCACTCGATTGGGGCCGGGTTGATCTTTGTAATGGGCGCTGTGCTGGTACACCATTTCGACAACAGCGCATGGCGGCTTTGTTTTCTCATTCCTGCGGCGTTTTCGCTTTTGGGAGCGGTCGCTTTGTACCTTGCACTGCGCGACAAACCTTCTTCGGTGGGGCTGCCCGAACTTGAGCAGATGAAGGTTCCGGGCGAAGAGCAGAAACCTGTCCGGAAATCGGACAAGGCCTATCATGCGGCCTTCTTGCGCCGTATGGTATTCGGGAATCCGATCGTCTGGGTGCTTTCAGTCTCCAATTTTTTTGTTTACATCGTCCGGTTCTCATTGCTCGACTGGGGGATGATGCTTCTGCCTCATACCAAAGGGATATCGGTCGCTGTAGCCGGAATCATGGTGGCGGCATTCGAATTTATCGGCGGAAATCTGGGCATGGTGATCGCAGGATGGGCGACTGACCGGCTGTTCGGCAGCCGTGCACACCGCACATGTGTTTTCTGTATGCTTGGGACCATCGTCATGACGATCGTATTCTGGTGCATTCCCGATACCGTCTCTCCGTGGGTAATGGCCGTTCCTTTCATGCTGATTGCTTTTTTTATCTACGGACCGCAGGCGCTGCTCGGTATCGCCATGTCGAATCAGGCGACCAAAGAGGCGTCGGCCACTGCCAACGGGATACTCGGCGTATTCGGTTACGCCAGTACGCTGATCTCCGGCGTCGGGCTGGGGTTTATCGCCGACCGTTACGGGTGGAATTCCATCTACGCCGTAATTCTTGTCTTCGCCGTTTTGGGGTTGCTGACGTTGACGACTATCTGGAAAGCCGCTCCCGACGGTTACGGTGCGGCAAAAAAATTCACAGCCGAATACGAAAGGAATTCGAGTCGATAATTTTTTTTATATTTGTTTGCCTTCACACCATTATCCCGGAAAACAGATGCCGTTGGATTCCGAATACGAACTGATGCAACGATTGTCCGCAGGCAACGAGGATGCTTTCGGAGAGTTGTTCGGGAGATATTATCCCCGTGTCTGCGCGTTCGTCGGCTGTATCGTCAAGGAGGAGAGCACTGCGGAAGACATTGCGCAGGACATTTTTCTGAAGATTTGGGAACGGCGCGACATCTTTCAGGGGCGGGTCGCTTCGTTCAACGGATATGTTTATCGCATGGCGCGTAACGCCGCTCTCAATGCGATTCGCCAGATGACCAATATTGATTGGGAACAATATATTCAGATCGAGGAAACGCTGCCGGACGAATCGTTTGAAAAGGAATACTATTCCCGTGAAAAAGAGCTTTTCATCCGGCTTGTCGTCTGCCGGATGCCCGAACAACGCCGCCGGATATTCGAAATGAGCCGTTATGCGGGGATGGACAATCAGGCCATTGCCGACGAACTCAAGATATCGAAACGAACGGTCGAAAACCACCTGACGCTCGCATTGAAAAAACTACGCGAGGCATTAGCCGTTTTCTCGCTTCTTTTCTTTATGCACTGATCTCATTCGCCGGGTAATCCCGAAAAAGAGTGTTTGTCGTTGTGTGTCGAACCGTTCCGGTGTGTCTTATAAACAGAGACGGGGACCGGGCTTTTCCGCTCCCCCCCCCGGAAAGCGGCAGGGAGCGCCCGCTTCTCTTTCCGCAGGAGAATTTGAAACCCAAACAATCGAAATACCACTATGTCGAGAATCCGAAAAATCATCAGTATTTATCTGAGTTATCGCCAGCCCCGCAGTACGCGTAAAGAGTTTGCCGAGTGGTTCGCAGCTCCGTTCGACGGAGAGACGAAACAACGGCTGATGCGGGAGTACTGGGATGCGCTGTCACCCGAAATGTCTCAGGACCGGGTGCAGAAGGCATATGCCCGCGTACGGGAACGCATCGGGTTCCGGAGTGTCTCGCTGCCGTCGCCGCAGGGTGTCCGTCCGGTGTTCAGAAGAGCGGCAGTCATGGTGGCAATGATAGCTATTCCCGTTTTGGCCGTTGCGCTCTATGCGCTGATCGGGCATATGAACTCCGCTCCCAAGTGGCAGGAAATCTACGCTCCTTACGGTCAGACCCGGAGCGTGGTTCTGGCCGACGGTTCGCAGATCGTCATCAATTCCGGGAGCAGGCTGATCTATCCCGACCGGTTCGCCGGAAAGGAGCGGCGGGTGTTTCTCTGCGGAGAAGCTTATGCCGATATCGCCAAAAATCCCAAGCGCAGTTTCGTGCTCTCGGCCGACGACGTCGATATTCTGGTGCACGGCACCTCGTTCCGGATCAGTTCCTATGTGAATGACAGCGAAGTGGAAGTCGCCTTGCTTTCGGGTGCGATAGACATGCAGACCAAGAATCTGCAGCAGAACTGCAAGATCCAGATGACTCCGGGCGACATGGTCAAGGTCGACAAACGGTCGGGGCGCGTCACGTCGATGCGGTTCCCCGGCGGGACGTTCGCCAACGGCATAGACGACGGTCACCTGACGTTCATCAATTCGCGGCTCTCGGATATAGCCCGACAGCTCGAACGCACGTTTGACGTGAAGATCGTTATCGACAGCCAGCAGCTGGCCGACGAACGCTATTATTCTGTTTTCATAAATCACGAAACGCTGGACGAGATTCTCTCCATTCTGGAACAGAACGGCGATATGAAACACCGCCGCGAAGGGGAGATCATCCACCTTTATAAGAAATGACCATCCGAAAAACACAACCTATAAACCTAAAACTTCATCTATGAAAAAAACATTTACTTTTCACACCCGGAGCCGGTTATGGATTCTTTGCGCCGCGGTGTGCATGGTATGGGCCGTTCCGCTGCATGCCCAAACGCGGAGGATCAGCCTGAACCTGAAGAACGCAACGATTCAGCAGGCGGTGATCGCCCTGCAGCAGCAGGGATATTCACTCTCGGTCAAGGCCGACGATGTGGACATGAAGGCTCCGGTGGACATCCATGCCCGGAACGAAGAGCTGCAGGCGGTTGTGGACCGTATTTTTGCAGGGCAGGACGTGAACTGCATCATCAACGATAAAAGTATTCTGATTACGAAAGTCCCGTCTCAGCCTTCGTCCGAAGACTCGCCGCAGGAATCATCCGTAACCGGACAGGTGAAAGGTCCGAACGGACTGCCGCTCGTCGGCGTCACCGTGCTGATCGACGGTACGATGGTCGGGACGACGACCGATGCCTCCGGAAATTTCCGGATCAGGGCGAAGTCCGGGGATACGCTGGTCTTCTCGTATATCGGTTACGACGAGCGCCGGGAAAAGGTAGGAGTCCGGACGGAGATCGACGTGACGCTGGCCGAAAGCTCGACGCTGGTGAATGAAGTGGTGGTGATCGGTTACGGCACGCAGTCGCGCCGTACGCTCTCGACAGCCATCTCTAAAGTCAGCGGCGAGGTCCTCGACAATGCACCGGCCGCGACCGTGGGCGATGCGCTGAAAGGCCGGGTTGCGGGACTGCACGTACAGACGAGCAACGCCATAGCCGGAGAGTCTCCCCGCATGATGATTCGCGGCGGATCGTCCATCACGATGGGCAACGATCCGATCTACATCGTGGACGGGGCTTTGCGCGAGGACCTGACCGGTATCAATACGAACGACATCGAGTCGATGGAGGTGCTCAAGGACGCCGCCTCGGCCAGTATCTACGGCGCTAGGGCATCCAACGGCGTAATTCTGGTCACGACCAAAAAAGGTTCGTTGGCAAAGGGTCCCCAGATCGTGTTCGACCTCCAGCTGGGCTGTTCGTCTCCTTCGCGCAAATGGGATTTCATGAATGCCCGCGAATACATCAGTTTTCTTCGTCCCGTTATCAGCAAAGCCTATGCGAACGGCATTGAGCACAATGCGAAGACCATGCTTTCGGGTCCCAATGCCTACGGTACGGGAAACACGGCGCCGAATGCCAACTATTCGACCCGTTATCTCGATTACGGGCAGCCGGTCCCGGCAGGTTATCAATGGATGTACGATCCGCTGGATGCTAACAAGGTGATTATCTTCACCGATACCGACTGGCAGTCGCAGTGGTTCACCGACGCATTCTGGCACAAGGAGTACATCGGTGTAAACGGAGGAACCGACAAACTGAAATATGCCGCGTCGGTCAGTTATCACGGCGACGACGGCATGGTTGCGATGAGCAGCTACAAGGTCTTCACCCTGCACGGCAGCACGTCGTTCAAGATTACGAAGAATCTGGAGGCGTCGACTACGTTCGACTTGTCGCGCCAGAAAAAGCATCCGCTCATCGACAACTACTATCAGGCCATCGGCCGGGGCATCATAGCCGCACCCACGGCGCGCGAATTCGACGACAACGGCGACTGGTGTCAGCTGAGCTCCAACGGCAACGCCCATAGTGCGGGATGGTACGAGTCGTTCTACGACCGCGAGCAGGCCATCAACCGGGCTTCGGGGACGTTCGGACTCAAATGGAACATCACCGACGGATTGACGGCTTTCGCGCAGTACAACTATTTCGACAACTCCTACCGGGGAAGTTATTATGCCTACGGAGAGCGCAACGGCACTCCCAATAACGTCTCGCTGGAGCGCAACACCACCGAAACCCGCGAACAAACCATCCGGGACATCTTTACGGCTCATCTCAATTACAACAAGACGTTCCGCGACGTGCATACGCTGAACGTTACCGGCGGTTATGAGTATATGTCCCAGAATTACTGGAAGGTGAAAGCCAATGCGAAAGGGGCTTCGTCGGACGATGTGCCTGTGCTCGGCTCCGGTTCGATCTTCACGGCGAGCAATCAGGACGAGAAGCAGGCGATGATCTCCTATTTCGCGCGGGCATCGTACAATTATGACGACCGTTACATCGTTTCGGGAACGTTTCGTGCCGACGGGTCCTCCAAATTTGCCGTCGGCAATCAATGGGGCTATTTCCCGGCCGGTTCAGTGGCATGGGTCATTTCGGAGGAACCGTTCTGGCGCAATGCCAAGAAGACGGCCAACACCTTCAAGTTGCGCGCCTCCTACGGACAGACCGGTAACAACGGCATCGGGCTTTACGATGCATACGGCGCATTCGCGACCGGCACGTACCACGGGCACACTACATTGCTGCCGTCCGCCATGGCGAATTCGGCCCTGAAGTGGGAGACTACCACGCAGCTTGATCTCGGTATGGATTTGGGATTTTTCGGCGACCGGCTGCGGTTTGTGTTCGACTACTACAACAAACATACGGACAATATGCTGTTTTCCATCTCCGTACCCGATACGGGACCCTATTCGTCGGTCAAGGCGAACGTGGGCAGCGCCCGGTTCTACGGCGTGGAAGTCGAGCTTAGTTCGGTGAATATCCGCAGGGAGCATTTCAGCTGGACGACCGACATTACGTATTCGTTTACCCGCAACAAGGTGTTGTCGCTGCCCGGAGAATATGCCTATGACGAGATCGATGCGGACGGCCGTGCGACGGGGCGGCGTGCATACCGTATCGGCGGATACAAAGCTTCCGAGAGCGGTTACCGCTTCGGCGGTACTGCCGTGGGCGAACCGCTGGGACGCATATACGGCTATAAGATCGACCACATCATCCAGACGGAGGCCGAGGCTGACGCGGCTCTTTACGACGAACAGTCGAACGGTTACCGCGTAGGCGACGGACGTATGGTCAAGGGGCGCAAGGATGCCGGCGACTATGAATGGCGCAACCGCAAAGGCTCCGCGCGCAGGGACGGCGAGGAGATCATCAACGACGAGGACCAATTCTATCTGGGCAATGTCATGCCGCACTCGACGGGAGGTATCAACAATACGTTCCGCTACAAACGGCTTTCGTTGAACGTCTACTGCGACTTTGCGCTGGGACATTCGATCATCAACGGCATGAAGGCGCATCTGCTGCGCAACACCATGGGCAACTGCAATTCGACGATCGGCCGTATCGCGTACGACTGCTGGCAGCATCCCGGCGATACGGATGCCAAGTACGCCCGCTTTTTCCCTAACGATTCCGACTGGGGCAACCGCAACTGGCGCCAATCGAATTTCATGGTTGAAAAAGCCGACTATTTGTGTCTGCGCGACGTTTCGCTCTACTACGACCTGCCCGAACACTGGCTGCGCAAAATCGGCATCCGGAAAGTGACGGTGGGCGTAACCGGGAATACGCTTTGTTATTGGACGGGAGTTACGGGGGCCATCAGCCCCGAAAGCGGTATCGGATCCAATGCGGGTGCAGGCATGTATACGCCCGTGTCGACCAGCAATTCCAACTCCGACATCACCGCCAATATGATGCCGGTTCCGCGCAAGATCATCTTCAGCCTCAAACTGGTTTTCTAACGTTTCAGACCTTAAAACAACCAACCATGAACTATAAAAACATAAGATCGCTCCTGCTCGTATGGATTGCTGCGGGAGTTGTCTCCTGTCACGGCGATTTGGACATCATGCAGGACAACAAACTCTCCGTGAGCAATATGTGGAAGACGTCCATTCAGGTCGAGAACTCCACTTACGGCATCTACTCCGCCATGCGGGACAACTTTGTTCAGGATCAGGTCAACGTCCTGACTTGGGGAGAGCTGCGCGTGGGCGAGTACATGTGGCGGAACAGCCGCACAGAGACGATCTGGCTCGCGGACCTGCGGAGCGTGGTGCAGAATACCATGTCCTCCACGACGAACGCCGTCAGCTGGTCGAAACTTTATACGGCGATCGATCAGGCCAATGCCGTGCTCAAATACGCGCCTGCGGTCGCCATGACCGATACGAAACGAAGCTGGGCGATCGGACAGGCGTCGTTCGCCCGTGCCTATCTCTATTTCTGGGCCGTGCGGTTGTGGGGCGACGTTCCTTTGAACCTGAATCCCATCGAGTCGGTCGCACAGCCCGAAGCCTATCCGATTCGTGCACCCAAAGCCTCGGTATACGCCCAGATCGGGACCGACATCGACCGGGCTGTCGAAAATGCGGGCAGTCTCGGTACGGATAAATACTTGGCGACCGCGGATGCCGTCAACATGCTCAAGGCCGAATACGCGCTATGGATGTATGCGGTGCAGAAGGGCGGCGACGACTATCTGACAATGGCCGAAGAGGCGCTTGCTGCCGTCGGAGTCAAGGCCGGCGACAACCGGCTGCTGACTGATTATGCCAAGATCTTCGATGGCTACGGTTCGAACAATAAGAATTCGAACGAGGTAGTATTCGCGCTCTACAACAGCCGCGATGAAAACAAGACCGGGGGATTCTCGACCTACTTCGCCTTCTCCGACGGTGCGATCGATCCCAATGCCCAAGCGACCGTGCCGACGAATACGACTGTGCAATATCTGGACTATGGCGACGAGTACCTTGAATTGCTGCACAAAAGTCAGACGGAAAACAACGACTCGCGTGTGAGGACCAATCTCGGCGAGGGACCCTACGGAAGGGAAAACCGGGCGGTGGTTACGTGGCCGAACAAGTTCATCGGCAATGCGGACAGCAGTCCGATGATTCGGGATTGCGACATCCTCTACTATCGTTATGCCCTTGCCGTGATGCTGGATGCCGAGTTGAAATATTACCGCAGGGACTATGCGGGGGCGCTGGCTTCGCTGAATATCATCGCCAAACGGGCGTACGGGAAGGAGAACTTCTATACTTCCGCCACGCAAGGCGATGTCTTGAAGGCGTTGTGCAACGAATACTTGCTGGAGTTTCCTTGTGAAGGCGTTGTCTGGTGGGCATTGATCCGCCTCGATCGGATTTGGGAGTACAACGCGGACCTGAAGGCGCGCAAGGATGCCGCCAACATCCTGTTGTGGCCCATCAGCAAGAGTGCCCGCGACAAAAATTCGAACCTTGCCCAAACGGAGGGATGGTATTGATCGAAAACCTAAAATTACGGAACATGAGACTGAATTTCAAGAAATATATGGCGGGGCTGGCGACTGCGGCGACGCTGCTTCTGACAGCCTGCTACGAGGATCATACAGATTTGGAGGACCGGACGACGCGGATTCGCATCAGTCCTGAAATCGAAGCGTTCGAAGCGGACGGAACTGCGTCCGTGTCGGGTAACAGCAATGTCACGTCGGTGGTGCTGGTCAAGGTCGGCACCCGCGTATCCCGCATGGAGTGGGAGGCGGAACTCGTCGACTGGATGCCCTCGGTCGATGAGACCGGGCCGTGGGCAACGATCCAGCGTGTACCCGTCGTTTCGCAGTATACGGAGATTGCCGGACCGAATACCGTCGCCGTGACGCAATCCGGTTTCGAGTTGACTGCATTGCCCAATACGGGATACGGACGCCGGTGTACGGTGCGCATTACGGCCGAGGACGGTACGGTGCAGGATTACGAACTGTTCCAGTACGGCGAGCTGGCCGATGCTGAGGTGGTGCCGGCGCTCGAATCGGTAGAGATATCTTTTCAGGGCGATCCTGTCGATCTGGCCTATACCACGAATATGGGCGACAAGTATGCCTATGCGATCGCTTACGAGGAGGGCGGCGCCGAGGGCTGGTTGACGGCCGAGCACCGCGGCGAAGGTTTGCTGACGCTGACCGCCGAGCCGTGGGACGACATGGAACGGGATCGCCGGGCGACGCTGACGATCACCGTGGGCGACGACGAAACGAGCAAAGCGGCGGTGGACATTCCCGTCGTGCAGCTTAGGAAGGCGGAATACTATTATGTTTACGGCTCTGCGCTGGGCGAGGAGGCTGCCACGGCGTTGCAGATGAAGCGCGAGTCGGACGACTCCTATCGTGTCAGCGGATTCTTCTTCGCCACGGAGGACAATCTGATCTGCATCAACAAGGATTCACGGGCCGGCGATCCGAGTTGGTATCTCGGTGCCGACGGCGAGCTGAAGAACTGGGCCCGGAATGTTACGGCTTCGGATCTGAAGATCGAAGCGAACGGTTATCGTACGCTGACGGTGGATTTCGCTGCGGGTACGTGGAACTGGATACGTCAGAACAGTACGCCCAATTGCATGCCCGACGAAGAACTTGCGAACTATCCTACGAAGGATTACCCGACGGCGTCCGGCGGAGTCAAGACATGGATGACCGTCAGCCTGCATTGGAACGGCGGACCCGGCATCGGAGCCGTCAAGCTCGGATCGGGACTCGTCGGTGGCTCCAAAACCGGCGGATACGGCAAGCCCAGCGATACGACCGTGCCCTACGACGTTCGCAATCCGGCTTATGATACGGCCGAAAACGGCGGAGGCATCGAGGAACTTCGGGCGAATGACGGAACCCCGCTGGCTTCCAAATACGGCCGGTTGTATTCCTCTTTCGAGGCTGTTACGGGGCAGCCCAACGGTGCATTGAACAAGGCCTATCAGATCGCTTCGCCTTACGGCGAGCCGGGTGCCGTGCTGGTCGATGCGACCGGAACCGCCGTCACGATCGAAAACATCCTCATGGCGACGCTCGCTGCGGCGGACGACGATGCGAAGGCCGAGGCCGAGCATCCCGTGTTGAAGATGCAGATACAGGGGATTTGTCCCTATGGCTGGCATATCGCCAACCTTCAGGACTGGAAAGATCTGATCTGGGCCGCAGCGCAGGCTTCGAAGGGTTCGCGGTACGAAATCGCCGAGTCGTCGGCCAGCTATAAGGCCATCGGCGGAGGTTCGATTGCCAATCTGTCTACGATTCTGTTCGACGCTTCATGGAATACCTATTCCTCCGGATCGCCCATATCGCCGCTGGCGCCCGATTTCGGGTTCAACATGTTCATTCAGGGATGGCGCCTCTACGATACCGGATATAATTACGGCGCTACCTCCGGCGATCCCCGGTTTTATGCGTGGATTCCGCTTCTGGGGCAGTATACCTCCAAGAAAACTTCGTTCTGGCGCATATACATCAGCGGACACACCAAAACCGACATGACGCTGAACGATGGGTTCGATCTGGGCAACGGTTCGGGCGCTGCGATACGCTGCGTGAAGAATTATAAATAAGGAACAAATCAAAAAAAGAATCATGATACGAAAAATCATATGCATGTTGACATTGGCCGCCGCCTTCGTCGGTTGTACGAAGGACGAATGGCCCGATCAGCCCGACTGGAGCAGGATTCCCGATCCGAGCATTCCGGTCGACGACGGATTCATGAAGCCGGCGGCGTGTTCCAATACGGTCGTTGCCCATCGCGGAGGAGCTGCCGAATGCGGTGCGCCGGACAACTCGATGGCGGCGTTGGAGTACGCCATGAGTCTGGGATGCTACGGTATGGAATGCGACATTTACTGGACTAAGGACAACGACATCATCGTGGCGCATGCCAACGGCGACTGCAAGGTCAATAACCTGCAGCCGTGGACGGCTACCGTGGCAGAGTTGCGCGCTGCAGGGCGGTTGTCGAACGGTGAGGAACTGCCCACGCTCGAAGAGTTTATCCGCCGGGTGATGGTCGAGGGCAACTGTACGCGTCTGGTGCTCGACGTCAAGCGTGTGGACAAACCCTATGCCCAGCCCGAATATGTGATCAATGCGGCGCGCCGTGCGTGCGAGATCGTCACTGAAATGAAGGCGAAGCATTTCGTCGAACTGATCTGCACGGGATTCAACCTCGATGCGATGAAGGCTGCGCACAATTGCGCCGTAATCGCCGAAGTGCCTATCGGCATGAACTCGTCGCGCTCCGGGAAGGAGTACGGCACGCTCGGCTTCGGATGGGCCAACCTTTCGGCGGCAAGCGGAATGGATGCGGCGGCGGGCGGAAAGGGGTCCCGCTCGCTCGAAGAGTACGAGAAGGCGGGTGTGGCTCTGTCGGTCTACAATGTTGACCAGCGGGCGGGAGACGGCAATGCCGTTTATTCGACCGCTGCCGTGAATTATTACATTGCGAATTACAAACGTTTCCGCACGTTATGTTCGAATTATCCCAAGTGGCTGATCGGGAAGATCGACCATGCTTACAAGGTGTACGACGGCATTCGCAGCGAGGCGGATTTCGAGGCTTTCGAGGAATCGCTCGCCAGCGATCCGACGGGGCGCCGTTTTCTCGACGGCAACGGCGAGGTGGTGCTCCATTGCGATCTGACGCTGAACGGGTTCGTGCCTTTGTCGAATTTTTCGGGCACGTTCAACGGAAACGGCAAGACGCTCACGATCGGTTATCGCGGCGACGCGCAGCAGATCGGTCTATTCAAACGTCTCAGCGGCACGGTACGGAACCTGACCGTCGCCGGACGCTTCGAATCGGTACGCAGCGACGACAGCGAAATTCATCTGGGGGCGTTCGCGGCCGAAACCGACAATGCGGCGATCGAGAATTGTACGAACAGGGCGGAAATCGTTGTCGCAGACGCTGCCGATGCTACGCCGCGCACCATGATCCTGAGCGGATTCGTCGGAAAGGCTTTCAACGGCGTGACGCTTCGCAACTGCCGGAACACCGGAAATATCTCGTTTTCATCGCCTGCTCTTTATATGATCGGAGGCTTTGTCGGAGCTGTTCAGGAAGACGACGGGCTGTACACGATCGCCGACTGCCACAACACGGCCGACTTTGACAATGCGGGCAGTAATTCGGGCTGGAATTTCATGGGCGGCATTGCGGGCAAAACGATCAGCCGGCAGCTCGTTCCGGGCGAGACGTCGAATTACCGGCTTATCGTCGAAGAATGCTCTAGTACGGGTACGATCAGCATTGCCGGGCCGTCGAAAGTGCGCGCTTCGGGCATCGTGGCCCAAACGCAGGGCGCTTACCGGATCAGCGGATGCACGTTTTCCGGAGCGATCGAGAGTACGGACGTCACCAAACGCGACGTCGTGATAGGCGGTATCATGGCCATGGCCGACAAGGAGTGTGTCGGGCTGGTCGAAGGATGCACTTTCAGCGGACGGATTTCGGCTGCGCAGGCCGGTGCCAACAACTTTTTCGGCGGCATATACGGTAACAACGGAGGTGCCGCGAGCGTTGTGAACGATTGCCGGACCACGGCTTCTGCCTATGTCGGCTGTCCCATCGGCAAGTCGGTGGGGATGCTTGCCGGGCGTCCCAACAAGAAGGGCTTTACGGTCAGCAATTGCCGGATCGCCGGAACCGTAACGAACAAACAGGGCGCGGCAGTGGTGATCACGGCCGATAACCTTGAAGATTGGATGTTTGCCGGATATGGTACCTCCGTAGCGGTGACTCTGAAAAACAACGGTTACAACGACGGAAAATAGCACGGAAAGATACTAACTCTAAATTATTCGAAAAATGAAAAAACTATTGTTGACGGGCATCGCGCTCGTCGGAGCGGCGCTCGTGTTTGCACAACCCCGGCTGGTCGCGCACCGCGGCTTTTACACGACGCCGGGATCAGACGAAAATACGATATCGAGTCTGATCAATGCGCAGCAGCTGGGCGTATACGGCGTGGAATTCGATGTCAACCGGACCTCTGACGGGGAGTTGATAGTCGTCCACGGTCCCAAAGTCGGCGATCGGCTCGACGCGCAAAGGGACACGTATGCGGAGATCAGCCGGGTCGTATTGCCGGGCGGCAATCGGATACCTACGCTCCGCGAATTTCTGGAGCAGGGCCGGAAGGACCCCGGAACGAAGTTGATTCTGGAATTGAAGAAACACAAGACGCCTGAGATCGAAACCCGGATCGTCGAAGAGATCGTGTCGCTCTGTAAGAAACTGAACATGCTGGACCAAATGGAGTTCACGTCCTTCAGCGAGCACGCCTGCAGGGAGTTCCGGCGCTTGGCTCCGCAGAACAAAACACTGTATATTTCCAATTCGCTTTGGACGCCCATCAATGCCGATGTCGCTAAGAAGGAGGGTTTTCAACTCTCTTACAGCATGTATGTGTTTATGAACCGGCCCGAACTGATCGACCGCATGAATGAAATCGGCGTAGAATCGACACTCTGGATCGTAGACAATCCGGAGGTCGTGGACTGGGCCGTCAAACATAATGTGGGTTTTATTTCGAGTAATTTTCCCGACCGGATCAAAGCGTATCTCGATGCGCTCCGGACAGTGGAAACTGCCCGTAATGGCGCCTGCAATCTGATCAGATAAGACACAATCTCATAACTCAAATTTATCATGAAAAAAGTAATCGCAATTATCGGTTCCGGCATGATGGGGTCCGCTCTGGCGTTTCCCGCCGCCGAAAACGGTCATGAAGTGCGTTTGGTAGGCACGCACCTCGACCGTGACATCATCGACGAATGCCGCCGCAGCAACAAGCATCCCAAATTCGACAGAGCGTTCCCCGTCGGAGTAAAATATTATCAGATCGAGGAATACAGAGAGGCAGTCGCTGGAGCCGATTTCGTTATCGGCGGTGTTTCGTCGTTCGGTGTGGATTGGTTCCTGAACGAGATACTGGTAAATCTCGATCCCCGGTTGCCGGTGTTGTCTGTCACCAAAGGGCTTATCAATCTCGAAGACGGAACGTTGATTTCCTATCCCGATTATTGGCGGTCGGAGCTGAAGAAAAGGGGCGTCGACCGAGAGGTCTGCGCGGTCGGCGGCCCCTGCACCTCTTATGAACTGGTATTCCACGACCAGACCGAGGTGGCTTTCTGCGGCAGGGACACCGTTTCCCTCCGACTGTTCAAAGAGACGCTTTCGACCTCTTACTATCACGTTTCGCTGACCCATGACGTGATCGGTCTTGAGAGCGCCGTAGCGTTGAAAAACGCGTATGCGCTGGCCGTCGCCATGACTATCGGTTTGGTCAACCGCCATCATGGCGCGGATGCCGGGTTGCATTACAACTCGCAGGCCGGAGCATTCTATCAGGCGGTCAAGGAGATGCGCCGGCTGCTTAAGATACAGCAGGCGACCGAAGACTGCGAGAACATCGGTATCGGAGATCTTTACGTGACGGTTTACGGCGGTCGAACCCGCAGAATCGGCATTCTGCTCGGTGAAGGGAAGAGTTATTCCGAAGCGATGGATATTCTGGCCGGTGTGACCCTCGAATCGCTGGTCGTGGCGCGCCGGGTTGCAAAGGCGATTTACCGCAAGGCGGAATTGGGTCAGGTCTCCCTGCAGGACTTCCCGATGTTGGTACATGCCAACGATGTCCTCGACAACGGGAAGGATGCCGAACTTCCATGGGAGACGTTCACGTTCGATCATACGGCAAACTGAACGGAGCGGTTACAGCAATGAAAACAACAATCAAAGCGGCCGTAGCCGCCGGCCTGTTCATCCTGACCCTGTTTCCGGGATGCGCGCAGCGGCAAACGAATAAAGCGAATCTGCGCCTGCTCTACTGGAATATCCAGAACGGCATGTGGTCGGGACAGGGTGACAACTATACGCGTTTTGTCAATTGGGTGAGCGCCCAGAACCCCGACGTTTGCGTGTGGTGTGAATCGGTAACCAACTACAAAACGGCTTCAGATGAGAAGATAAAACCCGAAGAGGCCTATCTGCCGGAACATTGGGGCGAACTGGCCCGGCGCTACGGACATGAATATTGGTATAAGGGCGGACACCGCGACAATTTCCCGCAGGTCATTACGTCGAAATACCCGATCGAGAACGTGGCTCGTTTGATCGGAGCCGTTCCCGACAGCATTGTCTCCCACGGTGCGGGATGGGCGCAGATTCGGAAAAACGGTCATACGGTCAATATCGTTTCGCTGCATACATGGCCGCAGGTCTACGGTTTCGGTCTGGCCGACAAGCAGGAACGCAAGGCCAGCGCCGCGGCGCGCGAGGGCGACAGGTTTCGCCGCATGGAGATCGAATACGTGTGCAACCATACGATCGGATCGGTTGCCGGTGCGGAAAAGCAACTATGGATGATGATGGGAGATTTCAACTCCAAATCGCGTGTCGATAATTACGAGTACGGATTTCCGGAGGATACGACCGCCTTTCTTGTCCATGATTACATACGTCAGCACACGCCGTATGTGGATGTGATCGCAGCGAAATACCCCGGCGAATTCCAGACGACGACCGGCCGTCGTTTCCGGATAGATTATGTTTACTGCACCCGTCCGCTTTACGATCGGATCGTCAGTGCGCGGGTCGTAAGCGACGAGTACACTACGCCTGTCCGCGATCCGCAGGAACTGCGCAATTTCTGGCATCCTTCGGATCACCGCCCGATCATCATAGATTTCGACATGCGTTGATGCGGATTTTGATGACTAAAGACTTTGCAATATGTCGATGACCAATTCCAAACTTACGCGTGTAGCGGACAATATCCGTATTCTGTCGGCCGCCATGGTCGAAAAAGCCAAATCGGGCCATCCCGGCGGCTCGATGGGGGGCGCCGACTTCATGACGGTGCTCTATACCGAATTTCTGCGCTACGATCCGGACA